>Ga0065721_10003545_pt1 | contig 638285 bp, 705 predicted proteins | sample Mesricmetagenome_FD_59108 | JGI IMG/M metagenome (GOLD analysis project Ga0065721, IMG submission 59108) | Mesophilic microbial community from rice straw/compost enrichment Sample: eDNA_1 v2 (version 2) | ecosystem: Engineered > Solid waste > Grass > Composting > Bioreactor | place: USA...
CCAGATCCTGTGCAAGCCGGGTTCGGTCAAGCCGCACAAGAAGTTCAAGGCAGAAGCCTACATCCTGACGAAGGAAGAAGGCGGCCGTCATACGCCGTTCTTCACGAACTACCGTCCGCAGTTCTACTTCCGCACGACCGACGTGACGGGCATCGTGACCCTGCCGGAAGGCACGGAAATGGTTATGCCTGGCGACAACGTCACCGTTGATGTCGAGCTGATCGTTCCGATCGCGATGGAAGAAAAGCTGCGCTTCGCTATCCGCGAAGGTGGCCGTACCGTCGGTGCCGGCATCGTCGCCGCGATCATCGAGTAACCCCAAGGGGTCGACGGATTACTACTCCGTCGACCCCTTTTCTGAGAAGGGAAGTGCCTTGTCACAGAAACGCATTGTCGCAACCATCATGCTTGCCCCCATGGTGATTGCTTTCGCCACCTACATCGCCATCGTTGCAATGAACGGCGGAGATCCATTCCCTCCCAGCACCGGAGTATGGCTCCACGTCCAAGGCCCACTGACAGACCCTCGTGTCCTCTTTGGAACGCTGATCAACGCCTCCTTCCTCACCATCATGGTCGCGTGCGTCTCGGTCATCATTGGCAGCATGTATTCACAAGTGATCCAGATGATCCACACCACAGTGCTCGAAGGAGAATGAAATGACCGAGATCGTGACAAGAGAAGAGTTCGACAAAGCCGTCGAAGCGATCTGGACTGAAATTGAGTATCAAAACTCTCTACCACGTCGCACCGAGGCATCTGAGGCTCGGCAGGTACCGTCGTTCCTGACCCTCGGCCAAGTCTACCTCGACAATACCGCACGCGACTGGGCCCTCAACGAAGGCGACGAGGTCGCTCTCCATGGGCTTCGTAAGCTCGCAGCAATCTTCGTCCGCGGTATGACCTACTGCGGCATCCGGAACCGATAACCCGGAGGTCGGCCCATGGCAAAACCCATGACACCGATGGAACAGGCGGTGGGCCGCCGTCTTCCAAATCTTCCCAAACATCTCGACACCGTAATGGCTCGATGGGCCGAAGATGGTGATGCACCGACAAGAGCACGCTTTCCCCCGTCGGAAGAATGGCTTCGCCCTGCTTTCCGCAAGGCCGTAAAGAACGGTTGGTTACGAAACTCCAATCAAGGCATCTCATTCATGGGTTCTAAGCCGGATTGGCTGTATTTGGCCACCGATACGGGATTTGCCGAAGCAACCGCTGCGAAAGCCCGGGTGGATGCCATCAATGAGGCGAGGGCGCAGTGGGCGCGCGATTCACAGTTGGCTGTCAAGGACGGGCGCTTCCCACCCAAAAGTGACCCATCCCAGTAAGATTACAAACCCTCGCACATGCCTACCTATAAATGAAAAGAGGCGGATCCTCATCCGCCTCTTTTCTCGTTTTCAGCTTCTTAGAAGTTGAAGGTCTGCGACGTTCCGCTGCGCGGCTCATCAAGATTACCGCGGAACAACTGCCTCTGGATAGATCCGTCAGGGTTCACGACGCTCAGAGAGATGTCCTTCATGTAGGCATCCTTGTAAACGTCGTTACGCTGATGAATAACCATCTGGTTCACGGTAGCGCTTGCCATGATCTTGATGTCCAGGTACCCAACGCCACCAGCAGTGAAGCAGAACAAAGCGTCAGTATAATCTGTTGCCTCCGTCTTCAGGTTGTCAGGCAGGCCATAGACGCTGCTCGCGCCCGTCAGGATAGCATCCTGGAACACATCGACCCCACCAGCGAAGAGCTTGATATGGCCGATACATGCATGGCCATGGGTCGATTCGTGAACAATCAAGCGTAGAACCTGCATCTCAGGCTGTTTCAAAAGAGAAACGGTTGTCTCAACAGTCTCCCCGTCAACGAGATCCTCCACGATAACCGTGATTACGATATCTGACGAAGCTCCTGCAGGCACCACACCGGAGATCACACCAGTCTTGTCGTTGATAGACAGGAAGTCTGGGAGATCAGGCGAAGAGAACCTGATGTTCTCCATGAGGGACGCACCCACCACCGCTGGAGCCGACGTGGTTATTGCATATCCGGGTTCGAATGCCTTATCTGCGAACCGTGCAGACAGCGCCGGACGAACAGTGATTATGTGGCTAATCGAACCCATCCTTCCGAACTCATCGACCACAGTGATACCCACGTCCCTACGACCGATATCTGCAGCGGTGTATTCAGGATGCTGGTAGACCCCGGTTTCGCTATCGAACGACCCACGCCCCATCGGGGTCGCGCTATACGTCACTTCACCTCCGGTGTTTTCGAAGATCGGAGCATCAAGCTCGAGTGCGTCGCCGACACGTAGATCGTGCACAGTCGTCTGCCCGGCAGCGACAGTGATGTTTCCGTCAGGCTGAACCCCCATCCAGAACGGAGCCGTAGAATCCTCGTCTCCGGCCGCAGAAGTGACGGTGAAGACGAAATCTGGGATCACGAAGGACTCCGTTGGCGTTCCGGAAACCCGACCCGTCGCCGGATCGAACGTCAGGCCATACTGCGTCAGATCATGGCTTGTCGAGAATACGGTGCCGCCGTAGTTCCACGGCTGGTTCTTCACGTCATCCCTGACGATAGGCTGGATGTATTGGATCGGAGATCCTACGCGACCAAGAACCATCCGCGACAGATCGCTGATAATCGGACGCGCATCGACTTCAGACACCACAATGCTGAACTCGTTCGAAACCTGCGTATCCGTCATCGTCGAAGTTCCAATCTGGAAGGTATCCGTCGCACGAATGCGAAGGCCTCCGTAGGTACCAGCAGCCGTCATAACGTTCTGGTTCGATATTACTCCCGTATCCGGGTTGAGATCGAAACCTTCGGGCCAGAGTTCTGGGTCAACCTTCTCGTAAACAACATTGCCCAACTTGTAGTCAGTGAGGATCGTGCGGTTGAGAGCATCACCCTGGCGAGCAGTTACCTGCTCAGGAACCGTAATCTTCAACACAGGGAGAACCGAAACCTTCACAGGCTTGGAGGTAACCCGGTTCGTCGAGTCGGTGACGTAAATGTTGGTCGTCTTCTCTATAGGTGCAGTAACCTCACCGGACAGCGAACCGGTGGCCTGATCAAGCGAGACCTGCCCGCCGAATAGACCAGCGAGATCGTACGAATAGAAACGAAGGTTGCCGTAAAAGTTGGCGACCGTCGGATCCATTTCGAACGGATAGCCAACCTTCGTCTTCACCTCTGCCATCGTCAGATCGATAGCTTCGGTCGACAGGAAAACCATGAACGACACAGGCAGGCTTGCTGTGCGACCGAGAGCGTCAGTTGCACTGACGGTGATCCCGTCGTAACGACCCATCTGATTGAGTTCACCAGTGAACTTTCCAGAGAAGTAAGCACCCGTACCATCAGTTCTGACGGTGATCCCCGGAGGCAGCGTACCTGTTACCGAGAATGTGGAAGCCTTACCGTAAGCAGCATATTTCGGCGTGACGGACATAATTCCGTTACCGCCGGGCACAACCACGCCCTTCGGATTTTCCGAAGCTTCCAGAGCAAGTGGCGCGCTCGGCTGAACGTTTAGAACGACCTGCTGGCGTGCCGAGTTGTTGGTTAGGCGCGAAGGCGTGTCCTGCAGATACTCATCCGCATGACTATCGCGAACGACGAGATCGAACACGAAAGTTCCAGCTCTCGAAGCCACGCCCTTAAGCGTCAGATCAGTCTTATCGAAGACGATAGCGTCGATAGGCAGATCTTCAACAGAAGTCGTTCTTCCACCGCTCCATACATATTCCTGGCCGTCGAACGTGACGGCTGTCCCAGGAAGATCACCCTCGATCGAATAGTCCAACGTGCCGATCTTGTGTTCGATTACCGGAGCAAAAGCCACAGAGATCGCATCGTTGCCATCGGCCGAATACTGCCGAGCTGTCAACGATGTCTGAGCAGGCGAAAGCACCATGGAAAGCGGCGAGCGAACCAAGAAGCTGACACCAACACGGTTCTGTCCGAGAGTTCGACCATCGGCATCAACAGCATCCACAATGATGCTGCGGTCGCCCTGCGTCTGGAACCTGCTTCCTGCCTCGTATTCCCCGGTATTCGCATTGAACACGAGACCTACTTCAGCAGGCGACGGTAGTGTGGTGAATGCCACGTCCCCTACAGCATTTTCGACCGGCACAGCAGGCATACGGAACGGCTCGTCGACGCGAAGGATCTTGGATCGACCAGCAGATGCCTTCCATGCGCTTGGCCAGTCTGCCCATTCAGCGATAGCCTCATCAGGCTCTCCGAGTGTGATGTCACCATCAAGCGTCGACAGCACCGTGAGATATGCAGCAGCCACGTTGCTGCGGCCTTCGTCATCCGTAGCAGTGACGGCAACGTTCCATCGACCAAGCTTGGTCGGAGCTCCTGTAATAGCGCCCGTCGCAGGATCAACGAAGAGGCCTGCACCAGCGAGCGCAGCCTCAGAGACAGTATCCACCGACCACGTCAGAGGAGCCTTGAAGGATCCTTTTACGACAGGAACAGCAGCAACCTTACCCTGAAGAGCGAGCGTGTCCTTGTCGAGGAAGAACTTAGCAACGCTCGGCTCATAGGTTACGGAAATTGGAGCAGGCGCACCCACCGTGATTGAGAACGGCTGCGTCCAGTTTCTCAGAAGCTCGCCACCTGCACCAAGGCTGGTCGCCTTCAGGACAACGTTCGGAATAATCAGACCTTCTTCGGCCTCCGTCAGACCGATGATCCATCCGGTCGCCGGGTCAACAGAAAGACCGTATGGTGCCAGGTCAGTGCCACGGGTCGTATCGACCGTCCACTCCGGATGTCCCCAGTAACCGTCGTTCTTGCTAGGCGCAATCGGGCTATCCAAGAGTTCTGCGCGAGCAAGCCGCGGCAAGACGTAAGAGGTATCCATCTGAGCAGACGGGTATTCGCGGACATTCACATCAACAGTCAGGGTACCCGTTCTGTCGCGAGCATCCTTGAAGGCGATCTCAACAGGACCTTCGAAAGCTTCAGTCGGCACGCCGACGAATGTTCCAGTCGCAGGGTTGAATGTCATTCCGGCAGGAGCCGCAGGAGATGCGGACAGGAATTCCACCTCTTCAACACCGCCAATAACGGTCATCGGATCAATGAGTGCCCGGAGTTCAGGGAACACCACCTGAGTTGCCGTTTCACCGTTCTCAGTGCCTACGACATTACCTTTTACTTGCGCTTGGACACCTTGCGACGGAAGCTTCCAATCCTGCAGGTTGACCGAAAACTCCAAAGATGCAGATGAACCGTCCGCATCTGTCACGGTTGCGACGAAGGGACCATGGTATCCACGGGCAGAATATGGGATACCCGCTGCCGCAGTTACTTCGCCAGTCTTGGTATCAATAGACAGCCACGACGGAAGCGGTGAGTTATCCGCGGAAGCAAGTTCCCAAGTCAGTTCCAGTCCCTTTGCGGCATTGGGCTGCTGTACGGAGAAGCCCTGAATGACCTGGTCCCTGTCCCATTCAACGTTGAATTCATGCTCTTCACGCAGGGACAGCTTGATAGGATCGCGATCCTCAACGATCACGTTGAATTCGCCCGAGGTTACGGTCGCGCCAGACTGGTCGGTCATAGTCGCAGTGAAGGGGCCGTAGGTTCCAACAGCTTCGCGCGTGGATCCAGAAACAAATCCATCCTCATCAATGGTGATGCCTGCAGGAAGAGCGCTCAGATTTGAGAACTCAAACTTCGGCATAGCCTCGCCGTCGACATCGGGAATGACTGAATCTTCATCAAACGGAATACGGGCGATTGTTGTCGGATCCGCCATTCTCTTTACTTTGATGTCCGTCACCTGGCCAAATGCGAGATCGCCGTGAACTTCGAAGGTAATGGAACCTGAATGCGTAGAACCGTCACCATTGTTCAGCGTCAGTCCAATCGACTTCCGGCCCGGGTCTTCGGTCTGACCGCTCAGCGAAATACGGTCCTCATTGAGCGACGGAGATGTCATCGAGATGTAGGGCAGGGTAGCCGGATCGGTGATCGAGACTTCGAAGTCCGGAATTCCGCCAACAACACCTGCCACACCGTCGTAATACTCGCCAGCACGAACGTGGCGCGCTTGCGGATCCGTCAGGTCACCAATCGAAACACCGCCAGCCCGAACCTTCATCGTATAAAGGCATTCACGGCTGCTCACCACGTTGCTGCCATTTGTCACATCAACAACGATGGCAACATCCTGATCGTCGCCGACGTTAAGCGCGCGACCAGAGATGATGCCAGTGACCTCATCCAGTTCAAGGCCTTCGGGCAGAGTGCCAGAGACAAGATTATACCGCACGTCGCCTTGCAGGCCGATTGGACGTGGCACCGACATCGAAATGTCGACACCCGTCACGAGCGGAATCACGCTCGGATCAAACGGGCTGCAGTCTGGCTGCGGATCAGAAGTACCGAAGTCGAACCAGTTCGAATAACCGATCGTACCGTCCACATCGACTGCTTTCAGACGAACAGTAGCAGTCTTGTACGGGTCAGCAATCTGGCCAAAGACATGAAGATCAATCGGGCGGTCGTTGGATGCAACCGAACCCGGGAACGGCTTGGCCGAATCCTTCTTCTCAAGATAATAGAGCACGCCGCGATCCGGATCGATGACGTGGTTCACACCAATGGTGCTTGGAGCACCAAAGTGAACCTGCAAGCCGCCCGCATTCAATTCCAACGGGGGAAGCTTGGACACCATGTCCGGAATGTGATTGAAGGTTGGTCCGTCCTCAACGAGATACTTTCCGAAGTAGGTGGCAACCACGTCCCCCTTATAGTCCTTTCCTGAGATCAAGACTGGATACGTTCCAGCCTTCATTGGAGTGCCCTGAACATATCGGCTCTCGAGATCAATGCCACCCGGCAGCGCCTGAATCCTCGCCCAGGACTCGATAGCCACGCCTTCCGGCAGACCTTCCGGGATCGGCAGTTCATCAACTTTGAATTTGCCCGTATGAGCATAGAGGGCAACAGGAACTGGCGTTCCCTGAAGCACGACAACGTCAAACGTTACGCTTGCCCGAGCGACAAAATTTCCGGCCGCATCATATCCTTCAAGGCGAACCGCATTACCAGATGTCGGACGAACCGCCGTCCCGGAGAACTTCCGGGTGACCGGATCGAAGGTAATGCCTTCAGGCAGGGTGCCAGAGACAACTCTCCAGTTGTCGTTCTGCCATTCAGGCTTCAGAGGCAGGAGCTCGTCGAACGGGAAGCCGACACCTGCAACATAGAAGGCTGTCACGCTCTTGGATTCCGTGTCGGGATCTTCACCGCCGGGCTTATCAACCTTCAGGCCAATCGGGGCCTTATAACGGAAATAGGTCTCTCCGGGCTTGCCTGTGAATGCCGCGGAAGAACCTACCGATGTGAGAAGCATCGTCGCGCTCATCGCGCACGCAAAAAATCTACGTAGAAGCACCAGAGTTCCCCTTGAGGATTATAAACTGGTTAATTCTGCGCTCTGACTACGACGGGGGCAATGTTCCCGCCGTTGAAATATCAAAAAATACAGATATTCAAAAGGAAACGGCCGCAAGTGTCACCCTGCAGCCGTAGGATTCGCGGTACCCGAAAAAAGGATTAACCGTAGATAGTCGAGGCGCCCCCAGCCAACGCGAAGACAATCCCTCCAAGGAAGCACATGAGCTTCCCACGCCGACTAAGCGAATAGGTTGCCGTTGCACCCGTCTCCCGCTTGATTTTCCGGCGGGTAAGGAACCTAACAATCAACCCCGAGACGTTAGCAACAACAACAACAAGAGCCACGGCGGCGAGCAGCGAATGGTTTTTCTGTAGCGTAGCAATATATTCGAACAGGCCGCCGAACCATGCAGCGACCCACGCTGCGGACATCGTAAGAACGACATCTCGACCAATCCGGTTTGAGACATCCTTCTCCATCTCTGAAACCGTAGCGAGATAGCCGTATAGAGGCCCAATGATCAGCTCTGCCCGCACTACGCCTCTCAAGGTATGGGCGGCATCAGTTTCAAACCGATCCTTATTCTCCTTAGATGTTCCCGAAGCGCGCAATCCCGCCTGTAGCCCCGGAATTTTCGCAAACCTCTCAAGATACTGAGATGGTGTCACGCTCCCGGAATCTTCGATCTTGTTAAAAACTTCCGCCACGACATGGTCGAGAAATGGCGTAAACAAGAAACCCGCCTCGTTAAAGCGCCTGTAGTGGAAATCCGCCGACGCACCTGTAGCTGGATATTTGGCGGTGACATCTGCCGTCGTGACGTGACAGTTGAAACCATACATGGCGGTGAACACCCCATCATTCCAGCCATCATAGCGATGCACCGCCAAATCAAGGCGAGCACACGGAAGAACCGTCCCTGTCTCGAACTCGGTCCATCCTGGAAGGCCCATCTTCAACCAGCCGAAAAACCATTCCCGGTCTGTTTCATTCAAAGTGGCGCAGTCAATGTTCGCCTTGGACTCCATCGTGGCACGATAACCATGCGCCCGGGTGAAGAAAGCATGTCCTCCGCAGGAGCCACAGTATTGCGTCCCGTCGCCGCCACAGCCAGTGCAGCGGATCTCAGCCGAACCTCCACAGGTGTAGCACAGCTTCCTCTTCCAGCCATGACAGACACTGCAGTTGTACCACTTCCCCGTACCCGCATCGTGGCTACCGCCTGTCCCGTGACAGCCCCAGCAGGTGACGTAACCTTTCGGGTGATGAAGGTAAACTGCACAGTTGTTGCAGTCGTTAGTTCCATGGCCATTACATCCGGAACATGTCACCAGTCCGCGATTACAGTTGTTGCAGTCTTCATAGGAGGTGGCGAGCACTTCATCACAGACAATGCGCTGAGGCTCGAAGACATTCCCCGCAAGTACCTCGTCCTGCAGCCTCTCCTTCGCAACCAGGCCGCGGAAGCGCTTGTCCGCCTCTTCCTTCAGATAATCAGATAGGTACTCTTTCTTGAGCGTTGGCGCACCCGGGAACGTGGCCTCACCCGGATAGAGTTTGCTGTAGAATTCGCTAGTAAAGTAATTCGCGACACCAACAGTCACCTTATGACGGGTGAACTTGGGTTCCATCTGCAAAGAAATACCATCAAGTCCCAGCCACTGAGCGATGCTACCGAGCTTGGCGGCCACATCCTCGTTAAATGTCTTAAGGACAGGATCAACCTTGGTACCTACACTCTGATTCATTCTGCCCTCATGGATTCAATTCACGCGGTTCCGCCACTTCGCCATACCACGTATCTCAAATGGGTAAATCTCCGCCCAGTGAGCGAAGTTAGCGAACCATTAAAAAGATTCGAGTTCTTCGTCAATCCAACTTAAAGATGAAATTTAACGCTGATCGATAGATTTTTAATTAAAGGATTCGGTTGTCGTTAAATCCTTAGCCGTTAAGCAATTTCTACATCAACAGGGAGCAATTCATGTCAAGAGATGCCAACAATTTCGTAGGTGCAGGTGCAGTCGGTGCCGCAGGTATCGCAGCGGGTGCCGTTGGCGGTGCAGTCGCGGCGGGTGGCATCATGCGCGTCGTTCGCAACGCCGTGATCGCAGGCGATCAGGGATGGGACCGCGACGGCCATTTTGTCTGCGCCGCGTTCGTCTTCAACTTCCAGGACCGCGAAGTCTTCGACGGTAGCGAAACACACAGCTTCTCTGACATCACCAGCTACTCCTGGGAAGATGCCATCTTCAAGATCTCCATCCGCGGGCGCATCCAACCCAAGGCGATCAATGTCGGCATTCCGCTTCGCAGCCAGATGTTGGGCAAGATCTTCGATGACATCTTCGCGGGCGAAACCTACGCTCCTGACACCAAGCGTCGTCTGCCGACGTTCAAGAAGCGCGTCCATCGCATCAAGCCGGGCACCGTTCTTCGCTATACCATCCGCAGCTTCTTCCTTGGACTTTTCTTCGGGTCTGTGGGCCAAAATGGCGGCGATGCGCAGTTCTTTTCCGTCCTCTGGTCCATGGCCGGCGTGTTCGCTCTCTCTGTCGCCTGGCGAAAGTTCCGCCCGGTCAAGGAGCCGACGTGGGGATCAACCGCAGCGGCGGCCTCAGCATCGCCCGCTCCCGTCGCAACCCCCGCGGAGCCGCAAGCTGATCCGGCAGTAGCTGCTTAAAAACTCTGAACGTCGCAACAAAGCCATGCGCCGACCACGTGCATGGCTTTGTTGCGACTGCTTTCCAATTCATCAGGAGACTTCATGAAGATCCGTAATGCTATCCTCGTCGCCGCTCTCGCCCTCACCACCACGCCCGCCGCGGCCGCCAAGAAGGACTTCGAAGGCCATTGGATCCGCGATTGCGGAGAAGGGACGTACTGCCGCGTACTCCTGAAGAGCAGCGGAAAGAGCTACGACCTCTATTTCGGCTGGACCTCGCCATCCATGTCCGCCTCCGACGGATGTGATTGGAACGCCAAGGTGAACTACAAAAGCGGAGCCGATACTCTGATAGGGAAGGGTGGCCTTACAGCGAAGATCAAGGGCGACAAACTAATCCTGTCTGGCATGCCGTCCAATTGCCCAAGGCCCGGCAAGGAAGCCACGTTCGAGCGAGACAGCGTCGACGACATCGTCGACTACTAACAAGGATTCGAGGCAATAATTGTTGACATAATCCTTGTGCGTGGTACCGTCTCCACGAACAAGGATTATGCGGAATGAACATGCACGCGCCGACCCCCATCGCGGACGAAAGCCTCTATAATGCAGAAATGGCTAAATCGCTCATCGACAAGATCTACTTTTTGGACAAGGTCGATGCCAATCTCTTCGTAGATTACGGTTGCGCGGACGGCATCATGCTCTGCTTCATTGAGCATGTGTTCCCCGGTGTCCAACTCGTCGGTTATGACATCGATGAGCATATGCTCGAAACTGCGCGGGCCAATGCTCTCAGACAAAATCCCAAGTCACGGATTGTATTCACCTCGGACTGGAACGAAGTCCGTGAAATCGTTCTGCAGGAACGAAAGGGGGGCACGAAGTCCTGCCTCGTCCTATCGAGCGTGATGCACGAGATCCACAGCTACCTGAGCGAAGGCGACCAGAGCAGCGTGCACCGCGAGATCTGGGGGCAGGCAGGCGTTACATTCGATTATGTCGCCTTCCGTGACATGATGGTCAGCCGTACCGCCTCGCGCCCCAGCGATCCGATGCAGGTCGCACGCGTCACGCAATGTTTTGATCCTAAACGGCTTTCGGAATGGACCAGCACGTGGGGCTCGATCGAAGAGAACTGGAGCCTCACCCACTTCCTTCTCACATACCGATATGAGGTGAACTGGGCGAGGAAACTCAAGGAGAACTACCTCCCGGTACCATACGAGGAGTTCCTCGCGAGCATTCCTCCGGACTATTTCCCTGTCTACAAGGATCATTTCACGCTGCCGTTCCTGCGCCGATGCGTGAAGGAGAAGTTCGGCTTTGACCTCAATGAGCGAACGCATCTAAAATTGGTGCTGGAGCATCGTCCAGGGAGCAACTCGAAATGAACGTTTGGTTTGATGAACTCAGCATCCGCGACGCTTTGATTGACATGCTCCTGGATGTCGAAGAAGACCGCGTTGTCTGGCGGACGATCAGCCGTGCGTTCACCAGGGAGGAACTCGTTCGCGAGATCAGAGATGGCAGTGACATCGGAAACCAGTATTGCTCCGAGCTTCTGCGGGTTTCCCGCGACATGATTGTCAGGAAGGCCGCTCGCGAGGATGCCACCATCGATCCGGTTCCGTCCTCATCGTTTTAGTAGTCGCCGACCTCCATCATGCTTCGTTCACAACGGCAACGCATGATATCCACACAAGAAAAAGGCGCTGACAAAGCCAGCGCCGCAATTTCCCTCATATAGGGCCGCTTACGCAACCCCGTATATTCGGCCACCGCGGAGCCAAACCTCCGCCGATCCACGAACAGTTTCGTAACTGAGCTTACCAAAACGATCCTGATCGATGACGAGCCCATCGTTCCACCGCGGCAAAATCGCACCTCGCACTTCAGGATCGGGCACATGCTCAAACAAACCGAGACTCCAGCCGAACTCGCCATTATCGGTCAGATAAACTTCACGATAGGCTCCTGCGGCATCGGGAAATGAAGCCGCGTAGCGCCAGCGACCGTCTTCATAGGTCGTAATGTCAAGGTCGTCCGGATATCCCAAACTGATCGAATTCGATGCATTGCTCTCTATTATGACCTGTTCCATGAACAATCCCTTCGTTGACCTGTCTTGAAGTAGCAAAAGCCGCCATCATTGTCAACAATTGTTGCATCGAATCCTTCATAAAGAGGGATTGCGCAAAGGGGCGTATTGAGAAAGGTCAAGATGGAGATAGGATTTGATCGGTGCACATCGCGACTCAACTCCGTTCTCCAACAAGGTTTCGTACTCTCTGTGAGTGTGGCCATGGATGATGACTTTCACGCCCATATCAGCAGCGAGATCGTTAATCTGCTGGTACCCTCTCGGGCATTCCGGCGACAACGGAGCTTCATGGGTGATAAGCACATCGGCCTCAAGTGTTCGCAGGTACTCATACTCATCGGGCCAAATAAATTGCCGATGCCGAACCTGAAGTCCAGGAGGGATCCCCCATTGCTTCTCAAGGCTATGGCACCAACGTTGCCCATTCTTGTACGATTTGTTGGTATCGAGCCAATGTTGGCGATTGGGCGAGGCTATCGCGTTGAGTTTCGGTTGCCACGGGCCACCGAACACCCCCTCCAAGCCGGCGATGCGCACACCATTTATTTCAACGACGCGACAATGAAGGTTTCCGCCGCGCAGAACATGACTTCCAATGACAGCTCCGTATTGAGCCTGATCATCGAAGTCATGATTTCCCCTGACGTGCAGGATGCGACATCCAAGATCCGCCAGAGGACGTAAGATTTCATCAGGCGTTCGGGTGTCGATGCGAGGAAGTCCGTGTCTGCTGGTTCCTTGTTCCCAGTTACTTAGTTCCACATCGGTAAAGCCAAAGTCACCGACAAAGATGCAGAGCGGAGGGCGAGCGGGATCTACGCTCATGGCGACCTCTTCAACTGCCGTGAAATCACAGTGCGGATCGCCAAAGATTATCGTTTCCAGTTCCATCTGCCGCTCCGAATTGACGGATCATGATCGCTCGGGGGGTAGCAAGGGAGAACAGAATGATTTGGTCAGCGACCTGCGGATAACGACTTTGCACTCTCACGGTGCAGGATCTCGATGAACTGCGGAGTAGCTCGCAGGTTCAGGTAATGCAGATCCGCCATCATATCAAACCAAGATCTGATCTCGACGGCAGAATGCCCTACCGACTCCTCACTGATACCTACAGGTAGCCCCCATTCAGGTTTCTCGAGACAATCATCGAGGGGACTAAAGAAATTGCAGCCGATTCCAAGGAGATCATCCATATGATCTGCAGGCGGGATTTCACCGCTCCTGTCCATCCTCTCGGCAGCTTCCAGGTACAAATTCAAGTCGCTTCTGTTCATGCATCGAGCAGCCGGGCCGTCGATAAGCTCGAGCGCTAGAAATCCCGCCTCTCTGATGACAGAAAGAACCCGCCCCTCGTAGTGTGAGAGGCCCAACTCACTTCGCAGAGGGTCCAGGGCTTCCTTCAACCCGTGGCGAAAGACTTCTCGCGCGTAATCCCCAAAACTAAAGTGGATCTTGCACATCGGCGGCTGCGCGTCCTTCACACCCTCCATCGCACCGATTATCTGCAGCACCTGTGAGAATTCCACCGAAGCCACTCTAGCATTCACGGTCTCATTGATTATCTCTTCAATGTTTTTGATGCTAAAGCGCTCGGGCGACACCTGCTCGATCCGCGCCGAAACCTCGGATCTTACACTCGCATCAAGCTCGCGAACCAGGGTGCCGAACATCAGCCGTTCTCCAAACCACGGGCATCGAGCTTGAACTTCTCAACGCCGAAGATGTCGAGCTCGCGCGTGATCGTTTCCTGTCGGATCCTCATATGGCGAGGATCTGCCGGATCAAACCCGAGCCTCCCCAATATCTCGTTCCAAGTATCATCGGACGGGCGCCAGATAAACTGAACCTGCCGATCACGTTCATCTGAAGCGTTGTAGTAGGGGATCTTCGTGATAGGAGCAGGCTTTTCCCATCTGTCCTGAGTAATAAACTCGATCTCCGGATTTGCAGCCAGCACTTCCGCCACCGCTTCCAGATCGTACTCGTCGCTCGAAAACCCGCCGTCGAGGTATGTGAAGTACATTGCAGCCGGAACCGGCTTGCCCCTCACGTCAACGGCGACATGGTCATAGGATGAAATGAATAGAATGTCTTCGTAGTTGATGCCTCTCGAAGCAACCTGTACGAGATCAAGCCCTCCGGACGGGACAAAGAGCATATTTGCTGCTTCCAGCTTTTTGCGGACATTGTCGTGGAAAAATGACCCTTCGTGCCGCATGATATCCAGACCTTTAGGCGTTACGAGTACCGGATACATCGTCCCGACTTTCTCAGGAACCTGATAAGGCTGGTAAACCTCGAACGGCAGGTTCTCTTCCATCCGCTGCAGATTCTCGATATCAACGACACCCTGATCGACGGTAGCGTCGGCCTCACTTCGTACGCCGCCCGTTCCAATGTCGTAGATACCATTGACCACACGGTAGACGAAGAGATCTCCTCCCACATCCACGGCTTCGACTTCAATCACTCGCACAGCCGGAGTCTCGAAGGTTCTCCTCACAATTTCTGACATCTTTTTCCCTCAGATCCGTAATCAACCTTGTGTCGCACGCGGCCGCGAAACGGTCAAATCGAATCCTTAACTAACTTGAATCCTTCTCGCCGCCGCAATATCTTTTACCCAGCCCAAAGTCGCACGTGCCCGTGGGTGTCCGCCGACCCTCGAATATGGCGAGGTCATCGGCATGGTACCTGGAAGTAACCTCTCCAGTCGCTGTTCCGGCCAACCGGATAAAGCGAGGACACCTGAAGCAACGACGGTGCGGGCCTTTTAGTCTCAGTTCGCCTTCCAGAAGCGAACGTTACTGAAGAGGCACACCTTCATTGCCTGATGTGCGGCTGGCTAGTCCACCCAATCAAAGGCTCGTCACCGGATGCTTCACCGCATCCTCAAGTTACGGCGCTCCCGCGCTCCGTTCGTTCCCTCCATCCGGAACCGCGGAGAACGAGGCTCCGGACGCATCGTCCTTTGGAGTACGGACATGACAGCACGTATCCGCGATTTTCTCGCCTCTACCGCACCCGCCTCGCCATGCCTTGTCGTTGACCTCGAGGTCATCACAGACAACTATCGCGCCTTCGAGGCGGCGCTGCCTGACTCAGCAATCTATTACGCGGTGAAGGCCAATCCAGCTCCAGAAATCCTGGCTCTCCTGACCCGACTTGGATCAAGCTTCGACTGCGCTTCAGTCCAGGAAATCGGTATGGCGCTGTCCGCGGGCGCAGATCCGTCTCACATCTCTTACGGCAACACAATCAAGAAGGAACGTGACATCGCGCGCGCCTTCGAACTCGGTGTCCGGCTCTATGCCGTAGATTGTCATGAGGAGGCCGAGAAGGTCGCCCGATCGGCGCCCGGGTCGAGAATCTTCTGTCGCATCCTGACCGACGGCGAGGGTGCCGAGTGGCCGCTATCGCGAAAGTTCGGCTGCGTGCCCCAGATGGCCGTTGATGTCCTCGTTTACGCCCATCAGCTCGGCTTGGTGGCTCACGGCGTTTCTTTCCATGTGGGATCACAGCAGACCGATCTAAGCGCCTGGAGCAAAGCGCTTGGTGATGCCAAGCGCGTCTTCGACAAGCTACAGCAGCAAGGTATCAGACTTGAACTCGTGAACATGGGAGGAGGCTTTCCGACACGCTATCTTCGGGATGTCCCCACAGCGCAGGCTTATGGCTCGGCAATCAGCGAAGCCCTGCGAGACCACTTCGGAAACGATATCCCGAAGACCATCATTGAGCCGGGCAGGGGAATGGTTGGAAATGCCGGCATCCTGAAGACCGAGGTCATCCTTGTGTCCAAGAAAGCCGATGACGATGACAAGCGATGGGTATTTCTCGATGTCGGAAAATTCGGCGGGCTTGCCGAAACAATGGATGAGGCGATCCGCTATCAGCTTTCGACCCGACGCGATAGCGACGAGAAATCTCCCTGCATCGTTGCTGGACCAACCTGCGACAGCGCGGATGTTCTATACGAACGCACACCTTACGATCTGCCCGTCTCTCTCAATGTTGGTGATGAGATCCTTATCGAGGGAACAGGTGCCTATACAACCACCTACTCGGCCGTAGCCTTCAACGGCTTTGAACCACTCAGGGCCTACGTGATCTGAGCGAGCCGATTAGGCGCAGAGCGACTGCCAGGAAAGCTCGGGCTGATGGTCGAGCTTCCACATGGCATAGAGTTGCATGCCCCAAGCCCGTTCCGACGGACGAACCTTATCATCGATGCCAAGCCACCAATGCTCCCGGTAACGGGAATCATTCAATTCGGTTACAACAACCTCCTCGTAGCCGAACTGGTCGGCGGACAGGTCAACGATCATTCCAACATGGTCGTCATCAGGATCACCCCCTCTGACCCAGAAATGCCCGCACCATTCGCCTTGCGCATCCATCATTCCGCCCGGTGATCGATCCGCTTCTTCATCATCCAAGAAATGATCTTGATAGGATTCGACCCCATGCCCTCCAACGACGCTCCAGAACCAATCCGGAAACTGCTCCCGAAGAATCTCTTCGACACCCGCTGCAATCCCGCGGCAGAAGCCGGAGGTTAGCGGAACGTCAGCCGGAGGAACGAAGTCAGGATGAGCGACCATCCACTCGTCTATGCGTTTCTCGACAAACGGCCTCACGCCCTCCATCAGAGTTCGCACATCTTCCACCAGGACAGCCATCTTTTCACTCCATTCCCCTCCGAGAAGGATCTGGTTTGGGAAGGAAAGGAACAACGTAGATGTGGTCGGATGCAGTCCGGAGCATCAACCTGCGTAACGCAAGCTGATGCATTCAGCGCCGAAATGGCAAATCAACTTTAGGATCCACAAAATGAGCTCACCATCTGACGGACAATCGGTCGATTACACACAACAGCACGCTGAGATTGCCGCCAAGTACGGCTTCCGGCTAACCAAGGAAGCTGGTAATCTCGATTTTTATCGAAAAGACAATGAGGATGGTAGCTTCCTTCTCGCTTCCACATCTTCCCAGTTGCCATTCAATCTGGCCCCACCGGATAGCCACATCTGGTTCATCGGCCGTTTCACACCTAGCGAGAACGGCGAGGCCAGAGTCGTCGTACACGAAGCTCTTCCGATCGAGGTTCACCTGGCTGAAGCGCAATACATCCCGACACCAGTTTTTGACAACGATGGCGATCCACTGGAACTGGACTTCATGACATGGTCGGACGTTCACTGGAACGGCCGCAAAGGGAAGCCGAGCTGGGACAAGTTCGAAAAGGTGACACGCAGCATTCCAGGCATGCAGGCGATGTTCGATGCCGGGTTCCATCTAACGACAACAGGCGGCGGATGCACCGCTTTCGAAAAATTCGATGAAGAGACAGAAACCGTTTGGATTGTCGCCGCAGAGTCCAGCGTTGATGCGCATCCGCTCTCGTTGGAATGGGGCATAAGCCGCTGCCGGAATAGTGAACGCGCAGACGAATCCATCGGCGTTTCATCGACCACCATCCCGGAGATCATCGCTCGCTATCACGACATTCCGGTTCCCGAAGAAGGACAGGAAGAACATTACTGGTACTTCGCAAATTGGGATCGGCTGGATGAGCACTTCAACAACGTCGGTCCTTGCATAGCCTGATTATCCGGTTGACACGAAGCACATACAGAAAGGGGCGGATCGGTTGATCCGCCCCTTTCTGCTGTCTACCCAACCGCTCGTTACGGTTGCAACTTAGCGACGTTTGTGCCGTCTCCGAGCTGGCCGTAGTTGTTCGTACCCCAGCACGTGTGGTCGCCATTGCTCATAAGTGCGCAGGTATGTCCACCGCCTGCGGTGATCTGCGTGACACCCGATAGGCCGACCACATCCACCGGAACGCTTGAATTGATCTTGGTGCCGTTTCCAAGCTGGCCTTGATCATTCTTACCCCAGCACTTTACAGCACCGGCATTCGTCAGGGCACAAGCGTGATCCCACCCAACCGAGATCTCCTGAACCCCTGACGTAAGCCCGCTCACATCAACAGGGGTTTTCTGAGCTGTCGTGTTGCCATTGCCGATTTGGCCGTAGCCATTATTACCCCAGCACTTTACACCGTTAGCAGAGGTAATAGCGCAAGAGAAGGCTGCACCAGACTTCAAAGACTTCACGCCAGAAGTCAAACCGGTCACGTTCACCGGCGAACTTACCGCCGTGGTGTTGGAGGTGTTATTCCCCAAGCGACCATCTGTCCTCAAGCCCCAACACTTGACCGCACCCGCATTGCTGAGAGCACAGCTAAAGTCGGCGCCAACAGAAACAGCTTTCTGTCCGCTACTCAGTCCTGATGGCGTATTAGGACCTCCCCAGTATGTGGAAGCACTCAAGCCCAACGCCATGGTGTCACCATTCCACCCCTGACACTTCACAGCACCATTCACAACGAAACATGCATGATTGCCCTTCAGAGCCATGTCGGTTGTACCAGACGCGTAGGTTTGTGACACCGTTGCGTACCACTGGGACGCTCCAGTAACCTCGCCATCACCACCCCAGCACATCATGGCACCAGTCGATGTGATCGTGCAGGTCTGGTTGTTGCCAGCTCGAATGTCGACCACTGTCGTGTCCTTCGGGAACCCATCAACATCCGTCGGGACAAGCATGTTGGTCTCCGTCACGTTTCCAAGCTTACCTCGGCTACCATGTCCCCAACAGGAAACCTTACCAGAAGTAGTGATACCGCATGTGTGGTTTTGACCAGCAGCCAGCTTCGTGAACTTTGGCTCCGCCGGAGTGCCCGTGAAATCCATGGTGAATTCTGCTTGGGTCGACAGAGAATTCCACGATGCGGAGATCGCAAACCTGAACTTACCTACAGCAGTCGGTGTTCCAGTCAGCTTGCGGGTTGCGTTATTGAATACCAGCCCTGGAGGCAAAGAAGATGCCTTGTCACCCGGCTGGACAGGAACGTTTCGACTGTTCACAAGAGCGAATCTAACTTCGGAAAGAGGCATTCCCACCGCAGTCAGATACTGCGTCATGTCGATGTCATAAGACGATTCCCAACGCTCGCCAGCAGGCAATTCAGCACCCTGCATTTCAAGCGAAGCCACGAGCTGCTCAATATCCAGCTCGAACGCCTTGGAGACCTGCTTGTCGCCGTAGGATCCGGTAAGAACCACCGCATACTTGCCCGCAACCGTCGGAGTACCACGCAGGTTATATCCGCTGATGGACAGGCCATCAGGAAGGGCATCCATCGCGGAACCATCGCGGTTCGGATCAAGATCCCATGTCCACACCAACTGGTTTGCATTAATCCCGTTCAGACTCGAGGTGTCGACCAGCGTCCTCAGGTCGAAGTTGTATGACATCTGAGTCGTACCGCTCGCAAAGCCGTTCCCGTTGAAGGCGAATAGCTCTGCAGCGGTATCGTCCTGATACTTGAATGGCACGTCGTGAGCAGAATGACGGCCTTCGTAACGACCGATCTCAACCCAGTCCTGACCGTCCACTGACGCGGAGTATACCACCGTGTTGTTATTGTGATCGTGCAGGACAGCACGAACCTTTCCCTCAGGCATGTAGGTCGGAAGTTCGAAGACGTGCGAACCACTTGTGAGGTTGATGTACCTCTTAAACACTTCATCAAGGCCTGTACCGCGACGAGGGATCAGGTGGGTAATGTCGAGGCCTGATGCCGACGAGAAAGCCATCGGACCAAAGTGCTCAGACCTCGCAAGATCTATCTTGAGGAACTTGTAACCCTTCCCGACAGGAGCAGACTGCTCAACCGCGATCGTAAACGGCGTTACAATCCGCTGGAACTCATCAGTGTAGACAAGTTCTGTCGGATAGGTGCCCGCATTTGTCGGCACACCGGAGATCACTCCTGTAACCGGATCGACGGTCAAGCCTTCCGGAGCAAGTCCTTCCAAGGTGATCACACCCGTCTGAACACCGTTGGCCAAGGTCGTGGTGTAGGACGGATAAGAGAGATCCGTAAACGCAACCTGAGTTGCCGGGTTCACCTTCAGCGAAGTCGCCTTCACCTTGATGCCAACGTAGTAAACCGTAGACCTAAGGGTCTTTCCTTCATAGGTGTCAGAAACCCTAACGTAGAGACCCCTCGTTTTCGTCACGTGGCCAGTAAGAACTCCGGTATTCGGGTCAATGGTCACCGGATCTCTCACAGACCCGCTATTGGTGAAGGAGAACGTGTACTTTACTTCACCAATCGGTCCGCCGCCACCATTCGCAACCGCCGGAACAGGGATCGTCAGAGGTTGATATGCCAAGACATCCACATATACGGACGGATAGGCGAAGTTATTCTTCATGATGATCGTAAATGGCTGACTTTCTCCGGATAGACCATCCGCAGCCGTTACTTTCAACTTGATACCCGGATAGACACCGGCGACAGATTTAACGCCAGACGGAAGTCGAAGAACGTACTTTCCACCGCTGTAAACGATCTCCATCCCCTCAGGCAAAGGAGCTGAGTCCGGCGCAAGGGTCACCACATCGCCAGTCTTGGCGTTAGTATACTTCGGATAGATCGTGAAGCTGCTAGTGACGTAATATCCGATTGGATCCGGAGTCACCGATACAGTCGGGGCAAGCCCGTCAGTGACAACCTCAATCTCAACGTCGACGGTCGCACGGCGAGCAAAGCCATCCTCCTCGGCAACAATCAGCTTAACAGGGAACGTACCCATTTCAGTCGGCTTGCCCGAGAACATGGCGTTTTTCTTCGAGAATTTCATTCCCACTGGAAGGTCGCCTTCAATATCCCAAACAACGGAACCAATGGCATTATCCGCCGACACCCGAATATTGGGGTTGATGGACCTGTTGACCACGATCTCGAGGCGCGCAGGAACGTTGGCAACAAGATCAGGCACAACCTTGATGTTGATTGGCTGTGACGTAACGCGCTGCGTTTCGTCGGAGATATGGATGTTCGGAGTGAAATCCATAAGCTGCGTTGCCGTGCCGGAAATCACACCAGTCTGGGGATCAATTGTCAGGCCATAATCAGCCAGGCTCTCGTCTGCCCAATACTGCACGACACCGATATGGTTCGAATATGTCGGAACGCTAGTCACAATCGGCTCACCGACCACGGTAGCGAAAGATCGAACCGACAGATTGATCGGCTTCCCATCAGTGATGGACACGAGGACGAAGGATTTCGTGACGGAAGCACCAACACTATCCGTAACTGTCACTGTGATCGGATAGGATCCCAGCTTTACTGCAGTACCGGAGAAGCCGCCCTTCGCAGGATCGAACTGGATCCCTTCCGGAAGGTCGCCAGTCAACGTGAATGTCACCTGTCCTACAGCATTCGCTACAGGCAGGGAGAGACGATAAAGCTTGTTCGCCGTGATCGTGTAGGATTCGTCGGTGTTTAACTCCAGTGGCAGCCTGTCACCAACAGTGATCGAGAATGCCTCTGTTACAGCCGAACCTCCGGTCGAATCCGTAACCTTGATCACTAGACCTTCATACGTACCCTTAGCCTCAGCAACACCGGAAATGCGTCCCGTCGAGCGATCAAGAGTCAGGAACGATGGTAGCGAACCGCCAACCAGTTCAAACACAGCCGAACCAATGATGTTTGCTGCATCAGGCTTCACATCAACGTTCAGATACTGATTGAACGTGCTGTCCGGCGGCGTGTTTATCGCAACAGGACCAACGGCCACGACGTTTACCGTGGTGGTCACTTCACGACCAGCGGAGTCGGCAGCAAATACTTGCCCAGCGACGTACTTGTTAGGTTCAGCAAGAGTACCCGAAATCTTGCCCGTCACAGGATCAAGAGCGAGGCCATGAGCGAGCGGATCACCACCAACCGTATCAAATGCCACAGGCGGCAGAACATTGGATACTTCCAGTGTACGCTCGAATGGCTCCGCAGCCCTTACAACGAATGTGGTCGTTGAAGGCATAACGGGGGTGCCGTTAAGCGAAACCAACATCGCGAATGGACCGAACGTAGAGGCATAATCCTCACCCTCAGAGTCCGTTGCTGTCACCTCAAGCCCTCGGAACCAATTCGCAACAGAAGGCGTACCAAAGAAGCTTCCGCTAGCCGGATCAAATTCGATACCCGCAGGAAGATCGCCCTTCAGAGTGAAGGATACTGCACCAATTGCATCCTGCACCGTTGGAATAATCGGCGCGATCGCTCGATCCTTGAAACCAACAGGGTTCGGAATGTTATAGGAGAGAGTCAGCGGTACCCTGTCGACGACAACGACCTTAGCAGGCAGATCAACCCTGGAACCAGCCGCATCTGTCAGGCTGAGCGTGAACGCACCCACATCACCTTGCGTACGTGGATTACCGACGATCTTGCCGTTTTCGTATTTGAGGCCCGAAGGCAGCGAACCTTCGAAATCGTAAGTCACTTCGCCGATAGCGTTTACCGTAGCCGCTTCGATTACCGTGTCACCACCGCGCGGCAAGCTGAAGGTGATTTCATCTGTATCCAGATCTACGGCCTTACCTCGACCCTCGATGGAAGCCGACATGGGTTCCAAGATCTCAATGTTGAAGGTGCCAGTCAAAGTACGACGAGCATCGTCAGTCAGACTAAACGGAACAGAATATGTGCCGACCTCTGCGATTGTGCCAACGAGTTGACCATCCACCACGGAAACACCGTTCGGCAGATTCAGGACCTGATAATCAACGCTACCAAAAGCGTTGGCCGGAACGGGCAGATCGAAGGTGAATTCAGAGTTCTTCGTCCACTGGACAAATACGTCCGATGTCTCGTTTTCTCCCACTGGCGTGAGATCTGCTGGTTCAACAAGAGTAACTGAGAAAACGGGGCTTAGCGCGGAGTAGCCTTCACCATCCGTAGCTTTGATCTGCAGCCCCTCGTAAACGCCGACGAGCTCGGTGGTATTGCCGCGAATGATACCATCCGATTCCAGTTCCAAGCCATCAGGAAGAGCACCAGCGACGAGTTCATAGGACACACCGTCAAAGACATTCTCTGCGGTTGCCGCTACGATCTCATTTGGAACGAAGCGCTCCAAAGTCACGCCCTCGGCATGAACCACCACGTCCGGACGATCCAGAACTTCAAGCTCGAAATCATTGGATGTAGCTTGGTCACCACTCTCATCGGAAACCGAGACGCTCAAATCAACCGCGGTCTCCAACACTTCAGGCGTACCAACGATCGCACCCGTACGCTCGTCGATCGACAACCCTTCCGGAAGCGTGCCAGAAGCAAGCCTGTACAGCGCCTCGCCGATCACGCCAGTTGCCTCAGGGGACACGTTGGCTGGCATGCGACGATAAACCTTAACCTCCGGCTCGTACTGCAGCGCAAGGGGATCATAAACCGTGATTGGCTGAATGAATGTCGCCTGACGGCCGTCTCCATTCCTGAAGTCAAAGGCGACCGAGTGATCCCCCGCCGTCGAGATCGATCCGGCAACAACAAGACGACTGAAATCCACGTCTACCGTATCTTCCAGCGTTGTGCCTTCAGCAAGCTTGAACGACCAAGGAGTAACGATGCCAGTTCCCATGATCGGCGTTGCCGTCTCAAATGGACGACCAACTCGAGTTTCAAGCGCTTGGAACTCTACGCCGATTTCCTGAGGATAGATCGTAAAGCTGAATGCCGGAGTCTGGCCGCGACCACCATCAGATGTCACCACACCAATGACGATGTCATTCTTGGTCTCAACGCGCGTTGGATAGCCTGAGAGTTCACCGGTCTCAGCATTAAGTGTAATCCCATCAGGAAGTTCACCCGACAGCACCGTCCAGTTCATTGTACCAGACAGATCCTCAGCCTTGATCTGCATGGAGTATGCCGTATGCAACGTACCTTCCTGGTCGCGCATCTGACCGAATGCTACATCAGGAGAGGTCGTCTTGAAGGTGAACACATTCGTTGAGCCGACCACACCATCAGCATCAGTACCCTCGATCCTGAAACGCATCGAGGTGTTGAACGTGGGGATCGTGGCGGTCAGGCTACCTGACCTGTTCTGGAAGTTATAGGACGGAGGCAGACCGTCTAGTGCGACAAGTCGGTAAGCCATCTCACCGACACGATATTGTGGCTGCGCCGACACACGGAAAGCTTCGGATGGGTGCTGGAACTTATCGGCGATGACATCGAATGTCGGCTTATCCTGAACAATGAGGTCGCCGTAGGTAAACGCGACCTGCTTACCCATGTAGTCGTAGCCAATGAAGCCAACGCTGGTGGAAAGCTCCTGCGTCGGGGTGCCTGCGAGGTAACGACCCTGCGTCGCGAATCCTTCGGGAAGATCACCCACACTCTCCCAACGTGCCACAGGAACGGTGGCGGGGATTTCCTTGTACATGTACTTGTTGGTGTGACCGTAGAAGGCGAAGTTTTGCAACTGGCCAGCAGGATCAATGAAATTGGAGGTGATCGTTGCACGGGCAATCAGGCGGCCACTGATATCATAGCCAAGGAGAACCGAGTTCTTCGTACCAGATTTCCCGGTAGGAGTTCCGGAGACAACACCATTCGCAGAGTCGACAGACAGACCCGGATGAAGGGAGCCTGTGTTTACCTCCCATTTTACGACATCCTTCGTCCGGACAGGGATAAGCTTGCTGAATGGGAAGCCGATCGGCCCCGTGAAAAAGATCGTAATATCGTTTCCAACGCCGAGTTTCAGGTCTTCCTCGGGATTTTCACCAGGCTGCCAGGAAACTGCCGTCGGCTTGTAACGGAAAAAGAACTGCTCAGAAGCCGCTGCCGGCATTGCGGATGTTGCAACAATGGTTGCCGCAACCACAGACGAAACGAATTTGCGTGACGCTCCAGCGCCCATTCTCTTTGATTTCATTTACCAAGCCCTTCAAGGCACAAAAACTGATACGGCATCATGAATCCTTATAAAGTCAAATTCAATGCCTTCGCCGCGATGTACCATAAGGAAAAAAGGATACAAGGATTCCTTTTCCTTATCTGTTCAATTTCCAAGAAAAAATGCGGCAGCAAGGATTCAAATTGATGGTTCAACCCAACCATTCCTCTGGAGACGGTCGCCGGCAGACGTATAGCATTAGTATTCCCGGCAGTTGAGCGCATCAACTTAAGCAAACAATATTACAAGAGATCAGGGGTCGATCCTACATAGGGCGAAAGCGCTACGCCGCGCTTCGGGAGACGCGCCTCGCTCATATTGCCAACGCGACAATCCCACACCCGTACCGGGATCATCCCATTCATCTCCACCATGAACCTCATGTCATGGCTGATCGCACCAAAGACTGACAGACGACAATCGTCCAAGGCCGCCAAAATTACGTGATCAACGATGCTAGCGGTGTAGAGATCACTTCCCTCAAGCTCGTCAAACTTCATCATCAGGAGCGTGAATGGCCCGGCGGCAACCGAATAGAGGAGGGGTCCATCAAATTCATAGAACACCTGAAGCGGAACCAAGTCTTCACTCGTCCATGCTGCGCGACTAGGCCATGAAGTAGAGAACGGAGCCAAAGATCCCGGGACACCAAACGTTGACACTGCGTATAAAGAAGCATTCTCACCATCGGTGCAATTCATGCGGCATCTCCCTAATCGGAACCGCACCCACCTAAAGCGTATCCGTGCCGCGATCGCAGATGAGTCCTTGCAAGACTTTCTGACATTGTTATAAGGACAACCCGGAAGGATTCAAGTCATGCCGAAACCGTTTAAACCAACATACCCCCAGCTAGCGCTTCTTGACTGGCTCAATGAACGTCCTGGCGCACGTTTCCTTGTTTCGTCCAACATGGGATCGCGCACCAGCGACTTTGACATGTTTGAAGCAGACGGCAAGAACGAGGAGACAGGAAAGTTCGCTATCAAGAGATACGAGGCTTTTGGTGGAGACGAGGAAAGCAAAGCACTGACCGATCGCCTAGGTGGATCGAGGGCGAAGGTGGACCTGACTTCTCTCATTCAACAGGGCATCCTGAGGTCCGGTAACTCGCTATACCCTCAAGCTGGCACGCTTAATTTTGAGAAATTCGTCAGCCAGCTTGACGTGCGCGAGGGATATTTCCACTACAGTTCAACTCTCTTCCTTCTCGCTAAGGCTTTCGGCGCGAAGTATTGGGAAGAGACGGGAAGGGCGCTTTTCGAGGACATGAAGGCCAAGCGCGCAGCGCAACGCGCAAGGGCCGAACGACTTGTGCTTGTTGGTCGCGTCGCCCCAATCGAGCCCGAGTTCCCTGCCTCGCTTATCAAGAAGCTCCCTAAGGGACTTGTCTTCCCAATCCCCAACCGCTTTGGCCTCAGACCCCAGGCTTATGCGACCGTGGTAAAGGAGACGGACAAGCGTCTTTACCTTGAAGACATCAACTATGTTCGGGAGATCGATCCATACAGGAGAAATGATCCGTCCGTAATCCAGGGTTACAAGGACAAGTTCGTTGAACGCGAGCATGTGATCATCGACTACGCCACGCCCGAGATCATCAACAAGATCACCGCACTGGACAATGAGTACCAGGAGGACGTAACGCGTATTGCAACCGATTTCGCAGAACGTATGTTGCCGATTATGCAGGAAATGGATCAGCGCTTCCTGCAGAAAGACAACGAACGCGAAATGGTAATTGCGGAGGCCATCGAGGACTTCAAAACCTCGTCGGATACCGGACCAAAATCGCCCCGGAAGCGATAATGGCTGTCTACGTCGACAAGCAGCGGAACCGTTTCCGCGGAATGATCATGTGCCACATGCTGGCAGACACGGAAGCAGAACTACATGCCATGGCGGATCAGATCGGTGCCCAGCGCCAGTGGTATCAATGCGATGGCTCAACTCCGCACTATGACGTTCCGCTGTTCAGGCGTGAAATGGCTTTGAATTTCGGTGCCGTCGAGATCAACCGCCGCGAAACCGTCGCGCTGATCAGGCGTATCAGGGCGAACCCAGACACCTTCTTCAACGTCCCCCGGCTTTAAACTCCTGGCGAGGCGGGAAAGACATCGAGATCCGCCCGCCTACCGTAGTTCTCGATCATTTCGGGGTGCAGGACCACCATCTCCACGTAGTCGCCCTGACGGATCAGGACGCAATCATACCCCTGTTCAATCAGGCGTTCACGAGCACCCTTGTTTGGACGGAACATGCGTGAACCGACTCTCTGACCGTACGGAAGATCCAAGTCGATGACATAAGGTTTTTCGTAGGTGATCTGAGCCACATATGGATCCAGTCCCCCAGAGTACTGTCTGCCAAGCTCCATATCGTTTGAGAAATAGAAGCCCCGGCCGTAGGCACACCCGTCCTTTGTCATCTCGAGATGAAATTCATCGAAATCCGTGCGGGAGCCGTGACAAAGGACGATGGTCTCAACCATTATCAGACCCCGAATGTTCGGCCTGACGAAAGCGCGTCGGGAACAGCTCCGACGTTATCAACCGTATAACCAGCCTCCTGAAGCGCCTCAACAAGCCGAACACACGCATCCTCTGGCTCGTACTCGGCCATCCAACAACCACGCTGGGGATGCACGTCAAACCCATGCTTACGGAACATACGGGCTAATTTGGTTCGCTCGGTATCAGACGGGTAGGGATCCTTCTCGTAGCGAAACGCTTGCGCATCACTGATCCGTCCGTAATTCTCGTTGCGCCAGGTAATCGTTATTTTCTTCTCGGTTGCCATGCCACCCTCCTGCCAAGCTAACCGAGGATGCCCCAGCAGGACGAAAGGAAGAAGTTCAGGTGAACGAGGGCCTCTTTCCTCGCTGCTCGAGATCCTGCTCAGGAGCGAGCGTAATTTCATTCTTCTGGAATGTTCGCTGCGGCGGAAAGGGAAGGTCACAGATCTCCTCTACCAGTACCCTCGTATCGCGATCCTCGATGACGATGAAACGCGCCTCCTCGTCACCTTCTTCCAGAAACTCGCGAAACATCACGATCTGTCCGTTGTCGTAAGTCATGGCGAAACCCTCTTTCGTGTCGCTCAAGAAATACAAACTCCGCTCGCACCGAACAATGACCCTCATTGCGCCTTGCACATCATGAAGGCCTCATGAACCTAGGATAAAACGGAGAATTTCCATGAGCCTGCCAGACAAGATCACCCTCGACATCACCTACTACGCAGATGGATCACTGAATGAATCGTCCCTCATGCTAGCTCTCGAGAACGCACTCGGTAACCGGATCAAGATCACAGACTGGGTCGGAGAGCAGGCAATTCGGGACGAATACCCTCATCTCGATGAAGAACAGCGCATTGGCCTCATCGCTGCGATCGATATCGGTGATTACGATTATGCCATCAACCAAGATGTTCGCCGTAGCATCTTGAACGAAGCCGCAGTTGCCGCCAGCGTTCCGCGCTGGGAAGACGATGAAGGGGACGAAGACGAGGATACCAGCGAATTGAGTCTCTAACCGTATAAGCGAGCTCCGCCGCACTGGGGGAATGGCGGCGGAGCTCGGGCTATTGCCCATAGGGAGAGATGCTGGGGTCACACACCTCCCATGAAGGGAACGAATCCCTTCTGTTCAAAGAGTAAGACCCAAACGTGTCTGCTTTTTGTCCCGATATTCACATTTGTTTTCTGAACCGTTCAAGGGAGACTGCAATGACGGCTTATGATAAGGACCAAGATGCCCTGTCCACCAATTTTCACACGTTCGAAGACATTTGTGAGATCGCCTACGAAGTGATCCGTCTGGCCGAACTCTCTCGCGTGGATCAATCCAAGGGAACGCCATTTGGCATACTGCTGTCCGCATACCACAGCATTGCACGAACAGGCCGTTCGAAGTCAGACACGCCAGAAGCGTCCGAATTCTTTCATGCGCTCGTTGCATTGTCCCCTCAGTTGGTGGAAATGGCTGAGAAGCTTGCCAAAGACGACAGGTTCCCGAATGCTGAGGCGGCCATAGAGGGAATAGAAGACATCGCCGAGCGAGCAAAGGCCGCATTGGATGACTTCATTGTTGGAAAGACCTGCAAATGACCCAAACGAAATTCTCACAGCTCATAGAGACATTCAACGAACTCATTGAAGAGGCCGGACAGGTCGATAGGCTGATTGCGGCCGATCTTCCCGGTGAAAGCGTGTTCGTGATCAAATGGGGTATGATTTCAAAACTCATAGCCACAGGCCTCACATGCCAAAATGAAAGCGATGCCGGCAACATCATGGAGATGCTAACGGAAGAACTACCGAGCACCATCCGGTACGCCACAAAGCACGCCCAGAATGGCCCCAATTTGAATGCTGAACCCACCATCGAGATGCTCGAGAGGATGCTTTCGACAGCAAGAAACAGTCTCGGCGACGAGGTCTATCGCAGCATGGTTATGGATAAACGACGGTGACTAGGTATCTCGTACGTGAACGGGGATCCGATAAGGCTCTTACCGTCTGGGGTTGGTATGATCAGGCAGTTCAGTCGGCCGTGAGCCGAACGTTCAGGCTCGACATCGCGCACGAGATCATCAACGAGAGGACGGGTAGGGTGCTATTGTCCTTCAGCCGGGACGACCTCGTTCGTCTTCGCCGCCGTGCCGAGCAGCAGAATACTGCTCCAAAACCCTAGCTCTCGCCATTTCAAGTTTTCCAGGTCAGAATTCGTGAAAGGATTCAGATGACAGGAACGAGAAATGACGCAGCAGATCAAAATCTTGGTCGTCGACGACGACAAACAGATCCTAACACTTCTCAGCAAGTATCTGACCGAGCAGGGTTTCTCTGTCATCCAGGCAGAGACCATCAAGGCATTTCGTGAGAAGCTGCGCGATACCCGGCCTGACTTCGTTATTCTCGACGTGAAGCTTCCAGATGGAAACGGAATGGATGCCTGCCGCGATATGCGCGCCGCCGGAAATCACACACCTCTGATTCTCCTGACAGCGAACAAGGAAGAAGTCGACCGTATCCTTGGACTCGAGATCGGGGCGGATGACTACATGTCGAAGCCATTCAATCCCCGCGAACTACTTGCACGCATCAAAGCCGTCCACCGTCGTGCATCCTCTCCGGAACAAAGACCCGAACCGGAGATCCCGCCCAGCTTTCGGTTCGATGGCTTTATCGCTAACCCGGCAACCCGAACGGTGGTACACGAGAGCACCGAAAAAGACCTTCAGTTCACCGGGGGCGAATTCGATGTCCTCATGATCCTGCTCGCTCGCCCCAACCGACTGGTATCGAGAGATCAGATCATCGAGCTCACCCACGGCTACAAATCCGATCCGCTGGACCGCTCCGTAGATGTTCTGATTAGCCGCATTCGAAAGAAACTGAAGGACGCTGGCGGCTCTGAAGGCATCTTCAAAACGGTCAGGAACAGCGGATACCAACTATCGGTGAAGGTCGAAAAAATAGATGCGTTGGATATCGCTTGATCCTTTGTCGTCCCTAAGGGCGAAGATAACACTCCTCGTCTTTGGCGCTATGGTTGCGATCAGTCTCATAGCTGTCGCAGCCTCCTTTAGCGTATCGAAGCTGGAAAAAGCCTCACCCCAAAGGATCGCCTTCAATCTCCCCGGGCCCGACGGCATTCCGTTCACAGCAGGCATTCCCGGAGAGCCCCTTCCTTACACCCTCGCGCTCATCCAACCATTCGCGCCCTTATGGGTGATCGTCCTCGGCTACTCGATCCTGATCGTCGTCGGCTCAGCAACTGTATCACTGCTGGTCGCAAACATGATCGTGCGACCACTTAACATCCTAGAGAACGCAATCGAATCGGTTAATCCGCAAGGGTTTATTCCGAAGATCTCTGAAAGCGGATTAGGCGAGGATCTGGCGACAGCTCAGCTCCTCAACCGCCTATCGGACCGACTTCAGTCAACCATGGAAAGCCGCATGCGCCTTGTGGCCGCTGCCGGACATGACCTCAGAACTCCGATCACCAGAATGCGCCTGAGAGCCGAGTTCATCGCCGACGATGAAGAGCGGGAGACATGGCTAAACGACCTGTCAGAAATTGAAAACATCGCGGAAAGCGCCATTACTCTGGTTCGGGAGGAAATTGAGCCGGATGACCATCAGATCGTTGAGGTAGACGAACTGATCAGAGAAATTGTCCGCGAGTTGCGGTCTATCGGTCACAACGTTCAACTTGATAGAGCTGTAAGCGTTGATGTCATTGGTAGCCCCTTGAGCCTAAAGCGGGCGTTCTCCAACCTGATGGTCAACGCGGCGACACACGGCAAGGGCTGCAGGGTATCGGTAGGTCGTTTGGATGGCCACGCAGTTGTGGAAATCATCGACAGCGGCCCGGGTATCCCAGAAGAGATGTTGAGCAGGGCCTTCGAACCCTTTTTTCGAGCAAGCCCGGCCAGAGAGAAAAGCGTGCCTGGCGCTGGTCTGGGCCTTGCCATCGTCAAGGAAATCATCAATCGCCACCGCGGACGCATCGCCCTGTCAAACCGGACACCGCACGGCCTTTTCCAACAGGTCCTGCTCCCCTTGGCCGAAGTCGAAGAGTAAACCAAACAGAAGAAGGCCGACTGCAACAGTCGGCCTTCAGATCCCTATTGCCGCAAGATCAGGCAACCATACGAAGATCCGGGGAGGCTCCAGATAAACGTCCACAGCCGTAGTTGGCGTACATCTCCCTGTTTTCGGACGAGATGCGGGCGAGGGCACGCATAGTATTTCCAGCGTTGATCGCCGCTTTGATATCCCACCGATTCAGGCCAATATCACGGAGAGTAGCATCAGGAAGAGCCAAGAGTTCCCGTGCGACTTTGATTTCACGACGGCGCTGAAAGAAGTTGTCAATGATAGATCGCAGCGAGAAGCCGCTGTTATTGATGACGGTCATAATAATTCTCCGGAACTGGGGGATGAATTACTGTCACCTCAGAACCGAACGGCCGCAAACAATGAGATTGCATTGTAGCTATGCACGTTATGCACGCCATATAGTCAATCTGCACAAAAATGGAGCAGTGACTTTAAACTTTGCGAATATGGATGTTCAAGCCGATATCGCGTGCATACGCACCACGACGAATTGCCTCAGCCTTCGTTTCTGCAATTTCGCGATGAAACGGCTCCGTTTCCAGCCATACCCTACCGGAAATTTTGCTCCCAAGGCGCGAATATACCGGAATGTCACCAAGCGCCTCAGTAATGATAGAAGTCACCAAGTCGGAGTGTTTTCGATCATCGATCCTGATGACGATCCTATAGTCCGCAGGGTTGGTGTGCGTACGCTCCCGCCTGCGAGGAGAAAGATCTGCGATGGCCGATCTCTCGACTACCATTCTTAACCCCTCTGACATGTCCTCGACCTCGTTGATGCCCTTTTGCAACTCCCATCTAGCATTCAAAGTTTCAGCGATAGTTAAACTGCAATCTCAAATGCCGCGGTTCGTAGTCATCGTTGCGAAGCTTGTTCACGTTCAGCTAGCCGCACTAAAAATAGTGCAATACCAATCCCGTACAACCCTACGCCCTCAGATCGGTGACAGCCTTATTGGACGATCCATATCAAAGGCATGCGTGACCGACATCGCAATCAGGTGTGCGACGTTCCTAGCACCAAATCGCTTTCTTAGACGCTCGATCCGTCCCTCGACCGTCCGCCGGGAGCACCCAATTTTCTCACCGATGTCACGCGCAGAATCTCCTTCCCTCAAGAGCTGCAGCACCTTGATGTCTTCAATATCCATCTCCGGATAACCGTGAGGGACGGGGAGAATACATCGGATCTCGGAGAGTGACAGGCACCACCGTGGCCGGCATTCCGCCACAGGCTCGGGTACAAGCAGCCTATCGAAGAGAATATGGTACCCTGTAAGCTTGGTCGTCACTCGATCAGCATATGGTTTACGTGACGCGATGACTGATCGGTAAATTGGGACCACCGTTGAATAGAGATATCCTTGGTCTCGAAACTCCGAAAACTTCTGGTCACGTTGCGGATCCCCACCCTCAAGTATGGCCGAAGGCATGTTATATCGATGCAGAAACTGCATCATAAAATCGGCTGGCCGCTTCGATGATGTGTCCGTCTTCACGAGAACCATGTTGGCAGTCAGGCGGCCGTGGAGGGACGCGATCAGAGCCTCCGAGTCACTATTTCCCGAAGCCGCCTCTTCTTCCCATGCTTGCAACAAAGCTGATGCACAGTTTTTGAACGCGTCCGTCGTCGTTTTCATAATGTCATTCTCTCGCGCAACATCTATGCGCACAAAATCGCTGCGCCTCGATTGCAGAGTGAGATCAGCAAGTCAACCTGACGTACGTCAACAACGACTTTGCGAACGATCCGCTTGAACCAAAGAGGCACGGTCCGATCGGGGTATCATCATCAGCCGCGAGAAGGGGAATGCCGAAGAAAACCATCGAGGTACATGACACGGCTAATCGGCTTCGAAGACCTCATTCCAGAGGCTCACTAAAAGACAAATGGGATTAATTGAATCCTGAGAAAATGGTAGTGGCGGAGGGATTCGAACCCCCAACCTTTCCGTTATGAGCGGACTGCTCTAACCATTGAGCTAAGCCACCTTACGACTTCATAATTATCAGCCACTTATATGCTTGTCAACTTTTATTTCGAACTTTTTTGAATCCTGTAACAGGAGGATTCGGAGAAAGATTCATTGTTCGCAGAATCGACTTCTTCGGCGGCAAGGTGACAAGCGGGGAGATGTATGCGGCGCGCGAAGCCGTATCATAAACGGCTCGCCCCGATGCCTATTCGAAAAGCACCCTGACCTCGCTCACATCTCGGAAGAGATAAACCGATAGAATCAGAGGAAGGGAAGGGGAGACAGATCATGTTCAAGGTCCACTGCAACGAAATAGGAAAGCGCTCCCGTATGTACGGGACTACAGGTCAGCGCTCTATTCGTATCGGTTTGAACATAGGAGAACCGTATCAGGATTTTCAGGTTCCGTCGACTACATCTTCATAGCAGGCTTGTCGGCTTCCAGACGAGACGCGATGCTCTGAACATCAGACATGGCATCTGCCTTCTGCGCAGCCACGTCGGCCTTGACAGAGACGAGCTCTTCCTTGGACGGAATGATACCCTTATCCAAAAAGCCCCTTCGAGCCAGCTCCACTTGACTATGAACAGCGGCAACCATTCCGCCCACGCCTAAGGAGGACATTAGGAAAAAACTTCCGTCAAGGGAGCCTGTGAGGAACTTATACCCACCGAAGGCAACCAGAGCGGCGGCACCTTTTTTCGCATAATCGAACATTTTCTCGAATGGCTCAATGGAATTGTCGGTAACCGCCTGGTTCTTAGCCACCCCTGCCTTCAACTGCTCAACCTCAGCCAAGGCTTCCGTTCGTTGGGAAGCAATCCCGTCCTTGGCGGCCTCAACACTCGAGCGCGTAGGCAACTCGGATCGGAAGTCAGGATCTTTCGACGCGCTGAAAAGACCGCCATGCTCCTTCTTATGAATGTACGACATAGTTCCTGCGAGAAGAGCAAATCCTCCCACGCCCATCGCAGCGAAGATTGCCTTCTGCGGGTCCAGACCACCTTTGAGATACTGGGTAGTCGTATACGCCGCAGTGCTGAGGGCAGCGAATGCGCTTTGAGAGGCGAAGCGCAGAATATCCTTGCTCGAGGTCAGCTCTTCCGTCGGCGTAGCTACATTTTCAGCGCTCATTCTCAATCTCCCAGATGCCGGATCTCGCACATAGTGACACTTGCGCATGCAACCGACCAAGTCGCGTCTTGAAGTCGTAATAAAGGTCAATCGTTAAAGTTCTCGTGGAAGAAGCCCGACTGTCCCGACCTCGAATTGACGGTGCGCACCAGCGGGTGGTACGCGAGAGAATGCCGTCCAGCTTGACACCACACCAGAAGAGGGTTCTTGGCCGTCGCCTCATGGAGGCGAGGGAGGCCGCTGGTTATCCTGGCAGATCAGAGGCGTGCCGGAAGTTTGGCTTTAACGTCAATACGATGAAAGCCCACGAATACGGGCAGCGCACCTTTAAACCCGTGGAAGCGGCGAGATACGCAAAGGCCTTCAGTGTCAGCGTGGAGTACCTGACTGACACCGCCACTATCGAGCCCGAACGCGCGGCCCAAATAGCCCCCAAACCCGATCGCACCGTGGTACGCACCACAGCGTACCACGAACGTCCGCTCACCGATACTGGTGCGCACCATGGTACGCCGACCGCACCACCTCCCAAGCAAATTGCACCTCCTGGTGCAGGGCGTGGTGCGCTGGTACGCACCACCCGTACCACCTGCACCAACCCTTCCTCTACCGGGGTCGGGGTCGTGGGTGCTTGCGCCTATGGCGTTTGGGCCGCTCCATCTAGTACACCGCTCTACCGTGAAGCCCTCGTCCCGCCAGCACCCGAGTTCCCTTCGGAACAACAATACGCTCGACAGGCCCTCGCTGGTAGTCGCTCAGGCCTCTATGTACCTGGCGACTACATCATTTGCCTCAAGTTCGATGGCGGGAAGATCCTAAGGGGGCGCCACTACGATGTAACCCGTCGCCGAGGCGGCCAACTTCTGGAGAATTCCGTCTGGCTGTCACAGGGAAGCAGAAGGCTCGTGTCCGACAGCGTTGGGGATGCACCAGCGGAAGAAATTGACCTTGACCCTGATGATAATTTCGCAACCGTTGAAGGTGTCGTTATCGCGATCTATAGACCCGTAATTTCAGCGTCTTAGAGTTCTGTCTTCATGTCACGATTGAAGAGTCTCTAGCTACCTTTTCGGTTCAGTTTTTTCCGGTAGCAGACTGTTTTAACTCATTTATTCCGCTCGTCGAGCATTGGCTTATCAGTGATTTGCGGGGTGCGGCCGCCAGCCTGAGCATGGTTTCAAAAGGATCGTACGTCCCATCAAGGAAGCAACCATGACCAGATATGTTTTCATCACAGGCGGCGTGGTGTCGTCGCTTGGCAAAGGCATTGCCGCTGCCGCCTTAGGCAACCTTCTTCTCTCCCGAGGCTACAGTGTCCGACTGAAGAAGCTCGACCCCTATCTGAATGTGGATCCGGGCACCATGAACCCCACGCAACATGGCGAAGTCTTCGTCACCGATGACGGTGCCGAGACCGACCTTGATCTGGGACACTATGAGCGCTTTACAGGAAGGTCGGCAACAAAGGCCGACAACATCACCACCGGGCGCATATACAGAAACATCATTGAAAAAGAGCGCCGTGGAGATTTCTTGGGCGCGACCGTTCAGGTCATCCCGCACGTAACCAACGAGATCAAAGAGTTCATCCTGGAGGGAGACGGACAGGTCGACTTCATGCTCTGCGAGATCGGCGGCACCGTCGGTGACATTGAAGCCATGCCCTTCGTTGAGGCCGTCCGCCAACTCAAGAACGACCTCCCGCGTAACGCTTGCGTCTTTCTACATCTCACGCTTATGCCGTGGATCGCAGCGGCCGGCGAACTCAAAACCAAGCCCACGCAACACTCTGTCCGGGAACTTCAGGCGCTAGGCATTCATCCCGACGTTCTCCTTGTTAGAGCTGATCGCGAGATACCAGAGGCAGAACGACGCAAGCTATCGCTATTCTGCAATGTCAAGTCTTCTGCGGTAATCCAAGCCCTTGATGTCGATGACATCCATGAGGTACCGCTCGCCTATCATCGTGAAGGTCTCGATACAGAAGTTCTGGCAGCGTTCGGTATCGACTTGGCTCCGCGACCATCTCTCGACAGGTGGATGGACTTTGTCGATCGTCTTCGTCATCCGACCAAGAGTGTCCGAATTGCAATCGTGGGGAAATATACCTCATCGAAAGACGCATACAAGTCGTTGACCGAAGCCGTGCGACATGGCGCGGCAGCCAATCGAACCCACGTAGAGATCCTATGGATCGATGCAGAGGATATTGAGCGCGATGGCACGACATCCCATCTGTCTGATGCAGATGCCATCATCGTTCCAGGTGGCTTCGGCCAGCGTGGATCCGAGGGCAAAATAGAAGCGATCCGCTATGCTCGCGAAAACAAGGTCCCATTTCTCGGCATATGTTTCGGCATGCAGATGGCCGTCGTCGAAACAGCGCGAAACGTTGCCGGACTATCGAAAGCATCTTCCACCGAATTCGGGCCTTGTACGGCTCCAGTCGTAGGATTAATTACGGAGTGGAAGCGTGGACAGGAAACGGAACTTCGCACGAGCAAAGACGACCTTGGCGGCACTATGCGCCTTGGCTCCTACGCGGCCACACTCTGTCCTGATAGTATCGTCCGCAAAATTTATGGCACATCGAACATCTCCGAGCGCCATCGCCACAGATATGAGGTCAACATTTCATATCGAAATCTTCTGGTTCAATCGGGCCTGCAGATTACCGGAACGTCTCCCGACGGTCGGCTTCCCGAGATTGTCGAACGAAAAGACCACCCCTTTTTCGTGGCCGTTCAATTCCACCCGGAACTTAGCAGTAGACCGCTCGAGCCACATCCGCTTTTTGTATCTCTGATCGAAGCGTCGGCGTGATAGGATTCGCTGTTTGTGTAACAAGGATTCGTCAACGAATCCTGTTGCCATCCCCTGAATTAGTGATATCATAAAAATATCTTCAACAGAGAGACATTCATGTCCAACAAAGTTACCGACCGCAACACTGTCACGAGTAACGGCTATGCCGCCCTCGCCCTCGCACTCGTTCTCATCATCGGCGGACTCTATTTCGCAGGCGGCGAATTGTTAGGTGTTGGAACCTACACGCACCAAGTCGCCGCTTACAAGATCTGGGGTGGTGCCCTGGCTGTTGTCGCAGGCATCGTCGTTTGGTACGGCATCTATCAGCTTGAACCGAATGAGACCGCTGTCATGACCTTCTTCGGCTCCTACATCGGAACGGACAAGACGAACGGATTGCGCTGGGCGAACCCGCTGAACGGTGTCAAGAAAGTCTCGCGCCGCCTGCAGAACCACAACATCGAGTCCATCAAGGTCAATGATGCGTCCGGCAATCCGATCGAGATCGGCGCCGCCATCGTCTGGCATGTCAACGACTCCGCGAAGGCGATCTTCGAGGTTGATGATTATCAGGCGTACATCAAGATTCAGTCGGAAACGGCTCTCCGCAAGATTGCCAGCCAGTACCCTTACGACAACTGGAAGGACTCCGATCACAAGGATGATGGCAATGTCATTTCTCTTCGCGACGGTGGCGAAACCGTTGCCAAGGAGCTGGAAAAGGAACTGTCCGATCACCTGGCGCTTGCAGGCCTGACCGTTGTCGACGCTCGCATCAGCCATCTAGCTTATTCGCCTGAAATCGCTCAGGCTATGTTGAAGCGGCAGCAGGCAGCAGCCATCGTTGCCGCCCGCGGCACCATCGTCGATGGCGCAGTCGGCCTCGTAAAACAGGCGATCGACGGATTGTCCCAGCACGGACTCCAGCTCGATGACGACCGCAAGGCCGCAATGGCAACCAACCTCATGGTCGTTATGGTCGGCGATAACGACGCAACCCCGGTAATCAACACCGGAACATTGTACGGCTAGGAAAAATGGGACGCGGCAGACCTCCAGGACCGGAGCGGGTGGCATACCCGCTCCGGATTTCGCCAAAGCTACTCGATGCGGTAAAGCGAGTTGCCGCCGCCGAGATGCGCAGTGCGAATGCCCAGATTGAAGTACTGGTGAAGGAGGCGTTACTGAAGCGTGGAGCCATCCGCAGGGAAGAAACACCCCCTGACACCGACGAGACAAATAAGGGAGGCTGAAAGGCCTCCCTTCGCATGTCCGCGAGCGCTCTTGTCGCTCCCACGACCCACGGCATCCTGAACAGAGACAACAGGAGCATCTCATGGAATATTCGCCGCTGATTTTTGCAGAGACTAACTCAGGAGTACGCCTCGTCCAGTCAATCCTCCCTGAAGACCTCGATGTCCAGGTTCTCGAGGGCGGGGACATGAGCGCAAGCATCACTTACGCCTCTTCCTGCGCACTGTCGAAGCCGCGAACCGCCGTCGTCATCATCGAAACGCCCCAGGAGGAGAATCGCTTCTACAGGAACTGGCTCAGCAATGTCCTATCACTCGTGCGTATCCACGAAAGCTCCCAGCTCCACATTATCGGTGCCGCACCCAGCCTTGCCGACGCAGCGGACGATCCTGACTGGGTCGCTAGGGTTATTTCGGCGGTCACGTCCGAACCGGATCATCGAAGCCGCATGGGTCGATGATCCGCAGCCACGTCCGCCGGATCGATCACTAGTGGCTATAACGAGGGCATCGAAAAGCCCCAAGTAGGAAAATACACATCCATGGAACCTCCTTCGCAGGGAGGGAAAGATTCGCGCTCCCTCAAGAGAACAATTTGCAGCGGCACGCTCGAAATCCGGCGAACCCTCGTCTTCACCAAACAAATCTTGAAAAGGGGTGGTAGCCCTGGAGAGGGTCGAACTCTCTAACTTACGTCCCTCGCGGGAACCCTCCTTAGCGGGGAAGGCTTACGGCCAATGCAGGACCACATGGCTTTCGAATATATGGACAGAAACCCTCAGGTCAAGACTTGATTCAAAAGATTCGAAAGAAAGATTGGATGGGTGAAATTTCTTCACCTCGTAAAAAATACTATGGACAAGCGTCGAATTCGATGGCAACCAAAATGCTGTAACCAAGGATTCGATAGGCGAATCCTTACAGCCCACTCGCATTACGGAATTAGCCAATGCCAGTTTATACCGTGTTCCACGAGCACCCCGACCATGGAAAGGGACGCTACATTACGCAGTGCATCACTGCCCGTGAAGCTGTTATCGAAGCCAAGGACAAGGTTTCCGACGAATACGCCAACAATCCTGACGACGCTAAGGAGCTAGCCTCCATCGCGGCCAAGCTGACGATCAAGGTGTTCTCGGGAAGACATTCGACTATGCCGACGACGAGAGCGGACGCATCGTCTGCGCCGAAGGTGTAAGTTCCAAATTTGCGTGACGGGAAGTTATTTGTGCTGAAAACGATCATGTCCGGCAGGTATGCACCATTTGCAGCGTGCCTGCTCTCCACTGTCGCCGCCCCCATTGCCATCGGCGGTTTCACAGGTGCAGCCATCGCGCTGTCTACGGCACTCCTGTCAGCGGTCGGGATCCATGACCTCATTCAGCGCAAGCACGCCATCACCCGGAACTATCCCGTCATTGGGCATCTTCGTTTTCTGATCGAGTCTTTTCGCCCAGAGCTTCGTCAATACCTGTTTGAGACAGATTCCGAGAAGCTCCCGTTTTCGCGAACGCAAAGATCACTCGTTTACGCACGAGCAAAGAACGAACCGGATCAACGACCATTCGGCACAATCGCCGATACCTATGCCTCGGGTTACGAGTTCATCGGCCATTCGATCTCGACAGTTCCTGTAGCGGATCCAGCAACTTTCAGGATCAAGATCGGCAACGAACAGTGCCAGAAGCCGTACGAAGGGTCGGTACTGAATATTTCCGCCATGAGCTTTGGTGCCCTAAGCGCCAACGCCATCATGTCCCTGAACAAGGGAGCGAAGCTCGGTGGTTTCGCCCAAGACACGGGCGAGGGAAGCATCAGCCCCTATCACCGCGAGCACGGAGGCGATCTGGTCTGGCAAATTGCGAGCGGTTATTTCGGCTGTCGCAATGAGGATGGTTCGTTCAACGAGCTGAAGTTTGCTGATCAAGTAGCCGATGATCAGGTCAAGATGATCGAGGTCAAGCTAAGTCAGGGAGCCAAGCCAGGCCACGGCGGCGTACTCCCGGCGCATAAGGTCAGTCCCGAGATCGCCGAGACCCGCGGTATCCCTGTGGGCAAGGAGTGCATCTCCCCGTCTTCTCACAGCACATTCTCGGATCCTGTTGGCCTCCTCAACTTCATTGCACGCTTGCGACTACTATCGGACGGCAAGCCAGTCGGCTTCAAGCTCGCAATCGGGCAGCCATGGGAGTTTATGGCGATCGTCAAGGCAATGATGGAAACCAACATCATCCCGGACTTCGTTGTCATCGATGGCTCCGAAGGCGGCACTGGCGCAGCGCCCGTGGAGTTCTCTGATCATGTTGGCATGCCACTCAGAGAAGCCCTCCTATTCGCTCACAACACCCTCGTAGGCGCAGGTCTGCGGGATCAGATCAAGATCGGAGCGAGCGGAAAGATCATTTCAGCATTCGACATGGCCTACATGTTCGCCATTGGAGCAGACTGGTGCAATTCCGCGCGCGGCTTCATGTTCTCACTTGGATGCATCCAGGCCCAAAGCTGCCATACCAATCGTTGTCCAACCGGGATCGCGACACAGGATCCGACCCGTCAGCGTGCCGTTGTCGTCCCGGACAAAGCCGAACGAGTAGCTAACTTTCATCGCAATACATTACACGCGCTTGCTGAACTTCTTTCCTCGGCGGGTCTTTCTCACCCTTCAGAGATCAAGCCGCACCATGTATTCAGGCGAACAAGCGCAAACGAGACGAAGCTCTTGTCCGAAGTCCAGATCTTCCTGAAACCCGGCGAACTTCTCGACAGCAGGAACATCAACGACACCTACTATAAAACTTGGAAGCTAGCCAAGCACGACAGCTTTTCAGCGTCTCACGCATGATGGCACTAAGTTGTTGCAGTCAAATATAAATCTTCAATAACTAAAATCACGAACCGTGAGTGGTTAATTGCTTCTGCTGGCGCCTATGATATTTCAGAACCATGGGAGCCAGGCATGTCCGATATCGAGTACGTACATCCATAACTACAGGAATTTGATGAACTCCTGACTGAAGCGACGGAAAAAATTCGCAGAGGCGAGGCAACGTTCGAAGCCGCCGTAGCGGAGCTCGCCGACAGCGACTTCGCCAAATTCTATAGCCTCAGCGCTGGCTACGTGAAACACCACATTTCCTGCTATCTGGAAAATTCAAAAGCACAACCCTCGACCCCTTCGGTTCGCTAACAAATATCCCCTAGGAGACAAAGATGGCCACCAACCTCGAACTTTTTCCGGCCACTGCCAGTGTCATTGCAGAATACCAGGACTGGGTGCGGGACGCTCGCGAAGAACACGCAGAAACACTTGAACAGGCAAACAGCTTTATCGTTGAACACGGGTTTCAGCAGATTAGCGACTTCGTAGTCGACACCATCGCCTCATTCAAAGCAGAGCTGGTATCGAAAGCATGCGAGAGAGATCCGGAAACCGATCCTGAGATCATCGAGCAGCAGATCGAAGCTTGGGCGCGTGCGAACATTTCAGAAAGCGGCAGTGAGGCAACCCTTCTTGCCGTCATCTATGAAGCTGGCTCGCGTGACCTCGAATTTGCCATAGAAGATAACACGCCGGACATCGATCCGGCCTACTGAAGCAGAAAGCCCCGGCACTGACCGGGGCTTCATTCTTTTGGACACTTCAGTTTTTTACGTGGCGCACGCCCTACGACCACATCTCATCGACGGGACTTTTGTTTTTTACGTGGGGCAAACCCTACCACCACATCTTCCCCATAATAGCCCTCGATAATTGGACAGTAAAGCCGCCGACAGTGGCTCCAAGCATCCTCCTCTACGAAAGAGAGACAGCATGCAGCGAACTTTTCCCGTGCCGAACGACGCAGGCCTGGGATCTTCTGAAGATTCGCCCAACCAATAGAAGCTCGAATCCTTGCGATCGAGTAGCGGTCCTGCTACGACAATCGAAGGAGAACAATTATGAGAATGCCCACATTCCAAGATTTGGTTACTGCCGTCCCATCGAATGCGACTACGATCCCGGACTGGGAACTACTTTGCCAGTGGTTTCCAGAGCTCGTTCCGCTCGCGGATACCGAGCAGGACGGAACCCACCATGCTGAAGGTAACGTTGCCATCCATACCAGGATGGTAATGAAAGAGCTTGTCAGCGATCCGGACTGGAGTGATCTCGACGATCACGCCCGTTTCAGACTTTTTTGGGCTTCGGTTCTTCATGACGTGGGTAAGGCGGACACGACCAAGTTGATCGACGGGCGGTGGCAGTCACCAAACCATTCGAGGGTAGGGGCCGCTATTGCGAGACGTGTTCTCAGAAACATCGGCATTCCATTCGAGACGCGCGAGGAAATCTGCGCGATCATCGCCTGCCACCAGTTGCCGTTCCATCTCTACGGGAAAGAGGACAAAGAACGACGTGCAATCCAGTTGTCTCTAACCCTTAAACCTCGCGAACTACTTATGCACGCTCGGGCGGATGCGCGTGGACGTTTTTGCGCAGATCCGGACGATCTGATGATGCGGCTTGATCTAGCGGAACTCGAGTTCTCGAACCTTGGATGTCTCAATGGGCCATTCAAATTCGGGAATGACGAGAGCAGAGTTGCCTACTTCATGAGCGAAGGCCGCAACCCATACTACGAAGCCCACGAGGTTTATGACTGCGAGATCACGGTTATGTCCGGCTTGCCGGGCAGCGGCAAGGACACGTGGATCGCCGCCAACCGACCGGGCGTTCCCGTTGTGAGCCTTGACACCATTCGGGACGAACTCGATGTCGACGCGACCGACAATCAGGGGGGAGTGGAGCAGGCTGCAAAGGAGCGCGTGAAGGAACTATTGCGGACGAAGTCGGATTTTGTCTTCAACACGACCAACATCACGCTGAATATGCGCGGGAAGATCCTTCGATTGATCCGCGACTATAATCGCATCTGCAAGGCAAAAGTTTCTGTGATCTACCTCGAACCGTCGCCCAAGACCCTACTGTCCCAAAACGGCGGCCGACAGCAGAGCGTCCCCCCACAGGTCATTGATCGATTGGTGAGAAAGCTGGATCCACCGAAATCCTGGGAGGCGCACGAGGTTATCCACATCACACCTGGACTTCCCGTCTGGAACAGTGAAGCATCTGCGCAACAGGTTACCTCAAAACACACCAGATAAAGGATCCAGTCCTTACCTGTGATATTTTGCTATTCCGCAAGGAATTAACTTCGTGTTAAGGCACACTCAATCGATTTCAGGGTCTGATCCCTCGTCGGGAACTCCATTTGTAGCGTTTGAGGAGACCATGAAGGTCAAGTGGTTCGCAAGCTTTGTTCGATTCATCAATCGAGACCCCCTTCTTCGCAGGGAGATCGAGCAGTGCAATCAGTACACGAGAAACAACGAACGTTTTGCCCCGCGGGAGCGGTGGTCTTCCGCGAGGTAAAGTTGTTTCGACTTGCCATGCCAGCCAGGTCGAAACAACATGATTGAATGAAACCTCAATCATCAAAGACCCGGAGTGCGGCCACGATGCTCGCCGCACTCACTTTCATGCTCACAGCTCAGCCGTCTCTCGCATCCCCAAAAATCCTCGTTGATGTGCAGACTGGCACCGTTCTATATGAGGAAGATGCCTCCAAATCCTGGCATCCCGCATCTGTCACCAAACTCATGACGGCAAACCTCGCCTTCAAGGCGATACGCGAGGGAAGGGCAACCCTGCGCACGCCCATCGTGATGACGCAACATGCAGCATCACTGCCACCTTCGAAGCTTGGTCTGGAAGTCGGCCATGGACTTCTTCTCTACGACGCTTTGAGGATCATGCTAACCCGAAGCATGAACGATGTGGCCTCAGCGATCGCCGAGAACTTGGCAGGTAGTGAAGCTTCATTCGTCGCGGAGATGAACACCGAAGCGGCAAGACTTGGAATGCGAGGTACGCGCTTCACAAATCCATCAGGTTTGCCGGATGCATCTCAGGTAAGCACGGCTGAGGACTTGGCTATATTGGCCAGACACATTCTCCTGAGCTACCCAGAGAGCCTACCCCTCTTTTCCATCCCGGAACTCAAGGTTGCGGGCAAAACGCTCAAGAACACCAACGGTCTGATCGGGAAGTTCGAGGGCGCTGACGGCATGAAGACTGGTTACATCTGCAGCTCGGGCTTCAATCTGGTATCCACAGCCCAGCGAAATGGTCGGCGCCTACTATCTATCGTGCTGGGAGCCCCAAATACACATAAACGAGAGAAGGCCGCATCAAACCTCCTCGAATACGGCTTCAAAAATGCTTCCCACAGCATCCGCGGTCTGAATTCCACCGTGACAGCCCCAAGCAATGCATCTGACATGCGAAAGTGGCAGTGCGGCAAGACCTATCCGGGCTTCTCCACCGAGCTGAAAGGGGCAACTCCCGAACTTCATTTGGCTACGCCATCTCCGAGACCGAAAGAGGATAAGCCACCTCGTATTCGTCGGTTTTAACTAGCCTATAGAAACGGATTATCGACTTCTTCTACCGTCGCAACATCGTCAGGGGCATCTCTCAATCCCCTGACGATAGAGGCTTCGATCCTTTCAAGCTCCACAATAAAGCCGCGCAACGCCGCGGCATCCTGCAGGTCTTTTCCGATAACCAACTCTCCATGCACCACGACCGATGACAACCCATTCTCAATGGTCATTGCACCGATCGAAATGGCCGTGTCGTCATCCCTAAATGGGTGGAATTCTCTTTCTCTCATTTAATCATCCTGCCGATCAAATCCACTACAACGCGCAGTGCGAAATCACCCCATCCCGAGTTTTCAGGCTCCGCGACCTTGCGGGGCTTATGGGCATCAGGTCGTTTACCAGCCGCGGCATCACTACCAGCCTTCGGTTTCGGAAGGTTCGCAGCGACTTTTTTCACGTCATCACTCACAGACGGAAATACATCGATAAACGTACGCCGCTCGAGTTCAGAAATCGAGATCACCTCGAAGTCACGTCCTTTTCCTCTGTTATCCGCCCACCAGGCGGCGGCAGCGTTCTGCGAAGGCACGAAAACAGCCTTAAAGGTCGCGGTGGGTACGTAAACTCGGCCACCAATCTTTTTGAGGCGCTCCCCGGAGAAGGCAGGCCCCGTCACCACGAAGACCTCCCCATATGCAAGTGCGAGACCTCGGGTCGTGGACTCAATATCAGCCCACAGCTTCCTGTTTAGATCCGGATCCTGAGGAACCATGTTTGCGAGAGTAAAAGATTCGGCTTGCGCCCTCTCAGTCGTCATGTCGGCAGACGGGGCCATATGACCGCGATCATATCCGCTCCCCTTGTAGTGACCGAGTTCGGCCCGATGCTCACTCGGCAATCTTGGTTCCGCGAAGAATTGATCGACCCGTGGGATCTTCTTCGCATCGCGAATACCATCAGCGGTAAGCCTCTGGGCAGACCAAAATGGTCCGGCCGTCACGCCGGAGTGCATCACGGAAAAATCCGTGTAGCAGAGTTCGGCGGTATGGAGCCTCATCTGTTCCCGCTCGATTATCGGGGGAACGCCTTCAGTAAAGAACTGAGGGCATCCGGTATCGGCTGCGGATGCAGCGGTTGCGGAGAGTAAAAGAAGAAAAAGCGCGGCTTTCATCAGGGCTCCATGTCCTCATGCTGTCACCATCGACTGAGAGAGGTCACATCAGCCGCATCGACCCCGAAGCTTCGGACGTAAAAAGAGACCCGGCTCAGCCGGGTCAGTTGGAGGGGAGGAGACGCATGTATTGCAGTTATCCTCACCATCAACTCCGCAAGCCACAAGGGCATCTTCAGTTTGTCTATTCATCGAATCCTTTGCAATGCGCGCACAAATAATCCCCTAAAGGATTCATTTCGGTTTGACGATTTGCTTCTCTTCTCCAATCCTTGTCATCAACAAGGAGAACGCGCGCGATGGACGCAATTTCACTCTTTTCCGGTGCTGGAGGCATGGACGTAGGCTTCCACCAGGCTGGATTCACTACTGTTCTCGCATGCGAGATGAACCGTGAGGCTTGTGGAACCTTCCAGCAAAACAACCTCGGTCCTATTCATGAAGGGGATATTCACGATCTATTGCCAGATCTGCGGCTCGGACAGGCACAGGTCATCTTCGGCGGACCGCCGTGCCAGGGGATCTCGGTGGCAGGAAAAATGGACCCACAGGACCCGAGAAGCACTCTGATCGATCGCTTTCTCGATGCTGTACACACAGTCGCCCCAGAAGCGTTCGTCATGGAGAACGTGGACGCACTGCTTTCTGTGGCGAAGTGGAGGCATCGACTTGCGAGCATCAGATACCGCGCCGGAGAGATGGGCTATGGCTTTCACGCGGTAGTTTTGAATGCCGCTGATTTCGGTGTTGCCCAGTCGCGCAAGCGCTTTTTTGGGGTCGGCGTTAGAGGCATGACTGACGATGAATTGGTTGCAAGGATGACAGACGCAATCTCGCAACAGCGCTCCCCAGAGATCGTCCCTGCGTCCACCGTGTTCGAACGTCTCGGGCCTCAAGGTACTAACATGAACCCGGCAACCAGCAATGCAGCCATCACGTTCTCGAAGAACCCGGTAATGCGACGTACAGCATACGCAGGCATGCTCTTCAACGGAGCTGGCCGCCCCATCGATCCATCACGCCCAGCGCCGACGATGACCGCCTCCGCCGGAGGCAACAAGACCCACATCGTTGACGAGGATCAGATCTTTGGCTCGGGAAGATCCTTTAGCGAAGAATATCACCGTTACCTCTCTTGCGGCGGCATGCCAGGAACGATGACTATACCGAAGACCTTACGCCGTCTGACGATCGCAGAGAGCGCAGCATTTCAGGGTTTCCCCGACGGCTTCAGTTTCGCAGGAAAGAACAGTTCGATCTATCGACAGATCGGCAATGCAGTTCCGGTCGGACTGGCTCGAGCCGTAGCTGCCAGTGTTACAGACGTTCTGCGTTCGCGCACAACGTCACCACGAACAGAACTCGCGGCCTAAGGTCTCCAGCTAAAACAAAGCTTTATATATAGTGGCCAACCAACTGATGTTACAGAGATTTAATAATTCGGCTATTTAGCCAGCACTCAAACGAGCCCATAGTCATTCGGTGGCCTGTTGCCACGGTGAGAGGAGAACGCAGAATGAAGAAAATCGCATTTGCAGCGGCCGCGGCCGTACTGGTTGCATCAGCTTCCGGCGCTTTTGCGGAGGGCGAAAAGGAAAAGCGCAGCCCGGGCAAAGGTCCTGAACGTTTCATCGAAGCACTGGATACAAACAAAGACTCGAAGGTCGATGCCTCAGAATTCGTGGCAGGCGCTGCCGCGAGGGCAACAGCCCGCTTCGAAGCTATCGACACCGAAGGCAAGGGTGTTATCACGAAGGAGCAGTTCATCAAAGCCGCCGAGGCGGAAGCCTCCAAGTTCTTCGAGAGAATGGATCGCGATGGCGACGGAGCCCTTACTAAGGATGATCGACCGCCGCGCGGCAAACACGGCCACAAGGAAGCTAAGGCTCCTGGAGAAGCAACTGAACCTGCCGAGGCTTCCGGATCATCCGGCGAAGCCGCCCCAGCCGAATAATACAACCAGAAAGCCCCGGAACCCCACGGGGCTTTCTGCATCACCATCATCTATTAGAGGGCAAGATCCGCCCACTCAGCATTCTCTAGCCAGTTTGCCCATTCCGGATCGACCATCACTTTCAAAGTCGCCGCCATCCTGAGAGCATCATCCCCTGCGCGATGACTATGAGGATAGATGAGGTCAACCTTCTGCATCAGACGCTCCAGACGTTTTGGCCCCATGAAGCCCGCAGCGATCTTCCGACAGGGCATCAGGAGAGTCTCATAATCAGAAAGCGTGAACTTCTGCCGTAATCCGACATCCTCAAACAGTCTCTGATACCAAGCGCCATCAGTTCCCGGAGCATCAGAATATACCTCACATCCGTCCACTAAGACGTTCACTCTCAAGGCGACAAGACGCGCGCCTTCACCTTCCCTCGCCAGTTTCTTTCGCGATATCCCATGCACATCCTCCGCGGCACTTGACCAATCGGTCCAGTCTTCAAGCGGTTCGATCAACATAGCTTCTGGCTGCATATCGAGGCCACATACAGCCACCTCGATCGGATAAGAGCCGACATACAAAGAACTTGCCTCCACGTCGGTCAAACGGATCGTCGAAATCCGCTCTGGGGTCAGATCCTCCTGAACCTCAAGTTCTTCAAGATCATATTTACCCCAATCATCGCCATTTGTAGCCATTAAAAACCCTTCTCATCCCCTTGATCTTAACGGTCGTGAGATGCCCAAACAATCGGAAACAAATTGGATTCGATCTTCAGAAGATTTCTGATTTTCCAAATCAGGTTGCCTGATGGAACGCAATAACTAACATGACCACCAGTCGGATAGCAGGAGGGCGATTCGACCGGATCTCAGGAGGAGCTAGGATGCGTCATTCCAAAGCCGCAATGAGAGTACGTCACCTACAGCTTGCTCATATGACCGTTGTAAACGTGGCACCCAGGGAAGTCGATGAAGAGGCCCAGACGAAACCTCGAACATACTCGACGGAAAGATACGTGAAAGCTGCGGCTCAAACCAACGGCATCCCGATCCCTCAGCATCTTCGCGAGCAGATCGAAAAGGCAGCAACCAAAACACAGACCCCACAGGAACAGCCCAACTGCTTCAACCGTTGGGGGTTTTTCCTGTCCTAGACCGGAAACCAAACAACATCCTCCGGCGTAAGCAAACAACAACTTCGGGACATGGGAGCTTGTCCGTGACCGAAATCGTCTTTCCGCAAGGCAAGGCACTATGAGTCACTGGATTAATTCGTAGGCTGGGGCAACCATACTTGGAAAGCAACAGGACCCCCGCGATGCCAAGAAATCTCCCACAGCTCATGGACGATTATTTTCGCCTTTACGCTCCTGTCTACGCACAGTTGCTGCAGGAATTCCCAAAGGTCCACGGGCTGTCAGGTTGCATCGGGCGCGATGAGCCAATCGCGTATCCGACTGACGAGGAGCAAAGAGGCTATCGGCTGGAGAAATTTGAAACGCGAGCCGCGAAACAACTTGAAAAACTAGTCGATCTGACGATGGAGCTGCAGAACTCCTGTGAGGTCACGGCAGGTCAGCACGAACCCGTCAGCATCACCGCCGAGAGACGAGGGGCTGAGATCGCCATTCAAGTCACGGTAAGCGACAAGCTCGGCGGCATCTTCACTCGCCGCGTCGGACGATACATACCGAACGCGATTGATGCTTATTTCCTTATGCCGGCACAGATCATCGTCACCGCGGGGGACGAGAAGGATACCAACATCAGGGAAACGCTCCGCATCGCAACCACCAATGGGTTTCGGCATGCCGTGAAAACGGCAGATGAGCTTGGTGTCATCCTGAACCGTAGCTGGCTCACGAAGGATGACCCAAGCGTGGATGCTTGGTTGGCACAGTTCCCCAGAAACGACGATGATCCGGCAACATTCAGCAATCTGGTAGCTCACTTCGACCGCATCGTGGCGAAAAGCTCCTACAAACCTATTGTCATAATGGCGCCATCCGAGAAAATCCACATGGTTCCAAACGATGTCGGAGAATGCATCATCGAGCCACTTGAACTCGAAATTGAATCCTTGCATTATCGCCCGTGAAAACTACGAGTCTTTAAAGGACGTAGATGACATAGCGTGAACATATGGTGTACAGTTGCGCTATGCTGCAGAAAACACTGGAGATATTAGCTTGATCGAGACTTTGATCAGAAAGGCGATGCCGGGCATGGATCCGGAACTCGCAAAGACAGCTCTGGTCGAGTTGGTAAAGGATTCCGTCAAAGAGGCAATTGCCGAATGCGACGCAGAAGCCAGCGACCGCTCTGCCGACAGCGAAGAAGTCGCCATGCTTCGCGGTGAGATTGGCCGCCTTACTTCGCTTCTCAAAACCGATGAGGAAGGTGTATCCGGAGCCAGCAAGGCAGGTCTCGATACGCTTGGTGAGCGAGCCCGGCAACGCCGGATGGAAGGCTACGATGATGCGCACGATGATGCGCATGACGACTTCTCACTATCATCCGCAGCGATCGCCTACATCATGGACGCACAGCTACGCGGCACAACGGGACAGGGGTTTACAGAGACACCGCCATCACATTGGCCATGGGATGCCAATGACTGGAAGCCAAAGGATATCAGACAAGCGCTTGTCGTCGCCGGAGCACTTATTATCGCAGAAATCGAGAGAATTGACCGAGTAGATCAGTCGAGGGTCAACGAGTGAATCCGGGAGCATCTGCTTCCGGATCCTCCACGTTCTGTGGCGCGACCTTGAAAGCGAGTTCTTTGGACAGCTCTCGAAGCGAGCGGTTCATATGTCGCCCAAATCGATAATACCCGGAAGGCGTGATCTCAATATCCATGCGCCCGGCGCGCCCAACAAAGAGGCTGATATCAGTGACGCTCACGGTCTGGTCGGCTGATCTTCCCATCCGCAGCATCATGCTAGCCCGAACAAGTTCGTGCCCCTTGACGGGTCTTTGACGATTCCAGACCTCAAGGCTCACCATCGTCCCGTCATCAAGCCGGGTTGGATACCGTCCGGATGCCCGGCCGTGCGTTTCAGGAAATCTTGAAAAATCACCCATAGGCTAACTCCATCAACGCGCGTGCGACGTTATCCTACAGACGGAACTGTCTTACAAGGTCCTGGTTTGCCCGGTGACAGGCAACTGCAAACGTAGAAGCCTGTGCAAGAATCTCCTGATCACCATCGCAGCCCTTTGAAAGTCGCTTGATCACTTCACCGGAGATCTCGTCGTCAGGAGTGCCAACATGGCAGTTCATGACGAAATGGCGTATCTGTCCCGTCGGGATTTTGGGGTCGATTGTCTTCTCGAGTACAGAGATCAGTCCGCCCCGAACGGAAGCCGCCTTGGCCGCGGCTTCCGCCTCATCCTTTGTCGGGAAGTAGGAGTGCGGCAGCCGCCGCGGCGATGCCTTGTACGCGGGCATGAATTGATGAGCGCCATCAACCTGATAGAGGCCCCAGTCGGCTGCTGACCCACCCATCGACGGGTCACCATCACCTTGAAACTCTATGACGAAAAAGATCGGTGTCTCGGCGGTCATCATTCTTCACTCAGCGCATGCCCATGCCCTGATAGGCTGGGGTTTCCGGACGATCGAGGCGAGCAACGTGCTTCGCGGACTGGTGCATCTCGTACTTCTCCATGATGCCCACGGTCATCTTGCGAAGATCGGGATATATGCCGTTCATAGCCTTATATCCACCACTGTCGAGCGGCTCGACCGGGATCAGGACGAAGTTTCTTCCATCCTGAATACGCAGGGTAATGCGGTCTCTGTCAGCTTCTCCCAAGCCAACGCGCAGATCCACACCGAGAGGAACGCCTTTCTGCCGAGCTTCAGCCGCAGCAAGAACCTTCTTCTTCATCAGAAGCTTCGCGTTCTCGTTCGTTGTGTTGTCAAGCGGCTTGACGACCATCAAGGCGCCTTCGACACCAGAGGCTGTAACAAATGGCAGACGATCCTGAATCTCCTTGTGAGATCTGGGAACACTATGTACCGGAACGGCTAGATTTCTCATGGTTCTTTCCTCCTGTTAGATTGAGGATCACAGGCAGAAAGGCAAAACTCCAACAGGCTCAGAGACTTGAATAGTTAACGATTAGTAAATGCGTGCACGGTCAACTCGGTTGCAACCGCAGTTAGGGAAAACCGCCGGCGGATTTTATGAAGCGTTCGATTGTGTCTTGTGCAATCCACACTCACGATGACTGCAGTTACACAAGGAGACGATCATGAGTGATATAGACGTTTGGGACGCTGATCTGGAACTGGCGGAAAGAGCCGCGGAAGGCCCTCACAAGGAATGGGACACCATCTCGATCGAGATGGAAGGATCTCGATTCCAGAGGCTTCACGATCTCGTCTCCCTTCATGATTTCGATCTCGAGGCCGAGGAAGCCTGCAAGGACACGATCGAGGAACTCATCGAGTTGGCAAAAGCCGCCGGGTACGCCGATGCCGATAATTTCCACAACATGTCATCTGCCAATGATTCAGAGGGGACGGCAAATGCCGACCATATGGTCAGCATGATCCATAACCCGGCCGACAGTCTCTATTTCAAGCTCGTAGAAGGCTCAGAGCAGATCCTTCAGCGCACTGCAAAGACTGGGCATGCCAAGAACCTTCTCAGACAACAGGGTGACAACCGACCAGGTATCATCTTCTCAGAGATGCTGGCTGCTTACGAGGACGGCCGTCGCGAAAGGCTTACATCAGATAGCACACCAGCTCCCTGAATCGGCCTCGTTGACCGCCCACAGTATTCCAGACAGAATCGACGATAACGAAACTGGAGCAAATCGCTGAATGGGCGCGGCATCCGTCGGATCGCTTAAATCTCTTCCGGTGCAGACACACCCACGGTTTTCCGTGTCAGTTTGCGTTGAACGCCTGATCCAGTGCCTTGTTCGAACAGAACAGGTTCTGGCCCCACCCGTTTGGAAAAAACTCCTTGGAGGAGCAAATCGCGATCACGCGCGAGCTGTTGCAGCCGCTTGCAAGGCGGAGGCCCGCATCGTTAGATCAGCAATGAAAGAGATCGTCACCACTCTGTCCATCAAGGCGATTGCCGGAGGGGAGAGAATTTCAGGGTTACGTGGCTACTGCGAGAAGGTTCTCACATTGGTCGACGAGTGGCGAGATCTTGCCACTCGTTTCGAGGAGAACGAATTCAAGTCAGACGAGCGCCTCCTTCAGTCAACCCGAAAGCTCCTGACGATCTGCTCCTCGTTGAAGAGCGGCAAGACCGAACTCGCCGCAGCTTAAATCATCTGGCGACCGTGTACCTAAACCTAGACATGGGACTTTCCTTCCCATGAAGGATATCAACGACAGGAACACCGTCACGCGCATAACCTGAAACGCCAAACGCTTCTGGCTTCGCCGCATAAATCTTGAAGAGGTTGAGCAGGGCTTCCGTGCTGCCACCCGCTACTTTCGGTAGCCAAAGTTGAGCCACAGTAGAAGCCGTCGCAAATAGCGGATCTACGACTTGGCCATCTCCGTTTCCTTTGACTTCAAACTTGGTTAGTCCAACTTCTCCAACCTCCTTGGCAAAGGCCTCTTCCAACGCCTTCTCGTCCTCTGGCGTTCTTTCAGCTTCAGGATTGTTGCGGTCAAACCACGTGCGGAACAGATTTCGATCGAAGTTATTGAGTGTAGCCGATGCAGTCCATGACGCGCCTGGCATCTTGTACGCAGCGACAACGCTCAATTCGTCACGGCTCGCACTAACATTCGTCTTCAATGCAAATTCACCTGGTAGCAATACACCTCCAGAAGCACCTGGCATCGCAACGGATCCCTTCACCGTCGCATCCAGTCGTCCGGGAACGCCATATCCTCCTACCCAGTTATCGGCCGATAGATACATCTGTTCGATGTCGGCGAATGAAACCCCGCCACGCACCCAAAGTGCTTTCGACAGGATCAGGTTCTCGAACTCCAGTGATGGACTCGACGAATCAACATCAAGAATACCGGGCTTCTTTGAGTAAATAACACCGAGATCAATCTCGTTCCCGCCAACAACGATCTTCACATTCTCCGCGCGCAGGCTTTCGGCGCGCGTCCAGCGCTCTTCGGGTGACAATTTATCAACCGTCAGCACCCCAATCTTGATGACTTCCGGCTTCCCGTCTGTGCCAGGCCGTGACGCGGTGAAATCTCGTATCTCGAACAGCTCTTCAGAGCCAGTCAGCAAACCAATTCGCGTGTCCTTCCAGCCGTGCTCCTTCATAATTCCGAGAAACTCGCGCTTTACGATGTCGAGGCCATCTTCTTCCGCATGGGCATTTCCACCCATCACGACGAGTGTCACGAATGCTGCATAGAGGATCGGGTTGCGCATCTCGTCTCCTTAGAATTCCGCCCTGTTGATAGTGTGCACAATCCCAATCCTTTTCAAGCAAGGTGCAATTTCACATTCGCGTAGCGACCGTGATCAATGCTTTGCGTTTACGCCGAGAAGCTCATTCACTGCCGCAGCAAGCTCACGAGAAGCCGCCAGCGCCATAAATGCGTTTTCCAGCTCCGCTTCATCATTTGCAGTGTACACCCGCTCTCCAAATGAGACCTGAACCGGGAATCCGGCTACTGGCACAGAAAAGCCACCCACGATCGGAATTGGTCGGTTTTTGTCTTCATGGAGAACGACAACGATGCTCATAGGGCTTCCAACCTGGAAGTATCCATCAACGGGTTCGTGTCCTTCAGCGGTCACACATCCGACACCCAAGCGACCTTCGGTATAATCATGCAAAGCCGCACCGAAACGATCCAGCACACCCACGATTTCGTTGTGAGTCGTGGATCCCTGTAACAGCTTCTGCTGACCGAGACGAAGTGCACTGAGAAAATCAGAGTTCTGTGTCATATAACATTCCTTATTGATGGAAACTCATCGTAACCAAGAGGCGAAGGGCGCGTCCACAAGGATTCGCCGCCCCACTAACCCGCTGCTCAAGAAATCCAGCCAAGGAGTTCGAACGTCTCCCGGATACGGAAGAAGTCCCAGAAATATTTCCGTTTACGCGGAGGCAGCAAGTCCACCCGTTTACGCCGCATGACTCATCTCCAGAAGACGCTGCGCCGATACAAAGTCGACTTTACCCGCGCCCAGAACAGGCACCTTTCCTACCACGACTTCGCTTGGGAAAGCGATCTCCGGCAAGCCGCGCAGTTTTGCGAAAGCAGCAAACTCAGCCTTTGTTGCGCCGTCCTTCTCAGTCATGAGAACAAGGCGTTCGCCCTTACGCGCGTCCGGTAGTGCAACCACGACAGATGGAAGCCCAGGCCACAGATCCCCGGCCACCTCTTCAACAGCCGCGAGAGAGACCATCTCACCGCCGATCTTAGCAAAACGCTTGGCGCGGCCGCGGATCTTGATGAAGTCGTCGGCATCAATTGTCACGATGTCACCCGTGTCATGCCAGCCGTCTTCAAGTGGTTGAATCACGCCCGGCTTGTCCACTTTAAGGTAACCAGCCATTACGTTCGGCCCCTTTACAAACAAGCGCCCGGCTTCTTCCACTCCCGGGACAGGTTCAAGTCGAGCCTCCATGCCGGGCAGAAGCTTACCAACCGTCCCCGCCTTGTTGTAGAGCGGAGTGTTGATTGAGATGACTGGAGCGGCTTCCGTCACACCATAGCCTTCCATGATCGCCTTCTGGAACTTGTTCATGTAGGTCTCGCGGGTAGATGCCTTCACTGGCTCCGCTCCTGCAAAGATGTACCGGATCGATCGAAGGTTGAACGGATGGCTCGCCCTGGCATACCCGCTCAAGAAGGTGTCCGTTGCAAACATGATGGTGGCATTTGCGCTGTAGATCAGTTCGGGAATGATCCTGTAGTGCAGCGGCGACGGGTAGAGATGCACAGGCACGCCCGCCGTCAGCGGCAAGATGAGGCCAGCCGTCAGACCGAAGCTATGAAACACCGGAAGGATGTTGAACAGCTTGTCACTCATATTGAAGTCGATACGAGCAGCCGCTTGTGCCGCGTTGGACAGGATATTCCTATGGGTCAGGACGACACCCTTTGGTGTTCCTTCCGAGCCCGAGGTAAACAGGATGACCGCTGGTGCGTCGGCAGATGTCTCGACCAATGGCTTCTTGCGAGCGAGCAGGCCACGAACCTTATCGAGCTTCGTAATTGTCGGACGAACATCTTCAAGGTAGACGATCCGGATATCCGTCGACAGAGCGTCCACAACCTCCTGCAACTTTGCCTTTTCGATGAATGCACGGGACGTGAGGATCGTTTTGACCTCGGATGCGGTGCATGCCGCACGGATGCTCGCAACCCCAGCGGTAAAGTTGATCATCGCAGGAACTTTTCCGCACGACATCAGTCCCAAGATCGAAGCGGCAGCGCTGTTTGCATTTGGAAGAAGCACACCAGCGACCTTTTCGGACTGCAGGATGGAGGAGAACTTCACCGCGAGAACACGAGCCCCCGTAAGGAGCGTCTTGTAGTTCATGGGGTTTACGCTGTTGTCGACATAATCGGTCAACGCAATCTTCTTTTCTCCGAACTCCTCTGCCGCGCGAACCGTCTCGGTGAAAACCGTTCCTGTCTTGAATGAAGTCTGAAAAACCATATCAGACATGATCTGATAGAGCTTCGCGCCTGCAGCTTCACGACGCTTACGCCCCTTCAGCTCATCACCAAGCTCAAGCTTCACCGGAGGCATGATCTTGACCTTAACCTTCGGGAATAGGCGGCGACGCACCTGCATGTCGTTCAGACGCGAGAAGTACGTTTTCTCAAGGCCCTCGATCTTCACAGGAACGATCATCGCTCCCGTCTTGTCGGCGACCATAGCCGCACCGTCATAGACCTTCATGAGAGCGCCCGTAACCGTAATGCGCCCCTCAGGGAAGATCACAAGAGGATGCCCCGCATCAACCTGGCGAATAAGGTGGCGAGTAGCGATCGGCTTGGTCGGATCCAGTGGGAATGCGTTGCAGATCTTCAAGAATGGCCGAACCCACGGACGCTTTGCAATCTCGGTATTAATAGCAAAGATCGGCTTCTTGTCGGTGAAGGCCATTGCCAGCGGAGCGTCGAGGAAAGAAACGTGGTTGAGCGCAAAGATAGGCGTTGCCCCAGCCTTGTCCAAGTTCTCGAGACCCTCTACTTCCAGTCGGTGAACAGCCCGGAACAGGATGGAGATAAAATCAAGAAAAGGACTCGTTGGGAGCTTCACGAACGAGACAGCAGCGACAACCACAGACGCTAGCCCAAAGACAACAGCCACTTGGCCATTCCCGATTCCAGAAGCCTGCAGAGCAGCCGCAGCACCAGCACCTGAAGCCATGAACACCGCATTGAGAACGTTGTTCCCAGCGACAATGCGAGCGCGGCGGGAAGGATCAGCCCACGTCTGCAGAGCGGCAAATGTAGGAACCGCCATGAACGCACCAAAGAAGGCGATCATTGCAAGGTCGAAGCCAATCCTCAGATTGCCGAGGTTTGCGAAGAACTCAGCCACCGGAACGGGTGCCGCGGCAACCGGAACATCCCATGTGGCCATTCCGAGATCGACGCAGAACAGTCCCGCAAAAAGTGATCCGAATACCGCAGGAAGCAGAACGATGCGGCCTGCAGAAAACCACGCTGCGACAGCAGATCCGGCAGCGACAGAGATCGCAAATGCTCCAAGATAGATGGTCGAAACAATCTCAGTTCCACCCAGATCCTTAATAGCAGTCGGTAGGATCGAAAGCACGACGGTGCCCATCAGCCAGAACCAGGAAATGATCATCGAAGTCCTGAAGATGCGGCTCTCGGCGGTCATTTCACGAATGATACCCCATGTTGATGCCGCTACGTTCCACTCCAGCTTAACCGACGGATCAGCCGCCTTTGTGGAAGGAATGAACAGGCTCGAGACATAGGCGAGGGCAGCGATCGCGATCAGGATAGGGCCGAACACCCAAGGGTTTCCGCCGCCAGATGCAAAAGAAATGCCCGCAAAGATCGTTCCAGTAAGGATTGCAATGAAGGTGGCTGCTTCAATCCAAGCATTCGCCTTCGGAAGCTCGTCCTGAGACATGTGGTCTGGAAGGATCCCGTATTTGATCGGACCAAACAATGCCGATCCAACTCCGAATAGGAAGAGCGAAATTAGCATCAGGAGAACGGACGACAGCGCAATGCCCGCGACCGCGACACCAGCAGCAGCAACTTCTCCCAGCTTCAGCCACCGAGCAACCGCAGCCTTATTGTACTTGTCGGCCATCTGACCGCCAAAGGAAGAGAAAAGCAGAAACGGCGAGATGAAGATGGCACCAGCAATCGCCACCATCGCACCTGCCTCATCATGAGCCATTGTTGCCAGGATGAAGAAGACCAACGTGTTCTTCAGAAAATTATCGTTAAACGCTGCCAGAAATTGGGTAAGGAACAGCGGTGCGAATCTTTGCGAAAGGATGAGTGGACCGTTCATGTGATTTTCCTAAATGATCAGGCTTCAGGCAGGCGAGGGCGGGGCACGTCTGCGTGCCGGGATACCCAGTCTTCGTGTTCCTGCCGATCACGCAAGAGTTTTGTGAGACTGACAGAGTTGTGGAGCGCCCAAGCGACAGATACGCCAAAGGCCACTTTAAGGATTGGATCGATTGGGGAGAAAAAGATGAGCGCCGAGACAACAACAAGCGACATCCCCGTCGATGCATAGGAGAAATTTCGCCAAGAATCAGACGGTTTCTGAGGCGCGTATATCGAATTTGAAGTCTGTTGCATCGGGTTTCCTCCAAGGATTCATTTAATGAAAATGAACATCGTTCATGAAATAGATATTGCAGGAAGAACTCACCGGCGTGCAATATGTTTTTGAACATTGTTCATGAAATTGGATACAAGGCATGGCCTATACCGACAACGATAGGATGGAAATCAGAAAGCGGATCGCCCAGGCGTGCCACGAGCAAATAAGACGTGGCGGACTTGCATCTGTAAAAGCGAGAACTCTGGCCGCCTCGCTCGAGCAGGCAACCGGATGGATTTACCGCTTCTATCCTGACTTCGACGCAGTGATCCTCGCGGCAAACTCACTGACATTGTCGATGCTCGATGAACGTCTGAGTGCGACAGCGGAAGAGAGCCGTGGTAGTTCGGTCGCTGACAGGTTTTTCGCGCTAGCCCTGACTTACATGGATTTCTCGCAGGAAGAATACAGCCTATGGGCTGCGCTCTTTGAGCATCAGATGCCACGAGGCAGGGCGATCTCCAACGAACACAAGCAAGAGCACTACATCCTCTTCAGGCATATCGAGGAGCCGCTGTCAGAGATCCTTCCACACCTGTCGCCCGACGAACTGAGGATGACGGCCAGGACGATCTACTCGGCCGTCCATGGTGTGGTCTCGATCGGGCTACAGCCACGTTTGGATCCCGTGCCTCTGCCTGCCATGAAAGTCCAACTACGCATGCTGACCAACGCATTCGCAAGAGGCTACGAGATCCAAACTAGTGTGGCCGCAACAACTTAATCGCCATCCGCTCCATTTTGATCAACTCATGCTTGGTTGGGTCGATCCCGCAGTTTTTCTCGAAGTCCTTGTTCGACATAAGAAAGAGATGTCCATCAACCACTTCGAGGCCCTTCAGAACGTCATCCGTCCTAACCGCCATAACCAACGTCCGCTTCCCCGAGCTAACGCGTTCAACCACCATGTACTCAGGAATATCAGAGTTCTCTACCTCGTCGTTCCATTCCATCACGACGGCCCCGAAATTCGATCTATCGAGCAGACCTCCTGCAACAACCGCATAGGTTAGCGGATACTCGTCGGCGAGTACCCTTCCTGCCCGGTGCCGCTCTTCTTCAGAGAATTCTTTTGGAAACACGAACGGCATAATCAGCCCCATCCCATCCGCGTCCATGAATACCCGGCCACCACCTCGCTCAACGATAGCAAATGCTGGAAGCTGAGCCGCATATTCAGGTGAAAGCACATAACATCCGTACTCGGTGCTACCAGACGTGAACGCCCGCACGATGCCTGATGATATCAGTTCCGCCGTATCCATGGCGCCAAAAGGTGTTTCGAAAAGCCTACCCGGAACGAAGCGAAAGAAGGACCGCTTCTCGTAAAAACGCTCCTTCAGATGAGCCACCCGCTGTTGTAGCAAGGCTTGCGCCGCCAACGCCGCCTCTTCCTTGGTATCGCAAGCCTTGTCTTCGAGGTCCACGGCATCAACTACAAGCTCACCAACTCCATCGAGGTGGCCGAAGCCACTGCGAACGATCCATCCCCCAGCGCGCTCGAGCAATTGTACGCACATCCCGTCTCGAACAAGAAACCGAACAGTAGCCACCATATCGAAGGGTACATCCTCGGGGGCCACCGCGGACGCAGGATGCACGTCGTATAGACTTTCCAGCGCCACGGCATACGGCACACCCTCTGCGGTTAGCAGATCCATCTGCCTGCTCCGCCGGGCCGCGATATATCCCACGCTAAGCTGGAGATCATCAGCAGGAAGAGAACCGCTCCACCACCTATCAAGGAGATCCTGCCAGCTTCGACATCCGTAGACCTCAGCGAGCACACTCTCAATGCGCCCGTCTTCAAGAGGGCTGCCACGCCGCGCAAGCGCATCGACAAGATCAACCTTCACCGAATGAGGATTTCTTATTCCCATGTACAGCTCCGTCTCTCTGCCTTTCCCTATCGTGTAGCAATGCGCTTTGTCCATAGCGACGGAAATTCAACGTAACATTAACCATCGAAATCAGAAGCCCGAAACCGCGAAGAAGAAATATCAAAACGAATCCTTCCATTCATCGAATCCTTCGTGTAGTCAGAGATCAGCAAGGATTCATCAATGAGCAAAGAAAACCGTAAACTTCTTCGTTACCGAACTCTCCGCAGCGCGCAGCTTGTGAACAGCGAAACAGGCCAATATCTCGACTGCAGGGTTCTCGATCTAAATTCACAGGGGGCCAAGATCCGGCTCCGCGGGCGCATGCCGGACTCACTTGGCAAGGTCGAGTTCCTGCTTCTCCCGGAAAACGTCAAGGTTCCTGGCATCGCCAGGTGGCTGCACGGGATGGACTGCGGCATCCAGTTTATAAAGCCCGTTCGCTTCCTCGAAAGGCACGATGTAAATCCGGCGGAGCGACAGGCGGTTCAGAACGATTCAGCCGCCTGAATGGCCTCACAAGATCGTCACATCCGACAAATTTAACTCAGCGGACACATAGCCGAAGGTCTCGGGGTCTTCTTTCAGAATTCGCAGTATCCTTCGGCACTCACTCTCGCTACCCGCCATCCCCATCACAAATGGTTCTCCAGATGCAATAGAGACTGGCAGGACACATGACATACCCTCAATCAGCTCCAGCGCGGGACGGACCGATGCCTCTATGAACTCGAGATGGAATATTTCGCCTAGAGACAGGTCAAATCGGCCGAATGATGTGAAGTGACTTAGAGCCTCGTTCCTCGTGCGACCAATCGCGTCGAGATACTGGTAATCAGCCTCGCGATCATAAGGCACCAATACTGAAATCGCCGGGCTTCCGAATAGATGCATGATTTCCTCCATCACGCACCCATGGTGCCAAACGTCGAGGCAAGAGACGACATCACCGAGATGAGCGCAATCTTGACTGCACCAACTCCTTCATCGTCCGAGACGCACTAAACGACACAACCGTCCTAGGAGAGATCATCTTCTCCTCTCCCGTCTTCGGGTTTCTTCCAATTCGTTCGGTCTTGCTCCTCACCCTGAAGGTCGCAAAAGACGAAAGCTTCACTTCTTCCCCACGCTCTAGCGCTCGGCAGATATGCTCGATGACTTCATCGACCAAATCCTGAGCTTCCCGCACATTCACAGGCGCTACTTTGGCTACTGCAGCCGCAAGATCTGCTCTTGTCACATTCCTCGACACCAAACCCCTCCAAGCCATAAAGACCGATAGTTTTGGTGGCACAGGTCCATCATCAGGTCAACGCGCATGAAATCGATCTATCCTTCTTATACGACCAACAAATCGGATCCCGAATTTACATTCCATTAAGCATAGCTAATGCACAACTCCGGCAGGCATCGGGTTTAACCGACAGTGACTTGAAACATCAGGTGTCCATGAAGCTCTGCGGTTTGACAACAAGACACCACAAGTGCATTTTGCTTCCCCGTTGACCTGCAAGATCGTCGCTTCTTAAGCGTCCCCGAAAAGCCAGCAAACTGGCAACTCAACGAGGTAACAAAATGCCGGACAGCAACCCCAGACTTACCGCTTCCCTACATGGCACGCGCGAAGTGCTCCTACGTGAACGCGAGGAAATTGCGCGACAATTTATGGAACTCCGCGCGCGCTTGGAGACCAATTCCACAGAGATCGAGGCGACAGACACATTGATGCGCCGCTTCAACCCGGATCACATTTCTCTGGATGTAAGAACCGATCTCGATGCAACACCTCTCTTGCACGTAACTCGGAGCCTTGGGGTTTCCACTTCGCCTGAAGCGCTGAAAATATCAAAGGATGACCGTCTCTCAGACGAAACGCCTTCGGACAAGAGTTCAGGCAATAAGACCAAGTCGAAAACAAACCTAAAGAAACCGTCAAAGGCCAAAGCAGTCGCTGATACCAAAGCCCAGACAGAAGACCCCACTGATCGAGCATCGAGACGCTCCCCAGCTCAGAATGCGATTGCCGAGTATTTCAAAAACTCGCCGCGCAATGAGACGATCCTGAAAATTCTAAAAACCAAGAAGGTGCCCGTAAGCACTTCCGAGATTGCGGAGGATTATCGCGCATTGTTTCCGCTGCCGGAAGAATTGCCCGGCATGAAGAGCCTTCACAACGGACGCATTTCCGCCGCGCTCAGCTACTTGAGACAGCGGGGACAGGCTGAACGGGTCGCTGACGAACTTCCGGACGGTAGGGCGGAGAATATTCGTTGGAAGCTTTCCAAGAGTTATCGCACACAGCTTCGAAAAACTAAGTCCGGCCCCCGCCCATCCGCCTCCACGGCCCCTATCTCGGACACCTCACCGAGCACTGAAGAGGCCACGACAACCACCCACTAAACATCGGGGGCTGGCGTATCAACGTCGGCCCCACATAAATGGCAAACAATGAAACATAGACTGAAAACACGCAGAAGCGGCAACCAAGGGTTCGACCTCGAGGCAGCCAGGCTACATCGCCAAATGCGAAGAACCAAAGCGATATCCGGCACGAAGAAACGCGAACAAAGTACCCAACCCTCGCGGGATATCCTATCAGAGCGAGAGGTCATCCTACGGCGGATCTTGGAGCTGAAAGCTGAGCTTGATAAGCAGGAAGCAGACCTTCGAGCCATAGACATTCTTCTCGCATCCAACGCGGTTGCGTCCCCCGATGGGACCAGTAACAAAGCGGGATGAACGCCCGAGAGGGAGATGGAGCCGCGGTAGGCTCTAGCATAGACTCCACTTCCAAAAGCGAAGCACTATATCTGCTTCATGACCAGGTTCGAACGAGTACGGTTCATCGAGTTCCTTAAGCCTGTTACTGCCGCCCGGCCACCCGGCGGCGAAAATTGGATACACGAGATCAAATATGACGGGTACCGAACTCAGGTTCTGATCGAATGTGGGCAGGCAAAGGCCTACTCGAAAAACGGACACGACTGGACAGGCAGGTACGAACCCATCGCGCGAGCCGCCCGACAGCTCCCCTGCAAATCGGCGGTGATCGACGGCGAAGTCATCATCAACAACGACCTCGGGGTCTCCGACTTCAGCAAGCTTCAGCGCAATCTAGGGAAGGGCGACCCCGATCTGCTCTTCATGGCTTTTGATCTTCTGCATCTCGATGGTTACGATCTAACCCATGAGCCTCTGATCAAACGCAAGGAGGCGCTTCAGCATCTACTGAAGGACACGTCAGCGCCGATCATCTACACTGAGCATCTTATCACGAACGGACAGACGTTCTTTGAAGCCTGTGAACGCCTCGGTTTAGAAGGCATGATTTCCAAGCGCCCGGAGAGCACCTATAAATCCGGACGGAGCCAATGCTGGCTTAAGACCAAGTGCTACGTCACGAAAGACTTCGATATCGCAGGGACCGCAACCACAAAGGATGGAAGATATGTCGCGCTGCTCAAAACCCGCGATACGGGCGTAATTGCGGGTAGCGCCTTCATCAACCTGACACGGAAGAAGCGAGAGATGCTGAGTGATCGCATCCGCGACCTTCGCACGCATCAGCCCCTCGCCAAGAGTTCGAAATATAAACAGCTCTCATTTCTGAAGCCAGGTCTGGTCGCAAGCGTGAAGCATTTGCGAGGCGAAGAGAGCCTTCGTCATGCCAGTATTACAGACATCTGGGACGAAACGGATGATCTTTAGCTCCAGCGAAATGAGATTTCCTGACCACTCACAGCATTGACCACAGATCTTCCGCCTTCGAAGAGATCCAGCTCGATCGTCGGACCTGCGAAACGCATTTCGTTCACAATGTCCGGCACCTCATGGACCCACGTTACCGAAAATCCCCGGTCCAGTCGTGCACACCCAAGTTCCATCTCCAGATAGTGCTCTCCCTGGAAATCGACGATATCGAACACCGTTCCTACAAAACGGGTCTCGTAGACACTCTTATCTGACGCAATAACGGCAAGTACCTCATGATAGAGAACGGCTATAGCCGCTTCATCTCGATACAGTTTGGGAGTGCCGTAGATGGTATCAACAGCAAGGATAAAACCACCGGGATGCGGCCCAACACCCAGTGAGAAAAAATGACGCTCATTCCCGCTTCCGATGACAAGATCCGGCTCTCGGCCAATCTCCTTTAGAGGAACCAGCGTCGACAGAAAGCCAAGTCGTTTAGTCATTCAGATACCCTAAAAAAGAAGCCTTTTCGCTTTCGAGCTGTGACTGCGGAATATGCTCGTTCACAAACATCATCCCTCGCTGAACCCCAAAGATAAAGAGCGGGTTCGAATATCGCAGCGAGAAGATTCGGGCTCCATCCTCAAAGACCACTCGGAACCCACGAAAGTCGAAGCAGTTTTCTTGACCATCCTCCAAAACTTCACCCTTGTCCTGCGAACAAACGAGCGTTGGCCGTCCGGTTTTATGCACACGTTGCTGCATTTCGACCGTAAGAAACTCCTCGAGATCCGACGAAATGAACATACAGGCCATAATGCCAACAGCCGCGCAGATTACCAGCAATCCGCTGGCTACCGACAAGTAAAGGGTTCGCATCGCACCCTCCAGCCCCCAAGGAGAGGCCGGCGGCTCCTGCTCGATAACGCGGATCGTCGTCATTCAGACCATCTCACAACCGCAACAGGACGCGACACCAGACTTATTTTTCAGCATCATGGCAACCCTTATGGGTTCGGCCGTCGCTGTCGATCCGCGGAATGATCCTATCCATCCCACTCCTACTATCATACAGGAAATACTGACAGCCAGTTTCCGAGTCCTGAATCACTTCAATCTGATAAGAAGTTCTCACTCCAACAATTGGATGCGACGAAATCGTAGGATTTGAGTCCACTTCGCTTGCACCAGCAGCCCCGGCAGCGGACAATGCGGTAACCAAGAAAACCGCTGCTTTCGCGTACTTCTTCATCTCAAGCCCTTTCGAGGAAATGTGTCAGCCAATCTTCCGTAGCCTTTCATCATATAGCGAACGCTGTCAACAAAAAGCACAAAATTGACGCGAAGCACCAAGGATTAAATCCTATTCATATTTCCGACAGGACAATGGTCATGGAAAAAGAAGCCCACAACGACGAATCCTTACTGTCCAGCAGGTGGTTTACATTCGGCATGCTGACCGCGGCTACGCTACTCATATCACCTACCTTTACGCTAGGATTTCTAGCCTCGTCACTCGCTCGCACCCTCATATGCGGCCTGACAGCGGCGATTTATGCGGCCATCTTCCACATTATTTTCGAGAACCAAGCGCCCGTCGGTATCGAGTCTGTGACAGAGGCATATCGATCTTTGGCTCTATGCACCGTTATTGCCGGCAGCGCGGTTCCTTTTATCGCAGGCTGGATTTTTAGGGTCTCTTGGAAGGCCCGCAAGGCGAAGGAAGCCGTTATTCTCGCAGTAGCATCATTTGGCATCCTGGCCGGAGGATCTTATCTCGTCACCCAGAGAACAGACGCTTTATCTGCGGCCTCCAACACTGCTGTTGGTAGATCACAAGCTCTGGCTATTCTTGAATCTGAAGCCGCTTCTATCGGCTCCCGCCATCCAGGATCCCCGGAAGCAAAAGCAGCACGGTTTCTCGCATCCAAGGTCGCAAGTGAAATCCTCGGGGTGAGGGGACCGGCATCACTAGACGATTTCACCCAGATCATAAAGGACATCTCTCCATCGGTAGACAACGGTGAAGTCAAGGAATGAGGAATATGATGCCTGATACCCAACCCGGTACCGTCGAGAACCTGAAGCGTTTCCTGTCGCTCTTCGAGGTTGCCAGTGAGGAGCAATACCGCAAGGCCAACGGAGCGTACTTTTACGATATCTCACTTCCATTTCGCGATTTAAACCGCGAGATAGTTGCACCTGGAACAAGCACAGAGATCCCGCAGGGCGCAGTAGGCATCCGGTGCGACAGTGATTTTTGGTGCGTAGCCTTTCTACCGTACTGCTTTCACGGCCTGTCATGCGAAGAGATTGCCAAATGCCTCTGGCCCGATGTCACCAACCTGTCTTTCCTTCCAGACAGCGGCGATCACTGGTGGACGGCGATACACGATGAGAACCTAGAGGTCCCCGGAGAACCCCACGAACTCTGGGTTCGCAACGTTTACACTGACGGCCGACCTGATGAGCACATGCGCTTCAACACACATGCTTTCGAAGAAAGCGCTCGCCAGGAGGCTGAGCGACGGGCGCTTCAGGATGGGGATCATTGGTACGTGATGAGCTGGCAGAACGGCGCTCGTTCGATGACATGGCCGACCACATAGAGCTCAACCGTCCTGATGGGAAAGAGCTACGCCGCTTGGATGCCGCGGTGCGCTACCACACCACTCGCCACCATCGTACACCAGTGGGAAATAGACGAACTTCTGAGTCCAAGCGGCAAACGGCTTACCCCTCGGCCCCTCGTAGTCGATCTTGAATTCTCGCGCGAGCTCCTTGGTCGTAAGAGTGATGGAGACGATGTCGTCCCAAGTTTCGCCGTTCGATCGCAGAGCATCACCTATCAGCTCGTACCACGATATTTTGCTGGTCATAACCTTCTCCAATACTCCAATACATTGGGGGCCGAACTTCGGCCCCCAATCCCTTTCAGCGCCGACGACGGCCAAAGCGCTCGAAAGCACCTGCCATGATCGAACCATACGGGATCACTTCATCGACGACCTCAGCGAGACCGTAGCGAGCGATCTGCGCACGAACGGCAGAAGCGTTCTTGTACGCCGACGGAAGCTCCGAGATGTCCGGCACCTTCGAGAAGAAGCGAGCATCCAATCCTTCCGTCTCCATTGCATAGATCTCAGCATCCGTTCGGCCCTCGTAGAGGCGCTTATGCTGCGAACGGCTCATGTTACGTCCAGCGCCATGCGGGGAGAATCCAAGACCATTCGCCGCATCGGATCCGCGAACGATCAGGATCGTCTCCGCCATGTTGAGCGGAATGATCGTCAGATCAGTCGCGTCGGCAGCCCATCCGTCGAACGCCGGGGTCGCACCCTTGCCGTGATAGAAGAGGCCATCCGACTTCCGGAAGACGAAGTTATGCTCGTTCCAGAAGCGATCCGACACCTTCGCGCCTACTCGTGCGGCAGCCAGGTCATGGATCTTGAAGTGGTTCTCCTTGGTCCATGCACGCACGATCTGGAGAGCATCCCAGTACTGCTCTCCTTCGCGCGTGTCCGCCGGAATCCACGCATTACCCTTCATCGTCTCCGGCGACAGTTCCTGACGGAAGCGCTCAGCAACAGCCATGCCTGCCTTGTAAAGGCGGGCACCCGGTGCACGGGAGCCGTGATGAGTCACAAGAACCGTCTCACCCGTCGACTTCATGGAGCCAACATAAGCGAAGTGGTTTCCATCACCCTGGGTCGCAAAGTGAGCGATCCCGAGTTCAACGAGATCACGCAGGAACGGGTTGCCGCGGAAGGATTCAAGGATTGCCTCCGACGGAGCAATACGTCCGCCGACCGAACGTCCGCCCGGGCCGAAATGCGTAACTGCTTCCACAGCATCCAGAAGTTCCTTGGGCGATACCCCCGGCATAACCGAGATCGCCATTGAACAGCAGATATCTGCCGAGTGCATTCCCGGATGGATAGCTTCCGAAGCAACAACGCCACCGACCGGAATCGTGCCGAGCGGACCTGCCGGGCATGCGTCCGGCATGATAGCAGCCGACTTCACAACCGGAGTACGGACGAGGGCACGCATGGTTTCCTGAACCTTTTCAACGTTCGCACGCTCAAGCTCATCTTCAGCCTCGATGTTGACGTGGATCACCACGTCGCCTTCTGCCTTCAATGCCATTGCCGGAGCCGGAGCATAACGACGAGCAACTTCGATTGCCTGTTCAACCGTCCCGCCCTGAGCCAGAACGATATTTGCCGACTTGAGTGCCTTACCGAAGTAGCGGCCCGGCGCCAAACCTGCTTCAACGAGATCCTTACCAGTGATGATGTTCGTCATGTTCATTCTGCGTTCCGCAGCCTTCTGTTGGTTTCCAAGATCGAATCCTTGACGACCGATCTGTTCTTACCATTTCAAGAGGCGTGCCAGTTCACGAGGAAGCGCGGCGAATCCTGCTATATATCTTCCATCACATTGATTATTAAGGTTTTTTATTTTCTCGTCGGCATCATACGATACTTGCGCCCAGAAGGTGGACCTGATAGTGATTATCTCACAGGATAAATGGGTTATCTTCTAGGATAAGATTATGAAGCGTCGCGTAGTTATCAGCATTCTCGGCAACAAGCTTGACCTGGGTAAGCCCGCACGGCGCTGGGACAAGTGGCGGCCGAATGTCGGAATGTGCCAGCAGCCCGAGTTCCCGATCGACCGAGTGGAATTAATCTACGGCCCTCGCGACAGCCGCCTCCGCGACGTGATCGCGAACGATATCGCTTCTGTATCCCCCGCGACCAAGGTTCAGACGCATCTCTTGGAACTCAAGGATCCTTGGGATCTCGAAGAAGTCTATGGTGCGTTACATGACTTTGCGCAGGACTATCAGTTCGACCTCGATAACGAGGAGTACCTGATCAACATCACCACGGGCACCCATGTCGTTCAGATCTGCTGGTTCCTCTTGGCAGAAGCGCGAATTGTTCCGGCCCAGCTTTTGCAGCTTTCGCCGCCCAAGGAACCTATGCCGGAGGAGGGTTATGCAGGCACCTATCGGGTCGTTGACCTCGATCTGTCGCGGTACGACGAAATCGCACGGCGTTTCGCAGCATCGCGGATGGAAGCTACTTCCTTTCTGAAGAACGGAATCGCCACGCGCAATCCCGCATTCAACCGGATGATCGACGAGATCGAGAAGGTAGTTCTACGCTCGACGGCTCCTGTACTCCTTACCGGGCCAACCGGAGCAGGGAAGTCCCAGCTTGCCAAGCGGATCTTTGACCTGAAGCGTACGCAGCATCAGATGAAGGGAAAGTTCGTGGAGGTGAACTGCGCAACCCTGCGCGGAGACCACGCCATGTCGACCCTATTTGGCCACGTGAAGGGAGCATTTACGGGGGCCGCATCTGATCGTCCTGGCCTTCTCAAGGCTGCGGACGGGGGCATCCTGTTCCTCGATGAAATCGGTGAGCTCGGTCTCGATGAGCAGGCAATGTGCCTTCGCGCGATCGAGGAAAAGCGTTTCCTACCCGTAGGCTCTGATCGCGAAGTGTCCGCCGACTTCCAGCTTATCGCCGGCACCAATCGAGATCTCGCAGAGGAGGTTCGAAAGGGCCGATTCCGTGAGGATCTGTACGCTCGGCTCAATCTTTGGACTTTCAAGCTCCCGTCTCTGCGTGACCGGAAGGAAGACATCGAACCAAATCTGGAATATGAGCTGGGCCGCCACCTGCTCGATTCCGGTCAGAAAGTGACGTTCAATCGCGAGGCACGTGATCGCTACCTGACGTTTGCCACGTCTCTGGATTCCGCTTGGTCAGCGAACTTCCGCGACCTGTCGGCATCGGTGACCCGAATGGCAACGCTGGCATCCGAAGGACGCATCGACACTGAAGTCGTTGACGCGGAAATCGAGCGCCTTAAGTCCGCATGGGGTGTCACGAAGACCACCACGGCAGGTCATGGATCTCTATTGGTTGAGGCTCTTGGAGAAGAGCGAGCCGCGCTCATTGATCGTTTCGATGTCGCTCAGCTTGAGGAGGTAATCCGGGTGTGCCGAGCATCGCCATCGGCTTCCGCGGCCGGACGTGAGCTGTTCGCAGTGTCGCGTCTTAGCAAGTCGAGCAGCAACGATGCAGATCGGCTCAAGAAGTATCTGGCCCGCTTCGGCCTTCGGTTCGAAGACCTCTCACGCTAGGCGAGGCAATCTCCAAAACGATGGCTGGCGATCATCAGCCAAATGATCGCCAGCGTCTAAGGTCCACTACTCAACTCGTCACGCCATCACGACAGTTGAACAGCCATACCGACCACGTTCAGTGCGCCTGGTTTTCCATCGTCGTGCATGGACGCAGAGGCCCCTATCTATTCACGACAGGCTCATTCTCCCGTGTATCGGTAGCTTCGCCAGCAACAGTTCGGATCAGCGCCAAAACCTTCTTGCGAAGCTTTGCGTCACGTATTCTCAGGAAAGCCCGGTTCAGCTCCACACCATCGCGAGACGTGAGAAATTTACGGAGATCCGAGGCAACATCTACCGCCTCCGCGCCGCCAGAAGCCGCACCTAATCCCTCAAAAAAGTGCGCTGGCTGAACACCTAGGACATGAGCAATCGATTGCAGGCGACTTGCTCCAACCCGATTTGTGCCCTTCTCGTATTTCTGCACCTGCTGAAATGATACGCCTATTTGCGAAGCCAGCGCTTCCTGACGCATGTTTATCATCATTCTGCGCGCCCTGATGCGCGCACCTACATGTACATCCGTAGCGTTCGGCATTCTTGGCATGGTAAAGTCTCCGGTCACACCAGCACTAATAGCCACTGCGCACACGCGATCAACAACTTTCATGCCGTAAGCGCCAGGGTCTGCACCTCGGTGAGCCTATCCAGAGATCGAAAACCGACCCGACGATAAGAACATCAAGGTTTCCCGATGTGTTTTCCTCAGCAATGGGAGCATGGTGTGGTTTGCCTTTAGCACAATATGAGCCCGCGCTGTAGGAAGCCACGTACTGGCCACAGATACCTTCCCATCATTCGGAGCCTTGAATATCACGCTCGCGATGGGATTAAACAGGTTTCTGCCAGCAATGATGCCGAGTTCTCGTCCTGAAGGAATCTCCGGGCGATTGGCTTTCAAATAGGCCCTAATCACGAGACCTCCCATCGAGAACCCTACGAAATGAACAGTGCGAAAACGAGCGGCAAAACTTCCGATATCGGGATACACATGATCTGCCAGCTCCGCCAATGATAGCCTCGTAGAGGGATAGCTGAGATTCAGTATCTCATACCCCTCTTTCGAGAGGAAAGAGCCCAGGCCAGAGAGACTTCGCGACGAGCGGCCTATGCCATGCAGCAGAACAACACCTTCATTAGATCTCCCCGTCACCAAACACCTCGAAACCAACAACTCAAAAAAGGATTCGTTGACAGCCTATCCATGTCAACATTTATTGACAAAAGGACTCGATGTGCTAAATGCTGACCGATTAACTCTGAAAGGATTCAAAAATGGCTACTGGCCTAATGGCCCTGCTCGATGACGTTGTGATGCTTTCCAAACTCGCGGCCGCTTCTGTCGATGACGCACTTGGACAGGCAGCAAAAGCAGGAACAAAGGCAGCAGGCGTTGTGATCGACGATGCCGCCGTTACTCCAAAATATGTTGTTGGACTAGCGCCGCAACGGGAACTTCCCATGATCTGGAAGATCACAAAGGGTTCTCTGATCAACAAGCTTCTGATCCTTCTACCACTGGCACTCGCTCTCGATTATTTTGCTCCGTGGATTATTACTCCACTCCTTATGCTTGGCGGAATTTATCTATGTTTCGAGGGTGCCGAGAAGCTGCATGAGTACCTTGTGCCGCACGCGCATAGCCACGCTGATGGCGATGACATGGGTTCCGCCACATCTGCTGAAGAGCTTGAAAACAGCAAGGTCAAGAGCGCCGTTCGCACCGACTTCATTCTCTCGGCCGAAATCATGGCAATCACACTGGCAAACGTCAGCGACGGCATGGCACTCACAACAAACGGCGACAGCTTTATCGCGACACTCGCCACCAAGGCGATCGCAATTGCACTTGTTGGCATCGCAATCACCGTCGTCGTTTACGGTGTCGTCGGCCTTATTGTCAAAGCGGACGATGTCGGCTTGCGAATGGTCAAGAACAAGATCAACACCGAAAGCCTTCATCGACTTGTTGCGTCTGTCGGCTACAGCCTCGTCAATGGCATGCCGAAATTCCTAGCCGTCCTGGCGGCTGTTGGTACCGCGGCTATGCTCTGGGTAGGTGGCAGCATTCTAATCCATGGAATGGCCAGCCTCGGGTTCGCTCTTCCTGAGCATACGATCCACCATTGGGCGGAAGCCGCTGGAGCATCGATGCCGACTTCACTTGCTGGCACGGCCACATGGACCTCAACGACGGTGCTTCAAGGCCTACTTGGCATCGCAGCAGGCATTGTCGCCATTCCGGTGGTCACCAAGATCATTGGACCTGTCGCCTCTATGTTGAAACCCCGCAAGCGCACGTAAATTCAACACCCGCGGCCTTAACTACCGCGGGTGCACGCCTTTGATCATTGCTTCCCGATGTGGCGACATATCCACAAGCTCGGGAGACACCAATGACATCCAATGTGACAGATCTGAACACCTACAAGTTCCAGAAGTCGGCCGACGCATTCGCAGAGGCTGCCGACAATGTGTTCAAATCTGAAAGTGATTACTTCAAGCAAGGGAAATTTTCCCAGTTCGCGGATTCATACATCGAAAGCGAATTCGACGACGAACTTCGTCCAGTCTTCCACGTAATGATCGACTTCCGTGACTATACCCCTTCGGAAGAAGCACAAAGCCTCCTGCGCCGCCTGAAATCGGATCGTTTTGAGATCCAGCAGCAACGCCTGTCGAAACAATATCTGGCGCGACTCAGACGAGACGGCTTTGATCCGAGAGAATCCTATGGCCCTTTCGCGTCCGCTGAGGTGTCCTTTGAAGAAGCGATGGGCATGTTCTCAGCACGCGGTTCGGGGCGGTTTGGTGCCTATCAGACCAGTATCAATGGCTACCGTATTTCCAGCCAGAAGATATGGGACGACAGGGGAGTGGGCTTCCATATCATCGTCTGCGGAAAGGATCATCGGCGAAATCGCTTCGAGGAGCACATCATCGACAACGACACCGACATGGCAGAAGTAATCACAATGATGTCCCGTATTCGGGCAGCACGAATGGGAAACAGCTTCGATGTAGTGCCCTTCAGACGTTGAGGTCTACCTTGGGCGGAATAAAGAAGCCGCATGAAAATCTTCGCTCATCCGCCTCCTGATAGGCTTCAACCAAGCGTCCTCCACGCCCCAAGATCTTATCCGCCATTCCAAGTAAACGAGGGTTGCACGAAGCGACTGGGCGAATATCGAAGAGATCCGAAACGGCTTGAGCCTCACGACCGGAGCCGTATCGGTCAGCAAGCACAGACAGTGCCACCGCCGCACTTCGACTGATACCCATCTCACAGTGGATCAGCAATCTGGCACTCGCCCACTTCCTGGCCCAAGCTAATGCTTCATACAGATGCCTCTCCTCTGGAGGCACAAGCCGACCCACAACTTCAACCACATCATCGAACTGCAGCACCAACTGAGGCACAGTTACCCTCAAGCCGTCTAGCGCGGAGGTATCTTCGATGGTGATGACGGCATCGAATTCATCCCACTTCTTTGCGGCATCTGTTTTGGACATAACAGCAATGGCTTGCATGACGGGATTCTCCGATCTATCTACAAAAGAGATAGACGACACGAGTTTTGTGCGCAAGGATTCGTGGCCGTGTAAATCAAAAGCATTCGGAGCCTCCGTGTCAGATCTTTTTAGTGCCGCCAGATCCAGCCAGCAACGTCCACTGGCAGAAGAAGTTCGACCGAACAATCTCCACGAGATCATCGGCCAACAGCATATTTTGGGTCCAGGGAAACAGTTGGCACGCCGCATTGCATCCGGACGCATCGGAAGCGTGATCCTCTACGGCCCTCCCGGCACAGGAAAGACCACAATCGCGCGCGCAATCGGCAACACTATGAAGCTAGAGTTTGTCGCCTTGCACCCCGCGGAGCACGGCGCATCCGATATTAGAAAGGTTGCAGATCGCGCTCGTCATTATCCCACTCTCTGCTTCGTAGATGAATGCCACAGGTACTCAGCATCCGTTCTGGACCTGCTCCTCGGCTTTACAGAAGATGGAGCGTTTGACTTCATCGGCGCGACATCTGAGAACCCCTATCACAACCTCACGAAGGCACTTGTCTCACGTTCGACCATCTATGAACTTGAGCCGCTTAGTGTGGATGAAACCAAAAAGGCAGTCCTTCGAGCAGCAGGACACCTAACCAAAGGCGGACTGATTGTCTCGTTCAACGATGACGCGCTTGACCTTCTTGCCCGGAAATCAGGTGGAGACGCGCGACGCGCCATCGGAGCTTTGGAGAACATCACCAGCGGCCGTGACGATGAACACCTCGAGGTTACGATCGAAATGGTCGAGGAAAGCTTGGCGGCCTCGCCAGTCACTTTCGACCGGAAGGGAGATGCCCATTACGACATCGTTTCTGCGTTCGTGAAGTCGATGCGGGGAGGGGACGAGGATGCCACGCTTCTCTGGCTCGCCGCGCTGATCCACGCCGGAGAAGACCCTCGGTATATCGCCCGGCGCATGATGGTTCATGCCTCCGAAGACGTAGGCCTTGCTGATCCGTCGGCACTTCAAGCCGCCGTGGCCGCATTGCTCGCCGTAGAGAAGATCGGCTACCCGGAAGCAAGGATCGTTCTTGCCCAAGCAGCGCTTCACATCTGCCGAGCCCCAAAATCGAACTCAGCTTACCGCGGAATCAACCTGGCCACTGCTTACATCCAGGCCAACAACATTCCACAAGTGCCTGCGCACCTGCGCGATACCCATTACGAGGGAGCAGCACCTCTTGGTAGAGGTGGTTATAAGTCGCCACATTCATCAGAAACAGGATGGGTCGAACAGGTGTACGCGCCAGCCGACATCAAACCCGGCATCTTCTACCAGAGTGATGCGCGCGAAAATAATACATTCGAGCAGAGAGCCGATAACTTTTGGCAAAAGCTCAGGAACCGCACGTCTATCCGCAATCCTTTCAAACGCACGTAAGGCGCGAAGATCCATCCGCCGGCGATTTGTCGTGGCAGGCGGCTATTCATCAGGATTATCCGTTTAAATTCAGTCCGTTGCCGATACGGATTTTTTGGTCAAGCCAAGCGATTTCGCCCATACCACTTAATGTGTCACGATTCTTGTAGTGGTCGATAAAAAGACCCCGTTTTGCTTGACGGAGTGTCAACCCCGTTAAGATTTGACGGCCCAAAATGACACTTCAGTGCCTTAGGACGAAAAATGAGGACATCGGCAACCGATCAGATTTTCCAGTACTGGCAGTCGCTACGACGCGGTGACGACATCCCGCGTCGACTGGATGTGAATCCAATGGATTTGAAGGCAATCCTACCGAAGGTGTTTTTCCTGGAGCAAGAACCGAAGGATGACACAAACACAGCAGACTTCGTATCACGTCAGCGCGCGGTGACATTCCGCCTGGCAGGCACGGATCTGTGTGACACTCACATGCGGGAACTCACCCGAACAGCTTTCAGAGACATCTTCATCACAAAGGACCGTCCGGTTATCGACAATGAACTCAAACGAGTTTTTGAGTATCGAGAAGTGAAACTGCTCCGGACGCAGGTTAAATCAGAGTTCGCCTTCGTTGAGATTGAAACCGTCGTTATGCCGCTCATAAACCATGGGGTATGTGATCGAATCCTAGGGTGTCAGAGTTTCGTAACCGACAGGCGATCTCTTTGGTGGAAGGGGAGCTATCCTATCTCTGGCCACTCCCTGCTATCGGTGGAGACCATATCTAAAGGCCCTTCCAACGTCATTGGAGACCCTCGCCTTCAGCCTCCCGCATACGAAGTTCCAGTACTCGAATTCAGCCGCCGCAACAGGCGACCAGACGGCAGATCCGTTGGTCATCTGGTCGTTATCGATGGCGGTGCCGGGGCGGGTTGAAAACAAAACCTTTTCCCACGGATAAGCGAAATGTTCCCTTTTGACGCGTGATAATTGTTGACAACTAACGCAGATCAAAATAAGAACATTACATGAACTCGATATGGATATTCCGCATTATTGACGACATACGCTTGTTCCAAGCGTTGGCACCTGAGACACTCAGACCTATCGGTTCCTGAGTGAATTGAGTGTCAGTGCTGACACGCGAGTCACTCAACGATCTCCTAATATGAGTAACTGAAGTGTCATGCGCCACCTAACTCCTGCAGAGTCTCGGATCATTGAATCCCTCCGCAACAGCGGCAAGCCGATGAAATACGCGGAGCTGCGCGAGCTGTCTCGCGGAAACCATCGTTCGATCAAGACACTGGTCGATGACGGCTTTATCGAACGCCTTCCTATGGGTCTTTATACCTACTTCGATCCAGAAAAGGATCTCGACTCTTCCTTTGAAACGTTCGCGGCTCTTACGATCGCGCGCCCCGACGCAGTTATCTGCTTCGACAGCGCAGCGGCCTTTCATGGGCTCACCGTTCAAAACCCGTCCGAGATCTGGGCAGCCTTCCCGTATAACAGCTCGCCGCCTCGCGGAGGCCCTGGCCTCGAGCTTAAGCCGTCACGCTGGAACGAACGCTCGATGACCGCAGGGATCATCACGGTCGAGATATCCGGCGTACAAGTCAAAATGACCAGTCCCGCCCGGACCGTCATCGACTTTCAGCGATTTGCGAAGTCGAAAGGATCAGAGGAAACCGCGGGCGAGGTTCTCATGAATTTCGCCGAAAGCAATCGAATGGCTGATCTTATCACCATTGCCCGCGAACTTGGATGCGAACGAAGCATTCGACCGCGACTGGAGATGGCTCAAGCCATGGGGAGGAGAAGATGAACGACCGTCCAGTCAACATGGGAGCCAGCGTCTACAACTACGTCCGGCGCGAAGCAAAGGCGAAGGGAAGGGACGTGCAACACGAAGCCCAGTCGTACGCAATCCGCTGTTTCATTGCTCGCCTGATGGAGGTCGACACTGAAGGACGAACCACGATCAAAGGCGGACAAGGCCTCGGGCTCGTCTTCGGAAACGACAGGCGCCCCACCAAGGATCTCGACCTCAACATCGATTGCGACGGCATCGCTGATCAGGATGCGTGGATCCGCTCTCTTATCAATCAGGCCTGCGCGCCGCGCGATGACGGGGTCGTATTCAACGCGGATTCCATCAAGATCGAAACCCGTGAGCATCAGGGTCTCGGTGGTTTCAGGATCGAAATCCGGTCATCAATCCACACTTGTCGCACAAACTTCGTCATCGACGTAGGCATCGGCAACCGGATGACGTTCAAGCCAATCAGCCTTGAGCATATGGAAAAACACCCCTACGCCCTGCCAGCAGCGCATATCCGGGTTTACCCGCTCGAGACCACCTTCGCCGAAAAGCTCCTCAGCAAAGTGGAAGACGGCGCGTCCTCGATCCGCCATAAGGACTTCTATGACCTCTGGTATATCCACGACATCACGACACGCATTGGAGATCTCGGGTTCATATTCGCAAAGAGCTTCGACCTGTCTGACGAAACGCTTACCTGGCGTGACATGGTGGTAGCGAAAATCAAGGAGGGCACATGGACGGATCTTCCTCGTCTGGACATCAGGGAAGAGGCCCTCGATATGTTTGCCTATGCTCTGTATCGGTCGGCCTTATCCCGCGGCACCGAATTGCCGGACGATATGATGGCGTTCCTGCGCCGTGAGTTCGGTGCCGGCACCTATCAGTCATCACAGTTCACCAACTGGGTGAAGAACAACAAACAGCGACTGACCAACATGCCGATGTGCGAGGACAAGAACCATCTGCTCGGAAACATCCTTGATCAGATCGAACCGTTTATCCAGACAATTTCCAACCAGGCAAAGTGGCTTGCGGATCACTACGGAAACAATCCTCCGGAATACGGTCAAGCATTCTCAGTTCCTGCGCCATAATTGTTGACAATTCAGTTGCGCGGTCATAGGGTGGCGCGACTGAAAAGGACTCATGCATGACGAAACTCGTTGCGGACAAGGACAAACATCAATGGTTCACCCCGACTTGGGCGGGGCAGATCCTGTTTCAGGAACATTTCTCCGACCTCAACAATGAAGATCTCGTCATCGAGCCAACATGTGGTATCGGCACATTGCTGAACGCTATCCCGCGTGAAATTCCCGCCTTAGGCATCGAGATTGACCCTATCCTGGCCGATATTGCTCGACGCTCCACGCATCGAGAAGTCATCACGGGAGACTTCACTAAACTCGACCTACGCGACCGCCGCCCAACCGCGGTGATCGGCAACCCGCCCTTCGATCTCGAGGTAATCGACCACATTTTCGACCGATGCTATGACCTTCTTCCATACGGAGGGCGCGTCGGTTTCATCATGCCAGCCTATGCCTTCCAGACCGCTTCCCGCGTCGTAAAATACGCACGCCGCTGGTCTCTTGAGCAGGACATGATCCCTCGCAATCTCTTTAAGAATATGCAGAAACCGCTTTGCTTTGCAGTCTTGACCAAGGATTCCGGTGGACGCATGCGCGGCTTCTCCCTCTACCGCGAACTGCACGACATCAACTCGATGAAGAACTGGGTTGTTGACGAACTTTCCACAGGCAAATCACCGTGGAAGTCAGTTGTTGCGCAGGCGATCGAGGATCTCGGCGGACGTGCTAAACTGCAGGATATCTATGCGGCCGTCGCTCCCCGTCGCCCGACAGGGAACAACTGGTGGCAAGCCAAGATCAGGCAGACGCTCACTCGATCCGGCGCTTTCGTAAGGGTAGGGGATTCCGAGTACATGATCGCGAATGACACCGTTCGCGCAGCAGCTTGATAGCTCCCGCCAACGCCATCTAAAGATTCCGTCAACATAATTTTTCGAGATGCATTGAAGTCAGATGGATTCGCTGTTATTGAGCTGCCCATCGACGATGGATTCATCTTCGCTCGAAATAGTGTCCAACCTCAGATGGAGACCCTCCATGAAGACATCGGAACTCGAGAGAAACCTTGGCATCGCACTGATAGCTGTCTCCACCAGGTACGGATACATAACACTCCCAATGACTTTCAGTGTCTGCGTGGATGTCGACAGCATTGTCCGCGATCCAACGGGCAAGGTCATTGATGCCACCACGCTATTCACCGCTCGCTGGAACAGCAAGCACCTGGATGATCCGAACTGGGAAGACATGATCGGCAACGTAGAGATACTGCATGGTATCAATCGCTTCCTGCGTGACCTCGGGATCGTCGGGCGGGTCTATTGGGCCTCGATGAATGCGCAGTACCCTGAGCAATTTGAGTTCAAATTCAAGCCCTTCATGGTCGATGAATTTTTCCCAGACCTGGCGACCCGCGATGACGTTGAGCGCACTGTCCGCCGGGAACGAGCTGAAGCACCGCGGCCGAACGTTGTAGGCCGCCCCCAGCTTCGCATTGTCGGCCGTGCATCAGCCTAAATCGGTCATGCGGTAAGAGCGAGCACCTGCTCTTGCCGCACATCCCCTTCAAGCTTAGCCTTTCGTCTCTGAATAACCATCTCAGCTAGCCGCTGCATTCTCGACGTGTCGTGGGTCGCTGCTTTCGGATCCTCGAATGGGTTCATGATACCATGGGCCTGACTTGACTTGATCCCAAGGGTCTCCACCATCAGAGGATCACAGCCCCCGTTTGCAATCATGTAGTGGGCGTTTACAACCTCTTCCTGACCAATCCTTCGAAGGCGACCAATCAATTGGCGCAGCACCATTGGGGACCAGTCAAGTTCCCCTGCCACAAAGTCCTGACATCTTGCCTGAAGGCCATCAAGTCCTGCACCCGAGCGGTTCGAGATAATTAGAAGGTTGGAGTCACCGGCTATGAAAGCATTCTTGTTCCGCTCCTTCACTCGGGTCGTCTCAGTCCCCGTGTAAAGCAACGGCTTCCAATCGCGCAGCTCGTCTAACCAGATGTCATAGACCTCCCGGTGCCAACCTGACAGCAACACGGGAAGATCGGCCTCGAGCAGTATCCTCACGTATGCAGCCACTCCTGCCGCCTTTGCCAATCCGGTCGACATACGGGTGAGGATATCCAACTGACGGAAGGCACTGCCCCTTTCCATAAAGCTGCCAGTCTGACTCTTGATTGCGAGCGTGTAAGCCAGCTCCTCATTTCGTTCAGCCTGCTTTTCATCGAACGCAACGTAGTGAGTGAGGACGTTCGGTTGTGGCAGTGTCTTACCAACTTCGTCCTCAGTCCGGCGCAGGAGCGCGTGAACTTCGCGTAGATAAGACCCAAGCGCATCCGGGTCAGCGACGCGTTTGTCATCGCCGTTACACCACTCCCTGATAAACTCCTCCTTGGTTCCGAGAACGCCGGGAACGATGAACTGCATTACGTTGTACATCTCAATGCCGTAGTTCATCACCGGCGTAGCCGTCAGGCCGAGAATTTTTGCAATGGAATCGACAAATACCTTGGCCGCCTTACCTTTTTCGGTAGCGTAACCGGCACGCAGACTTTGCGGCTCGTCCCAAACAAGCATCTTAAAGAAACCGCCATTCGACCTACCGTCTGGCAGATTCTCGCCCGCGTCCGCGATTTTCTTCGCGCGAGCATCGACCCGTTTCTGATAGCTCTCTTCCGTCTCATCCCACGCCCGGGGAGACACTTCAGGCAAGACTCCGGCACCGTGCGCCACGACATCAACCCAACCGTCGATTCTCGAATAGGAAAAAATATAAACATCTGCCGATGGAAGCTTGTAAGGCGTGGCCCCAGAAATCACGTGAATCTTAAGGTTCGAGAAGCCGCGTATTCTCTCAGCCCACTGTTCCATGACGTGAACCTCACAGACGACCGCGCAAGGCAAACTGCCGGGAGTAAGCATGCATCCTATGGCGGTATTGGTCTTGCCGAGACCCATGTCATCACCAAGAAGCATTCTCCCCTTGGCTCGAAACATCTCGACAGCCGACTGCTGGAATCCCCATAGTTCGCAACCTTCAGCGAGGCCGGGATACTGCGTCAGCGACACCTCACCAGACAGCAATTCCTCCAAATGATCCTGCTCGTCGCGAAAGGCTTTTCGACCCCGCTTGAGACGAGCGAGATCAGCCTTCGAGACAACCAAAGGATATCGGTCCATAAACCAGAGAAGCTCAAAGCAATGAAGCGGATCATCCGGAAACCGAAACTGCCCCGTCGAGGTCTTTGACACGCGACGGAACATATCCTTGATCTTCAGAGATATATGCGGCTGAACGTCATAGATGACCCATTCGCGCCTGATAGGCTCGTACCCGATCGATCCATAGAATTTGCGCTTCGTTGTCATGAGGAATCCTCCTCATGAAAGCGTGACCGCCTACCACGAATCCTTCAAGAGAAACCTCTCATGCAACGGAGGGACTGGAGCCGTACCAGCGGCGATACACGACTTCCTGTCGCGCCATCATGTTTCTGTCACACACGGCATCAGCGATAAATTCATCCTCGCTTTCCCCAAAAGCGGTCGCGGCTTCAGAAACCATTGAGTTGAGCACCTCAACAGGAGGAAGCTCAAGAACGGCATCAATTCGATACTCTTGGAGAGTTGGCTCGGTTGAATTCCGACCTAGAGCAAAAAGGAACTGCCGTGCACGCAGCCAACGCGCGACATTAACGTAGTACCCGACCTGCTGCCCAAGGCGCGCCGCATACCAGGTAGCCTCATCGAGAATGATCGCAGTAGACGGCCCATGCAGATCAGTCTCTCGAGACATTGGCAGTAACTCTGACCGAACCCGAAGCACCTTCCACGCTTCAACTAATGCAGCATTTGATGACCACTCAGCAAGCTGATCTCCGACAGCCATCATAACCTCGATAACGATCACGGACTCACTCATGAACCTGATCTCTTCGCCATCTGTCGCTTCGAGCGTAACGTATAGCCCCTGCCTACGAAGTCGGAGGCCCTCCAGGCCGACAAAGCTCCCAAGATCCATTAGGCCGTCGGACGCATCATTTCCCACGAATGGCCCCGCCAAAGACGCAAACTGGGAAACAAGGACAGACAATGCCCCATCAATGCCACCCAAGAACGGTTGCCTTCGAATGTAAGCCTTGACACCAGAAGGCTGCGAAACGGCCCCCACTGTAAACTCCCCGGAAGAAGTGTCGTTCGACAGGCTGACATAGAAGTTTGGGATCCCGATATGAATTGATGTCATGTTACCTCGCTTGGTTCAAAGCCATCCTGTCCCGAGCGAGACGACGTAGCAAGGCTTATCGGCGATAGTTTCAGGAAAGCCCATTGCCGTAGCGGAAACCAGGATGAGTTGCCGAACCTGCGGATGGGCACAATAGCGAGCGCACTGCCTGTAGATCGCCCGCTTAGATTCCTTCAATTTTACCTCAAGGCCTACTCCATCTGGGAGCATGAAATCGATCACATCCCCGTCGCCAAGATCGACCTCCCGCTTATGTGGGATACCGTGCAGATCAAACAGGCGCTCTATGTCAGCCTGAGTTCGTTTTTCATTGTTCAACATCAATGGTTGCTGCCTCAGCAAGGTAATCAACTCCGACAATGAATTCATCGGCACACTCTCCGAGTTGCGTAGATTTACGCGGTAAAGATTAAAGGGCAGGGCGGTCAGTCATCTCACACAGTGGATTGTTCCAGCATTCGACCCAGCGACGGCCTGCGATCATTGACAAATCATTCCCTTTTATTGATACGCGGGCAAGACATTGAACGGAGCTCATATGCAGGTGCGCCTGTCCCGGATAAAACCCGATACCAAATCAAAAGACCCATCGGACAAAATGTTCTTTGGCTCTATCATCGGTATCGTCATGCTCGGATTGGCGGCTAACATTTACCAGTCGTACACATCAGAAGCTCCATCCCTCACCACTTTCGTTGACCTCCTCACAGTACGTAAGACTCAGTTCTGTGACACGACCGGGACTGTGATCGATGGAGGCAATGGTTTTCTCCCTCTCAACTGCCTCGATTACAACGGCTACCGGATCGTGGAAGGCTCGACGACCTACATCTTTGAGATCGCCAACAAGAACCCAGTGACGAGCGGTGACAATAGGATGATCCCTGTCGCTGAGCTAAATACTGATGCGATGAAAAAGCTGTTCAATCTACGCCGCGTCGACTTCACCTATTCGAAGCTGGATTACCCTTGGCCGTAATGCCTTGTTCTTTGCAGGCCCATTCCGTGCAATTCCCACGGAAACTGTCAGGGGCTGCGGATGTCATTCGAGTGGAGCGATATAGCGATACGTCGGTATTACGGGGAATACGGCATCGCGTTTAATTCAAGTTCCTTCCACCTCATCACGCTAACGATGAACAGCGGCGCATTCTTCGTCATCGGCAACTTCATCAAACCAGAACAGTTTCCGCCTTCCCACTTCGAGCGCTTCGTCCGGACAATGGAAACAAAGGCGCGACACCTTGCGGCTTCCGAGGGGTTCGGAAAATTCATGGATGAAGCGGCCGCCTATGTTCGTTCGCATCTTAGCGTGAGCAACGGTCTTTACGACCCCGAGGATGCCGAATGGTGGCAGACAGTTATCTCTGACATCGAAGATGGTTTAAAGCTGGCACTGCGTGAAACTGACACCTACCGCGCTGCGAGAGCTTTTGACTCCCGGGTGAGATGCCTAGAAGCGGACATCGAGATCATTGATCTCATGGATCCCATACTAGCCTCGTTCATCGCCAACACTGACGCGGCGCTTGGTTCTTGGGTAGAAAAAGCCGCGGCCAACGAAGAAGCATCCATCCGAAGCCGCCCATTCACCTCCGCGGCGATCGACAGGCTTTACAATTCTCTTGCTGAACCCGTTAGCGTGAGAATTTGAAGCCGCTCATATGATCCTCAGCGATCTGTAGGATCTTCTCCGCCGCAGTCTCGGCGCGCTCTTTCAGGTAGACATCAAAGTTCCCAGCATCGATCTCTGCAGCGTCATCAAGGTTGTTTAAGACCTTGAACGCAGATGTCTGCCGCGCCCACATATCGATTGGCAGGACGGCCCCCTCTGTACCGATCACGATCAGCAAATCACTCGAACGAAGGCGGCGCATCTGCTGCCAGAGTTTCACATACAACGGAGCCGCTTCTCCATAAAGAACGACAGCCGGCCTGAACCGACTATTGCTCTTCGGGCAACGAAACTGAAAGCCTCCGTCGGGAGCATCCTCAGGCGATCCTGACCAGTATCTCTTGTAGCCGATATCAACCTCGATCTTGGAGTTGCCGACCGAGCGCATCCGCGTCAACAAACCATGGACATGAACGCTTCCGTTAAAGCCAGTACGCTCCACAAGATCATCAATGTTCTGGGTGAAGTGCACGAACTGGTCGCCGTACCTACGTGCGAGCTCAGCAACAGCCTCATGGGCAGCATTGGGCCTCACGCGCCCCAACTCGACGCGCCGATCATCACAGAGTCCGTGGATCAATTCAGGAGCATCACGCAGGGTTCGCCAGCCCATGACATCTTCTGACAAGGCACCGCGGTAAACACCGCCATCACCACGATACGTAGCGATTCCGCTATCCGCGCTGAGCCCGGCACCGGACAACACCACAATTCTCGGTCTCATTGCTCTATCCCCGTTTTCCACTCTGAATCGTGCCTCGGAACACCATGCAGAACAAGAGAGGACTATTTTCCTATTTTTGTTATCGACACCTCTTTACCTTTCAAAGGACCTGTGGTTTTTAGCGTTCTCGTTTTGTTCCTATTCGGAGGTAGTGAATGGTCATGCTCTTGAACTATGTGGATGGCGATGTTCCGAAATGGGATTCCGGCGACGATGACCCACTTGGCGTGGACGTGGCAGCGCTCGTCGTGTTTCATCCGGACATCAAGCCCAGATCTTTTGAGCGCTCCGTGATGTTTCTCGAGGATCGCTGCCGCACGCGAGTGGAAATGACGATCAGGCACGCCCGCCCCACCAATAGCCACCTCAAGGTCATTGACGCACAAACGATTGCGGAAGCCTCCTCGTCATGCGCTCAGATCCACGGCTACGATTATCTTGATCAGTTCGTCAACGACACCTTGGAAGTCGCCCTCGAAGAGGTTGGACTTGCCGTGGCAAGGGCGCGATCGCAAGGCGTTTCAGTGAGGCCGGACTACTATGCGAACGGCATCACCGTGATGCCAGCACGATCATTCCAGGACAAGCAGAGCCTTGAAACTTGGGAGGCAGGAGGCAAGGCCAACTGGATCCCAAGCGTTCGCCTTCAAGTCGAGCTACAGCTTGACGGACCATTCTCCCTCGTTGAGGCCGCCTGCGAGGATATTCGGCGCGCCGTCGCCGCCTGTGGGCCACTCACGTTCTTTGAGGAGCACGCCCGCCTACCACTGGAAGTCAGCGGCGCTTGTATGCAGGTGATGGAACTGGAGCTAGACGAACCTGAAGTTTGCGCCTGATCGCGATGAACGCTCCGATGACGAAAGAAAGCGCCAGAATGGCACCGCTTGCGACCATAATTGCAGAAGAAGCAACCAACATGCCGCCGACAAAGATAAACGCCGCGGCGGCAGCAACCCTCGAAGGGTCACAGAGATCAACAGGATTCTTGCTCATGGGCACCTCCTTGCTTCTGCTCCTTGTACAATAAGTCCTTAGGTCGTCGGCAGCAAAGAAAAACTGCCTAAGTTTTGCCATAAACCAGAAAGGATTCGCTCGCCAAAAACGAGAGAAGCACCGCCATCATTTCGAGTGCGGTGCTTCTCATTTCGGCGGTACGACCCTTTCCCCTTGGCTTTCGCGACGATACGTAGCGCGTATTTCCGTGATGCCAGATCAAGAGCGACCACGTTCCGTGTGGCCTTCTTCATGTCAAAAACTCCCTGTGAAGGACTCGTTATCTACCAACATTAGGATTCGAATTCAAGAGAGCAACAAAAAAGGGATGCCGAAGCATCCCTTTCGCAGATCCACGTAGAATCTATTAGTTGAAGGTCCAGACCATCGTGTTAGTCTGAGCGCTGCAACCAGCGTATGCGTCAGCCGGGCTGAGCGGCGGCGTGTTGTTAACCGCACCGGTACCAGCCTTGATGCTGTAGAGGCCGCGACCCTGATCCTTAACGGCCATCTGCACGCAAACTTCCTTCGGAACGCTCTGGAAGGTGATAGCAAAACCGCTATCGGCCGTACCCGTGTTGGCCGGAGCAACCGTGACAGAACCGAACGAGCTACGGATGTTGCCCGCGGACAGAACCATCCTCTTCGGTAGCGAACTCGATTCCGTCAGAACATTCGCGTTCAGACCAGCATAGTTTGCCTGGCCACCGTAAAGGTTACGAACCGCCTGGGCGATGCTCGAAAGTTCTCCGAGGCCGTTGGTGACCTGACGGGCGCTGTTCGACTGACCGTAGTAGTACATCGCGCCACCGATGACGAACGCAAAGAGGCCAAGCACCATGGCTCCCTCGATAAGCGTTAGAGCGCGCTTGCGGGCTTTCGCCAAACGACGACGCAGCCCCACTGCTTCCATTTCACCCGCTTTCAAAACTGCTTCCATGGTGTTTACTCCCTCTGGGTCTCCAGCCCTATTGATATTCACGCCCGCCTAGTGACAGACGACCCCGAATTCTTAGATCCGTAACACCATTTTAGCGTGCTGAATCCTGCGCGGGTAAAGCGCCGGCGGGAGGAGATTTACGATTTCTTAAGAGGTTGCAAAACCAGTTTACGGTCAAAAGCGGCCGTTCAAGAAGGTCTAGCTGGCAAAACGCCTGAAACTAGAAGGGGATCCGACAACACGCTCCCCCTGAACCTGGTTGATGACATCAGCACAAGCTCGCAGGATTCGATCAGGAGAATTCGAAACCGTAAGAGCCTTCAAGAGAGCCATCTCTTCGGGGCCAACAAATTTCATCCCGAAAGCTCGCCAGGCTGCGGTACCAATCATCTTCTTGGCGTTATCCCCAGTCTCGCTATTCAATGCTGTAGCTACGGCTCCGAAGAAGGTGCTCACCGAAGCGGCCGCATCCTCCATTCCTTCGCCGCGATATTCCTCAGCAAGTAGCTCCGCAGCCTGTTCCATTTCGATCCCAGCGTACATAAGGCCGCTCATCGTAACGTACATCGTGGCCCGGATGTTATCGAACATCGCCAGCGAACGCTGTGACCTCTCAGAACGAGCAGAAACAGTTTCGGCGGCTCCAGAAGTCGAGACTTCTGCCACATCATCATCACCGAAGCCACTCATGAGTTTACCTCCAGATAATCACCAGGACCCGTCCTAGCCGAATTCATTCTCAGATTGTCGAGTGGGCACCCGCCAAAATCAAGCGATCTCCATTTACCAATGGACGATTTCTATTCTAGGATTCGAGTATGAAGAACCGAAATATCATCCCTTTTGTTATCGCTGCGGCCGTGACAGCAATGTCTCCGATAGCTTTTGCCAATGCTGAAACCACTCCCATCGACACCGCTAAACGCGCCATCTCGATGGGATATGGTGGCGAGTGCTCATTGGAAATGAAGTTGGTCGACAAGGGCGGCTACTACCCCTGCATCGATATCGCCCCATACCGGATCGTCTTCGTTTACGGCGCGGTGCGGGTTTTCGTTGCACAAGAGGGCAGGGAGCCTTTCCCAATCATGGAGGGACCACAGGACAGCCCAGTCTTCACAGCAGAGGGTCCATGGACTTCTGATCTTTCGGCACGCGTAGCGCTATGGTGGCGGGATACAGTTGAAGGCGGTGCACGCAAGGCGGAAGAAGTTCAACGCGACAGCGAGAGCAAAAAGGCGGCCGAGGAGTACGTGAATAAGCTCATGGGTAAAGGACTTCCGAGGTTCCCGACTGAGGTCGCGCCCGCGACGAACGAACCTCAGACTCCTGCACAGCCAGAAGCCAGCGCAGATTCACTGGAAGTAACGGAAGACATCCGGCGCATTCTTGCGCACTGAATCCTTAGCTTTGCGCTCAACGCAGGGCTGTCTTGCCTTCAGTTCTATTGTTCCGATCAAGGTGAGAGCCAATATTGTCAACGGGCAATACAACCAAGGATTCACAAAATGATCAGCCGCATCGCGAATGCAATTCGCCGCCAGCACGCATACAGCCGCACCGCCAACGAACTCTATCGCCTTTCCGACCGCGAACTCAGCGACCTGGGCATCAACCGCGCAGAGATCCGCCAGATTGCTCGCTCGAGCGTCGCTCAGCTTTGATCGTCGATCGATTTGCGCATTAAAAAAGCCACAGGCTACTAGATAGCGTGTGGCTTTTTCTTTGAACCTTCAGGTTCATGTTATTCCAGACTACATCGCAGGCCCCACACCAACCCGTGGCGCTGTTTCCGAGAAATCACCAATCTCGATTGCTTCGCCGTTAGCACGATCAACAGCACCGTCACAGGCTGCTTGCAACGCCTCGCGAAGCTCAGCTTCCTCCATCTCCCCAAGCTCCCGGCCCAAGGAAAGTCTGACAACAAGTTGCGACCCGGAGATTAGCTCAACACCGACTTCTTCCCCATCACGCAACATTCCTTCCAGAGCATTTTCCATGGCATCTCGCAGATATGATCCTGCTAGGTGACCAATATCGACATTCAGGGTGACGAGGGACTCATAGTAGTTCATGGTGTCTTCCTTGCTTTGCAATTCCACATACATGTCGGTGGAAACGGCATAGATCAAGCAAAAGAAAACAAGCCTCAGTTCATAGCCCAAGACTCGACTGCACGAGTTTCATTCGGCCCTCGCGAAGTCCTCGCTCACGCGAAGATTTGCGCTTACGCATCCCCGAAGCCTTGGTTTTCTTCACATACGTGGTCTTTGTAGATACGGCTTTTCCGTCCAGCCAATCGGTCACTTTCCACCACGCATCACACGCTTCTTCAGAGATTGAGACGGAATTTACGAGATGCGCTACCTCATCATAGGAGTATATATAACACTTAGTGTTTTCCGGGCAGAAGCCGACGATGAAGTGAAAATCACCCTTCTTGAAGTTGTTTGATTTCCCGTTGCGATAGCGCCTTAGGGATATGCTCGGCAGCCCGTTACGGGCGGGAGGCTTGCTTGTCATGCGCACCTGAAGGAAAGCAACCTTAGCACCACCCGGGCGGCGGACATAGATATCCACCACGTCCCCATCGCCGTCGGGGTTCATAATCCTCAACCCCAGGCGGGAGATATCAAACCTGACAAAGTTCTCGGCCACCGTGCCGCGCTCTCCGGTGGACAGATCCTCCGCCATCTCACAAGCATGACCCTCACCGGGCAACTCCTTCTTCGGCGTTCTATGCCGTGGAACTGCAGACAGGATGGCAGACCTTTCCACCTCCGTAAGAGGATGACCCTTAAGCCAATGATGAAGGACGGACTTTGGCACACCCGTCCGTCGCCCGATTTCTGCCGCACTCAAACGCTCTTCGACGCGAAGTCGAACAACTTCCGCTCTTTTAGACTCATGAGTGCTGGTCTTGGGCATGCAGATATTCCGATGGTCAACAAACTTGCATCAATGAGAACCTCAATCGTCAAAGGATTCAATCCCCAAAAAATCTTCTTCTAAGGACTCAAATCGAGCTTGCTCGTCGAATCCTTTCATGCGCATTATTGGACATGGAGGCTTAATGCCTTCTATCGCGCGGCATATCGGCCACCGGGATCAGCTCTGCAGGAGCTGGGGTGGTAATGATGTCGGGCAGGCCACGAAAGGCTCTGGCCGTCCAAAGGGACACACAGAGCGTGGCAACCGGGGCTGAGGCCCAGCGAAGACCGTCGTAGTGGATGCAGCCACACCTCTGCATGGGTTGACGGCCTTTTAGGAACGGGAAGTGCTCCATCGATGGAGGAGGCTGATTGCCTCGGGACGGGAGGTCCCCATTTCGACCGCTCCGCAAGTTGAAACTTTCCATTTCACATGATCTGCTAGCCTCACACTGAATGAGGAAGCTTAAACACATGAAGATGCAGGTCGCGTTCCGCCGTCTAATCGGCCAAAAGTTTGCGGGTTACGACGTTGCAGCCGCCGTCGGCCTTTTCGACATGCCCGCGGCGAGCGCCAACTATGACGAATGCGTTTCGAGCTTTCATCTCCCATTGATGTCGGACGGTTCTGAACCAACATCAGCCAGCTCCTTCCAGTATCCACAGCCATTGAGCTCGGTCGCTAATGTCGATGCATTTGAGGCGATGCGTTACGCAAACGTGGAAGACATCATCAAGACACCTATCAACCGTCCAGTACCCTCCGAACATTCAAACGCACATTTCTTTTTTCGTAAGGCGAGGGTTGGAAGCCAGTTTCCAGGCGGCAGCGTTTATGCGTTTGCAGGAACATTCTTCGTTGATGATGTGACAAATTTGGACTGCCGGGATGTGCTTGAGTTCAGCAACACGCCAAATTCGCCATCAGGCCACATGCAATTTGAGGGCAGGGTAGGCCGGACTGTCCGCCTCGAATTCGGAGAAACGGACCTTGTCGCGGAATCGCAAGGCCGCCCCATTTCTCAGTTCCTTCTCGAACCCATCTGGGGATTTGGCGATACACCCATCGCATTGGGATCGACCCTCAGACTCGATCTCCAGAACTGCTATGAAAATTATGCCCGCCTTTTCTTTGCAGAGAGCAGATCAGTAGAGGAGGATCAGCGCTACAGGCAGCTTCGGATTCTCGTCCAACAGGCAGGGTTCACCCTCCTCGACAAGGATCCCGTTCTCGCCCGCGTACTCTGGCGGATCAGAGGCAACGAGGATTACATTTCACCTTTCATGCCCAAGACCCGGGACGAGTTCAAGGCCGCCAACAATGCCATGGCGAACGCGTTCGAAGCGATCGAGCGGGGCGAAGAAGATACATACTTCCAACAATGGCGCCGAGAACAGGAAGATGCCGAAGCTGTGATAATCAGCGGCGGCTACAACTGATCATCGTCCTCGACGGCCAGCATCGAGCGCCTCAATCCGTTCTATGTAACGGGCAGAACGTCTTTTTAGGGTTTCTATAACCTGGGAGATGCCCTGCTCGTAGTTCCGAACACTCGCGTCTGCTTGAGCGACAAACTCCTCGACGCTGATAGGACGGTAGTTTTGAGCATCCATGCCCACATCAATCGCACCCGGGAGTCCAGGAAGTCTGCCGTGCGAATGACCGTAAGCGAGATATGATCCATAATGATCCGCGCTCCATGTCAGCCCGGCATAGTGATCGAGTATTATTCGCTGGTCTCCGTGCTTTATCTCCGCACGCATCGCGATCTTCTCCCATGGGAGCTTCTTCAGACCGCGCTTGATCTCACCTTTATTGTCGAGATCATGATTACCCAAAACCAGCCTCAGCCGACCATTCAGGGAGTGGAATATTTCAGCAACCTGCTCCTCGGTCATGGAGAAAGCGAAGTCACCTATTATCCAGACAACATCCTTCGGATTGACCACTTTGTTCCAATTGGAGATCAGCGCTTGGTTCATCTCGTCGACGGACGAAAAATTTCGCAATCCGTCCTCAATCATCTTTGCGTGGCCGAAATGCGGGTCGGCCGTAAGAAATGTGGTCATTCAGCAAATCCAATCAAACACACTGCTGCATTGATGTAGCCCGCACTCTGAGAAGTGGTCAATGGCAGCTCTGAACCATATTGACGAACTCGATATTCAGTCGCCTCCATCACCACCGCCACAGTCTGCTCCGCCACAATAGCCAGAGTCACCATAGTACCCAGAGCCATGGGAGCCGCCACCCGAACCCGTTCGCGCTCGCGAGTCTGCTCTATTATCAACCTTTGAGACCGAGATCAGCAGTAACGCCGTGAAAAGCAGCATCACAACGACAAAGGCGCTTAGAAAGTTTGTATCCTCAAAACTGAATCCTTTCGATCAATTCCCGTTCATCGGATCCCGTTAGACCCATGGACAAGATACAGTTACCCATGTAACGGATTGATGACACTTAGCGAGAAGTCAGGAAGGATTCGGTTTCATTGTTTCGTGCCGCACCATGGTCGATATTGAAGCCCTAACTGGAGACAAAGAATGTCCGACGCTATCACCGTAAATCCCAATATTCCGGCTGACATCATCAACGACACATTCGAGGGTAAGCTCTTGAGCCGCATGGCCGAGGTCTGGGGCACCACCAATGGAACATACACCGTATTCGTATCAGCGAGGCGCCGGGCCGAAACCTACATTAAACCAAAGGACCTGCAACCGCATGCGGAGGCTTCTGAAACGCGCCTAGCCAAAGCTGCGCTTCCACTCATCACGCAAGCGAGATCTGAAGGCGATCTCTTCGACATTCGTGATCTGGGCACAGCCGTGGGCAAAGAAACCTTTGGCCTGGAAGATCTGCTCCAGGAGATCTGCAGGCTTCATGGCGACAGGATCCCATACTTCGAAGTGAAAGTAGCCCCGACCACGCAAAGTTCAACTGAGGTCGACATGCCAAGAGGAGGCGCGCAGTTTATCACCGCCGACAGAATCGCAACCTTGGACACCGACCAGTGGCTAGCCGAACAGCGTCAAGCATTTCTCCATAATCAGTTTCACCTGAGGATGGAATGGGAGCCACTGGAACCAGGTAAAATCGCAGTAGATCTACCTCACTCCACTTGGACTGCCGTGGTTCACGATCACCCGAAGAACAAGATCATCATCAAGTCGGTCGGCGATCGACACGAAATTAAAATGTGGTCAGCGGACACAGATTCGACGAGCCACTATGCAACCCACGCCAGCTTGAACGATGCCATGCAGGAAGGCTTACATCTACTAGGCCTTGCCGAGGCGAGCGCCGACGATGAAATTCTCGAGTCAATGGGTCTTACTGCTGATGAATGGGATCTTGAATACGGAGCAGACAATCATCTAAGCGCGTTCTGGCACGGCAAGCGAAACCACGAGATCACTTGGATGCCTGCTATCCAGAGCAGGCCAGGATGCTGGGTGTTTCGAACGGATTCCGAAGAACTGGTCAGTTCCCCGAACCCGTGGGTTGTCGCAGACTTTCTTAGCCGACACGGCTCAAGCATCGGGCCAAAAGGCTAAAGAATTCTCTCCTGAAGAAGGTGGTCCGCTAACTCTGGATTGCGGCCACCTTCAGACACAGTGTCCACCCAACAAACCAGCGGACTAGCAACCCAAAGCCCTTCAATCTCCCGACGAAAAATCTCGTTCTCGGGCAGGTCGCTTTCGATGATAGCAAGGTTCCACCCTTCACCGACATGCTTTGCGCCGATCGAAGCCAGCACGTTCGCAATTTCCGTCTTCCGGATCCGACAATAGACCTTATGCAACATACTCAGATATGGTGCATGCATCTGAGCGCCAAAGGGGCCAGATAGCAGATAGTCGGCACCCACGGCATTCGCCGCAGCAGCGACCTTTTCCGCAAGCTTGCGGGCATCCGAAACTCCCGGAACATAGAAGGTTTCCTTCCTTACCGGACCTTCAACTCCCCGTGATAGCCGCCATTGTTCCATTAGGCCACGCCGATCAGCTAACACACGGGTCTTTCGCGGGCCGCTTCCGGTGGTGGACAACCATCCCATTCGGTCAAGTTTATCCATCGCGCCGGATACAGAAGCGGCCGACAAACCGGACAAACGGGTAATCTCGCTTCCTTGAATAGGCTCCCTGGCTGCCAAGAGAACATGAGCCGCCAAGGCCGTCTTACCTGACAGAACACTCTTCACAACTCGCTTCTCGCGTTTGGGGGCCGGACGATCAATAAAAACAAATGCGGGGGGCAAAGACAGGAAAAGACTTCGTCCCTGATCCGCATAGCTGATCGAATGTTTCCTGAACAACGCACGAGCACCGTCCGAAACAGCCTCAGCAGTGACGATCGGCAATAGGCCTTCTGACTTCACGTCGGCTGCTCGCCAAGCGATCTCACGGGCATCTCTTGGAAACACGAGACCAGCCAAAATGAGTTGAACAGGGTGGGCTTTCAGCTCATTCAAGGAAAGCCGACAACGTAAACCGTCGATTTCATCAACACGCCCGCCTGCGAACTCGATAGCATCTCGGAATGCGGCAATCCTATAATCCATAATTCACCCCAACCTGGAGTGTGTCTCGTACCGCTTTTTCACTACGATATCAATATTCACTGTTCATGAAAATCTGCACGGGGCTATTCTATCTGGTGCGCAAGCGAACGAGACGGAACCGTACATATCATAGAAGCTTGAAAATCAGGGTTTGGAGAGGCCGCGTAGCCTCGCGGATTACACATCACTCTCGATCGCCCGATCTGATAGTCAAAGCTGTCATGGACATGTCCGTGAACCCACAAGTCTAGCCCGAACGCACTAATAAAGCCATCCATATTCGAAGCGAAAGCAGCACTCGTGGCCATGCCATCAAATCTCGGATGGATTGATTTCGCCGAGGGCGCATGGTGGGTGACGATTACGCTCGGCACTCCGTCGCAGTCAAACATGAAGCGGTCAAGAAACGAGACCGTCTCCCGATGCAATTGCTCGGCATCGCGCGGCGAGAAGAGGCGAGCCATTCGCATATCACTGGCTTCAGTCGCCCATATCTCATCGAAGTCGGCGAAGCGGCGCTTGGCTTCACTCATGCAGGCTCTCTGGGTGAGGGGCGTATGCTCGTCTTCATCCTCAAACAGGCGAAAATCCGTCCACAGTGTCCCACCTGCAAACCTGATACCCCCGATCTCGATCGAGCTGTTGTCGAGCAAATGCACACCTGTTTCAGCAGCGATTTTGGCGGCCTTCCTGCGACCCGAAGGGATATCATGCCCAAAGAACTCGTGATTTCCGAGAACCGTCAAAACAGGCATGTGCGGCAGAATGTTATGAGCCAACCAGTGCAGACCAGAGACGAGGTCATCAGTCACATCTCCGGCCACAACACATACGTCCGCCTTCGGAACTTCGAAGGGCATTTCGAACGAACGAGCTTCGGGCAAAGTCAGATGTAAGTCAGATAGTGTCCAGATTTCCATAACGTCCCCCATTCTCGTCACACGTAGCACGAAAGGATTCGCATGTCGACCGATGTTGTCATGCAGTAAAGTTCACGTCCGGGAAACCGGATCAAAGGATTCATTTACGTAGCTATTGCAAGCGCCGTTGTGCGACATCATCTTTTCTTCATACTCAACAGGAGCCAATCGTTTGAAGAAGATTATCGAGCTAGCTTTCAACGCCGCGGCAACGGCAATCATCCTCATCGACAGCGTAGCGCGACCTGCTTACCGTCCGGTGCTCGAGTGGGCAAAACGCCTAGACTTCTTCCGGAAGGCTGAGGAATGGGTAGCCGGATTGCCACGTGCAGCGATTCTTCTGCTTTTTGCAGTACCCTTCGCTATCGCGGAACCCGCAAAGGTTCTGGCACTGCTTTGGATAGCAAAAGGCTTCCTGGTTTCCGGCCTTATCCTTCTGGCCCTTTCCTATCTCGCGACATTTCTCCTCGTGGAAAGGATCTATCATGCAGGCAAGCATAAACTCCTGACTTATGGATGGTTCGCATGGAGCATGACCCAGCTCGCGGTTGTTCGTGACCATATGACTGCCGCGAAAAAACGAGTGAAGGCTTTTCTCAAAAACTTCCTTCCATAAGTTCTTCAAAATCAGCTATTTAAGATCGAAGGTAAATAGTTGCCGCCGGCGACGGCCGCGCCCACCCTTGGATATATAACCACAAAGGGGGCGGCATTGACGCAGCAGATTGAACTTGACGGCCACAGTCTCATAACTCCAGAAAGCATGGCGAGCGAGATCTCACGAAATTCGGGGATCAACGATAAAACTCTCGATGAACGGACCTCGATAGCGTGGGAAGGACTGAAACCCGATCTTGATGCCGCCGCAAATGCCTTTCGTAACAACATGCCTGCCGAGCGCATTGGACTAGAAGTTACGCAGCGACTGCATGAGGTTCGGAAGAGCGTAAGAGTTGATGTCTGGCGCTCCTTGATACCACTCGTCCAGTTGCATCCGGTGGCAACATTCTTCCACGAAGACCCTCTGACCAAATGGTCTTTCGAGAAGGCGCGCGGATACTCAGGCGACGCACATCTTCTGGACCTGATTTATAAGCATCCAAAAGTAGCCGAGGAAGTTGCCAAAGCCTCCAAACTCGGACGTGAATTGTACGCTTTCACCACCAGCGCTCCGTCATCGCTGGCCAACTGCGACCGTCGGGACATCCTCGCCAAGCACGTTGATAAAACGGCGGACAGAGTAGGGGAGGGAGCCGAGATTCTGTCTTTTGCCGCTGGTCATCTCCGGGAAGCCGAATGCTCCCGCGCCCTAAAGGAAGGCAAGCTTAAAAGATGGGTTGCCGTCGATCAGGACCCGCTAAGCCTAGCGGAGATTGAGGCGAGTTACGGTGATACCGCGGTTCAAGCCGTTAACGGCTCTGTACGCGAACTCCTTACCAAGCAACTTGATCTGGGTACATTCGACCACGTGTACGCCTCTGGAATCTACGACTATCTCTCCGACAAAGCCGCAGTCAAAATGACCCAACGGCTGCTGACGATGTTGAAGCCAGGCGGGACCTTCCTGTTTGCCAATTACGCTTATCCAGTCTTGGTCGACGGCTATCTTGAAACCTTCATGGACTGGACACTTCTCCTCAGATCCGAACAGGATCTACGGAGAATCATAAAGAAGAGCGTCAACACGGACGAGTGGGATGCGAACCTGTTCTTCGGACACGAGCGAAACATCGTTTACGTACTGCTTCGTCGTCGCGACTAACCCATCGACCTCGTGCCTTTCACATTCGTACACGATCATCTGGGGCACAATTAAGAGACCCCAGATGATATCGATTGCCGACCGTATTGAAGAAGCCGTGGACCACGACTCCGCCGCCCACGTTGCTGATCACCTTTTAGGATGCGATGAATACGAGATGCAGTGCATGTATGCATGGCATATTGGGGAGGACGAGGAGAAGATTAATTTCAAATCTCCGGAGATCTCTGAAAGCTTCAAAGCCTTTGTTCAGGAGCAGGCCCTCGAGCGTTTGGAAAATGCGCGCCACGACCTGACATACGATTTAAGCCAGAATGAAGACGACACCCTGACTATCTGGCGCTCGATCGTCGTCCCAAACGACTGGCCAGAAAACGTAAATGAACGTCCTATCGGTATCTACTGGGCATACAGGGAGACTGCCGCAGAGCCACACTGGGGAAGCTTCAGTGAAGGCAATGCAGAGATCATCCTAGAGGGCAGGGTGAACGTTGAAGATGTCGACTGGTCCCAAAGCGTCCTCATGAACGCTCAATGCAAGGAGGAGCGGGAAATACGCCTCTTGCCGACCGCTATGGTGCTTCTGGTGTCAGCGCGCTGGGCACATGACAATGGCGGTCCAATTCCTATTGGACTAGAAGTTTCTGCCGGAGGTCAATTGGCGACCGCAGCTCCTGCGGCCACCTGATTAAAGTTGCAGCCCTATGGCTCGACAGCCACGTCGGTTCTCAGGATTTCGGCGAGATCCAGCTTTTCCAGTCCCTTGAAGCTTCCTGTGTCCTGGTAAAGAGCCTCAGCTTCCTCCTGAAAACGCTTGAGACGTGGAGGAAGAGCTTCAAGCAAGGCAGCATGTTGCTCCGGCGAAGTCTGATGCTCTTGGTTCATATCGCCTTCTGGATGATTGGAAGTGACGATCAACGACAGCCACGCCTTCGCCTCGAAGTCGTAGGTTAGGACGGCCTGAGCGCACGGCTCGCCGTCGGCGAAGTCGATATCGAGGTATGGGTCGCGGTCGTTGGGAAACTGGGAGACATACAGGAATTCGAGATTTTCAGGCTTCAGATACAGATTATCGGCATTCGGGCGGGACATTCGCGGTTCCTTCCATGAGAGCTTCGTCCCACGAAGATGAAAGCCAATCGCGCAACACACCAGCAGGGCGGCTCGAACTCCTCACACAGCGAAGAGGGCATAACGTTATACCGTAACGCAACGAGCTTCCAGATTTTGCTCGTCTCAGATCGCATAAGATATATTATGGAACCGCAACATATATGCAGGATATCAGATTGTTACGCCCGATGGCTAAGATTTCGCATGAGCGATCAACGCGTCCGATCTCGCACCACCGCCATAACCTTCTCACATCTGTGCTGGTGATCGTTGTTCTATGCTGCACCAGCCGACATCGTTTAGGAAAGCATGCAGGCGGTGATCACATGGAAAAATTCCACAACTTCGAGACCGAAGTCTCCGAAATCCCCGAAGTCAAATCCGGTCTCGTTTCACTGCTGTTCTCACACAACCAGTCACACGTCTGCCTGGAGGCTATCTGGTCCGAAGTGGAACGGAAGAAAGGACATGCCAGCAGCGCCATGAAGGCTGTCCTTGACCTCGCGGACAAGTACGAGATCGACATCTTCGGCCACCCACACGCCCTTCGTTACGACACCGACTTTCACGAGCAAGCCGGAACATTTTCAGAGGATCTGTTGGATCGATGGGATCAACTCAATGAACAAGCCATGACCAACGAACAGCTCCTCGAGTGGTATCATCGTCTGGGCTTCGAATTGACCGGAAATACATCCGGAGACGATCCGGAAATCGTCCGTCGAGCAAACTCTCATCAACCTGGCTGGCGGGCTTACTAAGAGAGACTTTCCTTCCTTTCCCGCTCCAAAGACCCTTCCACAGTCAAGCATTTTCACGAGACCAACATGAGCCTGTTCCACGTCACGACACTTCAATCTCTCGACTCCATCATGGAAACAGGCCTGCTGCCGATGATCGGCCCACGGTCATCCAAACTTAATGAACCTGAGCCGGCGGTTTATCTGTTTCCCACGCTTGACCATGCCGCGGATGCTATCGCCAACTGGCTCGGCGAAGAATTCGATGATGAAGACGAACTCGTAATCCTCGAGATTGCCAAAGAAGCCCCTATCACAGACCATGAGTTCGAGATCGTGTTTCGCGAGACGATCGATCCGTCGGAAATCATTTCAGTGATGGACGAGGAGATGGAAGTGATTCAAGCCCCAAGGAGCCTCCCATGAACAGCCTCGAGAAATTGTGGAGCGATGCCAAGGTGTGCTTCGATGCAGGAGCGACGGCCGCGGAGAACGACTGGCATCGAATGGAGGAGGAGCTTGAAGAAACCCCCCTTCCCTATGAGGATGATCCACTCTTCCTGAGATTAAAGGAAACCTATCCTGAGCACTTTGAGTGGTTGGAGTTGACTTGGTCATCCGGCTACATGGAGAAGCATCGTACACTGCTAGAGATTTCCAACAGCGACACACGAAAGCTCTCAAAAGCTGAGCTGAATAAACTGAAGGACATCTGTTACCAGCTTGGCCAGGAAGCGGCAACGGCCGACTGGGAAGTCGACGCTCTTGAGGAATTCCCAACTCCCCACAGCAGCCCGTCAATGTTCGAGTTCGAGCATCAATACACACACCAATTTTCCGTTCTGTGTGAGTACTGGCGCGAGGGTTACTACGCTCGCGAGGACGAGTTGACGGCTCAACAAGATACCCCTTCATCTCAAGAATGCCCTCAATAGAGGACACCTAGATCTGCCGTCATCAAACTGTCTCACGCGCTACGCTACACCGAAGGCCTATTCTACCGCCTTTGCGTGCCAATCCAGCTTATGAACTGGCTCGTGGCACGTATCACCTGCGCACTTGCCCTCTCCAACACCATAAGGTGATAATCCAACATCTTATTTGGGGCTTTCCATGGACAGAATTGAGAAGCTTGATGCCATCAAAGGCATCGCCATTGTGATGGTAGTTTTTGGCCATTTCATTGAATCCTATGCCAATAGCAATGAGTTCTTGAAGTATCTTTATGGCCTAATATACGCAGTACACATACCTGCGTTTGCAATGGCCGCTGGAGTGGTTGCCAAAGCTACAATGTCTTGGAACGAACTAAAGAAGATCGCACGACGAATCCTATTGCCGTTTATTGTCTTCAATCTGATGTACGTCGGTTTCGGCTACGCCCAGTCGGGACGATTCACCTACAGCACCTTCACACCATACTGGCTTATGTGGTTTCTCCTTAGCCTTACGTGTTGGCGAATCTTGCTTCCATTATTTGCATCTAAGATTGGACTGGGAACCAGCGTCGCCATCGCGTTAGCCGCGGGGTGGTTTCAGTCGATAGGATATCCTCTAACTCTTTCCAGAACCCTATATTTTCTACCTTTTTTCGTATTTGGGCACCTATATGGTAGCATGTTGCTATCGACCATACCAAAACCAAGAACGGTGACATCAATTGCAGCAATTGGTTTAGCATGCGCAGGAGCGGTCATTATCTTAATCACTTCAGGAACGCCTCTGAAGTTGTTCTATGGATCCCTTCCATACGCGGCAGGGAACGAAATTTTTGGAACCGCGATGAGGGCGATGCTACTTTCGTTATCCTTCGGGCTCGTTTTGACACTTACGACTATCCCAATTCATTTCGGTCACCTACTGCGACACTTTGGGCTTCATAGCCTAGCCATCTATCTCGGACACGGTTTCATTGTACTCGCCATGCGGAAATATATGTTCTTTACGGGAGGAACACTAAAGCTCATCGCCTGTTCGACCGCCGCGACATTGGTCACGTTGCTCGTTTGCTGTCTACTCACCCCCGCGCTAAATTATTTAACAGGTGTCGGTAACAAGATATCCAGCAAGCCATATACGGCGTAACGTGATAGATCACACACGAGCGCCGCAAGCACCGGGCGCCGATACCGACTGATCATGTGAGGGCTTAACGAATCCCTCGGACAAGCGATCAAAAGCCTGCTCTACCGCCTTTGCACGCCAATCCCAATCCCAGAGCATGCCTAGCCCAAATGGCAGATCCTGGCTCGTGATCGCACTGCACTGACGAAGGCTCCAAAGAGCCGCGATCGACCCGTCGCCCCTTCGTCTATCGAAGAGCACGAGAACAACATCATCCGTAAGCCTACGCCCTAGGTGCTCCTTCACACCGTGCTGCGCAATGTTGATATACTCGAGGCGTAATCGTCTCTCAGCCTCACAAACTGGTACGTATTCTGCTTCTGCCACCGCACGCCTCCTAGACCGCCCCGTGATATCGTCGGTCACGGCTTCGGCAACGTCAATTACGGTGGTGATGTTCTCGGGAAAGCCTGTAGGCGCATGGTGCGACGGAGCCTGAACCGGGTTGATTGCCAGTAAGGCTCCCGAACTCCGCCGCCGCGCCTCGAACCACATTAACCCAATCGAGCCCTCCCATACGGGCGGGTGGTTGCATCCAGCATAACCTGATCGGCGGATCCAAGCCCAATCATTTCATGATATTCAAAGTCCTCGACCCGAGCTTTAACCACCGATTGTGCAGAGCAATAAGTCAGACCTACGACCAGCTTACGAGCGCCTAGCGCTTAGATTGGACGGTCATTGCATGCCCCACGTTGAGGACCTTTCTCCAAGATCAAAGACCACATCGGCAACGTCAAATGGTCAGTTTCAGGCGAACCTGACATGATCGTCCGATCTGATCCAAAACACAGGAATTCAGCATGACCTCGATCACCCTCTACCATGGCACCACTCCTGACAGCGCCCAAGCAATCACTAAAAATGGATGGTCTCCGCGATCTGCAGCCATGGGCGGCAATTGCGGGCAATCGAGGTATCTCTATCTCACGACTGAGTATGAGGATGCTCTCTGGTTCGCGCAGGAAAAGGGATCCGACACTGTTCTTGAGGTTCGCGATGTACCGCTTTCCATGTTGGAGGTCGACCCGGAAGATGGCACCTATGATACAGTCGAGGAAGAGATCTCCAGTTCTCTCGGACTGCCGGGCAAACTAGTCCTCACGCGATCACTTCCGGCGGAAAATTTCTCGATCTTCAACCCGTCACCAAAGGTCGGCATCTAACTCCATTAGCGACTTGCAGTGATATCGCCGACTATTGGGGACACATTGGGAGTAGCCTTGATGACCGAAATTACGCTGAACGAAGAACAACGGCTTTATGTGATCCCGACAGGAAGCGGCTATTCCTGCCTGGGTTTCGACGTGGCCTTCAACGAGGCCACAGCCCTCGCAGACGCGATTGCAGCAAAGCGCCCTGATCTCGCATCAGACGCTCTTGCACAGAAGCCAGATGCCGAAGACTGGGGCACGATCGCCGTCTACAACGCCAGGAGCAACCTGACATCTATGGTGGCCAAGGAAAAAATCGATCTCGGAACGTGGTTTGATCCTGCAACACATCCCGAGGTTCGCCGTCAACTCGAACTCGCGATCCAGGGCAAATATCGTCTTCGTCTCGAGTACGGTGATCGGGAAACTGGAGAGGCATGGGATGACCGTCCCAATAACGGCAAGATCAGCAGATCGATGGGGCCGATGCGAGTCCCTCTTCTGATCAGGAATTCTAGGTCATTTGGAGGCGATACAATCCTCACCGCCTCCATCGTGAAGATCAGCGAAACTCCCGGCGGACGTGTCCTCTGGCAACACCCCACATACAGGCCGTACACTCAGCCGTCCGCGGCTCCGGCAGCCTAACACGGAGACATATACATGCCAGACATCGAGACCTTCCTCGAGAGCCACTCTCATGAGGTTTTTTACCTCCCGTATCTGCTTGCCCAAGTCGCGATTGGGGAAACGGATGGAGGCATTGCAGGCCTCTTTGAAAGTGACGGCTGCGACTACAAAAGCGGCTTCGCCAACGCTGGTGGCCACCATGTCATCTCCAAACTGTTCGAGCATTTTCCGGAGGACGAGATCCTAGATCGACTAGCCAAGATCGAGACACCTGAAATCCAGCAGAGGTTTGAATCCGCCGAGCTCATGACCGAAGCATCCATCCTCGAAATCTCCGAGGAAGTCACTCGCTTGTGGCACGGCGCCCTTCAGAAGGCGTTCCCGGAAATAGCAGGTCATATCGGCGACTGGAGTGCATCGACCCGCCGCGCAGTCGAGAGATACCTCAAGTTTCAGCACATCTATTCCGACGAATACGAACAGAAGCTTTCGAGCCAGGCCCACCCCTGACCACCAATCAAGCCTGAAGGCGCAACTCCGTGCCACGGGTCTTTTATGCTTAGAGCGCGATCAGAAGCCGCAACTACGGTTTGGCGCGCTCCTTCACCTTTTGCATAAGGCCGGATCAGCTTTTAACGAGAACATTCCAGCCCGCAGGCTGCCCTGAGGCAGGACACAGCCGCTCTCCAAAATTAACGCTAAAATTGAATTTGCTTCCGAATACCTCCGCGAACCTTCAACAAGTGAACGGTCTATGTCAGTTATACTACAGAAGATCATCAGTTCCGTTAACAGGGGCAACATCCGTGTCTGTCTGCAAGCGACCGCCAATGCTGCAAGCATTGCTTATTTCTTTCCTTGCCATAACTCCCGCTCCCGCGCTGGCGCAGTCCGCCAGCGCGGCTTGGGATCGATCGGTGGTATGCTTCCATGATCTTGCCGTCCATGCGGAGAAGTACCAGGGATTAGTATCCCGGGAAGCACAGCAGAGGCTGGATGCAAAGTTTTCGGAGTGCGAGAAGCTAAACGAGTTGGCGGAAGAGGCTACACGCCAGGAGAAGTTGGAGCTGGAGCAGAAGGTTAAAAAGTTTTCAGAAGATCTGGAAGCCACCATACAGGAGGCGATGAGGCGGAATGGCGATGGGCCTTGGGCTGGGGGTTCTGAACACTCTGGTGACAGGCGCGCGTTGCGTCCTCCCACATCCGCCGTAGCCCGGTCCAGCGGGGGAGCGCCCACGGGGGATGGGTGGCATCCTGTGAGGAGGATTCGTCGAGGGGAGAGGTGCATTGTGACCGATATGCAGGATTTCATCAGGATTACGGGAACCTTCCCGCAGCATGCAGAGCGAACAATGGTGTCTTGTGCCGGATGACCTTGTGCGAGCTTTCGACCTACGTGCCCATATTTTCCAGCACTCGCCCATACATCTTCGACGAGCGCGTTCCGGCATGCTCTAAGAGCGAGGTACCCAAAGGGAGGCGGCAGTTCTATGGATTCAAATAGCCGACCACAACGGCGGTTGATGTCGGAGACCCTTCCAGAACCGACATTTCGCGGTGTCGCTGGGAACAGGGAAGCAATCATATCATGATGCCGACAACGCTCGTTGTTCTGCCTGACCTTCTTGGGAGCCGGGTGACGATTCTTGTCTGCGGAACAGCGGTCGGAGAGCGCTCCAGAAGCCTTGGAGCGTACTATGCAGGCCGCGGAAACAAGTTCTGGAAGACCCTTTATGCCATCGGCCTCACCGACCGCTTGCTGGCTCCCTCCGAGTGGAGAGACCTTGCAGGCTACGGCATCGGACTGACTGATCTCTGCAAGACAGAGGACGGGATGGATCGCCGACTAGCTGCGAGTGCCTTTGATGTCCAGGGCTTTAAGGAGAAGCTGGCAGGGATCAGGCCTCTTGCGGTCGCCTTCAACGGCCTCAAGGCTGCACGCGTCTTCTATGGAAATAATGCCGTTTCCTATGGCCGACAGCCGACTTCGGATGGGATGGAGTTTTGGGTCATGCCATCGACTTCAGGAGCAGCCAACGCATGTTGGGACATCTCTGTATGGCAGCAGTTGGCTGCATCTCGAGGCGCGGCCGGGGCGCATGCTAGCGTGGTGCCAGACAGATCTGATCTTCGACATTGATCCCTCACAGTCCTTCATGAAAGGCTATGCCAGAAGGATACGGAAAGACCATCACTTCTAAGCGACGATCATCAATGATGTCGAATATCTGGAGCGTCTCCATCCGGACGTTTTGGCCACCCGAAGCCGAATTGACCCACGTAATGGGTGTCGTGCAGATATTCGAGATCTTCCTTCCAATCCGAAATCGCCTCGTCATAGTTCCCGGGCAAGCGCGCGGCATTTCGAGCAAAAGCCGCCAGACAGTCAGCGATCTTGTGAAGACGACGCGCGCTTCCGTTGTCACCCCACTGCTGCATGTATGGCTTCGGAAAGATAGGAGGAAGCGACCGCGTGAAGACCTGCGTCAGCATGGCCTGACGGATCGGAGCAGAGAGGCCATTTCGACCGACTCTGTAGCCCATCTCTTTCAGCATTCCTTCACCGACCATGAACTCGGATGACCAATCCTTACCATTCTCCGACACCCTCGGCGCGGCAGCCGACGCGTCCGGCCACTTGAAGGACTCAGCGAGGTCACCTTTCTTCATCCGAGCATCCCACTCATGCTCAATAATGCGTATCATCACACGAGCCTGGTCATGATACTTCGCGCGTTCCGGATCCGTTGTGATCCTCACGGCATTTCGCCAGATACCAAGCACGTCTCGATGCGACTTCTCAGCAAGAGACTCCCAAAAAGCTAACATCTCTTTTTCCGTGAGAAGCCGCGGCTCGATCGCCCTTTTCTTTTCCGTAACCGGAGCCACTGCTGGAGCCGATGGCTCCTCATACCCCTTGGGCACGAACCTTTCGATGACGGAAGCATGCTCCCTGCCCTCTACCGTCAGCCCAACGATGCGCGAAGGATGGGCAACCAATCGCTTTTCAATCAGATAGTTCATGGCATGACGCACGGCATCATCGAATGTCGTGCCGTTCTCGAGCCAAGGTTCGTTCCGCTGATGCATCGGCACCTTCATCCGGATCGATACCAACCTCACGACATCATCGGCAGGGCGGCTACCATGCATGAGGGTCTGCAGGATCGGCCCAAGCAGGTCCGCGGATTTCGGATGAACCTTGACGGCATCAGGCGAATGAGATGGAGCCTGCACACTTTGCGTAGCTAGCTGTTTTCGCTTAGCCTCAGCCGCTTCAAGGATGCGCGCGTGCATTAGTGCGCGACCTGTCGCAGGGAGATCCTGCTTCTTTGCCGCGTCCGTAAATCGACGCAGCGCATCCTTTCCAACGCCGTTAAAATGAATCAACACATCGGAGCCGGCAATGTCGAAGCGATCAATCCAGTTCTTCGCTTTCATGCGCTCCGCGAAACGCACAATCTCGAAAAGGCCAAGTGGAACACGACTTCCGTTATCTTCAAAGGCAAGGCCTTGGGCAGTGCCAATTTTGATCACGCTGGCAGCCGGGTTCTCTTGAGCCTTCCGGGCGCAATACCGACCCGCAACTTCGAAAGCTGGGGCGAGCTTTGCAGGCCCCAGCTTATTTTTCATCGAAGCTTGGCCAACCTGTTGTTGCATATCGCAAATCCTCCGCATGCGTCACGGAACAAGCGTGAATTCTGTTTATGCATCAGACTAGTGTCAGCTCAGCTCCTGATACCAGAGAAAGCGCCGGGAAGTCATTCTCGTCGAATACGATCTCAGCTAGCGTATAGGGCGGCCCATTGTGTCGGCTCGGATTGACCATCGCTTAGCTCGAAAGCCACGATGACACGTGATCCCAGTACGTAATAATCTCGGCCAACACAGTAAAAAGGTGGAGCCAATCTCCACAGACGAGAGAGAAGGATCGAAGGACGGACTTATGGCAACCATAACTGTTGACAACTTGAGATGGTTGCGTACTGTTCAGTGGATTGAATCCTTTGACAAACAAGGTGCGCGATGTCGAAGAAAATCATGCAGGTCGGGATCAAAGACATTTTCGATGTCTTCATGCTCTTGTGCGGAATCTCTATCATCGCAGCCGAGTGGCTCGACCTTCCTGTTCATGGCTGGCATCGCATCACGATCGCCGTTCTGCTGTCGGCGATCGGATCACTCTCGGGTTTTTTAATCTACAAGAAGTTTCGCGGAGCGTCTTAGAAGCGGCGGGACGGCACGCTTGGGTCAGGCGCAGTATCGCCTAGCGCCCGTAGCGCGTTCCGCATCATCTCGACATCTGGGATGGCTGGCCAATCGCCATCAAGGGATCGAGGAGCATTCTGATCGACATCGCACCACAACTGCCACATCGTCTTTCCACCCTTGATCATCAGCCTTGCGCAGTCATCCCAAGTCTCCTGCGACGGCGCATTGAAGAATGAAAGAAGCCTCTGCTTCGCCCCATCCGACAGCGGCCCCATCATCCCGTAAAGCCCCTTGAACAGCGCAACCTCGCTCTCCATCGAGTATTCATGCGCAGCCGTCTGGGAGGCCCAGTAGGCCTTGGAGGTTTCTTCCTCCGACCTCTTCAGTTCCTCGTGAAATTCCGGATCCGCCATTTTTGCGCGATCAAGATCATCGTACCGTTCGTTCTCACGGATACAGCGCGCGAACTCCTCAGCCGCCTCTGTGATAGAGGGGAGATACCTCGTGTAAACACCATAGCCAGCGCCGCCCGACACAATTTCGTTACGCGATATGCCAGCAGCTTCAGCGGCCGCCATATAGCCGTTCGGGTCTCCCTTCGCTGCCTCGTGCCCAACCCAGTCGCTGTAGTCGTAGTTGCCGTCCTCCCGTTCGTGAGCCAGCCGACCAGTCGGGATATATTCGAAGGCAAAATAGGTCCCATCGTCTTCTTCACGAAGAACAAAGGTACGGCCATTGACCGAGGTGAACTCCATCTCAGATTGACCGTCGATGATTTTTGCAGACCGACGAAGCTTCGCCTCAATGAATTCCGTGCCGTAGTTGGGTGCGCTCATGTTCTTCTCCCTGCAGCTCCCCAGGATGTTCCGGCCACCTTCGGCAACACACAACAGCTACGGGCGAGCCAGCGCGAGTGAACTCTGATCGAAATCCATCACAGCTTCGGTTGCGAGTTCAGGAGTTCTCAGCAAAGCCCAGCGGTCATTAAAGTTGTCTAGCATCGAACATGAACCGCCGGGCGCTTCTTATGGTCTGCAGGACATAGTCAGCGTTGAATGGCACGCCGAAGTATGTGCTTTCAGCAGGATCCTCCCACGTCGGATCAATCACCCTACCCTCCGGATCAACAAGCCACGCATGCGCCGTTGGAAAGGGAAAGCTTAGGTTTCCAGCGCAAGCATAGCCTTCGACGTAGACAAGCCGCTCCCGCTTCCCCAACTTCGAAAACAGGATGGCTTGCACGTTTGCGAAGCATGCTCGTGGAACTCCTGGGTGGTAAATAGATGGCAGAGACTGCGATTGCCACTCTCTGCCATGCTGCAGTGTAAAGGTCGCGAACGCGCGTGAACTTCCCTCGATATCGGCAATTTTTCCCAGATACCCAGTGATCTCTTCCAGCGGCCAAACGCGAGTATCCATTTCCACACCGTCAGCGAGTAGCCCACCAAGGATCGCCCAGAGACGGCGTGTCCTCGGGGACGTGGTATCCGACATGTTCCGCTACGCGGGGATCATCCGGTCGCTCATACATAAACGTGACGCGGCGTTCGGCCTCGAACTCACCATCGTCATCAAGCTTCCCTTCCCAGACAGAGAACCCATTTAACTGGTTCTTGCTCAGATAAGCGTTGATCTCGCTATAGTCAGCCGACTGCAGAAGCGTGTTTTCGTTCGCGTCGTATAGTTCGTAGGTCTTACTCATGAGAATCCCCTTCCCGTGGTGTCTACCTGTCATAGCTCAATTGGCCGCATCCGACGACCCGATCTTCAAGCGGACACGCAGACAAACTTTCCCTACCGCGAGATTAACTTCTTAGCAATGAAACTCCCCTCCCCCTTCGCCATTTCGTTCTGCTTGTTGAGATATGCGACATCGCGCCCGACACTGACCAGCCAGCCATCGGAGAACATAAATGGAAGACATGACACTCAGGATCGAATTTTTGGACAGATCGAAACGACGGCTGCGTTCAAGGACCTCGTCAAAGTGATCGCCAACCTCGATGAATACGAAGGCGATGAGAATTCAGCCCGCCAAGCACTTGTCGACGCAAACCTTGAAGGAGAGGGGTTTGAGATCGAAGAGAGCTGCTACAACTATCGCAGCGACACAGTCAACGAGATCATCAAGGTCGCGAAAAAGCACAAGATTGATCTGGTCACCACTCTGACCGAAGGCGGCATGTCCAATCCTGGCACCATCCGTTTCGTTCGCGACGGACACGCGTCTTTTGAACTTCCGACAATGGACGGGAAGGTCTCGGTCAACTCTGATGTCATCGCAAAACTGAAGAGCCGCGGCATGACAACCCTTGATGAACTCGACACTTCCTCGACTACTTCAAGGTTGAAGATCAGCCCAAATTCACGGTCGCGGACGAAGTGATCGCAGACATCTTCCTACCAAAGCGCAACAAGTAATCTCATTGAGAGAGAAGGGACGGCCAATGACCGATTCAGCTACAGAAGCCGCAGCACTGAAAGAAGCGCTGTCCCCTTTCTTCAGCATGTTACCCCATGTTGCCGAACCGGCCGACCTTGAGTTTGCCTTCTCCAGCTTTCGCTATCTGTCCGAGCCGATCGTCGCAGTAGGCTTGCGGCGCACGCTCGACTTTCTCGTAGCGCGCTCCAAAGAGAATGGGCCTACCAACGCCGACACGACATGTTCTATCACCCGCATTGAGAAATCAGACGAAGCCGGGGTGACCGAGAAGCACCAGATCAACATCGGCGAAACCAACTGGACGATCACATCTGCTCCTCGTCAAGAACGAGCATCTGATGTCGACAAAGGTATCCGCCTGATCGAACTGCATCGCATTGACGGAGACAGTTGCCCCGAGAGACTAGCAAGCTCCACCGTGATCCCACGCGATAAACGCGAAAACGCCGAAATGGGCTTCTGCCGCACCGAAAATTTCTACGAGTTCATTGAATTCATGGATGCAGTACGTCCTGCGATGGCCGCGCACCTCGAGAACCTAGAGCCACTGGTTCCAGCCGACCATTCGAAACTTTCGCTATCCACGTTGTCTGCACTCGACCAATATAAGCTCGTGGATCTCGATGGTGGACTTCCTGGCGCCCTCTGCCGCAAGGCGGCTCATACGATATTCGAGTTCGGGAGCCGTAAGATCTGCGAGTTCACCGCATCAATCCTGCAAAGCGTTGTCGAAGAAGCCTTCAGGCGCGAAATCGTCTGGGGCAAATCTTTCCTCGAGTACAATGACCTAGACAACAATGTCGCCGCCATTCCGTCAGAAAAGCCCGGACGCAGCGCCCTGTTCCATCGCAATAGCGCTCTCATCTTTGACCACAACGCCTTTGTCGTGTGGACAGATCGAGATGACGATGGCGAACTCTTGGAATTTGGAGTAGCCGCAATTCCAAGAGAGGACAACGCCATCCGCAAAGCTGTGGAAGCCGTCTCCAAGGGCGAAGCGCCGTCCGACCTCCCACTCCTACGTTTTCACCCGGAATATAGTGAGTTCGAGCACGAGACCTTCTTTGCAACTGGTCTCATGACATCGATAGCTCACTACGTGACGTACGATTTCGAAGAACTTGTCGAAGGCAACATGGATCGCTCCGAGGACTCCGCGGTTATCACTGATTTCTCGAAGATCTTCTTCGGGAGCGATATCGAGTTTGAAGAAGACAATCTACCAAAGCCTTGAGCGGTGGTTGGAGCTTGTCGTCACCACAGGTTGACAGCCCAGTAGTCTACCCATGCTGCGGAGCACCCCATAGCTCGCAGCGGCATGGGCAGACGGGCTACCGTTCTTTCCTCTTCGGCTTTAGCTTCGAAAACAGACACCTGGCGATATGCATCTTTACGCGCCCCTGCCTCACCACAAAAATTTACGGACGTTCGGAGTGAGCATTGTATGAGTATGGTTTCCACGATTCCATTAATTGACTTCCCTGATGAGTCCCATCTTTGGCTCGGCCAATGCCAGACCTAGGACGCGGATAAGGTTATCGCTGGAGCAAGAGCAATTCTCTCTGAAATGAGTATCGCGAACATTGATGTTGTCCAGAAGGCAACTGGATCGGCGTTGCGAACCGAGCTGTGGCTTCAAAGGAATCCTGTGGGAGATGTTCCAGATGGAAATGTTCCGCTCGTCGCTAATGAACAAGCTTTCAAAGAGGTTCAAGATCGGCTGAGCAAGGACCTCGTTTCCAAGGGACTCAGCCCGTTTATCATGATTTTCTCTGAGGTTTAATCTGGGACTGATGCGATCCAACAAGGATAGCTGACCGACTCTTAGCGCAACAGGCTCGCAATGTGAGCCGCGCTATCCGGAACGCCATAAGTGAGTGACAAGGCCTGCCTCCTCAACTCGGACATGACGGCGATTGCCGCATCCTTTGCGCTGTCTGTAGAGCTAATTGAAACTGATGCCCTTTCCAACAAGGGCGATGCGACATCCGCAAACGATGCACCCAGATCGCCAAAATTCGCATGAAACGCGATCATATATCGCTGTGCAGACTGCAGGCCCACATACATCTCATCCAAGGCCATGTTCATATTGTCGATCTCACCAAACGTCGTGGCGCTTGAAATCAAAATCTCATCAGACGGCTGCAACACAGCACCAGAAGTGAGCAAATGATATCCGCGATAGGCACGGGTCAGAATACCGATGTCCGGGTCTTTATCGCTCATGATGGCGATCTGCTTAGTGTCGAGCGGTGATGTAGCTATCGAGGCGGCCCCACGAGCATCGATCTTCGCAGATGTAACGATATTTTTGACACCTGAACCGATCAGAGAATCATTCAGGAAGGACTCACCGTTAAAACTCTGTTCGGAAAGTCCCTTCAATCGCACCTTAATCTCCGCGAGACTTTCGTTTGTATGGTCCCGTGAGCCGAATATCGCCTCTTCAACAATTGCTTTTGCCTGAATAACAAGATCGGAGGATCGTTGTAACGCTCCAAGTGCTAGTTCGGCAGCATACAATCCGTCAGATATGGCGCCGAATGCGGTTGCGGTCGAAATGCGGAAGCTTATCGCAGGCTTCAGCAGATCCCCACCGCGGCTCTCACTTCCGTCGATTGACATTCCACCGAATCCTGCCCGTTCCGACATCACTTCAGAGGGTTGATTTAAACCGCGAAAATCCTGCGGTAGCACTGAAATAGACGACATACCTGCGCTGCTACCAATCAAGGTGCTCTCGGCGGCAACCAGAATTCACCTAGTTACCACCGAAGAAGTCTCAGTTGGCCTGCGGGAAATCACGCTTGATTGCGAGGTCACAATCCTTGGGATCGCTGAAGCCGAGCGCAACACCCATTACACAAGATACCACAGTGGAAACCTGAGCAACGCTCGGAGCTTGATTATTGTTGGCGGAATACGCCGTAAGAACGGGAATGCTGATACCAGCAGTCATGAATACAGCGGCGAGAATGGCAATCGTATAAGTAGACTTCATAAAACCTCCATGAAGTTGCCCCCTCATGCTCAGAGCATTGAATCCTAAAGTCAACATTCTTGTTAAGCTTTCATTGAAGGATTCGAACTGCACCAAGGTTGCCCCAGGCGAGGCACTCGCTCATCCTCAAGAAACGCGAACACGGGGACCAACCATGACCAAGAGCAAGGCTATTATCGATGAAGCAGTTTCCCGGATGCTCCATGGCCACAAGCCCTTCAAAGGGAAGCACTACGAAACCTCCTTTATTGGCGGATTCACCCGCTTCAGCGAGGCTATCGCATGCCTTACAGCACACCGTATCAACCGAGTTCTTTTCGGAGATGATACGCACCCACACGCTCTTGGTGATCTTATCCAAATGACTTCTGCTCAGATAAATGGCGAGCAGGATGCGAAGGTTCTCGCCTTACTCACCGATCTTGATGCCGACGGGGAAGCTCGTTTCTCGATACAGGTGGCTAGGAAAATTACGTACGTGGACGATCATCCGGAGGAAGCCGTCTCGCTGGCGGTTCGCGAAAGAATTCGCGGCGACAGCGGGAAAGTCCATCAGAGAACGATCATGGAGGCCGACCTCGATTACAGCTCCAAATATATCGGCACCATTGGCACGCTGTTTCACGACGACTTCCGTTCCTTCGTTGCCTTTTCTCAGTCCCTTATGGCCGCAGCCCTTTGCGATTGGGTTGATGAAGATAGCGAGAAGAAGTTCTACATGGATCCTTCGTACAAATCGCTGGTCAATGCTGACGGCGGCCTTCCGGGTGCCATGACAGCCGCCGCCGTCGATGAGTATTTCGCAGATACGATGCGGGAGATTGCAAGGTGGGCAATTACCCGCATCCCTGACATCGCGGCCAACCAGAAGGACCGCGGATTCATCTGGGGCGAAAAATATCTCAACTTCAACGACATCGATGATTCCTGCTGCGCGATCCCATCGGACGCGCCGGGTCGTAGTGCCGTTTTTCACGAGAACATCAGCCTGATAAACGAGTATAGAGCCTACATCGCCTGGACAGACACAACTTCGGACGGCGAGGCGAGTACGCTTTCGGTCAGAATGATATCCTCCTACGACAACATCGGCGCAATTGTGGATGCATTCCAAACTGGGGACATCGAACCAACTCTGGTGGTTGAAATCCCAAGCGGCAATGTAACCACCGCCGCCAATTTCCACGACACCGACCTACTCGGCACATTTGCATTTTACCTGTCCGTGGATGACAGGATGTTCGTAGAAGGAGAAATGGATGAGGACGACCGCGATGACTGCAATGTCCATACTGACTTCTCGGACTACTACCGAAGCGAGAACGACGAGTTCGACACTTCGGCAGCCGATAGCATCCAACCTTAAGCCATAAGGTCCTGCCGACTACTCCAGCATAGTGAATGGCAGGGCGACGAGCTCCGCGGCTACTTCAAGTGCACCAACCAAGACATCGCCAGCGGCCTCAAGATACCCAGGATCGGATGACCCAGGCTTTTCAGCCTCCTCGCGATACCGCTCTGCGTCCACCAGTGCCTGCTTCAACTCCTCAGCCTGCTGAGCTTCTTGTGCCAATTCTTTGCCGCCTTCGATCATTCCACCCTCCGTGTTGCCTTAACATTGTCGGGTAAGAATTACGTCGCAACCAGGGCAGATGGACATCACGGACTCAAAGCGCACACACCCGACCTTCCTCTCGACCGAGGATGCTGGACACCAGAACTTTCAGGCTGTCTTGACGCGAAACGATCTGCTCCGCGGTCATCGGGAAATTTGCAGAGAACTCTGGATAGAGACTGCGCATCTCCTGAACGAGGGCCCGGTACTGCGGATCCCGCTCAAGAGCATCCAATCCGGCATCGCGCATGATAGGCCGCAGGGCCGCGAGTTCTTCTTCCTCCGCAGGATCCAAGCTTTCGTTCAACACAAGCTCCTGATAGCGAGCCAAATAATGATACATCGCTATTCTCATAGTTCCCGGCAGGCCGTATGCCTCTTCTCCAAATCCCCATAGAGGTTCGCGAAGATAGGCAGTGATTGCCTGGCCAACCATGTCGGCCGTCATGTCGATTTCACCTGTCTCCGGCCGACGTTCAATCCCCGACCTGCCAACAAAGGTCATCTCCTCGTCGGATGCACCGTGCGACGACTCAAACCAGAGCAGATGCTTATCGACAAATCGTTGCCCGGGCTTCACATGCAGCATCCCTGCGAACGCGTAGACCCGCCCCTCTTCGACGGAGGCCGGGAGTTCTGTTAGGCGAAGAATGAAGTCAGCGTTGATATATTCGTTTGGAACGGCACGCTCGATTTGGGTGGTAAGGAGACCTTCGAGTGTGCCCGTCTCGAGTTCGATGCTATACCCGTATTCGCCTATGATCTCGCGTGGCTCTGCGACCGGGCCTACTACTCGGGGATATCCGTTGTCCTGAAAGTCAAAGCGAAACGCTTGACACTTTTCGTCGTAATCGCGCGGATCTTCGGGTCCAACTTCCACAATGCCTACCGCCATCACGACATCATGATTATATCTATGATCGCTGGTAGATCTGAATGCGATCTGCATTTTCATTTCCGGCCCTCCCCTGTGATGGCACAAGCATCTATGGGGAGCCGGAATAGGTCAAACCGCTGCCTAGCGGCGGCCATCAGGGAGTTGGAGCACCCGCCTCTGGCTCGATCGGCAGCATCTTGACGATCTTTTGCGTTCCCGCACCTGCCCAGATCGCGTTGTAGTCGAAGAAATCGTAGATCTGATCAAGGTAACCGTTGATCGCGTCTTGCGGATCATTCTCGGAACGCACGCTTTCGAGCGACCGTTCACGCATGTCCTCGATCATATCGGCGAAATCGATGTCATACGCCGGATCCTCGATGTTCAGGAAACGGCCCATTTTCTGGGAAATTAGATCCGCGACATTGCGCATGACGTGGTAGGCATTGATCGCCTTGTCCTCGCTGTACTGGTCGTGGATGTAAGCCGAAATTTCGACCGTCTGATCCCAGCGCGGCTTGCCAGCTTCCTGACGAGCACGTCCGATGCGATGCATCTCAACTCTATGTTCTACGCTATCAACCATCTTAGCCTCCCAATGATCAGAGCTTCGCCTGCAGTGTACCTACGATACCCGCCAAAGTGTTTCGGATTTCTGCAACGTTTACCCGAACCATGTCGACCTTGTCATCCCAGAGTTCATCATCGCCCCAATCAGCGAACACGTTGTCCGTAAGGTTGTCAGGTATCACGGACATGATCGTTTCGTCGCCATGATTTACGTGGAGCAGAAGGTTTCCAGCACCTTCATATCCGTCGTCAGCACCGTCTCGCAGCAACAGTGTTACGTGAACCAGCCTGCCGTCTTCGGCATCCATCCCCATTTCATAACCAAAATCGTCTCCGATGTATTCCTCGGGAGCGCGCCCAAAGGAGCTACCGATCTCAGCCATGATATCCCGCAGGTCTTCCTTAATCATCTCGTATCTTGTTTCGTAGCTCATAGTATTCTCCCGCCGTTTGAGACACACTGCACGTCGATCTCGCAAGACAGAAGGATTCGAAACAATCTTCCCTGTCAACAATGTTGACACCGTCGCCGCATCCTCGTAGAGATCGCGTACAGAACCGGAGTGTCCCATGGATTCAAATATTCAGCTACTGAGTGTCCCATCGAAGGAAAGTACGCTGAACCTTTCAGTGACTTCCCACGACGGCGTTGCCAGTCTTTCGATCAACGCCGTCGACGGTGACACAGTGGACTACTTCCACGATGTCAACGCCGCGTTCCGCATGCTCAACGCGCGGTCGAAGGGACTGAAAACCCCCTCCTTCTCGATCCGTCCGCCAGCAGAAACACTTTCGGCACCAGTTCCTGGCCTGCGCGAAACACTGGCACTGATCGGCCATCTACTCCCTACCGAAAGCCTCACGCCGCTGCTCGACACATGGGATACGCAATATGAGATCATTGCCGACGATCTTCAGGCGTTTGGAATCTCCAACGGCCCTATCCCCATTCTTCAGGAAACGTCGGAACATGGGCGCCTTCTCACCCTTCAGGTGGTGCAACACCCGGCCAAGGACAAGCAAGCGACAAACCGCCTCGCACTACGCCTCACCTCCTATCAGGACGAAGGCGGCTCTCTGACCGCGGAGAGTGTGGAATACTTCTACGACATCAGCCTCGCCGTCCGAGCCTTTGAGATGAGGCTTGCGAATGACACCCAGGACACCACGGGTCTTGGCATGGAGGGTGGCTTTCCTCGTGCCCATCTGGAATACCGCAATGGAATCTTGACCGAAGACGCGATCTCGATCTCCCGAGACGATGCCACGAAGATCCTTCACGCCATCGTGCGATCCGACCAGTACGACGAGTGCGCCGGACTGTTCTATCAGCTTCGGGATGCGCACGACGCAATTTACTCAGGCAATCTTGTGAAATGGCTTGGTAGCGTTGTTGTACAGCCAGACGGCAGCGGTATCTACTCCAAGGGAAGGACGAAGCCGTTCGAGATGTTCATCAAGGTCGAAGTTCCAAAGGAAGAGATTGAGCGCAATGATGACGGAACGATCGATTTCGCGCTTTGCTATTTCTCCGGGCTCTACAACTTCGATGACTGGCACGAAGCAAACCAGAATTACCAGGATCTCCCTTACACCGACATGGGCATCCAGAAGTCCGTAAACAACTTCCTTGCAACGCTCGGCTTCGAAGGAAAGGTGGATTGGAGTGAGCACGGCCGTCAAACCCCGGGCGAAGCCGATTTCGATATGGACTACGAGCTGATCGATGAGATCTGGCCGGAGCTTCGCCACGAAGTCCGAGAAGCTACCGTCGTCAAACCATGTTGATCTATCGAACTGGCTCGATCCAGGCCACCTGCCCGCGGTGCGGCAAGCCCGCCTTACAGTCCGCAAGCAAAGGCTTCTGGTGCGCCCACTGCAGAAACGGATCTAGGTAATCAACCAAAGGCCATATTGATGTTCCCTTTATGTTCCTGTAGATCAGGAGCATGGTTGAGACACTCGGAGATGCCTATACGCTTGGCTGGAGGATCTCCGCGCGCTGCGGGTGGGGGCGACGTGAAGGTCTGAAGTCGGTTCGCGAATGCATATGGAAGCACGAGCTCGACATGATGACCCTCGTCGCAACGCGCGGGCGCGATTTTCCCATGACAATGCTAGCAAGCCGCTTGAGATGCCCACGATGCGGATCCCGCCGCGTCATGGTCGCATTCACCCCACCCGAAAAAACAGATGCTAGAGTCGTCACGGCCCGGAGCACCTTCTTTTAAAGCTATTCCGCCACTTCGAGATATCTCATGGTCACCCTGGCGGGATCGACAACAGCCGCCGCGTCCTTGTTAAGGACACACGTAAACCAACGCGTGCCATCACGACCCATCAGATCCTCGTTTTCGTTCATGGCGATGTCGAACCCTGCACGCCGGAAGTCTTCGGCAACATCATTCGGATCGATCTCGAACATGATACGTTGACGATCCTCGGGTGCCACCTTGAACGTGACCACCGCGGCTCCGCCGGGCTTCACAATCTCGTAAAGCCGATCCGCCGCGAGCGGACGTTGAGATGCATCAAGATGCATCCAGACAGCCGAGCATAGAACGAAGTCAAATCCACCGACGAACATCTCGAGACCATCAAGCTGAGGTAGCTTTGCATCGAAGTGGACAATCCGGCGATCCTGTCCCTTTGCTCGTGCCAAGTCTCGAAGAGCCGTCGCAGGCTCAACCGATACGACAATGTGCCCGAGATCAGCAAGCCACTCGGAGTCGCGACCTGAACCTGATCCCAGATCGAGGACGAGCGATGGACAGGGCGGGATCGCCAAAACAGCAGCCCCGAGAACATCCGGCGTACTCAAAGCACGATATCGCTCGAAAAACTGCTGTGCATTTTCGTGATAGTACGCAGAGGTCGAAAGCATTGGTGACTCCCTTGAATCCTTAGATATCAGCGTGATCCAAGGATTCAGTCTTGTCCACAATTTATCGGCGCATACCCGCAAATAGGCCAATTTTCTCGTCAGGCATCAACTCAACCTGAAGCGACCTTGGCATGGAGAAAATTGGGTAATTCTCGGGATCATAATATGCCAAAGAGCGAGAGATCTCACCGAGGCCATAGAAGGGATTGCTTTCCAGCATGTGCTGGATCACGTCAGCAGTGATCGCCGGGCCACCTACTGTCATTGGAAGCGTTGGGCCAATACCCCACTTCTCATTTGTGCAGTACGTTTCCCCGTAGTTTTTACCCCTCTCATGCCCAACAACAAAGACCATTGGGATACGGAGCTGGCGGCCGAGATCCGTCAGGCGCAGCGGCTTTCCATCCTTGCAGTACCCAGTAACGACCGCTGGTTTACCCTCTCGAACCGCGTTGAGAAGGATTCTTGCAAACTCGCCTTTCTTTGCGCCGAAGTCAGTATCTCCAGCTCTGCAAATAGCATCGAAAACAGCCCGATCCTTAATGCGCCCACGAATTTCAACGCGGACATGCGCACCCTTCTCATTCTGCTGAGTCATCGAGATCCTCCCATTTACAGCAATGGTCGACCGCCCAATGGCAAACAACAAGATCAGCGGCCAGCGCCTAGCGCGGCAGTGTGCTCAACCTTAATAAGGGTGATCGACAGCGTCCGAACGCTCATTGCGATCAGCACGGGCGACAAACGACCAAGGCTTTTTATGTCCCCAGTGGAACCGATTACAGAAGGTACAGCGGTATGCCTCGGCTTCACGACGTTCGGAATTCCCAAGGCGGGCATGACGCGCGTTTTCCAGCGCTAGTCCACCCGTGCTATAGCCCATTTTCCCCGTCTTCTCGCAAATCAGGCGCACGTCATCATCAGTTGATTTCTTCGCAAGTTTTTCCAACTTCCGTTTGGCCGCCGCCGCCTGGTGCTCGGTAACGTAGCCGCGCACCATACCATGAAGATCGACGCGCCCCACCCCCGCGGTAACACACGCCTGCTGGTAGCCGGGAGAGCTCGTATAAAGATCCATGAACGCTTCAACGACGGATTTCTCAATCCCCGGGAATGCATTTCGCAGATCATCGACCATACCAATCTTCAGGGGGACATGTCCGCTGCCGTTCAGGCGAACAAAAGCCTTTGGAAAGCTTGAATGGACAAGGACATGAAAGTCCTCGACTTGCTTTCTCCTGGCACCGGACATTACGACGGTCATCTCGACCCCTCCTTTAAATCATGTTCGCGAACACCTGCCTGTTATTGAAGGATTCAATCAACCATAACAGGATTCGATTCGGCAGGGCAATTTACGATTCCTCAACCAAGCTCTTATATTATTTCCACACCTATTGGGTCCAAATGCGCCGGCGGATGTCCGAATGGGTATTGCCTATCGGAACCACCCCTTTGCTCCGCGGCTGAGATCGGCTAGACAGTTTTCATGATTGCTCTGGCGTATGAGATCGACCGACAGCTCATCAACATTATCGACGGCTTCTGCGAACACCTGCAGAAGCAGATTGGATTGCCGTTTGGATGGATGCTCACGATTATCTCTCTGGGGACGGCCGCGATAGCGTTCACCGCATCGATGCTCATGTCTGATGACACCACAAGCAGGCTCATGTTCATCTGGTTGTGGGGGTTGTCCGTGACCTTCATGATACTTTTCTTCCGGAGGGGACTGTGGCTGCATATGCGGGAGTGGCCAAAGGACCTTTTCATCCGTCACTGGACCATTGCGGCCACCATGATGAGGGAAAACGTGAGGCCGCTGCGCTTCACTGCACTCGCGGGCACCGTCCTTCTACTCCCGGGAGCGCTCGCGCCAGTCACATGGGGAGATTCCGAAGTGGCAATGCGATCCCTCCGCTTCCTCTTCGTTACGATGGCGCCCATCACGATCATGATGTATGCCTTCTGCGCCATGCCGCATGACACCACCCGCGATCCGTGACTTGCAATGCCGCCGACTATCCTTCGTCAAAAGACGGAGGATGCGATGCGCCTGTACAGATTTCAGGGAACAGACCCTCAGAGGCAGGTTTCGAACTGGATACGGGAAACTGAAGAGTACCAGAACATGATCGCCGCTTCAGGGCGATGGTTCACAGACGATATCGAAGAAGCCCTCTGGTACCGATGCGATCACGGCGAAGGCATCATTTTGATGATCGATGTTGATGACGAGATCGCCGAGAATTGGAGGGTTTCCAACATCGTCAGCGATCCCCGTGGACGTAGCGCACGGGACAATCCGGCTGCTTGGTCTTTGCGTCCTGAAAAAGAGTTCTTTCTCCCTCCCGAGGTCGCCACCCGTGCGGTGCCAATCGACCATTATTCAGATCACAAAATAAGGGAGGCCGCCCCACTGTTGCAGGGCGGCCTCCAGATCTAATCGTTCAGGCTTTCGCTTACTTCTTGCCCTTCGAAGGCAGGATCTCCGAAACGTCGGAAGCGATCTTCGAGGCCTCTACCGCCGGAGCAGGTGCCGGAGTGAGGTTAGCCAAGATGTCGCTCTTGCCCGTAGCGAGGCCGTTCAGACCGCCGAGGAGACCAACTTCGGCCATCACATTGTCGACGAGCGGAGCGACTGCACGGTGGCGCAGAGCAGCATTGACAACGCGGTCGGCAGTTTCCGCACCACCTTCGCCACAACCCTGGCCGTTACCACCCGGAGCGAAGCCGTCGAGGTCCACGATGCGGATGCTGTCGATCTTCTCGAGAGGCTTAACCGACGCAGCGATGATCGAGGACAGTTCCTTGGTAAGCGCAAGACGCAGACGGAGGTTGGCAGCAGTGTCGCTGAGATTGTTTTCAGCGGCGTTGCGGCGTTCCAGTGCCTCAGCTTCAGCCGTACCCACAGCCTTGATACCTTCGGCCCGCAGCGCATCGCGATCCTTTTCAGCCTGAGCCTGCATAACAATCGCAGCAGCGCGGTCTTCTGCCGCCTGCTTTTCGGCCTGCGCGGTCACACGGACTGCAACAGCTTCCTGCTCGGCTTCCTGTTCAGCCTGGATAACGGCGATAGCCTTATCACGGTTGGCCACTTCAGTCTTACGAGCAGTTTCGACAAGCTCTTCGGCCTTCACGGCTTCAGCCTTGGCGAGGTTCGCCTTCGCGGTCGCAGCAGCTTCTGCCTCGGTCTTCTCAGCGAGCTTGATCTTCTTGTCCTGCTCGGACAGCGCAAGGTCTCGTGCCTTTTCGATGCTCGCCACTTCAACGGCTCGAGCGCGGGCGATATCGGCTTCTTCAGCGATACGCTTCTGCTCAGCGACCGTCTTGGCAACTTCTGCCTCGGTCTTCGCACGGTTCTCGTCCAGAGCCTTCTGCTGGGCGATCTTCGCCATCTCATTTTCCTGGGCGATCGTATAAGCCAGCTTATCGGCTTCAGTGCGCTTACGCTCGATCTCGACGCGAGTGTCCTGCTCGATCTGGTTACGGATCTTGCGGCGCGTTTCGATCTCTTCAGTCAGCTTGGTGAGACCTTCAGCGTCGAACGCATTATTCTCATTGAAGTACTCACGCGCGGTCTGATCGAGGCCAGTCAGCGAAACGGATTCGAGTTCGAGACCGTTCTTCTTCAGGTCAACCTGAACAGCTTCCTGAACGGCAGCAACGAACTGCTTACGCTGCTCGTGCAGTTCACCCATGGCCATAGAGGCGGCAACAGAACGAAGCGCGTCGACGAACTTACCCTCGATCAGGCGGGCCAGTTCTTCCGGGCGAGTAGTCTTCGAACCGAGCGTCGTCGCGGCGGCAGCGATAGATTCAGCGGACTTGCCAACGCGAACGTAGAATTCGGCCTGCACGTCAACACGAAGCTTATCCTTGGTGATGAGCGAGTTCTGTGCCTGACGACGAACGTCGAGACGCAGCGTGTTCATGTTCACCTTGATGATTTCGTGGAGAACTGGGAACACAAGGGCACCACCGTCCATGATGACCTTTTCACCGCCCAAGCCAGTACGAACAAACGTCAGCTCCTTGGTGGCACGGGTGTAGAGACGGGAGAACGTAACGGCAATGCCGACGATCAGAAGAAGGAAGACTCCTGAGACGAGGAGTGTAGATAGGCCGGCTGGGAAATCCATCGGTAGTCCTTTCTGGTTTCAGATTCAGTACTTGGAAGAGACAAAGAAGAAGCCGTCCTCTGATCGAACGATCAGAGCTTTCTGGCCTTCTTCAAAGGATTCGCCCTCAGCCGAAGCCTTGAGCTGGATATGTTGTGTACGGCCATGCTGGTCGATCACTTCTGCAGTCGCAGGCAGGCTGCTCGTTGCGGTGCCGTAGGTCACGATCGCCTCACGCCCGATGAGATCGTTGTCAGAGATCGCGGTCGTATGCTCTTTCGGCATGATCCGAGCCAGAACGGCTGTGATCCTGCCCGTGATAAGCAAGCCGAGAACAATAGCCGCAGGGACTGCGAAGGCGAGCGGGAGAACAGCACTCGAGAGCTTATAAGAAACCGACTGCAAGATGTAGCCGGATACGCCGAACGACGCGAGAAAGCTCATGAGCACCATAAGGAACGGCACCTTGCCGAAGCCAACAAAGTACATGGCCTTGCCAAAGCCGAAACCCTCGGCATCAGCATCGAATTGCAAGTCCGGGATGAGATCATCGATGATCCCGAAGAAGTGCGTGCCGATCAAAAGCAGCACGACTTCGAGCAGGACGAGTCCCGCGAGGACAAGCAGGGAGATGGTGAACGGCGTAACACCGCTCATCAGAAGGAAGTCCATTATCTACCCCAGTTGGTTGATCCAGAACCCTTGAGCACCTCGCCCAAGGATCCGACACCAGAATGAGCGCACGAATCCTTCGAATCATCAACCCAAAAATGGACTGCTGTGAACTTTTTGTCGCACGCCTAAGACTGAGCTAGGCAACACTCTTTAGAGGAGCGAAGGACATCCGGTGGATCGGGGACGGGCCCAACAAGTTGATTGCCGCGATGTGGTCTTTGGTTCCGTATCCGGAATGCTTGGCGAAGCCATATCCAGGCCAGCGCATGTCAGCCAATTCCATGATACGGTCGCGCGTCACTTTCGCTATGATTGATGCAGCCGCAACAGACAGCGATCTCGCGTCTCCCTTAACGACCGCGGTCGAAACATCAAAAAGAGCAGGTGGCTTCTTGTCACCGTCGATCAAATAGAAGTCCGCCTTTTCAGGTAGGGCCTGCACGGCCCGGGTCATTGCAAGGAAGGTTGCCTGCAGAATATTGATTTCATCAATCTCACGAGCAGAAACGACACCCACACCAACCTGAGATGTCTTGACGATCTCCAAGAACAAAGCACGGCGCTTTACCGCCGAAAGCTTCTTAGAATCATTGAGTCCTGACGGAATATTGCGGGGGTCAAGGATCACCGAGGCGGCTACCACAGGCCCACTTAGAGGCCCTCTACCTGCTTCGTCAATCCCTCCGACTCTCTGCCATCCCATTGCAGATACGGCTTTTTCCAGTTCATACGACGGCTTAAGAGTCTTCGGGTCAAAGGGGGCATTCAGGACAGATTTCATAACCGCTCCAAGGATTAAACAAATGGAACGGTCAACTCATTATCGAATCCTGTCAACCTTTTGACGATGCCTTAACGGGAGACGTTGGTCACCGCATCTTAGCGAGATATGAGGCTTCTTCAAAAGGATCCACGACAGAGATCGCACGATCCTCTAGTGACAGATGTGCGCGCGCAGCCTGACCTTCTGCAATCTTCTCCTCATCGATACCTAGAGTGTCGATGACTGACACCATGTCAGAGCAACTCTTGTTACCCTGATGTCCATTTTCGAGCGGATAAAAGATGAGGTAGTGAGCGTCTCGAACCCTCTTCGTTTCCCTATCAACTCGGCGCGCTCGATATTGAAGTGAAACAAGCCCTCCGAAGGCCGGAGCTTCAAACACGATATAAGGCCAGCCCATCTTGGTGAACTTCAGCCTATGCGGGATCCCGGCATCACCCAGCATGCGACGTACATCCTGGAGCTACCATGGAAGATCGGAGCTATTACGGCCGTTGCTCATTCTTCACCTCGTTATTTCTTGCGACCCTCAATCGACCGCCACAGGCGCGAAAAAATCAAGGCCGGGTCCGTCCAACGTAACCCGCTACGACGAAATTTCCTCCAGATCATCGATCGACATCTTGATCACCTTCCACGCCATCTCCGAGGAGAAGCCATTCCTCGCGAAAGCCGATACTTCCTTCATCAGGCGCTTCTGATCGGCTTCAACCTTCCGCCAAGGGCCATATCCCTTCTTGCGAGCCAAGTTAATGGCCGCGTCGATATCCTCAACATTAGAAATCGCATTCTGAGCATCTTCCCGAGCGATTCCCTTGTCTGCGAGCGTCATAGCGATTTTTCGTTTGGAATGTCCTTTACGAACACCTTCGGCCACCCTGTACTCGGCAAAGAGTTCATCATTGAGGAAGCCATGCTCTTGGCAGAAGGCGACCGCTGCGTCGGCAAGGGAACTCGCCTCAGCTTCGTCGATACCTTCGTACTTGCGCCCCGCGCGCTCGAAGATTTTCTTCCGGAGAGCTTCGGTGCTAACAGCCCTCTGCGATAGCGTATTCACCGCTGATCTCTTCGCCCACAGGATGCTTTTGTCGTTCACGAAATCACTCATGGCAATCTTCCCTCTGGCACCGGGAGGCCCATCTCCTCAAGTTCCTGCCTCAGCAGTTTTTCCCTAGATGGCGGCATCTGCAAGAACCCTCGAAGACTCGCCTCCTTAGCCACCACATCATCAGCATCCGTGATGCGCTCCATTAGAGCGAAGAAACACTTTCCAGTAAGCCAAGCATCCGCACTCGCTCCGTGACGGCGGCCGCGCCCCTCAAACGGTAGCAAATCCATAGACATGTCGATGCCGAGATCGTTGCAGAGGTTGTCCAACCCCATGTTCTTGCGACCCGACGGCGCGAGATACGACAGCCTGGCCACATCCACAGCTCGGCCGATCATGAAATCGATCCCCGTTACTTTCTTACGGAGCATCTTTAGGTCATTTTCGATTGCCAGACCGACGACAATCTGACCGCGCACAAGATCGGCAATCTCGGCGGCGACCTCCTCCATCGGTACAGCATCAGAAACCATCTCGTCCGTAATGCCGTGAACCCATGTGGCACTGGAATGGATCGGTCGACCAGGATTCGTCAGCCATCGGTGCTCGGCAACAAAGCGGCCGCCATTGACTTCAATAAATGATGTCTCGACAGGAAAGCCGCCGTCAGGACCTCCATCACCTTCGATGTCAAAAAGGAAGATCCTGCTTTCAACAAGCTTCCGGATATCGCGAAACCATTTCATGACAACTCAATTCTCCATTCCCGGTTAAGCCAAGATCCGACACCACTCATTCGTCTAATCATCGTCTACCAAAACATTGAATTCTACCGGGCCGGCGTTTCTCGATCGTCGCGGTATGCAGCAGAACTAAAAATTTCGTTTTGGGCAACACAGATGATAAGAAAAATCAGCCTTCTCGCCATTACCCTGGTATTCGCCAGCTCACAAAGCTATGCCCATTCCGGCGGCCTTGATCGCGAAGGCTGTCATCACGACCGAAAGCACGGGGGGGGTATCACTGCCACCGAAGCCAACCCGAGGCTCAGCCGGAGGCGATCCCTCCGCGGCATTATCAAGAGCAGTCACCGCCACCTCAAACGGATACCATACCGTCCGGCTATCGTCTCGATGAAGCACTATGGGAGATACAACGTGGTGTCCCATCGAGGAATGTCGAGATTCAACCGGAAGCTCGACCATCCCCTCACGCAGAAGAACCAGACACACGGGGGAAAATAAGAAGGTTTTAGGCGGGCGAACGCCGCTATTTTCGGACTCGCCGCCGGAACCTTCTGGGTAGAAAGATACCCATCCTGACAGGATACCATCAGCGTCGAAGCTGGTGGTCCGGAGCGAGTTCATGGAGTTCCTGCTCGATCTCCCGCAGAAGGACATGCGGGCTGTGTTCCATCAGGAAAGACAGGTCTTCTATCATGTCGATCAGCGGATCCTGCAATTGATCGGGATTTATCCCGGTCGCAGCGCAGTAGCGGTGGCGCAGACGCAGTGCGTTTGCGCCCATCTGCGTCACGATCGGCTTCAACAGATCCCTATCCATGTCATCCAGAACCCTCCGTTCCACTATACGGTCAACGAAGACAGACATGTTCTCGACTGTGTGCGAAGAGAGCGCCCCGCGTGCAGCCATCTCCTTCAACCTCTCCTTGAATCCCACCATGGAAACGATAACCTTGCCATGGATGATGGATGCCTCGGCAGAATCCCGATAGCCGATGCATTCTTCGATGATCGCCCGCCTGAGGCTCTTCTTTAGGGCATCTTTGTAGCTGTCCCAGGAGTCGATAGGTATCCTGCGCTCAAGGAGGTCAGGATTAGCTCCAGCCCCCAAACAAAGGTCTCCGCCAAATTACCGATCAGCTTCTGGACGTTTCTCATAGGGAAGCTTCCCGCCTCCACTGCCAACGTCACCTCCACACCGATGCTCAGCGCGATGTCTTTAATGCTCTTTGCCGCCATGTCCGTCTCCTATTCGTCAAGCATCAGACACGATGTTGCATCAGACCACTTCTACGGAAGTGGGTGGCAACTGCCACCAGAGATCTGCTAGCGCCGAACAGAAAGTAAATTCTCGCACATCTCTTCGTATTCTCGGCGCTACCGATCTCCTATTTCCTTAAATCTAGCGTCTTCTAAAACTGGTATTTCCGCATACATTAAATCAACTGCCGCCTTGAACGATGCCGTATTGCACTCGCCAAGGATTCGATACAATTTTCAAACACCAGCTTCACCTTAGGAATATTCCGTGTCCCGCATCCACTTTCACAGCCCAACCGACACTATCGACATCCACGGATCCGAACGCTACCACGCTGATTCCACATGTCGTGACAAGATGTGGCAGGCTTTCGGAGGCGAACAGGCAGGCGTAGAGCTGTTGCGCCCGTATCTTCCAGACTTCTGGAAACGAGTCCCTTGGGAGGAGGCCCGCTACTACCTCATCGGATCCGGAGTTTTTGGGGGAAGCAAGCTGACGGACGGAAACAAGGAACTCGACATCTCTGACCTGTCGCTTAATACCGCTCTCGAAGTAGGGAGCGACGCTGTACGCCTTCTTGCTCGTCTTCATGGACAGTGCGAGCTTCACTGCTGGGTCGACGGACACAATCGAAACTGGCTTGCCGACATCATCCATTCGGGGCGCGAAGAGGGAGTTCTGCGCGAAGGGATGGGGTGGGAAGAGCTTATCTTGTTCCTCAGAGATTGTAACGACGAACCTGTCGTGTGCTCATACAGTGTCTCCGATCAATTCCCGAACTTCGGAATGCTTCCAAAAAGCCATCGCTTGAAGAAGCGCGAAGCTAAAGGCGAGGACATCGATGACCTTATTGATGCCTACTACCGCATGCGCTGGACCACCCAGTGGAAATATTGCATGCAAGAGCTCCGGCAGCGCAAAGGCCTACTCGAAATGAAGCCAGAAGGCTGGAGCGACTACTACTTCGGAAACGGCATCACAGCAGCCAACCTGGTAACCGCCCTCAGCAGCACAACAACAGACGCTGCCGACACGATCACGATAGTTTAGTAGCACACGCTTAGCCGCACTGTGCCGACGGGTGGTTAGTAGCATGATAGGCTAGTAGGCTCTAGTTCTCGAACATCAGGAGATCAAAATGTCGGAAAAAATCGAAGTCAGGCTGGATCTATCACCGCGGACGATCCAGCTTCTCAAGGCCGTTGAAGAAAACTACCTCCGCCCGGGCGGACCCGTTTGGGAATGCGCACAGGAATGGGACGAGCAATTCACGCCTGAAGAAATTGAGGAGCTGGCCTCGACTATTGCTGACGGTCTCGACGAAATCCGCCCAGCCACCCCGAAGTAATGATGCGACTTTGCCCGCGCATGAGCACCGCCTCCACGGAGTTCACGCGCGGGCAAAGTCGCCGTGTATCCCCTTCGCGTCACCCTCAAAGGATTCATTGTCAACATAAGACTTTCATTCCGATCAATTCTGTGTCACACGTATGCGCCCAAACAGAAGAAAGGATTGGACTATGTCTCTGATCACAAAGATCAAGAGCGACCTCATTGAGGCCCGCAAGGCCCGCACCGACAAGGAGCGTATTTCGCTTCTGACCACGCTGTCCTCCGAGATCGCAATCGTCGGCAAGAACGACGGCAACCGCGAAACGCGTGACGACGAAGCTCTCGCAGTCATCCGCAAGTTCGTGAAGAACGCCGAGCAGACGCTGACAAACCTCGAGGCCGCCGGCCGCTCCGCCGATGCTGGTGCCGTGCAACACGAACTCGGCATACTGAAGGCATATCTGCCCACGGCCCCGTCCGCGGAAGAGATCGAAGCCGCAGCGCGGGAGATCGTGGCAGGTGCCGAAAGCAACGCTGGCAAGCCAGGCGCACTGCGCGGGCTCGTCATGAAAGAACTTAAGGCACGTTTCGGCGACAGGTTCGACGGCGCAGCCGCAGCCCCAGTCGTAGGACGCGTGCTGGGAGCATAAATTGGATCGAGACATACTGTACTGCGCCGACCACCACTTCCTGCACGGTGGCAATCCTTCAAATCCCCGTGCAGGGGTCATCGAATGGTGCAACCGTCCTTTCGCCAATATCGACGAAATGACCGAGTTCATGATCGAGGCTCACAACGCCGTGGCTGAACGCAGTACAGAGGTCTACATCCTTGGCGACTTCGCTGTCGGCAAGGATTTCCAAGCGAAGAAGAAAATCTTCGACAAGATGAAGGGTCGCAAGCACCTCATCATCGGCAATCACGACAAAAACGATACGTTCCGCCTGGGATGGTCATCCGAGCCGAAGCACCGACATACGGTGGATGATAACGGTCGCATGATCTTCCTTGACCATCTCTGCAGTCGTTCATGGCCGGGCATGTATCGCGGACACTACCATTTCTACGGTCACACACATGGTCGCCTCCCTAGCCACGGCCGCTCAATGGATGTTGGAGTAGATAGCTGGGGGTACGCACCTGTACGCGCCGACGACGTGATCGCTCGCATGATGGAATGGAACTCGGACTTCGAGACATACGCTCCCGAACGACGCGAGATCATCGATTGTGCAGAGACCAACGTACCCCCGGGCTTCTATCTTCCGGAACTTCGCGAGGACCCGGCATACGAAGCACTGGTCGTTCGCCGTTGATCGCTAGTCGGACTTAGGGATATCCGAAGGTACGTCTCAAGCATTCGCCCTCGCCGGAAGACCTGTCACGCTTCACCCGTCCGCGGTCTCGCAGCAATTAGGCATTGAAGTTTATTTCAGCTTTCCTTGACGGCAACTTCCTCAGAAGAAAGCTGGCGCGGCAGGTTCATCTTCACCGTAGGCGCTCGCAATACGCTTGCCCGTATGAGCGCAGAAGAGAGCCTCATCCTCGTAGTTGATGTCCTGAGCCACGATGCGCCAGCCGTCCCGGTGGCCATTGGCAATGGAGTCAACGATCTGCCTGAAGTTCTCCCGAGCCGCTTCGAAACTCAACGCTTCGCCATCGCCGGTAATGAAGTACAGCGGATATCCGCCGAGATCCGTCGTCTTTCCGTTGCGAAGAGCTGCCTTGAACTCGGCGACAGTATTAATCTCCCGTCCCGCACCTCGATACCCGGCGCGGAGCGGCTTCTTCGCCCAGTCAATGTCTCTCGTGTCATACAGGTTGCCGTCGTCAGACAGGAACAGGTGCTCTGGAAGGTTGGACATGACTTCTCCTCGATTTGCCGCATACTGCTTTGGCAAGCATCAGCATCGCCACCGAATATCACAAACCAAATCAGCTTTCGACACGGAAACAGCCTGACTTTTCGTCTTGCCGTGACCTCGTTCTCGCCTCACCCTCATAACACCCCCACACCTTCAGAGGCACAAATGGAACATCACAAACTCATCATCATTGGATCCGGAGCCGCAGGTTGGACTTCGGCAATCTACGCGGCTCGCGCCGGGCTAAACCCTCTCGTGATCGCTGGACTAAACCGCGGCGGCCAAATGCTTATCGCGGGTGAAGTCGAAAACTTCCCCGGCTTCGAGGATGCTGTCGACGGCCCAGATCTTATGGACAGGATGGAAAAGCAGGCGCTACGCGTCGGCGCCAAGGTTGAAGACGATATCGTCAACGACATTGATGTCACGTCTCGCCCTTTCAAAATCAAGGGCGAGTTCGCAGAATGGACGGCCGATGCCGTCATTATCGCCACAGGAGCAACCGCACGCTGGCTCGGCATACCAGGTGAGGAGGAATATCAGGGGCGCGGCGTGTCCGCGTGCGCGACCTGCGACGGCTTCTTCTTCCGACGAAAGACCGTTGCAGTCGTAGGCGGCGGGAACACCGCGGCAGAAGAAGCTCTTTACCTCGCAAACATCTGCGAAACCGTCCATCTCATCCATCGCCGGAACGAAATGAGAGCAGAACGAATCCTTCAGGACAGAATTTCGCGACAGCCAAACATAATTTTTCATGGTGAACGGGTAGTAAAAGAAATACACGGCGGCACCGAGAAAACTTCGGGGATAACCCATGTCACCCTGTCTTCAACCGTTGACGGCAGCACCGAATCGCTAGACCTTGACGGCCTGTTTGTAGCCATTGGACACGACCCGGCAACAAAACCGTTTGCCGGGAAAATCCTATTGGATTCAAACGGTTACATCGACACGCAGAATGGAGGAGTCCGCACAAGTGTTCCGGGAATCTTTGCCGCTGGCGACGTTGCAGATCCACACTACCGACAGGCGGTGACTGCAGCAGGATTCGGATGCATGGCGGCACTGGAAGTTCAGCGCTGGCTGGCTGAAACCGTTTAAAACTTGGGGTCGGGGGTGTTGCAGGGCGTGAAAAATCGTGTAATGCAATAAGTCCCAACATTCAAACAAGGGATTCGAAATGAACAAGAAAGAGCTGATCGCCGCTCTGGCAGAAAAGACTTCGACCAACAACAACGACGCAAAGACTCAGGTCGAAGCTGTCTTTGAACTGATCGCCAACGCACTCTCGAACGACCAGGTGGTCGACATCTCCGGCTTCGGCAAGTTCTCGACGAAGGTCAACCCTGCCAAGAAGGGCCGCAACCCGGCAACGGGCGCCGAGATGGACATTCCGGCCAAGAAGGTCGCAAAGTTCGCTCCGGCAAAGGGCCTGAAGGATCTTCTGAAGGTCTAATCGGCGACCCGTCGGTTTGATCATCGATACCCGAAAGGGGTGCGGTCTCGCACCCCTTTTCTTTTTGGCCTGTGAAGGCGCGCTCATTGACTAGGCCCTACGCTTGCCACAGCATGAATCCTTGTTAGCGTTTCGTTTCAAGGAATCATTGATGAACCGTAAGTTCCTCCTCGGCGTAGCCATTGGTGCTATTCTTGCCGCCTCCCCAGTCCTATACCTGTCGCGCAACACCAATTCTTTGGATGTGAACCCGGAAAACTCTTCCGTAATCTCTCTTCCTGACGTGACGCAGCCAGCTCCACTTGACGACTTCAAGCCCACCGCGAAAGACATCGCCAAACTATCCGGCCTTCCTGCTGCCAACCTAGCAGAGGTAGCACCCTCCCTTAAGGAAGACCGCATTCGCGAAATCGTCCGCGAAGAGATCAGGGCAAATCCAAGCGTTGTGATCGATGCCATCAAGGCAGACACAGGTGCCGTCCTGAACGCTCTCAATTCCTTCCTCGAAAACCAGCGAGTCGAAGAAGAAAAGAACCGCGACGTGAAGACACTGGCAGTAGAACCTCGCCTGACCGCTTCGGAAGGTTACCCGTTCGTCGGCAATCCGAATGGCGAAGTCGAGCTCTTCTACTACTTTGATGTGAACTGCCACTACTGCAAGCTTCTCGAGCCTGAACTCGACCGCTTCATCGCGGACAATCCGGACGTTAAGGTTGTCCACCGTGAGATGCCGATCCTCGCTGACTCCAGCCGCTACGCAGCACAGCTCAGTGGCCTGATGTTCAGCAAGCACCCAGACAAGTACGCGGACTTTCACCACCGCCTGATGACCATGAAGCCTGGCATGACAACGGAAGATATCGATGCCGCGCTCGCCAATGCGATCGGTTTGGAGAACGCCGCGCCGATCATCACCATGGCTCGAAACCCCGCAGATATCGAAGGTCAGGCTGTTGCCAAGCGCGTCACGGAAAGCCTTGCAGCGGCCGGAGAAGCAGGCGTGACGGGTACACCGTTTGTCATCGTTAAGGACTCGGGACTTGTTCTACGTGGCGCAGCACCAGACTCCTACGCCCAGTTCCAGAGCATGGCCATCAAGGCTCGTGCCAAGAATGCGGAGAAGGCGGCCAAGTAAGGTCGCCTACACACCGTGACGATAGAGCGCTTTCGACTTCAGGGATTTAAAAGCTTCGCCGAACAGACGGAAGTCGTTATCGGGCGCGGCATGACGGGCATTGTCGGCCCAAACGGCTGCGGTAAATCCAACCTGATCGAAGCGCTCCGCTGGGGCGTTGGTGAAACGGCGTACAAGTCAATGCGCGCTGAGAACGGCATGGAAGACCTCATCTTCGCCGGAACTCAAACACGTCCGCCGCGGAACTCCGCTGAAGTCGTCATCACCATGGATAACTCTGCCAAGATTGCTCCGGCAGAGTTCAATAGCGCCGACACCCTTGAGATTTCCCGCCGGATGGAACGCGGTGATGGCAGCTCGTACCGCATCAATGGAAAGCCAGCCCTCGCCCGTGATGTGCAGGTTCTTTTCAAGGATGCTGGCTTCGGCGCGAAATCCTCAGCAATCGTAAGCCAGGGCAAGGTCTCCTCCATAATCAACACAAAGCCGTCCGAAAGACGATCCATTCTCGATGAGGCCGCCGGGACAGCAGGACTTGCCACACGCCGCCATGAAGCGGATATGCGTCTCCGCGGCACCGAACAGAATCTCGAACGTGCCGAGGCGCTCGAAAAAGGCCTTTCCGATCAGCTCGGATCACTCAGGAAACAAGCCCGTCAGGCCGCCCGCAGACGAGAAATGGACAGTCTCATTCGGAAGGCCGAAGCAACAGCTTTCCTCGTGCGCTGGCGGGCGGCCGCTTCACGCATTGCCACTTCAACCCAGGCACACGAAGCGAATGAAGGCGCGATCAAGGAGATGATGATCTCACTTCAGTCTTCGGCAGCTAGCCTTGCGGAAGTCGAAGCAATGGCCGCTCCATTGACGAAAGCCCGAAGCGACGCAGAAACTGCCGTCGCCCTTGCCCGTGTTGCAGTAGACACCGTCCGCCGCGAAGCCAACGCCGCGCGTAGCGCTCTGCAGGCAGCTCAAAAGAACGCCTCAAGGACCGAACTCGACCTCGATCGCGAACGCAACGCGATAGCGGAAATCAACGTCGAATACGAGAACCTAAAAGATCAGCTTACAATGGCCGAGGATGACAGGCAGTACGACGCTGTCCTGATCGAGGAAGCCGCAGCCGTTGCCGAAGAAGCCAAAGCAGTTTTAGACGAAGCCACCGTCGCTCTTGAAGCAGGAAACGCGGAACACGTTCGGGCCGCGACCGAACGCAAGGCGCTCACGGAGCGGCTAACACGAGACATCGAGCAGGAGCGATCCACCACCTCCAAACTCCTGCAGGCTCGCAATCGGATCGAACAGATCAAACGCAGTCTTTCAGAACTCCCGAAACCCTCTTCGGAAATCGAGGATCTCTCATCCCAGGTCGCCGACTTAGCCATCCAAATCGCGGATGCAGAAGCCCGACACAGCGAGGCCCGTGAGAAAGAGGCGCAAGCACGAAGTCTTCATGACTTGGCAAAAGGACAGGAAGCACTTCTGGAGGGCGAGGCGAAGGCGCTTAGGGCCTCGGTACCAACAAACAGCCTTTCGTCTCTCCTTGCGGCCGAAGACGGCCTTGAGGAGGCACTCGCCATTGCTTTGGGGGACGGCACTAACGCTCAGGTTGGCATAGAGGGCGACAAATGGTGGAGCGTATCCGACGTAAGGGTCACGCCACCGAAAGGAACGACCCCCCTCGCCCGCCACATCACCGTACCCAAAGAGATTGAAGCGGCAGTGTCAGGTGTCGGCGTTGCAGCAGACGAGAAGACTGCCGAGCAACTATCGGCATCGCTTGAAGCAGGCCAAGCCATTGTCACGAAAGATGGGCGTATTTGGCGATGGGATGGCTTTCGCTCCAGCACCAACGCATCCGCAGCAGAAGAAATCCGACGGACACAGCGCCTCAGGAAGCTCGAGACCGAGATAGGCATAGCCCGGACCGCGGTCGAACAAACCGCCCGCACTCTGGAATCCGCCCGCATATTGCTTGCAGATACCGCTCTGGAAGAAAAAACATTCAGAGATGCGGAGAAGACAACGCGCGCTCGACTGGAAGCGCTTCGGAAAGTGGACGAAGATGCCATCCGCCGCCGAGCGGAACTCGAAGCCCAGTTCAACTCCGCTCAAGAATCAGAGGCAAACCTGGTTGATGAGGTAGCAGCAGCCGTCGTACGCCGAGAGGAGGCCGAAAATGCCCTTCAAGATCTCCCACGGCAGGATCTAGCTGAAGCCACCCTTGCTACGCTTAGGAGGCAACACGCCGAAGCCTCGCGATCCTATGAGAACGAACGGAGCAAGCTCGAGAAGGCCCGTCGCGAAGCGGATACACGGAATATCCTCATCCAAACTCTCACACACCGGGCGACGGAATACGACAAACGTCTGACCGCGGCCCGGGCGACGATCGCAGATCTTACGAAACGAGCGAATGAGATAGCTGACGAGATCAAAATTCACGAAGAGAACGTGGCGATTGCGCCCGAACGCGAAGCTGAAGCTCTCGGCACCCTTGAAGAGGCTGTTGCATCCCACGAAGCCGCTGTCGAAGCCGCCCGTGAGAGCGAAGCCCGTCTTGCAGATCTTCGCGTATCTACGCGGACCCTGGAGCTTCAGCTCGCAGAACGACGGGAGCGACGCGCAACAGTTCTCGCCGAGATCAAAGCCTTTAACGAGGCAGCCACAGAGCTTTCACGAGAAATCCAAGATCGCCTCAACTGCGCGGGAGACACTCTGGCCGAAGTCGCAGGCATTGAAACCGATGCAGAACTTCCTGAACTCGAAGCATGTGAGGCCCGAATTCAGCGCCTCCATCGCGAACGCGAAACCCTAGGCACGGTGAACCTCCTCGCAGACGAACAGCTCAAAGAGGTGGAACACAAACTTGGAGAAGCCAACAAGGTCAGAGACGAACTACGTGAGGCCGTCCGTCGTCTTCGCGACAGCATCGCCAAATTCGACCGGGAGCGCCGCGAACGCCTGACAGAAGCATTCGCCCAGCTCGACACCAACTTTCAGGATCTCTTCACGAGACTTTTCCACGGCGGCCAAGCGTATCTGAAGCTGTCGGGATCGGACGACATTCTCGAAGCCGGACTTGAAATCTATGCCGCTCCCCCCGGAAAGAAGATGCAGAGCATGTCATTGTTATCTGGAGGTGAGCAGGCACTAACGGCGCTGGCCATGATCTTTGCCGCATTCCTGATCCGTCCAGCACCCGTGTGTATTCTCGATGAAGTTGATGCCGCGCTCGATGATGCCAACGTGGATCGCATGTGCGCTCTCGTAACGGACATGGCGAAGGAAGCCACGCGCTTCCTGGTAATCACCCACCGTGCGCTTACGATGGCCAGGTGTGACCGCCTCTATGGCGTAACGATGGCCGAGCGAGGGGTAAGCCGACTAACGTCTCTGAACATGGACGAGGCCGTTGCCTTTGTTGAATCCTTCGAACCTGTTCCATCGAAGGATTGACCGAGAAGGATCCGGCGTACACCCTTAGGTATCTGATAAGTATAAATCCAGGGGAATTCCGTGATCTACGACATCTTCAATTCGATCGCCGATACCGTCGGAAGCATGTGGAGGTATGGTAGCACCTCGTCGGCACATGGAGCTTTTCTCGCAGGAATCATTCTTTGGTTCGTCATTGAACGACTCCTTGGAATCATCGCCACTCCGCTCATCAAAGCAACCTCCATCGCCGTCATTCTTCTATTCGTATTCTTTGGGGTTTCTGTCTTCAGCAGTTTCGGCACCTACTCATCCGTCGAACGTCCAGCCGTCACGATCGAGGAAGGTAATCGCCGCATTCTGGAGGAAGTTCTGGAATGAGTTTTTACGAGCGTGAGCAGCCTAAACGCCGGAGCGGCGCGGGCTGCATGATCATCTGTCGACGGACTGGACGATTCCTGATGTGTTTCCGGGGATCCCGATCCCCATCTCCACACACATGGTCGGTATGGGGCGGTCGAGCTGAATTCGATGAAACCCCAGATGAGACTGCCCGCCGTGAAGTTTTCGAGGAGACAGGCTACCGCATCTCCGGAGAGCTTGAACACATCCACCATCAGGACACATATGGTTTCCTCTACGACACCTTCCTTGCCGTTTCAGAGGAAGAGTTCGTCCCGTTTCTAACCCCGGAAGCCGAAGGATTTGCGTGGGTGCCACTCGAGGAGATCCCTTATCCTCGGCACGACGGTCTTCAGGACCTCCTGACGAACCGACTGACCGCTAACCGCCTTGAGCGAGCCGTAGAGCGCATCAGCGGCCGACCTTGCAACCTGCTAGCCTCAGCCTGATGATCCTCCTCAACAGGAGGATCTCATGCCAACACGCTTCCACGAAAACATCGGTTATTCCATTGAAGGCGCGCAAGATAAATCTCGCTGGACAGAACTTGTATGTGCGATTGCAGACCGTGTTGAAGAGCTTGGCGTGTCCGAGGAAATTGTTTTTCACGGCACCTCGCTTGAGAAAGCGCGAGGGATCCTGGACGAAGGCATGATTCCCACGGACGCTTTTGAAATCTTCCCTGATGGAAGCGAAGAGGTGTCAGAGGGAAGCTTCTGGGGAACGATCAAGACTGCTGCTTGGTATGCAGAAGACACCTCGTTTCACAGAAGCGGAGGCCGACCAGTCATTATTGCCTGCCCAGTGAGTTTCCTGCAGACGTACACAACACTATGCGCTGACATCCCGTCGAGGGACTTTCCCGTGCCCGGCCTCACCAAGCTAGACGATCCGGACATCGCTTCGGAATGGACGACGGGCACATTCCGAAGCTGGCAGGATAGCCTCAGAGAGCTCGGTTCATTCACAGCCATTCATGACTACGACTTGCCGCTCGACATGGCGATCCTAGCCGACACAATCGAGTCCTTCGATCGAATCCTTCTTAGCAATACGTTTTCCGCTTGACCTGACAATTGAATCCTTGCTACCCGGAGACAACCGCAAATCAGGAGCGCCTTACATGCAAGGATTCGAAGTCACCCTTGAGGAACACGGCATGTTCCTCGTTCCATCGCAGACCCCGGAATTCGGCAATCTTAAAATAGCCTACGACCCCGAGTTTCGCCGCCGCCCATGGATTGTTCTGGAGATGGATTTGGCCACGTGCCAATGGTACCGAATGGATTCGTTCGTCACTCTTGACGAGGCCCTCGACTGGGCCGTCAGCGACGTTACAGAAATCAATCGTCCGAACTACCGTGTTAAGCTCCCCTGCGGCAATTACTTCTCACGTCCCGGACGCATTCCCGCCGAAGAAGTGCTTTCATCCATGGGGTGGGTCTATGTGACGCACCTTGTTGGTTTTTCACCGTTCACATCCACGGAACCGTGCTCGGAGGCCCTAGCCCTCAAGCATTTTCTCGAAATCACGCAGGACAGCCCGACGGTCGAAGTTGGAGAAGTCACCGCCTGTGATGAAGGTCAAAACTGTTTCTGGATCGCCGACCTCCGTATTCCATTTGATGGTTTCATTCGACGCGAAGATATTGAAACGGAAACGAATATTTCTTTCGCCGCGGAAAATATCCCGTTGGTTGAAGGCTACGACTGCGTGATTGCGGTTGGTGGCGAGGCCCGCTCCGCGGAGATCCTCTCACTCGCTGAGCACGCGGCCGCAAGGCAGATGCAGGCAGCCTAATCCCCTGGGGAGGGCAAAACAGACGAGGACAGAGATTGTGAATACCGAAAGCAGTGCAGTCGAGCAGGGTGGGCCGGAAGGCATCCCCTTTAAGGAAACGCATGCAATCCACCCGGACAATGTGACATCGATCACTACATCCCGCGAAACACGAGCTGTCGATGACATGGTGAAGGCCTACTTCGATTCCCTCGTCTCGGAGACCGTTCCGGAAGAAATCGAAAAGATGATCGTTGGGTTTCGATAAGCGGAAGAGATCCACAAAGCAGAAGGGGCGGAGTTTTCACTACCGCCCCTTCTGCTTTGTGCCGTAACAGCCTTAGATCGTACAGAACCCGGCCGACAGATCAGCGCCGCCGACTGTGTTGAGTACATAGCAGGTCGAAACCTTCGCATTAGCAAGCAAGACACCCGCCACCATGTAGGTGAATGCCATGCCAAGGCTTCCCTGGCTTCGGCCTTCGATCGTCCCCTTGATCATGAATACGCCACGGATAAACGACCATGCACCAAAGAACGTTAGGATGACGAATAAATGACTGATGAGTTCGGCGTACTTTTTCACGATCGCCAGACTTGATCCGCTGGTATAGGTGAGGATGTTACTGGATGTCGAGCCCAAGCCAGTTTCACCGATAGCACCATCCACGCCGAGCACGGTTTTGCTAACTAACGAAAACGCCAGCGGCGCGTTCATCAGAAGAACCGCTGTGAAAAGCTTGGTCAGCCCACCGCGGCCGTGCGATCGAGGATCCTCCGCGCTCTTCGCTATATCAATGAGCGTCATCGCGAAGATAAGAAGGCCCGATATGAACACCATCGCGAAGAGAGCGTACACCGCTATCGGAACCACGTTCAGCGCAATATTCTGCGCCATACAGGCAGCAGGAGCATCCGAGGTAAGGCAGTTATCGACTGGCCTTACTCCTGCCAGCGCCCCATTGATAGAGGCCAGGAAATCACCGCTGGTGCCATTCTCATTATAGTCCAGCCCGGCCTGGTTGAGCTCGCCACCACCTCTTGCAGCACCGAGGATGGAGGTCATCCCTATTCCTGCAGCATCCGGAAGAGCGATCAACGCAGCAGCGATCGCGATATAGGCGAGACCCGGAACCCAATCCTTGCTGTTCGACTGCGCGCTCTGCGATGAGGCTGCAGCGATCTTCATGAAGCCCTTGGCGAACATGATGATGCCAGCGAGGGCAGCGCCAACTGCCACGAGCAGAAAGATCGGATTCCATGCATCCTGCACGAGTGCGGAAATGCGACTGCCAATAGTGTTATCGGCGTATGCCGCGAATGGCATCAGCGACGCGAACAGGAAGACCGTTGTTTTCGCAAGGATACGTTTCAAGACCTTGTTCCCCAAAAGAGAAAGAGGGCGAAAACCGCCCTCCGTTTTAGTCATCGGCTGGCTTAGAATGCCGCGCCACCCTGCGTCGTCATGCTGCCCGGGTCGCCGAGCGAGAACGAATTGGTCATGATAGCGGCAACAGCCGGAATCGCGACCAGTCCAGCTCCCACAGCGATACGCCAAGCGCCTTCGCTGTACTTCGTCTGCGGGTTTTCAGATGCCTGCTTCAGCTTGAAGAAGCCCGTAGCGAACATCACGATGCCGCCGAGAGCGAAAAGAGCGAGCAGAAGCTTGCCGACGGCACCTGCCTGGTCGAAAGCACTCTTGGCTGCCGTACCGATGGTACTGGCAGCGCTCGCCTCGCTGACAGGACCAAGAGATGCCACGGTCGCAGCCGCGGCGAGTGCATATGGAAAGTCACGAATCTTTGTGATCAGCTTGCGCATGGAGACCCCTCCTAGTTGTAAGGATTCGACCATCGAATCCTCCAAAACCTCGTTTCGGTTTTCTTAATGATTACGCGCACACTTGAGCAAAACAAGGATTTCTGCGGTAATTGAAACGCGAGGTTTATAAACAATTCCAGAAACTTAAGTGTTTGCTGGCGTTGTCAACGGAGTTGCATCACATGTCACAGGCGAAAAACGTATGGCCATCGGCGGAACACGCCATTACGGCGATACTGCTCGGCGACCTTTACGCCAATGCGCGCCTTCATTTTGTCTCCAGAGTTCTCGCACTGACCCTCATCGTCACCTCAATTCTTTTCATCGGGACATTCGCCCTCCTCGGAAAAACGGATCAATACCGTTACATCCTCACGGACACGACAGGATTCGTGATCCCGCAGACCCCACTTGCGCTTCCCAATCACGACGATCGCTACATCGTTGACTGGACACTTGATGCGGTCACGCGGTTGTACACCTTCGATTATGAGAACTACCGTCTCCAGTTCCAGGACGCGAAAAAGAACCTCACCATCACTGGATGGCAGAGTTTCGAAAAAGCGATGGAGTCTTCAGGCAACTTCAACGCCGTCGTCGGCTACAACTACGTAACTACTGCAGCGCCGACCGGGCCCGGCAAGGTCGTCAAAACAGGCGCTATCACGATGGGAACCGAAACGCGCTTCGCATGGAAAGTCGAATTCCCCATGGTCATATCCTACCGCTCGTCGAGAGTGGGCAAGGATGGCAAACCACTGATCACGGAACAGAACCTGACGATGGCCGTAACGGTCATTAGGGTGCCGGAATACGTCAACCCTACAGGCCTTGGCATCCGAGCACTGGTAGCGGAGTAATCATGTCATCTTGCCGAAGCGATGCAGAACTGCAGCTCGAAGCCCTGATCGTAGCCGCACCTCGACCTCAGTCTGTAGAGCGGATCAGAAGCATTCTCGGAAACGAAACCGACACAGCCATTGAGAACCTCACTCAGTGGTGGGCGGGCCGCGGAATGAACGTGCAAATCAAGGATGGTCACATATCCCTTGTGCCATCGCAGGACGCGGTACGCATTCTCGCAGCAGCCGACGGTCGGAACAGACGACGCTTAACCGAGGCCGCCGTCGAGACCCTGGCCTATATCGCCTTCAACCAGCCCGTAACGATTCCAGATATAGAGAAAGCTCGCGGAGTTGCCTTGTCCAAGGGGCTAATGGACTCACTTCTTGACGCTGGTTACGTGAGGGCATCGCTACGAAAGACCAACTCAGGACGTGCGGTCATGTATATCACGACCGACCTCTTTCTCGAACACTACAGCCTCAGCTCGCTCGCCGATCTTCCAACTCCTGATGAAATGGAAGACTTCGGACGGCCCCCATCTGACCACTACATGTCAAACGATGTCCCACAGCCGCACGAGGATTTAGCATTGGGGTTCGAGATCACGAACCGCTCCTCAGCCAGCGTTGACTTCCAGTCGACCTGAGCACCATCGAGAAGCACACCAGATACTCCATCGATCGCAACGGGTAAAACCCCCTCACCTATTTCAATGAAGGTGTCGTCCGGGAGTTTATTGGTATCCATTCCGATGCTGTAAGAGAAGCCCTTACAGCCACCGCCCTCGACCGATACGCGAAAGAAGACATCCGGACGACCGTCCGCAGCAATGAATTCCCTGATCTTTTCCCCGGCAGCTTCAGTAATCGTGACAGCCATAAACCTATCTCCACATTGAATGGATTCACTCTATATATCACATGGCTCGCGTTCCAGCCATCGGCCTCCAAGAATCGAATCCTTCGGAGAAAAGTCTTGTATCCTTCGCCGCATGCGTTGTAATGGCTTGATGAAACCATGAAGGATACGAGATGTTCCTGATAACGAAAGACGAGATCGCTGCTGGCTGCACGAAGGTTCGTTACCAACCGGAACTCGACGCGCCGGAATACGCGTCCGACGACAAATATGAGGCCACAAGCGGCTCCGACAGGGAAGTTGCCCAGATCGCCACACCGTTGGAAATCGCGGAAGCCCTCAAGGATATTTATGACCCTGAGATCCCCGTCAACATTTACGATCTCGGGCTGATCTACGACATCAATGTCGCACAGTCTGGGGACACGGTTGTCCTTATGACGCTCACCGCGCCCAACTGCCCGGCTGCAGGGATCCTTCCCAAAGAAGTCGCCGACTGCGTAGCAGGTGTTTCAGGTGTAGCCCGCGTCGGCGTGAAACTAACCTTCGACACCCCATGGAATCCCGACATGATGAGCGAGATCGCCGAAGTCGAACTCGGCTTCTAAGGAGAAACTGATGTACGAAATCCTGAAAATCACTGACAACGCAGTCGCCCGGATCAAAGCCATTCGATCCGGCAATGAGGAGCAGTTCCTCCGTCTTTCCGTCTCCGAAGCTGGATGTGCAGGCAAGCAGTATGACTTCGAGTTTGTCGATGCACCTGGCCCACATGACGAGAAGGTCGAGAAGGACGGGGAAGCAATTTACGTCGATCCTCTATCCCTGATCTATATCATCGGCACCGAGATCGATTGGGTTGAAAACGGTTTTGAACGCAAATTTATCTTCACCAATCCAAATCAAACCGGAGAATGCGGCTGCGGCCAATCCTTCTACGTGGGTTAGAGACCGACAACGTAGCAACTTGCGAGTTTCGCTGAGAGACTTGGTCATGGAATTCTAGCACGGAGGCCACCATGACCATCCTGTCCAATTTCGTGAGCCAGAATTACGCTCGCCTCGGTGCCGATTTAGCTGATAGGCTCGCCATAGTAGCCGCAATGGGCATGGTCGTCGGCATCACTATATACTCCCCAGTCATGAAAGCCACGACCTCAACCGAACCTGAAATCAAGACAGGCAAAGAGGTCGCCGCCATTCTCGGAGCACATGCCGCTCGGATTGAAGACAGGTTGGCCGACATGGGCATTATCCAGCAAGCCCTTCACGAAAACATTCATCTCCAGACAACTGGGAAATCTGCCGCCATAACCCTTTCCAATCTCGCTAATCATCTCCGTTCGGACACTCCGCATCCCGAACTTGCAGAGCGGGATCTTGAGCGGTTGAACGCTCCGGAAAACATATCCTCCCTGAAAGGTGCTGCCGACAGCCTGAACCAGCAGAAAGCAATCTTATCTGAAGCCTCGAGCGCGCTTCAGGACATCTTTCACACGATTGGCCACGGTGGCTTCGGATTGGAAAGAGACATTAGTCGTCTCGACAGGGCAATATCGCGGTACGAGGGAATCAGACCGGAAGTTACAGCGACCCTGAGAGACAGCTTGGAGCGCCTCCGTGAGGAGCCGTGTGTCCCTGACATCACTCCATAGCTATTAACCAACGGTCAGTAACCAAAAAGCAGTTCGATATACCCACAGTTCAAGGAGGACAACACCATGATAAAAGCAACCATCAGATCCGACGACAGTGTCGCATCCGTATCATTCGATGCCACGCCTTGGTTTGAACAGGCTTCAGATCAGGAAATCATTGATCTCGCCCGTTGTGGATGGGGTGGCGACTATGCCGCAGACGAAGTCAGCCAATTCTTTTCGGATTCGATCACAGCGCAGGTATTTGATTACCTCGACAGTCACCCTGCCAGGGAGACAAACTCGGCTATCGGCCACGAAACTCATATTGACATGGATGAAGCTATCGAGTGGGTCATTGAGAACAGACCTCAAGTAGCCGAGAAACTGGGCGGCACTTGGTCACCGTCACTGGGTCGTTGACAGGTACTGGGCTAGATAGCACCGTTCACGAATCGAGCCGTCACTCCCCTAACATCGAAGCGACACCTCTCAGGGTTATCCTGTAGCTCTACGGAGACCATATAACCGAGCATGGCGAATTCACCTACCACGCATCCGAGCAGTATGAAAACCTCGAGTTCGTGGTCTACGACCAGGGCGATCACCGCCACATCATAGGCCGTTGCCTGTTCGGAAACAGGTTCGGAAAGGACTCTTCCAGCAAGATTCTAATGATGGCCCGCGCAAAGTATCTCGGTCGCCAATTTGCCGCTGGAGCCTGCGCGGAAGATGCCTTGGCGCTCATCCGAACCCTCAAAGAAGACGCGGCCGTCCACTTCTGGGAAGAAGATGACGAGCGCGAATCCATTCTCTTGGATCAAGTCACCAAGGCGATGATCACCGCCCTCGGGGAGCAGGATACCTTCAGGTCCGCAGCAACCTTCTGCAGCATTCTCAAGATCCAAGGCTCGGACGACATCTTCCACGCATTCAATGATCGCTGGAGGCCTACAGCTCTCCCTTCTCCTGAGATGACGCTGGAAGCGGCACGAGACATGGAGGAGCACTTACTCGTACAGTTTCAGAATGGCTATACTCGGGATTTCGAACGCATTCGTTCCATGGGAACACACCGCACTGAGACAGGCCCAAGCCACACGCCTTGATCTCCCTGGTGCACACGTTCCCAATTTTGTGCTAGTCACCGAGCATCGACATACGAGGAAACATGGCAGATCTTTTTGACGACATCCCAAGCAGGTCGCGCCGGAAGGCTGTAAAAACGCCTGTCGCAAAATCCCCCGAACCGCCAAAGACTAGCAGCGAAGGGGACTACGGGGCATCATCTATTCGGGTGCTTGAAGGACTTGAACCTGTTCGCCTGCGCCCGGGCATGTACATCGGCGGCACCGACATCAAGGCGCTCCATCATCTCTTCGCGGAAGTTCTCGACAATGCGATGGACGAGGCCGTGGCCGGACACGCCACGTTCATCGAAGTCACACTGCAGGAATCCGGCCACATCACAGTGACGGACAACGGCCGCGGCATCCCCGTCGATGAACATCCTCAGTATCCGGGCAAGTCCGCGCTCGAAATCATCATGACCAAGCTTCATTCCGGCGGGAAGTTCAACGGAGATGCGTATGAAGCGTCAGGCGGTCTCCACGGCGTAGGCGTTTCCGTCGTAAACGCACTTTCAGACGATCTGACTGTCGAAGTCGCGAAAGGCAAACGCCTGTACCGACAATCCTTTTCCCGCGGCAACGTCCTCGGCCCAGTTGAAGATCTCGGACCTGTTCAGAACAGGCGCGGCACCACCGTCCGTTTTCACCCTGATCCCGAGATCTTCAAAGGCAACCTCCACTTTGAACCCGCCCGCGTGTTTAGAATGGCAAGATCCAAAGCCTACCTGTATGCCGGGGTGGAGATCCGGTGGCGCTGCGACCCTTCGCTTGTCGCCGGCGGAGATCCCACGCCGCACGAGGCCGTCCTCCACTTCCCGGCTGGTCTCGGTGACTACCTCAAGGAGCAGCTCGGGAAAGAACACCTCGTTACCCGACATATGTTCGTTGGTTCATCAGGCAAAGCCGCAAAGCACGGAACCGTAGAATGGGCAGTCGCTTGGTACGGCGGCGACCAGATGGTCAGCACCTACGTCAACACGATCCCCACTCCCGAGGGCGGAACGCATGAGGCAGGACTTCGAAACGTCCTGACCAAAGGCCTGCGGTCGTTTGGAGAGCGTATAGGCAACAAAAAGATCGCACAGGCTACGACTGACGACGTGATGACCTCCTGCGCCGCCATGCTTGCCGTGTACATTCGTGAACCCGAGTTTGTGGGGCAGACGAAAGACAGGCTAGCGACGACGGAAGCAACGAGGATCGTTGAGAAAGCGATGTCGGACAGTTTCGATCACTGGCTAGCCGACAATCCCCAAGATGCAACGAAGCTCATCGACTGGGTCATCGAGCGCATGGAGGAACGACTCCGGCGCAAGAAAGAGAAGGACGTATCTCGCAAGACAGCGGTCAAGAAACTCCGCCTACCCGGCAAGCTGGCTGATTGCTCGCAGAACGACGCAAACGGCACCGAGCTATTCATCGTTGAAGGAGACTCGGCTGGTGGTTCAGCAAAGCAGGCGAGAGATCGCAAGACACAGGCTGTTCTTCCCCTCCGCGGCAAAATTCTAAACGTCGGCAGCGCCACGCGCGAGAAGCTCTCGGCCAACCAGCAAATTGCAGACCTGATACAGGCACTCGGTTGCGGCACTCGCTCGAAATACCGGGAAGACGATCTGCGATATGAACGCATCATCATCATGACTGATGCGGACGTGGACGGAGCTCACATCGCTACTCTGCTGATAACCTTCTTCTACCAGGAAATGCCGGAACTTATCCGGGGAGGCCACCTGTTTCTCGCGGTGCCGCCACTCTATCGCATGACACAGGGGTCGAAATCCGCTTATGCCCGCGACGACAAACACAGAGCTGAACTGATGAAGACAGAGTTCAAAGGCAAAGGAAAGGTCGAGGTCGGACGCTTCAAAGGCTTGGGTGAGATGATGCCAGCCCAGCTTAAGGAAACCACGATGGATCCGTCGAAGAGAACGTTGCTGCGGGTCATCATAGACGAAGCCGATCCGGCAGGTACCAGCGATGCCGTCGACGCGCTGATGGGGACGAAGGCCGAAGCCCGCTTCAAGTTCATTCAGGAGCGAGCAGAGTTCGCGAAGAATATCGATATCTAGCGACTAGGATGAATAACGCGGAGGTGCCGATCACGGTTTTCCGTAAACCTCGTCGCCAACCCCGGCCTTCCGGATTACCCACTCCAGCGCCTGCTCTTCGGTGACACGGAATCCGACGGAAGACGAAACGATCTCACAAAGGCGCTCGATGGGGGATCCTGCGTTCGCAATCTGACCGCTTCTCGCGGATAGCGCCCCTTGATCCCGAAGGAAAGCAGTAGTACTGGCGACACTGTCCCCGCTATCACCTTCTCCAGTAGCAAGCCATCCCTCAGAGCACCCAACTGCTTCAGCAAGAGACGCTACCATCGCAGGTGGGATAGCAATCTGACCACGTTCATATCGCGCGATGGTCGCTTGACTGACGTTGATCGCATCAGCCACAACCGTTTGCGCCAATCCACGGGCCTTTCTAGCCTCACGAAGGCGAACTTCAGCACCCGGTGCCAGCTCCAGATAACCCTGCTTCATACGCCATGCATATTACGATGCGTATAATCATGCAATGTCCGCCAATTATACTCGAATGCATCACGCCACTCTTGGTCGATGCCAGCTAATGCCTTATGGTTTGGCCAACACAACGAACTATCGGATACGCTATGCGCACCCTTAACGACCTCAAGAGCCTTACCTCAAAACTCGCTACCGTTGCGCAGGAGGAGTATGATGCGTGGGCGCAGGACGACGAGGGATTTGACGAGGAACTCGGTTCGGGCGGCATCTGCCACCTGATCGCCGAGCGAATGGTGGAGGTTCTTTCGGAAGAAGACATTGAAGCAACAACAACTCATTCCGAAGGCGTTGGTGAGAACCACGTATGGGTCACAGCGCAGACCTCGGACGGGGTCGCAATGGTAGACATCCCGCCGGGTGTCTATGAGAGCGGCGGCGGATATGTATGGCGCAAGAAGTCTGGCGTAACCATCTCTTCGTCGGATGTCCTCATTGACGTGATTGATCGCGATCCGCATAAGTTCGCTGAATATGCAGGCTTCGACTACGAGGAAATGAATCCTTGAATCCGCGTCATTCTGATGTTGTGATTTACGCCTATATCCATCAGGAAGCGGGACTCGATGATCATTCCGGGCAAAGGCAATATTATCGACGCAAACGTTGAAGCGGTGATCAATACCGTCAACGAGCTCGGTGTCATGGGCAAAGGCCTGGCCCTGGAGTTTAAGTCTCGTTACCCGGCCAACTTCAAGGCGTACGAGGATGCGTGCCAGAGAGGCGAGGTGTCCGTAGGCAAGATGTTCGTGACCGAGCACTTCGACATGTTTGGCCCTCGCTGGCTTATCAACTTCCCGACAAAACGCGACTGGCGAAACGGATCCCGCTTGGAGTGGATTGAAGCTGGCCTCCTCGATCTCCAGGGAGTGATCGCAGACAAGAGTATCCGCTCAATCGCCGTACCTCCACTTGGTTGCGGAAATGGTGGTCTCGACTGGAAGGTCGTGCGCGGCATCATCTGCGAGTCATTTTCCAGATCCCCTTGCGAGGTTCACCTTTACGAGCCTATGCAGGCTTAGGACAGACTGCGGCGTGTACCTTTCACGCCGAGCGCGCATGCTTCTACCGAAACAGGCATTAGCCATCGGAGATAATCATGACCAACGTGTTCGAAAAACCCGAAGACCTTTCTGAGTACCTTTTCCGCATCGTAGATAATGGCGGCTCGACCGCCGACCGTTACACCGTCGTATTCTCTGACGGTAGCTACCTCGGCATGTCATCGAACCCAACGCATCCGCAGGGCGTTTCCATGGCCGGAGAAAGCATCGACCCCCAGGTTCTCTCTGACTGGATCGAGGAAGGCGAGGCTGTCGATCTCGCACTTGGCGATCTTCCGCCGAAACTTATCGAGCACATTATGTTCCGAAATAACGAAGGCTTGGAAGACTTTGTTGAGAATGTGGAACGCGACCGCGCCGCTGCGATCCTCAACGACGGGAATGACTTCGTACCGACCGTCATCGCACTTACCCGCGACAAAGCTGAAGAGAATGATGGCTGCTATGACTGCCTGGGGAAGGGAATCTATCTCTCCGGAGACAAATTCATGGTGAAGTTGGATGGGAACCCAGAAGACGACCGCGGACCCTACGAGACGGCGCGCGAGGTGGTTCTCGCAACGCTTCCGGATCAGTATTCCTTCAGCGGCCCGGAATACCACTCCACCGTTGAAGTGATGCGCCTAACCCCTGATCCTGAGGTTCAGGCCGCAGTGAAAACCCTTGAAGCGCGACGCGAGGCTGAGTGGAAGGCAGAAATCGACAAGCGCTACAGCTAAAGTCCATTCGAGGACGGCGGATCAAACCCGTCCTCGAATTCCTCCTCGTCCTCATCGGCTACGAACGGTGGCCGCCTCTGCGGAATGAACCCGTCGAACAGTTTCTCCGAGGCTACCGCAAGCGCTTTGACATCACATGCGTAGAGTCCAATCTGCCCTAGCCTCATCGGATTCATTTCAACCACAGCAGGCGAACCGTCGAAAAGTGCAACATCGACAACCGCATGATCCGGCACCATCTCTGCAGCGACCTCTTCTACAAGCTCGTAATACCTCGCCACCTGGTCGACATCACTGCGCTTTCGCGAGTTCGTAGGTGTCTCATAAACAGCATTGATGTTTTCGCGCCAGTCGAGAGGTGTAAGCGACACCATGACTGGTGAGAAAGTCACGATCCGACGATCAATAACGAAGAAGCGATACTCGTCTCGCACATCCGCGAGCGCTTGAACCATCAGCTTTGGGCCGTCGATGAATGAGTAGGCCATCGCACCCATCTCATCGTCCACATCGGCTCCCGTCGGGACCCGACAGATGAAATGCTTTGACCGTGTAGATTTTACGAACGCGCCAACTCCCTGCGCATGTAGAGCAGACACCGCATCTCGAAGCCCTTCGATGCTAACGAGACCAAAATCTCTGCCACAGTGCTTAAGGAAGGCCGGATCCCGCCAGTACTCCAACAAAGAAGAGACAGGCTCCTGCCCCGTCTCAAAGCGCTCGCTTCGCCCGAACATGATCCAGTCATCTTCCGCCGGTCTACGCGCTGTAACCGGAGAAATTCGGTCGCCATAGTGATCCTTCATAGCCTTCCAGAGCGCAGCCTCCTCAAGCCGCTCCTCTGGATCATCATTTTCGGTCAGTCGAAACCCAATGTGGTACATATTCCCCTGCCGGCTACTTCAGTCGACGCTCACGATAGCCGATACTGACAGTGTCTCCAACACTTGGCATTAAAAGATGAAACCCGAAATAAAAAGAAGGGCGCTTCTACGCGTGACACTCCCCTGCGTGTTTCTTGCCAGCGTCGCCCTCCTCAACGTCACAGTTAAAGGGCCCGACCGAAGTCTCTCCACATCAATAGAAAAACTATTAAAGGATTGAAATTCGAATCCTTCTTGGCAAACTTCGTTTTACCATATATGCAACAGCAACGAATCCTGTAATCGGAGACTGCCTGAATGGAAAATATCCTTGCATTGGCTGGATCGGCAGGCCGCCAGGCCGATGCCGCTAAGGTCTCGCGTGAACTATATGACCGAATGTTCGACGAGACGCGCAAGACCATCTCAGACTGGAAAATCGAGCACCTCGTCTCCGGCGGTGCCGCTTTTGCAGATCATCTCGCCGTCCGCGCTTTCTTGGAAGGCAAAGCCCGAACGCTGACCCTCTTCCTCCCAGCTCGATTTGTTGGACGAAGCTATCAACAAAATCCGCGCTACTACAGCAACCCGGGCAAGACTTCGAACGATCTCCATGCTCGCTTTTCCAAGACATGCGCTATCGACAGCCTTGGTGAACTGGCTGAAGCAATTCGGCGTGGTGCAAACGTCCACGTTCACGAAGGTTTCCAGACGCGGAATATCCACGTAGCTCACGCTGCCAACCATATGCTGGCTTTCACTTTCGGAAATTCGACCAGCCGCGACCTTAAGCCTGATGACGAAGGTTTCCAAAACGCAGCCGTTGCCGGACTAAAAATCACCAAGGGCACGGCGCATTGCTGGGGCGAAGCATGGAAGTGCCGTCTCAAGACACACATTGATCTCAACGAACTGATGGCCGCCTGAGACCTGGAGAAAGACGATGATTATCACCCTTGAGCCAAACCAGTCGGTTGAGATCCGCTTTGCACACGGTCGGGATCAACATGGCGAACCACTACTGTCGGATGGAACCATTTCCGTAAGCTACGATGACAGAGAAAAGTTCATCCGAGTCCACGCAAGCGATCCGGACACGCAAGGACGCTCTGGCGTGATCTATGAGGAGAACTTCAGCAACCCCCCTCTCCCTGCTTCCGTGACTAAAGAGCAGGATATCTTCAAGATGGCTCGCGCCATCATCGCCGAACACCTCCAGATCTCTCCGGAGTCCATTTCCATGGAGAGCGACATCATGAGCGACATCGGCGCCGATTCACTCGATCTGATCGAATTGGTTATGGCGTTCGAGGTTCAATACGGTCTGTCGATCCCGGATGAAGATGTCGATGACATTGTCTCAGTCAACGACATCGTCCAGTATCTTGCAAAACGCCTATAGCCTCACATCGAGACCGACGGAGCCGCTTCTTCCTCGGAGATCAAAACGATCTCATCAGATATTCTCTCGTTCCGCTTCGCGATGAACTCACTAGCTCCGTCGACAACAGCCTGACGGAGTTCCGCGGCGTTACCACCCTCAGCAATCTTAAGCAGCTCTCTTAGGAAAACCTCAGCTTCTTCGCCACCAGGTCGCCTCGGGACGCACATCCCGGTGAGTTCTTGGCTATCCATCGACCCCTGAAGGTCTTCAACAACCTTGTCAGGCGACAAACCCTGAGCGATCAGCTCATGAAGGTCGTAGCCACTATTCGTGCTCATCGTCCAAAGGCCGGCGAACTTCGCCTCGCCAAGACAGGAACCATACTCCACGTCACCCCAGATACCGCCGTCGCCGCAGTATATACCCTCGATGTCATAAGCACGTCTAACCGCATTCGGAACGCTCACGTCTGACAGATACAAGGTGCTAGCAATCTCATCGATCCGATCGAGATAGGCGCTGTCGCTCCCAAAAGAGTCATAATCTACAAAGCGAGAGGCTACAGCCTTGGCGGCCGTAGACCTGAATTCTTCCAGATTCTCGATGAAGTACTCCGGAAGATCATCGGGGCCATAATCATCCACGTCGATAACGGTTTCATATTCAAAAAGCTTGTCACCGGACAGCTTATCTACCTGAACGAGTTCGACCTTAACCTGACGCATGATTGTCTCCTTGCTTTACAAAAAGACGGTATCAGCACACGCAGCAAGTCAGAACCGCGGCGAATGCCCGCGGGTTGCTCTTTTCTGAACATCATCAGATGCTTGATCCACAACAACAAAAAGGCACCAATGATGCACGACGAATCCTCCATCGAACGCGCGGCCTCTGCCATCTCGAGATGCGCTCCTAAAATTCCATTCCTAAAGTTCGGAGAAGGCGCTGATCAACTCGCACTGGCTTATCGCAAGAAAGGCGGGATCATCGATGATGAAGCGTGTGAGGAACAGTTTGAAGCACTCCAGACTGGCATCTACCGCCGCTTCCCAAAGATCTCCAACGGCCGCGAAGGCTATACGTGGATGAGGATCTCCTCGGTCGAGGGAGACGATATCCGAGATGCCCTGTCTGAGCGTTTCCAAGCCATGTCTTACGTCGATATCGAGTCAGTCCCACTCGATGCCGCGTACCAGGTAATGCAGTGGGAGGAGGTCACCAAGCGACAATCCTCCCGCCGAACATTCGGTCTGTAACCGCACTATAGTCGGTTCAATGAATCAGGAACTGTCGGAGCTTTCTTCTGTGTTCCGGCAGCTCGGTAACGCTCTCCATAATCCTTCAGGTGCTTGGCGACAGAGTTGGCACCTTTGATCTCGCTATAAGTGAGCTTGATCATGGTGGTACCAGAAGCACCTCCGTCAGCTTGGAATTCGATCTGACTTACGTCGTCCGAGATCGTAAGTGTCCCTCGGCCTTCTTTCTCATCGAAGAACCCCAATCCGTTTCCACCTGGCAGGAAGTTCGAGTAGTTGGTGACCAACTGATTGGCAATTGTGATGGCACTTGCGGTCATCGCCTCCCCATCGGCCTGCAGGATCACCTGATCCACTACCCACGGCGCATGGAACGTAGCGACTTCACCAATACCGTCACAAAATGGAATTAGATCCGAACATCCGCCGCCGAAAAGAGCACCGGTGCCCATTTCCATTCTCTTCGACCACCCTTGGAATCGAAGATCAAATCTTGGATCCTGCAAACCGTAAGCGAGCCAACCAAGGTTCGGCTTCAACAGGATCTTCAACGTAAACTCCTGACCTGCCAAAGCCACAGGCTTCACCCGGAGCACGAGCGGTTCCCACAGCACCAGCTCCTTGGCTGCAGGATGAGACTGCGCGAACCCGAGGATGGTTTTGTCTGTCGCCTGTTCTGCCGCGAGCTGAACCACGTTCTTGAGCACACGACCGAACGGCATGCCATTCTCGTCCTTAACCGGCCCCTCCGCGGTCGGGATCAGCGACTGAACAATATCAACGATCTTTTCCGGCCCATAATTTGCCCCCTCGAAGGAGGTGTTCCATGAGCGATGAGCCTGCGTTCCCAAGAAAAGCACGTTGAAACGAACATTCCCCGGCAATTTCTGCAAGCGGCACCAGACCTGCACAAGATTGTCTCTGGGATTGATACCGAGGAACCATTGCAGCGAAGCCGATGATGAATAATCAGGAGCTGCGCACCTTTGTTGCTGAACAGCAGGAGCCTGCGTCTGAGGAACTGTCTGGGCCTGAGCCGATGAACAGGACCACAGCGCAGCCGCTCCGGCGATAAAATAGGAGATCAAACGTCGCATATCGTATCCTTTCACATTAGGAAAAGGGTCGCATTGCACGAGACATGGCGCAAGTATTGAGCAACACAGTGCGTTGACACCGCGGCTTTCAAAAGCCTAAATGAATCCTTGAAGGATGGATTTCAAAGCCCCTCCCGCCACTCTCACGGAACATTCGATGTCAACGAAGCGCCCGCAGAACAATCCTATCAAAGCTGAATTCAATCGCATCGAAGCAGCATCAACCCCATGGTGGGCCAACGCCTTCAGCGTCTTCAGCACTTGTGTAACGCTGGCGATCCTGCCTTTCCGGATGGTGGTGCTCGCAGCCGAGGCCATCGTAGCACTTACGTTCGCAGGCCTGATAGCAGTAGTCTATCTTTGGTACAATGGTATGATACCAGACTCTACCGTCACTGAGCTACTAGGCTCTCTCGGAAATCGTTTGATCGGCATTATTGAAAATTCAGGCCTCATCTGAAGATTCAGTTCAGCGCTCGTTCAGGATTCGGCGTTCAAACTTTCATCAAGAATATGAATTCAAGAAAGGATTCAGATGAAAAAGATTGTCGCCTCTGTAGCAGTGACTCTCGCCGTATTGATGATCCCGTTTTCCGCATCAGCTCAATCGCATCGCCCTTCCGATCGTGGACATCAGGTGGAACGACCTTCTGACGGCGAACTTGTCGTCCGGGGAATCGTGTCTGGACTAGTGGAAGCATCTCGTGCGAAAGAACCACCGCGCTACGAACGAAGAATGCCTCCGCCTCCACCAAGGTTTGAACCTCCACGTCGTCATGGCGAATTTAGAGGCCCGCCGCCGCGCCATGTAGCCCCGTGGTCGCCCGCCTGGCATCGTTGGTGTTCTCAGACCTATCGTTCCTTCAACCCGCGGACGGGAACCTTTATCGGTAAAGACGGCCGAGCGCACTTCTGCGAAGTCCGCTAATCAGCTCAACCAGAGCTTCTCTTTTTTGGTACCCGAGAAGCTCTTTATTCGCCAAGAGAACACTCTCCAAACCGAAATGAAGCGGCCTCGGCCAATGCCCCGGCTTAATCCACCGAGCTTCGTTCGTCTCCCATCCAAGAACCGGGTCGAACTCAAAAGGCACTTCTGCCAAGAAGGTGTCATATACGAAACCAGATACATGTCTGTAAGTGTGCAGATGAGAGAGGCGCAACGCTCCCTCGTATCCCGTTTCCTCAGCGACCTCTCGCCGAACTGCAGTCTCAGGATTTTCACCCGGGTCAACGGCACCACCCCATGTGCCCCAAGTTAGAGGCTCGTTGACCTCTTCCGACCGAAGACCAACCAATAGTCGCCCACTAGCCTCAGCTCGAATAAGGCAACCCGCGCCACGAACACCCCAGAAATCGTGCGTCACGCCGATATCGTTACCGCCGGAAGTAGCTGTTCAACAGTCTCCCGGATGGTGACATTAAAATCCTCGGCGCTGCTGGCGGTAAATTCCTTGTAGTCGTCCCCGAAGGACAACGAACACAGGACAAAGCCCTCTGTTGTCACTGCCGCATCGATCTCCAGGCCATCGCCTCGAGTTAGCGTCACCTTGCTCAGTCGGCCGCTTCTGGATGCCTCTTCGACTGAAAGGCTGTGATAGCTTCCAGCTTCACGACCCAAGACTTCAAGCGATTTCAAAACATCACGGACACCCTTATCCGTGATGACATACTCTTCCTCGCTATCGACGGGCATAAACTCCTGGCCAGCGCGACGAAAAGCGTTCTCCAGCTCATCGATATATTTTGCCGCTCGCGGATAATGCTCCGAAACATCGATGCCGACCCTGCGCCCGCGGAACATACCGTCGTCACCAGCCTTGGCAGGAAACACCCGTCTGAGCGGTTCGATATCGTCAGGACGAGTGTACGCCTCCTCGAAGGTGTACCCGGTCTCGCCAATTCTCTCAGTTCGTAGTCGAGCCTGCGCAATCGCTGCGTTCGACCACTCGGTGCCGTCTTTGGGCACAACCAGTGAGACAACGTGTGCGCGCCCGCGGCCATCTATGAATTGGATTATATGATTGAGAGCGGCTCGTCTCGCCGGGACAATGACTGGCTGAAAGCCATATTCATTCACAACAGAGGAGAAATCTCGGATGTCCTCAACGATTTTCGTGGCGAGCTGCATGAGAAGTCCTGCCTTGGTTAGTACGGAAGCTTGTAAGAGCGGCTTCTGCGTCTTTCGACGATAACACCGCTTTCAGTTCTACTCACCGCCGGCCGGGGAGATTTAATCTGTTCTTCACCGCCCCCTAACCGACCGAATACTTCATTCGCGTCATACACCTTGTTGTAGTCGAAATTGTCGTCGCCCATCTCGGAATAGAGATTGCCGAAACCTGCCATGTTGTCCTCGCTTGAAAAGCGACCCCTCCGGCCGCCCTCAAATGATGTCAACCGATATTGCATCCCGCAAATCCGCCGGCATCCCACCCGTCAAGGATTGACGTTACAGAATTACGGCAACAGGATTCAAATAATCATTCACGGAAAGCGGAATCCATGACGTATGCAAGGATACATACGTCCAATCCTGGAGCAGAAATATGCGTGTCGAAATTGCAGGTGCCTTATCGTGCGGTAAATCCACTCTAGCAAAGAGGTTGGCATCGTTAGGCCACACTATTGTATTCGAAGATCTCTCCACGAATCCTTATCTCGACTTACGCGTTCAGGATCCAGAGAAGTACGATTTCCTTTGCCAGCGCCAGTTTGTTCTCGACAAGATCGCGTCCCTAAGAGCTGCGGAAGCTACCGGAAAACCATATTTCGCAGACTTCAGCATCGCCGCGGAACGCGCCTACGTCAGTCACTACGTCTCACATCGCCCAGACTGGATATCCGAGCTCGAACTATTGATGGATCAGTCTGAACTCGAGCAGGGGCTGCCGGACCTCATCATCCACCTTCAGTGCGCACCGGAAGCACAGCTCGAACGCATCCGCATTCGAGGGCGTGAGTTTGAGCAAGGCCACGACATCCCGTTTATCCGCGACATCAATGATCGCGTTCATCACCAAGTTGAGCGGATGATCGACAAGGGCGTTCGCGTTGCCGCCTTCCGCACCGATCTGATCGGCTGGGACGAAGTCATCAACTCCTTATTCCTCAACCACCTCGCCGCGACACCTTTTGTCTCCGCCGACTAACTGTCGGGTAGACCTTGTGCAAGGCAGTTCTTCTTGAACAAGATCAAGTATCGATAAAAAGCGGGAGTCCAACATGCAATTCGAGTGGAAACAAGTTGGAAAAGACAAATGGGTAACGACCCCCAACGGGGACGGCCTGTATGGTTTGGTACATGCTGAGGAAGCCTCTGATGGAGAAACCGAGTACTGGGGCATGACCTGCATCGATAACGACATCCCCTTCGGCCCAATGGAGACTTCCGAACTCGAGATGTCTCTCGATGACGCTAAAAAGGTAGTCGAAGCGCGACTCTCTGAAGACCTCGGCTTTCAGCCAAGTCGCTGATCCAAGACCAACAAAAAGCCGCCCAGGAGTCTGAGGCGGCTTTTTGTTGGTAACGCGTTACTTTGGAACCTTGGTACGCGTATCAGACCAATTCGCGATAGCTTCCGTAATCGCCTCCTCGATGGTGATCGCCTTGTCATGGCGGATCCAAGTACGGTGACAGTCTTCAACAAAGACTTCTGTATCGGCAAAATTCTCAGGCTGCAGGCGAATACCCAAGATGCGAACCTCATTACGGTGTGTCACATTCTGGTAGGGGTGATGACCGTACTTTGCGAACGCCATTCTCAGGTACTTCTCGAACTCATCTGGTGTCGGCGCAGGAAGAACGACACGGATATGGAATCGACGCAGAATGGCGCGATCTAGCATTCTAGCATGGTTGGTTGCACCGATGACCATGACATGCGGAGGTACATCATCGAGCTGAACGAGGAGCATCGAGACAACACGCTTCATTTCGCCCGTCTCGTTCGGATCATCGCGCTCCTTGCCGATCGAGTCGATTTCGTCAAAGAACAGAATGCAGCGATGTGACTTTGCAAAGTCGAACACTGCCCTTAGACGCTTGGAAGTCTCACCTGGCTTCTGAGAAATCAGCGCGTCATAGCGAACCATGTAGAGCGGGCACCCCATATAGTTAGCCAGCGCTTTGGTGACCTGTGTTTTCCCGTTACCCGGCGGGCCGAAGAGGAGCGCCTTGTTTCTCGGATCGAGCCCAGCGTCGAGGTACTTCTGGTTGTTCTTCTGCTCGTTCAGGAAGTCGTAAAGGATCGTCTTCACATGCTCCGGCAGGATGACATGATCCATGTGCGCGTTTGTCTTGAGCATCGACAAACCAACGGGGATATCATCCTCGCTCTCGAGCTTACGATCGAAGGCGGCCGCCTTCTGCGACATGTCGGTCTTATCCTCGACGACCCCACGTTCGCCACCAGCCATAACTGATTCAAGGAAACGTGCCGACACGTCATCGCCAGCGGCTTCCGCTGCGCGCAGCGCCTCTTCCAGCTCAGCCTTGAAAGTGGACTTGTCTCCACCTGCGCCAGCGCGCAGAAGAGCTTCGAGATTGAGGTAAGTATGTATCATGTCCGCGTCTCGTTTCTCACGCACCCATGATGAATCCCGTGTCCTCGACGGGTCAAATTCTTAGATACCGCCGGCTGGTGGCTATACCTTGTGCCCAACCCACAGAACACGGCCAACGATCTGGTTCGGCTCCATGATGTCAGCACCCTCACGTACAAAGGCAGGATTGTCACAAACGGCTTCAAGCTCCCCTACCGCGCTAAACCTTACACGTCGTACCAGAAGGCGATTTCGAATTCGAACAACATGAGCCGCTCCATCCATCGCCTCGTCGTCCGGGATGAAGATAATCTCCGCGTGTTCGGGAATTGATGGAGCCATGGCAACCCCAGAAGAGATCATGCACCGTAGGATTGAAGGATCCGGAGCAAAGTGCTGGAGGAAGCTTGCAGCGTACGACATTCCGGTAGGGGTCTGCCCGTCATAGTCAACAAGTGGAAGCGTCACGAGCTTGTCTCCCGGCGTAACAGCGACCCCCTGTCCATCGACGTACCAACGCAGATCAATGCCAAGGACATCACAAATTCTGAGTGCCACGTCGGCAGGTGGAACCTTGCCATGAACGTAGCCATGGACGGTAGATGCCACCACGCCGATCTGCTTAGCAAGCCAGGCATTGGAGCGATCACCCAGCGCCTCCTTCAGTCTTGCTCCACGCTCTTTGTTCTCTTCCATCATCGTCCAGTCGGAATCTCGAATTCTTGGTTCGAAATATCGAATGCTTGGCGCGTCGTCAACCGATTTTCACGCCTAAGGATTCAAAATATCGAATATTTACTCGTTGTGCGTTCGGAATCGTGAATTTTCGGGCTTCTGAATCCCCTGGAATCTGACACAAAACTCAGATCGAGGTTTCACCGAAAACTTCGAGCGTTCGGAATCTCGAATTTTTAGTGGACTCACGCGAGTCTTTTCAGGCCATTTCGCACATACAGAAGGTCGAAACTCAACTCCAGATTCGAGATTCCGAACGCCACAAGCATAAGATTCATTATTTCGAACGGAATCAGGCCTGAATCGGTTGGTTGAATCGAGATTCCGAACGGTTGAATCGAAATCTCGAACGTTCGGAATCTCGAACGTGTTCGACTCTACTGCCGCAAGTCTCGCTACTCATCACTCAACCCAGGACCGACTCTGCTACTTCCGGATTGCAGCGGCTCTGATACGGGCACATGACGGTCGATGTGCCCGGTCGTTGAACGTGCTCTCACACGCGCGCGCCACGCGCCGGCGAAACCACCATATTTGATCCGTCGGAATCATCGGTGGATCATTGAACCAGCGCGGGTACGCCGCAGAACGTCAACAGGGTCACCGAGATGAACGAACCACGCATAGCTTCGGCAACGGCCTTTTTTCTAGCATCGATTCTCATTGGCGGATCGACCTCCGCACAAGGGTTCGACACTACACCGCAATATGAAGCATACTCTCCAGCCGCACAGACCGTGCCGAAAGTGAACCTTCCGAAGATTCAGACGAGCGGGTCGCTTCCAATGGCCACCTCCATCCCAAGCCCATCCTCCATTTCCTCATCCCCGACAGTCGGTTCTTTTCCGTCGTCCGGCACTACCGCGCAACCAACGAGACGCACGGATGCCGGAGCGATACGGAGGGACAGGGAAGAGAAGAAGCGGGAACCGACTGTCTCTACTGGAACGCCTCCTGCTGCGCCCGTAGAACAGAAATACGCGGAAGGAATGGTCATTGAAGGAAGGGCAACCGTCTATGACGGCCAGAACCTTGTTGTGAATGGTGTTTCTATCCGTCTGGATGGAGCTGAGGCCCCGGCGATCTCTCAACAGTGCATGACCCGTCAGAGCCTGGTATGGAACTGCGGGACACGCGCGAAAAATCGTCTAATGGAACTCGCTCAGGGGAAGAAAGTCCGTTGTACGGTGACAGAACCTTTGGGAACCGGGGCGGCGGCTATTTGTTCAATAACCGGAATATCGGATCTTGGGGCGGCTATGATCCGTGACGGGTGGGCCGTGGCTAATGGTCATGACAAAGGTAGATACGCGGCTCATCAGATGACCGCAAAGGCCGGAAAATTTGGTATTTGGATCGGCCCGTTCGAAGCACCGTGGACATATAGGGCACGGTATGGGCAGTGACTCTGATGGGCGGTCGGAGTTCTGCGGAGGATTGCAGCCCGCCCGTCGGAATCGAGTTTTAGAACTAAACGAATCCTTCTTGTAAGATTCTTTATATTCAGGGATTTCGAACGTAGCCTAGCGACATGAATCTTAAAGGCTTTTTGGGTTGCATAGGCTGCAAGTCCCCTGGAAATCGACACGAACTCCCCTAGAAATCACACAAAATCGCTCGCAAGGATTCGCCACCAGTTGAAAATATCCAATCCTTACGCTAATTACCTAAAGGAGATCACTAACGGTTAGGCGAAAAGCCTAGGCAAGTAGCGAACATCCTTAGGATTGATCGACTTGTCTGAAAGACGGATACAGAAAGGCGTAGGAACGATGGAATTTGGGCTCGAATACGACACCTTCCGTGAAGGCAGCAGCATCATCACAGCGGTTCCTCGTGAGAACTTCCCCTTCACCCCTCTTGATGAGCATATCTTCACATACCTTCTGTGCCGCTTTTACTACGAGATCGACAAAGGCAGCGTTCACACAGTTCCTGTGCGCGACGTATTGGAGTTCGCCCGCCTTGACCGTCCGGCAAAACTTCATGACTCTTTGCGTCGTCTGAGCACCGGACAGATTGAGATCGACTATATCGACAAGGACACGAACGATCAGCGCACGTTGTTCGCTAACTACCTTTCGTCGGATGTCTCGCATGCTGAAAAGGGAATGCTGACATTCTCTTTCTCTCCTATCCTTGTACCTTTCCTGCGCGACCCGAAGATCTATGCAATGATCAGCACCCGGGTCATCCGCACGCTAAGGACGGTTCCGGCCCAGCAGCTCTACAAGATGATGTGCTTGCGCTATCGTCTTCGTAACCCGGTCTGGCAGGTTCCAGTCGAAAGCCTCCGTACTCACCTTCGGGTGGGCGACAAGTACAAGCGCTTCGACAACTTCCGTACCCATGTCCTCGAAAAGGCGATTGCTGACGTTAATGCGGTGGCATACGAGTTTGATGTGATCATCGATGACACGATCATTGGTGGAAAGGGTGGACAGGTTCAGGAAGTCGTATTCCGCGCAGTTCCGAAATCCCATACTCGTATTCTTGAAGCCAGCGGTGTTCGCAGCCTTGCCGGACCCGGTTCCAAGCGGAAAAACGTCGACAACCACACCGTTGATCTTCTTGATGGCATGACCAATTCGGAACGTGGCCATCCGGCCGAAGTCTCAACGTTCGGCATCGAAAAGGCTCGAGAAGTCATGCCCGCGGACGCTGATCTCAACCAGCTTCTGAACGAGTGGCGGACGATCAATCGCGGACGCACCTTCGTTGATCCAGACAAAGCCTTCGTTGAGTGGATTCAGATGTCGGTTGAGCGTGAAAACGATCCGATCCTCAAGAACCTCGATGACGATGTCTTCGGCGCTCTGCTGGCCCAAGGAGAGTGACGAATGGATCCTAAGCAGAAAACATCCCTGATCTCCCGGCGAGTGTCGGCGCTCGGCTTTTCTGACAGGGTTTTCCGTGATGCAGAACGCATCGTGGAAAGGGCGGGTTTCACTTTGCCAGGTATCGTTCAGGAGCTTTGGAAGGAATGGCTGAACGACCTCGTGGCAACGAGCGTGAGTTCGGAATATCGGAAGGCAGCACGAGATCCGGGCGGCAATTTCCTTGAGTGGCTGAAGGCTCGCGTCACGCGTCGTTTCCATGTGACCTGGCGGGCACTTGATAAGATTTCCCGTTCATACGGCCCGGAGATCGCTACTCAGTTTGCCAGCATCATCTGGCCACAGGAGATCGCTTGGGCGCAACGCATGCGCACGTTTGACAACCCCCATGTGGCCACACGGGCGGCTCTTTTCCTTCGTGAAACAGAGGGGAAGCCAGCAAAGACCTTCTCTGCCCTTTGCGACATCTACGCGGAGACAGTGAGAAATGTCATTGATCTCGATAATCCCGTTCGGGACATGAAACCGGAGGAGATCCGGTTCGCCGAGGAACTTCCGGACTACACGCCTCTGTTCCTCCAGTACGCAGGACGCGCGTACAAAGATGTTCTGGAGCGAATGGATGGTGACAAGCTTAGACTGCTTGCAGAGCGCGCAAAGAAGGATGAGTTGAACGATAGGACAGCGGATCTGGCTCGACAGATGGCAGCCTCGACGCGCGTTAATCCGATGCGTCATTCCACCTCGATTATCAGTGCGGCAATCAATCTCGGCATTGGCCCAAACGAGCTTTACCTTGCAGAAACCGCGTTTCTTGACCGTCTGGAACGTGGAGATGTTGCTGTGGAACGTGGAACGCGCACTCCTCAGACCAGCTTTATTGCCGCGATTTCTGACAAGAAGAGCCGCAAGGCATTGGTGTCCTCTTCGATCGCGCCTGAAATCGACCCGGCTGGAGACATCTGGGACATCGCTCAACTCGATCGCCGTTGGCTTGACACCCTCCCCAAGGGCTACCTCGCCTTTTCCGGCCTGCGCCAGAAACTCGATGAGTGGAAGCTTGCTATCGTAGAGCACCGCCGGAACATCCCGTATGACCGGGTCTCCGACTTCGGATTTTTCATTGCTGGTGCGCCAGCCCAAGCGAGGACCACTGATGCTTGATAGTGTTCCAGCCGAGATGGTGGCCAAGTTGCTCGAGCGTGGCTACGAAGTGGCTCGCGGCACCGCAGCCCGTGCAGCACGTATGGCTGAGAACCGCGCCCGTATTCGCGCCAGCCTTGAAGAGCACGATGCAATCTTTGAAGTGCCGAATGACGTACTCGATGAGGTTGATCTCGGCGATGACGAGGTTTCGGCTATCGACGGAGCGTTCATTTGCGACAACCAGAGCATCGGCGATCTTTGTACTGCCGTCGCAGTTTCCGTCGGCCCTGGCGATGGCGATGGAAGCAGTCGTATTTTCATGGAGAACGTCTCGCGCCACGCGACAAACAAGGACCTGACGGCGGGTGTGATGGCCTCCATGGAACTTGAGGCCGCCGCCTCGTCTGACGCGCGAGTTGTGCTCGTTGACGGTTCTATGCTTTCAGGTCTCATCACACTCTCCAAGGCTATCTATAGCGCTGGTGGTGGCGGGAATGTGCTCTCTGATCGCGTTCTGGCCTGTGCATGCCATGAGGTCCGAGATGCCGCGACGCGCCTACTAAGTGACTCGCGATATGTTGCACTGCCAAAGTACACGACCACCAACGAACTTGCGCGTTGGCTTCCTTCGGAGTTTCATTCTCAGGATGGCAAGACGCTTGCGACTATGGCGCTGCGCCCCGGCGAGATGACACATTGGATCGAGAAGGCTGAAGCGACGCGGAACGCACAGCGTAGCGTTGGTCGAGCATTGGGATGCGACGACGAGCAGGACAAGTACCTGAAGCACCTGATGGAAGAGGTCGTGTCGTGCTATTACCGTCCTCACCCATGGACTCCTGCGTTCCGCTTGGATGTAGCACGTAAAACCTCCAAAGACGCGGAGGCTACGACCCTGATCATCAAGGCAATCAGGGATAACACTCAGACCTCCGGCATCCTCGAACCTTTCCCGCTCTACCTCGTGGATCAATATGCAAAGCAGATTTCGGCTGGAGCTGCGCCCATGGTTTCCATGGCTGCGATGGAAAACCTCGATGACGACGATGCACAGCTCATGCTCGCTATGCGCTACCGAAGCTAAGGAATAACAAGATGAATCAACCAAGCCCTACCATCGCCGCCATCGGCAGCCCCTCCTCTACTGAAGAACTTTCTCTCGACGTTCTGTCTACTGCTGCTGAATCCCGTCTTGTTGGCTCCCTTGTAGAGTTCAGCCTGACGCAGGAGGGACGTGAAGTCTGCGTCACCGGTCAGGTCACAGGACTTGAGCTGAGCAACAAGTTTCACGAGAACCCTGTCTTCAAGAACATCATCAAGGCCAAGGGAAGGATTCCACATCTCTCCGGACGCGAGGATGTGCGTACGGCAACACTCTCTCCGGCCGCCACCTTTGGCTTCGATGGAGATAATTGGGGGCACGAGGTTCTCGGGACCGTTCCGCCCGCTGGCACGCCTGTTCGCAAGCTGAAGCAGGAGAAGCTCGACCTTCTTGTTTCAGCGCAGAAGCGTGACTTGTTTTACATCGGGAAGGCCTATGGCGATTCCGAAGTCTCGCTCCCGATGTATGTAAAACACTTCGGCAACCCTGCGACGGGTGGTCAGGGTGAGGCATACCATACGATGACGGTCGGGAAGACTGGTTCCGGCAAGTCGACGCTCGCAAAGATGTTGCTTTCCGGTTATCTCCGCCATCCGGAAATGGCGGTTCTCATTATCGACCCGAAAGGTGAGTTCTCCGACGAGATCGCCGGATATGCCGTCGGCGACTCCGGTCTCCCGTTTGCTGGCGTTCTCAAAGGACTGAATCGCGTCGCCGAACGCTATGGCATTACTCAGGTTCGCTTGGAAGGCTACGATCTGTTCGAGGAGGTCATGCTATCGCTCGGTATCGACCGAGATCTCAACATCCGCGGTGCCGACAACAAGATCGAACTGGCGCAGGCGTTCACTGAAATTATTCGTTCGTCGTCAAATGAACTTGCCCTGGACAACTTGCAAAGCAGGGACAGCCTTCGTGACATTCTCACGATCATCATCGATGAAGAAGACGGCTATGTAGACAGGATCTATAAGTCGAAGGAACCACAAGAATCCCTTAAGAAGATCATCGAGAAGATCCTGTCTAACGAAGACCACCGTATCTGGCAGACATGGGATTTTCTTGGATATCTGTTCCAGTCCGATGGCCGTCGGCGCACTATCGGTGAAATCGTGCGCTATGTCATGACCAGCGAGCCGGGTGAAAGGCCCCTGATCACACTGGATCTGTCAGTGTCCGGCAACCGACGAGATCTGGTCGATCTTGGAGAGCAGTTTGCTGCGCTGCGCGCAGCCGATGAGGAGCGGGATCTCTTCACCGATAGCCTGCAGAAGAAGATTATCTACCGGATTGTGTCTGATATGCGCCGCCTGGCGGAAACGATCTGCTCGGAGCGACTGCGTACCGGGAATAAAGCCAACGTAAATACGGCCGTACTCTTCGAGGAGGCCCATCGTCACGTTCCGTCGCGTGTTGCCTCGGATGATGAGGACGGGAAAAAGCTAAAAACGAAGATCATCGAGTGTATTCGCGAAACCCGAAAGTACGGGCTTGGATGGCAGTTCATCGATCAGACAATCAGCGGCATTGACAAGGAGATCGTTCAGCAGATCCGCTGCTTCTACGTCGGCTACGGGCTTCAGATGGGCGAAGAACTGTCGAGCGTGCGAGAGCTGATCGGCGGAGATCAGGGCGACATCTCGCTATACCGCTCATTTAAGGATCCCGCGAGCTATGGAAAGCCGTCGGACAAGAAATTCCCGTGGATGGCGTTCGGTCCAGTTTCGCCACTTGTTGCCAATCACCCGCTGTTCTTCCACGCCTACGGCGGTTCGGAATTCATTGAGACCAATAATCTCCCGGTTCGCATTGATACCGCACCACTACGTCGCCCGCGCAACATTGCGCCACCGAAAGGCAAGAACAAGGCCGCCGCCCGACAGGGAAATGTCGAGCCGACATCAATGGATTCCATTCCGGTCGGCTTCCTCGACGATTGATAGGCAAAGAGGATCCGGCAGACAGTTGACGCACACGTTCGCCTGCCGGATCCTCTTTCAAAGCTAAGGAGAATTCGTATGTCTGATCGTATCGACAACATCAGTGAAACACTGCAGGCGCTCGGTCTGCCCTCGACCGGAGGGGCCAGGGACGAAAACTTTTATGTCATGGCTGCTCATATCAGCGGCGATGCGATCTCTCGTATCGAAGAGACTATGGGGGGAGAAATGCCCTCGGAGCTGAAGGAGCTCGTCCACTTGGTCATTGAGCGCTCGGCCCACCTGACAGGCCCTCAGCCATCTTTCGGTCTCTGACGGTTAGACAGAAACGCTCCAGTCGTGATCCTGAGCGTCAGTAAGAATGGCCACCGCTATATCTTCTCCGAAGGAATGACTTCCCGGTCGCGGGTGGTCGATGTGAGATGCAGCTCCGCTGGCCAAAACAACAGAGAGCGCCCACGCAGGTGAGTTTCCCGGGACGATTACGTTTCGACCTTGGATGATCGGGAACGCATTGTTTTCGAATCCAGGCTCGTCTACTCCCCTCATCCACACGGTCTCGGTCGATCTTACTCCAGCGTCGTCAGCAATTCTGAACCTGGCATAGAACCCTTTCAGATCGTCATCGCTAGCCGTCATTTGAAAAGTGGAGAAGCCGTCTTCGTCCGTCCTGAGGCCGTTGATGAGCCTGGATTCCTCCACACTGAGGCCAAGCGGAACCACTGAAACAACTCCTCCCCGTGGGGAGCGGATTGCAAGACTTCTCAAGTGTTGCCCTGTGTGCCGGAATAGGATCTTCGGTACGATTTCGAACTGGCTTCCGTCTCCTTTTAAACGGCCATCGGCACCGAAAAGCCAAGTATCCTGGTAGGCAACCCCCCCTTCCCTTCCCAAGACGGAGAAGGTCACCTCCTGTTGCCGTATACGATCAATCCTTATGACAAGTGAGTCATGGGCAATACCGAATGTGGTTTGGCGCAGTTTGAACTCGCTTATCTCATGCTTGATCCAGTCGTTGAGGTTAAGTCCGTCCTTCACTCCGAACTCTGCTGAAAATAGATCAAGTGACACATCTTCGCCGATGAAGCACTGGATCACGCTTTCGATCACTTTGCTGAAGTTCATGGGTTGTCCGCTTTGTTTCTTTCCAAGTTTCCGCCCACTGTCGTGTCATTGCAAATTTAAATGAAGGATTCAATCCATGGCGGCAGAACGCAGATCCCTAAAGATGCACCCGGCTTTGCTCTGGTCAGTTATTGAACGCCAAGCAGGTACAATTGCTAAAGCGATTCTTGAAGGTGGCATGAACTCGGTTGACGCTGGAGCAACCTTCTGTGATATCAAAATCGATGATAGGTCCTTCTCGATTATCGATGATGGCAAAGGTTTCCGTGACGAAACCGAAATCGAGAATTTCTTCGAAACCTTTGGGTACCCGCACAAGGAAGGGGATGCAAAATACGGTCAGTTCCGTATGGGCCGCGGCCAGATGTTCTCTTTCGGTCGCAACGTATGGCGCACTGGCATATATCAGATGACTGTGGACATGAAGCCGCAGAAGGATCTTGAGGGCAACGACTATGCGCTTGGATATGAATTCGAGAAGTTCGATGAGAATGTTGTTGGCTGCCATATCAACGTCGATCTTTATGAGGAACTCCTACCTTCGACGCTCGACAAAACGATCCGTGAAATCAAGAAGTACCTTCGCTATGTGAATATTCCGGTCACTCTTAATGGCGAACGTATCTCAGTCGATCCCGCATCGGAAAAATGGGACGAAATCACGGATGATGCGTTCATCAAGAGAAAGACCAGCGGTAACCTCGAGGTTTATAACCTGGGCGTACTCGTAAAGGACAGCCCGAGCTACTACACGGGGGTCTCGGGTGTGGTGGTCTCCAAGAAACAGCTCAAGGTGAACTTTGCGCGAAACGATATCCAGTCGGATTGCCCTGTCTGGAAGCGTGTCAATAAGCTCTTGCAGGATCAGACGCTTCAGCGTGCGCAGAAGGCAACTCCCCTAACTGATGCCGAGCGTGGCTTTTACATCCAACAGATCGCTTCAGGAGAAGTGCAATTCGGTACGTTGCGCGATACACGTGTGCTTACCGACGTAACGGGTTCTCATCATCCACTTAAAAGACTTCAATCCGTCACAGCTCTGTCGATCGCACCTATTGGAGATCGAGTCGCCGAGATGGCGCACACGCGCAAGCTCGCTTTTGTTCTAAGCACTGAATGTGCCGAGCGTTTTGGCGTTTCCACCCCTGATGAGTTTGTCACGCTTATCAAGCGCATGGGTCAAAAGGATCACAGCTTCCGCTGGATTGGTAACAGACTCGTTCCTATCCAGAGATCTGAGTTCGACAAGACCATCTCGTCTCATCATGAGCCTCTGAAGGATAAGGAGCTGAACAAGGCAGAGATGATGGCTCTCCGTGCTATTCGCGAGGGAGCAAAGGCTCTTCATTACACAGGGCGGTATGCTGATATCCAAGGCATTCGCCGCGGCGAGACATTCTTTGACAAGGTGGCGAATAGGGAGAACCCGCCGCGCCGCATCAGCGTCGGCGTTTCCGACACCGCGGATGCCTGGACCAACGGCACCACGGATATTTGGATCAACCGCAAGATTCTGTCCAAGATGAAGCGAGGTCTTGCAGGCTACATGCAGGTGTCTGGCCTTCTCCTGCATGAGTACATCCACCGAGGTCCATCGACTGGAACCCATGATCATGGCGTGGATTTCTATGAAGCTTTTCATAACTACAGCCTCGACACCGATGTTCTGCAGAAGTCTTCGGCTGCTATGATGAAATCTATGCTTAGCCAGCTAAGGGCCGAGGGTAAGGCGGTATCGAACATCCTTTCGTCACTCGAAGACGATGTCGCTCGTGGTGCGAAACTAGGTCTTGATAATTTTGATGATGTCGCGCCTGAGGTCTCTGAAGAAGTCCTCGATGCCGATTTTTCTGAGGGCCAGACACCGGATGGTATCCAGCCAGTAAGCCTTGCTGCTCGTAGCTCGGAAGCGCCAAAGAAGACACGCCGCCCGAAAGCCAGTGACGATAGCCAGTTTCAGCTAAAGTTCTAAAGGGTGGCATGGCGGCAAAAGGCTTCAGTTCATTCGCGCTGGAGCCTTTCTCTTTGCATCTGTATCCTTTATTCCCCGCCGGCTATTTCGGTTCTTTTTCTGAAGGAAAGGGATGGCTGTGGCTCATCTAACCTCAGCTTGCCCTTTCCTTTCAATGTCTTGCAGCAGTCCTTGTTTGTTCCGTTCTACCAGACGCAGGGCATAATCAGAGCATTAGCTGACGTGCAATGACGTAGATCACGAACAAGGCATTGATGCTGATCACGCAGAATACGGCAAAGGAACCGAGATCCTTAGCATTCTTGCCGACTTGTGAAATCTCCGGGGATACGTGATCAACGAGTTCCTCGATTGCCGTATTGATCGCCTCGACACAGAACAGGAGCAACATCAAAGACGTGAAGATGAGGTAGTCCACTCCACGGGCAGCGACCATAAGAAATACGGTTAGGCTCGCGATAAAGGCGTATGCTTCTGTGCGAAAGGCTTCTTCGGACCACAGCCTTGCTAGGCCTTGCATGGAGTACTGCGCGGCCTTCAATCTTTTCGAGATGTCCATCATTAATCTCCTTTGAATCTTATTTCAGCTCTGAATGTGGTTGCTTATCAATGTTGCCACCTTCTACCACAAAAGATTCGATGTTTGATCTCTAAAAACGTTGACGGAGCCGTGCCCAAGTGTAAGGTTTCATCTATGGAACAGACTATCGACACGACAAAATGGATTGATCTTGCGGACCTCTCGAGCCTTATCGCTTCGATGAATAAGCCTGACGAGAAGATCGATGCCATCATTGATGCCATGCTTGCTGGACCTGAAGTAGTCCGAAAGCTGACGATCAAGGACTTGCGCGATGCAGGCTGGATCGAGAGCCTTCCGTTCACTGCGGGAGGTGCGCCTCTTCGCGTTCTGTTGCAGCGGCGTGGGCTGAAGGCTCGCACTTGGGAAAACGATGGCATTGTGACGACATCAGTCAGCGACATGTCGGGTAATTCTCGCCAGGCGAATGGTGATAATGAAGTCGTCTCCACGCTTCTTGCCATCATCCTATTTGAGACAACAAAGAACTGACCCCATGACAGATCTTGTAGCCATTATTGAAGCAAATGATCTTCAGTTCCGTGCGATACCTGCGCAGACTAATCCAGTCATGCCTCAGGACACCTCTGACCTGACCCATTGGTTCTGTTCGATGACCGGCACCGCGATCTCCGGCTTCGATTTTTATATTTCTCTCGGCGAAAGCTATGGTACTGAGCCGCCGAGCGCGGAACTTGCTTTGTCGTTGTTGCTTGAGGATGTTCGCGCCTACAAGGAGTGCGATGGATACGCCGACTTCGCGCGTCTCATTGGCGTTGAAGACGATGATTCTGATGGCCAGGCACAAAGCTATGCTGCCTACGAGGAGCTATCGAAGCTGACACCATTAATGGAAGAAGTTCTCGATCTCGACGGGCAGGTAGCGGCCCCCGTTCGCTGAGGTTCGTATGACCTTCGGTGATGTCATTGTTTTTGCCATCGATCATCCGATGCTTGTGTCTTCAACGGGCTTCTTTCTCACGGGATTATTTTGCGGATATGTGGTCGGACGCGGCCGCCGCTCGAAGATCGAAAGCAACCCCTATCGCCGCATTGAGCCGCGGTTCTGACATAGCCCGCGCGCGAGTATGTGTCGGTTTCGCCGGCTTCACATTTTTCAACTTCTTTATCTGCGGCCGAGGAAGATAATCCCTTTGAATCCTTCTGGCCGATTTGTGACTCTGTATGTGGACATGAATGACGGAGGTGCCGTTGACGCATATGCCTGAACGCTTCGATGTCGAAGTGCCGCCCCTGCCTAGGGGCGCGGGCATCGTGGGCAACCACCACTGGGTACCTGAAAAGGCGCGACCGGAAACGGCCGCGCCTTTTGCGTTTTCACGTCCGCTCAGCACCCATACAGGAGACCGCAATGAAGCGAAGCAAGTCGGGACGAGGCCGTCATTCCGCCACCGCCGTTCTGGATCCCAATCTGGAAGCACTTTTTATGGATTCCAGAGCGATCGAGATTCGGAGGAAGGGGAGGAACACCAAACCGCGGTATCAGCGGCAGATCGAACCGAGAACGGACGAGCAGCGCGAATACCGTGCAGCGTGCATGACCAGCGACATCGCGTTCGGCATTGGACCGGCAGGAACAGGTAAAACGCATATTGCAGTCGCCACGGCTTGTGAAATGTTCGAAACCGGAGATGTGGAGAGAATCATCCTGTCGCGCCCTGCCGTTGAGGCCGGTGACGAAAGGCTTGGTTTTCTTCCGGGAGACATGGGAGAGAAGCTTGCTCCCTACATGCGTCCACTCTACGACATTCTGGGCAAGAGGCTTGGTCATGGCGAAGTCGCCAAGCTGGTTGCGTCAGGGCACATTGAACTATGTCCGCTCGCCTTCATGAGGGGGCGCACGTTCGACAACGCGGTGGTCGTCCTTGACGAGATGCAGAACGCTACCGAACGGCAGCTAAAGATGGCGCTGACCCGACTAGGCGAAAACGCCAAATGCTTCGTGACCGGAGATCCCAGCCAGACCGACGATCTACCCAACGGTGCAGTGAGCGGTCTTCAGCCAGTTGCAAATGCTCTTCGTGACGCTCCCGGCATCGATGTGGTTTATTTCCTTGAATCAGGCTGCGTGAGATCGCGGGTTGTGAGGACAGTTCTCGAACGCCTGTGAAAAAGAAAGGGCGGCAGTTGGATCTGCCGCCCTTTCTTTGGGGTTGATTTGCCAGCTATCAGTCGTTCAGAGCTGCGTTCAGATCCTTGCCAACGCGTAGCGCAACTCGCCGACGGAAAGGAATATCCGTAGGTTCACCAGTCTTCGGGTTCTTGCCCTGACGTGCCGGACGATCCTTTACCGAAAGATTCAGGAAGCCGGTCATGCGAACAGCTTCGCCGCGGGCGAGGCTCTGCGTGACGACGTTCTGAAAGGCTTGGATGATCTCGGCGACTGTCTTCTTGTTGATGCCGGTGTCTTCCGCTACCTGGGCCTCGATTTCCGTCTTGTTCATTTCCTGCCTCGTTGCATTTTCTCGTGGTATGCCGCGCGTTTGCGGGGCAATACTAAAAAGGGTCAGGCCATAAGGATTCACTGTCAAGCTTAGCGAATCCTTGCAAAGGATTCATACCCATGCTAGGACGGCCCCAAAACAAACCGGATACAGGCATGAGCGACGCTCCAAGCGAAGAAATTATCAACGGCACGGCGCCGACAGACCAAGGCGTTCCACGCCCCAAAACACTTGCTGAATTCAACGGACAGTCCGCCGCAAAGGAGAACCTGTCCGTATACATCACGTCTGCGAGGATCCGCGCCGCGCCGCTGGATCACGTGCTGTTCGATGGCCCCCCTGGCGTTGGAAAGACCACGCTTGCTCAAATCATGGCCAATGAACTTGATGCCAACTTCAAAGCGGTCTCAGCACCATCTCTGAAGCAGCCGTCCGATGTCTTCACGATGCTCTCGACTCTGGAAGAACGAGACGTTCTGTTCATCGATGAGATCCATCGGTTGCCGATTACGCTTGAGGAGAACCTCTACACGGCGATGGAAGACTTCTGCATGGATCTGGTAATCGGCGAACCAGGATCATCCCGGATTGTGCGGGTTCCGATCCCTCCGTTTACGCTGATTGGCGCGACGACACGACGTGGGATGCTATCGCAGCCGATGCGTGATCGTTTTGGCATCAATGTGCGGCTCGAACTTTACACGGAGGAAGAAATGCGCCTTGTCATCGAGCGCGCAGTGGAGAAGCTTGGATTAGGAATGGATCCGGCTGCGGTGATGGCTCTTGCTCATCGATCGCGCGGCACTCCCCGTATCGGTCTGAAACTGCTTAATCGAGTGCGTGATCATGCGGTCACCGATGGCAGGAGTGTGGTTACCCTCGCTGATACTGAGACTGCCATGGAGCGTATTGGCATCGACAAGGACGGCCTCGATGAGCACGATCGCCGTTATCTTTCGGTACTTCGAGAGCGTTTCAAAGGTGGGCCGGTAGGTCTTAAATCACTGGCGATGGCTTTGTCCGAAAGTGAAGAGACACTTGAAAACACTGTCGAACCCTACCTGTTGATGAAGGGTATCATCGACCGAACCGCAAGAGGACGAGTCCTTCGCGAGACGGGACTGGAGAAGTACTCGCAAGGAACCCTTTTCTAGTTGATCCTGTCAACATTTGTTGTATTCTTTTGGCTCCATTTAATATCTGAAGCGAATTCATGTCACGCAGCTTTCAAAGACGAGCACTCAGTAGGGCGGCACCTGTGTCGCCTGAAGTCGCTCGCGCGGAAACTGCTGAACCTGTTTTGCGCCCGACCCCGGCTCCTGTCGCTATCTCTGTCGAAACGCACGAAACAGAGCCAAAGGATGCAGTCGCGCAGCCTGATCAGCGCCCTTCGGCACCTCCGGTCTACTTCGGCGATTTCAGGCTCTACACGTGGAATGCATCCCCTCGCGATGGCATGACGGTTAAACTTGGAATCCTGGATCGTAGCTTTACGGATATCCATCCATTCAAAGGGCTTATGATCGGGAAAGAGAATGGTCAGCGGTTCCGTATCTGGATCGCTCATCAATGTCTCGATGGACAGACCGTTGAAGATGCGGAGATCGTCTACAAAGGCGAAGCCGTTCTGATGTTTTGGTCCGACGACCCTCGTGGGATGACTGTGAAATTTTTACTGGACGACGGTCCAGATGGCGTTTCTGGCAAGCATCCATTTGATGGTCTACCTTGCGGCACAAAAGATGGCCAGAGCCTGCAGGGGGCCTGTTGGGCTATGGCTGACGATGAGAAGCCGCAGGATCCTCACCGCATTCGCCCGAAAACTCCGTTCTTCGCGCTAGACGAAGTCAAGCAGTCAAACATTCTTTGTCGCGACCAGAAGTTCATCAACTTTCTGAAAGAGAATGAGGTTCGCCTCCTCGATGGAGAGGTTTCGAGCGTCGACGTGTTCTCAGACGGCCCGGGGTTTGCTGCTGATGTTGTTCGCCGCCACCTTGGTATCGAAAGCCGCGGAGAACTGAAACATCAGACATATGCTGCCGAACGCGCTCGTACAAAATGGGCACGGCTTCGCGATGAGTATATGCGGCAGCGCGACTGGTATAGATGACATCCGCCGGCGGCTTGGTTACTGGTCGCCTTTCTTGCAAGAATCCAAATTAATGTTGACCATCTGGGCATGAGAACCGCCCGTCATCATTTGATTCAATGCAGAAGTAAGTGAAATGAACAGCAGACTTAGAGATCCGAAATTGCGCTCGCGCCTTGCTCCGCACGACATGTGGAGGGAATACGTGCGCGTAGATATCTTGGGTCGCCTTGAGTCCGCGACTGGAGGCTTGATCCAGTCGGACTCGCATGTTTATGAGCAACGTCACGCTGCCTGATTCCTTCAGGTAAATCCGATTCGTGATATTTCAAGGATTCGTTGCATAAAAAGTCGTTGACCTTTCGAAACCGCCGCAGTTAGCATCAACATATTAGCGCCCAAATGGTGCTCGGTGTTTCAAATTGGCCTCCCGGCCACGTCCACGCAAATAGCGTTCAGCGCACTCGTGCTCGGCGATCCCGAGACGTGTCGTGATTGCAATTCGGTGGATAGATGAAAAAGAGCGAATTCTTTGATTGGTGCGCGAGGCACCACCTTGAGACTACCCGCGACATAGTCGCGATCATCCCTGTATCCGGGCAAACTGTCAGAAATTGGATGAAAAAGCTGGCCGATGAAGACGAACTCGCCCCATGGGTGGGTTATGCCTGCCATTACTATGATGTGACCGCCGGCGAAACTGGCGCACTTGCCCCATCCAAGTTGCCTTCGATGACTGTTTCCGAGCTGAAAGAGTGGCAGATTGGTCACTCCTTCAAGACGTACAAGGCGATTGGCGACATCTTTGGAATCAAGCGTCAGGCCGTTCATAACTGGCACAAGCGTGGCAAGTTCCCGCGTTGGCTGGGTCTTGCTTGCGCCGGCTTCGACCTCGGGATTCAATCGAAGGCGAAGACCAAGCGCAAGTCCGCCGCTTGACCGCCAATCCTTGACCGATGAACATCAATGGTAGCGGCAATTATCCGGATGAAACCGGAGTCCAGAAGGGGAACAAGATGATCAAGAACCGCATGAGGGGATTGGCCGCGGGCATAGCGCTCGCTGTATCCGTCGGAGCATTCACACAGGCGCATGCTGAACGTTTTGAGGGGTTCGGTCAGGACATTCCTCTCGAGAGCGCTGCACGCCAGATTGTTCCGGGCGATGTGAAGGTGGATTTCGGCGCGGGTGTCGATCCGAAGGTTGGGATCACCTTCTCTTCAGCGGCCGATTGGCAGAGCGCTCTGTCCCAGGCTGTTAGCAAGAAGGGTTTGAAGGCTCAGATCGGCAAGGATCAGGTTACGATCGTCAAGGCTCCAAAGAACGATGCAGCGCGTGCCTATTCCTCGACACCCTCGAAGCCGAACGTTCAGAGGAAGAACAACAACCGCAACAACAACCGTACGAATGCACCCGTTGAGACTGGCCCTCGCGTTGTAGCCGACGCTCCGGTGACGGCTCCGTCCTCCAGCCACGCATCCGCGGTTTCGGCTTCTCCTTCCGTAACCACTCATGGCGGCGGCGGTTTCACCATACGCCAGGCAACAGTTCCTGCCCCTTCCCCTGCTCCGGTTCCAGCTTCTGAAGCCAAGGCGGCTTCGGCGACTGGTCACGGCATGTCCGGGAAGGAATTCGCATCGAAGGACTCGTGGAAGCCAGTCGGTGGCGACGTTAACAGCGGCAAGTTCATCGTTGTTCCTGGATATGACCTGCGCGTGACGCTGGAAAGCTGGGCCGCAGCAACAGGCTGGACGGTCAACTGGCAGAGCGAATTCAAGTATCAGATCGAAGCCGACGCTACGTTCCAGGGTGACTTCGTCAAGGCGACCTCTGACCTGATCAAAGCAATGTCGGACGCTCGCCCGACAATCACAGTGGACTTCTATTCTGCAAACCGCGTCGTCGTGATCAGCAACACGCTGGCCGACGAAGTCAACTAATCTCCGGAGAACCGTCACATGTCTAAGATCAAGTTCCTTATGGGCCTGCTGGCTTCGTCGGTTGCCGTTTCCGGATGCACGGTTTCGCAGAAGGCCTCCAACAACGTCGACTCGGCGGCAAGTTATGCCCGTCAGGGAGCGACAGTCGCGGCCGCTCCGCTTCCTGCGGCTGATAAGTCTCCTATCAAGGTGCACGACGGTGTTTTCGTGGGTACCAAGGCTGTGCGAAATGAGAACGGTGATCCGCTTCCGGGTAAGTTTGAGCGCCCGAACGGTGTATCGATCGTCCGCGTAGAACCAATCGGTCTGCGTGAGATCGGGGCCACTATCACCGAACAGACCAAGATCCCGATGGTTCTTGCTGCCGCGGCCCCCTCGGGAGAGGGCGAGACGAAGGAGGCGCCTCCTGTGGCACAGAATAGCGGTATACAGCTTGCCGCAGGCCCGATTCCGGCGGGGTTCCCGCTTGATCAGGCCCTTGCCGAGATTCAAGGGGGAAGTGCGGCTCCTATTTCGTCTGGTACCATCAAGGCCTCCACCCTGAACATCAGCTCGAGCTCTATCCCACTAAACTATACGGGTTCTCTGTCTGGCCTCCTGAACATCGTTTCCTCTCACTTCAACGTTGCGTGGCGATATGAGGGCGGGCGGATCGTGCTCGACCAGATGGTTACGAGAAGCTTTGATGTTCCCGCGCTCTCGGTCGAAGCGACCTTGAGCTTTGATATTGGAACGAGGTCGGCAACGGGTGGCGGTGGCGACGGTGGCTCGTCGTCAACTGGAACCTCGGCGGCCAGCACCAAGAGCGAGATCAACGTCTTCGGTCAGCTTGATGATGGTCTGAAGCAGATGGTTGGTGATGGAACGTACTCCATCAACCGCGTCACAGGTGTTGTGACTGTTACTGCAAGCCCCGCGACCGCGGCACGCGTGGCCAAGTTCATCGAGGGCGTGAATGAACGCTTGAGCGATCAGGTTGCCCTGTCCGTGAAGGTTTACTCGGTGACTTTGACTGACACTGAGGCGTTCAACCTTGATATCGCGGGCATCTTCAAGAAGTCCGGCAAATACGGCCTCAATCTTGGCAATGCGGCTGCCGCGTCGGGTGTTGTTCCTCCTGTCGGAGGATCGGAGGGTGCTGGCCTTGGCTGGGCACTTCTAAACCCTTCGTCTGAATGGTACGGAACAAATGCTCTCGTTGAGGCGCTGTCGACGGCTGGTAAGGTTTCCGAAGTTCGCAACCTGAACCAGGTAACGCTGAATGGTATCCCGGTTCCTATTCAGGTTGGCGAGCTGCGCGATTATGTCGCCAAGGTCGAGAAAACAACCTCGGATACCGGTGAGTCCTTCACTGTCGAGACCGAGTCCGTATCAACTGGATTCTCCATGCAACTCGCACCGAGAATCCAGCGCGATGGCGATGTCATCCTGCAGTATGGCCTCAACATCTCCGAACTGGTCGGAACCGAGGACGGCTTTGACAGCTACTCCACTCCAGACGGGCAGAAGTTGCAATTGCGTCGCCTGAAGCAGCGTAACTTCATCCAGCAGGCACGTATTCCGAACGGCAACACGCTCGTTCTGGCGGGCTTTGACCAGTTGAAGTCGAAGGACAACCGTCGCGGCGTAGGAACCGCAAACTTCCCGCTGTTTGGCGGCGGAAGTGACTCGTCGGTGGAGCATGAGATCATCGTGATCGCGATCACGCCGACCGTGCTCAAGAAGTAACGGAGGGGTTTATGGCCAACATGGACGATGGTTTCGGCATAGACAGCATGGATGACAACGGGCTCGGTGAGAGTTCGACGTACATCATGAGTGTCGGTGTCGTCCGCGTAAACAAGAAGGACTACGCCGTCGGCCTCCAGTGGAACACACTGGAGGATCCCTCCCGTGCGGCTGAGGAAGCGCGCAACTATGCGTCCATGGCTTCGGTTTCGGCCGACTTCTACGGTATCCGGCAGAGCACGAGTCCACAGTTCGCGGTAGGTTTTAAGATCTACGGACACAAGGCGAACATGCCTTCTCTGGCGGCGCATGCAGCTCGTGAAAAGGGTGGTTCTTGGTTGGGGCTATTCGAGGTCGCAGGCGGATATTATCTGCTCGCGGTTCGCGATGATGCTATCATCTCGGAATTTGATCGCTTCTATGAGGATAAGGACGCTGCACTACGCGCTTTCCAAGAAGTGCGTTACATGGCGTGGGATGATACAATCGCTCCCCCGTCCTTTGATGTCGGTCAGACAAGTTCTACAACACTTGAAGCTCTGTTAAGTGGCAAGCCTCCGGTTAAGCTGACTGATGTCAGAAAAACCTCCCCGATCATCAAGCTGTGCCTAGCGGGTTTCTTTGTCGTGGGATCTTTCTGGGCAGTCTCCACCTATCTGGATGACATGAACCAGGAAGAGCTTCAGCGCCAGGCCAGCGAGCTTGCGCAACAGGCTGCGAGCCTTGCTTCTCAGCAACCAGAAGAACCACCACCACCGCCCATGCCGTGGGAAAACATGGCGCAAGGGGCACAGTTCCTCGACAAGTGCGTCAGCGACATCCGAAAGTTTAGGCTGGCAATCCCGGGCTGGAACGTGACTGAGTTCTTTTGTTCAGTCACAACTGGCACGGCAGCAGCGGCTATCGACCGTTCCGGACAAATCGGTGCTGGTGGCGGTTCGATCAACTGGATCGAGAAGTATGTTGCTCGCGAAGGTTTCAATCCTACGATCAACTATCCTCCTGAAGGTTCAGGCACGCGCGTCAGCGTTGAATGGACCCTTGAGGGCGTGCCTACAAATCCCGTCGACATTCAGACCCTTCAGGCCCGTAAAATTCGGGATTCCATGCTGAAGATCTTCGAGGACAGGATGACTCCAATCCGTTTTTCGGAGGCTGATACCAATCAGTATTGGCGTGGTCTGACGTTTGAGTACGACACAAAGCTCGATCCGTTGGCATTTGCTGATGTCTTGAGCGCAGTCCCCGGCCTCATCGTTGATGATGTCAAATACACCGTTAAATCCAACTCCTGGTCAGTCAAAGGAAGGGCCTATGAACAGCTCCCGCTCCCTAAAATCAACCCGTAAGGCCGTCGCGGTACTGGCGGCCCTCCTGTCCACCGTTGCAACTGGAGCGGTGGCGCAGGAACTCACATTGCCTGCGGCAAATTCCGCTGAACAGGTGATCCAACAGAACCTTGATCCTCAGGAAACGGGTCAGGGGCTTGGCACTGTCGCAGCACCTATAGAGCTTCCCAAGAACGCCTCGCTCGGTGACGCGAACGAGCGGGTGAAAGCGATGGCTGCAGAGGCCAACGAAAGGCTCGACCGCCTCGTTGATGGTGCTCTTTCGAACGAGGCTGGAAAGTCGACTGTCGAGGAGATGAGTTCTTCTCAGCTTCGTATCATGCAGCTCGAGAAGAAGCTCGAAGAAGCCAAGCTCGTTGCTGAATACTGGGAAACGGTCAACGGCAAGGATCATCGTGCGGAGGAAAAGATCAAGGATCTGGAACTCGAGAAATCTGACATGCAGCGTGAACTGTCACGTCTGCGTGAAATGGTCTCCAAACATGCTGCCGAGCGATCCAAGGCAACTCCTGATCCAGATCCGGTTGTTGCTGAGATTACAGGTGCTGCGGGTTCTTTCCGTGCGAAAATCCTGATCCCCTACATGGGCGAAGTGAAGGATGCGACCGCCGGCGAGACCCTGCCGAATGGACAGAAGATCACGAGCATTTCCGGAAGAGGCGTTAAAGTCACGAGAGCTGACGGTTCAACGGTAATGCTTGGATTTGGTACCGAGGTACCACTGGCACGACCACAGCATTCTGCCGGCGTTGGCGTGCCTCCTTCAGTCTCGCAGTAACATGATCGAATAACGTCGGCGGGAAAGGGTCTCGCCGACGGTTCAAGGGGACATTGGCGCATGCTCGACAGTTTAATCGATCGCTTTCTTACGCTGATAGGTGCCAAGCAGCAGGTCGAAGTTGCGGAAGAAAACGTCTCTTTGTCGGACGACAGCCCGACTAAGCCCGTAGTGCGCCCCCAGGCGCGCCCAGCGCCTGCCCATAAGAACCCACCATCGGTTAACCCGCCGACCAATCGGCCGTCATCTCATCGTCCTGCGTCGGTATCCATTTCTACAACTGAAAAGCCAAGAGCGATTCCTCAATCCGCACCTCAGGCATCTACACCTGTAAAGGTGGCGGCGGCTCCCGGAAAAAATAGATCAGCCTCTCCAGAGGTCGTGGAGCGAATCCTTACAATTGACTGGGAAGTCCTTTCTGCCCCTGGCGCCAAGCTTGAGTTGAGTCCTTCACAAGCCAAGTATGTCGCTCTTTTGATGAATCCAAAAGATCGACAGAACACGCTTATCATCGCCGATGGTTATCAGTTGCATCCTGAGACTTCGGCTGCTCGTTCACAGCTCCGCCGTCGCGGCGAATCCTGGATACATGAGTTTATCGTAGAGCTTCCCGTTATCCGTCAAGTTTACGAAAAGGCGGGTATTGTAACCGATAAGGGCGGTTCCGTAACAGGAAGTGCTGCTCAGAGGGGCAAGGAGTTCATTGACCTTATCCGAAAGGCTGCCGAAGTAGGCTCTTCGGACATGCACTTGACCGTTTATGAACACGAGGCTCGCGCTGAACGTCGTGAAGATGGCGAGCTTGAAACCTTTGATCATCTGCTTTCGCAAGCGGCTCTCGAGATCTGCCAGGCTGCGTTCGCTATGGCGGACAATTCCGACCCGACATACATGCCTCTGGAGGACCAGGAAGTCCGTGTAACCAGAGCGTCTGCTGAGGCAGCGGGACAGAAGTTTCCGCCCGGTGTCCAGTCACTTCGCTTGCAGTTCACCTATCTGCCGCCGGGCGGACGCTATCTCGTTGCACGACTCCTTTACGATCAGAAGGTTGGCGAGAACGCTGACATCGACACTCTAGGATTTGCCAAGAACCATATCCGCGAATTCAACCTGATGCGCTCCCGCCCCTACGGAGTGAATATCATTTCGGGTCCTACGGGTTCAGGTAAATCAACGACACTGCAGCGCGTTTTGACGATGTTGAAGCGTAAGCATCCGGGGCGAAACATCATCTCGATCGAGGACCCGCCGGAATATCTCATCGAGAACGTTCGACAGCTCGCCATTACGAACGCCCGCACCGAAGGTGAACGCTCCGCCGCGTATCAGAAAAAGATGAACTCGGCGATGCGTCTCGACCCGGACACGATCATGGTGGGCGAAGTTCGCGATGGACCGTCTGCATCACTGATGTTCAAGGCGGCAATGTCGGGTCACGGAGTGTACACCACGGTCCACGCCAACACTGCTCCGGCCATTCTCGACCGTCTCCGCGACATGGGAGTTGAACCGTACAAGCTCGGTGATGCAACACTGGTTACTGGGCTTGTGGGACAGCGACTTCTTAGACGCATCGATCCTGCATATGGCCTGACGATCGAAGAGGCGCGTCAGCTACAGATATTTGATGAAGAAGACCTCGAATATCTGATTGAGATCGCGGGCCCATACGCGGACAGGATTCGGTTTGACGGCTCTTTGGGATCTGTTGATCCGAAAAAAGCCCGCAAGGGTCGCTCGATCATCGCTGAAACGATTCATCCGGATCAGGAATACCTCGACCTTTACTTCGAGAAGAGCAAGTCCGCTGCCAATCAGTATTGGCTTGAGGAGTTGCGCGGCGTGACGATGTACGAGCACGCCTTCACGATCATGTGTCAGGGAACCCTCTGCCCGACCGAGTTCATGGCGAAGCTGGGTCGACTGCAGATGGTCTCGCTTGATCGCACGAAAAAGGTGTTCGAACTCGTCGGCGCGTAAAACCGCCGGCGAAATTGAATTTCTCAAATGGGGTAGCATTGATCATACCCTAGGATTTAGAGGACTCATACATGGCTTTCTCGCTCCAGCGTTTCTGGCTGAAGCTTCAATTCGGAGCAGCGCAAAGGATTCGCGTATATCAGAAGCTAAATCGCTTCCTCTCCAGCTCGGTCTCTCTGCGCCAAGCTCTGGAGATCATGTATCAACACGCGAGTGAGGATGGCAGGAAGCCGAAGAACCCGACGGCTCTTATCCTGCTCCAGTGGCTTCGGTCCGTGAAGAACGGTCAGTCCTTCGGTCAGGCTATTCAAGGATGGGTTCCAGACGGCGACCGTCTAGTTATCGAAGGTGGTGAAGCCGCGGGTAACCTTCCGCAGGCTATCGAACGAGCTGTTCTTATTTCGGAATCATTGCGCCTTATCATCAGCACAATCGTGGGCGGCCTGGCTTACCCAGTGATGTTGTTTGTTGCGGCTATCGGATTCCTGTTCTTCTTTGGTACTGAAGTTATTCCTCAGTTCGAAGAAATTCTTCCTCGGGATCAATGGGAAGGCATTGCGGGACAGATGTCGACCATGTCTGATTTCGTGCAGAACGGCCTGATTTGGGTACTTCTTGTCCTTGTTGTTGCGATTGTGACCATTGCAGCAACGATGACAAAATGGACTGGTGATCTCAGGGCGAAGTTCGACAGGTACCCACCCTGGTCTCTCTATCGCCTAGTGATCGGTGCAGGCTTCATGCTCACGGTTTCGGGTATGATCCGGGCGGGTATCGCCGTCCCGAAGATACTTTCGATGCTACAGAGGGGAGCCTCTCCGTGGTACGTCGAGAAGCTGTCAAAGACCCTCTTTCAGGTGAAGAACGGTCATAACCTTGGTGAAGCGCTGTATCGCACAGGCTTCAACTTCCCGGACAAAGAGACGGTATCTGACCTTCGTTCATACGCGAACTTGAACAAGTTCGATGAGACCCTGCAGCGTCTTGGTGAGGAGTGGCTGAGTGATGCCATCAAGAGGATCAAGGCGCAGATGGGCGTGTTGTTCATGACCTGTCTGATCTTCTTCGGTGGTGTGTTCTTCTGGATCGCAGGCGGCATTTTCTCGCTGGTGGACCAGGTTCAGTCTGTCGCGCAGTGAGGTAACATGACTGAAAGTTCACTCCCCCCAAATTCCCGAGGAGGAATAGTTCGCTCCCAAGATGGCGGGCGGGAAGCACCGCGGCGTTCCGACGTGGTGCTTAGCGACGAGCACCGCTTCCTGCAGGCAAGCGCGCCAGAACGTCAAGGCATGAGGCTTTCGCAGCTCAACTTTACCGACCTCTTCATAAATGAAGCTGGTCGTGTTCGAATGGGCGGTGCTGAGGATGCTGAAGGACCTCTGGTTGAGGTGCCTGAAAATGCGATCTCGGACATCGATACGCTGCGAATTCTGGTGATGCAGAAAGCGCAGAATGCGAAGGAATTTGCGATAGAATTCGATGGCGTTCGATATCGCGTTACCCGCATCAAGACCGTCAGGGATGTCTGGTACACACTACGTCGTACGAAGACGAAGCCTCCGCGGCTCAAGGAACTGGGCGGGTTTGCTGGCCCGGTGATGCGTCACCTTGGATGGCTTGGTGAAGAACCCAATAAGGGACTGATCTTGCTTGCAGGCCCTACTGGACAGGGTAAGACGACGACTGCGTCTGCTCTTCTGATTGAATATCTGATTAAGTTCGGTGGCATCGCCGTGACAATTGAGGATCCTCCGGAATTGATGCTGGATGGCGATCATGGCAGGTTTGGCCAGTGCCTCCAGCAGGCCCTTGAGAAGGACCAGACATTCGGTTCAGCTCTTGTCGATGCCATGCGTCAGACCCCTCGTTTCATCTTCGTCAGCGAAATGCGTCGTCCGGAGGATGCATCAGAAGTGCTTCGTACCGCGATATCTGGTCACGTCGTCATTTCGACTATTCATGCTGGGGATACATTGGAAGCGATTGGTTCTCTTGTGAAGCTGGTCTCTGCGCATGACGGCAGTCCCGAATATGCTCGAGAACAGGTCGCAACAGGTCTGTCTGGTGTTATTCATCAGCGCCTTCATACAATTCGTCGTCCAGGTGAGAAAGTCCGTCGTATCCTTGAGATCAAATCTCTGTTCATGGGATTGCCGGACAGTAATGAGAGGACTCTCATCCGAGAAGGAAAAATCAGTCAGTTGCAGACGAATATTGAGCAGCAGCTCGCTCGTGTGAAACAAGGACTGGATCCTGTTCTTCTCTCTCCAAACGAAAGAAAGGGGGGTAGATAACCATGCAGTTGATTTTCATGATGGCCATAGGACTCATGATCATTACGATCGCTTCGATGGGATCGAACAAGATCACTGATACGACTGTCAACGAAGCCCAGGCTGCTGCTGCTCATATGGCCGTCTATCATACGGCTGCGGTGAATTACTGCAAGGAAACGACCTGCGCATCGGGCATCATCTCCACGAATTCGGTTAAGTCGAAGATGTCGACTGGGATCGCGAATGGGCCTCTGCTTACTCAGCAGTTGTTCACCAGCAATTACGATGCTCCGTCCAAAACGGTAGTTACCTATATGAAGCCAACTTTCGCTCTACGGGGATCCGTCAATTTTGCCACTGTGAATTCTGCTCTTCGTGATCTCGAAGGCGCTGACACTTCAAGCTTTGGCCGATGGGACGGGTCCGCCAAGAAGGTTGCACCAAGCTATGTTGATGGATTGAAAGTGAACTACAGTATCCCCTCTGGGATATCGGCAGTTCTGGCGAACGGTAGCCCGGTCATAGTGAACGTTCTTTGACCGGGCTACGGTAATTTCAGCCGGCGGAATGAAGCGCTTATGATTAAGCGATCAAGATGCCGTTTACTCGAATTTTCACAAGGAGGTCCTGATGCAGGCGGATAACACAATCGACACCGAAGCCTCTGGCTTCCGTTCGAGGAGATCGCGACGTTGGAAGGCCTTGACCCTTATCGAAGCCGCTATGGCGCTTGGTCTGTTTGCCTTGGCCGCCGGCTATGCAGTCAGCCAGATCGCGGACTACATGGAACATCAGAAAGCCCGTACAGTGGCGGAGAAAATGGTTCAGGTGTCTGAAGCCGCCGCGGGCTACGTGAAGGCCAACTATGCTTCGTTGGTATCCTCGACGGCGATCGGTTCTGTGAGAACGATAGCGATAGGGCGCGATACTGCGACTGCAGCGCCTCCTGCTAACAGCGTTCAGGCACAAGGCTTTCTTCCGAATGGATTTGTTGATGTAAACGGCTTCGGTCAGCGCCATGCGCTTTTGGTGAAGCGCGTCTCCGATAAGCGTCTGGAAGCGCTCGTCACTACGTACAGTCCCAATCGAAAAATCTCCGACCGTCTTTTGACACTTATTGGGACCTATGTCGGAAACACTGGGGGTTATGTTTTGCAGAACCCGCCCGTGGCTGCTGATGCAAACAAGATTATGGGTGTCTATGGCGGCTATCGTTCTGCCGTGAACGATTGGGCTGCGGGTGCACAGACCCCGACGGCAGGTACCTTCCAATCAAGTCTTGCATTCGAAGATGGCAAGCTACTGGCTGACTATCTCTACCGCAATGATATTGGCATCGCCGAGGCCAATAGGATGAATACTGCCATCGATATGAAGGGCAATGACGGGACACTTAACGACATTAACAACGGTGGAACATTCAACTCGCAACATTCGAAAGCTCAAATCGACGTTTGGGCTGGCCGGAACGTAACAGCAGGAGAGGATGTCGCTGCCGGTCGAGATGTCGTGGCCACCAGAGATGTCCACGCCAACCGTAACGTCGTTGCTGAAAAGGATGTCGAGGCTTACCAGGATCTCCGCGTAACGCGTGACGCATCGGTCGGACGCAACCTCAAAGTCACCGGAGACACAAGCCTAACGGGCAAGCTTATGGTGAAGGGTGACGCGGAGCTCACAGCCATGAACCTGACGGATACGATCGTCTTTGACAACAATCGGTTCAATAAGAGCGTCGGAATGAAACTGATCGATCTTCTTCCGCGTCAGGTCGCTCAGTATTCATACGCGGTGGTGCACAATGATCTTGTGCCGAAGCCCACTTGCACGGGCGGTGATGGAAACGCCAAGATCTTCGTGTTCAGGCAGGTGGATTCGACGAAGGCTACTCCCTACACCCATCTGGTCGTGAACCAAGGGCAATCAGGGTTCGTTACCTCGGTCGGACAGGACGTGAAGAAATCCTATGTCAACGTAGCCGATGGCATCACCGCGACCACTGAAGGAAAATTCTGGCGCGTCAAGTGGGTCGGAGATCAAGCAGACGGAGCGACGCGGAAGGGCTTGGCCCAGACCTACTGCTACTACGGCTAATTTTGTTCCCAACTAAACAAAACGCCCTCAGCAGTCTCTGGGGCGTTTTGTTTACAGGATTCGATGCTTTCGGCCATCCTTAGCTTGCCGACACGGGTTTGAAGGCATACCTTCTATCCACAAACGAATCCTTGGAATATTTCGATGGGCATCGGCACGGCAATCCTAAAACCTACCAAGTTCTGCAACGCGGACTGCACCTATTGCGCCGCGCCGCCGGAGATTAATGGTGCCCCGAAATGGTCAATCGATGAATTCAAGGCACTTTTCGACAAGCTTCATCCGTATCTCACCCCACAAGCCGTTCTTCTGTGGCATGGCGGTGAGCCGATGCTCATGGGCACGGATTTCTATTGGAAGGCATGGGAGTACGTTCAGGCGGTCAAGCCCGGCATCCGCTTCTCGATGCAGTCAAACATCCTCGCTTATGACGGTCGTCGCTGGAAGGACCTCCTTTCGGGGCCTTTCGCCGGATCGATCTCGACGAGCTTCGACCCGGATGAACAGTTCCGCGAGTACAAGGGGTCAACGGCTCGCTACACTCAGATTTTCAACAGGCGCCTTGAGGCGATGCTTTCCGACGGCTTCCGTCCGAAGATCATCGGCACCTATACTGAACAGACTATCGGTCTAGCGATGACGATGTATGATCGCGCGCTCGCTCTCGGTGACCGCGGCTTCGATATCCGCATCAACTACCGCTATCCGGCGGGGAGAGACCAGGGGCATGGTGAGATGCTCCTTCCAAAGACTTACGGCAAGTTTCTACTGGACATCTACAATCGCTGGATCGCCGAAACTCCGGACTTCGTGGTCACTCCGCTCGATGAGATGTTCAAGAAGGCTGTCGGCCTCGAAGCGATGCGGTGTCCTTGGACCCGTCATTGCGGTGGGCACTTCCTTGGGATCGAACCCAACTTCGATGTCTATAACTGCTCGGAATTTGCCGATGTCGGTGAGGGCCAGTACGCGTTCGGCAACATCAAGGACATGACGGTTCCGCAGCTCCTCGCCTCCCAGGCTGCGCGTGCCGCAATGCGCCGTCGTGTCGATGTCCCGTTGGACTGCCGCTCCTGCAGACACTTCAACGAGTGCGAGGGTGGCTGTATGCGAGATGCCGTTCTTTATGGGAAAGGTCTTGGCGGCAAATTTCATTACTGTCAGTCGTGGATGATGGTCTTTGACCGTATCAAGGAGTCCATCCGCACGGGTGAGGCTGACGGCGCTATCCGCATGTATGGGCTCGAGCCGGAAGCAGTTCGCAGCGCGGCTTCAGCGCGCGTCGCAGCATAGGAGGTTCCATGATCACCGCCTACGTGAAGCCGACCAACCGATGCAATGTGGGTTGCACGCATTGCTATCTTCCTGAGAGTGTTCGGGCCGACCACCGTCGCATGACGGATGAGACGCTGCTTGCAACGGCGCAGTTCATCGCTGACATGCAGGCGAGAGGAAGACATGCAGGCGCTCACATCCTGTGGCATGGCGGCGAACCCCTCGTACTAAGAGCGGATTGGTACTACGAAGCAGGCGAACTCCTTGACCGAGTTCTTCCTGATTATACAGAGTCGATGCAAACCTCCCTCATCCCCCTCAGGAGTGACCATCTCCCTCTTCTGAAACAACGTTTCGGCGGGTTCGTGGGATCTTCCGTCGACTTCTCCCAGCGACAGATCAACGGCTCAGTCGAAGCATATCACCGCCTCTGGATGAAGAAGGTCGACATGGCGCGGGCGGAGGGTATCACCGTGGTCGCGGGTGTTGTTCCCACTCGCCGCGAGCTTGGACGCGAAGCGGAAATGGTGAAGTGGTTCGTCGACCGCGGCTTCGATGCTTTCAACGTCGACAGATATAACGCGTATGGCACCTACTTCGATGATCGACCTTCGAACCTGCAGCACAGCTACTTTCTGATGGGGCTTTTTGATGCCCTCATGACAGAAATGGAGAACACCGGATCTGCTCCCCTTAATGGAGCAATCCGTGCAGCGATTACTGGCATCCTCTATGGTGTGGGAGGTGATCGTTGGGGCGGATCATGCATGAACGACTTCATCGTCGTTGAACCTGACGGCTCTCTCAACAACTGTCCTGACAAGAGTTCCTTCGAGGAGTCGTTTGGGAACGTTCAATCTGGCTTCGATGAGTTCGCCAAATCACGCTTTCGAAAGAAATGGATCCGACACCAGAATTACACTCATAAGGAATCTCACTGCCACGGCTGCGAGAACCAACACTTCTGTCAGTCAGGGTGTCCAATTACGCCGAATGGTGCGGCCCATGGTGAGGATGAGTGCTCTGGCTACCGGACATTCCTTCACCATGCAAGAGAATGGCTGATGCGCGGCACCAATCGCGACACTGCCGTTGCCTATCTTAACCAGTCCATGAAGGTTGCTATCTTGGAAAGCGCGACCGTCTATGGCGCAGAATCCGGAGCCTGTGCGGCATGAGTGCACGAGTACCATTTGCCCCCGCCTTCAATCACCTCGTCTACATGCGCGTATTCGAGGGTTGCAATCTCCATTGCAAACACTGCTTCATCCCGAAGAACCCGAAAAAGTTGACCCATGACGATGTCGAACGGGAAGCTCGATCGATCATGACATTCGCAAAGCCAGGTCAGCATATCCTGATCCAGTGGCATGGCGGTGAACCCACAATGTTCGGTGCCGCATGGCTAGAAGATGCGATGGATCGAGTGGAAAAGGCATGTCCTGAGCTAACCTTCTCCCATGGTATCCAAACGAACCTGATGACCTATTCCGATGAATGGGCAGATCTTTACCGCCGCCGCTTTGGTGGCAATGTGGGTGTGTCGTGGGATCCCAAGATCCGCCTGCTACCCGGCGGCCGTCAGGAAACCAACGCGGCCTACGAAGAACGTTTCTGGAAGCAGCTCGACCGTCTCATTTCCGATGGTCTTGAGCCATATCTGGTGATGACGGCGACCAGCATCTTCTTCAAGACGTTTTCCAATCCGGTTCGCCTTTTTGAGATGCTGGTCAACAAAGGTGTTCGCCGGGCGCACATCGAGCGACTGACCGAGACCGGGTATGCTAGGGAGAGCTGGGCTGAGATTGGAGTCGACAATCTTGGTTATTCCTTGGGAATGGGCCGCATCATCAAGGCCTACGAGCTCTGGAAGAGACAGGACGGTAACGGCGACCTTCTTTCCCTTTCCCCCTTCGATGGGTTGTTCTCGTCCATCGAGAACATGAACCGCGGCGTGGGCGGCTATGGATGCTGGTCGGGCCACTGCGACACCAAATTTCACACCATCGATTCCAGCGGGTACAAGATGGGTTGCACGGCTCTCACATCCGAGATGGATAACCGAAATGCCACAGATACTTTAGTCTTCACGAAAGGATTCGCTGAGACGCGTAAAGAGCGGCGCATAATTAATTGCGCCGATTGCCCGTATCGCACAATATGTTCGAGTGGTTGCCTCGCGCTTTCGATGGACGACGGCTCTGGAGAATGCTCCGGAGGTCGAAAAATGTTTGAGGCGGCGGCGCAGGTTGTGGCAACTAGGCCACCAAACAGGAGGACTGCAGCATGAATTCTGCAAGAACAGCATCAACGATCGTGGTGTCGGCCTCCATGGCCCTCGTCGCCACACACGCAATGGCTTCGATCGCGAAGGACAGTGATCGCGTTATCAATATTGCGAAGGTGGAGCTTGATCCAGACATCCAGGCGAAGATCAACGAGGCCATTGCCAAGAAGGACGTGAAGCAAGCCGTTGCAGATTCTTTCTCAATTTTGTCGACTAAGTTCGGTTCTAACAACGAATCCTTGACAAACAAGTACTTCAAGTCGGACGATATCCTTCTTGCCGCGACGCATCAGCTTCAGAAGGCTGACGACTTCACGGGAAGCGGCAATGTAGGTGTTCCTGACGTGCCGAGCTACACCTGCTACTCGAACTGCCATTCTGCCTGCCATTCTGCCTGCCACGGATCTCGCGGCTGGCGCTGATCGAAACCAATTGAGGCGTACATGACCGCGTTGTCGCAACTGATCAAGGATCGTGAATCCTTTGAACCGACCAATGAAGAAGATTTCTATGTCTTCGGTGTCGAGGTAGATTGTGATGATGTCACCCCGCCCCGAAATGTCCGAGAAATCGGCTTGTTGGCGCGTACCGAAGATGGCGAGCTTACGAACGAAGTTCTGGATGCCACCATTTCGTACATCCTCGCGGGCATGGACGTACTCATCGAGTTCCCGGCGGATGTGGAGATCGGCGACGCGCGCCACCTGATGGCGACGGCGGCATCGGTCCAGGCATCGCTGTCTTTCCTTCCACCGAAGGAGATCACCGATGAGACGTTCGAATCCTACTGCCAGCGGCTCGAAGCGGTGACATCTGCATATCTTCGGCAGCTCACGATGACGAAGTTCGTGATGCCGATCACCAACTATCTCCAGTACTGCTACATCGAGGTTTTGGATCCAGAAGCTTCCAAGACTTTCGTCCCCGAGGACGGGTATGTCATTTCTCGCTTCCACGAGTCGATGTCCATCGAGCAGTCCGATCTTCTTAAGCAGCGCATCCGCAAGGTCATCTTCGACCACTTCGGCGGCAGCGAGGAGTTCAGGAAGTTCGCGCTAGGTTTGATGGGCGCAGTCTCCGGTGCCGTTGAAACCACCCTGGTGGATGTGATCGAACAGCGCCGACAAATTCCGGTTGCTGGATGGTACTGGTTGATGAGGAAGTCTGATGAAGCTTTCGTCATGGCTCGGTTCGATGGAATCGAGACCTGGTCGATCGAACAGGAAGACGGCACCCTTGCAAACGTAGCCACTTCCTCGGCGGGTCGTGACCATATCCTGATCGAGGCTGTCACACTGCCTGCTCGCCATTCTGCTTCAGGCGAGGCAGGAGCGGCGACTGAACCCAAGGATGCCACGGCAGCGGAGGTGGAAGGAGAGGTATGACTTTGGCGCGTAGCGCTCGTCATCTTACCATCCACGCGCGGTTGCTGAAGGGGTGTAACGCCGACTGCAGTTACTGTTCTTCATGGGAAGAGGATCCTGCTATCAGGATCGCACCTGAAGACTTTCTCAAGGCCATCAAATTCATTGTGGACGAAGTAGTCCCAGTTATGGGATGCGGCGGTGCCGGGTCCACAGTTTCGGTTCAGTATGTAGGTGGCGAAATTTTGCTCGTCCCCAAGGCTGAGTTGCGTGAGATCGTATACGGCACGAGAGATATCCTGCAGGGCCATTTCGGCACGGTAATCGACGGGGTTCAATCCAACCTGATAGCGTCTGAGCGACGTATCCTGGATCTTGATACTCTCTTCGGCGGTCATATTGGCACTTCTGTGGATGGAAAGGGCAGTCAAAGGACTGTCGCGGGCAGTGCTGATGCCTATAGACGGATATTCGAGCGCTCACGTGCGATCCTGTCCACTCGGCGACATCGAAACCCTGGTGCCATCTTCGTCGTAGACAAGCACGGCATCCCTAACCTGTCTGACGAGATCCGCGCGGCCAATGCGAAGAACTACCCATTGGTTCTTCGTCCTGTTTTCAGCGGCGGTCGAGATGTAGATAGCGCTACTGTTCCTGAACTCGTTGCTGCGATGACAACTGCTTTCGACCAGTGGGTGATGCAGTCGTCCGCTTCTGTCGAGCCCTTCATGCATCTTCTCAACAAGAGGCTTTATGCTCAGTCTGTGGTAGGAGGCGTATGTCCATTTCAGCGTGATTGCGCCCAGGTCTCTATCAATATCGAGCCTGACGGCACCCTCTATACCTGCTTGGATATGGCGGATTCGAAGCAGGTTCCCTTCGGTAATGCACTTATGGGAGTGTTTGAGCGGGAAACCTGGGCCGCTCTAGCCGCCCGCAGAGACAACATAGATCCGAAGTGTCAGTCTTGCCCGTGGTTCGAGGCATGCCAAGGCGGATGTATGAGCGAAGCTATCCACCATACCGGATCTATCTACGGTCGCTCCGACCTATGCGCAGTGTGGACTGCCCTATTCAAGCGGATCGATGCAGCCATTGATCTCCACGGCCGCCAAGAGGTTGCTCGATGGGTTTCATCATGCGCCCGCTGATCCGACCTCGGTCTATCGCTTTTACATCCGGCGAGCGTCTAGCTTCAGTTGATGGCGACGGCAGTCCATCTTTATCTGGTCGGTTGAGTGCCATAATGGATGTGGTTCCGCTATTCGCCAGCGCATCTTCAGTTCGCGCCTACCACTCCTATGACCTTCTGGTCACATCCCACAATCCATTACTTGCCGCACTGCTTTTGTACGCCGCTTCTCGTACAGGAAAATCGGTCGCGATCGTTCATTGTGGTGCTTCCGATCCTTGGCCGTATGACCTCGCAGTCACTGATGAAGTCGGACACATCATTGCCGCAGCGCTTTCTCTCGAAGTTCCCGGATGTACAACGGGCGCGATGGTTCCTGCCATCTTGGAGATGATTTTGGCAGACTTACCGCGGTCGTACCCGGTTATCCCGCATCTCGTATCCCCTAGTTCCCGACATCCCGCTGATGAAGGTGTCTTCTTCATTAGCGACCGTGGTTCGCATGTCGAGGATGGAGATCAGTACCAACGACCTCTAACTGAGGTCTTTGATCGGTTCATGGTTCGACGGCCCTTGCTTGGGACAGTGAGGAAGGGTCGCACGGTGGTTTTCGCTCGTCGGATGTTTCTTACGGGTCGCCCGAGATCATTCGGGGAAAGCAGAATATGCGATGGCCTTCTGACTTGGGAGCTTCCAGTCTTCGCCGTTGGTAGTGCCCGATGGGATCTTCCGACTTATCCCGATGCCGCGAAGGCTATGATGGAGGACATCCTGACGCTTTGCAGAGGATTGCCTTCGGATACGTAAGCACCGTTCTATCGGCCTTACGATTTGTCCATTGCGCCTTGGTCTCCTTTAGTGTCAGAGACAAAATGGAGCCGAGACGATGACCTACACACTGCCCGGGACGTATGTGCGACAAAGCGAAAACGGCTATGATCTTGTATCGCCGTCGTCCGGCATTACTGTGTCGGTTACTGATCAGAAAAACATCCTGCTGTTCAAGATTGTCTCGCCGGAGAATGCCGTGGCAGTGGCCTACACGTTCGAAACCGATGACTGGGCTGAAGCGTGCACGATGTATGCGCAGGCTTGGGTAACATGGGTAACTGCCGAGATCGGGCTTGGCTTCCACCCGGACACGCCGGCCGAGGATTACACTCCTGGATTGCCTGAACCTCTCAAAGCTGAATACGACACGATGATCAACTTTGCATCCGCATGCTTGGATGACATCTATGCCGTTGGGCTTGAGGCGATGCAGCGTCTGGATATGGCGAAGTCAGCTACCCTTCATTGATTGCGTCTAGTCACGATAGAGAAGCTCAAGACCGTCCTTTACTCGGCAGGACTTCTGTCCGGGCTGCACCGTGGGAGCCCATGGTGTTGCGAGCATGTCCAGACATGTTGCGGAGTGCTGACAGGATCCACAGAGTTGCCGATCAGGCAGCATAAGCCTTCTAGTCAGCTCAACCATGCCTTTTGGAAAGTCAGCGGTAGAATGGCTGTAGCTGATGCCGTAATGCCGCACCCCTCGCTCTGGCTCTATCGCGCTCTCGGAAAACCAAGCACTTTCCAATACTGGAGTTTCTTCCGGAAGATGCCTGAACAGTGACACGGCCGCCTGGAATCTATCCGGATACGTGGGATCATTCTGATCACAAAACAGGAGCATGGAGATTGGGCGGTCACGGTTGCCGCGATAACCCAGCCGCGGATCGACCAAGAGAATGTCTGGATCGTCTTCCTCTTCTTCGGAGACCGTCATGACTGACAGTGCAGGGATCCCGCTAGCGATATAGTCATGAATTGCCAGTTCGGCATGTTCTGGCCTGCAGAAGATTTGAAGCTCATCGAACCCTGCGAATGCATCTGGCGGAGGGACATCGCCGTCCATCAGCCGCGCCACGACAGATCGATATGCAGGCATCCGTTTTGCCTTCGGAGCGTGCATATTTCCGCCTACATAGACCCAGCGCCCGCTCGCTTGACCAGCTTCGCCATGCAAGAGATGTTTGTGCTCAGTTCCTCCAAACATGTCGTCGGTGGTAAGGCATAGGCCAAGACGGTCAGAGAACAACGGTGGGATACGGAGTTTTCCTGAACCGACAATCGGCATGCCCACCATTTCACGTTCGGTGCCGAAACGTGAGTGCTGCCAAATTGGCGTGATGGAGCTGCCGGACACTTCGAACTGCCAACTCCCATCGATTCGCCTTAGCTCGGAGTAAATATTTTCGTCATCGGTGGGCTTGTGGCGAACGGGTTCCAGCATGATGACGCTGTTGTCGTCCATGACCACTGCTACCTTGCGTATCTCCTCTCCGGCTCCGCTTCCGCAGAGGAAGATTTGTAGAAATGTCAGACTTGGATCATCAACGATGATTGCCGGATCCATATGTGTCCCGTGATCCGCAGTCTGTCGTACCGGGTCGATCACTATGGCGCGGTCGTTGGCCTTCACTCCTCTAATACGTCGAAGATCCGCAACGGATCCAACGAAGGTTAAGGTGCCCTCATCGAATTTCTCGACATCAGTGCCATCTTCCATGTGCCTGTGCATGACGCTCACATGCGTCGAATGAACTACTTTCATCTTAGAAACCAAGTTCTTTGAAACCATCGATCATGTTCTTTAGGAAGGCCTTGTCGCGCTGGAACTCTCGGATTACAGGGATGTAGCCGTAGCAGTGCTCACCGTCGTCCTGTTGCCATTTCCGGAACAACGGGATGGCATGAGATGCGCAGAAGGACTTGTAGCGGCATCCGGAGCATTTCTTGTGCGATATGAGGTTTCTGATCACCTCTGTCAGCATCCGATCCATGACACCATTCTTCTCGGTTACGATTTCATGGATGGGCCGATTGCGGATGTTTCCGAGCGGTTCGAAACCGAAGTTGCGATCAAGCACATGCTGCCCCATCGATTCCGACCATACGTGCAGATCGAGGTTGTGGTCGATGTAGAGCGATGTCAGGAAGATGTCGCGAGTCTTGCGGCGAACGTTGGCCATGTCGAACGGCTCTGGTTCCGGCAGCAAAGACTCATCGATGTAACCGTCCTTTCCGTATGATCCGTTCTCCCGGTACTCATCAAGAAATGTGACGGCGTATTCTCCGATCGGAATAGGATGAATGTCGTATTGCCGATCCACGATTCCTTTCGCTACTGCCGCCATCCATCGTACTTCCTCATCGACGGAGACGACCTGGGTCGTTCTGAACCCGCGAGTTTTGGAAGGTGTATAGCGCCCGAGCTGAAGCTGCGTTCCGATGTCTCCAAGTGGACCCAGCGCCTCCTCCACGAACCGTTCCGGGGAGAATGCCTGAATGAGTCGCTGGGTGATAAGAACCTCTGGATAGCCGAGGATTCCGTTGCTACGCATGTCGAGGATCATCTCGCGGATGTCCTCGGCCCTATCGGCGACGGGATCGTAGATGATCTCAAGATAGTAGTTACCGGGATGTGTCTTCCGTAGATCCACGAACTTGTGGATTTCCTCGGATGGCGCAGTAGAGAATACTCGGAACTCGCTGTTGCAGGATTCGGCGATCTCCTCGAGCATGTCCTGCGGAAGTTCGGAATGGTTTCCGAACCGGAAGGTGTAGGAGTAGTGATCGACCTTGAACCCATTCCGCCCGAAGTAACCGTCCTCCTTGGTGTTCAGGTTTTCCTGAACCCACCCATAGTACTCCTTGACCCGGTCATTGATGATCCTGAGATCGCTTCCGGGGATAATGTTTCTGAAACGCCAGTTGTTCTTGAAGTGCTTGTCGACTACGCAACCAGAGCATCCGCGCGCGCAGCCATCATATGTATGAACTGCGATCTGCAAGTCATCCATAACGCCGAGCGTCGAGCCACGCCTGTCGAAGACGGAGTTCATGTCATGTATACTCATGGCCCAACCTCTCTCTGTTTAAATTTCACTCTCTCGATGCTGATGCAAAAGCTGACCGAAGGCCAGAGGGGCAAGATTCAGTCCCATTTGGGAACTGTCGAAGTGTGATCATTCCTATCCTGTGAGATCCGGATGAGATGCAGGCATCTGAAAATTTGCATGCCGAACACGTAGGGTTCGTTAAGAACCTTCGTAAATCACGGACTGACGTGCCAGCAATGCTGGCAGGATGAGCACTGGGATCGAAACGCGCTGGATCGATCTCGGCGAGAACCGTGAATAGTCCATTGTGCCAACTTCCGTCGGTGCCGATATAAACGACGGCACGGGATGACTCCGTCGCGTGAGCAACGGCCTCCATCATTCCACTTCCAACCATCCGGATGTTTTGCCGAACCCGATTGACCAGCGAAGAGTCGATATCTGCTTGTGAAGTCAGGCGGTACCAATCACCCAGCCATTGCTCAAGCCTTCTTAGACTTTCATCATCCTTCAGCCCGTTATCGAAAGCTGGTGCCCACGTAAGGTTTACGGGTGACTTGTAATGAGCCACTCGATCAGCGAGTTCTTTGGGATCTGGAAGAAATTCAAGGGAAAGCGCTAGCTGGATGATGTCACCGTTCTCGTCGTGTGAAGCGCCGCCGCGCATATCTGCCATAGCTTGGTAGAACGTATCGACGTTGCGCCAGTACTTTTCCGAATGAAGTGCGGTGTTGGTCACGATTACGAAACGTACATCGCAACCCCATTTTTGGGAGGCTTCCATGATCATCTTCGCGCGATCAATCTGCCGATCAATCTTTCCGACAAGCGAGGTGGATATCTCGACCACCATTTCATCGTAATCGAAGGCCTCACCCGCTCCTGCAACGATCGTCCCTATCTCTTCGATGGACTCTTCTGGAAGGTCCAGGACGTTGGCACGGCCAATCCCCAGTGCTAGGGTTCCGACATGCCCATATGATCCGGCGGCGGCGCGCAAACCGACGATGATTGTATTGGCATCCGTCGCTGGGTAACTGCGCTTGCGTTCTATCTTGCTCAAAACGCAAGTTGGGCACGTTCCGGAGCAGGACGTGGCGTAATCAGTTGCGATGATCAGGTATGGGATAGACTTCACGCCGCCTCCATGAGCGCAATGGGACCATGACAGGACCCCGTACGGTGCTCATAATCCCTGTAGACACGACGGACAGCCCCAACTCCGTGGAAGGTACATGTCTCCATGTGCGGGCATTCTTCGCATCCGAAGTCACCTATCGCCATTCCCGCCTTCGCAATCACTGCCAGGCGCTTAGCCTCCTTTCCGCGGAGGATGTCATGTATGTCGTTCTCTTTGATGTTGCCGAGCGGATACCCTCCGTTGCGTTGATCCATGATCACGTCGCCGAAGATCGTGTAGCCTGTTGGCCAAATCGAGAGGTTAGGCCCGATGTGGAACGTCTGCGTGAGGAAATCGGAGTAGTCGCTACCGCCTTGGTATCTGCCAAACTCAGATTTCAGTAGCTTTGCGCCTTGTGGAGTTGCGTTGTAGAAGCGCCTCGCCCATGCAGCGGCACCGCCCACTTCGTACTGGAAGTTTACTCCGTCCATTCTGGCAAGTGCTGGGGCAAATCCTAGAGATATCGGTCGCCCTCCAAGTGCGTCCCGCATCTTCACGGCAAGTTCTTCGGGACTGTTTCTGGTGAGAACAGCTTCCGATAGAAGCATCTGCAGATGAAGCTCCGGAGCCATTTCGGCCGCCTTAAGCACGCGTGTGTGGTAGCCTTCGTCTTTGAATAGGCGGATAGGATCAACGGTTATATCGAAGACAGGGTCGAGTCCGTTTTCCAAGACAGCGTCGATGCCCCGCCAATAGTTATCCTGTCGCTCTTCCTCCACCAGTGTCATAGTCACACCGATTGGAAGTCCGACATCACGAGCCGCGTCGTAATACTTCTTTTGCATGGACACGGGGAGCCATGGCACGTCGCCATACACGATGACCGGACGATACTTGATGCCCGACTTCATTCCGTAGTCGGCCACCGCCCTCATCGCGACCGCGAAGGCGTATGGTTGCATGACGGGCGACACGGATCTGCGTTCCTGAACGCTCAGCATGCACCCTGTGCAACTTCCCATGCAGTGATTGAATACTTCGATGGATATGTCCGTTCCGCCTCTGCTCATATCCTCACGCTCCTTAGCAGGCCGCCCATAGAGGGCCTCGTTCCAGTTCCTGATCCATTTTCATCATCTCGGCCGCGATCCGGTCGATGACTGCGAACGCAACGTGCGGGCAACTTTCTTCCTCGCTGGTCTTGCTATGTCCGCTGCGCCGAGCAACGTGAGTGGCGACATGGAATCCGGTTCCGGCGCAGATCGCTGAGTGCCTACATGTAGAGCAAGCACCTTGGGCATGAATGCCAATGATCTTGTTCAGCACCCGCGGCATCGCCTTGTCGATAATCGACGCGATGCTCCCGTCTTTGATGTTTCCGAGCGGGGCTAGCCCGTGGCGATCTGCGTGGGTGATGTCACCGATAGCTTCAAACTTGGGAAGCAGATATCCAAGATGGTCGATCTCGATCGATTTGCGGACCGTTTCGGGGACTATCTGCTCGACGGCATTTATGAGGCTTGGTGCGTGGCCATCCGAGCACATGATGCTATCAATCGTCCGGGCAATCACGGGGCGGAAACTCGTCGTGAGAGAGTGCTTCTTTTCGGCCAGACGGTCGAATTCCAGCAACCATTGGGAGATCGTAGGCGTGTCTGCGAGGGTTCCGGCGGCGTTCCGCATGGTTGGAGCCCAGTTGACGGTCACTTCATCAAAACCGTTACGAGCAGCAAACAGTGCCAGCTCTTCTGGTGTCATGCAGCTCACGGCATCTGTTGATAGGTTCGTTGACAGGTCGACCTTGCCAAAAAGTTCCTTAGCGGCCAGAACCATCTCTCGCCACATAGGTCCAAACTTTGCTGCCTTGATCAGTCGGCCATCTAGGACCACCAGTGGGATCAATGGCACATTACCCTTCAGGCGGCTCTTGGTTTCTCTGAGCATCGCGATGACTGACTGCGGCTTGCCCACAAGCGAGGTCGTAAAGAAGACCGCGCTGTGCTCCCGATCCGTCGGGTTTCCTGCTTCTATTACGGCGCTCCCAAGCTCATGAAGCTTGCAAAGGTAGTCGACCCCGATGAGGAGGTGATCCGCGATGCCGAAGGTCAGATTTACTCGCTTGAGCGGACCACTGTTCGCCGCGTGCTCCGACAAACGCTCGATCGTCAGAGCCAACATCTCCTCAGACATATCGGCCGCCATCGTCTTACGTTCTTCAGGGGTCAAGACGCAGCCTGCACATTGCCCGAGGCATGCATAAACGTCATCAATCTGGATCTGCAATTCGGTTGCCCGAGCAGTCTTCCCCTGTGAAAACGGCGTGACGTTGGCGGTTAGCATCCTGCATTGCCCCCCACATAGCTGTCGTACTTTGGACGCAGGCCCGCAGAATGCATGTTCCGCATGTGGTCAATGAAGCCCTTAAAGCCAGGGCAATCGAGATCCTTCTCAGGATCCCAATGTTTTGCTAGCACGCCACATCCTGAACGGCAGAAATCATAGGCATCGCAGCCGATGCAAGCACGATGAGGTCGTCTTGCCTTGATGACATCTCTGCGGAAGCTATCGGTGTTAGCAACTTGCGAAACCGAATCCTTGATGACGTTCCCGGACCATACCGCCTCTCTGTTTCCACCAGCTTCCAAGCATGTCGCTGCGTTACCGTTCCAATCAATATCCATAGAACCAGCGATAATCGGGCAGACGATGTCATCCATCGGCGTGTTCGTGTGGATTGCAGCCAGCATGCTTTCGGCGGGATTTACGAACAGATCCGGATCGTCGTCCCGTCTTTCTTTGTACCACTCCGCAGCCTCGATCAGGAATGCAGATGTTTCATGGAATTCGGGGAAGATCTCGCCCTTGTTGACCAGGCCATCTCCGGACGGGATGAAGAAGCCGAAGTGAATGTTTTTGATGCCTTCTACGTCATAAAGACGTTCGAGGATCTTTCGCGCACCAAAGTCTACGACGGGCTTAGTAACCGCTGTTGTTACACCAAAATTAATCCCGGCTTCGCGAAGCATCACAAGGCTGTCGCGCCACTTCTGCTCGAGTTTTGGCTTAGGGAAGCGTGAGACAGGCTCCCACGACGTGTTGATCCTGTCGAACAGCTTCGCGAAACGAACGATCTCAGGATGCATCAGGTTCGATACGAGACACAGTTGATACGCGAAGTTGGTGCTCTCAAGTTCCTTTCGGATGAGAGGTACGACTTCCTCGAAATACTCAGGACCGAGCATAGTCGGCTCGCCGCCAATGATATGGATTTCAGCCATGTCGTAGCCGATCTGCCGCATGTGCTCTGCGATGCCGCGGGCGATCTTGATGATGTTCTCCCGCTCCATCTCCCCAGACACTTTCTTGACCAGCGAATGGATGTAGCAGTGCGTGCAGCGAAGGTTGCAGTCTCGCGTCACGTTGATCTGATATAGGTAGGTTTTTGACATTCGCTTGCCCTTCGGGTGCTCAGAGCTATGAGTCTTGTTCCGACTAGCTGAAAAAGCAAGGATTCAGCTAGGATTTCCTGCCCGCGTATTCGGATATAGACGACGGCAGCGGTGTGCCATTGGAAGGTTATCACGGTCGCCGTCTAAAACTGCCATCAAAGGCGTTACGTAACGCTCGGGTTGGGAGTTTTCTCGAATGTCCGTGTTTGCGGGCATATAGACCGCCAAATATTTTTTTTGGTCGCTTGCAAGACACATAGGGTCATGAGGACGGTGGAAACTCGCCTGTTGGTGCCACCCTTGTGCCCGAAAGCCCAAGAAACCTTGAATTCTGTTGAACATGCTGCCGGAAGTGTCATTTGCGCAAGATGTGGGTCGCCGGCGAGCTGCCGACAACTACATATAGATGCTCAAACGAGGTGCTAAAATTCAATTTTCCGCAAATCTCATGAAATTCAAACCCTTAAATGAAAGTCTTAATAATTCAAGGTCGTTCGTCTTGTGTTTAGGCCTTGAACTCATTTTTATGACCTGACACCATACTTGAACGGGCTGTCAATTTCCTTGATCGCGGCGAAAAATCCGGTGTTGAACCTCGCGCCGACGCACCCGACCATAAACGTATCCAAAGACGTGCGGTTGAACTCCCGCGTCTTAAAATCACTGGACGAAGGCATCGGCCATCGGCCCGCAGACGTGAGTCTTCGCGGGATGGCTATGCCTCTGTCCTCGCAAACTGAACTCGGAGGAAAGAACATGAGCGTCGTCGTTTACAGCACCCAGAAGTGCGGCCAGTGCAAGATGACTTACAAGGATCTCGATCGACACAACGTCAATTACGAGGTGATCGACGTGAGTGGCGACGAGGAAATGATGAACAAGCTCCGGGAGATGGGCTTCAAGCAGTTCCCTGTCGTGATGGCGGGTGAAGAGAGCTGGAATGGCTTCCGCCCAGACAAGATCCGCGCCCTTGCAGCCTGATAATGGGCGGGCTTGTCTACTTCTCTAGCCAGACAGGCAACACCCATGCACTGATTGAGAAAACCGGGATGCAAGCATCCCGGATACCGATCAGTCCAAAGGACAACCAGCTTCTCATTGAAGAGCCGTTTGTCCTGGTGGTGCCGACCCACGGCGCGTTCGATGGGAGAGGCGCGATACCCAAGCAGGTGCTGAACTTCCTGTCTGATGGGGATCATGCCGGGCTTATCCGCGGCGTTATCGGCGGCGGAAACACGAATTTCGGCGAGACATTCTGCCTCGCTGCCAAGAAGATCTCAGACATGTACCGCGTTCCCCTTCTCTATCGGTTCGAACTGCGCGGCACGCTCCGGGATGCTGAAAACATTAAAACAGGGATGGAACGGTTTTGGAAAACTCGGCACTGATTATTAAGAAGGTCGACCCTCGTTATGACGGTCTCGACTATCACGCGCTCAACGCGATGCTCAATCTCTACGATGAGAACGGCAAGATCCAGTTCGGTGCAGACAAGGAAGCAACGCGCCAGTACTTCCTGACGCATGTGAATATGAACACCGTTTTCTTTCACAGCCTGCGAGAAAAGCTGTCCTACCTTGTCGCCAATAACTACTACGAACAGGATTTTCTCGATAAATACTCGTTCGACTTTATCAAGTCACATTTCAAGCGGGTCTATGCGAAGGAATATCGCTTCCAGACATTTATGGGCGCGTTCAAATACTATCGCTCGTATACGCTCAAGACGTTTGATGGAAAGAAGTATCTCGAGCGGTTTGAGGATCGTGTCGCCGTAGTGGCGCTCGTTCTTGCCCGCGGCGACGAGAAGTTGGCTACGCGCTTGGCAGACGAGATGATCGCCGGACGTTTCCAGCCTGCAACTCCGACCTTCCTCAACGCTGGCAAGAAGCAGCGTGGTGAACTCGTATCCTGCTTCCTGCTGCGCATTGAAGACAACATGGAGTCCATCGCGCGCGGTATCAACGGTGCACTTCAGCTTTCAAAGCGTGGTGGCGGCGTAGCCCTCCTGCTTTCGAACCTTCGCGAGTTCATGGCCCCGATCAAAAACATCGAAGGCCAGTCATCCGGCGTTATCCCGGTCATGAAGCAGTTCGAGGACGCGTTCTCGTATGCAAACCAGCTCGGTGCCCGCGACGGCGCAGGCGCTGTTTATCTCAGCGTATTCCACCCTGATATCCTTCGTTTCCTCGACACCAAGCGTGAAAATGCTGACGAGAAGATTCGCATCAAGACGCTATCTCTTGGCGTGATTATTCCGGACGTATTCTTCCGTATTGCAAAGACTGGCAAGGACATGGCCCTGTTCAGTCCTTACGATGTTCAGAAGGTCTATGGAGTTCCTTTCTCCGAGATCTCGATTACGGATCACTACGACGATATGGTCGCCAATCCGAAGATCAAGAAGACCTGGATCAACGCCCGCGAACTGCTGCAGACGATCGCAGAAATTCAGTTCGAGAGCGGCTATCCGTACATCATGTTCGAAGATACCGTAAATCGCGCGAACCCGATTGACGGCCGCGTGACCATGAGCAACCTCTGCTCAGAGATTCTGCAGGTCAACACGGCGAGCCACTACAACGAGGATCTCTCCTACGCTGAAGTCGGCAAGGATATTTCGTGCAACCTCGGCTCGCAGAACATCGCTCTAACGATGGATTCGCCGGACTTCGGTACCTCTATCGAAACCTCGATTCGCGCGCTGACTGCCGTATCCGAGATGAGCAACATCAACTGCGTGCCATCAGTGAAGCGTGGCAATGATGAATCCCATGCGGTGGGCCTCGGTGCCATGAACCTTCATGGTTATCTTGCCCGCGAACACATCATGTACGGCTCGGAAGAAGCGCTCGACTTCACGAATATGTACTTCTACACCGTGGCCTATCACGCGATCCGCGCATCGAATCTCATCGCGATCGAGAAGGGACAAACCTTCGCTGGGTTCGAGAAGTCCAAATACGCTTCTGGCGAATTCTTCAAGAAGTACATCGAGGGCAAGTGGACCCCTCAAACCGAGCGGGTTAGCGAACTTTTCGCGAACCACCACATTCCTACACAGGAAGATTGGATACAGCTTGCTGAGTCCGTCCGTAAGCATGGGATGTTCAACGCCTACCTGCAGGCTATCCCTCCGACTGGATCCATCTCCTATATCAACAACTCAACCTCCTCGATCCACCCGGTCGTCGACATGATCGAAACCCGAAAGGAAGGCAAGACTGGCCGTGTCTATGTTCCGGCAGCATTCCTGACGGACGAGAACAAGCAGTTCTATAGAAGCGCGTATGACATTGGTTGGAAGGCGATTATCGATACCTATGCGGTAGCGACCCAGCACATCGACCAGGGCCTTTCTTTGACGCTGTTCTTCAGCGAAACGGCTACGACTCGCGACATCAACCTTGCGCAGATCTACGCGTGGTCCAAGGGGATCAAGACGATCTACTACATCCGCGTGAAACAAGAAGCGCTCGAAGGAACAGAAGTTCAGGGTTGCGTATCCTGCAGCCTCTGAGATGGCCACCATTAGAAGAACGGAAACTAACATGACTATTCACACACCCGTACGTTTTAAGGCGGTCAACTGGAACAAGCTTGAGGATCCGAAGGATCTTGAGGTCTGGAAGCGCCTTTGGGCCAACCTCTGGTTCCCAGAGAAGGTTCCGATCGTGAACGACCAGCAGGTTTGGGCGACGCTTACGGATGCGCAGCGCCTCACGACTATGCGCGTGTTTACAGGCCTGACGTTGCTTGACACTATTCAGGCCACCGTCGGCGTGCCATCGCTGATGGCTGCCGCACTGACAGAGCATGAAAAGGCCAACCTCGCCCAGATCACCGCCATGGAAGCTGTCCATGCGCAGTCCTATTCGAACATTTTTTCAACGCTGTGTTCCTCGAAGGAAATCGAAGCGGCTTTTGCGTGGAGCGAAGAAAACGTCCACCTTCAGCGTAAGGCCGCGCTGATCACTGAGCACTATGCCGGAGACGATCCGTACAAGCGTAAGATCGCGTCGGTGTTCCTCGAGTCATTCCTCTTCTATTCGGGGTTCTACCTACCGATGAAGTGGTCTTCTCGCGGCCTTCTAACGAACACGTCCGACATGATCCGTCTGATCATTCGCGACGAAGCTGTTCACGGCTACTACATTGGCTACAAATTCCAGCGCATGACAGCTCGCCTGTCGCAGGAAGAGCGCGATGAACTCAAGGACTGGGCGAACGAGCTTCTATTCGCTCTCTACGAGAACGAGCTTGAATACACTGAGGAAATGTACCGCGAACTCGGTTGGGTTGAGGACGTGAACGCGTTCCTCTGCTACAACGCCAATAAGGCGTTGATGAACCTCGGTTTCGATCCGATCTTCCCGGACGACATGACGAACGTGGATCCCGCGATTCTCGCGGCTCTCGCTCCAAACGCCAACGAGAACCACGACTTCTTCTCCGGCAGCGGCTCGAGCTATGTTATTGGCAAGGTTGAGCCTACGAGAGATGAGGATTGGTCGTTCGATCTCGATTTTGAACCAGGAAATTCGGATAAGACACCCAGCCTCCCCGCTGTTGGCATCGCGGAAGAAGCCGTAGCGTGACATAACAAAAAGGGCTGGGGCTTACTCCAGCCCTTTTTGTAGGTTCCTATTTACAGAATTATGCTCTCGCCTCAGTCTTTGAATCTTCAATTAAAGCTGTTGGGACAAGATTCCGAATGAATGACACTTCTTTTCATGAGCTTGCAGTTCTTCGCAAGCAGATCGATATCCTACACGAGGTTCTCGAAGATATTGCAATGATTGCCGACGGCCATCGAAAATCGACGCTTGTCGATCAGAGCGGGAACAACGTCGCCTTGTCAGCCATTCTCGTCCGCGCAGCGTCTGCAATTGGAAAGGAAGAACGTCTTCGCGAAACTGGGACGATTTTTGCTCCAGTCGGAACGGTGGTACGCTAAAATGAAAAGGCCGCAAACAATGCGGCCTTTTGTGGTTCGAGCTCGACAGGACTACTTTGTTTCACCGAGCGCGATTTTCCCGAGAACTTCTGAACTCAAGAAACCTTCATAAACACCGTCATTGATTACGAACGTTGGCGTGGAAGCGACCCCACGTCCACCCGCTTCGTAGGCGGTTTTTGTCACCTGCTCTCGCTTTGCTCCATCGGTAACGCACTTCAGGATCTTGTCGGTGTCACCGGTCATCCTGACTTTGGTCAGAACCGCTCCTGTCACGTCTTTTTCCATCACCCAGCTCTGTTGATCTTTGTAGAGCGTTGTCAGGGCTTGGGCCTGCTTATCTTTCGGGAGACAAGCGACGGCCGTGGCCGCCTGGAGACTTGGTCCGTCATAGGGGAAGTGACTGTAGACGAAGAAGACTTTTCCGGTATCGATGTAATCCCGTTTGAAGTCAGCAAAGGCGTTGTTGTGGAAGTTGGCGCAGTGGATACACGTCAGTGAGCCGTGTTCCGTGATGCGAGCAGGGGCCTTCGGATCGCCCATGCCGATATCCGTCGGGGCTACGGCATTTGTATCCCATGTGGCCTTACGAACTGGGGTCGGCAGTGTCCCGACGATCGATGAATACGCGAATGAAATCCCGGCGAGGACTGCGAACGTTCCTCCCGCGGCAATAATGCGATTGCGTTTCTTTTTTCGAATAGCATCCGCCTTGCGCGCCTCGGCCTCGATCTTCGTCTTTCTGCTCATACTGAATCCTTTCAGTTACCTGTCGCGCAGAATGTTGACCGCTTTTAGAAACTCTAGCAAGGATTCGTTGATGGTTGACCGCAATTGAAAAGCAGGTTCTCATCAAAACACTCGCCGGTCGGCGGCACGATGGTGTTGCGGAAGCGGGATGTGGTGCCCGACTGTCGGAGAGTCTAAACGCGCCTTTTCCTGAAAAGGGACCGACGGCCAAGCAGCGCGCGGCTAAGCCGTCGGTCAGGGCGAACTAGCGCTCTTCATTGACAGAAGAGAACATGGCCGCCCATCATTCATCGGACCTGCGGAGATGGAAGCAATGGACAGCACGAGCATTGAGAACGGCTATTTCGTATTTACGTTGATGCCGAGCCTCTATTGCCATCTCCGCTGCCCTCACTGTTACCTGTCGCTCGAGGAGCGTGAGGACAAAACGATCCTCTCGCCCGATTTGATCGAAGCCACTTGTCGGAAGATCGATGATTACTGGAACGAGCGCGGTATCCGTGATCGCACCGTCGTTTGCTATTGGTACGGCGGCGAACCAACATCCATGGGGATCGATGTCTTCAAGGACATGGCCGACCGTATCAACTCTGTGTTTAAGCCGGAGAATGGCTACACAGTTCGTCATACAGTCCTGACTTCGCTCGTGTCTGTACGGAAGGATTGGTACGATGTATTTGATACGTACGGGCATGGTGAATTTCAGACCTCTTATGATGGCACCATGCGCGGTGGCCCTTATGTTAGAAAATGGGAGAGGAAGGTTAAGGAGGCCGTTGCCAGCGGTCTTCGAGTTTCCACCATCAGTGTCGTTAACAGGGATCTTCTCGAGCAGGGTCCTGAATGGACGCTCGACTATCTCTCTGACCTTGGGGTGATGGAGACGAGTTGGCTGCCGTTTATGTGGAACGAGCAGAATGACGGCGACATGTATGACACCTACGCGCCTACTATGGCTCGCTGGTCGGAGTTCATGCAGAAACTGACCGCGCGATGGTTGGATCGCCGTCGCGGTGGTCAGCACGTACCTGAGATCGGTCAGATGAGGTTCATCCTGTCTCAGTCGCAGAGCCGCAATCCCCTGGCGAACATCGCTGCACAGACGCTGTTCCTCATGCCTAATGGAGATTTTGTTCTCCCCGACTACAAAGATGGCTGGATGGAGTTCATGCGCCCGTTTGGCAATATCATCACGCAGACTTTCGGCGAGGTACTCGCGTCACCCGCCCGCCGGGCCTACTTGCGGAGGCAGGTCACGCGGAACGGAAACGCGGACTGTCTTTCCTGCAATCATGCTGACAAGTGCGTAATGGAATTTTGGAAAGACAACCGACCAGACGACGACTGCTTCGGCGGCCGACGTTACGTTGAATGGCTCCTTTCTCACAAAGGAGAAATAGAGAACGTGATCGGAGGCGTTCCCTCATCGCGCCTCTACTAAGGCCCGAAAGGATTCAGTCCTATATAGGAAAACGGGGCTTGCGTCGTCAGCCGGCGGAAACAACAATGGTTATTGTCACTTTCAAGAGTGAATCCTAGTGTTCTATCCTGAGAGTAGCGACCTCCCTTCGAAGTGTATCAGCATAGCCGAGACTCACGAATGGACGACATCTCAACTTTAGAAAACAAGACAACCAAGACTGAATAGGAAAGGTCGTAGCATGGTAAATCTCAACGCAAGCAAGCGCGCCAACAATCGCGGCAATGGTGGCAGCACCTTCCAGCCGATGGAAAACATCCTCGTACAGGTCAAGACCGTGCATGAGCACGATCCGAAGTCTCCGACCCCTGACAAGGATTATATCGAAGCATATCTCATGCACGATGCTGGCGGCATCACTGCAGAGTTCGACAACGACGGCAATCCGCTAACCCTTATCACTGCGCGCATCGACACCAACGCCAAGGGTCGCTACGCGAATCCGGATCCAACGAAGACCCCGCTCGAGATGTGGGACCTCAAGCCCGGTCGTAAGAAGGGCACGAGTGATCGCATGGGCCAGGACGGTCTGGTTATCCTCGAAAAGGCGAAGAAAGTCGGCGATCGCGAGTTTCAGGCTGCCTTCCTCTTCACGGCGCAGCGCAATCGTGCTTCCGAAAAGGACATGGTCATCGAGAACGTTATGACGACGGTCTATCCGGAAAAGACGCGTAAGCTTCCTGACGGTACTGAACGCCGCGGCCAGGAGCGTCGCATCTACATCACGAATGAAGCAACCAAGGTTAGCACCATGGCTGAGCTTCGCGCCGCAATCGCTGAGAAGCTCGAAGATGATCGTGCTGAGCGTCCCTTCGCAGTGATCCACGTGATTGGTACGAAGCCTGAAGATCGCACCTTCGTTGATGATGAAGGCAACACCCGTCCTCGCTATCCTTACGAAGCTCTGAGCGCGACCGTATACCCAGCTTGGGAAAACGAAGAGCGTCTGAGTTCGGAGCAGGCGATCGACCGCTGGTTCACCGAGCCTGCAAAGTCCAAGGATGGTGCTCTGATCTACCAGAAGGACGAGAACGGTGACACCATCACTGATGCCAATGGCGAGCCTCTTCCGGAGCTGCGCAATGGTGAGATGGTTGATATCGTCACGAACTATCTCGGTTCGGAAGAACTCATGTTCGAAGTCATCGGCGGTTTCACCTATGGCACCGGCAAGAACTCCCTTCCGAGCGCCAAGGGCCGTAAGAGCGACCACTGGAACTTCGAAATGGATTGGGAAAACCGCGTGACCGGCGAGACGAAGGCCGACCGCGACACGGGCAAGAACTACGTCATGCAGGGCGTTGCCGCTGCACACATGGTTCTGGGTCGCGTAGAAGATGAGAACGAGCCGGGTGTCTATGGCCCTTGGTACGCTCAGAAGACCTACACCGTGCGTTCGTACAACCCTCCGGTGTTCTTGGAGCGTGAGCTGATCACTCCTCACACGCCGAAGGAAGTTGCTGAGCTTTTCGTCGAGCAGGCCGAGCGCCGCTCGAAGGCTAAGAACGAACAGTTCCGCAACAACCGTACGTCCGAGGCTGGCCCAGTCGAAGAGAATGACGACATTCCGGTCGACAACGAGCCCGCATATGATGGCGGGATGGCGATGAGCCGCTAAGGCTCTACAGCCCCTACGATCAAGCCCAAGGATTCGTCCTTGGGCTTTTTTGTTGCGCAAGGATTCGTTGACAAGCTGGGTTTTCGGCACGAGCATTTCCGGATGCTTAATCAAACTCAACATCCCTCCTCTGGCAGCAAGCGTAAAAGCGGATTTGGCCGCCGATCATCAACGAACCTGCTAAAGCTATACGCTGCGTCATCGAATCCTGTCGGATCGGCGGTTAGCTCGCCGATCCCGTCGACGAAGCTTGAACTCCTGCCAGCTTCTAATCCTCCTGTCGTGACTGACTACAATTGGTTTAGAGTGAAAGCCTCCGAGGCGGGAAATTTCTCGGCCGTCATGAAAGATTGGGAGAGGCGCCGCCGCAGACTTCACGCCGAAGAATGGTCCAATGTCTTGAAGGCGTTTCAAGACGCTCGTTACGAAATTCTGTATAGGCTCCCTGTTGCCATGGTTGATGACGCGATAAAACAGACCGCGCATGCTCTAGGGACAGTCAGGCAGGACGAAGCCAAGAAACATCCGAATGTCGCAAACGCATCTCCTGCATATCCTACAATCATGCTCTTCTATAACCTTGTTGAGCAGACAGGTGTAGTGCCCTCGTGGCAGGTAGTCGAGCGCTATCTGTTCGCACATCCAGATCTATGCCTGAAATACTATTTCATGGCAGCAGAGGTTCCTTATCCATCGTCGATAGATGAACTTTGGGAGGGAGAAAAGAACCGAGCGATTAGATACCGGATAGCGGGTTTTTACTATGCCTTCCTGAAGGAAATTAGGCTGCTGGCTGAATTACGTGAGGCTGGTTTTGATGCTCGCTATCACCCTCTTCTGGACGCGGAATGGAAAGCTGACATATTGGTCGGTTCGATCCGAATTGAGCTGTTTCTGGAAAACGAGGGGTTCAAGGCCGAAAACACCGGACGCAAGAAGAAGTGCATCTCTCTCAATCCAGGCCTTCCGGTTGTGGAGGCGCCTATGGAAAGGAAGAAGCTGTGGGGACGGGTCTGGGTCTATGATCGCAAGAGCGTCGTAAATCTCATGGCGAGGATTCAGGCTGAGATGGATAAGCTATGAGTTCCCTCTTTCATTGAGAGAATTTAGAATCGCCCTAAGAATCTTACGAAAAGGGACGAATCCTTGTCTGACGGAAGCAAGAAACTCTGGGCTGACCTCCGCTACGGAGACTTTGAGATCGTGGCCGCGAGCTTCGATCACCATCCGGGCGAACCTTCTCTGGTAATTAGAGGGGAGGACACTCTCCTCCCCGATCAGGAAGATGTTTTGCGTGCCGCAGGTTTCGTGCCGGTTAAGGGGCCGATGACCGTATGGGCGCGCTATGGTGGAGAGTTCAAGATGCGCGAGCTCCGTCAGGCCTTCCCTGAGATGCGTGCGCGTGAGTTTCCAATCAAAAACACCATGATCCGCATTCGCGGGGCAAACCCTCTTTCGCCGAATCCCCCCACCCTTCCCGACACATCACCTGATGATCAGGCAAAGGTGCCGGAAGAAAAAACTCCGGCAGCGCGCGTGAACGACTACCAGGTGGCCTATCGCCCTGCGAGTAAGATCGGAGAACCCATGGCGGTTATTCCGAAGTATCTTGCGGAGCCAACGGCCAAGGCGCTCGCGAAGTTCGAGGAGGCTCACGGATCTGTTGATGAATTCGTTGCGGCCAAGCTCGATGTCACACTCTATGAGCTGAAGAAAATGTTGGCCCCGGAGCAGATTGATGCAGTGGCACTCGGGATCTGGGCAACTGAGCGAGACCGAGACCTTATCATTGCCGACCAGACTGGACTTGGGAAAGGTCGTATCCTCGCCTGTCTCGCGCTTGCGGCGATCAATGCGGGGAAGAATGTTATTTTCCTTACCGAGAAAGCAAACCTGTTTTCGGACTTCTGGCGTGATGTCTCGGATGTTGGGGCCGCCAAGAAGATCGGGAAGCCGTTTATCCTGAACTCCGGCACCAAGATCAAGGATATATCCTCCGTCAATGGTGATGTTCTCTTTGAATCGATGAAGGACTCTGAGACGGCAAAGGTTGTTAAAAGCCTTGAGCTTCCTGCAGGCTGCCGAATGCTGCTTGCGACCTACTCACAGTTCAACAAGCGTGGCTCGCCCAAAGCGAAGTTCCTGAAGGCTGTGGCCAAAGACGCGTACGGACTAAAAGATGAGGCTCACAACGCCGCTGGTGATGACTCAAATACTGGGGACATGCTGGACGAGGCATTTGAAGAGTCTTGGGGCGTGGCACGTTCTTCGGCGACATTCGCGACCAAAGCTCTGAACCTGCTTCGGTACAAGAAGGCCTTGCCGCCATCGCTACGCACCAAGGAGGCTGCTGAGCTTCTTGCGAATGCTGGCACCGCATTGGCTGAAGTGCTGTCGGCATCACTGGCCGAAGACGGCATCCTCATCCGTCGAGAGCAGGATCTTTCCGGGATGGACATCAAGCTGGTCGTTGATGAGAAAAACGTTCAGCGCAACAAGACCTATCAGAACAAGCTGGCTCCAATTCTCCGCAAAATGGCTCGCCTTCAAAGGAACGTGGAGTCGCTCATCGAGTCCAAGAATGAGGAGGCTGAAGAGGCGGGGGGAAAGGCGGCGAAGGAAAAATGGTATACGTCCAACTTCGGTTCGCGCTTGTCCATCATCCGAAGGCAATTCCTTACAGCGCTTAGCGTCGATCATTGCGTGGAGCGGTGCATCGAGCTTTTGATGCAAGACATCAAGCCTGTCGTCGTCATTGAGTCCACAATGGAATCGATGATGCGAGAACTCTCTGGAGAGAAGAGTTACGATGATGTGGAAGATGCCGCGGATATGCCAGAGAGTGCCATTCCTGACGAGAGGGACACTCCCCCGGACTTCCCGGCAGCATTGAATCTGATGCTGGATCGCATCATGCAGATGAGCGTGAAGCGTGGGAAAGACTCTGATGCGGAGAAAGTCCCTGTTGAGGATCCTTATCTGGTTCGTGATGCTCAGGCGATCCGCGACATGCTTACCAACTTCCCGCAGCTTTCGCTTTCTCCGATCGATGACATCAAAGATCGCGTGGAAGCTCGTGGTCGAGAGCTTTTCGAGCAGGGTCTGATCAGCAAGCCATGGCAGATGGGGGAGATTTCCGCTCGAAGCATGCGTGTTCGTGACGGCAAGTACGAGAAAATGCCGAAGGTGGATCGCAACGACACGATCGGGGCGTTTCAGAACGGGCCATACGACGGGGTTGTATTGACAGGGGCTGCATCGACCGGACTTTCGCTCCATGCCTCAGAGAAGGCGCTCGACCAACGAGTGCGATGCATGCTCGAACTTCAGATTGCGCGAAATGTCCGCCAGCGAAGCCAGTTCTGGGGGCGCATCGATCGTCGTGGCCAGGTGGCTAAGCCACTTTTTGAAGTCCTCGCTACAGGTCTCTTGGTTCAGACGCGTATTCTGATCATGGAGAACAACAAGATCCGAGGCATGTATGCCAACGTCGCGGGTAATGCCGAGACCGGAAAGGCGATGGATAATGTTCCAGATCTGATCAACAGCATCGGCAACGTAGTGGCGCAGCGCATCCTCGAGGATCAGCCGCGCCTAGCAGAGGCAATGTCAATCGGCATGCGTGGCATCGACCAGGAAGTTGCCGATCAGGAACTTTATTACATCAACAAGCTTCTCGGTCGGTTTGATCTGATCGATAGCGACGAGGCTGATCGGGTATTTGAGCTTCTGTTGAAAGAATTTGCCGATGAGCTGGCGGCATATACGGCGAAGGGTCGCTCCATTCGCGGTGTCCGTGAGCTCGACGGCACATGGCGGGAAGTCTCGCGTCGTCCTTATGAGGATGGCGACAAGCGCGACGGTGACGTGTTTGGCCGCCCTGTGGACATCGTTGTCATGGAGGGCACGTTTGAACGCGATACTATGTCGTCAGAGAAAGTGTCGGCTATGCTACGCGCATCCAGAGAGCGCCTGTACGAAGCCACGGGCAAGGCCGCCGGACCTTTCTTTGACAAGCATGTTGCTGAGATCAGGAAGCGTCGCAGGGCGGTTCTCACCGCTTCTCTTGCCGGGCGCTATACGTCAGTCGACATGGCGCTAAAGGACAAGGAGCATAACGCCGTAAAGGCTGCCGACGATCGTCTTGAGAAGCTCATGAAGGCCATCAGCATGCTGCAGCCTGGCATGAGCATGCTTGTCCCGTCAGATGAAGGGGATGGCGACAGGGTCACTGCGACTGTGGTTGACGTACGTCCGCCGGATGAATCAGAACTTCATCATCCTGGACGTTGGACTGTCCGCTTTGCTGTTCCCGGCGAAACGCATCCGAAGGAGATCTCGGTAGCGACCCTGATCCGTGACAAGGCCTACGAAGTCCTTCCCATGCGTTCTGCAGAGGCAATGTCTCCGGATCTGAGGGCTTTCGATAGAGCGCCAAGGGGAGTAGTCACGGAGAAGAGAGAGTTTCTCTCCGGCAATCTTGTTAAGGCTGTAGCTATTGCCTCCGAGACCTCATCTGGGTCAATGGTGACTTATACCCGCCCTGACGGATCCATGGAACGTTCTGTACTTGTGAGCAAGCGCGGACGAAGGGCATTGCTGAACCGGGCATCAAAAACAACGGATGTGGCTGATGCCAAGGCTATTCTTGATGATGGGCGCAACCTCTTCTCTGACTTCAACAATCGGTTGGTCGGTATCGTCATTGAACCGCAAGCGAAGGGTTACCTCCTCAGCATTCCGTTGCGCGGCAAGAAGTTTGAGGAAGCTACCTTCAAGCCCTTCTGCCAATCCTTCCGCGAAGACCGCAGCATGCTCTCGGCCCGTGTTCCGGATGCGAACATTGATGACCTGCTAAAGTTCATCTTCTCCCAAGGGACTGCACTCCACTACGAAGGGGTGCCAGTCGCCGCGAATACGGCATCTCCTCCTCAATCCCGTTTTGGCGGAGGTCGGAGCTTCGGCGCAAAAGGATTCGCGTCAAGGCGCTGACACGAATCCTTGACTGCGCGGCCTCACACAGTCAGTCTTTTCTGACGTGAGACGGAGTTCCTGCATTGACTGATTTCGCATATATCGCCGAAAAACCTTCGCTTGCTGAAGCGATTGCGAAGGTTCTTGGTAAAATCAACGGCGCAACACCGCAGAAGAACAATGGTGTCTGGACCGTTGGCAAGGATGCCGTGACGTGGGTTCGAGGTCACTTCTTCGAGCTATGGATGCCGCAGGACTATGACATTCGCCAGAAAACATGGCGAAAAGAGAACTACCCGTTCTTCCCTGACCAGTGGAAACGTAAACCCCGCAAGGATGACAGGAACTGGATTCCAGAACAGACCCGCATAATCAAGAACCTGATCTCAAAGGCCAACAATATCGTTAACGTCGGTGACGCGGCGCGCGAGGGGCAGCTCTTGATCGATGAGGTTCTTGAAGAACTTGGTTTCGATCCGTTCGCAAAGAATGTCTGGCGCCTGTGGATCAAAGACATGACCGACTCCGGTCTTGAGGGGGCGATCCGCGGCAAGTTCCTGAATGCTGAGAAGCGGAACCTTTTTATGGCCGCCGAGATGCGCCAGAAAGCTGACTGGGTGCATGGCCTTAATCTCACGGGCCTCTACACCGCGCTTGCCAAAGATGCCGGTGCCAACATGCTGATCTCTGTCGGGCGTGTGCAAACCCCAACCCTCAAGCTCGTCGTGGATCGCGATCGCTTAATTGAGAACTTCAAGCCGACGAAGCACTTCTTGCCTCACGTGTCCTTCCGTCACGCAAACGGCTCCTTTCAGGCGAATTGGATAATCCCTGCGGATCATCCCGGTCTCGATCCAGAGGGATATTTTATCGATAAGGCGGCGGCTAATGCGGTCATTGCCAAAGTTCAGGGTAAGACCGGAAAGGTCGAGTCTTACTCTACTCAGAAAAAGACGAAATCTCCGCCGCTCGCATATTCGCTGGCAACGCTTCAGAAGGATTGTTCGGCTCGTCTAGGATTGACCGCCTCCGAGACGCTTGAAGTGGCGCAGTACCTCTACGACAACAAGCTGACCTCTTATCCACGTTCTGAAAGTCAGCACCTTCCGACCGCTATGCTCCGTGAAGAAGCGCCGACCATCATGACCGCGCTCGCTAGCACGCCAGGCATTGCAGATGTGGCTCGCGGAGCAGATCTGAAGATCAAGACGAAGGTGTGGGACGACTCCAAGACGAAGGATCACTACGGTATCGTCCCTACGACCGAATTCAATGCGGCGATGCTGCAACGTTGCTCTCCCACCCAGCGTGCGGTGTTCGAACTCATTGCTAAGGCGTTCATCGCGAACTTTTATCCCGACCAGGCATGGAACTCACTGACTGCGATCATCGGAGTTGAGGGGGAGCGGTTTAAGGCAACCGGGCGGCAGATGATCACGCAGGGCTGGCGTGTCGTGTATGGTGCAGTCGAGGAAGAGGAAGAAGAGGAAGATCCGGAGAAGGAATCGGAGCAGTCCGTCCCGCAGATGGCCAAAGGTGACCCGGTTAAAGCCGAAGGTGGTGGCGTTGCTGACAAGGAGACGAAACCGCCTCTTCGCTTCACCGACGGTACATTGATCGACGCTATGACGAAGATCGACAGATTTGTTCCGCCGTCGGAAGCTGAGATCAAAAAGCGTTTGAAGGAAACGGACGGTCTTGGCACCTCGGCTACGCGCGATAAGATCATTGAAACGCTCCTGAAGCGCGGCTTTCTTGCGCGTCCCTCTGATCTAAAAGGGAAAGTCAAAGGCGGGAAGAAGGATAAGACGCAGCTCATCTCTACAGAAGCTGGGCGTTCCCTCGTGGATATTCTGCCGGCGCAGATTACCAGCCCCGGTCTGACTGCACTTTGGGAGGGTCAGCTCAAGAAGATCGAAGAGGGCGAGGTTGCTCCGGAGACCTTCTATGAGCAGCTCATTCGATCTGTGACCAAGAATGTTGAGCGCGCCAAAGAGCAGCCAATCAAGATTGCTGGTGCCACTATCGAGCCGCTGCCGCGCGATGGCGAGACATGTCCTTCCTGTGGAAAGGGTCGCATGAGAACCCGTATGTTCCAGAAGGGAGATCAGAAGGGCAAACGTTTCCTGTCATGCGATGCCTACAAGAAGGATGATCCGAACTCCTGTCGCCATGCTGTGTTTCCAGAGTCCGGCCCAAAGAAGGAAATCAAGCCTGCTGAAGGCCATGGGAAAACTTGCCCGAAATGCAACAAGGGTCAGCTTATGACCCGCAAAAGCAAGTCGGGCACGGTCTTCCTTGGTTGCAATAACTGGGTCAAGGATAAGCCAAACCTTTCATGTGATCATGTGGAGTTCCTGGAGGACAAGACTCCGCCGCTTCCTGGTGACGGGGAGACTTGCACAGCCTGTGGTAAGGGTATCATGCGTACGCGTAAGTTCTTCTCAGGCGAACGTAAGGGCGAGCGCTTCCTGTCCTGTGACGGCTACAAGAAGGATGATCCAAACTCTTGTCGTAACGCCGTCTTTCCTAAGGATACGGGGAAGAAACCAGCAGGAAAGTCAGGTGGAACGAGCAAGTTCTCCGACAAGGGTGGCCGCAGTTCATCGAGCAGTGGAACACGCCGATCCTCAAGGTAGACGAATCCTTCGCCAGTAAAGGATTCGTCTACAAAAGCCGTTGACCACGCCATCTGGCTGGCCGATCATTTTCGTACCTATGGAGGTTGCGATGAAATTCCGAACCCTTATGCTCCTTGCGACAACGCTGTTGTCCGCCCCTGCAATAGCCCAAGAGGCCCCGGCTCCGGCCGCCTCAATCCCCCGCCAAGACGAGATCAAGGCACAAAGCCCTCTCGCAGCGCGTGAGCAGGCTCTCGCTCCCGTTTTGAGCTGGATGCAATCCCTTGGCATCAAGCTGACCTATCTTGGCGATGAAGGTGGCCTTTCTGGCTATTTGGCTGAGGATGCCACTGGTAAGATGCAGACGATCTATGTCACGCCAGATCGCCAGCATGTCGTTGCTGGTCTCCTCCTGAAGCGTGGAGGCGATAACATCACCGGTGTGCAGGTCGGTGAGATGAGGGAGCGCTTTGCTCGTGCCGCCGAGCAGTACGTCCCTAAGGATGATACCGCAGAAGTGCCTTTGGACGTGGCTCCAGCAACGTCGACTACTGAGGCTGAGGTTGCGCCTGAAAAGGCCTCGTCGGCCTCGGAAGGAGCAGTCGAAGTGCCTTCGACGGCCCCCGTAACGCCTGAGCCGAAAGTGGATGTGCCTGATGAGAAGGCGGAGGCTCCGGTATCTTCAGATACCCCTGCCCCAGTGGCGCTCGCATTGCCTGAAGCGTCAGGCCCGGTTGAGGGTGCGGCAGGAAATCCAGCCGAACTTTGGGTTAGCAAGATCGATCAGGACAAGTTCCTGAAGGCTGCCGCTGAGGTTCCTTACTTTGAGGTTGGATCGCGCAGCGCGCCTATCACGCTCTACGAAATTGCGGATCCGCAATGCCCGTACTGTCACGCGGCCTGGAATGAGATCAAGCAGCTCGTGTTTGACAAGAAGGTCAAGCTGCGGGTCATCCTTATTGCTGCTTTGAACGGTAGCGAGCCTAAGGTTCGCGATATCCTTGCGAGCGGTGTTCCTGCTCGTCGTTGGATTGACAGCGATGCTGGCAAGAACTTGAAGCTGGAAGTGGATCCGGAATCGCAGCCATACAAGGATTCGGCAGACTTTCTTGACAAGAATATGGGATTCGCGCGCGAATTTGGCGTAGACAGAACTCCATTCCTTGGTTACGTAGGATTCGACGGTAAATTCTATTCGGCTTTGGGCCTTCCTTCCGATCTCGGAGCTTTTCTGAGCGCGGCGGTGGCTCGATAGCCTCAATTCGATGGCCCGATGACAAGTTCAACGCCTCCAGTATCTGACATTTTGCGCGGAATCGAGGGACTCGCAGCTCGCTCGGGTGAGATGCTTGCTGAGGCGTTGAATCTTATCGAACAGGCTTCACGAGCAGAAGCCGCGGCCATGGAAACTGCTGTGGCGGCTCTAGGTGAAAGCCACGCTAAAACAGTCGTTGATCTAGCTAGGATGCCGCTGGCTGCCGAGACAACACGTGTTCTTGTGGCTATTCGGTCGGCGGCCGACAACATGCTGTCAGCGACTTCTGGAAATTCTGTGGAAGTCGCCTCTTCGCTGATCGCTCCGTCCACGGTGGCACAAGAACATCCCCATCCAGTTGCTTCAAGCCCTCAGGCTGATGCTTCAGGGAAGGTGATCTTTTATGGCATCGCAGTTTCATCAAGCAGGATCGCTGAGGCGGAAGAGGTGGTGGCTGCCGCACGTACTGCAGTGGCCCAGAACCGCAAAGCAAACCCGTACGATCATTATCGCGGTAAGAACTCGTGGTGCAAATCGTTGTTTTTGGCGGCATTCGCTCAAATTTCAAGTGAAATCGCGGCGCAACGCGATCCAGGCGGTCTGAACGATCAGAATGATACCCCAGGGCATCAGGACGTTCCTGATGTTGCGCCCCCACACGCCGTTGCGGTACCTGAACGTCCCTCCATTGCGGCCGCCGGGCCTGTGCGTACATCGCGTCTAGCTCCAGTTCACCCACCCCAGATTGCTCCGATATCGAGGCCTTCTTCTGGGTCTTCGTCTCGATTGCATGCTCAGGGGATCACGGCTCAAACGATCGAGGATCCGGTCAAGTTCGCGGAGACTTCTCCGCAGGCCAAGAAGCCTCCGGTCCGCTCTTTCTTCAACAAGCAACGTGTAAGGTAAATCGTAATGACTAAGCCTAAACTCATCCTCATTCACGGTCTCAAAACGGCTGGAAAGAGCCTTCTTGCCGCCCCGCTGATGGAACAGCACGGCTATGAACGAGTGAAAATGGCGGGTCCTCTGAAGAACATGGTTCGCTCGCTCTTGCGTGACTCTGGTGTCGAGGAGGCTTTGATCGAAGAGTACGTGGAAGGTAGTCTCAAGGAGCAACCGATTCCAGAACTTTCCAAGACTCGTGACATCTCCGCACGATCCCTGATGATGACGCTGGGTGATGAGTGGCGGAATATGCATGGTAAGGATCTCTGGGTAAATATCGCCCGCGGCAAGATCCGTCAGCACATAGAAGCCGGCCGTAATGTCGTTGTTGATGACATTCGCTACCTCTTCGAACTCGAAGGATTCATGGAGTTTAATCCGTTCAAGGTCGTCATCTCCCGCCATGGCAAGCACTTTGAGCCTTACGGTGAGGAGCGCCATCCGGGTGAGCGTCCGCTCAATATCAGCTATTTCGACTATCATTTCCGAAATGATGGAAACTCCATCACCGATCTTCACGAAGAACTGGAAATGGTGCTCGATATCAGGACGCAGTACGAACTGATGCTCGCCGAAGAAGCAAGCAGCCGGAATGCTATTGCCCGCCAACGTGTGGCAGCCTGACTTATTGTTGACAAATCCTTGGTCGCATGCTCTTTGGAGACATGACCAAGGATTTGAGCAGAACTCTGAGCCGCGTGCTGCGGCACTCCCCGGAAGACATCGGCATCGTGTTAGACGATGCCGGATGGACTCCTGTCGACAAGCTTCTGACAGCTCTGAAGAAGGCTGGCTATAAGGTCGACCGGGATGTCTTGAAGCATGTAGTTGACACCAATGACAAGAAGCGGTTCACGATCTCAAGTGACGGACGCAGGATCAGGGCGGCCCAAGGACATTCGGTGAACGTATCTCTGGGCCTTGAGCCATCAGATCCTCCCTCCCTTCTATTTCATGGGACAGCAAGCGCGAACCTCGATTCGATCTTCGCTACAGGTTTAAACCCTGGCAAACGGCAGCAGGTGCATCTGTCGACCAACGAAGACACTGCCATGAAGGTAGGGGGTCGTCACGGTCGGGCCATTGTGCTGAAAGTGGATTGTGCTGCAATGGTGAGGGACGGGTGGAAGTTCTACAGAGCCGACAACGGTGTGTGGCTTACCGATGGTGTGCCACCTGGCTATCTCTCGTTCTAAATAAGACCCTGCCCTTCGATCGCGCTCTTGATGATGTCATCCGCAGCAATCTCTTTGAGGATGCTTAGATAGTCGATCTTTGTCCTCTCGCGGATAAAGTCGAAGCCATCGGCGCCGGATAGATAGCTCCCTCCAACTTCTCGATAGATCTCCTTGAGATGGGCCTGTGCCTTGATCGCTTTGTCGCGGTTGGGGAGGAACAACATTACTCGAATAGGCTTGAAGCCTGCATCGGCTATCGCCCTCACCCTGTTCTGTTCCTTGTTGCGGTGATCGCCATCTGTAGTCGCATCTCGCCACTTCACCTCAATGCCGTCGCCGTTTGGAAGTGCGATATCTATCTCGAATGTTTTTGGCCGAGGACCGTTCGGGTTGGGTATCTTTATCGTTTTTGCGTCATCATGGGTCTTTGTGAAGCACAGCTTCACTGACTTGTCCGCAAACTTGCCGGCGTTGGCATACAGGAAGCGCGCGCGCTGTTCCTGCTCTTCGATCTTGGTTGCTTGTTCATCCGTATATCCGAGCACGTTGAACATCAGATGATGAGTCTTGTCCTCCTGCCTCATCTCAAGGATTCGCTCTGCCATCCGGTGATTCATGCACCGGATCTGCTTCAGGGCGAGATCCTTGATTTCGGAGTAAAGATTCATACGGAGAAAAGCTTCCCCACCTATTTCATTTTTTTTATTTCACCAAAGCCACGGTTGAGTTATAGAAATCAATAGGTTACCAATCCCAACGATCGGAACCGCCTTCATCTTTTTTGCACTTCGCACACATTCGATTGTGCGCGCCTTCCGACCAGAAGATTTCTTGGCATGTCATGCAAGGACGCTTCTTTCCGACCTTGCGGCTATCGATGCCCTTCTGAGGCTCCTTCGGCACCGTCGTCCCGAAGTTCTTCCTGGTAACGCGAATCCTTTCGAACAGCGCCCTTTCAGAGCCGAATTCTTCGAACTCGGTGAGCTTCGCTGCAACTGCATCGATTGAGCGACCAACGTCGTCCGCGATCTCACAGATCAACACCTTACCGTTCGCGTCTGTGTTCTTGCGAAGGGACTCCTTTAGGAGCTGGATGTCATCCGAAGTCCATTTCCTGCGATGCCGATCGTTGCCTTCCGTCCGTCGTGGGAGGTTCTTCCTGCTCGCCATGGTCTGGACGGATGATGTCGACCGTTTAAGCTCGAGAGCGATGAGAACAATGCTCATTACCCGCGGCCACATGTCGAGCAGAGCCTGGATATGGCCATCCTCCCAATCACGCCGTCCGAAGTCGCCCATGGCTCTACCAATTCCAATTGATTATTGACTTGAATTAATGTTCGGGGAGAATTGTTAGAGCCGTCAAGAAGAACTCAAAAAGCGAATCCTTGATAGTTCGTTTTTCAAAGGATTAGGGGCAGGAAATGAGTGGGAAAAAAGCCGCACCGGCGGAACGAAAGGCGGCTGCCGCCGCGAAGAAGGCCACAGGCCGAACTGCAATGGGCACATCCCCGCATGTGGAGGCCGCCGCCGGCACAGAGCTTGCAAGGAATGCACTCTCTCGTCAGCGCTACGAATTCGTCATGAAGGTCACCTTAGGCTTCGTGATCCTCTCAATCCTGCTGTCTGTATTCATCGTCTATCTGGCGACGCGGCCGGTAGAATATCGGTACTTCACAACAGATTCCCGTGGTGCACTCCGCGAGATTACGGCCCTTAATCGTCCGATCCAGACGGATGAAGAGGTGCTTAATTGGGCGACTACGGCCGTCACGAAGGCTTATTCTATGTCCTTTGCGAACTATGGTCAGCAGCTCAACGATCTCAAGCCGAAGTTCACGGATGCGGGCTGGAGGGGCTACGAACAGGCGCTTGAGCGCGCTGGCTTCCTGGATTCCCTTCTGAAGAACCAGTACGTCACCAGCGCGGTGCCACGTAAGGCTCCGGTGGTCGTTGCAACGGGTACCGTGAACAACGTGTATGGTTGGCGCTTGCAGATCCCAATCATCGTGACCTTCACGAGCGCGAGCAACAGCAGTAGCCAAGAGATAAATGTTGAGGTTACAGTTGTACGTCGGCATGAATCCGAGGACCCGTCGGGCCTTGGTATCGCGCAAATCATTTCACAGTGAGGTCAGGGGAATGTCTCGCAAAACCCGTATAGCCGCCGTACTGGCGCTGATATCCGGCCTATCGCCGCTTGAATCCTTTGCGCAGGATGCGAGTCCTTTGCTCCTTCCGCCTGCAAACTATCCGGCTGCGGCTAGCGCCAATGCTACCGGCGGAAGTATCCCAATCGCGCCGGCGGCACAGGCTGACCCTGATGCGGCCTTCAAGGAAGCTCTGAGGGGTGTTGTTCCACTCACGGACGATCAGGTGAAGAAGCTTCGTATTGAGCTTGATAAGATCGACAAGGCACAGGGGCAGCCCCTTACTCCTGTGAAGCCATCGACACGCTCGATCCACGTTTCGCTGAAATCTGGTGAATATCCTGCGGTAATCAATACATCCCCCGGCTGGATTTCGACGATCACGTTCTCTGACGTAACTGGTCAGCCTTGGCCGGTCCTTTCTGTGACTAACGGCAACCCGGATGCTTACAATATCCAGTCTTCTGGTCCTGAGGGTTCAACGAACATCATCACGATCAGCTCCAAGCAGGGCTATGTGCCTTCCAACATTGCTGTGACGCTCGTTGGCGCAAAGGTTCCGATCCTGATGACGCTTCAGCCGACGGACAAGGGGCAAGTCGATTTCCGCGTTGATGCTCTTCTGGATCAGCGTGGCCCTAACGCTGCATATGACATCATCGCCAATGAGACTCTCGCACCGACTGATGACTCGATCATGCTGGCTTTCCTCGATGGAGTTCCTCCGGAAGGAGCTAAGCCGCTCAAGACATCTAACCGCGACGTACAGGCCTGGCGCTACAACGACCTGACCTACATCCGTACGGACAAGGCCCTGATGTCTCCCGCGCCGATCCGCAAGACGAGCAATGCCAGCCGGACTAATGTTTGGGTCATCAACGAGATGCCCGTCGTAATGTTCTCGGACCGGGATACTGGCCGCACCGAATACGTAAACATCAACCGCCGCTGAGCACACCGGAGATACTAATCATGGCAGGTTTTGGCAAACGCGCAGTTGAGAGCATTAAGGGCGGTAAAAAGCTCCTCATTTCGGTGAGTGTGGCGGCTATCGCCGCAGTTGGTTACACCATGATGACCGCCGAGCCTCCGGCGGCTAATCCTTCTGTTGTCAACAAGGGTCCGATGGGCGGTGCTCCCACTTTGCAGGGTGGAGAGACGTTGTCGCCCCAATATGCGAATGAACTTGGTCGTGCCGACGTGCAGCGTATCGAGCAGGCTCGTAATACGGGTGGGTCTGCGATCCCTACTATTCGTCCTGGCACGCAGGAACAACTGAACCCTATCCCGCTGCTGGAGCCTGAGCAGGATGAAACCCCGGTTATCGAAACACCGACCGTAGAGGCGGCACCTATCGTGCTTGACACACCGCCAGCGGCTCCTATTCCGATCGTCACAGCACCACCGCCTGTTATGTCTCAGACGAACCCCGCCAACATTGAAAACATGAAGACGTATATGTCTGCCCTTCGGCGCCCTAACCCGATTGCTGAAGTGACAACCTATGCGGATCCGGACTTGTTCAAGGAGCAGGCGGCAGAGCAGACGCAGCAGACGGCACCAGTGGCATCTGCTGCTGATAACACGGCTGCAGAATCCAAGGTGAAGTTACCTCTCGCTGGCAAGATTCTCTATGCGCAGATGATCAGCCGTGCCGACTCTGATGCGCCGGGTCCTGTCTTGGCGAAGATTGTTCAGGGAGACTATGCGGGTGCGACACTAATCGGATCCTTTCAGAAGGCTGAGAATGCCCTCGTGATTTCCTTTGATCGCATGACGGTTGAAAAATCCCGCGATGGAGAAGAGATCAACGAGACTGTCGCCATCGAAGCTATTGCAGTCAGCACCGATTATATTGGCACGGCTCTGGCCACGCATGTTGATCGTCACCTTTTCCAGAAGATCGGAATTGGCTTCCTGGCAGGTTTCGCTGAAGGTTTCGGCGATGCCATCAGCCAGAAGGGGCAGACAACGATCAGCGGTACCGCTGGTACGGTCACAACAAGCACTGGCGACCTTTCCACCAAGGAAGAACTCTATGCTGCTGGTGGCAAGGCGGTCTCGAACACTGGATCCATCCTCATGGACGAATTTGGTCGCCGTCCAACGACGGTTCGTGTCGAAAGCGGCACTCCTATCGGCGTACTTTTCCTCTAATTCGCGGGCAGAACAATGGCAGATAACGACACGAACAAAGACAAGTCCGAATTGGATTTCGACTCCGGGAGCTTCGACTGGGGCGACGACTCTGCGGACAATGCCGCTGCCGCGGCTTCGACAGGGCGGTCTTCGCTGGGAGACGATGATCCGTTTAGCGCGGCGGGCGATGACGATGGGTTTTCGAGCGACAGCTTCTATTCGATGGAGCAGTTGCCAGACGCTGATGGATCGGACTCTTTCGGTGATCTCGGCGGAAGTGATTTCGACGACATAACCACAGATGATGGTGCGGAAAACTATGACTTTGGGTCGGAATCGGATGATCTCCCTGCCGGACGCGTCATTACCGATGGTTTTGGTTCTGATGACGACGGATCTGATCCGTTCTCGAACTCTGGCGCTGATGACGACGTTGCAACGTCGGATGATGTGACATCCGAAGACGAAGAGGCTGTGGATCCGTTTGCCCAGCCGTCCGGCGACGAAGAAGAGGCCGATCAGGAAGAAGCTGTGAAGCCTGCCAAGTCGGCATTCAAGACATATCTCTTGGGTGCAGTGGCAGCCATGCTCGTGGCGGCAGGTGGCTTCGTCTACGTCATGCCATCTATCATGGGAGGTGACGCTGACGTTGAGGTTGCTCAGAACCAGCCACCTCAGGATCCAATCAGCACGTTCCCGGCATCGCTTCCAGCTCAGGATACTGCGCAGCAGGAGGCCCCAAGCGAAATCGCAGTGGCGGTTCCTCCGTTGGCTACACCGTCGATCCCGAATGTTGAGACTAACGATACAGCACCGCCAGCGCTCACTATACCGGAGCTTCCGGTGTCTGCTCCGGTTGCCGATACACCCGCACTTGAAATTCCGAGTTCACCTGTTTCGGTTGAGGTTGCGGCCCCTGTATTGGCTGAAAACGACCCGCTCGCCGATCTGGTTGGTGGCAAGGAACGTGGCGGTATCGACGCAATGAAGGAGTCGAAGGAAATTGTAATTCCGGAATCCTCTCCTGAGCCGAAAGTGTCGTCTCAGGAGGTGGCTGCTCTTGCTTCTCGTCTCGAAGCGCTTGAAGCCAAGGTGGATCGTCTAGCCGATAGCTTCGATAACTTAGTCGAAACTCCGGTCAAGGCTGGCACTCCTGTCGATTTCAAGCCGTCGGCTCCGATTACGGTTGGCAGTGATCTTGTTCCTCCATTGAAGCCGGCTGTCTTCGAAGATGTTATTCTAAAGGGTGTGGCAGGCGATGTGGCCTGGGTCAGCACCAAGTCAGGTGTAGTCGAAGTCAAGGTTGGCGATGAGGTTCCGGGTGTTGGTAAGGTGGTCTCTTTCCGCAACTACCGCGGAGACTGGATCGTTGTTACAACCGATGGTCTGATCGTCAGGCAGTAAGGAGCAGCACATGCAGAAACCCCTGCTGCCTCTTCGCCTGAGCGTAAAGTGCCTCAATTGGCGTATGAACGACACCGATGCCGCTGAGGCCGATGCCGAGTTCAAGCGCGTACGTAAGTCCGCTCTCGAGCGAGATCAGCACACCTGTCGGTTTTGTGGCTTCAAGTCGCCGAGCTGGCAGGAAGTACACCACGTTAATGACGATCATGCGGATAACCGCCTCGACAACCTCATCACGACCTGTCCGTTCTGCCACATGTGCCAACACATCGGCCTGGCCGGGTCGCAAAAGGAAGCGGTTCTTATCTACCTGCCACATATCTCGCAGGCTGATCTGCATCATATCGTTCGTACAGCTTTGATTGCCGAGCGTGCTCTCGACGTAATTCGAGCGGATCAGCGCTCTGCCCCGCCTTTAATCAGGCAGCATCGTGAAGCTGCTGATGTGGCGAAGGCAGTGCTCGCCGCCCTCCGTTCCCGCACTGAAGGAGCAGAAAAGCGAATCCTTACGTCGGATCCGGCTGAGATTGCAAACGTGCTGAAGATGATCCCGGATGATGCATATGCGCGTCGCGATGACACTCTGGCGGGTATTCGTCTTCTTCCTCTTGGTAAACGTTCCAAAGGACATGAAGACATCATGATCAAGCATTTAGATGCTTGGATGGCACCAGGCGGACCCTATGCACTTCTGAAACCGAATGCATGGCTGGGAGTGCTCAAGGCAGTCCTAGCAGCTTGACCAATTCCTTCGATTGTCGGTCTAATCATTGGGCGGCATCGTCCGACATTTTTCAGGGAAGGTCACAGGTGAATGTCAGATAGGGGAGTGAAAAGATTCGGAGTCGTATTGTTCGACGACGACAAGGACCCAGCCGGCGGCTGGGCCTACGTCGAAGGCGAACGGATGGCCCGGCGCATCACCTCCCCGGATGATCTTTCCACTGGCACTATCTGGTGGACGAATGTCACCAGCGATTATTTCTTCTTCAAGACAGAGCTTTATAAGCGATCATGGCTACGCCACGACAAATATCTGGTGGTGACCCACAAGGATGTGATGCGTGAATGGAACTATGACCCAGCGCTCACTGATCCGGCTATCATCTGCCAGGTGACTGCGAAGTTCTTCTCGCGGATCATGTTGATCTCCTTCCGACTGATCAAAGACGTGCAACCTCGCATCACGATGGAGGATGCCTTTATCGGCCAGACGCTGCGCGAAGATCTTCGCGTAGTGCTTCCGGAGGTGGAATACCCAAGATCAGAGGCTGCTTCCATCATGAAAGCGGACAAGGCCTTCGCCGAGTTCACACCCACGACGATGAAGTCTGTACGAGATTCAACTTGGGTAATGGTTCGAAAGCCGCGGCTACTCTATGCCCTTGAAATGTTCCAGACCCCAGCACCCCTCGGCCCTTTTGAGTTCATGTCCAAGAAGGATATCCGCAACGAGAATGCAGATCGGGCGGCATTCATTCGGGAGGCGACTAGGCCTTGTATGGTTGAGCTGGCGCTCGAAAACATGAACCCTGATATCGCACCGGTCTATAGCTTTGGTACCGTTGCGGACAAAAACAAAAGAATTTCTCGCACCTGGGTTCCTCACAACGAATTCATCGTTCTGAACAACATTGCCGAGGTCGATGTGAAGTCGGCTTGGGTTGGACGAGAGTATGGAAGCCTTCTCGATGAGCTTCCTGATTCCGTTCGAGAGTTCCTGTTCGACAAGTTCAACGAGTTCTCCTGGTCGGCTGGTATCGTTGCTGAAACTCTGTGGCGCGCATGCTGCCTGAAAGAGGGCCGCGCCAAGGCGGGCAAGCTCTCCGACGGCGAGGATCGAGCCGGGACGAGCTGGCAAGGCGCATGGATCAAGGGTGCAGACAAGCTATCCATGTTCGCGTCTTCAATGGATCTCGTGAAGATGGGCTATTCCGTGTCTTCATATGGTATCGGCTGGATACGTGCATCGATTACCGAGGAGATGAGGGCCGACTTCATCAATGATGCTCTCGCCGCCGGGCTCATCCCAGCCATGACTGACATTCCTGAGGGGATGTTTGATATCCATGACGACTTTAATTGGGGTGGCGACCAGAAGTCCAAGATGATGGCTTTGTTTCAGTCTGCGAAGAAGCGCGACATGCTTTTGAACCTTGATCGCGTTCCGACAATTCCTCCGGACAAAAAGAAGCCGTTCATTGCCGAGCTCCAGAAGCAGTATCTGAAGCAGGGCATCTAAGCTTGAGTCTTGCCGTCTCCTGAAGGATCCTTCCTCAAACGGATGACTGCAGATGTCTTTTGAGGAAATAGAGCTTTCGATGGGCCTGAAGGCCTACGGGCAACCCGATGATGACGGGAGTCTCGTAATCGCTATCAACGACGATCTCGGACGCGAGGTCGGAGCGGCTGTGCTTGTCCTTGAGGGTTTGTCCGGTCACTTCAGTGATATCTGGATCATACCTCATCTTCGCCGGAAGGGGGTCGCTACATCGCTCTACGATGCCGTTGAGAGGATGGGCATTGTTCTACGACCATCGGACGAGCTGGACGAGGATGGTGCCTTGTTCTGGGAGAGCCGTCTGTCCCGAGCTGTGAGATCATCCGATGGGGACGGGTTGCGAAGATGACGGTATGACGTGGTGTTTGCCGCGTGCCGCCATGTCTTGAAGCGTGGTTCCGCCGTATTCGATATCGTATTCGACCTCCTCAAGTAGACTGTTGATGTTTCCTTTGATCATGTCGAGTGACAGCCCTCTTTCACCGTTCAGCTTGGTATCTTTTATCGAGTGGAACCCGCGCTGGGCATCTTGAAAGGCATCAGTGATACTGGCTGCGTTGAGGTTTTCAGTTCCAAGAAGGTGGCTGATCCTCTCGTCGCCTAGGGCGTGATGAGGTATCTCCCAGATCTTCACCGAGGCTTCTTCAGGCAGGTTTAGTTCGGAATGATCCTGCAGCAGTCCGGACGCAGCGATGGGGCGCCCGCGCAGATCTTCTGCCCAAGCGCGAATGAGCTGATCGTCTTGTCCGAATGCCAGTGCAATCGGGTATGTGAAGTGTGTCGAAATGCCGATGGCAAGATTGAGGGAGGCGATCCCAGATGAATAACCATCAAGGCTTCCGTGTGCTGATTGATCAGTGAATTCGTCGGGAGGAGGTAGGATACCGAAGTCTCGGAGAATCCTTCTCGCATCGCGGTCTGCCCATGCGTGGGTGGAGTCGTATTGATGAGCTAGAACCTGATACGGGCCAAAGCCGATGTATCTTTCAAGTTCAGCAGGTGATGCCAGAACGTCGAAACCGACTTTCCCGAAGTCCATGTATTTTCTGAAATGGTTCGCAGCCTTTACGCGGGTAATTCGTCCAGTAACGTCCCACACATTGCCGTTTGGATCCAGACAGGCGACGTGCATCAAGCTATGGAGGATCTCGCCATCTTCGTTATGGATGCTTGGTTCGGATTTGTCGTAGACGATGATAAACGGCCATCCGGTATATCGGTGAAGGGCACATGCAAAGTCGTGGCATGAACCCTCCATATAGACCGTTACATCACTCTCTGTTGCCTTCGATGGGATGAAGCTCATGTTACCCCGCTTGCCTGGTTCGGGCATCGTATTCCGGGAACCAGGCAAGCGACAACTTTTAGACCTCCTCGGCCACCTGCACGACTCCATCGATCGATTTCAGTGAGTTCTCGGCCGCCTGGTCGATGAGGTACTTCCCTTCGAGTTCGACGTTTCTCTCTGCTTCGCCAATCTTGAGCGTAATGATGACTGGAACTGCCTGCGGGTCATTGTCGGCTCGCAGTCGTCCAACTGCTGCATTGATATCAGCGGCCTTACGCTTGATGCCTTCCACCTTGGTTAGGGCGCGAATGCGTTCCACATCCTCGGCGCTTATCTCGCCTCGTTCGAGCTGTGCTGTTGCTTCTCGGACCTTGTGTGCTTCTTCTGCGGCTGGCATCACGTGATCCCGGTCTACAATGATCCGGATGCGGCCGCGTTCTTCTGCCATCAAAGTCTCCGCGTCATATGCCTCTTCACCCTGAATGGAGATGGAATTGTTGTCCCGAATGACCACGTGGCCGAGCACCACCACAGGTCGACGGGCTATGGTCGCATTCCGCAGAACATTCTGCAGCTCATCGAGCTTTTTACGATCGCCATAGAACCAGACTGTGAAGGTGTCGCTCTTTTCCAGAAAGTCGGCCACAAGGTATGGATTGCCCTTCTTGCTGATACCGGATCGGTAGCTGTCAACGAGACCTGCCAAGCGCTTGTTCGTGAGTTCGGCTCGGCCGTTCTCCTTCATCCACTGGATGAGAGACGACTTTCGTTTCACCTTGATCTTCCGCAATTTCGATTCGTAGCGCTCCATCGGATGTTCGCCGAAGTAGAAACCAACTGCCTTGAACTCTCGGTCGACCTTGTTTCCCCATTCGGCGATATCAGCCGTCTCTGCGGGGACCGCAATGTCGAGTTCGCCACCGAAAAGATCACCCTGGTTCGGATTGGCTTTACGTCCGCCGCGGGACAGAAAGCCCAAAACGTTAGCGGCGGAAGCGCGATTCTTGGCGAGTAGATCGAAGGCCCCGGCCTCTGCGAGCTTTTCAAATTGTCCCTTGTTGAACTGAGCGCCTGCGCGTTTGTAGAAGTCCTCGAGAGACTTGAATTCACCCTTTGAACGAGCTTCTACAAGGATCGGCAGGTCTGAGGAAATGCCCTGAATTGCCATCAGGCCAAATCGAACGCCGAACTTGCCGGGCTGATATTCCTCAGGTTTGAAACGGGTAGCGGATTTGTTGATGTCAGGAAGCAACATTGGAATTCCGAAGTTATCCATGTCTTCCTTGATCTTGGCCATGCGCTCTGGCTTTTCGACTTCGTATGTCAGGAACGCCGCGAAGAACTGCGCGGGGTAGTGTCGCTTCAAATAAGCCGTATGGTAGGAGATCAGCGAGTATGCCGCCGCGTGTGACTTGTTGAAGCCGTAACCAGCGAACTTGGCAATGTGATCAAACAGGTGGTCAGCCGCCTTCGCCACGCGATCTCGGTCGAATTCAGCACCCTGCGCCTCTGCTTTCTTCCTTGCCTGTTCGACAGCGCCCGCAACGAACTCGGCGCGCTGCGTGATCATTTCGGCCTCGATCTTTTTACCCATCGCGCGGCGCAGCAAGTCGGCCTTACCAAGGGAGTATCCGGCAACCTTCTGGGCCACGAGCATCACCTGCTCCTGATACACCATGATGCCGTGTGTCTCTTCCAGGAAGAGTTTCGTTTCCTCTACTGGTTCCGGGTACTCAGGCTTAGCTACGCCGTTCTTGCAGTCGACGTAGTGTGGGATCATGTCCATAGGACCCGGGCGGTATAGCGAGGTCATGGCAACTAGGTCGGCGAATCGGTCTGGCTTCAGCGCCTTCAACCACTTCTTCATGCCATCGGATTCGAACTGGAAGATGCCGTTCGTTTCGCCATCAGCGAGCATCTGATATGTTGCCGCGTCATCAAGCGGCAGAAGGTCGAGATTGATGACCTTACCAGTCGTGTTCTTGATGTTTTCGACTGTTTCTCGAAGGACCGACAGCGTCTTAAGACCGAGGAAGTCGAACTTCACCGCACCTGCAGGTTCTACGTCTTTCATGTTGAACTGGGATACGCCCATCTGCTTCTTGTCGTCCCATCCGATTGCACAGATGGTAGACAGTGGAACGCCGGTGATCAGAACGCCGGCCGCATGAGAGCCCTGGCTTCGGAAGAGTCCTTCGATCTTCATCGCGTTGTCGATGAGCAGCTTATACTTGCGGTCAGACTCCACCATTTCCCGGAACTGAGGCGAGTCATTATCTGCCATCGCGTCTTTAAGTGGCTTCGGGTTCGCCTTGTCCATCGGGATGAGCTTGGTCAGGCGGTCCATTTCGCCGAAACCGTACTCGCCGAATTCGTCAGAACGCGCGACGCGGCCTACATCCTTCAGAGCTGTCTTGGATTTGATTTCGCCGAACGTTGCGATCAGCGCGACGTAGTCTGCCCCGTACTTTCGAAGAACGTATTGGATCACTTCTTCGCGGCGATCCTGACAGAAGTCGATATCGAAGTCCGGCATCGACACACGTTCCGGGTTGAGGAAGCGTTCGAAGAGAAGTCCGTGAGGGATTGGATCGATGTTGGTGATCTGGAGAGCGTAAGCAACAAGGGAACCCGCGCCGGAGCCTCGGCCTGGACCAACCGGAATGCCATGAGCCTTGGCCCACTTGATGAAGTCCGAAACGATCAAGAAGTACCCCGGGAATTTCATTCCTTCGATGATCCCGAGTTCGAATTCGAGACGCTCCCAATAGGTTTCGTGCTGATCCTCTGGAATTAGCATGTCCTTCAGGCGCTGCGCCAAACCTGTGCGGGACTGCTCTTTCAGCTCCTCGGCTTCTGTCCGGCCAGTCCCGGCATCGAACGGAGGCAGGATTGGATCACGCTTTTCAACCTTGAAGGCGCAACGCTTTGCGATCAGAGCGCTATTTGTTACGGCGTGCGGAATGTCCTCAAAGAGAGCATTCATCTCATCAAGGCTACGAAGGTAGAAACGACGCTTCGATTTCGCGATAACACCGTTGTCGCTAATCTTGACCGAAGATTGGCTTTCCACGGCTTTCAGGATCTCAAACGCGTCGTTTCGGCTCTCGACCGAGTACCATGCTTCGCTGGTGGCTACGAGTGGCACGCCATTGCGGACAACACCATCTGCGCATTCCAGAGCAGGCGCGTCATAAGCAAGGTCGATCAGCTTTTCCTCGATCGCTACCTCTTCCTCGTCTTCGTCCCCTGTGCGCGAGATTTCAACGTAGAGACGGTCACAGAAAATGCCACGAAGATAGGTGAGGAGATCTTCAGCATCGGAATCGCGACCAGCTTCAAGAAAACGCCAGACACAGCCATCTCGGCCGCCAGTAAGCGCAATGATGCCGTCAAGGTGCTGGTCAAACACATCCGTGTCGATAATACCTTCACCCCCCTTGGTCCCGTCATGCGGACGGTGAGATGCCGACAGGATGTTGCAGATATTCGCGTAACCAGTGGCGTTCTGGGCAAGCAGGATGATGCTTCCCTTGAGGCCCTTGTCATCAAGTGACAGCCAAAGCTTCGTTCCAATGATTGGCTGGATGCCTGCATCAGCAGCATATTTCGAGAACTGGAAGGCACCATACATATTGCCTTCATCCACGAGTGCCATGGCAGGAATCGACAGCTTTGCAGCGCGAGCGACCATCTCCTTTACCTTGCTGGCACCTTTGGAGAGGGTATAGTCAGAATGTACGTGAAGTTGTGCGAACGCTCCCGCTGGCAGGCCTACCTCCGATCCGGAAAGGATAAGATTGTTGTTCTGGTCTGTCTGCTTCAAGGATTCGCTCATGGGGTAACTCTCGTGTTTCGCAAGGATTCGAAGGATATGCCTCACTAATGGAAACGTCGATATCCTTTTAATCCTTGACATGCAAGGATTGATTTGGTCAACAGGATTGACAAGGAGGCTCCCGATGGAAATTCTCAAAGGACTCGATGCGGATCAGGAACTTGCCGCTCGCTCGTCATCAAATTCTTCTCTTATCACCGCCGGTGCCGGCACGGGTAAGACAAGAACGCTAACTGCTCGCATTGCTCATCTTGTGGTTGAGCGCGGCATTCCGGCTGACCGTATCATGGCAGTGACGTTCACCAATAGAGCTGCCAATGAGTTGCGTGAGCGTATCAACGCTAACCTCGGCCCTATGGCTTCTGGTCTCCGGCTGGGCACCTTCCATGGGCTTTCCAATCGCATCCTGCGAAGACATGCTGAGTATGCCCGTCTTCGTTCCTCAAACTTCGAGATCGTTGATGAGGATCAGGCGAAGGAGTTCATGGTCTCAGCGGCCCGAGTGCCCGGCGCGTTCGGCGTATTTCGTCCTGATCCGTCTCTAAGTGACGCGGAAAACCTCGCGATGGCGAAAGAGTTCGAAAGCAATCTTCGCGGCTTCGCGGCCCGTGCACTCCGTCAGGTATCCTTGTGGAAGGCATGGGGTCTCACAGACGAGATGGCGGGTGATCCCGCTCGGCCCTCGCGTTCTGAGGAAGAAGAACGGATGGCCGCAGCATATTGCGCTTACCAGTACGAACTTGAATCTCGGAACATGGTGGACTTCGGCGACCTCATTCTGAAGACGGTTACGCTGCTGAAGAAGCATGACGACATCCGTCTTATCGAGTCTGACCGGATACTGCACATGCTTGTGGACGAGGCGCAGGATGCAGACTTCTCTCAGGTGGAATGGGTTCGTCTCCTGACATCGGTGCATGGCGGACTTACCGTCGTCGGAGACGAGGATCAAAATATCTATGGCTTCAAGGGTGGTTACCCAGGCGCGATGAAGGACATGGTCGGCCACGCCGCGGCCGAGTTTACGCTTCGGACGAACCGACGTTGTACAGAGGAAATTCTGAAGCCTGCAGTCACGATCGTCGGCTACAACAGACGCAAGGGTAAGAAAGAACTGTTCTCTGGTCGTCATGGCACTCCTGTTCGTTCCTCGGGACACCCGACAGATGCCAATGAGGCGGCATGGGTGGCGGCTCGTGTCGCGGAATTGATTGAGGGCGGTGCTAAGCCCTCGGAGATCGCCATTCTCTTTAGGACGACCTTTGCAATGGCTCCATTTGAGGAAGCGCTGGCGCGAAAAGGTGTCTCCGCCAAGGTCTGCAGCGGTACGTCACTGCTTGATCGTGAAGAGGTTCGCGACGTTCTGGCGCTACTCCGCTTGTCGCTGAATCCGTTTGACGATCTCTCCTTTATTCGTATGGCAAGTAAGCTGTCCAAAGGGCTCGGCACAGTCGCAGTCGATGCGATTGCGGCACTTGCGAAGACTCGAGATATCCCGCTCCACGATGCATGCACGCTCGCCTGTGATCCATCATATGGGATAGCTCTGAAGAAGCCCGGACGAACTGCGGCTGAGCGATTGGGAACGGCACTTATGGCGATGGCGGAAGAAGGGCGTTGGGGGAGTCATCCATACGACATCATTTCGACCTCAATCAGGGAAACGGCCTATCTCGATATCCTTGCCGCAGGACCTGAGCCTGAGGAGAGGCAAGCGAATGTAGAAGCGTTGAAGCGTCTTGCTGAAGGCTTTGAAGATCCCGCTGCATTCCTTCAGGAGATGTCCCTTCTTACCGACATCGAAGACATGTCCGAAGCCGATCTCAAGAAGGTGCGCTTGTTAACGATCCATGCTTCCAAGGGGCTTGAGTTCGACCACGTGTTCTGTCCGGCATTCGATGATGGAGTGATGCCGAACCAAAGAGCCGTGGACGAAGGCCGTCGTGGCAAACCCGGGGATCCGTGGAATGGTCCTCAGGGTGGCGGCCTTGAGGAAGAACGTCGTCTAGCCCACGTTGCATTTACTAGGGCGCGCCATACGCTGGATGTGAGCTTCCCCTGGCAGCGGCGAACGCGAATGCAGAAATCTGCAAAGAAATCGAAATCCGGTGGCCCATCAAGCTTCATGGAAGAATGCGCGTTTACGTGGCAGGAAGTGGGTCCAGCGACGACAGCAGAGTTGGGTCTGAAGAAAACCAGCAAGAAGAGTCGAGCCGAGCGTTTAGGCTTCGACCGCGACTAGCGGCAATCGGTAACTGGAACGAGATGCCATGGGCTCCTGTTCCGGTCTGATCATAGAAAACTCATCCACGGATCAGAGGATTTAGTGGATAACGCAGTCGTCAGATTCCTTATCCAGTTTTCAACCGGGAAACTTATTTATGGAATTGCGGGCCTAACTATTAGCCGGACTGATGGCTTCGGACCGCATATCTTTTCGACGCTTTTGCGCACAATGAGCCGATCATCGGTGAAGACTATCTCATTGAGAGCGTCCAAGACTGCTTTCTGTAAGTTGTCCCCATCGCCGTCCAAGCCGGATGTCGGCCAAGTTGCAGGGTCTCCCGCCAACGTTAGGACGATGTGTGCTTCCAGGGGAATATCGAATGGCTTTCGTCTCTCGCGAAGCATTATCGATTGCGCTTCGGCCTTGAGGAGATTCTCGTATTCGAGTGTCCGTTCCGGGGTGTAAGTCGTAATCGCACCCTTGGTAGCCATCGCCATGAACGTCGCAAGGTTACCCTTTGCAGCCAAAAACGCGTTCATAAGGACTTCACGAGCAAGTGCCGATCTCGGCCTTTCTTTCGGACGAGGATCATATGGAAGCTCAACCTCCATGACGAACGTATCCGCATCATAAAGTTCGCGAGCGTGACGAGTTCTCCCGGATGAGAATGAATCCTTCTTCGTCCGAGGTTTGGATGGCTTCTTGATTGCCGCTTTTCCCTCGGATGCCTTTGCTCCCAGCAGCTTCTTTGCCTGTGCCTCGGTCAGTCTCATGGATTCGTCTTACCTTAATCCCGCCGACTTGTGAGCCCCACTTCGGATTCTGTCAGACATGTTGGCGGCACCGAAGCTCAGGCCAGGTACTGCCGCCGTAGGGCAGTTTGAGCTCTCCCATCGAAGTGCCATCGTTGCGTAGACTGTCGCAGCGGTATTGAATTCGTCTTCCGTAGTCGCGAGTCTGAGTGTAATCCCGCTTTCGACGGCAGTCGTAGCCGCAGACCGACAACTGCTCGATAGAGGGGTATGCTCCTCGATCCGAGCAACCACCTCCCGCGCGGCTTCGAGATACGGTCGCCGCACTTCGTTCGGAGTGCCCCATCCCAAGAGGGAGCAAGCCGTGAGAAGCGTAGAGAGCATGCCAAGCGTTAAAACGGACAAAGGATTCATTGCGTTTGACATACCCGTCTGTTCCGTGGATTTTGGATTCCCGCCGACTTTTGTTCGGCCTCGAATCCATCATCAGCAAGGATACGACATGTTGCAAGAAGACCGCGCTAATCTACTCGCCTCGACGGTGCAGCTAGGTGCGGAGCGTATCATCGCACTTGATACCGAAACGACGGGCTTTTATGCCAATAAAGGCGATCGCGTTATTGAAATCGGTGCTGTCGAATTTATTGGCAACCGAGAGACGGGCCGCACCTATCACCAGTATATCAATCCTATGGGGCGCAAGGTCGACGCGGGCGCTCTTGAGGTGCACGGCCTCTCGGATGAGTTCCTTAAGGATAAGCCTTCTTTCCGAATGATCGTGCAAGACTTTCTGGACTTCATCGGCGATGCCAAGCTCGTGATTCATAACGCCAAATTTGACGTTGGCTTCCTGAATGCAGAGTTCGACAAGCTTGGGCTTGATCCCTTGAAGAACGAGATCTGCGACTCGCTTGCCGTTGCTCGAAAAATCTATCCTGGACAGCGCAATACGCTTGATGCGCTTTGCAATCGCCTCGGCGTAGACAACTCCGAACGCGAACTTCACGGAGCCTTGATCGACTCCTACCTTCTGGGTCGTGTCTTCATCAAAATGACCCGTCGCGACCAGCTTCAACTTGGCGAAAGTCTTGGGGAGGATGACGAACTAGACTCGCTGAACGCTCCCGTGGCAGTGCAACTTGCGCGCAAACCGCGTCCTGCCCGGATGCCACTCCTCCCGTCCGCGGAAGAGCTCGCTTCGCACGAATCCTTTGTCGCGAAGAAGCTAAAGGATTCAGTTTGGGGAAAACTGCAGAATAATCTGTTGACAGCATAAGATCGGTCGGGCTTATATCCGTCTCAAGGATTCACCTTAACCACTGCAAGGATTGAAGACGGAATGTCGCTAATCAACGACCATACAGATCACCAGATTGAGCAGTTCAGCATTGGAAGCCAGACTATGGCCTCGGCTGCGGCTGATCACCTTCAGGCAATTGCCAACAACCGTGTTCGCCAGGCTGAGCGCGTTGCTGGCGTTATCGAAGGTCTTCGGTCGGAGATCATTGATGTCAAAACCGAGAATGCGGCGCTGAAGCGCCAGCTTGCGCAGATGACGGCTGAGAATGTCGCCCTCATGAAGTCCCGCCAGACCCTCAGCGAGAGCCATCGTCGCCTCAACATGTGCTTTGTAAGCCTTCTGAAGTCCGTCGAAGACCACTGCGGTGGCGCTGTCAGCGTGGAGCAGCGTATCGAGGCGACCATTCAGGCAAAAGATGTCGCCCTCGAGACTGGCGATGAACTTGATGTGGTATCGAACCGTATGGCCGATTTCCTCGATCGTTTCAACCAAGACCGATCCATCTCCCCTATCAACCAATCCTTCTAAGGAGCTTCAATCATGCACAATAACCACCTCGCCAGCTCGGCAGTTGAGAAACTCAACTCCATTCTCAAGAAGCACGAAGGCGACCGCAACGCTATGGTCGCCATGATGAAGAAAATCTACAGCTCCTATAACGCTCTGAAGGATGCGTTTTCGAAGCTGACGATCGAGCATACGCAGACCAAGAAAGATCTCGATCGTGCCCTGACTGAGATCCGTCGCCTTGAGAAGAGCAATGCTGAACTCGCCAATGACGTGGCGATGATGTCGTCCGCGGTTTCTCTGCTCGACCAGTCCGTGGGCCAAGGCGATGATATCCTCATCGACTCCATCCGTACCGTTGTCCGCGACTTCAAGCTGGACGACACGCCGATGACCGCTGCTGCGGCGACTATCGAACTCAGCCCGCTTACTGAGGCGGCTCCGGCAGTCGCTCTGTCTTCTGTCGCTTCTGCGTCGGGCCTTGCAGCTCCTGCGACTTCGTTCCAGATGCCGGAGCTGGTTTCCGACGAAGAAGCCGCAGTCGCTGAAGATGTCCTCTCGGGTGAGGACATCAGCCAGATCGAGCAGTACTTGGCCGAGGAAGTCAGCTTCGAACTGACCAAGACCAACTGATTTTGAATCCCCTCTCATAAAAAGGCCCCGGAAAACTCGTTCCGGGGCCTTTTTAGTTGGTCTCCAATTCGCCGATCCAGTAGATGTAGTCTACCCAGGATTCAAGTGGTGGCGCGTACCTTCCCATTGTCCGGGCGTTGCGTGCCAACTCATAAGAGGTTGGACGGTAGGGCGACCTGAACGGCTGCATCCCCACCTGCTTGAGCGTCTTGTTCGCTTTCCGAACGTTACACTCTTGGCAGGCGCATACGATGTTCTCCCAGTCAGTCGGCCCTCCCAGCGAACGAGGGTAAACGTGGTCAAACGTCAGGTCCCGCAGGGACACATCCTTGCGGCAGTAGGCGCACTTACCCATGTCCCGAAACCAGATGTTCTCCCGATTGAATGACGCATGATGATGTGCCTTCGACACGTATTTCGATGACACGACGACGCTCGGGAATCGGAATGAGTTCCGCGGATTCACTGTCGGTATCACATCCTCGTATTCCGACACGACATAGAGCTTCTTCTTGAGAATCCCGGCGATCGCGTCTTGCCATGTCAGCGTCGACAACGGGAACACGCTCATCGGCGCGAAGTCGGCGTTGAGGTAAAGAACGGGATATCTGCTTATGGTCGAAGTCGTCATCTTATCGGCCCTATTCTTTAATGTGAGGCCGGACGCTTCAATCTCCTGGTTTCCCGTCCGGCCCTTCGGCTGCGGCACGGGAAAATTCGATCACTCCCTGCCCGCTTGCATGTTCGCGCGTTCAATGGCGTACGCGCATACGACAAACTTCCCTGCCAGTGGCAGAGATGTCGTATCGAGCAGCCAATTCATTCGCGAGTTCGCAAACACGGGGTGATCCTTTCGGGTGTCCTATCCAATTAAATGACTGATTTCCTGGAAAAAGACAACTACATTGTTGGCAATTATCGGCGCCCAGCAGGTTCAAACGGCTGAGCACCCTTGATCTGAGAATATCTTCCAGCCCTTATTGCTGCTCGTATCGGATCGTCAGCGGAGTTTGGATGGGGTTCGAGGAGTTCTATTCTAGGTCCCCTCTCCGTCATCGTCTGATGTATTACTCCAATGAGTCCGTCTGCCAGTTTCCCTTTTGCGCTTTCTCCAAGTCCTGTTTCGGCCTTCTGCATAAGTGCTGTGATGGTGTCTGCAGCGCTACTGGCATGGATTGTCGTCATTACGAGCTGACCAGAAGCCAGTAGAAGACTTCCAGCCGCTTCAGGCGACCTGATTTCCCCGAACATAAGAATGTTTGGGTTCGATCTCATGGCAATCTCAAGTGCGTCTGACCAGGATGTATTGATGTCAACGGGGGTCTGGATCGCAAAGCCCTTACCCATGACACCCATCATGCTGAGCTCCGGCGGATCCTCGATCGTATAGACGAGTCCTCCAATGGTTTCCATAAAGTGATTGATCAGACCAACAGTTGTGGTGGTCTTACCTGCGCCAGTTGTACCACTTACAAGGACGAATCCCTTTCGGTGCCCCCAACTCTTGATCTTTCTCAATACCTCTTCGTTGATATTCAGAGTTTCGATATCTGGAAGATCCAGAGGAAGACTTCTGATCGCGCTCCAAGATTCAGCTCCGTCGGCATGGATCGTCACATAGCGCAGCCGTCTGCCGAGATATTCAATGATACCGTGACGGCGACGACCTTCTTCGTTGATGATCTCTCTGACCTTGTCAACATACCAATGGAACTCTCTAGGCACGCGAAAATTCCCGGGGCCAAGTTTGGCACCGAACGGTGTGGTAATATCCGGACGAAACCGGGCCGGGGTCAATCCGTCGCCATCCAGTCTGATATAGAGGTCAGAAAACGGCAGGATCTTCGGATTGGATTCTTCACCGCTCATCGTGAATCCTTCAGGAGTTTAGTGTTAGCTCCTGTTAAGCGTGACCCGACATTTGTTCCCCGCCAAGCGCCGGCGGAAACTTGCAATATTTGGGGGAAGGTGTATTAGGGTCCTAAATGCAGAGGGAGTTCTTGATGGCACCGGTACTGACTGAAGCTGAAAGGATCCGCGTCTCGGAGGATATGGTGGGGGTCACCGCCGACCTCGTCTCCGCGATGCTCAGATCTAAGATGATCTCGAAGGATCGCCTTCCTGGTCACGTAAGGGATATCCACAGAGCCCTTATCGATATTTCAGCCGATAGCGTCGCCCTCCTTGAAGGGCTTGGGATGGCTCACTCTCCATCTCCACCTGTCGCTCCAGAAAGGAAGTTGCCATCCGCTGATGCAATAAAGCAAGCCGTTGATCAATTACTCGACACCTCGTCTACCGTGTTCGAGCCGCCAGTGCCTTACCAGGTCAGAGTTCCACAGACACAGGCTCGCCCATCGCCGCGCCCGGAACCTGTTACACCGAAGGTCTCTCCAGACATCGTAAAGAAGGCTGAGAAGCCTCAGCAGCCGTCTCCGTCGGTACCAGTTCAGTCCGTATTGCCTCTTGAGGACCAGCCTTCATCCAAACGTAAACCTTGGACTGGCGAAGAGCGCCGTGCTCGGCCTGTTAAGGGCAAGTCCAAGGCGATTGACACTTCGCTGCCGCCTCGACTCTCTTCCATCGAAGAGGCCATTACGCTCGATTACATTGTCTGCCTCGAAGATGGCCGAAGGGTAAAGCACCTGGGCGATCACCTCGCAAAGCTTGGCATGACACCAGATCAGTACCGTGAGAAGTGGAAGCTTCCACCCGAGTACCCGATGATGGCTCCGAACGCGATACTTCGCCGCGCAGACGTTTACGAGATCGATCTCGTCACCGGGAAGATCATGTTAAGCCGCTGACGCTGTTGTGACATTCTTCGCCACGCTGGAATCTCTCCGGCGTAGAACGGAGGATGTCGATGAGCGTAGTACTAGAGAAAGCGCGCGAAATCTGCGCGAATATTCCGGTGCATGGTTCCTTCGCCGATCGAGCGAAATGGCTCCTCGGCGAAGAGTCGGTCGACCGTCCCTTCGTGCGCTTCCATTCCAACGGTGTTGCCTACTACGCAGCGAAGCTTTCTACCTTCATCGGAATGGATCCCGGCAAGGTTGAAGAAATTCACTTCGGATCGATCCTTCACGATATCGGTAAACTTGCGGTGCCGGACGAGATCTTGCGTTATCCGGGTAAGCTTCCACCCGATCTCATGGGGCACATGAAGAAGCACGCTGAAGCTGGTGACCTCCTTCTTGGGGAGGATGCTCCTTCGGTCGTGCGTAACATCACGCGCTATCACCATGAACGCTATGACGGCCTCGGCTACTTTGGGCTCCGCGGTGAGGACATCCCTCTGGAGGCTCGTATTGTTCAGATCGCAGACGTGCACAACGCCTTAATGGAGAAGCGTGACTACAAGGCAGATCTTGGGGAGGAACAAACTCTGCTCCTTATGACGCAAAATCCTCCGGAGCGTGCTCAGTTCGGTCGGTTCAACTTCGATCCGTATCTGCTGCGCCGTTTTGTTACCATGCGCCTAGTCGATATCGATTTCAATGCAAGCCTGTCTGATGAGGGACGCAAAGCACTGGTCGAATATGCGAACTCGCACCCGATGAGTGACTTCGACGATAGGCTTGTCGACGGTTGGAAAATCGATGCAAACGGCAACCGTTGCTACAAATACATCGATGAGGTTACGGGGCACGAGAAGACTGGCGAGATCCGTAATGCTCGAGGAGCTTTAATCTTCGTCGCGGGGCCTCGCGCTGAGCAACTTTCTACCCCCAATGCAGAGCAAGAAGAAGACTGCACTTCTAAATTCACACGCTAACATCCAAGGCAATGAAATGACGGTTCCCGATACATCCCCCGCGCCCAACGCCCTGGTAGCTCGCGCTGAAACCGGACCTCACAATCATTGGTCTACGTTTGACCTTCATCTTGAAGGTGCGCGTTATCAGAAATTGCATGACCTCGTATCTTCTGCGGACTTCGATCAAGGATCTGCGGTCGAAGTTATCGCACAGATCTTGGCATTCTCCCGCGGCTATGGATATGGGCAAGCCGATAGCTTCCTCTCATGCTTTGGGCACCCAGAGGCCATCGAGGAAGATGCGGAAGCGGAACTTGCCCACAGCTCACTATTCTCTTCCTATGACGAAACCGAGTACTTCGATTACGTAACGAAGTCCGAGCTTATCTTAAAGGAAGCGGCCGCCACCGATGAGGCTAAGGTTCTTATTCGCGACTTAACCGTTGATGCTCTTGATGCGTTCTGCGACGGCCGTGATCGGCGGATCGAAAAAACAAGTCCCGCAGCAGGAGTGCGCCTATAAGAACTTGCAATCGTTCCGCGGCAGGTTCAGCATTTGTTCGCCATGGAACCGCAACTCGTCTCTGTCCGAAAGATCATTCACATCGATGCTGATGCGTTCTTTGCAAGCGTCGAACAGCGAGATGATCCATCTCTTCGTGGAAAGCCAGTCGCGGTTGGGCGCTCACGAGAGCGGGGCGTGGTTGCGGCCGCCAGTTATGAGGCAAGAGCTTACGGCGTACGTTCAGCCATGCCGTCGATCGTTGCCAAGCGACGTTGCCCTCAGATCATATTCGTTCCACCGAGATTTGAAGTTTACAGGGCCGTGTCGCAGCAGATCCGCGAAATCTTTCTGGACTACACGGATCTCGTGGAGCCGCTTTCGCTTGATGAGGCATATCTCGATGTCACAGCGAACAGCCGCAATAATCCGATAGCTACAGAGATCGCTCAGGAGATCCGTGAGCGAGTGAAAAAGGAGACTGAACTTACAGTTTCAGCCGGTGTCAGTTACTGCAAATTCTTGGCCAAGATGGCATCCGATGAGGACAAGCCAGATGGCCTTTTCGTGATCACGCCAAAGAACGGCCCACTCTATATGGAGCGTCTTCCCATCGAGCGTTTTCACGGTGTTGGCCCCGCGACAGCAGAGCGGATGCACTCCTTGGGTATAATGAATGGTGCCGATCTTAAACGCATGCCCGAGGCGTTTTTGCGCCATCATTTCGGGAAATCAGGACCCTATTTCTATAATCTCGCAAGAGGGCTTGACGAGCGTCCAGTGGTTCCAGATCGTGTCCGTAAATCCGTTGGTGCAGAACGTACCTTTGAGGTAGATCTGAGTGATCAGGAGGATGCTGAAGCTGCGATCCGGAAGGTCTCTGAAGATGCCTGGAAGCGCTGTGATCGGGTGGGCGCTCGTGGGCGCACCGTAACCATCAAGGTCAAATACGCGGACTTTGAACAGATAACCCGAAGCCGATCAGTGGAACGGGTGATTGGTGATCTCTCTGATCTCCAAGCGATATCTGTTGGCCTGCTCAGTCAGGTTGTCCCGTTTCGGGCTAGTGTACGCCTTCTAGGCGTGACGGTATCGAACCTGCTTGGTGATGAGCCGGAGATGAGAAGCGATAGCAGTGGGCAGCTATCGCTTCTCTAGGTTATGGGGAAGGGTTCGTCCGGGCAGCGATTTCGGCTACCACCGCCTCAGGGACAACGAACGTCTGTTCGACATCCTTGAGAACCTTGCGGTCATAATCGGCAATCACCCGCCTGACAGCGTGAATACCGATTTCAGCGGCTTCTCTTACGTCCCTCATTGGAATGACTTCTGACATAGCGTCGAGGGGAATCTCGAACTCTTCCCCGCCTGCGCGGTAGAAAATCGCGTCCGAGAAGCTTTCTTCTCCCATGGGGCCGTAGCTGACGATATAGTTGAGGCCAGCGTTACGGCAGGCTTCGCGAACGTTATTGAATATGCTTGTAGTATCGCTCTTCAGAAGAGTGAATGCCTTAGCGTTCTCTACGGCTTCTTTGAACGATGCGACAATGTCAGAGGTCTCCGCTGCATGTCCCCAGTCGTATTCGCAGGCATCTTCTTCGGCCGCCTCAATGATCGCCAGGAGATGTTCGATATCCTCACACTCTCCCATTATCTCAATAGTTACGTCGCTAGTCATTACGTGCTCCTAAGTGACTTCCTGTGCATTTCATAGGGGGCGGAGGCATATGTCAAAGACAGACGCGACGAAAGATTTGCATACAAAGCACACGAAGGATTGAATCCTTTCTCCAAATTTAATATGTGCGAATTATCTGCATTGTAAACAAATTAGGAGGATTGGAGATCCCATGTTTATGACCTCTCGCGCCAGAGACTCTGTTTGCTTGATGGAAGCGGTTTCGCGTTCCCAAGCGGTTGTCGAGTTTGATCTTGATGGCAATGTCTTGGGTGCAAATGAAAATTTTTGTCGGATCATGGGGTACACTGAGGCCGAGATAAAGGGCAAGCACCACTCCCTGTTTTGCGACAAGGACCAAGTCGCTAGCGAGGAGTATCGCGCAGCCTGGGCTGGTTTCCGTAACGGAACGTTCAAGTCGGGCACATTCAGACGGTTATCCAAAGATGGCAACGTTGTCTGGATTGCCGGTTCCTATACTCCTGTGATGCGTAACGGCCGCGCCTATAAAGTGGTGAAGACCGCTAGCGACGTTACCGCGGCCAAAGCTAAGGCCGTGGAAGACGCTGGTCGCCTCGACGCTCTATTCCGCGCGACTGCAGTTATCGAGTTCGATCCTGCTGGCACGGTGCTCTTTGCAAACGAAAATCTTTGCCGTGCTCTTGGCTATTCCGTTGATGAGATCCTCGGCAAGAACCATGCTGATCTCTGTGATCGGGATTATGTCTCCAGCGCAGAATACAAGACCTTCTGGGAAAAGCTCACCAACGGCCATTTTCAATCAGGTGAGTTTGTGCGCCTTGGTAAGGGTGGCAGACAGGTTTGGATACAAGGGGCCTATAATCCGATCTTAGCCGACGATGGCCGCGTGGTTAAGATCATGACGATTGCTGCGGATGTAACTAGCCGTATGACATCAATTGAATTGACGGGAGATGCCATCCGTCGACTGGCTAACGGAGATCTGTCCCGTACTTTGGACGATCCGTTTGTGCCATCTATGGAAGGACTTCGGATCGATTTCAATGAGGCATTGGTTCGCCTTCGTGGAATCGTTGGTCGGATTGGCAGCAGTGCCGAGATCATGGCCGTTCGATCAGAGCAGCTTGGTTCATCTTCCGCCGATCTTCTTCGTCGAGCAGAAGGTCAGGCGGCCTCACTTGAGCAGACGGCCGCCGCGCTCGATGAGCTGACGAGCACCGTTGCTGAAACCAGCCGACGTGCAACGGAGGCGGGTGCTCTTACTCACTCTACTCGAAATGCCGCCGAAGAATCCGGGAAGGTCGTTGACCGAGCTATCGAAGCGATGTCTCGTATTGAAAACTCATCCCGTGAGATTGGCAGTATTTCGGGCATGATTGACGAGCTTGCTTTCCAGACGAATCTCCTTGCCCTTAATGCGGGTATTGAAGCGGCTAGGGCGGGCGATGCCGGACGAGGATTTGCGGTGGTGGCTCAAGAGGTTCGTACCTTGGCGCAGCGTAGCGCAGAAGCAGCGAAGAACATTCAGGCATTGCTCTCGACATCGAATACCAACGTGAAGGAAGGGTCGAGGCTGGTTTTCGCGACCGGAGATGCACTGAAGAACATTCTTGAACGATTGACCGAAATCGATGCTAATGTGTCCGCGATCGCGGGTACGGCTAACGAGCAGGCCATTGGTATCCGAGAGATCGGTGTGTCCGTGCATTCCTTGGATCAGACCACTCAGAACAATGCGGCGCTCGCCGATGAGAATAGCGCAGCAAGTGCCGATATGGCCGCACAGGCTGATGATCTTCGTCGACTGGTGGGGACGTTTAAGCTTGAAGATGGGCAAGTCCGACTATCTCGCCTTGCGGCGTAGCCTTCAAAGTGTCGGAACGGCCGATTTCAGTTCCGACACTACTTCCGGTGATAATCGCAACGACTTTTCCAGAGTGGCGAGAGTGTTTCGCTCGTAATCCTGGATCAGGGCGTGAAGGGCGCGCGGGCCAACGTCTAAGGCGTGTTTCACCTGTACGAGCGACAGTCCGAGTTCTACGCCATTTAGTAGCCCGGTCTCGAACTCTTTTTCCCATCCCGGGGCCCAGAATGCAGCGGAGTGATAGCCTTCGTCACCGGATATCCCTCGCGTATGGATATACGACAGTCCAGCTTCCTTGCAGGCTTTCCGTGTGCGCTCTAGGTCGTCACAGTCATCGACAACAAGTCTAAGCCACTCGCCATCATCTGATGCCTCGACCATAGCCTTGACGATCTCACTTGCCGGAGATCGAACGTTCCAGTCGAGCGCGAGGCCGTCAACTTCGGCCTCATCAGCGAGCGTGATCAGTGCCGACGCGTTATCTGCCTGCCCAAAAATCTCAAGAACAGCGCACTCTTCCATTGCATTCCCTCAATTGACCAAATTCATCCAACCTCGAGCGCAAGCATTATTCAACCGTGCTCAAAGGTTGTTTCTTGCTGCGCCCGGCCAATAAATCCTTGTAGTTCAACTACAGGAGGCCAAGATGCTAGCAGTTCATTGCCACACGGACCGCCGTGGTCCAATTTCAACGACGATCGATGGTTCCGCTTGGTTCGATCAGGCTTCTGTTGAAGACATCGTTGATTTCCTCGACGGCGATCGCTGGCAGGGAAACCTAAGCTCATCGTTTGCAGCTCTTGATTTCCTCGATTTCTACAAAACGGATAAGCTTGCTGATATCGATGCAAAGTTGACGCGGGAAGCTGACCACGACGTGAACGTTTTGTTCGATGTCGACTCTGAGCAGGCAATGGCCTGGTTCGAGGCCAATCGACCAGACGTTTTTGAGGAGCTGACCTCGGTTAGACGAACAGCGTTGTCGTTCGCCTGAGATCAGATCGTTCCCCAAGGTGGGGCGGTGCCGCGGATCAGTGATCTCTAGTCGGTTTCGACAGTTGCCGATAAGCTCCTAAAGCTAACGGAGCGATGACCATGATAGACAATCCGCAGAACCTCTCTATTGATGACACCATCCATGATCAGTGGCACGAACGCGACCGACACAATCTCGTCTTGTACATGAAAAATGAAGACGGTAGCTTCGGCGACACTATCGTTGAATGGTGGGACGAGGATTACGAAGAAGCGGTTGAGGATGGCTTCATCGATCCGCGCCGCCCTCATGAAACGGCCTTCGAATATGCCCTGAACATGGGGCTACTGAACCCGGAGAACAGGGTCTTTAGAGAACCTGTACCCACTGGATACGTGATCGTCCACGATGAACTTGGTGCCCTTATGACCTGGAAGTCTGGTGGGTACTTCGTGTGGAGTTCTGAGGCTGATTCAACCACCATGGAGCGTGGGGCTGTTTCATTCGCCGATGAGGATGCCGCAAGAGAGTTCTTCGAAGAAGATGTGGATGGCGAAGAGGCGATCGACAATCAGGAATTCTTGAGCAAGCTGAGTTTCCATGAAGTTGAACTCGATGTCGTTCCTGAAGGGCACACTCGTCCACGACGAGTGTCTGCAACAGGGTTGGCGGCTATCGGGGTCGCATCTCCTATCGTCAGCAACGGGATCTAGTATGCGGGTTATTGAACGCCCATCAAAGGCTTTAAATGACGGTGCCTATGCTCACCTGTTCAGAACAAGGCTTGGTATCATATCGAAATTCCTCGCTGAGGTTAACTCGAACCTGAGATCCCCATTGGACCTGCTCGCTGTTAGAAACGGTGACAAGTTTGACTATGTCCTCAAGGATGGCGCTGGAAAGGTGGCTGGCCCGATCAATCTCATCATTACTAACGGGGTGGTCACAGGAGTGGAGATACAGATGGCGCGGGTGCCCTTCTCCACGGCGAAATTCACTCTCAGTAGGACTGGAGCCAGCCGTGCGGCTCAAATGTTGTGTGGCGGTTCGCCTGAGCCGACATCAATTCGCACCGTCGGCATTCCTTAGTCATTGTTCTTGCCGATAATAGCGATTATTCTTGGAGAGTCACAGCCGCGGCGGAAGGCCATTAACGGGTAATCCCGCCTGCATTGGGATCCGAGTGGACGGCAGGCCTTGCAGGGGGCTTGTCCCCGGGGACACTGAAAGGTGGCTTCGAACCTATAAGCTAAGAAAGCGGCGCTACCGGGGACGCGGCTGTGACTCTCCGTCTGAGAAGGGATGTACCGCAATCGTCTTGATAAGATCGGGATCCCAGACAATGGCCACGTAAAGATAACCATCCTCTCCTACATAGCTGTCGAAACCTCTTTTCTCTAATTCCCGTCGTACGTCTGGGTTTTCGAGGTACGTCGACACATCGGGGAAGTCGGTATAGTCATCTGAGAATACGTCGGGCAGGTCTAACTCGGACGCAATCGTGAGAAGGTCGGTCTCCCGGCAAGGGTGGGTGGCTAGAAGTTCGGCCTCGAGAACGAACCCCTGCCGTCCAGAGAACATTTCCACTCCCTCGCGCTCACAGGTAAAGAAGGCCGGCCGATCAGTATTGAACGCCATGTTCTCACTCTGTCGCCCATGAAACCAGATACCCGCTACCGCTGGGTGAGGAGCTCGGAGTGTTTCTTCTGTCATCACGGATTCCTAGTTGTGTCCTTTGTGGCGAGCATGTATCGGTGTGACGTAATGAACAAGGATCTTGTATGGAAACGATATCGACTTCATCTGTAAAAATAGAACTCGTTTCTGATCAACTGGATGATCTTCAGTGGTATGATCCAAGGACGCGGACGGAGACATCCTTCTTCGATGACTGCATCGAATCCCATAGTTTTTCGCAGCGTCGCAGCTTCCTGAACGTAGGGTGTGGAACTGGCTACTTCATTGCTCGATACGGCGCTCTATTTCGTACACGAGACGGTCTCGATACGTCCGACGCTCTTTTGTCTGTCGCGTCCAGTCGCTTACTGGAAGCTCGTCTGATGGTTGGAACCGCGACAGCTCTGCCATATCACTCAGAAGTATTTGATCTACTGATATGCCGGGGCATGGATATTGGCCTCCCCGGCGCTCTTCAAGAACTTGCACGCGTACTCGCCCCTGGCGGTTTGCTCTTGATGGCGAACGAGAACCTCAGTTCTCGGCATGACGTTTTGGTAGAGCTAACTGCTCTTGGATTAGAACTGGGTGACAGTTTTCTGGTTTCGACAGATGGTTCTTGTGTCCCTCCGTCTACGGATTACCAGGGCGCTCCCCGAGATGTCGCTGCCTGGGTTCTGATGGCATCACGGCCAGCGTCCCTGATATAGATTACCGAATTATATCTTGAAGCCTGGTGTCACGGCAGGGTCGTACGAATCCCAGATCTCCTCGACTTCCTTCTGGTAGATAATTGTGTGTTCGGCTGAGGCCAGATGATCGACTACAGCTTTGGTGCGCCCAACCATGTCCTCTTCCGGGCCATCGAAGGTGAGCTTGCCAGCCAGCTCTCCAGAAGGATCGTAGAACCGGAATGTGATGTAACCATTCACTGCATTTCGTTCGATAGTGGCTAGAGCGGACGCTTCCAGAAGACCGATCTCGGCTTCCAGCTCCGAGAATGTGATTCCGGCGGCAACTGCTTCCTCTTGCTCGAGAGCCTCAAGGCGGCGTTCTACCGCGTCTCTCAACGCGATATACGCATCTTGTGGGTCGTCAGTGTCCTTGTAGGCATTAACGGCTCGCTCCGTTATCTGTGTTCGGATAGCTTCATCAGCGAGAAGCCGCGGATAATACTCCTGCAGCCCCTCGAACACCGTGTTCAGGGTGGATAGGTAATTTGAATCTTGTTGAACTGCCACGTCTGCTCTCCTTTGAATGTCGAGCTATCGTGAACTTGATGACTGAAAGGAACCATCATAAGTCTTTGGTGCCAACGCAGAGAATCGAACTCTGATCTCATCCTTACCATGGATTTGCTCTACCATTGAGCTACGTCGGCCCGTCGCAGGTATGATCGAAGTATCTTGGTGGCAAAGGTGAGATTCGAACTCACGGCTGTCGAGTCTTATGAGGACCCCGCTCTGACCAACTGAGCTACTCTGCCATTTTGACGGAAAGAAACTGGTGGCAGAACAGGCACTTGGCATCAGCGGGGTGATCGACCCGTGATCTTCAGCCAGTACGCCGACTCCGGCGAATGTTACCGCGGATACGCCAGGGTTCTGCCATTTTAAGTATCCTGCAAGTGCCAGGCTTCCGCGCGTTCAAACCGCGCTTAGGATAGTAGCATAGCGGTGCCACCGTCCGGTTCAGGCCATGGACTCATCAAGCAGGATTAATGGTGCAAGTAGGAAGACTCGAACTTCCGACCCCACGCTTATCAAGCGTGTGCTCTAACCGACTGAGCTATACTTGCGATTCGATGGTGCGCGATGGAAGACTTGAACTTCCGACATCTCGATTATCGGTCGAGTGCTCTCCCAACTGAGCTAATCGCGCACAAAAGATTCCCGGATATCCGGAAGTGATGGTGAGTCCTGCAGGGTTCGAACCTGCGACCTTCGGCATGTCATACCGACGCTCTCCCAACTGAGCTAAGGACCCAAAGACGAAATTAGAGGTAAGAGGCTCCGCCAGTACAGTGCCAGTACATCCGTGGTCACTATTGGCGAAGCCTCTGCATGCGGTAAACTGCATGCGATCAGCAGGGAGAGCTTGCTCGACCCCTGCAGAAACTTATCCTTCAGGACGATGAACATATGAAAGATTCATTTTTCGTCGACAGAAACAGAAAGGAACCTTCCGATTCAGTTTGGTGGAATCAGGGAGAGTTGAACTCCCGGCCTCCTGCTTGCGATGCAGGCGCTCTCCCAACTGAGCTATGACCCCAAATCTGAAACGACTTGCCATCTGAAACTTGGTGATGAGGGATGGATTCGAACCACCGACACACGGTACTACCCGCTGCTCTACCGCGAAAGACTTCACCGGGCCCTGGTTCTTCGTCCTTCTCTGAGCTACCTGCATCATTCGCTGCATCGCGCAGCAGAACTGGTGGAACCACGGAGACTTGAACTCCGGACATCCTGCATGCCATGCAGGTGCTCTCCCAACTGAGCTATGGCCCCGTGATCGGGTGGAAGGCCGGGAGGCTATTCCCAGATCGAGGGCGGTGATCTGCCGCTTGTCCCCGAACCCCCTATGGCGAGACCGCGTCCGTGCACTGACGTAATGGTCGTCCCTCAGGGCCTTCCGTCGCCGCACATCATCCGATGGACTGCGCAGCGAAACTCGTGAGTTCGATGCCAACTGGTCGAACTTGATCTGGCCTACACCTGCTTTCGCCGGACGGGACTCGAACCCGCAGTCTACCCGAAGGTGGCTTTCTCCAGTTTAAGCTACCGGACAGATGTTATGGCCGATCCTGCTCATGCAAGCGGTTCAGACCGTTGATCTTGTCATCGGCTGTGTGATCCGATGGAAGGAACGCAACCAGTGTCATGTGATGGTAATCGAACATGCTTCGCTCTCCTTTCATGGTCGGTGTTGTCGGTAGTCCGATCTGATGATCGGACTGGCTTATTAAATTCTCCTCCCCGAGGAGAATTCTCTCACGCTGTATCGCTGGAGCCTGTCGATTTCAGAAGGTGTGCCAAGCTCATCAACCAAAGCATCAAAGTCCAGCAGAAGATCTGCGGCAATCCGGCGTTGCTCCGCGATGTATTCGACCGGATCTAAATCCGGCTCATTGAGAAGCCATGTTGGATCGTCTAGCAGTTCCTCCAGATGTCTTTTGAAAGCATCCTTTGCGAAGTCGATCACTCTGTCTGTCGTAACGGGCATGTAACGTTCCTTGGTTGACGCGATGATCATATCGCAAGGTGCGGCAAGCGACTTCCCGAAAATGGTTGCGGAGGGGAGATTTGAACTCCCGACCTCCAGGTTATGAACCTGGCGAGCTCCCGACTGCTCTACCCCGCGTCTCTGCGTCGAGTGGAGCGGCTGAGAAGCGCTCTCATCTATCGACGACTGGTATGTAAACTCATTAGGCTGCCGGGTTGACGGCCCTCTTTGTCCAACGGACGGTGGCGCGCATTTACACAGCGGGCTGACAGCGCTTGCCTAATGAGTAATGGTTGCGGAGGCGGGCTTCGATCCCGCGACCTCTAGGTTATGAGCCTAGCGAGCTACCTGACTGCTCCACTCCGCGTTAACTGGTTGTCCGCCTCACAACGGACCGGGCCTGTAGCTTGCCTTTAGCGCCCCGCTCCACATCCCGGTCAACGACAATGCATGTCCGGCGAGTATCGCAGCTCTTTCACCTGTCGGTGTAAACTGGTGAGCGTTCCTCTCAACGCTCAAAGCTAGCGGTGGAACCGCCGTGGAAGCTAGGGCATCCTCTGGTGAGGAGGACATCTGCCCAACAGTCATAGAAGCTTACTCGGCCTCTCCTGCTGGACGGTTGCCCGTAGCTTGTCTCGGAATCCAACAGGACCCGGAATTGCCCGACGGATATCCGCCGAACTGACATCCTTTCGGATGGTTCTCAAAACCAGGATGGGTCAGCAGCGTTCTCGCGCTGATCGTCTCGAATCCTTGGTTAATCTAAGGAACTGAAATATGGAGCGGGTGAAGGGAATCGAACCCTCGTCATAAGCTTGGAAGGCTTCTGCTCTACCATTGAGCTACACCCGCACTACGGATCGGCCCCACCCTTCAAATTGGAGGCAACCCGAATTCGTGCCTTGACCCAATTTGATCCGCCGTCTCCGCGGAAGCAACGAACCTAAATCCGCGCCTCCCCCTGCCTCGCGCCGCTTCCCCGGCCAGACATCTGGCAATCCGGGAAAGATCACCAGCGAAATCTCTAAGCATTTGTTGACTGTTTGCGTCGCCGCCTGCCTGAAATTATGTTTACGCAGGATCGAATCCTTCGTCAACACTCTTTTTCGAAGAAATGAATCCTTTCGTGGAATTCATCCTGCTATCGCGGCTTGATGGGATGAGTCACCAAAATCGAGAGGAGAGGAAAGTCCCTCATCGACCGCCCTATAGAGAGCCTCCACCTCTGCACAAACGTCCGCGAAGAATTTTTCCTTCACAGCGTTCTCCGCGCTGAATGTAGCAGCGAACTCTCGGATCGGTTCCTTCAGGCCACCGTCATCCGGCATCATCCGGATATCGAATTTTACGTCCAACAAGCCATTGTCGGCCATTGCCGCAAATCGTTCCCTTAAATGCTCAGACATGATCGCCTATCCCTTGTTATCGTGAGTTTTGGAGCGGGCGAAGGGATTCGAACCCTCGACCCCAACCTTGGCAAGGTTGTGCTCTACCCCTGAGCTACACCCGCATCCATGACCGTAACGTGGCCTGCCGCCGGAGTTTTCTAACTCCGGGAACCTCTGGTGCTTCATGAGAGGATCGAACTCCCGACTTCCTCCGTGTGAAGGAGGCACTCTCCCGCTGAGTTAATGAAGCACTTAACTGCGAATTCCTTTGTTCCCTGCCGCGGCAGACACCCGCAGGGTTTCGGAAACACTCCGAAGTGTGGAGGCTTTTGCCTCTAAACTGGCTCCCAAGGCAGGACTCGAACCTGCGACATCCGAGTTAACAGCTCGGCACTCTACCAACTGAGTTACTTGGAAACATCGGCTTTCGCCGTATGCCTTGGCCTGGTGGAGATGAAAGGATTCGAACCTTCGACCCTCTGCTTGCAAAGCAGATGCTCTCCCAACTGAGCTACACCCCCATTAGGCTAGAAACTCGTGTTTGTGATCGGCCGCGGGGATTTCTTCCCCTTTTTTGTAGGAGAAGTATCCCCGCGATCCAGATCACGAGCATGCCCGGTAAGACATGCTCTCGCCCGCCGCTTTCGGCGCGCTGCAGCTTCAGGAAAAATCCCTTGCTCCGAGCGCAGCTTCGTTGGCCGCGGGCCTCTTCGATCAATACCTACGATGTCAAACAACTGTCCCGAAGGACGGTGGCGGTTTGTCCCCGCCGATGATTTTAAGATAGCTGGCTCGTTTTCGTTCGTCAATAGAAAAAATGAAAATTGTTGAATTTTTTCAATGGCTTAGATCTGTGGACAAGCGTCATCGATCACCCGTTTTCGGGGTGGTTGGCAAGCCTTCTTCGATGAGGTTCACGGTGCCGATAGGCACCATCCCATTACCGTCGTCGTCCATTTCGTTCTTTGTTCCCGGGCACGAAAAAAGGCCCCTTCCGTTTCCGGAGGGGGCCTCGGTTTTTCCGATCGCCTGGGAGTCTAGTGTCCTTCTATCTAGCCTCCGTCACCCTCCGCCGCACACACGGCTACGCCTCCCGCCATAATGGCGGTGACGTTTGCGTTGCCGATATTTGCGACGAAGTTAGACATGCGAATTTCAAAACTCCAATTAGTCCAATCTCACATATGAGGTATGGCGGCGATCATGTCAACACATACGAGCATGAATCCTTTGAATGTGATCCATTATCTTACCTTATGGGCCAAATGGCGGGTGACACTCTGAAGGCTCTAGCTCATGATTGAGGCAGACAATGCATAGGAGGCCGCATGGACCCCAACAAGCTAAAGAATAGCTCTGTCCTATCTAGTGACAATATTGCGGAAATTTACGCTTCCTTTCGTGAACGAGTGGCAAGCAAGGAGGTCGCAGTAAGGTCGGTTGTCGATGCCTTTCTGCAGCAAGATCCGGTCGCCTTCAACAGAGTCACAGCTTTGGAGATTGGAGACAGTGCTTTCGACACGGCGCTCTTCGAAGCTTTTAAGCGCGGAGAAATTGAGCCAGATCTCTACCACGGCTTGATGTGGAGCCTCTTGGAAGCTTCGTCATTTTCGACCGTGGAGGATGAAAGCGGGCACTCCTTTACAGTTACCGAGCTCTTTGCATTGCCCGTGACTGGAAAGATCTCTGACATCCTAGAACTGACAGGATCCTTCAAAAGTCTCTCTCAGCTCGCCGATACCTTCTCATCGACCGGATATGTCGGGGAAGGTGTGCAAGTCATCTTGTCGCCGACTACGATTGATCCGATCGCCGCGGCACGTCTGAGGTGTGCGGTTGCGCGGGAATTGGCCGAAGCGTTTGTTCCGTATTTTTCACACGGGTACACACCGTCTGATGCAGAGGATCTGTTTGAGTTTGTTCAAGGTGCTTTCGAGTTTTTGGGCGATCCGGATAGGGATCATCTCGCTGAGGAAGGGACAGTCACGAGGCTGGTGATCGGCGCCACAAGACGCACCCATTCAAACTCGTACCCTACGCAAGCCGACGCTTTCATAGCGACCTTCATTGATGAGCTTAGTTCTGAAGGCCTTCAGGCATCGGCTGATGATTTTCTGGGACATCTGAATGAGCGCGCGTCAGGGTCGATTACGTTTAACTACCCGATGCCGGTCACACGTGCGGCCGCCTTCTCGGCGGTGGCTTCAGTCGTCACTGACCTCAACGAGGAGGCCAAAGTTCTTGGTATCAGAAGGAGCAACTTTCTGATGGATGAGATCTCCGTATCAAGGCATGGCGATCAAACTGCTGTCGAAGGTGTTTTGGATAATCAGGTTCTGGGGCCTGTCTTGGTCCGTGACGAACTGATTCGAAGGGATCGTTTATGGTTCATCAACATGCTTTCGCGCTTGTGCGATACGGTTCATGAACGCAAGCATTTGCTCTCCACTGCTCATCGACTAAACTGATCAGGAGATGGTGCCCAGCTTGCGGTCAAAGGTTGAATGCCCGCCGCTGATCAAGTTGCGCCTGGTGGTCCAGGGAGATGTCGTAAACCTCCTTGACCCTCTGCATTTCCATTTGGCGGTACTTCTCGGCGATCTCATTGGCATTTTCCCCCGGCATCACATAGACGGGATAGTCCTCATGATCAAAGCCATCAACGGCTACGATCATATGGGTGGCACCCTTCTCTGATCCCCGCTGGAGCCATTCTTGGATGTCGGACATCTGCGCTGCGAACATGGTTCAACTCCCAGGTTTTCGTTCAAGCTATGGGTCGGCCCAGCAAGGTACGAGCTTTCAAGCGGCCAGCATGATTGCCCGGCGGTGCAGTTCGAGGATGTAGTCCCTGACATCCTGTGGCGCGTTCTCTCGCTCCAACTTGTCCATGATCTCTTCGAGGATGATCGATCCATCGTCAGACTGCTCCATCTCAAGCGCTGAATCGGCCGTAAGCATCGTCACGAACGCGCTGTCCGTCATCTCAAGGATGGCCTGCTCATCCTTGGATTTCTTTGCTTCTCCGGGTGAAATAGAATGAATAAGCTGACCCGTGAGATCGAAGACGGCTCTTTCGTGAGGAATCGAAACCTTTTCCAGCTTGCCTTCGGAGGTCAGCACGAACGCGGCAGGGTCATGCTCGATCGCATCCATGAACTGACGAGTGATGTTGCCCGGGTTGAAGACGACGGTTTCACCTACCTTCTTCGTCTTCTTGCGAAGGTGCATGTGGCCATTGACGACCAGTCTGCAGCCTTTGATTTCTGGTGGAGGCACTGAACCCGGATAAGCATCCTCGAATGCCAGGTCGTGATGTGTCAGCCAGACGATCATGTCGACTGGCCCAAAGAAGTGCCGCGCGTCTGTGGGGAAGTCTTGACCATAAGGGGTGGCGCCGATGCCCCAAACCTTTCCGGCGACCTTGAGGGTGGCGAGCGCACCTGCGTATGCGTTCAGCTTCAGAGCGCCTGCTTCCGCGAGATACGACAAGGAGTCGCCGTCCGTGAGCACGGCGTTCTTGATGTCGTGGTTCCCCACGTTGGCTAGGGGCGTGGCCCACGAAGAGCGGAGAGTTCGGAGGAGCTTTGTCTTTAGGGCTTCGTCCGGCTCATAAGGAGTGTCGTACATGTCGCCCAGAAAGACCGGAAGGATCTTCCGCTCATTGCAGTATTCGATCAGGTATTTGATTTTACCGATGACGGTTGCACCGAAGTCGCTGTCTTTGCGTCGGCCGGGTTTTCTTGAGCTGACATGAGGGTCGCCGATGAACATCACCCCGTTACATTCGATGTGTCCGCTCATGCTGCTTCTCCATGCGTATGTTGACCAGCGAGAAGGTGGCCACCGTCAATGTGGTTGCCGCAGACAGGGCAAGCGTTCCCCATCTCCTCGATGACACCGTTGAGTTCCATTTCAACTTCCGCCATGCGCGCCTTGGTGTCGGCTAGCTTGACTTCTGCGTTGCGCTTGTCCCGGTCTGCCAACTCAATGTCTCTTACGATTTTCATCTCCTTGTCAGTGGTCTCCAACTGGGGGAGTGAGTCTGGCAGCTTCCCCAGTTTCTCCCTAAGCGCCTGAAGTCTTGCTTGCTCTGCCATTGAGGTAGCGATGTTCTTTCCGAGAATAATCAGGTTGTCCGTCCCGCGGATGGTCGGAAGATTTACCGGAAGCACTTCCAAAACCTCCGAGATCCTTTTACCTCGGGCCAATGAGTCGGTTGCCTCAGCGAGGGCGCTGGCGATCAAAGCGTGTTGCTGGTTGCGTCGGATCGACTGCTCCAGATTCCGGAGATCTTCCGGATCCGGCAAGTATGCGAGCGTCTCACGGCGATCTTCGAGTGTGCGCATAGTCTCCATGGCGCCGATAATACGAGCCACATGAGCTTCCATATTTTCGATCTCATTGATCTGTTGCGCGACCCGTTCATGAAAGAGTTCCGCTTTGGATAGTTTTTCGGCAAAAGCCAGCGCAGCTTCCAATTTTGAGATGCGCTCCAAGAGCTTTGCCATCTCCTTCTCGCCTTCGCGGATCGTTGCACTGTCGGATGCTACCTGCTCCTTGTGCTTTTGGATCATGGTGCTGATGTAATTCGACTCTTGGCCGACAGACAGTGCGGTCGCCCTGACTTGCGGCGACTCATCTAGGAGGAACACTGGTTCCTTCTGCTGCATCAGATGGACATCAAGCCCCTGTACCTTGCTAATGCCGAACTCCTCTTCGACCCAGCTAGGTACGTCACCCCCGGTCTCATACTGACGAACGATCTGTCCGCCTTCGTCGACGACCGTGACTACACTCCCGTCGGCCTCGAGAAGCTTCCAGAGATTGATAGGGTTTCTCTTGAGCTGGCGATCCCAGCGCAGAACGCGGCCACCCTTCAGGCCGATCTCTACTGCACACATGCGCTCGCCGTCGCGGATCAGGCCATCATCGATGTCTCCATAAAATACGGCCCGGAGTGCTCGTCCAAAGGAGCTTTTGCCAAGGTCGTTGTCGCCCGAGATGATCGTCACACCCGGAGTAAGATAAAGGGTTTCATCAACGTAGCCCTGGAAGTTCCGTAGCCTGATGTAACGGAGACCGTCTTCGTCATCCGACCAATGATACTGACGCGGGTTGTTGTTGATGTTGGTGCCTGTCGCTGCCTCTGGATGCCCTGATAAACGCGCGACATTGATGCCTTCGCCGAACTTTTCCATTGGCCAATGGCTGATCGCAATGCACTGGACACCAAGTTTCTGTCCTGCGTCTTTAGCGATTTTATAAAAGGTCGGGATCTTTTCGCTTTGCGTCCAGCAGTCGGCTTCATCAAGGATAAGGAAGCGTCGTCTTCTCGAACGCACGAGAACCATCATTCGTAGCGCCAGCGACAGGATGTTAGTTACAGCGCCGCCCTTGTGCTTATAGATGTCCTTCGACATGTCCGCGGCGTATCGCGAAACGATATCGAGCGCCGGCTGACCACGCTTGATAGTCAGGTCCAGCCCGATGGGCGGCTGGTTCGGCATGAACTCGTTCATGATCGTTGTCAGTAGTTTCTCAAACTTGCCGACGTTGCGGGCGTGTGCTTCCGCCTGCATTTCTTCCAGAAACTTGCTGTAGACAGGGTTGCGTTCCCGGCGGCCCTTAGCTTCGCCTACCTCGCGCTCCAGCCTGGCTTTGCGCTCGGTCTCGGCCTGAAGTTGCCCTTCCGCGTTTGCAATGAGTCTCGCCACCTCCGAAAGGTTCTCGCGATGACGATGCAATAGATCCGCCCTGCTCTCTTGCATTGGTCTAGCCCGCCACCCTGTTCCGGAAGCCTGCCGGACGTGGAGCCTCTGGCTGAGCTGGCTGAACATCGGCGAGCTGAGCGATGCCGTTACGGATTTCCGCCATCAAGGTCTCGAAGGCCTCAACGTCGCTGGTGTTCTCTTCGTCACGCTTTTTGATGATGCTGCGGATTTCGTCGAGATCGTCGGTACCAATTTCCTCGCGTGCCGCGGCCTTGTGTTTCTCAATATCCGCTGCCGCACGATCAATATCGGCTTCGACGCGGATCTTCATATTGCGTAGCTTTTCGAACTCGCCCCGTAAGGCTTCGATGCGCGCAATGTTCTTTGAATCCTTCATTTCATCATCCTTTCGCAGGCTAGTTAGACACAGGGGGGCGCAATGTCAACAATAAGAACTCGAATCCTTGCTGGATTGGTGCTGATTTCGATTCTAGGATAGCCTATCGAAGGATTAGCGTAAAAGGGCAGAAGCATGAGCGACAACGTTGAGCCGAAAAAGGAAGCGGACAATCCAACGCGCGTTGACCAGGTAAAGAAAGAAGCCACGAAGATCCTCAAGGATGACATTGTTGGTGTGTCAGACTGGAAAAACAGTAAGCTCGGATTCTTGTCGGGTTGGAGTCCTCTTCGCCGCTCCGTGTCCAGTATCGGTCAGAACATGTCTGAGTCCTCTGCCCGACTTAATGGACTGATGCAGTCTTTGACATATGTCGAACCCGTCGCTCAGTTGGAAGATGGTGGCACTCCAGACGAGCGTTTTGTTGCCTCAATGCAGCTACATGGGAAGTCAGAAAAAGATTTGCCGATCATCCTGAGAAACACTCTCTGGTCGGCATGGCTTTATTTTATCTTGAGCCTTGCTTATCTCGTATTCGCTTCCATCTCAATAAGCCATGCTCCAAGTATCGATCTTGTCACGATCATGATGTCGCTTGGGCCATTAGCCTTGCTGTTGGCACTCCTGTTTAAACATTCCTACACCAACTGGATTGTTCGTCATCGTCGTCTGGGTTCGGCCTTGGAGTTCTTGAAGTCATTTGACTATCTGCCGCGAATGTAAAAACAAATAAGGGTCCCAAGTAACTCTCGGGACCCTTATTTGTTTTTAGTCTCTGACTGCGTTAGCGGCCCATCTTGTCCGCATAATCCTCGCACCATGCGATTTCCCTGTTTTCCCATGCCTTACCTATCCACGAAGATTCGAAATAGGCCGGGCATATGTTGACATAGTATATGTCGCGGTTCTGCTGGACTATGGCCTGCTTCCGCGGATCCGCATCAGTGCGAAACTCCTGTGCTGCATGATACCAGAAGGAATTCCAAGTTCCCTGTATTATGCCGCTCGAGTGCATTGCGTACGCACCAGTTGCCATAAGACCTATACCTGCAAGAAGTATCATGCTTGCAGCCATGTTACCTGCGGTTCGTGCAACAGACATAACTGTCTCCTTTTTTGACATCCTGACCCCGATATAATGGGCTCACATGCCGTTGTCAACAATTATATGAAGGACAGGTTTGTTGCTAATTTCGTCGCCGGTGACTCATCATGAACGATGACCCTACTGTGCGGAGCGTAATGATGTTCGACCTACTTTCGACACCCGTCGATAGCGATATCGCATTTCGGTGGATACAGGTTCTGTTTCCTGTCTCGAAGGATGGTGTGACCGAAGCTACGGCTTACGGATCTGCGTTCGCCGTTTTCACATCAACACTGTCTTTCTTTGGCGGACTCTTTCTTGCGTGGCATGTCATTCAAGGCATAGTTCTGTCTGCCTATACCGGGAAGGTTCTGGGCGAGCGTTTCCATCAGATATGGGCTCCGCTTCGCGTCGTACTCGGATTTGGGCTCTTGGTTCCTATTGCTGGCGGTTTTTCGTCTGTCCACCTTCTTCTTCGAAACGTTGTTGGTGTCGCAGCCGTGCAGGCAGGGAATGCGCCGATCACAGCGTACATCAAGAAAATTTCTTCGCCGACGGATGGTGCAGAGATCCATGTGTCATCTATCAAAGGCCGATTCGTATTCGATGAATTTCTCGACAAAGAGGTCTGTTATGCGGTCGTAACTGGTCTCAATGATAGCATTTGGAAGAAATTCTGGTCTTCGTTTTCAACACCTGCAGTTCGCCCTGAGTCAAACGGACGTAGATCTGGCAATGATTATGTCTATAATTACGGAAGTTGCGGATCCATTACCTTCATCCTTCCCGATTATTCCGACAAGATGCTTGAGGGTTCAAAGGACCTTTTCAAGAACTTCAAGGATGTCCGGGCAACTGCAACTGATGAGCTCATGCAGACGGTTCGTCAGGCTATTAATCCAGAGAAGCTCGGCAAGTATTTCCTCAATCATGATGTGAGGAAGATGGATGAGGGTTCAATCCTTAAGGCACTGCGAACCGAAGGTGTCGTGCCCGCCAACCTTGCAGAGATTAAGAACCAAGCCGGTGACAAGTGGAACAAGGCAGTCGCCGACTCGGCGGCAGCGGTCTACAAGTCGGTCATGGATCAGAATGGCAAGGAACTCAACGAGCGAATCGAAAAATTTGGCTTTATGGCAGCCGGCGGTTTCGAGCGAGCGCTTTCGAAAGCATCTGCGATCACCGTGTCGCTTGCGAATGCCTCCCCAAAGGTTGTTCAGCCGAACTTGGAGGATGAGTATAAGGGGCCATACCTCAGTGCGAAAAATGCAATCCTTTCCACTCCTAAACTCACTGATGAGTCTAAGGGTGACGGATCGATGGCTGCCCATGACAACTCAGAGCCTGTCGGTGCCTTCTTCTCATTCCTTGCGCCATCGATCGCCGCTATGAAGGCTGGTACTGAGAGTGTCAACGGCGATCCCATTGGGGATATGATCTCTTTCGGGCATAACCTCTTGGTTCTATGGGAAGGCGGAATATTGTTCTTGCTGGGGCTTAAAACGGTTGCAATCCTTGCCGAGGCCACGGCCTATGCCGGGATTTTCAGTATCGTTAACGTGGGTACAGGTGGAGCATCCGGCGTATTAACCTATTCCGCCGCTCGCGCTCTGGCAGAGACCTTTAGCTTCTTCTACTCGTGGATATCTCCTGTTCTATTGACCATGCTTATTGTGGGCATTCTGCACGCGTTCGTGTTGCCGATGCTCCCGATGATCATGGTCTTCATCATGGGTATCTCGTGGCTTATCCTGTTCCTTGAAGCGGCTATCGCCGGAGTGATCTGGGCATTCGCATTCATCCGTATGGATGGTCAGGAGATGTTTGATAAGAATCAGGCACCAGGTGTTACCCTCCTGTTCAACCTCTTCTTGCGTCCAGCCATTGGAATGCTGGCGTTCATCGGCGGACTGAAGCTTTTGCCGGAAGTGATGAATTCGCTTTCTATTCTTTGGAACGACAGCTTCAATGCACAGACTACCGGCGGCTGGGCGTTCATCATTCAGTGGATTGTCGGGATGGTTATGTACACGTGGATGCAGTGGCACCTTTCGCTGCGTATCTTCGGCCTTATCCCGACAATTGCTGACCGTGTTGGACATTGGACAGGCTTCGGCAATAGCCACGGATACAACGATGGCCAAGAAACAACGGCCGCTATCGGCGCGGCTGTCGCCGCCGGACAGGTCGGACGCACCATGCAGCGTCGTCCACAGATGAAGGACAAAGATGCCGAGAAACAGCGCAAGGAGCAGCGTGCTCAGGCTGTGGCAGCCAAGAAGGCTGGCCAAGGAGGATAGTGAACTCAGTTTGGCTTCTCGTGAAAAACCCGCACCTACATACGCAGGTGCGGGTTTTTGTTATGCTTTCACTGAAGGGTGTGGCGGGAATGACGGGGTTCGAACCCGCGACATCCGGATCGACAGTCCGGTGCTCTAACCAACTGAGCTACATCCCCAAGCACTATGCGGTGCCTAATGTGAATCCTTAATAGGACACGATAAATGGCGCGCTCGACGGGATTCGAACCCGCGCCCTTCGGCGTGACAGGCCGACGATCTAACCACTGATCTACGAACGCATTTCTGGTTCATACCAGATACCTTGGTACTCGCAGCGGGGTTCGAACCCGCGATCTCCTCATTGAAAGTGAGGTGTCCTAACCGCTAGACCATGCGAGCACAAAGGTATCTGGTAGTCCCAACGGGATTTGAACCCGTGTTTCCGCCTTGAGAGGGCAGCGTCCTTACCACTAGACGATGGGGCCATGTGCGATCCGGTGAAACCCGCGGGCTTCGTTCCGTAAGGCACCCTGGATTTTCTCCAGTTCAGTCTTCTGCGGTTCGTTTTGTGATGTCCGTGTCTGACTGTGGTTTAGTTATCGCACATCCCTTTCCATCGGTCAACATAAAAAATACAAAAAAGATAATAATTTCAACGGTTTATAGGAAATGGCGAGCGCCATTGTTCGCACGCTTTCCTGCGTGCGTCCGGTCGATCCGTGATGTGGTTCCTTCGCGTTCTTCGTCGCGTTCGTCGGTATCGTCGCTATCGTCGTCTGGCATTTGCTTCCTCGGTTGGAGACTGGGGCTGAAACAAAAAGGGGAGCCGCGTTGGGCGGCTCCCCTTGGTCACTAAATCTCGTGAGAAGGTGCGGCCGCTTGATCGCGGCGGCCACACATGTGGCTACCGCGCGGGGATATCCTCCTCGCGTTCATCGGCAGCAACAATGTGGAATGCGAGAGTTCGCATGGTCCGTCCTTCTGATTTCAATGATGTCAACTTTAGCGGCTTATGGTGCAAAACGCAACACATGTGAGATAACATGAGTCCTTTGGCGACTACGGAAATTTCGGGACTTCTTGCGTATCTAAGCGCCGAAGCGGATGATGTTCCGATTGAGAAGTGTTCTGGAGGACATTGTGAAGAAAGTAGTTATATCATTGATGGCGCTGTCGATTGCCCTGCCGACCAATGCCGCCTCGTTCGATAACGGGACGTTCTTCTATCGATACAAGCCCGTAGCGCTCCAAGCTCTCCCTGACAACGGGAATCCGGATCCTGATGATGATTCAAGTACGAAGAAGGACATCGTTGCGCACTTCGTGGCTGGGCTGAATGTTCCTTTTTCGCAGGCAATTCCGATGAAGTCTGCATGGGAAGATAACAACTGGGTTATCGTCGATGGAACTCTTCCTCCAGGAGTGACCTTTGACAGCGCCTCGAGAACATTCTCTGGCACCCCGTCGTCCTTAGTTCGAAATGCGCTGATCGAGCTTCAGGGATACGACAGGACGGGCGCCGCGGTCGCGGTGGCTAAGGTCTACTTCAATGTCTATGATCTCCCAGCAAACAGAGTTGATGTCGACCTATATGCGCACACTGACAAGTTCTACAACAGCAGGCTTGATCTCCCTCGGGACATCGTTATTCATCGGTGGGAAGAGGTAGTCTCGCCGCCGCCGGGCGTTAGTTTCAACGGTCGATACGTAGAGGGCACTCCTACGAAGGAGGGCTTCTATTCCATCCTGAACATTGGGTATGACTACAACAATAAAGCCGTTTTCGCCTATCTCGGTCAAATGACGGTGGAGGACGGCCCGACCTTCCCGAAGGTCGCGGATGATTTACGTCTTGTCGAATCCAATCCGCAGTATGGTTGCAGCATGGGCTTCGAATGTGCGGCTTGGGATAGAGAAGCTGCACCTTCCATACGCCGAGCTATCGGCAACCCTTCAGAAGTCAACTATGACCTAGAGGTTGCAGATGGCGAGTCTATGCCTAGCGATCTCGCTATTCGGCTGCGAACTGCGAAGTCGAATGATTTCATCAAGGATGGGCTTGTTTTTGGTTTCTACGACCAAGCCACAGTTCGGATGAAGGCCGTCGATGCAGACGGCACTGTCGGTTATAGTAACTGGTTCAAGATTGGCTCTGCCGGGCCTAAGGAGCTTTGTGTTCCGCAAAACGGGGCTCCTGAAATCGCGATTGCAGGGACAGTCGGGAAGTCGTTCCTGGGCAGTGGGTATAAGGTTCCGGTTGGAAATAACACGACAGGAGCGGAGTTTGAACTGATTGAAGGTGAGCTACCGGAAGGCTTGTCCTTTGATCCGAACACTGGCGTGATTAGTGGCACCCCAGCCAAAATCGAAACACAGGAAGGTATCAATTTCCGAGTTTCTTATCCCGGGAACAGTCAGGTTGAACCAATTCAATGTGGTCCCTTCAAGATCTCGGTCGGTGTTGAGAATGTTAATCTCGATATGTCTGGAGACCAGGTTGGTTACCACGTTGGAGACGAGATCAACGTAACCTTCAAGGCTACAGGTCAGGTCCTGCCCGGCGGGTCGATCAGCTACACGCCCAACATATCAAATCTTCCTCCCGAAGTGCAGCTCATTGAGGATGGCGCCAATACGTGGAGATTAACGGGGACACTGGCGACGACAGGTGACTTCCTTGCGTCGGTGACATTCACGAACGGTGACGGCACTCCGAAAACCCGCAGTTTCCCGTTCTCTGTTGTTGATGGCATTCAAATTGCCCCAATCGAGGATGGTGTAATCAGCGTAAAGCAGTTCGACTCCAGAGCAGGTCAAGATCCACACCATCAGTTCGACATCCAGAACATTGTTGGCAAGGCAACCGTTGTTCTTGAGCCAGTTCTCGCGGACTTTGGGCTGAGTGTGAATGATGCCCAGGGTCTCATCGGTGGCACTACGCTAAGTGAAGGCGAATACGGCCCCTTCAAGTTGAGGGTGTCTGACAGCGCAGGAGCTTCGGCTGAGTCTGATGATTTTATGATCAGGGTCGATACCAGACCTGGCCTCACAGGCGATCTCGAGGAACCAGCCGTCTTCGTGACCAATATCGAGGCATCGAGACTTCCTTTCACTGTTGAGCAGGAGCCGCTTGCTGCTCAACTTTATGAACTTCATTATTCGATCGCCCCCGCAGATCTTCCGGCTGGCCTGTCGTTCAACGACGAAACAGGAAAGATCGAAGGCACCCCGTCGGTTGGTGGTAACTTCCCAGGCTTCGTGATCACGGCATCAGAAACGAATGCTCCCGGCGGGCTATCTATATCGTCGCCTCCGTTCGCAATCGAAATTTCGGAGCCAGAGGCTATCGGTGATATTCAGATCGCTAAGATTGAAGGGAACGTCAACGGTCCTGCGGTCACGTCTGAAAATGGCTTCGACGTGCTACGCCGATACGAAAGCAGCATTGTTGGCCCGATCGATGATGTTGAATTCTTGAGTTATGAGCCTCAGATCCCGGGGCTTACTCTGGATAAGGAGTCCGGCAGACTGATTGGTCAGCCGGAAGAGGAATTCGATGGAGATGTGCTTATCTCGTTCAGGGACTCCGCTGGACGTTCTGGACGCTTGACTGCGCTAGTAGCGATACATCCGTATCCGGCACTTTCCTCGTCCAGCCCAGTCTTTGAGATTCCTCGTCTTGCTGACATCTCGGATCTTGAGCACAAGATTATCCCGAATGATGGCTTCTATGAGGGAGTGTCTTTCTCCAGATCGCCCGATAGTTTTGGTTGGCTTCCTGTAGGTCTGTCGTTCAATGCGGCGGGCACTCTAGTCGGAAGCACCGATGCGCCAGTAGGCACGGAGCTTGATATCATCGTGCGTGGAACAAGCATCGCGAACGGGCTTCACGCTGATGCTCCCGTTACGGTGAAGGTTGTCGAGGCTTCGACTTTTTCGCTTGATATTCCTGAAGACTCCGTCGCGAATTTCTACCTCAATGAGGCGACGGGGGCTGTTCGCGGTGATACTCCCATTGTCGGCGAAAACTATCTTAGCGGTTCCTTCGTCGCTCCTTTGACGTGGTCACTGGATGCCTCGGCACCATCGTGGCTTGCGGTGAACCAGACGAATGGCGCTCTCTACGCGATCGGCTCTCCTGCATCGATCGGCAACTGGAGTGCCGTACTGACGGTGACAGATGCTGAAATGGCGACTGCAAGCTCGCCTGTAAATGTGCATGTAACCCTGGATGGCTTTGTTGAACCCGACCACTATCCGGAGGTGATTAAGCTTCGAGCCGATGAAGCCTTCGAGAGCGATCGACTTCAGGTGAGCAACGCTGTCGATCCCTATCTTTTCTCGACCAGCAGCGTCATCCCGAATGGTGTGAGCTTCAATACCCTCACAGGTGCATTCTCAGGGGCAATCAACGACGCTGGTGCGTACGATTTTGCTGTCGAAGTCACAGATGGTGATGGACGTGGCTTCCGTAACCCTGTTGCGCTGTCGGTATCGGTGCTTGATGATCTGAACTTCCCTGAGCAGGCTCCCTTGGTCGTAGAAGCGACTCAATATGATGTCGCAAGCCCCCTTTCGGTACAGTTCCCTGCGGTCCAGAACCGAATTGGCACCGTGTCCTATGCCATTCGCGGGGACGTTCCAGGTACCCTCTACGTTAAGAGCTATAACGAGAGCGGACGGGCTGTTTATGCGAATGGCGGTTCGAGTGTGATTCAGACCGCAAGCGAAACGGAAACCGAGACCGAAATGCGGCTTGCAAACGATCGCATCATCTTCGATCCGGCGGCGCTTACGTTGTACGGAATCCCGTCACAGCCAGGCACATTTGTGCTCACACTGGATGCACATGATGACCACGAAGAGAACGGTTATCTGGTAAATCCAAGTGACAGCAGAAGGCATCAGTCCAACAACGCGAGCCTTGAGGTGACGGTCAATGTCGCGGCGAAAGCACCTCTTTCGTTGGCAGCATCCACGAAACTTCCACGCTACGCGGTCGTAAATGAACAGAGTGCTGAACTGATGATATCGGCCGATAATGTCGCTTACGGCATCCAAAACTGGGCGGTCACAGGCGATATTCCGGCAGGTGTCAGCTATGAAGTTCTCCCTGAAGGGTTGCGCTTCTTTGGCGTACCGACCGTTGTTGGTACATTCTCGGACATCATTGTGTCGGCTACCGATGCCCGTAATGAGACTGCCGATATTGCTGTGACAATAGACGTTATCCCTCCTCCCGGCCCGATCGTATTGAATGTTCATGAGCTGAGGACGAAAGTTGGTCAACCGATAGTCATGGAGCCGCCTTATGCTGCTGCTTCACTATCGACCTCTAACACCTACGGCGATCTGGTATTCAGCTCTCCTGATGCCGCGGACTATGGCGTTGTCGTGGACAGGGCTACGGGAGCGATATCGGGAACCGCTCAGCAGATTGGTGACTTCACCATCAACCTGTCGGTGACGGACGATACTGATCGGATCATTTCCAAGGCGGTCACGGTGAAGGTTCTCCCTAGCCTTCGGTTGCTTGTGCCGTCGGAAGTCTTCGTAGAGCAGCATCGTCTAAGCACGAGAGAGACCGAAACTGATTACCAGGTTGGTAGCGTCACGTACCAAAAGGGACAGGGGGAATGGCCCGAGGGTGTTACCGTCGATCCTAACACTGGCGCTATCACAGGCACGCCGACAGCTCCGCTCGGAACGTACCCGGGTCTAACAATCGTCGGTGTTGACAGCGTTGGGGACGAGCAGGAGTCGAACGTATTTTCGATTACCGTGGAACCCATAAGCGCTGGCCCTGTAGTGCAGGGGATTTCTTTCCCACGCCTCTACGCGGGCAATGTGGTCGAGCCTGTGAGATCCCCGATAGTCAATGACTTGAACGGTGCACCGTGGTCGAACGTTGGGGATGTTTACACCACTACGAAGCCGCTTCCTGCGGGTCTGCAGATCAATCCTGAAACAGGGGCGATCTATGGCACGCCAACGGTGCACGGCGAGTTTAAGGACATCCAGGTCAAGATAACGACAGCCAAGGGCAAGACTGCGCTCGGCCCCAAGTTTACGATGGATATCTACTCCGCGAATGTGCAGCGCTTCCTTGCGACAGCGTGGTATGCGCATCCGTCCTATCCTTCGTGCATCGGGTTCACAGACTTCAAGGTCTTCTCGAATGGGGCAGATATAACGCAATCAATCATGGTTGATACACGTGGCTACGACGCTCCGCCATATAATGCGATCTCCATCTTTGACGGAGATATGAGCACTATGGGCTTTAACCTTAGTGCTCCGGAGGTCGTAATCGACACGCCGAATGACGCGCCGATTACAGCAGTTCAGTTTACTCACCGTCTTGACGGGCTGATGCCGTGCTCTGTCACGGCATGGGATATCCAGAGGAGAAACTCGGATGGAACCTGGTCCACTGTTTGGAGTGGAAGCGCAGGATTCGCTCCAAATGGTACGGTTTCCGGCAGTCAATAATTGAGGCATGAATATCTGGAGTGAGGTGTTAGAAGGGGCCGCAACAACATGCGGCCCCTTCTAATTTGCTTGTATGGGCGGGGCAAGATCACGTGCCGTGCCCATAGGAACTTCCGAGCCGCCGATCTATACTTTCTTGAGACAGGGAGTTAGAGCATGACAATTCGGGTAGAGATCGACGCGCCAGGTTTTCGTGAGATCAACCGGGTTCTTTCCGCCGCCGGAGAAGAGGCGCGTCTTGTTGGAGGATGTGTTCGTGATCACTTGGTCGGCATTGTTCCTAAAGACCTCGACATTGCGACCACGGCGCGCCCCGAGAAAGTCATCGAAATCTTTGAAGCACACGGCTTCAAAGTGGTGCCCACGGGGCTGCAACATGGAACTGTGACAGTCGTTTACCAGGGCGAGCCTTATGAGATAACGACGTTGAGGAACGACCTTGAAACGGACGGCCGACATGCGACGGTTGCCTATATAAGGGACTGGCGCGCGGACGCAGAACGTAGAGACTTCACGATCAATGCAATGTCTGTATCGGCCGATGGTCGCCTACACGACTATTTCGGCGGCTACGACGATCTTATGGCTGGATGCGTGAGGTTCGTTGGCGATGCGAGTCGTAGGATCACAGAAGATTATCTCCGAATCCTCAGGTTTTTCCGCTTCCGAGCGCGATTTGGATCCTTTGGTGACGATGTTGCGATTGATGCCATCGCTACTCATGCTCATGGGCTGGAGAACATCTCCGTTGAGCGCATCTGGATGGAAATGTCCAAGATCATCGCTCACCCAGAAGGCTACGGTCAGTTACTTTTGATGGACGAGCTTGGAGTGTTGCCTCACATCGGCTTCCATACAGACTCCCGTTTCCTGTCTGGGATGCGCCAGATGCGTCGACACACGGATCGGCCCGGAATGATCCTCGGTGCAATGGTTGCTGGGGCGCGTCAGGCTGAGGAGATTGCAACAGGATGGCGGCTTTCATCAGAAGAGACAGAGGATGCAGTAATTGCTGCAGAAACTTTGGCAGACTTCACTGAAGATGAGCATTATTGGTTGTGCAAAGCCATCGACCTCCCGGATCCCTCCAAGTTGCTTCCTGCCCTCCGAATGAACCGATTGCATCAGGCCGCGGCGGCTATAGAGGCTGGGGTGCCCCATTTCCCTATATTGGGAAGGGATCTGATCGCTGTTGGCATGAAGCCCGGGCCAGAAATGGGTCGACAGCTCTCAGCACTACGCCAAGCCTGGAAGGACTCTCGTTTCTTGCTTGATCGAGATGCACTTGTGTCTCTGGTTGATCGCAAGGAAATACGCCATGGTAAGTCTTAATCGCCCCAAAAGGTCAGCTACCCCTCCGGTCGCAGGAACGTCCGCGCGTGCGACAACAGCGAAGGTAGAGACGTACGGGAGATCCTGTCCGCCGCCACCACAAGGGAGTTCTTACTGGGACTTTCTTCATTGGGCTTCGGAAGGTGGGATTGTTTTCCCAGAAGATACAGATCTTGCAGTCAGTCTTTGGATGGGGTGTCCACCAAAGACTGACGAATCCTCCTCTTCTCCCGGATTTAGATAATCTGAGGGTGCCGGGATCGGTTGACGTTTCTTTATTGATCGCGGAACCTTTGTTGATGAACCGGGGGTTTCAATGTGCAATCGATTTCTAGGAGCCGTAACTACGGCGTTGACGGTCTTCCTTGTTTCGGACGCGGTTGCCTTCGAGGCCACAATCACGCGAACTTCTCCGCTGAAGGCTCATCCTGCTGGCATCGTGGCCAGAAATGAACTGGCACCAGTTGAAGGAGTTCCTGTGGCACCAGCACGGTCGCCTGCGGAACCGTACGTATCAGATCCTGCATTTGCAGTCCCCATTCCGACATTTAATCCTTCCGCAGTCAGCTTTTGCGAAAGCGATATCCTCTGAGAAAGGCGTTTTATGAAGATCTGGATCTTATCAGACCTCCATCTGCGAATGAGTGACATCGATTGGGACATTGAGTTTCCGGATGCGGATGTATGTGTGGTTGCTGGCGATGTCACCGATCCGCCGCTCGCCAGTCTGGCGTGGCTTCAGGAGAAGGTTGGCAACCGTATGCCAGTGGTATTCGTGGCGGGAAATCACGAGTACTATGGGCACAGTTATGTTGAAGCTTTGGCAGAGGCGAAGTGCCGGGCATCTGACTTTCCGGATGTGCATTTTCTTGAGAAGGATGAAGTCGTCATCGATGGGGTTCGTTTCCTTGGGGCTACCATGTGGACGGATTTCGAACTCTACGGCACGCCAGAACGATCGATGCAGGTGGCGGCGCTGCAGATGAACGATTACCGCTGCATTGACTACTCCTCTTCCCATGGCAGGCGGTTCTCGCCAGAGATCACTCGTGCGATCCAATTCGACACCAGGTCGTGGTTAGAGAGCGAGCTCGCCAAGCCATTCGATGGGCCGACGGTCGTGGTGAGCCACACCTGCCCACATACTCTCTCTATCCATCAAGACTATGCAGGAGATGCGCTGAACCCTGCATTCACCTCAGATCTATCAACCTTGATCGAAACGTTCGAACCCGATGTGTGGGTGCATGGTCATACTCACAGCTCATTTGACTATCTGGTTCCCAACAAGAAGACACGGGTCGTGTGCAATCCACGTGGTTACGTCCGTCGTTGGAACATGGGATATCAAGTCGAGAACATGATGTTTGAGCGCTATAAGGTCATCGAGGTTGCATGAGACGAAGTCGGCTCGATGCGGCATTCTTGAGGGTTTATAGGGAGCAGGCGCGCGTCGAGCAGAAATCGCGTTGCAAATACTGCCACGAACCCATGACGGCCAGATCTGCTACTGCTGATCACGTGAAGGCCCGCGCTCATAATGGCGGCGATCGACGAAATAATATCGTTGCCGCCTGTGAGCCTTGTAATCGTGCGAAAGGGAGCATGTCGGTAAGCAGCTTCACGAAGAACCTCCATTCCTTCCCTTGCGGCCAGCCCATTCCTGTTCTTCTCGCGTGGTCGAGGAGGCGCATCAACCTTGCTGTGCTTCGTTCGGAAAAACGAATCCTTCGCTTCGTAGGGCGTTCTCCTGACTGATACGAAACATTACGTGGGATGCTTTTATGTGGAGTATGATCCCAAAGTTTAGGAAAAAATGACATGCATGAAGAGTTCAGCGGCCCATATGTAATCAACCACGGAGATGTCTGGTTTAAAGAACCCCGAGCCTCGCGGTTGGGGACGGAATTGCGTCACGTGTGTGATGGATCGGAAGAAATCGCGATAGCTCACGACGGTGAAATGCTGCTGAAGGCCGGAAGTGCGACAGCGGTTGAAAATTGGCTTGATAAGAACCGCGAGAAGCTCGCTAAGATGTCTGAAACGCTGATGGATATGGGATGTGATCCAATGGAGATCATCTTGGTTCGACTGCCAGTAAGTCCTGAGACTGTGAGCGAGCTTAACGCCTGCGTAGCCATCTCGGGCCGGGTCTCCCGACTTGAAGACAACCTCGCTAGAATCGGGATCGAGAACCCTGCTCTTTTCAGCCGGCCAAACTATCCTCGGTAAATCGGTCCGTGCGCAGGAGGATGATATGAAAGTCTATTCAGTTCCCGAAGAAGTCGCGTTCGCAGAGCCTGACTACGCCAACTACGATTTCAAGCGCGAGCAAGCTCGCGAGGTCGAGCATAGGGAGCGGCTCAAGGCGTGGATGGTTGAGAATGGGTTTTCTGGGGAGCACACGGGTAAGATCGTGAGATTTGGTGTCGCGGACGGTTATGCGCAGTACATGATGGCCGATAAGGGGCGCAGTTCGTTTCTGGTTCATCTTCCCTATGGTGATGCCTACCATTATCGGGACGTAGAGTTTCTCCCTCGGGCGGAGGTTATCCGGCGCTTGGAAGCTGAGGATAAACTCCAGAGCATTTTCGGCCCTCGATAGAAGCGCTCGAAAAACGAGGATTCGTTAAATTTTTATGTTCCAGGTTATTGTGTTGACAACGCATCCAGGGTAATTGTTGACAACAGAAGAGCTGGAGACTTGGAATGCATCGTAGACTGCCTTGGTACGTACCCCTCATGTTTATCTTGACGGCCGGGTACCTTGCTATTGAGATCCCGTTCTCTGTGCACCTTGCTGCAGTCTTGGGTGGCAACCCTACCGCTGACGATATCCACAATATCGAGCGCTTCGGACGTACCCTCTCGGGCATCGCCGCCGCCGTTGCCATCGTCGGCATGTGGCACTTTCCTCGTATGGATCGTCTGGGCGTTTCTCGTGTGCGCGCCTGCGTTAGCGGCCTTGTTATCGGTGCTGTTGTGGGTTCGGTCACCTACATGTCTTTGAATGCCTATGCCGATATCCGGGCTGAGATCGCTGATGGCCAGGAGCGAAAGGAAGCAGTTATTGCTCTTCTCGCCAAACGCGCCATCACCGAAACCGGGTTCATTAACCAGCTCGGACTGAACGAGCATCAGCGCAACGGTTTCCTTGCTGCTATGCCAGAAATCATGAGCAGTGATACTATGGTTGCTAAGTCCGGGCGGTCTCTGGTGCAGCTTGCCTCGTATGCAGGCGAGGACCTCAAGGAAGCTCTTGGTTCCGCATCTGAGTTCAAGCGGGAGTTTTTCGAAAACCGCTTTGATGCTGGTCAGGAAGCGTTCGCACGTTATCAGGAGCTTCTCGACAAGACGAAATCGGCTCATAACCGCCTCGAGGCTGAGGCTGAGAACGCGTGGTCTGACTACAAGTCCCGGATGGACAGCGCTTATCCGCGTGGCTGGCCGCGCCGTCCTGGTATATCGGGAGCTATGGCTTGGCGGAAGGTTCGCTTCGGGGCAGGCATTCCTGTGCCAGAAAACTGGAACCTTCGAGATAAGGCTCCGTTCGTCGCTGCCGTTAAGAAGAAGGGTATGGACGAAATCGTCCAAAATTACGCGAACGCTGTCGAATCGATGCTTGGCAAGGGCGTTCACCTGAAGCCCGGTCTCAGCTATGAGCAGTTCCTGGCCCTGCCCGCAGTGCAGAAGAAGATCCGTGATCGGATGTATGGCGTTGATCTGCCTAAGGGTGTGATCATAACTCCGGCGATGAACGACAAGACGTTCGAAAAAGCTCTTTACGCGCCTAAGATCGAACAGGCGATAGCCGACATGCACGAAGCGATTTCTGCTTCTGCTTCGGACTTTGAGTACGGTCGTCTGGCCGATCAGGGTAAGGATGCAGTTAAGGCCAAGATCCTCCCAGCACTCGCCATAGTTCTTTCGCTGACGGGCGCGATAGTCCACATATTCAAGTTCAGTGGCTATGGACTGCAGATATTTGCTCACATAGCACGCATACGTCCTCTGCAGATAGCCATCGTACGTCATGCGGTAGCTGCTACCCTGATAGCTGTGGCTGGATATCTGTATTTCGGTCTGACGACCACGAGCTTCTCTTCGCCTGCTATAGAGCGCATAGCTGACGAAGGTATATACAGCACCATTCTCGCCGGCACTGTTCTGGTTCAGCCGCAGCTTGCTGAAATAGGTGAGACCCTCACACAGGTTGGCGCGTGGGATGTCATAGCCCAGCACCTTCCCGCTCCACGTCCGCATACATCGTTCGTTGCTTCCGCGGAGACGGTGGCTTCTATCATCCCGGAGTCAGACGAGGTGGCTTCTCTGCCTCAGATCGTACCGATCCCAATTGCCCGCCCGACGAACTGATATGCGGGATCTGGCGTAATCACTTTTATGCATCACGTGTCCGCGGCACCGATTTCTCGATGAGCAATCTCTCGAGGAAGCTCTGATGACATGTCGCGTTGGCGAAATCCGCTTTGATGCAATTTGCACCTAATTTGCCTTGAACGAATCTTCTTTCCGGTCACTACTGTTGGCAGGTAACAACAGTGAGAGGGTGTTCAATGCCAAGTGCAATCGTTTTTGATGTTTTCGGCACCCTACTCCGTTCTGTCGATCCCTTTGGCCCGTACTTCAAGCTTTCAAAAGCTATCCGTAGCCACAGCTATCTGTTGAAGCGTCATGAGATGATGACGACATCCAAGTCGTTCGCGGACTTCATCGAAGAGGCAGGCGCTGCGCCGGACTTGTCTGGGCTGGAAGATGCTCTGGCTCAAGAGATTGCGAGCATCCGGCTATTCGATGACGTGGTTGCTTATCTCGATGCTCTAAAATGGCGCGGATATAAGGTCGCTGTGTGTAGCAATCTCGCTAGCGATTATGGGTCGAAGGTACGTGAACTTCTCCCGGCAGTCGATTTTCATTTCTTCAGCTACGAGATCGGGAGCGTGAAGCCGGACCCGGCGATCTACGAGCACGTCTTGTCCAAGATGGGCGTTCCTGCACCTGAGTGTCTCTTTGCAGGGGATAGTCAGCGGTCTGATGTTCAGGGGCCTAGGAAGGTTGGTATGCATTCCCTCCTTATCGAGCGCCACCGTCTCGCAAAACCTCTCCATGAACAAGTTGATGCGGCCCTAGCCACGCTCGGATGATGATATCGCTTCAAAACTGATTAGGTGGTCGAATCCTTCCAGATAAAAAGTTGACATTTTCAGACGATTAGTGAATCCTCTTGGGATATCCTTGGAGCATACCATGTCCACTTTCAACGACACGCTTGGTGACGAACTCAAGCACTACGAAAACATAGAGTCTGGTCGCCGCGCCGAAATTGGAGAACCGGTGGTTGTCCGAGTTGACGGGGTTTCGTTCTCGAAGTTCACTAAAGGATTCCAACGCCCGTTCGATCCCCACATCGCTGAAGCTATGGATGAGGCTTGCGTTGCCGTCGTTGAAAGACTGAACCCCGTAATTGGTTATACCCAGTCAGATGAAATGACGTTCGTATTCTGGGATCCAATCAACGAGCTGGCGTACGGTGGACGTTTGCAAAAGCTTGCCAGCGTTTGCGCTGCGGTCGCTACGGCCGCCTTCCTGAAAGCTGCTCTTAGGCTCTTCCCGGATTATGTGCAGAATAGCACGCCCATCTTCGACGGACGTGCCCATGTGCTTGACCTTCCGCTTGCGGCCAAGAACGTTGAATGGCGCGAACTCGATGCTCGTCGAAATGCTGTCTCGATGGCAGCCCATCATGTGCTTGGTCATCATGCAATCCATGGAAAGTCTCCGGCGGATATGAAGGAGATGCTTGCCGAGAAGGGGGTCGACTACACGACCTATCCGGAGCGGTTCAAGCGCGGTGCGTTTTTCCGTCTTCGCAAGGTTATGGTCGAGCGGACTCCAGAGGAGATGGCGCGTATCCCGGAACAGTTCAGGGCACAGGCTTCGGGAGTGAAGGAGCGTACTAAGGTTGTAAAACTTACGGGCGTTCCGCCACTAAGCCTTGTTGAGAACCTGGAGGCTTTCATCTTCCTTGACGAAAAGCCGATTGCGCCTGAACGTAAATTTGCAGCAGCCGTCACACCTTGAGGAAAAACGTATGAGTTCGATTTCATCTATTCTCGAGGGCCTCAATCACGAGCAGCAGCAGGTCGTTCTCGCTCGCGATGGCGCGTTTCTCGTGGTCGCTGGTGCGGGTACCGGTAAGACGACGGCGCTCACCCGGCGAGCAGCGGCGCTTATCAAGGAAGGCGTTCCTGCTTCCAACATTCTGTTGCTGACCTTCACCAGAGCGTCGGCCGCGGAGATGATCTCCCGCGCCAAGAAGTTGGTGCCCGAGGCGGTTGATATCTCTGGCGGCACCTTTCATTCCATCGCGCAACGCCTAGTAAAGGAGAATGCATCCGTTTTCCGTCTTCCGGAGCGGCCTACCATCCTCGATCCGGCGGACACTATCGATGTCTTTCGTAAGATCGCCAAGAAGCATGGGCGAAAGGGTGGCGACAACACTCCGACTCCTGGCATCTTGAGCAAGGCTCACAGCTTTGCGGTGAACACGCGCCGGGATCTTGACGACGTGGTCTGGGATAAGTGGGAAGAATTTGGCCACGCGATGGACTTCTTCACCAAATGCATTGCCGACTACAAGGAATACAAGCGCGATCGCGCGATGTTCGACTTCGATGATCTTCTACTCGCGTGGGATCGAATGCTGGATCACCCCGCCATCGGCAAGGCTATCCGCGAACGCTTCCCTTATGTTCAGGTGGACGAATACCAGGATTGCAATGCGCTGAACGTCTCCATCGTGACCAAGCTTGGCGGCGACAATCCGAACGTTGCGGCCGTCGGCGATCCGGCGCAGGCCATCTATGGGTTCCGCGGCACCGCTCCAGGCACCATGTTCGCTTTCATGGAGCATTGGCCGCAGGCGAAACAGATTTTCCTCACCCAGAACTATCGGTCGACCCCAGACATTCTGTCTGTAGGCAATGCTGTCGACCGTTCCATGCGGGAGCGGTTCCCGCGCGAGCTGAAGTCGATGTCGACGGCTGCTTCGGAGGACCCGCTTTTCGTAACGGTCGCCGATGAGGAACAGGAAGCGATCTTCATCGCTGACAAAGTTCTCGAGAACAAGTCAAATGGGATTCCGCTTTCGGAGCAGGCTGTCCTCGTTAGATCGATGAACTGCGCCCGCTTCATCGAAGGCGAGTTCATTTCCCGGAAGATCCCTTACAAGGTGATGGGAGGCATCAAGCTCGAAGAGGCTAAGCACATCAAGGATTTCATGTGTCTCGCCCGTGTCGCGGTGAACCAACATGACGAGGTCGCCTGGCTTCGAGTGCTGACCATGGCCGACGGTATCGGCGATACAGGCGCGCAGAAGGTTATCGACGCGATCCGTAGCACGCCGCTGGCGATGGGGGATCCAGGGCCGATCATTATGAAGGCGGGCCGCAACAAGGGCAAAGACGGACGTGGTGAGCAGCAGCTTCGAGACATTCTCGGCGCATGGCAGGTTCTCGCTGCGGGTGGCCCGCCTGCTGATGCTTTGGATCGTGCTCTTGGGCTTATGGATAACATCTTCCAGTTCCGCTACCCGGACGACTGGAAGATGCGTCGTCGGGACATTGAGACCGTCTCCGCGATGGCAGCGCAGCATCCGGATCTCGATACCTTTCTTACAACGCTGGCGCTTGACTACAAGATCGACAAGTCGTCTGAGAAGACGGGGCCAGTGACCGAGCAGGAAGATCCTGTCACGATCTCGACCGTCCATTCGGCGAAGGGTCTGGAGTGGGATGCTGTATTTTTCCCAACCTTTACGGCCGACCATATCCCATCGCGCATGGCGAATACTCCGGACGAAGTCGAAGAAGAGAAACGAGTCCTGTACGTTGCGATGACACGCCCGCGAAAGAAGCTGTGTGTGATCCGTCCGACGACTACTGCTGCGAAGGGCTATTTCGCTCAGGAGTCTCAGTTCCAAAGCACGATCATCCCTTACTTCGACAAAATCCAGGTTGGCCAGCGTCGTCAGCCAGCGTCTTTCCGGCTACAAGAGAAGGATGACTATCATATCGACATGGACTGGTGATGTTTCGATCAGGGGGCCGGCGCTTCTTTCGGCTCCGACTCTTCCCCGTACATTGTCTCGTAGTTGGCCCTGAAGCGCGCCAGTACGTCTTCCGAAGCACGGTACATGTCAGCGTTACGCTCGGCAGCAGCATGTGATCCCCATCCGGCTGTAAGCAGGCGTAGCTCGTGCGAAACGTGCCTGTAGTAGCCGTCTGGTGTTTGGATGATTTCGAAGTCCGTAGTGTCGAGCGTCATCGGAGTTCTCCCTTTTCACTATCCTTGCTCACCTCGATGCACGAGACCAGCTTGTCCAGGTGGATAGTTGCACGGTTGTCTCCCATCGTTTGTCAGAAGCCAAAGGGGGGAGAAACATGTTCGACGACTCGTGGGAGACCAACATCCAACTGGATCGGTTAGAAAAGAATAGATCTGAGTTGCAGGTCTATATGATCGACAAGACGGCCGAACGGTTGGTCGAAGTCACACTTGATTTTACTGAAGGCGGCATCACGGATTGGAGTGAAGCCATTCACGAGGAAGGTCCGGATGGCGAACATTCCTTGTTAGCGGTCGAGGCGGAGATTGTTGAAATAATGCAGTCTCGAAATGCTCTCGTTGATGTGATGCGCAATAGCGTTGAATGGGACGAAGAGTTGTACTCGGACGATGCGCAACGAGCCGCCCGCGCTCTCGTTAACGAATCCCTTGAACAGGCTGAAGCTTTGTGGCTGGAACGCCTGGAATCCGCTCCAGAAGTCTGAGCAGCGGTATGCCGAACGGAAAACTCAGGACGTTGTACCGAGGGACGAATACGAGTGGCCTTGTGATGAGAGGCGGCATCGCACCCGAATGTCTTTTCGCTGCGGCTGATGTTGAAACAGCAAGACTTTATGGAGAGCACATCGAAGAGATCCACGTGAGGCCTGGTGCCAAGATCTTGGTCGAGGGTACCGCGGAGTTCTCTCGGGTGACCAAACGGCGCCGGGGATGTCTTTTTCGCGCCCTCCGTACTGGAGAAAACCTCGTCTCTGCCGCGAGTTCGGCCGTGTCGTGCGCGAGGGAAGCTGGATATGACGCTGTGGAGTTCACCTCGATGAAGGACATGGGAATAGCGATCATCAATCAAGATGCTTTCGTGAGGACAAACATGACGGATGCTGCAGGCCTATCGGGGCGGACTGTCCTTCTCTATCACGGTTGCGCGAGCTTCGATGAAGTCTTGAAGAACGGTCTCATCTTCGATCGTGATCGGGCCAATGATTTTGGTGAAGGCAGCTACCTTGCCTCCTGTGGTGGCACCTACTTTTCAAACAGTCTTGAATTGGCGGCCTTCTACGCCGCTAATGCCGTAATGAGCGAGGCAAATCTCGGCGGGGATCCTTGTGTTTTTGCTGTCGAGATCGATGAGGCACTTCTGATAGCGGACGAGGATAAGATATGGGACGGCATGCGGGTCATCATTGAAAAGCTCGCAGGGAAGCGCATGAGGGAATGCGAGTTGGATCGCGCTGAAGCCATCGAGGTTGCGACCTCGTTTCTTGAAGAGCACGGCGTTGAAGCGACTAGACTTATCCAGGACAAGTTTCTCTTGAAGGGTCAATTCAATAACAAGGCTGTTCAAGATGGTATCCGTGCGTTCATCGTGAGGGCGATGTCGTACGAGTGGAATCCTGCAGATGACGACTGTTCATCGGATCTCGACGCTATCAACGAGTTCTGCTCGGCGGCATCGGGCACGATTTCCAGACGGTGGATGTCGGAACACTACGACAGCTATTCCGTAACGTGCAGGACGATGCATCCCGTTTCTTCTGTTGATGGTGACGGGCCTGCGAAAATTGTCGGTCACATCCGACTGCAGATGGACGGAAGCGGGCTGACTGTATTGGCAGTCGACCGTAGCGGCGTTTTCGATGGCGAAGATGCCGTCGAGTTCGAAGAGTCCTTCGCCGAGAAGGTGTATGATCGTTCGGGATGTAAGATTGTCGGCAACTACGATACGATCAAGTTTTGAGCCTACTTTAACGCATCGCGATCCGCGGCTTTGAGCGCTCCCTGAAGTTAAGAAGGCGGGGATCTCGTCCGTTCTCCAGGTAGGCCACCTGATCGAAGATCGGCCCCTTCACCCACTCTGGTGGCGCACCCCGTCGTTCTCTGATGACTCCCGCGGAGGCCATTTCGATCCAGCTTCGCTCGATCTCCCTCGCGCGAAGCGTGAACCCCTGCATGCTGAAGAACAAGCAGATCGGCACCGGAACATCTCCCCATTTTTTGAGTATGGCGCTCATACGCGAGCGGCCTTCGTGCGACCTTATGGCTGGAACGTCATCATTCTCGGGAGGAATGTTCACGTCGAGATAGGGACTGCCAAATGCCGTCTCCAGCTTCATCAGGTATTCGGTTGATCGGATGAAATCAGGTGGCGTGACTGACAGGAATACGCTTGGGCGGATGAGTGCTACCGTTCCCAGATAGGCAATGTTGAGGGCATCACTAACGCATCCCTCACCAATCTCGTTGTCGAAGTTTATTCCGTTCGCGGAGAAACGCCTTGCTTTGAGCACGCGGATATCCAAGTTGCCGTCGGCATCGATAACGTCGATCATTTCAACCATGGGAGCATCCAGCAACGAGCATCAGTGTGTCAGTCGTGGCGATCTATCTTCATCTATAAGCCTAGTTTCTCCGCCGAGAATCGGATGGATGTTGTTCATGATACGCCACTGCCGCAGCAGGTATTTTGCCACCTCTGGATCTTCGACCATCAGGGTCTGCCCGTCAGCGAATACGATCGTCGGCGTGTCTTCCCGTCCAGCCAGAGTTATCCCTGCATCTTTGCCTTCCGTGTCGGCGTTCAAATAGTCTTCCAAGACGCTCTTGTCCGCTAAGGCAGGCTCATCGGTATCGCGGCCAAAGTCGTATTTTGCGCCGATCACAATTGCCTGCAGTCGCTTCTCCCCCGTCTTGTCGATAAACTTCCGGAAGTTGGCGCGTTCAGGATCGAGCGACATCAGCATGTGCAGACCTCCAGTCGCGACCGATTGGAAGGAGCGATGGTATTCTTCTCCGCTCGGGACGGGACCGATTTCGATCGTGCCTTGCATCACTTCCCCGTCTTCGAAGTGGATAGCATAGTCGACCTTTTCTGGACGATCGGAATCCCATCGACGGAGGATCGGGTCGACATCTTTCCAATCATGCACGGTTGCACGGCGGTTGCACTCTGTATCGATCCCTGTTGCCTGAGCGAGTTCGATCTTTACCATCTGAATCTTGTCCGGCATGCGTCTCTCCTAATTCTTCCTCCGGATTATTCGACGGTAACAGGCAACAGTCCATCACCGTTATCGCGCCGGCTGTTGCCTAACCTGTGTTTGCGCGTCACCCTTTTTAGAGGACCGGGAGATGGGGCGACATGGCCGGAAAAGGAAGCACAGGGAATCTTGCAGACATCGCTGTGGCGATGGACAGGGGCCTGCGTGTTTTTGCGGAGTTCGCCCGCCCAATCCTCACCCTGCACGGAGCTGAGAAAGTTTCTATCTCGAATCTGATTTTCCTTCTCTCTGTTGGGGACGGAGAAGCTCGCGTAAACGACATCGTGAAGCGGGGCAGGTATGTCGGTTCGAACGCTTCTTACGCACTTAAGTTTCTGCAAGAGTCTGGCTACATCGATCGCAAACAGGATCCGGAAGATCGTCGAAATGCGGTCGTTTCCTGGACTCCCAAGGGAAAAGCGATTGTTGATGCTCTTCGCGCCGCCTGTGGAGACGGCGGCGGGCTTCCGCGTGAAGCTGCGGCCGTTATCCGATCTTTCGAAAATTACTGTTTCCGCGCTCCTGTTCTCTGATGGCAATACGAGTCCTACCGCCGCAAGTTGCGGCAATGATCGCCGCAGGCGAGGTCGTTGAGCGCCCCGCATCGGTCGTGAAGGAGTTGATGGAAAATGCCATCGATTCGGGTGCATCCCGCATCGATGTTTCTGTCCGCGGCACGAACCATAACTGCATAGTGGTAAGCGACAACGGATCCGGCATGCCCCCGGAAGATCTGGGGCAAGCGCTCTTGAGGCATGCAACCTCAAAGCTTGAGCATGATCGCCTATCGATGGTGACCACGCTTGGCTTCAGGGGCGAAGCCTTGCCCTCCATTGCTGCGGTTTCTGAAATGAGTATCGTATCCCGCCCTGTAGATCAGGATGTGGCCTTCATCGTGAGACAATCTCACGGCGGTCCCATAACATCTGTTCGACCTTCTGCTGGTAGCTTCGGCACGACGATCTCCGTCAGCGGGCTGTTCGATAACCTGCCCGCGCGTCAGAAATTCTTGAAAAGCCCGAAGACGGAAAAGGCTTGGGTGCGGTACGTGTTCGACCGAGCAGCCATTGCGAACCCGCAGATCGCGTTTAGCCTGACTTTCCCTACAGGCGAAGCCATTCGCTATCGTCCGACTACATTGCACGAGCGCATTGCTGATGTAATGGGATGCCCCCTGAGAAAGGATGGTATTCCGGTGTCCTATGCTGACGAAACCCTGAAGATATCAGGGCTCGTGTCCATGCCTTCCGCGGTGGATACTGCATCGTCTGCGTCCATTGATTTTTTCGTCAACGGCCGTCACATCGCCGACAAGCAACTATCAGCAGCAATTCAGCAACCCTATCGCGAGCTCATCGGAACGGACAGGCATCCACACGCGGCGATTATGATAGAAGTCTCTCCGGAGGTGATCGACATCAACGTTCATCCTCGCAAGTCTGAAATCAGGTTTGCTGATCCGGGTGCAGTCGTATCTGCCCTTATGGGATCGGTCTCGACCGCGTTGCGCGATGCGGGATTGCGGTCACCTTCGGCTCTGGCGGACATGGCGCGTGATCTTGCTACCAAGAGTGTAGCGGATGTCTCTGACCCCCGCCGCAGGCCTCTTGGTCGATACATCGGCCAAGCTAACGGCTCGTGGCTCATTGCAGAGACGATGGATGGCTTGGTTATTGTCGATCAGCACGCGGCGCATGAGCGCGTCATCCTGGAGCGGTTGAAAGCTTCGACTGTCGACCTGGCAGAGACGGTTGTTCGCCTTCCTTCAGGTGTGTCTCGAGCAGTCGATGATTTTGAGGCGGCCGCACTGGACGAGCATTCAGACGTGTTCTCGACAATGGGATTTACCGTGGTCGCTTCAGGACGCGAGGCAACCCTGAAAACCTACCCGTCCGTCCTTTCTTCCTGCTCTCCAGTCGATCTTTTAAACATCTTGATCTCCAACGCCTCGCTGGGATCGGCTCAGGGGCTGATGAGTGAAGCTATGTGGGAGCTACTTGCAACAGCCGCCTGTAAGGCGGCGATCAAGGCTGGCGACGAGCTTAGCCCGGAAAGAGCTGATGCGCTCCTGCGCGAGATCGAAGCAACTCCGGCAGCGTCCCATTGCAATCACGGTCGTCCGACTGTCGCCTTCCTAAATAATGCAGATCTCGGGAAGCTCTTTGAGAGATCCTGAGGATTGCTGCGGCGTTGTCAGAAGCAGGTTCCATCTTTAGCCTCACCCAAACTGAGGAGCATCTGCATGCGCAACCCACATCCCGACGTTCTCTATCACGGAACCGGAGTGCTACAGCTCGCTGAGATCATTGCATCGGGCCACATCGAGATCTCGGCTGACGATGATTTCGACGATAGCGGCATCGTGGGGGTGAGCCTGACCTCTGATCTCGATGTGGCGTGGAAATTTGCGAATGAAGCCAAGGAAAGGGACTGGGAGGGAATCTGGAACTCACCTGTAAACGACGCGGTGGTTCTTCATCTTAACGCCAGCTCTCTGTCGAACGCGGTCAATCTGACATCGGTTACATGGGATGGCTCGTCAGTCGAGGCTGAATATCGCACAAGTGGTCGCATCTACGCTCCACTCAGGTTTATCGATCATATCTCGATTGATCCTGCGTCCTTGGCTTGGTGGCATGATACGTTGGTGGAAAGCGGCGAACTGGAGCTCGCCGCGGCACTGGGTTCCTTGCCTTCGCTGTTGATGATGGAACGGACCGCAGAGAGCGTAACGCCTCCCGTTTAAGGGCGGATCGTTCGTCCACCTTCCGCCAGTTCAACGACCTTTTCCTCAAGGTCTTTGATGTCTGAGAACTCAAGGTATTCGTCCTCACTGACGACTAGCTTTCGGGGATCAATCGAACGTTGTCCAACTGAAGCTTTATCAATAGGCCTTAGGATGTATGATTCCTGCTCTCTGGCAGAGAGATTGCGATCAGGGAATTCCAGCAGAGCATATTGCCCGTACTCTTCAACGACCAAATTCGGCATCTCACGATCAGGGATCGAAACTGATCCGAGTCTGCTCGAGATCAGGGAACGGTCGAGGATAAATCCGGGATACATCTCCTCAACGCTAAATTTCCCCAGCATAGCGAGGTCGTACAATAGGTTTGGATCCGGCCATGTCTGGGCGGCTTCGCGAATACGAGACATCGCTTTGGCTACTGCGCTTGCCTGATCCTCAGCAAATAGATACTGCCCTGTGTAGCCATTGATGATCTCGTGTGGATCATCGTCCGCATGCCACCCTTCCCCGCCGTTGGAAGCTACAACACTGGCAAACCACTCACGGATCGTGTCTATATCTGTGTCTCTTAGTTCCGGAATCGTGGCTGTCATCCAAACCTCCTTACCGGAACCGCGGGGCTTTATCAGTCGGGTATTTGTCTTCCCAGGCGATTTCCGCAAGAGCGAGGCTCTCGTTCACCATTGCTCGGGCTGCTCTCCATAGATCGTCGGTGGCTTCGTTATCGAACTCCCCGCTCATGCGCATGGCATCAACAAGGTGCGGACGCGACCTGAGATGTTCGACAATCTCGTCTTCGACCGCGATCAATGAGTGGTCTCCATCCGGCCCCTCAACATGGATGGCCCTGTTAAATTCGGTCTCATCTGGCGCGAATTCCTCGGTTACTTCGATGAGCCGCTTTGTGGTAGCGGCTACGAGGGAATGTAGCAGGCTCCTGTAGGCCTTCTCGACCGCAATCGTTCCGTCGGTGATTTCCTTAGTCGCAAGAAACATGTCGTTCTCCTTCAGTGATAGCCTATCGTCGATCTGGCTCACGAATAGAACAATCGTGGTTCATGATGCCGCTGGTTCTTGAATTCGATCTTCTTGATTGATGCCATGTCCGTCGCCAATCTTCGCGGAGATGGAGGGGTTATAATGAATTTTGAGAATGGATACGCAGTCCCTGAGAGCATTTTGTCAATCACGAAGGAGGCATTGCTAGGGGATCACTACATGATCTCTCCCATGTTCGATTTCGACGGCCGATCCGAGGAAGAGTATGGCCACATCTGGGAATGGGATGATCTGACCGACGTGATCTATGCGGAAGGTGCGTACACCATTCGTGGCTGTGTGGACTTCGAACCAGATTGTGTAGTCCTCTTCGATGATGAAAGGCCAGTCGGCTTTTATATGGGTGGCCAGGCATGGGTGGATCCCCAGCATCGTGGGAAGAGTTTTGGCGCGAAGATGGTTGTTGCCTGTATGGCGATGACTGGTCGAATTCCCGAAGTTCGTTATCTGGGATTTTCGGAGCAGGGCTATCGCACTCACACGAAAGCAATCGAAATCATCAGGGATCTGGATCAGTCCGCTAGCCCGGGGATTTAGCCACCGTTCTTCCTTGCTCCGCCATGGCGTTGTATAAGGTGGCAACACGGAGAATTCTTATGAGCAACCTGGTTAAAACGATAGACGACATCGATGGTGGTTTGACTGCAGAAATCAGACTGGACGGAGATACCAGAGAACCCTACGCCGATGACGACGCTGTGCATATCGTCGTTCTCTCCCACAAGTATTCCGATCCGTCGAACGGTGCCGTCGGTAGTGATCCTGCTGCAGTCGAGCAGTGGCGAAAAGACAATGAAGCCGAATGGTACACGGTGCCTCTTTGGGCGTATGTGCATTCTGGAATTATCTATCGCGTGGGTGCTCAAAACCCATTCAAAGTTGATGTGGAGTGGGATACCGCCCGTGCTGGCATTATCGCCCTGAAGCGCTCCGAGTGGGGTAATGGTGCCGAGAGTGACGAGGTCCTTTTCGGCTATGCCGAGGGCGTTGCTCAGACCTATTCTGAGTGGCTTAATGGCGAATGTTACGGGTACATCGTCAAGGATGACGATGGCGAGGTCATCGATTCCTGCTGGGGCTTCATTGGTGATGAGGGCTTGGACAGGGCCGAAGCCGAGGCGAGAGCGGCGGCGGCTAATCACGCCGAGACTATGATTGCTACTGCTCCATAACATCAACTGGGAGATCAGCTATGGCGAAGCTTCGAGATTTATTTGGTACAATCATCAAGTCGTTCTCGAAGTCCGCTGCCGTTGCGGGAGAAGGTAGTGTTCCGCGGGAGCGCTCGCTAATGCGACTTGAAAGAGATGTAGAGCTTACTGCTTGGTTCAAGCAACACGAGTGTTGCCCCGATTGTGGAAGCAATGAGTTTATCGGCGGTCCTCGGGGCGGGCTTGCGCAGAACATGACATGCTCCGGCTGCGGCTCCGAATATAACATTGCGCGTTACGACGGCGCGATCTTCATGGTTGACCGCATAGACCGTTGCCCGGTACCTCCGGGCAACGTCGTCATCACAACTCGCCACAAGGAAGATCCGCCCGTTGTTCACTGACGCGCGGAAGTTCATTATTCACCTACCGAAGCGTCGCGCTCCTTGTGATGGAATGGGAGATGATGAGGGTGTGTTTGTTTTCCCCGAACCATTGAGCGATGGCCGTACTCCGCCGAACGGCGGGCGGCCAGCGGGGCGCGCCTGCTGTTGATTCTGTACCCTCTCCGCAGGTTTTGGTGCTGGACTACGTTCAGCTCGTTCTTTGGCCATCGCAGCCATCGTTGGCTCATCGTAGAGCTTATTGATGCTCTTGGGGCTATTACCTTTGAACTGTCTTACGGCCGACGAAAGGTTTTCTCTTGGAATGGGCGGCAGTTTATCGAGCGGCTGAACGCCCGCGGCGACCATTGCCTGCTTTCCAGTATTTGCACCGAATTCCCACTGGTCTTCCTTGGAAAGAACAACGAGGCATGGCAGAAATCCGGGGAACCCCTTTGTTTCCTTCGAGACAAAACTTTTGGTGAAAGCGCCAACATAGCCTGAGACTTCAACCTTCGGGTTCACATCCCTTGTCACCTGATCGCGTCCCATCGGGAGCCTCCAAGCGGGAATCATTTCGATCAGGCCATTAGGACCACTGAAAACTTCATCGAACTCCAGATCTTCGATAAGAGAGTCTATGGTACTCCTTCCTTCTTCGAAGAACTCCTTCTTTATGAACCCCGCATGATCCCGGATGATCATTCCAGGTGCGCCACCGGGCCATGGTTGTGACTTTACCCATTTGAAAAAGTCTCGAACTTTATCGCTCGCACGAGCGGTCTTGGCTCCAAGTCCATCTGTAATAACTAGGCTCTGCAGCGCGCCTTTTTTATTGACGGTTGCTTTTGTAGGGCGCGCCATTGCGGTGATGACCTGCACGTGCCCGCGCATCATGTCATTCGTCCGCGCTGAGATTGTTTCGGCAAAGACATTCCCGTTGTATCTGTACGCAGTTTCGAATGCGATAACGTCAGCCGGAACTAGCTTGGCGGCCCGCTCATTGCCCGCGATGGCGCTTGATAGGGACCGGAACGCCGACATTCCTGGTGCGGTTTTAATGACGACAGACTGGTCGGCCTTCATGCCGATCGATCCCACCAGAAGGCTTGCTCTGACTGTGTCGTGAGCAATTATCTCATCCACCCGGGCAACCAGGGGTTCACCCCCTGCTCTCACCTGATCGAGAAGTTCTGATGGAATACCGCTTGATCGTCCGTTTAGGCGCATCTTTCCGTCGTCCTGTTGTTGACGAGTTCACTTCACATTCGGTGTCTGCAAGCAACAATGCTTGGCGCCTGTCGAATCCTTTCGGCACTGCCGCAGAAGAAAAGAAAGTTGATTATTTCTCCATATGACTCACTTTTGAAACAAAAGGAGTGGATTCCAAAAAGGATTCGATCCATATTGATTTCAACTTTTGCCGCACTTAGGAAAGGAGGCGGATTATGTATATCATGTTTTCGATTTCGCCTCTCATGGCATACGTCCGACTTCGGATGATGGTGGCCTCGCGACTTTGTCGCTAACCGAATTAGCCCCCAGTCATGCCGCCATGCGGCACCCTACATTTATCAAGAGAATTTCTAATGAAGAAGCAAGTCATTGAGTTTGCCGGACAACCGGTCGGGATCGTCGTTCCTGACGACGATATGTTCAAGTTCATCGCGGTGAAGTTCCATGTCTACGACCTGGATAATCACAGATTCGCATCCCCTGCGGATGTGGTCAGGGCGATCGGTCGTATGCTGCGAGACAAGGGCGAGATCTCTGCGGTGCCAGCGATGGCTCCCTAAATCAGACTCGACATTGCTCTCGCTTCAGCGGAGTCGCGGGAAGCGGTAGCATCAAGGCGATATTGCCATTCCTTTGGTAACAACTCTGAACGCCTAAGCGATACCTCCTGCAAACGGGCGGTCATGTCTCGAGGAGATATGCCCTCTCTGAGGGCAACCGCGGCATCCTGCTCAAGCACCAGCCCACACCGTAGATCTGGAACGCGTTTATTGCCCCAGTACTCAATGAACCCCGTCAGTTCCTCAAAAAGTGACAGCGATGCCAGCAGATCCTTTCTTCCATCGAGACGGATGTGAGCCGTCCTGGCATCTATACCCACGATATCCTCGATGAGGCTATCCGGCGGAAGGATTTCTATGCAGTCATTTGTTCGAAATTGGACTGAAGCACAGTTCCTCTGTCGGTGGAAGGTGTCGTATGTGACGATGATCCCGCCCCACTCCCGACCATAGACGTGGAACCGTTCGCTTCCGACCGCGTCGTCCATGATGGGTTCGAAACCAAGTCTCACTAGGAAATGAGCATAATCGGCAGCAGTCATTCCGTAGGTGCAGTCTGCAATCTGCCCTTCAAGGGTGCGGAAGTGTGACGCAATCGATGATTTCGTGGATAGGGTGCCGTCGCGTTTCGCCGCCATCATGCTCTCCGGGGTGCCGATTGAACATGATGGAACGCGGCGGATGAGAAGGCAACCGAGTATATGAGATCAACGAATTGCAAAGTTTAGAATGGTGTCCCCGAGAGGATTCGAACCTCCGGCCCCAAGATTAGGAATCTTGTGCTCTATCCGACTGAGCTACGAGGACTTAATCCTTTATCTGAACCTATTCCTAAGGATACAGTTCGCTTGTGTCAACTTCTTTTTCTACGCCATCAAAACGAATAAGGTGGTGGGTGCTCCGGGACTCGAACCCGGGACTCTCGACTTAAAAGGTCGATACTCTAACCAACTGAGTTAAGCACCCTAGAAACGGTTGGTGGGCGCAGAGAGATTTGAACTCCCAACCCCTCGCTTAAGAGGCGAGTTCTCTACCAATTGAGTTATACGCCCGTTCCGTTCTGATGATTTCAATATGGCTGACCGTTTTACCCAAGTCAACAGCAAAAATCATTTTTATGTAATTATTTCAATAACTTAGGACGTAGAACGAGTTTTGTCGCGGCTACTCTCTGGCGCTTTTTGGGCTTAGGGGATGAAGTCTTGATGTCGGCACCGCGCATGAAAAAAGGGGCCGCGGAATCCGCAGCCCCTTTTGGTAAAACTGGACGCAGGAATCCTTAGCCGTTGCACCCGCGGTGCTCGGTTTTTCGTTTATCCTTGCGCGTGACGATTGCCGTCATCTTACCAACTCACGATCTGATTTCTTTTCGGCGCTCTCCTCGTGCAAGATCTCCGAGAGCCTTGCCCGAGCGCGCGCCACCCTACTTTTAACAGTTCCGGGCGAACATGCAAGTATTTCCGCCGCTTGCTCGTATGTCTTGCCATCGTACACGACGAGATACATCACTTCCCTTTGTTCTTCAGGTAGCGACTCAACCGCGTATGCAGCTTCCCGAAACATAAGTCGATCTAGCTGAGACGGTAGCGATATGGCTGTTTCCGGATCGTCGATCTTTCCTTCACTAAGGCGCCTTTGTCGCGCAACCCTTCGGCGATTATTCTTGTTTAGGAAAAACTGTTGCTTGAACAGCCAAGCCTTCATGCTCGTCCCGACCTGATACTGAGCTGCGTTGTCGAGAGCGACGGCGACCGTCTCCTGCGCCAGATCTTCAGCCTCGGCGCGGTTCTTGGTCATGCTCATTGCGAACCGGAAAAGATTCGGGTATTCGCTTATGAGCTCACGTTTGAATTCTTCACTAGCCGTCATGAATCCCCCACGCGTCTCGTTTTGACGCGAATATGTAGATTGTACTCGAAAGAGTCAAATACAACTCTCTGACAAATTCGTTGAGATTTACCTTTCATCGGTCCATTATTAGTTGCGAATCCTTTACGGAGCTTCCATGTTCGAATTCATCAAGGAAAGAAGGGCGCTGGCAACGCTTGATCAGGTGGCGCAGCGTCTACCTAAGTCACTCTCTTCGGCAACTGGCTTGGAACGCTGTGCAGCTAAAGGAGTTGCCAACGCGTATCTCCTTGCTGGGGTCGCGGAATTTGGGCCTGAGTTCGCGCATGCTCCGATGAAGCTTCGTCCAGAGGTGGTGTACGATGCGGTCGGTAACTTAGGTGAGCGTCATCGACAGACATTGGATTCGTCGGTTTCACTAAGTGGTCGGCCTGCCCACGATCCGGTATTTTCGGCGTGGAAGTGGGAGATCCTTGCCCTGGAACTCGTCATTGCAACGGTCGGATGCTCTATTCATGGCGAATCGCGTTTGGCTGCAAGTAAGTGCTGGGGCGCGATGAAATCGGTTGGAATTCACGTTGACGATGCGGTGAAAGCGATGCTGACATACGCTAAGACATACTCCATCGATCCGGTTCCGGCCGTCGGAACCCGTAAAATTGATCGTCAATGGTTGGTGTCACTGACCTCACATATGCCTCCGATGTATCGCAAGGCGAAGAAGTAGATTGATATGGCACTGATACGCACGCTCCTTTCAGGAGTGACGCTAACGGCCGCAGCAGGCCTCCTCGTCACCGCCTCTATTGGCGTGGCCTATGTTGGCAGGATCGCCCCCGAACTGCCCTCGCACATCGCAGTAACGGATTGGAAGGCGCGCGAAGGTACGACCATCGTTGCCTCTGACGGATCTGTTCTGGGTGTCCATGCGAAGGAGTTCAGAAAGTTTGTTCCCCTCTCGGAGATGCCGCAGCTTGTTTGGCAGGCTTTTGTGGCGGCTGAAGACGGTAACTACTGGAAGCATAAGGGCGTAGATCCGAAGGCGATAGCGCGTGCGGCGCTTGCGAATATCAGAGGGTCAGATGGCCGCGTTGAGGGGGGATCAACAATCACGCAGCAGGTGGTGAAGAACCTTGTTCTTTCACCTGAGCGTACCTTTGACCGCAAAGCAAAAGAGGCGTTGCTGGCGCTTAAAATCGACAAAGAAGTCGGTAAAAGCCGTGTTCTCGAGATCTATCTCAATGAAATCTATCTTGGTGCTGGGGCGTATGGCGTTGGTGCCGCTGCTGAAGTCTACTTCGGCAAGCGTCTTGATGAATTGACGGTAGACGAGGCGGCTCTCCTTGCGGGTCTTCCGCAGGCCCCCTCCGCGGCCAACCCGTTTAACCGCCCGCAGAAGGCCATCGAGCGTCGCAACTATGTTCTCGATAGAATGGTAGTAGAGGGCTTCCTTGAGCCTGACGTTGGCAAGGTGGCCAAGTCTGCCACTCTATCACTAGCTCCTCGGGGAGAAGGGCTTCCAGGGTCGTCTGAGGCTTCATTCCGGTATCCTGAGGAAAGTGTGCGCCGTATGCTCGTGCAGTCTTTCGGCAGCGATCGTATCTACGGAGAAGGAGGTATTGTCCGCACTCCAATCCAGCCTGATCTTCAAAGACTTGTTCATTCTGAGTTACGAAAGGGGTTGGTTTTAGAGGATAGGCACGGAGGCTGGCGAGGTCCTTTTGCAACAGGCATCAACATTCCAGTGAATTGGGATGCTGACGTACTTAATCCTCCGCCTGGAGCTGAAGATTGGGAAGTTGGTGTAGTTTCCGAAGTTGGTCGAGATGCTACTGTTATCACCCGATCAGGCAATCTGGTAATCAAGGGCGGGGATCTTGGTTGGGCGACGCGTTCGCTTCGCGCTTCGAAAGTCCTCGCAGTTGGTGATGCGGTTCTGTTGGCGAACCTCGGTAGAGGTCTTGAACTTGTTCAGGTACCTGAGGTCCAAGGGGCGGTTGTCATTATGGATCCCACCAACGGCGATGTCCTCGCGCTCGACGGTGGCTTTAGTCATGAGACCAGCGAATTCAACCGGGCGACACAAGCGCAACGGCAGACTGGCTCTGTGTTTAAGAGCTTTGTCTATCTTGCGGCAGCGGAGCGTGGCTATGATGCCATGAGTCCTGTGCTGGATTCCCCGATCTCGCTTTCGCAGGGCCCTGGCCTTGGCGATTGGAAGCCCCAAAATGGCGAAAAGGGGATGGGCCTCATCACCTTGCGTCGTGCCGCCGAACTTTCGCGCAATATGGCAACGGTTAGAGTTCTCTATGATGTAGGAGTTGAAGCGGTAGCAAGCGTTGCGAGCCGCGCTGGCTTCCGGCTTCCCGAGAAGCTGAATTGGTCGATGGCCCTCGGCGCCGCCGAAACAACCCCGCTCAATGTAGCGACGGCTTATGCCTCGCTCGCGAATGGCGGGCTGAAGGTAGAACCGAGGCTCTATCTCGACACGTCTCAGAAACCTCTGAGTGCGTCTGACCGAGTATTCGAAGCGGTATCGGTTGCGCAGGTAACATCTATGCTAGAGGGCGTTGTTCACTTCGGAACGGCACGTCGTGCTTTCGAAGGATTTGATCTCCCATTGGCGGCGAAGACGGGTACGACAAATGATGCTCGAGATGCGTGGTTTGCAGCATACGGCCCAAGGTTCGTCGCCGTGGCGTGGGTAGGACGGGATGATCACAAACCTCTGTCGAAGGCATCGTCTGGGGGTGGCACCGTTGCGCCGATTATGCGTCGGATACTCGAAGGAGCGTCTGCATCTGGGCTTCTTGAATTCGAGGATTTTACTCTTCCAGAGGGGGCGGAAACAGTTTTGGCGGATCGCGAGACAGGCCTTGCTTCTGAGGATGGAGACGTTCTTGAAATAGTCCGGACTGCAGAGGCCGAGTAGTTAAGGTTGTTACTGTCGCGCCCACCGGGGATCCTGCAAACATGATATGGAGGTTTTACAATGGGCACGACAAGAACGATTGATGGGCGGTTGTTTCCTGCGAAACGTTTTGATGGCGGCTGGTCGATCTCGGTCCAGGCCGATGCCTTTGGCTACGGCTGTCGTCCTCAGCTCTCTCTCGCTATGATCGAGGAATACACTGCCGTTGAGGTTCTTGTCAGCGGCCCCTTCCCTCATCCTGTGGACATCAGAACCTTGGGACTACCCACGTCCATTTCTGACAAATTCGCAAATAGCGACGATGGGCACCCATGCATAGGAAGATACCTGTTTTGGGACGAGGTTGCCGTCCTGGAGTCCGCACTCAAGGCCGCTATCAACGATCCATCTGCTGGCATCCCTCGCGGACGCGTGGGATGGTCTGAGCTGGATGTATATCTTGGCTGCAGCGCGGACCAATGTAAGGATGTCATGGAAATTGGTGTTGGTGCGCTTTCTGGTAAACGTGTCTTGCTTCGGCTCGACCACGATAATGCATCCGCTGATGACGTAGCAGTCGTGAACCTGCGCGTGGTCGATACGCCAAATATCTTGGATCTTCGTAATCAGCAAGACATCGACTTCTGGCAAGCTTCCGGCTTGGAGGAGGCCGGAGATCCAGTCGTCCTCGCACGAGAAATTGGGATCGACGGCATATACTTCCCCAACAAGAATGGTCTCCTCTGTGTAAGTCCGCGGATGTTGCAGGACTTTGCGCACAAGTCTGAAGCTACCCCAGAACAAGATAAATTGAGTCCTTGACTCGGCGACAGCCGGCACTGCCAACTTGTCTCTCATGGTATCCGGAGGTGCAGCTTGATACTGTCGAGATCGACCGCGCTAGCATTCCCGATCCTTCCTCGCAATGAAGAGCGGAGGCTTGTGGACGCGTGGAAAACCGATCGCGCACCGGAGTCATTAGAGAAGATCACGCTCGCATACATGCGGGTTTGCTTCAACATTGCCTCCTATTACACATCGAACACTGAGCATCAGCGGGATCTGGCGCAAGAAGGGGTCTTCGGTATTAAGCGGGCGCTAGATGAATATGACCCGAGCTACGGCACACTTTTCTCAACATTCGTCCGCCGCTACATACAGAACGCAATCGCTGAAAAAGTCAGTGTGACAACTACCGATGTCAGTATTCCGTCACGAGTCCTCTTAGATGCCCGCGCGGGACGAACATCACCGGAAACGAATCCCTCGGCTCACTCGGTGATCGCACCGAGTGTTCTTCTGGATGCGCCAATCCAGAGTGATGGTGTCGCTGTGTCGGAGCTATTTCCCGATTCTGGCCCCACCCCGGAGGAAAATGCAGCTAAACTGAGTGAAGACGATTATTTTCACCAGCTAATTCAATCAGCTCTTCATATGTTGCCCCAAAGGGAGCGGGAGATCATTGTTCGACGACATTTATCCGACCCCGGCGAAACTCTTGAGGAGATAGGACGCGATCTGGGGATAACCCGTGAGCGCGTCCGTCAATTGGAGTCGGCCAGTATGACTAAGATTCGTCGTCACATTGACCGACTTGTGGATCAGGATTTGTTCAACTGATTAAAGCTTAGGCCGTACCTGTTGAGCCGTACCCGCCTGCACCGCGCTCTGTTTCGCGCGAGAACGTCGAAACCTCGGAGATTTCCGCCTGCACCACCGGCACGAAATACATCTGAAAAATTCGATCTCCCGGCTGCACGACGATGGATTTCTCTTCAACGTACAGGAACGGAAGAATGGTTTTGAAAAACCAGCTCGAGCGGATTGTTTTGCGGTTTCTGTTGAGCGCGACGCACGTAATCGGGCCTTGATAGTCGCTATCGATCAGACCGACTGTGTTGGCAAGGACAAGACCTTTAGTGCCAAGCCCAGACCGCGGCATGATGATTGCGGCCATGTCCGCTCGGCCGATGTCGATGGCGAACCCCATGTCAAATTTGTACGTCTCCCCGGGACGGATGGTCACTGGCTCTTTAATCAGCGCCCGAAGATCCAACGCGGCTGCGCCGGGTGTGGCGTAGCCCGGTATCCCATAGTTCCTGATATCCTGGTTCAAAACTTTGAATTCAATGGCCACTAGGCTTCTCCCAATATTCGATATTGATGCTTGGTGTAAGCGGCACCGAGGAGGTCATTACCCAGCCTCGTTCCGACAAATTTGGCATGAAGGCATCGCAGTCATGCGTGCCTGCAATCCTTGTGATTTCCGCGTGAGTGCAAAACGACAGAGTTGTGTCGTAAAGTCGCCCACCTCCCGCAATGATGATCTCACTGAGGCCTCGATCCTTAAGCGAAGCGATAGCGCATTCAGGGGAATTAAAAGGATGCTCCTGCGTCGCCGATATGACGTAGATAGTTCGGCCCTCCAGCTTCCTCGGCAAGCCGTCGAACGTGGTCCTACCCATTAGAAGGGTGTGCCCTGTCGTTCGTGCTTTGAAATGACGAAGATCCTCGGGACAACGCCATGGGAGAAGCCCGTTGCGACCTATGCCCCAGACCTCATCCGCCGCCGCGATTGCTGTGATCTTGGTTGTACCATCAATCATACGGCAACGTCCGCCTTTATGGGTGGGTGCGGGTCATAGCCTTCGACCACGAAGTCCTCAATGCGGTACCCGTCGATGCTATCTGGATGACGGATGATCTTCATCTTCGGCCAGGGTTTTGGATCCCGGCTCAATTGCTCCTGAGCCATTTCGAGATGGTTCAAATAAAGATGAGTGTCTCCTCCAACCCAAATGAGTTCACCGGGTTCGAGTCCTGTTTGTTGTGCAATCATCCTAGTGAGGAGGGCTGTATTGAAAAGATTGAATCCTAGGCCAAGACCGATGTCTACTGACCTTTGGACCATCATGCAGGACAGCCGCTTGGGATTCGCTTCTTGCTCGTCGGATACTTTTGCGCCGCCGCTTACAAAGAACTGATAGTAAAGATGACATGGGGGAAGAGCCATCTCATCGACTTCGGCTACATTCCAGCCATGGAAAAGCATTCGCCTGCTTGTCGGGTTGTTCTTGAGCGTTAGAATCAGAGTTTCAATCTGATCGTGTTCGCGGCCATCCGGACCGAGCCAACGTCGCCACTGCTTCCCATAAACCGGGCCGAGATCACCCCACCTCGCTGCGAATTCATCATCTTCGGCGATGCGTTGCTCGAAATCCGCTTGGGTGATGTCATGCCCAGTTGCCTTGCGGTACTTGTCCAATGGCCAATCAGTCCAGATCGGACAGTTTGCTCGCACAAGCGGCTGGATGTTGGTTTCCCCGGTCAAGAACCAAAGCATTTCTTTCGCCGCCGTTTTCCAATAAATCCGTTTCGTTGTGAGCAAAGGAACGGTGCCATCCGACAGATCGAAACGCATCATGGAGCCGAAAACGGAGAGTGTGCCAACCCCGGTGCGGTCGATTTTGCGCTCGCCGTTCTTCATGACGTATTTGACAAGGTTTAGGTACTGCTCTTCGGGATGCTTAAGAGCGCCGCCTAGGGAAAGATCCATATTTGAGTCCTTGAAGAAAAAAGTCTTGAAGGAATGGTGGCCTTGATCCCCGCTATCGGCAAGCCTCTGTCAGCCAGGATCTCGTTAAAGCTTCCGCCGTTGGGGAGGCGGGGTTACCATCGTCAAGACCACGTCGGAGGATGATATGCAGAAACCTACCATGATCGATCAGTTGGTAAAGGCCGTGATTGCCGCTTGCGCTCCAATTGGGATCAAGAAAAACGACATCGTCGTGTCCGCTAGGGGTATCGCCATCCCCTCTTGCGGGATCGTCATGACGCTAAAGCTGGTAGACTCGCATCGAGTGTGGAACGCTGCTGAGCACTTCTCAATCCTCGGTATTGACGGTGATGAAGAGCGAAAAGCGGTCAAAATCCTGTTCGAGGTACCTTTCGGAAGTGAGTGGCAGGCCGCAAAGCGTCTGGCTATGAATATTGCGGAAAGGCGCATCAACGCCGCCATCGATGCCGCCACCGGCTGACGTGGTTCCTTGCTTTTCCAAGGGGCAATATGCCCACGTAGGATATCGAGGTGAACCATGGCATTACAAACATTCCCATTGGTGGCGACAGGCTCCCTAACGGACCGTTTCCGCGGTCTGGTGAATCAGTTTGCCGAGCGTGTTGATGAGGCTTCCGGCCGCCGTCTAGGCCGTTACCTTGATCGCTATGCTGAAGTGCCTCAGTCCAAAGCTTTCACCACCAGCTCGTTTGGCGTTCATTATGCGCTTATGAGTTCGACCCATATTCCGCTTGCAGAGACCCTTCGCGAAGTTGCTGTCTTCACGATCGAAGAAGCTCGCGAGCGACTCCAGGCGTTTCTTGACGGCAGCTTCGTGCCAGAAAGCATTCAGGACCTGATTGAATATTTGGGCGAGAAGTTCCTTCGTCTGGAAACTCACAGCCTGAAGGACGGTGCCGTCAACTACCTCGTTGATACGCGTTCGGGTGCATCCATAGCAGCTCACCAGGTCGATCCTCGACTGAGCCATCATGCGCTACTGCAGACCCGCCTACGTGAGGTAATGCGTCAGCAGTTTGGTGCAATTTCTCCTGCGAGAGCGTTCTCTTCGTGGCAGGGTATGATGTTTGCAACCGATGACGATACCAATGGCATTGGTTACACCGTTTCTGGCAAGGATGCTTACTACGGACGCATTTATGCAGTCGCGAGCACTGATCCTGAAAAGAACCGGGAGCTTCTGCTTAAGGCAGCCGCTGCTGGTGTTCAGCTTATTGTGCCCACAAAGCCTGGTGACCCGCCAGAAGCGATGGTTCCAGGTATGCCGATTCTTCGTCGGGTGCACAGCATGAAGGCCGCTTCGCTTAATCCGGATCTGTCTCATGAGTCTCTCTCGCTTGCATTTGGCAAGAGTATGTTCACAGCATACGAAGAGATGTTTGAGCGTCAGGTCGCTCGTGCTTCTGATGCGGATATGCGTTCTGTTTCGGTCAGCCTCTCTGACTTCCACTCGCTCTTCCTCCGTAGACCGGAAGACGACACCGAAATGGAAGCAGTTGATGACGGCTTGGACGCGTTCGACTCTCCGACAGCGCAGCGCGACCTCGTTATCCGCCGTGAGAGTTCGCAGGAGCTTCGTTTGTTTGTTTATGATCGCGATGACGAGGAAAGGATCGACATCTCACCTTCTCAGCTCATCGCAGGTGAATATGTTCGAGAGACCGAATATGGAGTGCATGAGGGCTTCACCCTTGTAAATGATCAAGGGCGCATGATTCACTTCGATCTTAATAGACAGCGGATTAATCTTGCAGTTCATGCGCGCAACACCGCCAATGAATCCTTCGATCACGTTGATGAGCCTGTACGAGCGAGAAAATTGCACTAAGCTTGTAGTTGGCATTCTGATGACCGAGGCGCGAACATAAGGATTGGAAGCTTCCGATCCTTATTGCATTTTGCGCTTGCTCATCTTTCCACGCTGTGTCAACAATGTGGTCACTAATCGAATCCTTAACAACTGGAGCTATCATGGCACGACCCACAACTGCAGTAGCCACGCCGGAAGGTAATGGCATGGATCCAACTCGCCTCAAGGCTCTGGAATCCGCCCTTTCTCAGATCGAACGTTCATTCGGCAAGGGATCTGTTATGCGCCTCGGTGAGGGCACCATCGTTGACATCGAGAAGATTTCGACAGGCTCACTCAGCATCGATATGGCTCTGGGCATCGGCGGTCTTCCCAAGGGTCGCATCATCGAAATTTATGGCCCTGAAAGTTCTGGTAAGACAACGCTGGCGTTGCAGACCATCGCGCAGTCCCAGAAGACCGGTGGCATCTGTGCGTTCGTTGATGCCGAGCACGCGCTTGATCCGGTCTATGCACGCAAGCTTGGTGTCAATCTCGAAGACCTTCTGATCTCTCAGCCGGACACGGGTGAACAGGCGCTCGAGATCGCGGATACGCTGGTGCGTTCGGGCGCGATCGATGTGCTGGTGGTTGACTCGGTGGCTGCGCTTACGCCGAAGGCCGAAATCGAAGGCGACATGGGTGACTCGCTGCCAGGCCTGCAGGCACGCTTGATGTCACAGGCCCTCCGCAAGCTTACCGCATCGATCTCGAAGTCGAAGACGATGGTGATCTTCATCAACCAGCTTCGTATGAAGATCGGTGTGATGTTCGGCTCTCCAGAGACCACGACCGGTGGTAACGCCCTGAAATTCTATGCGTCGGTTCGTCTCGACATCCGCCGCATCGGTCAGATCAAGGTGAAGGACGAGATCGTTGGCAACCAGACGAAAGTCAAGGTCGTCAAGAATAAGCTCGCTCCTCCGTTCAAGCAGGTTGAGTTCGACATCCTGTATGGCGAAGGGGTTTCCTATCATGGCGAACTGATCGACCTCGGCGTGAAAGCGGGCCTTGTTGAAAAGTCGGGATCATGGTTCTCGTACGATAGCCAGCGCCTGGGTCAGGGCCGAGAAAATGCAATCCAGTACCTCAGGGATAACCCTGAATTGGCTGCGCAGATCGACAGCAAGATTCGAGGAGAAAAGGACAGCCTGTCCGATGTCCTTATGGCCGGCCCGGGCGACCTTGACGGTAATAGCGTGGAATAATCCACCGTCCGCCATGTAGAGCTACATGCCTCGCGATTTCCGTTGCGGGGCATTTTAGTTTTTGCTTTTACGGAACCGTGAGCAGGGATTCGCTCCCAACTTGTTGCCAACACTCGGTGACTCCGTCAGACTTCTCTCATCATCAATCTTTCGAGGACACCCATGAAGTATCTCGCCACTGTCGCCGCCCTCCTTCTTTCCCAGACCGTCATATCGGCGGCAATGGCTTCCGCTCCTGCCGCCGCACCGCAAGTAGCTCAGACGCAGGTATCCTCGGCCGCCGCAGCTATTCCAAGTACCGATGCCACAAAGTGGGATGAGAAGGCTACCTATCCGACCGACATTGTAATTGGAAATGCTGATGCCCCGGTGACCATCGTTGAATACGGTTCCCTCACCTGCCCGCATTGTGCGGCATTTCAGAACAAGAAGTTCCCCGAGCTGAAGAAGGAGTGGATCGACAGCGGCAAGGTCAAGCTCGTGTTCCGTCACTTTCCGATCGATATGACGGCAATGGGTGCTGCGGTTCTTGTCTCATGTCTTCCTGAGCAGGATCGCCACGCTGGCGTTGACGCTCTTTACAAGGATATCAACTCTTGGGCCACGAAGGCGCTTAAGGAGTCTATCCCGGATGCCTTCTCGAAGGCGCTGGGTCGCGAGCTTGAGTTTACCAAGGACTTCAATTCTTGTGTGCAGGATGAAGACTTCCAGAAGGAAGTGCTTCGCCCGGCATTTGACGCAAATCAGCAAGGTGTAAGCGGTACTCCGACCTTTTTCATCAATGGCGAGAAGTTCGTGGGATATAGCGAAGCCGACCCGCGACAGATCGACAACATTATCATTCGTAAGCTTGGTGAGATCAAAAACTGAGCGTGATTAGAGGGCGGGGATTTCCCCGCCCTCTTTCGTTAGGTCATCCATAAGTTCCGTGAGTTCTGCTGAGAGGATCTCATCCTCAACGAACCCACGTCGGTTAAGCGTTCGGTTTATCAGGTGTTGAGCATTGGACAGCCGCAGGACCTCGGCCTGGGTCTCGCATATGAACCTGACGTTTTCGTTTTTCACCCGAACGACGGAGTCCTCATAGGCGGCAGGAACTAGCCGCAGGTCGAATGCTTCGCCGTCTTCAGAACGAGAAATGCGAATTTTTCTGCTGATCTGGCCGCCTGGTTTCGAGCGCTCCACGAATAGCGGAACTGCAGGCAGCCAGAATTGATCCCGGAGAGTGATTGATAGTCCTCCCACGATGTACAGCCCCTCGAGGTTTCTGCCTTCGATTTCGTTTTGGTTTCGAATGAGTTCGATCATGTGGCCTCCCGTAATTCGGATTGATCGAGCGGAGCTGCAAACTTCGATGGCGAATCCTGTATTTCAGTAGGATTCGATGTTGACAGTTCGCGAAGATATGTTATCAATTAACCGTCCCTCGCGAGAGGAACTATGGTAGTAGACGGTTTCGCGAATAGCGATTACGGACGCGGCTTCGATTGCCGCCGCCTCCACCATAACTACACCCCTTTGGGAATAGCTACCCCAAAGCGGTTCGGAATAGACCAGTCGCTTTGAACTTCGGCGGTTGACTGGTTGAAACTGAGGCTACGCCATGGTGGCGAGTAGAGGGTCCCGGCTGAAGTGGGATGGCCTTACCGCCCAAGATCATGGCCGAATGCTGAAGGTGCACCATTCCGGGTGGGTGTGGTTATGATGGGGGCGCAAGGGTTCGACGTGGGCGTGAAAGTGATTACTTGCTTCCCGGCATTGTACCGCCGTTATCGGGCTAAAAGAGTAGTTGCAAACGACAACTTCGCTCAGGAGATGCGCCTCGCTGCCTAATGGCGGTGCGGTTTCTCCGCTCTAAGTCCCTCTGGATAGCACCTGAGGGCGGGGTTTGGTCTCCACCTGGCAACAGAAGAGACTGCTTTCCTTCCTTCATCGAGATTTATCCGAATCCTTGCTTAAAAGGATTGACACCCCTCCGCGTGGGGTTAGGATTTAATGATATCACTAATTGGGCAGAAGATTATGAAGACAGAGGCTAGAGAGCGTTCCTACCTGGGACTAGGGTGGTTCATCGCCTTGTTAGCGTTCGGACTGTTTTCAAAGACGTTTTATCTCGACTTCGTAAACAGTGATCTCTCTCCGGAAATGAGAGATTCTATCTCCCGCTTTCTGCCGGGATACGTGGCTCTGTGTCTCCTCGTCTCCTGCATCATCGTTTTCGCCTGCTTGCGCCTCTTTCCGAAGTACATCACGCTAGCGACTGCGCTAGCGACGGCCCTGGTTCTGTCCGGCGGTGCCGCGCATGTAAAGCTGATCAGGGAGGCAGAGGTTCAGCAGGTGAATGTGGAAGAGTCGAATCTGGCCGCTGACGAAATCCTTCTACTTCGAGACGTTTCTCCTGAAGACCTGAAACAAGCGGTCAAGGAGTATCGGGATCGCGTCTACGTAAGAATGTTTGGGGAGGAGATCATGTCTCGGTCGTCCACGAAGGTAGGGGTGAAGTGAAATGTCTACACTGACTGGCAGGGACAAGATGATGTTGGTGCTCAAGCCCCGCAACGAGCTCTCTGAGGTCGAACGGGAAGCTGCGGACAGGGTTGCTATATGGATTTCCGCTGTGATCGTTGCGCTCGGAGCTCTGGTGATCGGGCTACTTTATCTGCACGTCTTCCGCACTGCACCCTCTGGGCCTGCGCGGGATCAATTGCTGATGCTTTTGAATGCCATGTGTATCGCTTTTGCTTCAGGCTTTGCTGGGCACCAGATGATCGTGTCGGCATCCCGCCTGCGAACGCGCTTCGCCATCCCTATGACGGTCGTTGCGACGGCAATCGCTCTGGTCGGTGGAAATGCACTGCTCGATGCCTCGTTAAAGCTAAAGGCGGAGGCCGTTAGAGCGAAAATCCAGGTTGCTGGTCTTTCCACCGTGCTGGACCTCGCCCGGTTCAGCGGCACACCTGAGGAACTTGTTACACTCATCGAGACGAAGTCAAAGGAAATCAGGGAATTTCAGGATCCCATCAAAATGAACGAATGGGAGGCCTCACTGGGTTTAAGGTGATGATTTGTTGAACCCATGCGCTTAGGCGTGAGTGAGTGATACAGAGCAGTCTTCGTCGTCTTCCGGCCACTCTGGCCACATTTCGTCGTCCGTTAGTCCCGAGTCCGATATTTCCGGGCGCTCAACACCAACGGCATCGGCTGCAGCGAGGATATCCTCTTCGGACATCATTTCGCTACTAACGAGAACTGCGCCTGTTCCAAGCTCCGCTTTCACTACCAATTCCCGGCGGACGGCCTCTAGGTCTTCCTCGTTGGAAAATACGACCGCGAAATATTCGATATCCTTGGCATCCATTGAACTTCTCCATGTTCGACTGATGCTCAACCTGGCCCTTGCCAGTCACAAGACCGAAACCTAGAAGTAGCGTCGCTGTTGCGGATTGCTGATAGCATCTTCGATCAAAGCGTCGAGTTCGTTGTGGCTCGGCGAGTATCCCAGCCATCCGCTCATCTGGATTAGGGGCACGTCCCAAGTCTCAGACGCTTCGCGTACGATCTCCAAATCGTGCCACGGCATGCGTTCGGGCTCAAAGCCTATCGCAACCACTGCGGATGCCGGAATGGGAGACATAACGAAGATCTCGTCCATCGTTGCGAATGTAAGCTCTCTGCATTTCGGGATGTTGGCCAGGATCGGGGTAATGTCCCGGCCTCGTTTCAAAGCGGCAGTTATGTCTCGAGTGAGATGGTAGGTTTCCGCCGACCAGATCTCAATTGCCTCGTGCTCAAAAGCCAGCCGATCGATGACGATGCATGGTTCTGCAGGAACGCCCTCATCTTCCCTCGGCATCCATTCTACGGGATCCAATGATGTTGCTATTCCTTTATGAAAATCGCCTAGATCGTAGATCCAGTGGCGCCAGTATGGCCTAAGAACCCCGCGCTTCGTGACCGTCTCCAAGCGTTGTGGTGATAGCCAATGATACAGATACCGATTATTTCCGGCAGGATGCGGATTATACATGCTAAAGCCTCGTTTTTTATAGGCGAGCACGAGATCTCGTAAAAGACAAATCGCCAAAGGAAAAGCACCCCGAAGGGTGCTTCAAGCCGCGTGGTTGTGCATGTTTGTTCTTCTTATCGACAATTTGCGTCGATTGCCTGCTTTGCTGAGGAGAAGCCAGATAGATCATAGGTGTCGGACGCGGCGCTGCCATCCTTCAAAGACCACTCCACCTTCAGCTCGTGCCCACGACGCATCGCCGTGACCAAGGCGGCCTCTGGCTTTCCGCTCGCAGCAAACGCAGAATCCTTGAACGGGAGTACCTCGAATGTCTTGCCATCGATCGTAACTCGGACATCGCCTTCGCCGGTAGACTCGTTGCCAGAAACAATGGCCACCGAACCGCGGACATCATCGTCCGGGATGTTCTGAATTGCCAGATAAGGAGTGCCTCTCTGAATATCCCCGGTAGATGCCACGGGAGTCGTTACCGCATGGCATCTACCGCCGTCTTCGTAGGATTTCCATGCCCCGTGGATGGTTTCAGCGTTCGCTGACGAGGTTGCCATTACGAGCGCCAGGATTCCCAGATACTTCTTCATTATTATGTTTCCCCGTCTGGACTGAAGAATTCGTATCTTTAAGGAAACACCAAGGATTCACGCCAAGCAAGTGCTTCTGTCTTTCAGCCACGCACACTAGGATCCATTAACAGCAGCCGCTAGGCTGAATTCCAAGGGAGAAACAAGTATGAGCTCTGGCATGACGGTGCAGGTTGTCAGTCACGAGACTGGCAAGGAAGACAATCGCACATGGACCAAACTCATGGTTCTGAATTCCCGTGGACGTTTCCACGCGAAGTTCCATGGGCCTAAAGCGGAGAAGCTGACGCGCGACCTTCTGGCGACGTTGGCGGATGGTGAGACGATTGGCACGAAACGACTGTTTATCGAACTTTTCGGTGAATTCACCTCCTTCACACGTCCGGGAAGCACTTTCAAAGTTCGCTATTTCAAGGCGGAGGACTACAAGGTCATCAACGGCCCTGCCCTCGAACTCGCTCGTCTTCGCGGTGACGCATTGCAGGTTCTACAGCAGGCCGAGACTCTCCGTAACGCCGGCGCGTTTGCACAAGCCTACAAAGCGATCGCGACTTACGCGGCCGAACTTGCTCAGTACCCGCTTGATCTCTCTGAGCTAGCCGTTGATGACGCTCTGTTAGGACAGATTTCCGAGGAGGATTATAATCCTGAAGCAGCGGCTGCCGCGCACTATGAACGGCAGGAGGCCATTGCTCAGTCGGAAGCTGCTGCTGAAGATGTGGCTATTACGGATGATATTCCTGTAGGCCCCGGTCCTGATGATCTCGACGAAGTCGTCCTTTCCGGTACTTCCGCCGAAGCGGTGGAAGATGTTCCTGAGGCTGACAGCCTTCAAGCTCCTGACGACCAGATGGCCGAGGATGACGACTTTAGCTCGGACGATAACGATGAAGCTGCGGCAGACGAAGATGCCCCTGCTGATGATTTAGTTGATGCCGAGGATGGGGATCACGCCGAGGATCTCGCCGAGGAAACAGCTCCACCGCCGCCTGTGCGGACTGCGCCGCGGCCGTTTAGTCGGTTCAACCGCCGACCCTGATTAGAAAGGGGTCAGGTTTCCAACCGGATAACCTGACCCCTTTCTTGTTTTCACCCAAAATCAGGCTGCAAAGTCGCTTTTCTCTACCCACGGCACTAGACCAGACGGAACGACTTCGGATGCTGGCTTTACGTGTGCCTCTTGGTCATCGAAAAAGATATGTGGTCTGATCACCTGTAAAATCGGTGCCTTCTTAAATCCGCTGAGAAAATGGATCTCATCGATCTCTATTCCCCAAGTGCTTCCCCAGACATCGAATGTGCGAAGCACGCGTTCCCGGGAGCTACCTCCCCTGGCAGTCACAACAATAATCCTGAACGGCTTCCTTCCGTTGATACGTACCGCCTGAAGGGATGCGATCACCCGCAGTACCTTGGCGAATGGCCCTTCTTCAAGGGGCTGCTTTGCCATCATCTGTTCGTGCTCGAGGAAGTTCTTTAGACCGTTTTCGCCGCCCGCCTTGTAAATGCGCTCGCTCGCATCGGTGAAGATGACCGCGTCCCCATCGATTGCGATCTTGATCTGAAAATCATCATCAACACCATCTCCGCTCTTGGGGCTGTCATACATGACCGCGGACGCGATCCCGGCATTCACCGCCTGTTGAACGTCTTCAAGACTCTTTGAGAGGAACAAGTCCACTCCGTAGGCCCTCAGGTACGGAACTGTTGGGGCTCCGCCTGTAAAGGTCGCTCGCTTGATGGGGAGGTCGTGATGGGCCAGCGAGTTGATAATTCTGAGACCCGCGGGAGGATGAATGCTTGAAACAATGGTTGCATCAACAAGGGGAGTGTCCTGAGGAACCAGTGCATTTAAATTCAGAAGAGCCTTCATGAGCGGAAACGCTGCGGCAGGCTCCAAAGGGTCTTCTTGACGGCTCTTTGCATGCGCAAGATATGCATCGAGATCTTTCTCCAGTTCGAAAACGGAGTGCGATTCCTCAAGATTAAAAAGAGATCTCGCAGAGACGGCGACCCTTAAAGGCGTTATAGCCACGCCTTCATGAAAATCCTTAGTTTTAGTGCTGTTCTTGCCCATTTGCACTCTGCATCATCCATTCCACCTAATGAACAAAAATGCCACAAATGGATTCGTTTGTCAACTTTTTAAGGATTCATTGTAGTCGTCTGCAGTATCTCTTTTGGTTCAGTGCCGACAACCTTGAGCCGAGGGAAGTGCTCGCCTGGATCGAATGCGGCAATTGAGAGGCATCCTGACGAGAAGCATCCTGAGTCTAGTGCCACTCGATTAGGATACACTCTTGGATGCTCGTTGCGGTTTGGCGTGTGCCCATGCACCACTATGCGACCAAAGTCTTCGTCGCTCCGCATGAAATCGCCTCGAATATAGAGGATGTCGTGCAGCGTCTGGTGTTGGAGGGGAACTCCTGGCCTTATCCCGGCATGAACAAACAGGATATCGTCCGCCACGGTAAGGTGTGGCAGATTGCTGATGAAATCGATGTATGACCAGTCGATGAATTCGCCTAAATGACCCGGCAGACGGCCAAGAGGATTCCAGCCAAAGCTCTGCAATGTCTGCTGCCCTCCGTGTTCCCACCATAGCTGGACGTTCTCAGAAATCCCCGGACTGCGCCAAGCCAGTGCCAGAATCTCATCATGGTTCCCCATGATCGGTAGCCATTCCATATGGCTATCCTGCGGCCCCTGCATCAGAAGATCGAGTACACCTTTGGAGTCCGGGCCACGATCAATGAAGTCCCCGAGCAAATGCACACGTCCCCTTACCCCCTGACGATCAGCATCGGTAGAGCACCACTCTAGTGCTTCTTTCAGCTCATCGAGGCAGCCGTGAACGTCGCCGATGGCATATTCGATTGTCCTGTCGTTGCGCTCTACCGAGCGTGTAACGATCTCTGTTGATTGTCGCCTGATCAAGTTGATCCCTCGGTTTGATATCTGATTAAGGTCTAAATCGGTTCATCTCAAGTGCTTACGCGGCGGCTTCGTATTCGGGCTTCAACAGTCCCGCGAGTCCAGTGTACCGCCTGCTTACGTTGACAGCGTTGATGGCGTGGACAATTGAGTCCTTGGATCCGATCACAATGCATTCCTTTTTGGCTCGCGTGACTGCGGTATAAAGCAGGTTGCGCGTGAGCAGGATCCTAGGTGAATGCGGAACCACGAAGATGACTACTGGAAACTCGCACCCCTGCGACTTGTGAACTGTCGCTGCCCAGGACAGTTCGACATCATCGACATCTCGACGGCCGTAGAAGGCCGCGAACCCTGAATAATCGACCTTCATACAGGGTTCGATGTTGCCGTCATCGTCTTGCCTTGTTCCAACCCAAGTGACGGTGCCTAGCTCGCCGTTGTAGACCTTCTTCACATAGTCGTTGCGGAGATGCATTACGCGGTCGCCGATCGAGAACACTCGCCCCTTAAGTTCTACCGAATTATCGTCATTCTGTGGGTTCAGCGCGGCCTTGATCTCTACATTCAGTCTGTTGATACCGAGTTCGCCATCCCTGTATGGAGCCAGAACTTGAATGTCTGACACGGGATCGTACCCGGCTGCTGGGAGACGGCGTGCAACTAGGTCCACGACTTTTTCACGAATTCGATCCTCATCGTGCGGCATGTAGCGAGTGCTGGCGTAAAATCCCTTCAGCTTTTCGCCATCCCTAAGCGGGTACTCTCCGGCATTGATGCGCGCAGCGGCTACAACAATGCCGCTGTCCTCTGCTTGACGATGGACCACCTTAAGTCTCGCTACCGGGATCATCTCGCAGTTGATGAGATCGCGGAGCACTTGACCAGCGCCTACAGACTCCAACTGATCCACGTCACCGACGATGAGCAACCCTCCGACTTTTTGGATTGCATCAGCGAACGATGTTGCGAGCATCAGGTCGATCATCGAGAACTCATCCACAATCATTTTCGCAAATTCAAACGGTTTCGAGCTGTCGTACTCGAAACCGCCTTTTTCGGCCGAGAAGCTCAAAAGGCGGTGACATGTGCTCGCGGCTTTGCCAGTTACTTCGGCAAGCCGTTTAGCAGCGCGACCAGTCGGCGCGGCCAAACCGTAAGTGATCTCGAGGATCTCCAGCGCCCGTACTACCACGCGTTGGGTAGTCGATTTTCCGGTACCAGGGCCACCCGTAATGATCGATAGCGGATGCATAACCGCCATAACGGCGGCACTGAACTGACCCGGATCCAAGGTAACGCCAAGTTCCGCGGAGGCCTGCCGAACCGCCGTCTCAGCGATTTCCTGAGCTACGCGAGCGCCATTTCTGATCATGTCGACCAGTCTGTCCCTAAGCTGCCGCTCAGCCCTGAAAAGCGCTGGAGGATAGATCAGGCCTGTTTTCTCGTCCAGGACGACCATGTCAGTCGCCAGAACGCGGGAGACCCCCTCATCAGCCATATTCGAAGGCACTCTGAGTAGCGATGCTGTCTCACGCACGAGAAGATCACGAGGCATAGCGCAATGCCCGCCCTGAAACGTCTTCTTCTCAAGGGCATGGCGCACACCTGCATCAATCCGCGCCGGACTGTCGGCCTTATGTCCCGCAGTGAACGCAATACGATCCGCCATCTCGAAGCCAATACCGTCAATGGTCTCGGCAAGCTTCCAAGGCGTTTCTTCGATAATCCTTTTGCATGCAGCGCCGTAGCGTTTGATGATCCTATGGATGCGGTTTTCGCCCAGTTCCCTGAACCTTCCTAGGTACTCAACAAGATCGGCCTGGCCGATGTTATTGACCCACGCCTCAGAGATGGCCATCGCATCTTTCATCGAAACCTTGGGAGCCCTTGCAAGTTCCTCTGGGTTTTCCATGATCTCCGGCAACCGATCACCATGGAACTCAGCCAACGCCTTAATTTTGGCAGCGCCGACTCCTGCCACGATCTTGTTCTTCAGCCACCGCATGACACCTTTAGCGCCCGGATCGATCTCGTGCATGATGGTCATAGCTTTGAAGGTCGGCTTGCCCTTGTAGCTGCTCCACGCACCCCGAGCGATGACCGTATCGTTCTTCTCCGCGGTGACGGAGCTAGTGACGGAGATCTTGTGCTCCTTCTTTGAGGCATCGGCAATGACGTACACCGAGTAGCCATCGGATGTGCGATAAATCACCTTCCTTACCGTACCCCGTAGTTCGTCCAGTGGAGGCTCTTCCGGCTTGGAGGCACTGGCCACTTCCGACGGCGCTTCTTGAGGATAACCGATGTCATCTTCTGGCACTTGGCTTTGCCGACCTCGATTGAGGCTCACCGGCGACCGCTTCACCTCAACGAATTCTTGCTCGTCGAAATCGAATCCTTGTTCGCGACCAGATGAGGAATTCAGAGAGGGTCTTTTCGTCAGAGTCATTTTGTCTTCGCTTTACATCGGCAAGGATTCGATAGGTGGCGTGCGAACATGCATGATAATCCCTGCGCACGCAAGCTATCAATCAAGGATTCGAATTGACTATCTCGACGTGACCCCGCTTTGCCGCCTACACTTTTTGGTAGGAGTCTCAGGAGGGTGTCAGCATGAAAATTCTCGGGAAATTAGTGGTTATAGCGTCACTATTAGTTGCTTCGGCGGCATCCGCCAGTGAGGCATGCAAGGATTCGTTACAGAGCATCGTCGCAACCTCACCGTACATAGCTTCGAACCTGATGGCGGTAGAGTCTTCAAACCCGAACCAGCTAACTTTCAGGCATCGGGACGACGCTCGAATGATCGCTAATTTCGAAGCTCGTAAATCCTATAGCAATGCAGGCTATTCCCGCGGGCGCTATGTTCAGTTGCTCAAGGAGAATGCGGATCTCTATGCGTCGAAGGTGAAGGGTGCAGGTCGATGGGCGGAATCTGCAGTATTTCCCTTCGAACCTATTGGATGGCGTACGGTCGAGGAAACGGAGATAGCGAGTGTCGGAGATGCTCTTGTCGGGCATATCGAGATACGCTTCGGGCCGGACTGTACGGTCGTATCCGATTTCGTAGCTCCATCCAGCTTGGCGCTTCGGTCGCGCTGGAGTGACATGGTCACAGCAATCGGTGAGTTGCGCACAACTGCGGTATCGCATGTAGTTGTTGAAGCTTGGGAGCCTGAGGATACCAACCCCGTTGGCATGCCTGCTATTGCTGGCGGTTTTGTTGCCCCGCTCGCCGCGATGCTCGTAGCATACATGATGCTGTCTAGCCTGCTACGTTTCGATGACCCAACGGTAGGTGTAAGAGCAGTTATCGGTGGTGTCGCCGCAACTTCGGCCGCTGCGCTTATAGTTCAGTCGACCGCCTTCCAGGAGGGGTTCGATGCTCTGAAATATGTCGATAACATGCTTTTGTATGCCTTTACAGGGGTGATCTCTGCAGCGGGTTGTATCCTCGGTTATCGAGCTGGTTCATTTGCCCTTGTGGCTTCGGCAGTTTCCGGCACGGCGTTGGTGGTTTCAGCACTTTTCGGTTGGACACCCTCGCCGATATTGAACGGAAGCGTGGGCGGACTGCTACTTCTGCTTGGAGTAGGAGGTGTCTATTTGTGGTCGATGGTGGAGAATGGTGCGTTCCGTAACGTTCGCCGGAAGTAGAAAAAGGGGAGCTTTTCGGCTCCCCTTTTTTGTCAGTCTCTGTCTGTCCCCATGAAGAGATCAGATCCGAAGCCTGTAGCTGGCTCTGCAGGCTGAGGCATTTCTGGTAGTTCGGCTCTTGGATTGACTGCGAGAATGATGGATTGCAGTTGGAGCCGTTTGCCTTCGCTCACCGGAAGTTTGATGTCTTCGTAGCTGTAGTCGCGGACCATCCGGAAGTGATCCTCGAGCTCTGGGGTTTCCTCGAGTTTCTTTCGCACTGCCTTGCCGTCCTTTGATACGTCTCGCCATGTGACCGCCTCAGCGAACAAGGACAGAGATCTCATCGCATTGCTGAAACGCTCTTGATGCACGGGTGCCACAGTTCCAAGCGCAGCAACTTCGGTGATGACTGCGTAGGCTTGTTCTGCGATGGCCGCTGACTGTTTCAACCTGTCAGCCAGACTGTAAGTCCACGGGTTCGGTGAAGCTGACTGGGTTTCAGGAAGCTTCTGTATTGCAGGTATTTCTGAAGCGCTAGCATCTCGTGCAGCTACCTGCTGTTCGATGTTGCTCGAAACAGCATGGCCAATGTTCTTTCCGTTCGGAAGGATCGCGCGGAGGCTTCGACGTAGGAGGTTACGTTCCCTGACACTCCACCAATCCTTCTCTGATGCCATTAGTAGCTCTTTGGTGCGCCCTAGCATCCCGTTCTCGGCTGAGTACTCCACGTGTTTCTTGAGGCTTTCTTGATGGAGTACCGCGATTTTTGAGATGACATCCTTCCTGCGCTGATCTGCAGGGGAGAAGAAATTATCACTGGTCGTAGCAAGTCTCTTTGCCATGCGAGCTAGCGCGGGATCCTTCGTGCTCTTGGCAAGGAGGTCGAGGCACTCCTTAATTTCCTCCGTGGTCGCATTCTGCTTGAGCTTTCTTAGGGATTTGTCGAGTTCTTGGATCCCTGCATTGCTGATGGAGTGCTTTACACTCAGCTTATGGGCCTGTCGAACCACTTCAGCAGGGGTGACCTTTCCACCTCGTTTCAAGATTTTAGCGGCTTCATTTAGGGCTGCTCTAGCAGCGTCTCCAGAGAGATGTTCCATCAACGCGATGCGTGCCCGCTTGCCATCCCTTCTAAAGGAGGCCCCTATAATTGCGGCTTCCCTGCAAGCAACGATCTTGCTCAGATCATTCAGGTTTCTTCCGGCCAGTGCCAACTCGGTGATGGCAAAAGCGTCGGCAAAGGACTCCATTCGTCTTCGCTTTTCTGGCGTAGCTTCTGACACCTTGCGTGCTTGATCATCCATAGAGTGAGCGAATTCGTGGACCGTCGTAAACTCATGTGCGAGGGTGGCGGGAATATCGAACTTCGGCACCAAGCCGGGGCCACTCAACTGCGAAAGTAGCGTGTAGGAGCAATTTTCGACGTTGCCGAAATTCATGAGCCAAGCTCTTGTTTCTCCCTTTTGCCCGATCGAAGGAGTTATTTCAGGACCGTTCACCGTGATCTTATCTCGTATGCCTGCAGGTAATGCGGCTGCCTGACGAAGCAGATAGGCGGAATGGTTCCTGTAGACGACGGGATCAAGCACAAAGCGAGGCGCGTCGTACCCGACCATGTTCTGATTTGTGTGCCGCTTCAACACATCGGCTGCAGGTTGGTTTGTAGCCGTCGGCCGTATGATCGAGATGATCTGCCCGTCTAAGACTGTGCGTACGTCGCTATGGCTTTCTGCTACCGCAACTTTGGATAAGGTCTTCCAGTTGGCATCTATATTTGACCCGCGGATACCATCGCGTAGCCGTTTGTACGCGGCCGTCATTGTTGGTCCAATTCGGGGATTACGTGCGACAACCCGGCCATTTCGTTCCGTCGTGACTTCTGCAGTTGTCATAACATCGTCGCCGACAGATGCGGACGGGGCTCTGTCTGTCTCAAGGAAGAGCGTACCGTTGTTCGTTGGTGGCATTATCTCGGCTATCCACAATGCGCCGTCCTTGCCGTTGCTAAGGATCCGTCGGATCGTCCCATAGACTCGTTGCCTCTCCACTGCGCACCCTCACCGTTTCACGACATCCGCCACGAATGCAGATATATCTGCATAAGTTTTTGCGTCCGGCTCGCCTTGGACAACCACGATGTTTTTCCGCTTGGCAATCTCGGCGGCTAAATTCTGAGGGCCGCCGCCGAGGAGCATCGACACCGCACTTCCGTCTGGGAATTGGCAACGAACACCAATCCGGCTTGGGAGATGATCGCGGGTGGAAACAACTTCGCGGTTCACAATGACTGTCACCCTTGAGGGAGCAATATCAAAGGGTGGTCGTCTGACCTCGATAATCAGATCCCCATTCTTCTGGATTGCTCCATGCCAGTCTGTTGCTGGGATCGCCATTTTGCGTCCACGGGTAAAAACCTTTTGTGGCTGCGCCTTATCTGCCAGAAGCCTTCTTCGAAGGCCTTTTTGCGCGGGGGTTTCTTCAGAACCAAGAGGGCGACATGTGAATGGAAGCCTTACTTCCTCCAGTCGTCTTCCTTGCCGGACAGTCGCGCAGGCATCGAGGCATTGGGCCATGACGGCACCACTGTCTTCTGAGTCACCATCAGATGGGCTGATATCCGCCATCAGATCCGACGCGAACAGATGAAGCCGTTCATCAACTGGAACCCAGGCGCCACGCTTAAACCGCCCGCGAACCCCAGATTTCGCGGATCCGACAGTTTCGTCTATCACGCCTACAACGCGTAAATCTGTTCCAGCTTCGAGCCTGAAGGCAGGTAGAAGTTCAAGAAAAAGATCCCCGCCTCGTCCGTCGGATTTTACGAAACCTCGCCACACGCCTGTCTGCATACCGTCGTCCGACACGCGTTCGACAGAAACATTGTGAATCTTACCTTTGGCGTAGCGTATCTCTGGCTTAGATCCCTTCTTGATGACGGGTGCGATGGAAAAAGCTGGCTCGCCTCTGGTGCTGGTGCCTAGAATGACCGATGGGCTGGATGCAACCATCGATATGGCCGCGCCAGGGGCTAGTTGATAAGCACGCCGCGACGATGCGGCCTCGCGGACAGTAAGCCCTCCTCCGCTCGAGCTTGTAATGATCGGAGCCTTGAAGGATCCCGCACGGGAAGGGAGCGTAAGTATTAGCTCACCTGCACCTCCCCGTGCGAGGGTCCAGCCAAGTACGTTGTCAGATTTCGGCTTTTCCGCTCGCCACCTTCCAAGCATGATAGGTCACTTCTTCATCTGCTCGGCCGCGGCTCTGCTAACGTTTGCGATTGCTTCAAGCACGGACTGTTTTGTCTGCATGCCAGCCAGTGCCTGAACCTTCTGGCCGACGACAATTATGATCGCCGGCAGTTTCTCGGCGCCAGTTCTGTCTGCGAGATTGGCGTTAACTTCCATCGTCTTGGCAGCTTTGCGACGATCTTCGTTCGTGATTTCCACGCCCGACAGGGAAAGCGCTTTGATGCGGTATTCAGGTTGAACGCCTTGTTGGAGGTAGATTTCCCTCATAGCTGCCCAGTCGCCACCCTTCGAGGCAACGGCTATCATGTCGATAGAGGCCGCCGAGGCATCTTTGCTTGAGCGAGGGCTGTCTCGATGAATGATGCGCACGTCAGGATCGAGAGCCGCTACTTCCTTAAGGACGCTCGATACAGCGTTGCATTCCGAACAGCCGTAGTCGCTAAATTCCATGATCGACACGGGGGCATCAACTCTGCCGGTGACAGGATCTGGAAGCTTCTCGGAAGGCGGCGCTGTTTGGGTCGGTTCCTTTGGTGCTTGGTTTTTCCGCCACTCAACAATTGCTTCCACGAGTTCTTGAGGGTTATTTTTAAAGTATTCAATTACCTCTTTGACGACAAGTTGGCGGTCTCCGTCCGTCAGCTTGATTGGCTCCTGGGCCATCGCTACTGTAGAAGACAACATTGCAACAAAGGCGGCAGCGAGGATTCGCATGGCAGGCTCCTGGAATTTTTTCTGTTTTATCGGGCCGCAAACGAATTCTTCTGTCAATACGAAACGGCGGCAGAATGAATCCTTTTGACCAGCTTGGAATTCCTCGCGGCTCATCGGCGGACGTTATTCGTTCCGCCTATCGCCGTTTGGCGAAGGGATGCCATCCCGACCTCAATCCTGACGATGTATCTGCAGCCGAGCGTTTCGCTAAACTTCAGGAAATCTATCAAGCTGCGCTTCGGGACCGCGCGGATAGCTCTCCCGACATGCCGGGTAGCAGTCGAGCCCGTTCTGGGACTGCCGAACAGCAACGGCACCGGACAGTTTATCGTGAGGTATTTATTAATGTTGCGCAGGCAATCACTGGATGCACCGTGGCCATAGATGGCGCAGCAGGTCTGTGCGCCCCCTGCTCTGGTACGGGAAGACTTCCGTCCGAACACGAGATGGGGTGCTCCACCTGTGATGGAACAGGAGTGATAAAAACCCAGTCCAAGGGGTACATAACTGTTCGTCTTGAGTGCCATGAATGTCTAGGCAAAGGAACAACCATGCACACCTCTTGTCACCACTGCGGAGGATTTGGTGTCAGCAGTACGGCTCCATGTCATGTGGTGATCCCGGCAAACGTCCGGGATGGTGATGCATTTCGGGTGGATGGTGCGGCGAGCATACCCGAGGAGAATGTTCGCGGTGATATCGAATTTATCGTTCGAATTCGTGACAAACGATTTCGTATTGAGGGAGATGACATAGAAGCAACCATATATCTGGATATATGGCAGACGGCGCGGGGTTGCGTTGTACCACTCAAATTGCCAGACGGAACGCCATTGAAACTAAGGGTCCCCCCTGGCACCGCGTCGGGTCGCAGGTTTTCCATCCAAGGCAAAGGCATGCCTGCGCTTTATGACGGAGTTGGCGGAAACTTCACGGCCGTCGTCTCCATCAGGCCCATCATCATCAACTCAGAAGAAATCGAGGTTGCTATGACTGCTCTCGAGATGGCTGTTTCAACGTCGCGCAGTCAAAATCTGGTATAAGAAAAAAGCCCCGAAGAGGAACCTCGGGGCTAGAGAGTCAGAGTGTTAGAGGCGGACACCTATTCTCTGGTCAAGTTGAGGAAGAAGTGTACGAGGTTCAGGATGTTGAGGTAGAGACCAAGTGCGCTCCAATAGCGAGCACGATCTAGCTCTTCTTCACCAATGGCCGCGGAGTAGCTTTCCTTCAGGTTTTGCGTGTCATACGCAGTCAAACCTGCGAATACGATGATGCCGATGACAGAGATCGCAAAGTCAACCGCAGGGCTACCAAGGAAGATGTTGACGATCATAGCCACCATGATGCCGATAAGCCCGATCACCATGAACGAACCCATCCCCGATAGGTTTTTGCGCGTCGTGTAGCCGTAGAGGCTCGTAGCCGCGAAGGTAAACCCCGCCATCGCCAACGCTTGGGCTACCTGTGCGCCCGTGTGGTGCATCACAAGAACGGACAGTCCGATACCTTGTAGCAACGTGAAAGCCCAGTATACGGTTTTTACGGAAGTAAGCGTCTTCCCGATGGCTCCAAAGCTCGCGAACAGGAGAATACCCAGTGGCGCGAACATTCCGATCGTTCCCAAGATGGTCAAGGCACCGTCAGGCGAAAAGAAGAGGCTGCGAAATGAGGTTTCGGCGATGGTATACGCGCTGACGGCCGAAGCAAACAATCCCAGCGAGATGAGATTGTAGGTCCTCAGCATATGAGATCTTAGGCCAGCGTCCACTCCGGTGGCGGCCATGCTGGAATTGGCGAAGCGATTTCCTGACATTTCGTCCTTTCCTCCGGATACATCCGGAACTGAATCCTTCGTCGAATAAATTCCGACAAGATTCATATACGCGGACCCATATTTAAATTCAATATTCGAGTCCGCTACGGCGATTGGCGATGGACGCAAGAGTCCTCCGCGGAGGAAGATATATCCATCGAACGACCGACGGGATCCTCTATGCATCTGGCTGCGCTTTCAGTTTCTCTATTCTCTTGGATTTTTTCTCCGTCCCTCCCCGAAACTTGCCCTCCGTTAGAGACCGCCGTGAGTGTTTACTCGTCTAGTCACGGCCACACCATAGACCACAGCAAGACACGTTCTGAACTCGGTGCGCTTATGGGTGGTAAAGTGCTGACCGGGTTTCATGCTCAGGGCCTGACAGATGTGACATATTCGACCGCTCCCCGATATACGATTGTTTCTCATAAGCTTTCTGACGGTCGGTGGTGTGCGGCATTGCAGTCGGTGAGTATTGAATTCGGGCTAGGTGAACCCGCTCGTGTGCATATCGCCAAGGAGATCCCGGAAGGTAGCTGTCGTTACGATACCGTGCTTGTTCACGAGATGCAGCATGTCTCGATATCACAAAGAGCTATTGAGCTTGCTGTGGACGATTTGCGGGAGACCCTGAGGTCATCCTTGGGGTCGGTATCGCCTGCTTATGGAATAAGCGAAGAGGCCGCCAGCGATGTGCTGAAGGCCTCTCTTCAAAAGCTTGTCACTCGCGTCACTCGAAAGCATATCGACAAGGCGGAATTCGACAACGCTGCGATCGATACTCGCCTTTCATACGAGACGCTTACCAACCAATGCCCGGGATCACCTCATTAGGCAGTTATGCAGCCTGTCTTTCCGTGTTGCCCGCATTGTCCGCGGCGGTTTGCACCTTCACCGGAGCTGGAACACGGCGCTTGAGGACACCTGGTAGCCCCTTGAGGACGAGATTTTCGATGCTAACGCCAACTTCCTTGGCGAACATTGCGACTTGTTCGTGATCATTGCGATCAAACCAAGCTGCAATGCGCCTGGTTCCTGTTCTACAATCCGGCCCGTCGGTGACGATCTTCGCCGGAGCTTTCTTGCGCCGAACCAATCGGTCGCGACTAACCTTGAGGAACGGGCTTCGGCCGTATTCTGCTACCGAGGCGTTCACTGCCAAGGCGATTAGCTCCTGGAGAGTGACATCTTCCTTGTCGGCCTTCTGATGTGCCGCCTCAACGAGTGCAGGGTCAGCGTGTGCTATTATCTGCTTCTTGTTCTGGCGTGACGGAGGTGTCTCTCGTATGCCCATCTTCATGATGAAATCCTTGCTTGCGTGGTTTCTCTGAGGCAAAATTTTGCCATTCCATTGTTGACAATACGCGATCTTAAGCCTCGCGTCAATTGTTGACTAAAACATCGGTCATGCGGCTTTTCGGTCCTGTAATAATGGCAGGGGTACACGAGTGAATCCTTATTTTTGCCACCGGACCGTGCAACAGTCGTCTGTTTGAAAAGAGGTTGTCGTGCTGCGTACTTACTTACCCGAGTCCAAACTGTGTACCACCATGGAATACTCTGAGGCGATGACCGTCGTTCCCCTTGTCGTGGGGCGAGCACGGGGAAAAATTGAACGGGTAGCTGTTCTATACAAGGGGTTCGTTTGGTCCAAGGCCGCTCCAAAGCGTCATCACGACATCATCAATGAGATGTTCGACATTTTGGGTGGGAATATTGATTCTATTCAAATTGATGGTTTCGTGTCTTCCTCTGGGCATTTCGTAGATCGCATGGAGGCGATGGCACTTGTCCGAGCGTCAGATCAATCGCTCCTCGAACCACTGCGAGGTGAGGAACTGTTTTCGGAGAATCTGTGGTGAGTCAGGATTGGACTGATGCGAGCCTATGGTGTTCCATCGGCCCTATGTCATACCCGCAGCAAACTAAGATACTGGTCTCCCAGGGCAGTTATCATGTCACCGACAATCCTGAAGTAGTTCTCTACACTCCTTTAGGATCGTGTGTTGCCGCCTGTCTCTACGACCCTGTAGCCAAAGTGGGCGGGATGAATCACTTTCTGCTTCCGCATCCTCCGAGCAATGATGCTAGCTCCAATCCAGCATTGTTCGGGGTAAATTCAATGCCTCTGCTTCTTGGGGCAATGATCGATGCGGGAGCGCGCCCGAGCAGGATACGCGCCAAGCTCTATGGGGGATCTCGTCTCATTTTCGGGGGAACGAATATTGGCCTTGCCAATGCGCTCGTGGCTCGAGACTTTCTGGAGAGGAACAGGGTTCTTTGCCTTGGTGGGATATCCGATACCGGACATGGTGCAAGTGTGTCCTTCGTCGCCGCTCTTGGCCGCATCAGCGGACATCGTTTCCGAAATGATCCCGCTTCTCCTTTTAGCCAAGAAGGAGAGGAAGCTGCTCTGTCTGGCAGCTTCCGTCTGTAAGTCTTTTTACCTTCTTCTGAGTAACTGTGGCTCTTCATCTTGCGGCGGCGGTGGCGTTGGGTCGCCGAATTCATCGACCTGGGTAGAGTTGCGGAAATAAAACATTTCGTCATTCTGTGACACGATCGCTGGACCGTCAGGGTTGTCCATCCTGTTGTCCTTCTTGCGTAGTACCACCACTGAGTTGTTTCTCCCCTGCCGTATGACGTGTGTTTCCGGATTCCAGTTGAATTCTGGGATGTTCGCTTCGGAGACAATCGCGTCTGCGAACGCCTTCAGGATACGCCTGTGGCCATTGAACGGCCCGAGGAAGCGGATGTCCTCGTTCGGTTGTGTTGGCACGCCTGCACTGTCCCATGACATTCGACGGTGGATCGTGCCGTCCTCGGCCGCCCACATTGCTTTGACCGTCCCGTCGCGCTTTAGAACGATCACGTTCGGAGCATCATAGCCGTCGTCACAGAAGCCGCTCCTCTTCATGATAATATCCTGATCCTGCTTGAAGCGTCCGTTCAATGCGTCAGACAGACGAGAGAGGCTCTCGGCTAGTCGCTGGCGATCACAGATGATGATGTCGATATTACCTGAAAAGGCGTTCTTGATGCGACCGAATATCGACGCTCCCGGATCGCGGATCACTTCCTGTAGAACGTCGGCGTGACTGGAAGCCATCGTTGCTATCGCTACGTTGGTTATGGCCTTCCCGCGTTTGACCGTTTGAAAGACAACATTGCGGACTTTTGCATCAAGATCTGTCAGCCGATCACTGGCAGTTCCTTTGACCAGGTCTTCAATCTTATCCTTTGCCAAAACCACCACAGATGCGACGGCGATAAATCCTAGGCCGCTGCCGAGTCCGCCTTGTAGAACGGCTTCGACATCAAACGGGGTGACCGTACCCAAGCCGATAAGTCCGCCCGTGATAGAGAGCGCGGATAGATGATTCTTTACCGATGTAAGTCGTTTGTCCCAGATGAACGCTTTGTCTGTCGGTGGCGGAGCGGTACCATCCTCACGCTTCCGAGTGTCCGTGAACTGAGTTTCCTCATAGCTGTTGCCAACAATAATCGCGTCCTTCGTGCGATCAGGAAGAAACTGTTCCGGCGTGTTCCTCATACGCGGTGCGATGATCGCCTTGTCAAGGTTGTTGGCGTACTGAATGCTATCAACCCAGTCGACGTTTCTCGCCTGAGAGCGGAAGAGATTGCAACGGCGCAGGTAGCTCCCGATGAAGGTAGATGAGCAGATATCGGCTTTTGACCAATCCACTTTGAGGCACTTTGCTCCGTCCCAAGTCGTATATGGCAAATTGGCCCCAACGAAGCTCGTGTGTCGTTTTGTTGTCGGGTGAGGCACCATGCTCGCCTGAACAAAGGAGGCGTAGGGAGCAGACATCCCATCGCAGGCAACTCCCCGCATGCTTGCGAAGTCGAACCTGGTCTTCTTCGCTCTACATCCAGTTAATTTGGCGCCGTCGAAGCAGGCTCCGGTGAAGTCTCCGAAGGATAGGTTTATGTGTTCAAGATCGTCTCCTCGGAAGTCTGCTCGCGCCAATGACTGCCCTTCCTGGACGATGCGCTCGATCATCGCCTTCTTTGAAGGGGCCTGGCGCTGATAGAGCACGTTGCCATCCATGTCCTTGATAGTGAAGACTTTCATACTCATGCTTTGATCACCTCGGGATTGCTGCATGGAATGCTGTCATGTGATCGAGCAAGACACACGCGGGCCTCAGACGGGGAGTAGTCGATGAGCCGCGGTCGAGAGTTTTGCTATCACATCAGGTGCCAGGTACGCCTGAATACCTATTGCAGCGGCTAGCGCAATTAACCCGGTAACGAGTGCGGGGATAAGGCCTGAGGGAGGACTGATGAACTCCATTAGCCAACGCGGCCTTCCCGTGACCCAGCAAGAACCGCACGCGAGTATCCATAAGGCAGTGGCAATTGGATGTACGGCAATGGTCGCGGGAATCATCGATGCCGCCATTGCGAAGGATATATTCGGGGCGGGTTTCTTCCCTGAATAGGCCTTTTGGTGCTGTTTCCTCGCGATGTCGAAGATGATCTTTCGTGCTCTCTTGCTGTCCAGACGAAAGAATTCCCTTTTACTGTTTATGCGATGGCCTTCTAACGCCTTGTGTACCTCGCGCTCCGTCCATCGGGCGTTTCTTGAGACTATCACCGCTTCAAGCTTGAACGGCAGGACTCCGGTTGCCGAGTTGATTTCCTTCAGCCGAACCTTCGGGTCTCGAGCGGTCATTCCGATTTTGACCACCCCAGGCATCGCCTCGTTAGAGAGGACGTAAACGAAGCCCGCTTTTGATTTCATTCTAGCCTCCGCCGGGTGCGCACAGGATATGTTCACATCCCGCGCAGCAAGAAGGAAGCGTGCAGCATTGAGGCTTGCGTCGACTCTACGTAGGATTGGCAGGTGCAGAAGAGCGAATGATGCCTTACGAGATTGCTGAACTTATTTCCCGAATGGATGCAATTAACGACGAGAGCCGCGCTGCCTTTGCTTACCTATTTTCGGATCCAGCTCGTGGCGCGGCGACGCTTAATATTCTCAATGACGCGAATGTTCTCGACGTGGCCATGGAAGGGAACATCGATGATCTCCCTCCCTACACTGCTCAAGGGCTACAGGCTGCCGATTTTACGCGGATACAGGAAATATCGTTCGATCCGGATGAGTTTGAGTTCCTCGTTAATCTCTACTCTGAGCTCTACCCGGATCATGAAGATCCTCTAGCTACGGCGAAATCCGAACTGTACGATGAGGTGATCGATGAGGCTGCGTCTGGCATACAGGATGAGATCCTTGCAGACAGGGAAGCATCAACTGTGGTGATGGAGCTTGCCCTCGGAATTTCCCATCGGTTTGATCGTGATCAGCAGTCGGTCGCCGACGATATTGTAGCGAATTTTATTTACTCCCACGGAATGTCGCCCGAGGATTATGCCGACTCCGTTCGTAATCCTGATCGGGATATGTTGTTGTAGAAAGGCCCCGCAAGAGCGAGGCCTTCGACTGAGCGGATTCAGTGGAGCCTTAGCCCCTGATAAAGTGCGGCACGAACCGTGAGGTGTTCCTTGTAACTGGGGTATCATCCTCGCGAATGCCGATGCCAGCCGGATTTCCGGCGATGACCCACGAACCGATAACTGTCCAGTCGTCTCCGAACTTCGGAAGCAGATGAGCCTGCTGTACAACAAAGCCTTCCTCGCCATAGCGTCCTTCTACGTCAATACGTCCTCCGTCAACGGACGGGTCAATGATCGTGACATTGGCACCCTCCCGAGAGAGAAGCGGTTTGCGAACGTATCGCTCAAGCGCTTTTGCCCTCGGATCATCGGAGAAGTACGCAGGAAGCAAGTTCCTGTGCCCTGGGTTCATGTCCCAAAGCACAGGAAGAAGCCCCTTATTCGAAAGCGTTAGCTTCCAAAGCGGCTCCAGAATTCGAGTTGGCGTGGTAATAAGTTTCGTGCCGAACTCCTCACGCACCATGTCTTCCAGCGGATATAGCTTGAACATCATGGACATACGTAGATCGTTTTCATCTACCAGCCAATCATCTTCATCTACGCCAATCCGGCTCATGTCGAGGGTGGCTACCTCGCACCCAGCTTGGGCCGCACAGTCGGCAAGGTATTCGAGAGTCAGTCTGTCTTCCTCCTCTGCAAGAATGGCTGCAAAGTGGATAGCAGGGCTGTTCTGCCCGATGTACCGGAAGGCATCAATGAGCCTCTCGTGAATAGAGTTAAACTGATCGGCTTCCTCCGGGAGCTTGCCTCGGCGTTTCATGTCCTCGAGCCAGTTCCACTGGAACACAGCGCCTTCGTAAAGTGATGTTGGTGTGTCAGCGTTGAACTCGAGCATCTTGGCTGGCGAGTTGCCGTCATATGCCAGATCAAAACGACCGTAGAGATCGAGATCCCGTCGATGCCACGATTCACGTACTGCATCATGGAAATCATCCGGGATCGCCATGCGACGCATCAGTGCGCGATCTTTGGTGATCTCATCAACCGCGGAGTAGCACATCTTCAGTAGCGTTGCCGTCGGATCTTCGATGTCGTTCTCGATTTCGGAGAGCGTGAACTCATAGGCGTTCCGCTCATCCCAGTAGCGGGTGTCATCGATCGTGTGAACCGAGAAACCCAGATCCTCTGCTTGTTCCTTCCAGTCCGGACGTTCTTCGAATGCAATGCGCTTCATCTAAATGCTTTCTACCAACCTTTGAAAAACTCGACCAGCGTGGTTTAACCGCCGAACGATCCGCCGAACGACGAGCGGCCACCAAATCCGCCGCGGGAAATGGTTTTGCTTGTTGGCGACGGGGCCGAGAAGGTCGAGCTCCGGCTTTTGAGCGTAAACGAGCCGAGGCTCTTCGTTACTGGTACGCCCCTGCCGTTCACGAAGTTGGGCGAGTTCTTCGGGTTATAAAGAGCCTGCGGGGCCACCGCCACTTGAGAAGCCGGCGAGCGGTTTCCCATCAGATATCCCATCATGAATGGCGTGAAGGAATTGTGTCCCGCCGGATGCGATGCCGCTGCTTGCTGGCACTTTCCATCACCGAACTCGTCCTCGCAGTCACGCTTAGAGCTGAATGCAGGTGCAGTCTTTTGGTGATCTGCAACCGCTGTCTGATAGTCGGATAGACAGTCCTCTCTCGAGAACTTTCCCGCCGCAATGCATTGATCGGGCGAGGAATAAGCGGCGGCATCGACAGACTTCTGTTCGCAGCCGGACAATGCGATGCCCGACCCGATGAGCGCGAGGGAAATTGCGACTGATCTCTTCATGTTGAATCCTTACGAGTAGGCAAATGAATCCATGAATGTAAGGATTCAGGATGTATATTTCCGCTCCTCTGTCAACTGCATTGACATGAATTCAACCGGAGTCGATAGCCAGTCCTATAGATAAGTCATTCAAGGTGCCGCTTGAGCAACCTTGGCTGAGTAGATGGCGAACACCGCGGCCGGTGCATCGTCTTCGTTTATGTCACCCCAGAAATCAGCTTCACCTTCCAGGCTTCCGGATTCGTATTCCTCGATCACATCGAGTTCCTTGCCTGTCTCGTCTACAACCTCTATCTCGAAGTCGTCTAAGACACTGATGCCGATGTGGAGGTGGAATTGATCCAGGACGGCTTCTCGTTGATCGCCGCTGGTGAGCTCTTTGGAGACACCGACCACATAGATCCCCGGAACAGTTTCGTCCTCGTCGTCACTCGGTTCTCCCGTGACTATAATGTAAATCGGCTTCAGGTCTTCCAGTGGCATGCTCGCCCCCTTAACAGGTTTTCCAGTTAATAACCTGAATAAGGATCCGATTGGAAACCAACAAGCGTCTTTATCGGATCCACAGGTTCATCGGATACCGTTAATAGGGCGGAGTATTTAAAGAGGTTTGGCCTCCGAGGAAATCTCGGTGTCAGACGCGAGTTCGGAAAGCTCATCCACCGTCAACTCGATCCCATGATCGGCCATCATCTGCTCCAAGGTGTTCAACTGCTGTTTAAGCTGGACATAGTGACGGGCTAGGTCACTCCGACTTTTCAAGTCGAACCACAGATCAAATGTGTAGGGTAGGTCATAATCGGACATAGGGGCTCCCAGCGCTTTCGTCCCAGCATCATGCTGGCACCCGAGGAATGAGACAACGCCGCTGCGCTGCACTCATTACGCTGAAATTCACCTCAATTCGTGCACGCCCGCTTCTGCCCTGAAGGTAAGGTAGCCGTAAAGTAACCCCTTGATGTTGGTCCTGCCCACCGGATTTCCGGAATGAACCTCGAAGTCAAAATCGTTCGGGATCGATGGCTGTTCAAGGTCGAGTTCGATCATCCAGTGAACAACCGATATGGCATCCAATCCGTCGCAAAGGTCATGGTCGAACGAAATGAACGAAGGCATACCGTGGGCCTTCATCAGAGCGACGGCTTCTTCTGCGCTGCGAGCGAGTACCCATGCACCAAGATGAGTTTGATCGGGCGGCACAGCCGGAAGGTTCATCCGCACGCGCCATGCCGGATTGTCGACTGTGATGTCGGGCCGACGAACGCCATCGCAGTCGTCGTCTAGGAAAAGTCTCCATGTCATTAGAATAGTCCGCGGATGAGAAACCTGAGTGTTATGAGGCGCAGTACTAGACTGGAGACAGTTCAGACGTATCTTGCGTTGCATATAAAGTGGCGATCGCGGCAGGACTCGAACCTGCGACATTTCGCTTAGAAGGCGAACGCTCTATCCAACTGAGCTACGCGACCAATCTCATGGTTTCGTTTCAAAAACCAAAAATTGGTGACGCTGTTTCCGGACATGCACGAATAATCGAATCCATGCTGTCGGCACCCGCGCCGAGGCGTTGAACTTGGAGGCCTGACCGGGAATCGAACCCGGGTGCACGGATTTGCAGTCCGCTGCGTAACCACTCCGCCATCAGGCCGCCTTCCCTTCGAGGAAGGTATCTCTTCCGGCCATCGGCGGGAAAGGATTTAGTCCTCTCTACCGCCGATGGCCTTCGTCAATAATGGTGCCCCCAGAGAGACTCGAACTCCCGACCTCCGGTTTACAAAACCATTGCTCTACCAACTGAGCTATAGGGGCGAATCCTTTCCGATTCATGGTATTCGTGGTGCCGCTTACAGGACTTGAACCTGTGACCCCATCATTACGAATGATGTGCTCTACCAACTGAGCTAAAGCGGCCCTTATTTCTACACTCGCCACATTCGAGAGGATCCTGCGATCACGAGAGCAATCCTCGTCCGCGGCTCATCTCGCCCAAAGCGAGTAAACTTTAACCGAAAACCCAGCCTTTTTAGAGCATGGCATGTGCAGAGGGGCTCGAACCCCCGACCTGCGGTTTTGGAGACCGCCGCTCTACCAACTGAGCTATGCACATATCTTCGGCAATAAAAAAGACCCGCAACTTTCGTTCCGGGTCCCGTTTGGCGCTGATCTATGGAAGTATGTTTAGGCAACAACTCCCGCAGCCACCAGGGAACCCCTGTGGTTTCTCCAACATGTCCACGTCGTGGTTGTCGTGCGGTTCATCGTCGTCTTCCTTATCTTCCGGCTAAGTGCCGTTATCCACAACATGAAGAACGACGATGACGATGTCAACAGTCATTCTCAAAAAAAATCGAAATCGCTACTCGCATTGCGGTCACCCCTTGGAACGCGCTAGGATTCAATCACAGCGGGTCAGCTCAGCAAAGGATTTAATCCTACAGAATGTTGACATCTGGCCGAGCTAGCGCTCTACTCTACGCATTCAAGCATCATTTAAGGATTCAACATGACCGACTCGAACAACGCCGCCGAGGCAGCAGCGATCGCCCAACTTGATCAGTCTTCAGCAGGCGGCCCGGAATATGGCGCGGATGCGATCAAGGTCCTGAAAGGCCTCGACGCGGTTCGTAAGCGCCCTGGGATGTACATCGGCGACACCAGCGACGGTTCCGGTCTGCATCACATGATTTGGGAAGTTGTAGATAACGGCATCGATGAAGCGCTCGCTGGTCACGCCGACCTTGTTACGGTAGCGCTAAATGCCGATGGATCCGTCACCGTGACGGATAATGGGCGCGGTATCCCCGTCGATATGCACAAAGAAGAGAACATGCCTGCGGTTCAGGTCATCATGACGCAGCTCCATGCAGGTGGTAAGTTCGACCAGAATTCCTATAAAGTCTCCGGCGGTCTTCATGGCGTTGGTGTTTCGGTTGTTAACGCCCTCTCGACCCGTTTGACCGTTACGGTCTTCCGTGACAACAAGGAGCATTTTATCTCCTTCAAACACGGCGAACTGGATGAACCTCTCCGCGTCGTTTCTGAAGGTCGGCGTAGGACCGGGACAGAAGTCACTTTTTGGCCTTCGTTTGAAACCTTCACCGATGTCGTCACCTTTGACGCGAACATCGTTATGCGTCGCCTCCGCGAACTGGCGTTTCTTAACTCAGGCGTGCGCATCCTTTTCCATGACAAGCGTGAAAAGGGAGCCGAGCCTGTCGAATTTTACTTCGACGGCGGTATTTCCGAGATGGTTAAGTTCCTCGATCAGGCGCGCAACTCTCTCGTCTCTAGGCCGATTGTTTGCCGCGGCGAGCGGAATGTCGATCAGGGCGGCCACGAGATTCCTGTGACTGTTGATGTCGCTCTTCAGTGGAACGACAGCTACAACGAACTGGTGCTCGGCTTCACGAACAACATTCCGCAGAAGGATGGCGGCACTCACATTTCTGGTTTTCGCGCTGCCCTAACTGACGCTGTTAAGGCGTATGCCGAGCGTGCTGCCACCGCTAAGGGGAAGAAGACAGACTTCGCCGGCGAAGACATTCGCGAAGGTCTGACCGCGGTCGTATCTGTTAAGCTGCCGGATCCCAAGTTCTCGTCCCAGACAAAGGATAAGCTCGTATCCAGCGAGGCGCAGACTCCTGTTGCCCAAGTTGTACGTGATGTCCTTTCCACGTGGTTCGATGAAAACCCGGGTGATGCGAAGCGTGTTCTGGAAAAGATTTCGGAAGCGGCTGCGGCACGTGTGGCCGCTAAGAAGGCTCGCGAACTCACTCGTCGAAAGGGTGTTCTCGATATCGCAAGCCTTCCAGGCAAGCTTTCTGATTGCTCTAATAAAGATCCGGCTCTCACAGAACTGTTTATTGTTGAGGGCGACTCTGCTGGTGGCACTGCCAAGAAGGGCCGAGACAGTAAGGTTCAAGCGATCCTTCCGTTGCGAGGTAAGGTTCTGAACGTTGAGCGCGTTCGAATGGATAAGATCCTGACAAACCAGGCCATCGGTACCCTGATTACCGCCATCGGCACGGGCATTGGCCCGAACTTCAACGCGGATAAGGCTCGTTACCACAAGATCGTCATCATGACCGACGCTGACGTGGACGGTGAGCACATTCGAACCCTGCTTCTGACATTGTTCTTCCGTCACATGCGTGAACTGGTAGAACTGGGATACATCTACGTGGCGCAGCCGCCGCTGTTCCGTGCGACCCGTCGCAAGAAGCACACCTACCTGCTCGACCAGAAGGCTCTCGACACGTTCCTTGTTGAAAGCGGCACCGAAGGAACGTCGCTGACGCTTTATGACGGCACGGTGATCGAAGGCGAAGAACTGAACAGCCTTGTTTTCCGCTCGATCGAAGATGATGGTTTCGTTCAGGAGCTTATGGTCGATGTGCCAAATGAGCTGATCGCCAACTGCCTCGCAGTAGTAGCCAACTCGGTTCTGGTGCCGGATGTATGGGAAGTCGAAGACCATCGTCACGAGATTGCGGACACGCTTGTGCAGCTCCTTGAGATGCGCGCACCTAAGATCAAGTGGTCGGGCACCGCAGTTGATGGTGGTGTAAAGATCTGCTGGACACAGCGAGGTGTAGATTCGAGCCTCTTCATCCCTGCTTCGATCACGCACAACCCGGAATCGGTGAAGCTGGCGCAGCGTGGCGAGCGGCTTTCGATGACATTCGGCGCGGGAGCTGTACTCAAGACCTCGCGCGGCGAGCAAACCATTTTCAGCCCGGGTGAACTTGCGGTTCGCATTCGCGAACTCGGCGGTTCGGGTGTTGAAATCGCCCGATACAAAGGTCTTGGCGAAATGAATGCCGAGCAACTGTGGGAGACCACTCTTGACCCGGAAAACCGTACGCTCATCCGTGTGACGGTTGAAGACGCGGCCGCAGCAGACGCTCTCTTCTCTACCCTTATGGGTGATGTCGTTGAGCCACGCCGAGATTTCGTCACCAAGCGCTTCAAGTCTGCAGAGCTTGTGGACTGATCAATGTCAGAAGTACCGATCCTCAACGCTCCCGAGAGATTTAATGCTCTCGGGGGCGTTCTCGCCGAGGTGTCCGAGGTGCTTGATCGTCTTTTGAGGGACGACATCCTCACGACCAATTTTATGCAAGCAGAAGCGTCTGTTCGAAAATATGTTCCAGCGTACTGTTTTGACTTCGTGCGGAACGCGTCGTCCGCCGAGCGTTTCGAGGACATGTCAGCGGATCATCGCCGTCTCATCGACACCATATCTTCATACCTTCAGAGAACAGGAGCGGCTTCTCATGGTATTTCACTGGTGTCTGAACTGCGCAGTAAACTTGCGCCCTACCCCAAAGGCACCGCCGCGCATGCGGCAGAAACTCGCATCCTGCACATGCGCCGGATGCTTAACCTAGGTTGGGGCCTCCTTGCGGAAGCCGCTAAGGATGGGCTTTGTCCGATTGATCGCGAATTAGGACGCTGTTGCGAGGATGTGCTTTCGGCGACACGTCCGTCTCTTGCCTATTCCCCAAGAGGAGACGTGATCCAGTTCGCAGCCTCGATACTTGAGGTGCATTCGATGCTACGTGAGGCGGAAATCGTTCGTAAATTCTTGAGTAACAGCTTTTTGGTTCACGCGGCCGGCATGCCGTTGTGTCATGCTTAAGGGTGCCTGACGCTCGAAGCAGAACTTGGAGGCGTTCATGTCCTGTGACATCGAAATTCATATCTTTGGCAAGCCTATGGATGTTGAGGCCATATGGGATCTGGCGAACGTCGCCGCTGATCAGGCTACGATCAACTTTTCTCAAGGGTTCGAGAACTACGAATTCCTCGGGATGATGGAGAAGGCCGCTGAACAAGGGAAGGCGCTTACACTGACCGTCGGAGACACAAGTGATCTCGCGGACGAACTAACTTGCGCCTGCTCAGAAGCTGGTCTCCCGTATGTCGTGCACTATTCGGAGACTGGCACCGAAGAATATACCCACGGCCTCGCTTGGACTCCGGGAATGTCCAAGGACTTCGAGTTCGTACTCGACCGTGGGAAGCCTGCCTTGGCACTAGCAAAAATACAGAGGGCTGCATCTCAAGGGATTGATGCCGTTAATGCCTTGCTTGCAGAGGTGGCGCTGGTGACCACTCCTGGCGCAATCGAGATGGATACAGGTTTCAAAGACTCGATGAAAGAGTTTCTCGATTCCGGTGAGGCTATCGGATATTCCGCATAAGCCCCTAAATGTCTTGTGTCCGAAGGACTTGCAGATCGCTGAATCCTTGTCATGATGATTATCGGAGCTTCTCCGTGAACAAAATCAAGGATTCAATATGACTAACGAAACCAACGTCGCCGAAAACGCCGTGGAGAAAACCGACGACCAGATCGTTGCGACTGCTGATCAGGACTTCACGTCGGACGCACCCGCCGCTGCTGGGGAAAGCGACAACGACCATATCAACATTCGTTATGAGCTGGATGTCGAGAAGCTGAACCGCAAGGACCGTCGCACGGTAGATTCACACATTCGGGAATACAGCAGGCGCTTCCGCAATGTGAAGGGTCCGAATGGCGAGCGCCCAACTCTCATTCTGCGTCCTCGACGCTCCCTGCTCGGCAAGATCGAGGCCGTGCTCGAGTTCCCTGAAAGCATGAAGGATCAGGTCCAGGGATCTGAGAAGGCTGTAAAGGTAGCTTGACCATGTCCCGTCCAGTCTGCGTCGATCTCTTTGCAGGGGTCGGCGGCATGTCCCTCGGCTTCGAGCAGGCTGGCTTTGACATAGCCTGTGCGGTCGAGATTGATGCCGTTCACTCTGCCGCCCATCGCTTCAACTTCCCGAACACTCCTGTCATCTGCGAGAGCATTACTGATCTGTCGGGTGAAACCATTCGTCGCCGCTCCGGCCTTGGCAATCGGAGGGTGGATGTCGTTATCGGCGGACCTCCTTGCCAAGGTTTTTCGATGATTGGCAAGCGTGCGCTTGCGGACGAAAGGAACGCTCTGGTGGGTCACTTCCTTCGTATCGTCCGGGAGTTGGATGCTTCGTACTTTGTCATGGAGAACGTAAAAGGGCTCACGATCGGTGCGCATCGTCAGTTTCTCGATGAACTTGTAGTCGCCTTCGGTGAGGCTGGATACGACGTGCTTAGCCCTTGGAAGGTCCTGAACGCGGCTTGGTATGGAGTACCGCAGCACAGGGAGCGTCTGTTTCTTATGGGTGCTAAGCGCGGGCTATCTTTACCTTCCTACCCTTCCCCCAAAACAAATCCGGCAAAGAAGAAGAAAATCGCGGAGGGGCTACCAGATAGTCCGACAGTAAATGATGCGCTAGGTGACATTCCGGACGCGGAAAATTTTCAAGACCTCCTGGCAGGCGACGCAGTGCGCACCACTCTAGGTGAGCCATCCAACTACGCTGCTGAACTTCGCGGTGTTGTAAGAGCGGCGGACGACTTCTCTTACCCGAGGAAATGGGATCAAGAGGTTATGACCTCGTCTACTCGTGCCGTGCACACCGAGCTGTCTCGCACGCGCTTCGCTAACACACCGCCTGGCAAAGTTGAGCCTGTCAGCCGTTTTCTCAGACTTGATCCTGAAGGGGTATGTAATACGCTCCGAGCAGGAACGGATGAGAAGCGCGGTGCATATACGGCTGCACGACCAATCCATCCGATTCATCCTCGCTGCATTACCGTGCGCGAAATGGCGCGCCTTCATGGGTATCCGGACTGGTTCCGATTCAACTGGACCAAGTGGCATGGTGCCCGTGAAGTTGGCAATTCGGTTCCTCCGCCCCTCGCCCGTGCGGTTGGCTCATCGGTCATGAAGGCTATGAACCACATTCCAAGAGTTCCTGAACAACTGGTGGAACTCGGCTCTGAAAATTTAATCCTGGTCGACCGTAGCAAAGCCTCGGAGATTGCGTCTTCTGGGTGCTATTAAGTTGACACATACTCAAGGATTCGAGTAACATTTCAGGCATCAACAAGGATTCAAATTAGGAGCCAAATGCGCATGAGCATCGGCGATATCATCAGGCCCGACGAAGATTTAGTAATCGGGCATGAATTTTCAGGATCCATTCGCTGCCGAACGCTAACCGTCCTTGAGGGTGGTTCCGTGTCTGGTGCGGTGGTGGCGGAGCACGTTGAAGTCCGCGGTTCGCTCAGCGGAGTGGTGGACTGCGAACATTTCGTCGCGACTCCGACTGCAGTTATTCGCGGCACCATTTTCGCGCCGAATTGCGTCACTTGCGACAATAACGGGGCGGCGTGTGACTGTTTGGTGCTTCATTCAACGAAGCGTCAGTCAATCTTCCACAAGGAAGAAGTCTCGGGGCCGGCCCTACAGTATGAGGAAATCATTCATTCGGCGATTGATGAAGTTGTCTCCAAGCGTCTTCGTGGCGCTGTCGATACTACCTCCTCGCAAGTCGCCACTACGGAAGAACAGGTTGATTCGAATGGTGATCTTAGCCTTCTCGAGCGCCTGGCTTCAAAGGGGCTGACATCTCTTCTTCCCGTGGAGTCCGAGCCGGAAAGTGCTGCTGAGCCTGGTGCTGTTGCTCAAACTGAATCCGCATCCGCTCGCCCGGTTACTTCACTCCGCACTCCACTTCCGTCGCTCGTTTGAGCGCTTCAAATAGAACAAGGATCAATCCATGACTGACGATACCAATAACGACGACATCCACACGGAAGACGATGTCGTGATCGATAACGCAGAAGCGGCGGACGACGTAGGAGTTCTTGAGGCAGATGTTCAGACCGACGAGAAGCCCACCCGAGCTCCGTTGCCGAAGATCAAGGGAGTGATCGACTCTCACATCGAAGACATCATGTCGACCTCGTATGTGAATTACGCGAAGGCTGCAATTACAGCGCGTGCATTGCCTGACGTTCGTGACGGTCTCAAACCTGTGCATCGTCGCATCATCTACGGTATGTACCACGGCGGCTATATCTGGAGTGGCAAGCACAACAAGTCGGCCCGTTCGGTTGGTGATGTCATGGGTAAGTTTCACCCTCATGGCGACGGCGCGATCTATGACGCGATGGTGCGTCTTGGGCAGGACTGGGTGCAGCGCCATGTTCTCATCGAAGGACAGGGTAACTTCGGTTCTCGCGACGGCGATCCTCCGGCTGCATCACGTTACACCGAATCGCGTCTCGACAAGCTGACCCAGTACCTACTTCTCGATATCGACAAGGATACGGTGTCTTGGTCACCGAACTACGACGGCACGCACAAGGAGCCCGACGTTCTTCCGGCGCGCTTTCCTAACATCCTCGTAAACGGTCAAGAAGGTATTTCCGTTGGCATGGCTACGAAGATTCCGACGCACAACTTGGGTGAGGTCATTGATGCCTGTAAGCTTGTGCTCGAGAAGCCCGACACCACTCTCGACGAGATTATGGAAGTCCTGCCTGGCCCTGATTTTCCGACTTCAGGCGTTATTATGGGCGTAGGTGGCATCCGTCAGGCCTATGCGACTGGCCGCGGTTCGATCCGTATCGCCGGACGTGCGCGCATCGAGGAAATGAAGGGCGGCAAGTCGATGATCGTCGTCCATGAGTTGCCCTATGGCGTTGGTGCCGAAGCATTTGCCGAGCGCGTTGCCGAATTGGCTAACGATAAGCAGATCGACGGAATCACCGATGTCCGCAACGAATCCAGCCGAACGGAAGATATCCGCGTGGTTATTGAGCTTCGGCGCGATGTCGATCCGAACATCATCTTGAATTTCCTCAAGAAGAAGACGGCTCTTGTTACAACGTTCGGCTACAACGCCGTTGTTATCAATTCCCGCGGCGAACCGGGCGAAATGGGTCTTATTCCGATCATCCAGGAATTCATCGCCTTCCGTAAGGAAGTGATCGGCCGCCGCACGGTGTTTGAACTGAACGCAGCTCGCGACGCGCTTCATAAGCAAGTCGGTCTCTATGCCGCTGTGACTCAGATCGATCACGTCATTCGCACAATCCGCGCTTCGGAAGATCGTGATGATGCTCGCAACCAGCTCATGGCGATTGACTTCCCGACGGACGGAGACTTTGCACAGTTCCTGAAGGAAGCTGATCCGGACAACTACGATACTGTCGGCCCCGTCTTCAAGCTGAGCGAGATCCAGGCCAAGACCATCCTCGAGATGCGTCTCCAGAGCCTCAGTGGCCTGCAGGCTCGTGAAATTCACGAGACGGCAGTCAATCTCTCGCGTGACATCTCCGATAAGATGCAGATCCTCAACGACAGCTCGGTTCTGAATTCGATCATTGCTGCCGAGTTCGATGAGGTGAAAGAGAAGTTTGCGACGAAGCGCTTCACCGAAATCGATGGCACGGATTGGGAGAATATCGATGACGAGGATCTGATCGAACGCAAGGATGTTGTGGTGACGATCACGCGTTCGAACTATGCCAAGCGCACCGACCTTGACGCTTACCGTGAGCAGAAGCGTGGTGGCAAGGGTAGCTCTGGCATGGACACGAAGGAGAATGACGACATCCTTACGACGCTCGTCTGCACGACGAAGACCCCTATCCTGTTCTTCACCTCGCGAGGCATCGCACACTACCTGAAGGCTTACAAGCTACGTGATGGGAACCGCAATGCTCGCGGTTATCCGCTTCAAAACCTTGTGCCGCTGCGCGAAGGCGAAACTATCTCCGCTGTCATTCCTCTCCCGGAAACGAAGGAAGAGATGGAGTCGAAGCGTCTAGTCTTCATCACTGACAAGGGAACCGTTCGCACTAACGACGCGAAGGTCTTTGGCAATGTCAGAAGCAATGGCTTGATTGCAATCAAGCTTGAAGATGACAACGGCATCCCGCAGGGTAGCCTCATCTCCGTTCTCCTCGCCGAGGAAGAGGATGATGTGATGGTTGTTACCGAGCGCGGTCAGTTCGTCCGCTTCCCGGTTACCAAGGTTCGCGTGTTCCGTAGCCGCAATTCGGAAGGTGTGAAGGCAGTCACTCTTGCTAACGGTGACGTGGTCAAGGCTGCCTCGATCCTGCGTCATGAGAAGTTCGAGAGCACACTGCACCGCGATGCATATTTCGCTGGCGGTACAGTGACGAAGACTGACGATGCCGGAAACGAGGTTAGCCTGACCCTGCCGCCTGAAGACATGGCTGACTTCGCCGCCCGCGAAGAATTCCTTCTCACGGTCTCCGCCCTGGGCTTTGGCAAGCGCACGTCGGCTTATGAATACCGAATTACTGATCGCGGAGCGAAGGGTAGTGCGGCGGCGAACATCTCATCGACAACAGGTCCGCTGGTTGACTGCTTCAAGGTCAAGGACGATGACGGTCTCGTTATCATTACGGACGGTGGCCAGACGATCCGTACCCGCGTCAAGGATGTCCGCATTACCGGAAGAACCGCCCGCGGTGTGAGGATGTTCAAGATGCCTGACGGGCAGAAGATCGTCAGTGTCTCGCGCATCAGCGCCGAAGATCTGAGTGACAACGATGTCACGGTAGCTCCTGACGAAACCGACTCGGCGGAATGACAGAAGGAGGGGGTGAATACCCCCTCCTTCTGCTGGAGGAGACATGCAACGTTCACTCGGCAACAGCGACGACTTCCTTTCTGGCTACATGGACAACTGGCTAAAATCAGATTCATCCTCCATGAGTTTTGAGTACATACGGGGCAACAAAGCAGGCGCCGAAACCAAACGAATCCTTGATGGTCAAGGAATTTGCGCCAACAATGGAAGATACCCAGAACTCGTCGGCATTGGCCGATAGGATTCGATACCAATTTTAGGAGACCTCCGAATGATCGATGAAACCTTGCTGATTACGGCTTCTAAGGCCGCCCGAGGTATTACAGCGGCGCAGGCTGCTGTTGATGAAGCAAAACGCCTTGTGGAAGAGGCGAAGGCTGGTGTTGAAGTAGCCAAGGCAGGTCTTGTTGAGGCAAAGGCGAACTATGATGCGGTTATCGTAGAGATCGCTGGCAAGGGTATTCCGGCCTCTAAGGCGAAGAAGGCTGTTGAAGATATGCTGCGGATTTTCGCGGAAGTGGGAATCATCGATTCAGGCGCAGACAACGCTCCTTCCGAGCCGAAGCCATCGCGCCGCAAGAAGTCAGAACCAGCCCCGGCGGCTACAGTCGAACCTGAGGCACCAGCGCCCCAGCTTGGCGAAGTAGTCGGATCGCCTGCCACCGCTGAAACCGATCAGGTAGTATCAGATCCTGTTCATGAATCTGTCGAAGAGGCTGCCGTTATTGTTGAGCCCGTTGGCGAAAGCGAGCTGGAAACGTCTGCCGCCACTGCGATTGAGGATGTGGAAGCTCCTGTAACCGTGGATACGGACGAGGCTCTATCTGCTATCGACAATGGCGAAGCTATCGGTGAGATCTACCAGTTCATCGAAGACGCAACCGAGGGCGAGGATATCTTCGTCTCCGAAACTCTTATCGCCTTGCTTAACGCTGCTGACTGGTACAGCCGTGATCATCGACGTGAGCCTCTGACCGTTGATCTGTACCGCGAGATTCTGAATATCGACTTCGTGTCTCAGGCTGGAGCTTCCGAAGGGATCGATCCGGTGTTGAAGGCCGAACTGGAAGCGATTGAGCAAAATTCCATCAGCGAGACAGTTTTTGCGTGGTTCCTTCATGTGCTTACCAAGCTCGAAAACGGCCAGGCACATGCTTCCTACGGCGAATTTCTCCTCGGCGCTTCGGGGTCGGCAAATGAACCTCAGACAGATGGGCAAGTGACCGAAGCTGAGTCTTCTGTGGTACTCGTAGATGAAGAGATCGAGGTGACGGATGACGGCGGTTACATCGAGGATCCTGAAACGGAAGAAGAAATCTCAGCCGACGTGTCGGATGATGTGACGCTTGCTGCTGATGACGGACTGGTGGGTGTCGTCGTAGAAGATATTGAAGAGATCAATTTCTTGGACAACACCACGCTGGAAGCGTCGAAGGTTGAGGTTCCAACGCCAGCTCCTGCTACCGAAGTCGAGAAACCCGTGCACCGTGGTTTCAACCGTCCAGCCTTTCTCAAGAAGAAGAAAGACTGATCCTCTCATTCACTAACGAAAAGCCCCGACGAAGGTGTCGGGGCTTTTCCATGTCAGAAGGTTCGTTGCGCGGGTTTCTCCGCGCCTACGTGTTGATAGGCCATTTCAAGCGCGGAGGTGAAATCATGCCCTGCTTTAGTAAGGGCTGAGCAGATGTCGTGGATTGCATAAGCAATACCCTCCGTCTCAAGGTCTTCACTGCCATCTTGGATCGCTTTTACGACATCATCCTTGGAAATCCCTCGTTGCCTTGCGAAGTGGAGGATGTCAGTCATGGCATCAACCCCAGTCGATCTGAAGTCATATTCATCGCCCCTTCCGGGGATCGCGAGATAGCGTTCTAGGAGCTTCTCTCCGACTTCCCTTTCCAGTGCTGTTTCGGCATAGAATTTCATTAGGGTGCGGCCGGCGGCAATTCGTTTCCCGTTTACCTGCTCGTCTGTCGGGTCATTTGGCGCCCTGCTTCGTTTGCGCAGGGCCTGAAGCAATCGCTGGTGATACTCGGACATTAGAATCTCTCCTTTGCTGAAGGGTATTTCCATGTCCAGCTTGCAACAAGCGCTGGCGATCCCGATTGGTTTTGCCAGCGCTTGTCCTGTGTTAGAAGGCTTTTATCTTCTCTCCCAGTTTCCGCCGAAGTTCTTCGGCCTTGGCCTCTGCGGCCTTTTTATTGTGATTAAGCTCCTCTAGCTCGTCTTCAAGGGTGCCCATCTGATCGAGCCAGCGGCGCTTAAGGGAGGCATCATCAATGTTCGAGATATTGTCTCTCAATCTAGCCTGTTCACGTTCGATCTCGTGGTATCGGTCGGCAGCTTGGTTGATCTGCCTTGTCGCTTCACCAAGTTCGGCCGTGGCGGAAAGGATATCCTTCAACTTTTCCTTGACCGCTTCATCCGATGTGCCACGGATCCATAGGCCGATGCGATGCTCATCTGGGTTGGTGGCGATCATCTCGTCACGTTCTTCACGCTCGTACTTCACAGTGACAACGGTTGGCTCGTTCGGGCTTGCGATTGCCTTTGCTCTGATGCCGAATGGTGTTTCCTCGAGCCTTTGGTCAGGAGCAATGCGATATCCTGGAGGCACTTGATCCTCTACGACGATAGTTCTGCCTTCACTTGCAGTTACCGTCCACGTATCCGTGATGGTAGAGATCTTTTTTGCTTCAATGCGGGATTCAACAAGCTTGATCTCAGTTACTACCTCATTGGCCTGCCTTTTTGAGGTTTGGTTGGTCTTGAGATCGACACCAAAGACAGTGCTTTTGATCTCACCCGCGGCAATGTCGTCAAACCGTGCGTCTCCGACGTATCCACCCTTTTCATCGTAGATGGTCATAATCCCCGCTGGAAGCGTTGTCTCGGTGGAGTTTTTGACTAGGAGCGCGGCCTTGGGACGGTCTTGCCCGGGAGCGATTAGCGCGACAAATTCAGCCTCGACTTCCTTATCGAGGATCGGCGTGGAAAGCGTGTCACCATTGCGGACGCTGAATTTACCAGGAAGCTCAAAATTGGCCATTGCGAGCCGTTCATCGACCGCTTCCGAGGTATCAGTCGCCGCCATTGTTGGAGCAGGTGCAGCGAGCGAAGTCGCCGCTTCCAAGCCTTCCATACCCATTTTGAATGCTCGGACATTCGGTGCCGAGATCGAGTTTTCAGCCTCTGCCAGAACTTCATCGCGCTCCTTCCAGACCCGTTCGTGCAGGCGCTGTTTTAACGTCACGGGACGACCCGAGGACAGTGTAATCGAAACATCATCCCAGTCCTCGCCTGAGGCGTTCTCGAGTACGGCCCAAGCTTGCAGGCGAGCTTTCCCTCCCTCCTTCACTATGAGCTTGTATGTGGGCTTCCAGATCGGTGCAGCAACAACGTAGGATATGTCGACATCCTTCTCCTTCGTTTTCGCCAGCCGGATCTGTATCGTTCTCATGTTATCGGTGGCCGCAGATGCGAGAAGAGAAACCGCATCGTCTATCTTCTTCTGTGCCGAACCGTCGACGAACCTGACCTTCGTCGTGGGTAGTAACTCGACCGCGGTGAGTTCCGAGTCTGAGGTGAGCAGGATCAGCTTGGCGTTCTCGCCTTTGGCGTTCTCCTGCACGCCGACGATTGTGTAGATGATGTCTGTTTTCGCATCCAACGTCACTTTGCTGCCTTTCATGGCGCCAAGGATTTTGCTGAAGGAATTCAGATCAGATGGGGAGAAAGGTAGTCGCTCAAAAGTTTCCTCGATCGGCTGCGGCCCTGCGAGTGCTAAATCGCGTACTGTTGCCTTGCTCGAGAAGACTGCAAGGCTCTTTAACAGGTCATCGACTTGATGAAGAGGAACATCGATCTCGACGATGCCGCTCTCATCGACAGAGGCTGTGCGGGCGATTTCAGCAACGCCGCCCGCGGATAGCTTGACGGATGTGATCGGGCCGCTACCCGCGATGGCCGTGGACGACAGCAAGACTGAGATGATTGTGGTGTAGATCGTGTTTTTCATCATCGATGACCTCACTATGATAGTTGAGATCATCGTGATCGATTGCCCGAACTCGGTCAACGAATCCTTGGTTAATTCAGCTTCCCGTTGGCCCATACGTAGGTCTTCGAGGGTATCCACATGCCTCCAACCTGAGCGATTATGGCAGTACCGTCCTCATTGCGCTTCCAAGCGAATGCTACGGTTTTAAACTCAAAACGCTTTACCCAAACCTCGTTCACCAAGCTGTAGATCTGGAAAAGACACCCGGTAGGGCCGCAATCGCCCGGAAGGCGTGACATTACCAATAAGTCATTGAAATCACCACCCAAGATGAATTCTGCGGCGATGTCGATCGACGGGAGCTGAGGATCCTCCTGGTTTCCCGTGCGCTTCCTCCAATCCGGCAGGACAACATCCTTCAGGACTTCATCGACTTGCGCAGTGTGGGTAGCCCAGTCTGGAGTCTGAAAGCCTCTCGACAAGAAGGAATCGAGGTCGGTCGTAACCTCCATATCATCTTCTGGGGCGATGTAGGGAGCGGTCACTTCGGGAGCAAGAAACACAGAGCCAGGCATATCAGGTGATGCCTGCGCTGGATCATCTTGGGCGATAGCTGACATCGCGAATCCTGAAGAAAGCGCAAAGGCCAAGAGTACCTTCCGAATCATTCTCAGTCCCTTCATGACGAATCTTGTAAATCGACAGAACAAGTTTATGTTGCCTTGCCAGATTCTCGGGGTTAACTGCCGGGTGCCGCGAATCTGGCAACTTATTGCTTTATTTGCACATTCCGTTCGCCTTGCCCCACTCAACGTGGAAGTGGACATAGACCCCAACATAGCCGGAGTAGCTTGGCGAGAGTACGCCACGGAACGTGCTGCAGGCAATAGACTTCAATTGGGCAGTCAGTGCCCCATCCGGTGTTCCTGGTGCGTTGACGAAGGATCCCATGGAAATCTTGCGCCCACCTACAATGACACCCGAAATGTCGACAGCCTGTCCAAGCGCGTGGTTGGTGATGGTACCTGGTTTGTCGCCGCCTTTGTCACGCATCGGGCCGCAGGCACGGGTAGAACCAATGCCATAATAACCGGTTACGCCAAGCCCTTTGATTTTCTGGCCGAATTGCTCCAGCGCAATCGCCATGTCGCAAGTCATCTGCAGTCTTGCTCCGTATGGGATGGCGGTTCCTCTGAGGGCAACCGCGTTTTGGATCATACAGGTGGTTCCACCGGAGCTACCGTTCTGGACGGTGCCAAGGATATCGAACTCAACGCCCATACCCTTCAGCTTCTCCATGCATGCTGGATCTGTTACGGGACCTTGCGGATTCGCTACGCCATCTTGGTCCGCCACCGCCGTGCTCGCGTACGAGCATGCCAGAGTGTATGACCAGCTTCCACGGCCCACTCCGAACGTCTGGTTTTTGCAGCGCTCTTCATTTGGCCCCTTAGGCGCGGCCTCTGCCATCTTTTCTGCGCTATCACATTCGGCACGAGTCATCAGGTAAGGCTTCGCCTGATTGCACAGCGCCAGGCTTTGTCCCGTGAAATTTGAACAAGAAATCGCCTCGATCATTGGCATGACATCGTTGCAAATTTTCTTGGACATGTCTGTCGTTACGACATCGCACTTGTTGCCAGCGCAGACATACTTCGATCCGCAAGTTCCGGTCTTATCCTTTGTCTTGTGCTTGAGCACGTGACCGTTCGGTGCGCGCTCCCCTGCTCCGCCGCAAAATCCATCAGCCTTCAAGTATTCAATAAAGCCACCGGATCCCAGAAGGTGGGTGCCCATCCGGGCTCCGGCTTCGGTAAGCGGGCCGCATCCATTACCCATGTCCTTTCCGACATAGTTATTGATATCGATGCCAGCACTTCTGATTTCCTTCATCTGCTGGTCGTTATACTGCTGGAACAAGGAGTCCTGCACAGACTTGCTGTTTTTGAAGTCATCCGCGCTCCAGATCCCGTCTTTGCCGGTCCAGTTATCCTTGTTGTAGGTAGAGAAGTCAGACTTTCCGGAGCCAGGTTTCAAATAGCCCATCGTCTCGAGCGCTTTCGAACCCCACTGCTTCGTCCCAATGAATCCCATTTTGTTATCCGCGTGATAGTTTCCACCTGCGGACTCAAACTTGTTCAGGAGGTCGCCTATGCTGCATGTGTTCTCGCTGACAACCGTGCCGCCGGCGTTAGTTGAGCTGCTTGATGCGTCCGCGGCGAATGCGTTCGATGATAGGACTGATGTAGTGATCAGTAGGGCCGTCGCGGCCTTCACAAGGTAATGGAATCTCACAGCAATCACTCCTCCGGCGCACTAATAGTTGGGACCGCCCAATCACACATGAACAGGGTGCGCATCGAGGCGTTCAGGCTGAACTGCTCGGTGTAGCGACATCCATCGTTGTCGTAGACGAGTTCTTCGTTTCGAAGAATTCGCACCGGACAGTCCGCGTCGGAGCAAATTCGAACCGAGTTCAATTGAGATATTGTCAGCTTGTCGCCCTCAGGGGTCTCCACGGTAGCGGTGAAGACATTCAGATTAGGGTCTTCCGACTTGATGTAGTTATCGCCAAAGTCTTCCCACAGCTTGATAATCGCAGGGTCATCGTTAGCGCTATGAACGAACGGCAACTCGATACTCTCTTGTGCAGAGGTGCTTCCTGCAAGCAGGGCAATGGTAAGAGTGGCAGCGATCCGGGCGATTATCATCGAGAACTCCGTTCTGAGGTTCCATCAATATTTCGGCCCTGCATAGCCAAAGTCAAGCGAGAGCCCTTGTCGCACAGGCGCTTCCGAGGCTATCCTTTCTTGAATTCTGTCCTTCGCACGAAGAGTTGAAACATGAATCCCTGGAGATACATTGCAGCTACGCTCGCTCTAGTTTCGGCAGTAGCTCTTGCTGGATGTCAGTCGACTGGCAGCACAAAGACTGCTGAGAACCGTATAACGGTTAACTCGGGTGCCTACGTTGGTAAGTCCTCTGCTCTCGGTGGCGACATCAAAAGCATTCTGATGGCGGGTGGACTCGATGTGACGAATCCTTCGGCCCCGACTAACGATACTACCAAGTCGGAGATCGCGAAGTCCGCCACCTCTTACAATACAGATGCGATGATAGCGGCTCTTTCTGATACGACAACGCGTACAGCCTCGGCTGCGCAGACGCTCAAGCCGACCACTGTCGACCCTGTTTCTGAGTCCTTAGCGGCTCCCACCGTTGCTCTTGCGATGGTGGCGGAGCCTAAACCAAAACCGAAGTTGGCACCAACTCCAGTTCGGCAGGTTGTTGAAGAGACCCGCATCGAAGTTGAGAAGGTGCAGACCATTGAGCTTGCTTCGATTAACTTAACTCCCGCCGACGATAGCGAAGCCTTTGACCCGCTGCCGCCGAAAGTGGAAAAACCTACCACTGTAGCAGCTCTTCCTGAAACCAAAGTGGCCAAAAGCAGTCGCCCCGCCTCCGTCGACGGCACGTCTGCATCTGGCAAGACTTCACGGGTTCGCAGGTTTTAGTACATGACGGAAGCCACAGCATCTACGTCCGAGGAGCTATCGCGGGCGAGCGCATTTTCGAGATATTTTCGACAACATCTCGAGCGCACGATCTTCGCGCAGATTCACAATCAGTTGACGCAGAAGATTGGCCTTATCTTTGCGGTCACTGGTGTCCCTTCTCGTCTGGCCTACTACATTTTCGTAAGAACCTTGCGCACTGATGCTGATTCAACGTGGTTGCCAGATTACTCGCGGGACTATGGACGAGCTGTCTATGTTCATCACGACTATCTTGAGTCCCGCGCAGTTTCGCTTTCGGCCGCTCTCTCGACGCGCAGCACTGGCAATCATCTCATCTACCTTGCAGATCGCGTAGAGGATCTCCCGCCGATCATCCGGGATAACGCGGCAGCGATAGTAGAGCCTTCACTGAATGCGTTCGAACTTGCTGTGGCGGCGTTTCGTGACTTCTACGCAGAATTGCCCGCCGCGGCGCGCGACAGTTTCAAAATGTTCGATGCTGCCCAAGCCAAAGTGGATAGCCTCGACAAAATCTTTTACAAGAACATCGGGGTTATCAAAGACAAGCAGTTTCGCAAAATCGAAAAGCCTGCATCTTTCCTCTCTGAAATCTACTTCATGTTCCGAGACTTCGCGTATGAGGCTGAGATCTCGGCGAGATCCGCGGTTCTATGCGCTGACTGGCAGAAACCTCCGATCCGTCAAAGTGACGTGTCTCGTGATGAGCTGGCAGATGTTCCTCTGTTGAAGGACTTTCCCGGCATCGGGAACTTGCGCCCTCGTCTTGAGGCTCTCGTCGGACGGTACAATTCCTCGCAACCGCCCAGATCAGGGATACTGCTGTTTGGCCCGCCAGGCACTGGTAAAACCATGCTGGCACGAACGATAGCTAAGACCACAGGCCGTAGCCTGATAGCAACGTCAGTTGGAAGCTGGCAGAGTGGCAACCACTTGGGTGCGTTCCTTGGTGACATGAGCGCTGATTTTCGGCGTGCGCGGGAGATGTCTCCCTCGATGATCTTTATCGATGAGTTGGACACTCTGCCAAACAGACGGCACCCATCGTCATCGAACCAGTTTTATGACACGGCCGTTGCCAACCGATTTCTTGAGCTGATCGATGGCTTCACCGGGCGGGGTGATGTCCTTGTTGTGGGCGCTACCAACAACAAGTCAGCCATTGATCCGGCTGTGTTACGTGCTGGCCGCTTCGGAGAGCATGTTCATGTCCCGTATCCGGACCATCAAGGCACTCAGGAAATTATCTCTTGGTACCTTGATCGGGCTGATTGTGAGCACGGTATCCTTTCGGATGTTATCCCTTCGGAGATTGCTATAAGGATACCTGGCATCCCTCCTTCCACTATCCGGGCAATTATGGACGAAGCGATCGGAGAGTGTAACAGGCGACAAGAGCCTCTGAGCTTGAGCCACTTTGAGGTGGCTTTTGACACGGCCGCGTCCAATATGGGTTACGCGCGCAGTGGATATCTCACTGACCTGGAGCGGACTTCAGTTCATGAGGCTGGTCATGCCGTCGCTCTGCATATGATCCTCCCAGGTTCTATTGACTCCGTTAGGATTGCCTCCGATCTGACGACGAACGGCTACGTTAAGATGAGCCAGACGTGGATCAATCAGAATGGTGTTCGTGCAGATATCGGTCGTGGGATTGTGTGCATGGCCGGACGCGCGGCAGAGTATGTGGTCCTGGGTCAAGATCGACTTGGCTACGGCGCCTCTGCAGATATCGAAGCCGCTAGGTGTCACGCTCTTTCTCTTGCGGAGAGCGGGCTTACGCCTGACGGCTTCAGCGAATTTCTCAATGCCGAAGACAGAGCCGCTGTTGAGGTGGCTGTCACGAAATGGATGACTGCGTTCAATCGGGCTGCGCTCGAGCTTATCAAGGAGCATCAGCATGCCGTTAAAAGCCTTGCCGAGCTTTTTGCTGTACGCATGACCCTTGATGGAAATGAGTGTCACGCGCATCTCAACTCGTTAGGCCTCGACAGCAACGTCAGCCTGACGAAACTGATATCCCTTTAGGCTTGTTGGACTACTGGTTTAGGGAGAGATAGGTGATGTACGAGCTCATTACCTTCTGCACGTACTCGCGCGTTTCTTTGAACGGAATGCTCTCTGCCCAGTCAATCGGATCCGCCTTTCCGCCTCTCGGATCGCCAAAACGACCGAGCCATTCGTCAACCCTCAACGGGCCTGCATTATAGGCGGCAGCGGCGAGCATGGCATTTCCGTTGTATCGGGCCAGCATGTCGCCGAGATAGCGTGATCCCACTGCGATATTATAGTCGGGGTTTGTGCGCATCAGCTTGGTGTCAACGTGCACGCCAGCAGATTTGCCGACGCTCACGGCCGTTCCGTCCATGACCTGCATCATACCTCGAGCGCCCTTACTACTCTCTGCAGTCGGTTTGAACCTGCTCTCCTCGCGGATGACCGCTAACACAAGCTCCCGTCTGGCTCGTTGGTCATGCCAATACAGATCCTTAATCGGATAATTCGAAGCTATCGAGGCGATCTGCTGCTTTGATAGCTTCGTCTTTAATTCAGACGCTGATAGCTGGCCGTAGAAGGTAGTACCGAAAGCCATGGAGGCTTGGAACATCGCTTTGGACTCTGGCTCCTTGCCTTGTGATTTTAGCGCGCGCCCTAGCCAATACCCGGCCTTAGACTTGGCAGTTGCCTGATGGTCTTTCTTTCTGATGCCCGGAATGTGAGAAACCGCACGAGTGAAATGGGTGACTGCCAAGTCGGCCCTGCGCAGATATTGCAACGCAATCCATCCGCTTGCCCATTCCTTGTCGAACATGTCCTCGCTTCGTCCACTCGAGAATGCCGACATCGTCTTATAAGCGTCTGCGTAGTGTCCTCGTTCGCGTAGCGTCATTGCACGGTCACGAATAGACCCCCATCCCGCAGCAGATGCTGGGGCGGAAATAGCGCAGACCGCCAAAGTCAGCGCAACGGCCAAAATGGCTCGGCTGAGGATTCTTGTAAGCATGCGTCACCTAGTGGACTGAGATCTTAAAATTGTGCTTCGAATGAGCAGCTCCATCAACTTCAAAACAAAGGATTCGCGTTGAATCTCCTTTTTCGCGATTTCTATTGTTCTATTCGAAAGCTGACGAGAAGGTTTGAATCCTAAAAGGAGTTTCCTATGTCAAACTATCAAGTTTCCTTTATTCGGCGTTTGTCGGAAGACGGCCCTGTCCTTCAGGAAAAAGGTTTACCCGTCACGACTAAGTTTTTGCTTGCGCAGCTAGCCGAGGAATTTGCTCCGGGAATTGTCGATGATGTAGCACTAACCGTCGGCAGCATTCTCATTAAGGGGAACGATGACGATAGCTACACGGTAGATGGCTTTTTCGAGTTCCCACAAGCTGACATTGATCTGTCACAAGATGGCGCTTGGTCTAAATGCCTAGCACATCTCCATGAGTTTCGGGACTATCTGAACCATTTTTACGACGAGGGCGTTGCCGGGAATTTTGAGATTGAGTCCGTACAGATTGGCAGGAGGACGTTTCCAGTGTCTGAGATCGTTGAGAAAGCCAAGGCTGAACGCTTGGATTCCGGTAGAGATCTCATTGCGCTTACTGCTGAGGAGGTTTTTGACCGGACTAAGAGGCAGAACGGAGACATCGCTTTGATTGCGTCGGGAGAGTTCGAAGCCGACGGGCTGCACTCGAACAATACCGCCTATGCGGTGGGGCGTGTCTCAGAGGATGGTCTTTTTCTTCCGATACGGTCACATATCAGGTTCGGTGAGGCCACCAGCCTGTTTGATAGGATAACCCGACAAGAGGCTCGTCCTGCTTTGTAAGCTAGATGCGCGCAAGCTCGTCTGCTTCTATCGCTCGCGTAACGATCCCTGTCAGAAGATGGATGACAACCGCCGATGCTGCGGCTTGAACGGCATCCATGGGAAAATCCATGATGGGGATATCTGAGGAAATGTCGTAGCATTGGATACGACCGAGATCGGTCAACACGACAACAAGAGTTCGAAGGTAGATCGCATCCCCGTCGAATTCTACGGGGACGCGACAACCGACAGCCTCAAGTCCAGTCTGAATGAGACTGAACAGGACAGATTCTATATCGCGCGACGACATACGTAATTCCTATTTCTCGACCCGCCTTCCACTTCAAGCAGTCCAGCTTCCTCGAGCTTGTCGAGGATGACCTTCGCACCGCGGGGTGTCACGCCCAGTGCCTCGCAGAAGCTTTTTACGGTGAATATCGGTTGGCCGATGACGAACTCTACCGCCGATCCAACGCTCGAAGATGATCGCTCAGGCGGACATATCGCGAGCAGCGATGTTCTTTCTGCCGCTGCGTCGCCGATGCTTTTGTGAGTGACCTTGCCGACTTCCGAAACGGCTTGCGCCACTACGAGCGCCCAGCCGTCAGAGGTTTTTGCGGCATCGCGGTATCCGTCGATGTCTTTTCTGATCTGTTGCGCGATGCCGTAGAGGGCGACCTCGCAGGCGAACCCTCTGGCTAGTATCCAGGGGGAGCAAAGCATTGCCATGCGTCTCGCTGTTCCTTGGAATCTACCTGAGGTCCATATGTGCCGAATGGCCTCGATGGCCACCCATGGTTCTGGATTTTCGGCGACGACCTCACATTCCCGTTGAAGCCACGCAGCATCGTCTTCTAGCGTCCAAACAAGATCCGGTCGCATAACTCGTCCGGTAGACTGGTCAGAGACCGAAAATAGTTTCAGAACGTCCTCTAGCGAGGGCGCGTGTGTTGGCCACCTCTCAACGAGCATAAGAGCATCATAAAGATCGGCGGCAAGCTTTGTCGCGCGATCGAAACTTGAAGCATCGCGGTCACCAATGCGTCGACACAAGGACTCGGCGCGAACGGCGTGTCCTTCAAGACCAGCTATTGCGGCTGCTTCATTTCGGAGAGTGCGCAGGCGGTACCACGGGACTCGTGCGCCTTCGAATGATCTATCCTGTTTGGCAAGGAAGATCATCGCTTCGTCAGCGCGCGCCACCGCGGCGGCCGCGGCGACGAAGGCGCGACGGTCGTCCATAATTACGAGTTCATTGTCGTGTAAATGTTCCATGGAGAGAATCGTGCGCTAAAGCCCGATCCTCGTCCATAGCCGAAAGGGGTTAGATCAGGGTACGAAGCGGCTGTGCCATCCCGTCAACGATCTCGATAAACACGCTCTTGGCAGCGTTGCGCAAGGTTCGTGCGGTATTGGGGAGCGTAAGGTAGGCCCCCTGCGTTTCATAAGCGTGATCGCAAACCATTTCGATCGCATCGAACGCGGATCTGTTCTGTGCAATCTCCAATTTCGGAGTGCGCAGGCGCTTGTCGTGACGTATTGCGTCAGAAGCCAAATCCTTGATCCGGTTCACCAGTGCATCCGGCGGTGACAGCATCTTCAAAACGTCATGTGAGCACGCAATGATCGAGGCGAGTGCAGCGACACCGATATAGCTTCCCATCCATCCACACGTAGAGTCCGCAACAGGCCAGAGCCGATCGAGATGGAGCGCGATGTCTGCGAGAACAATCTCCATCATCTCGTCTTCATTGCGATCCTGGAGAAGAAGCTCCCTTCCGAGCAGAATGATGCAGTCGTCGGGTCCAACCTCTACGCCAAAGATGTTTTCGACCGCGTTTGCCAGATCTTCTTCCTCGGGCGCGTTGGCCGAGAACACGAAGTGTGACCCCGTCATTTCTGGCATTCTGACCACATGAAACCGTACTTCGTCATCGCTGATGACCTGACGGATGCATTCCTCGTAAAGATCCCCCATCTGGCGAGCCAGAGGTTCAAGTTCCGCGCCAACTTTGATCGCCGGACTCTGCGGTACTTTGAATTTCCCTACATTGGTATCAGTAGTGTGCATTTCATGACCTTCGAAATCTACGCGAACTCGATCATTGTCATCAGATTAGACGTGACAAATGGACCATGGAACGCGCCCATGCTGAAGTTAAGATGTTGAAGGTTCAAAACTGTAGAACGATTACCAACGCCCCATCTGCAAGCTTGGAAGATTCTCGCGGTGTGATCGCCCGTCATGGGCCCGCGAGTGCCTGCATAGCCGCATTCCTAGGTTCCGATAACCTTCCTTATCGGTACTCAGAGACCCCGCCCGGGAATGCTGCTGGTCGTTCGGAAGGTGAAGCCCTTAAATCGCGCCATTGGGCGGCGGATCTCAGCATACCTAACGTCAAGGTCGTACCTGACATTTGAACTAAGCCGGAGTTACCTTCATCAGCATCTGAAATCAATCCCCCTTAACGGTGTTTGTTAACAAAATGTAACTTGCGATGCAGAGATGTTACGGACTTAGCGAAAGTTCAGAACGTTCAATAAGATAGAGCTTTCTCGCAGCTTCCAATTCGATGGTTTCTTGCGTGCGGCCGGCGGAACCTCAGTACATCATCCCCTGTGGATAACGAGGATCGTACGTGGAACGTTTTGGTAATCAGGCTCTGGACAGCTACCGCCCCGGCAAAAGCCGGGAGGTTTCGTCGTTCATTGACACCAAGACGCGCGAACGTCTGCGCCGGATCATTGATGACGGCACTCCTCCCAATACGCGACGCGCATACACCAGCGACATGAACTACTTCTGGAGCTGGTGTTCAGCGATTGGATGGACAGATGAGCCTATCCTTCCGGTGCCACCGGAGATCGTTGCGCGGTTCGTCGTAGATCACCTTGAGGGTCTCGAAGAAGACGTGGAGCGCGATCTCGTTGAACGAGGAGTAAAGGCTGGGTACGGCGTTCACTCGATGAACACGATTGACCGACGGGTGTCGGCGTTATCGGCTCTTCACAAGACGAAGGGGCTTCCGAGTCCGGTTACCGATCCGCTCGTCTCCCAAATTCTATCGAAGGCGCGCAAGGCCAATGCCCGTCGTGGGAACCGCGTGAACAAGAAGAAGGCCGTAGTGAAGAAGGTTCTGGATCAGCTTCTTGAGCAGTGCGCTTCCGACAGCCTGATCGACAAGCGGGATCGGGCGCTGCTTCTTTTCGGCTGGGCTAGCGGCGGCCGTCGACGTTCCGAGATTGCAGATGCTACCTACGAGAGGCTCGAGGAGAGCAACGGCAATTACATCTACCATATGGGCATCACAAAGACCGACCAGGAAGGCGATGGAATGACAGTTCCCGTCACCGGTCGGGCCGCTGCCGCTATGTCGGAGTGGCTTTCAGCCTCAGACATCAAGGATGGTTATATTTTCCGGGCAGTAGACAGGCACGGTAATGTCGCCAAATCCCGGATGTCTGACAAAGCCATCGCACTGATAGTGAAACGCCACGCGCGCAAAGCCGGACTGGATCCGAACATCTTTGCTGGACACAGCCTCAGGTCTGGTTTCCTGACGGAAACAGGCCTGCAAGGTAAGAACCTCCTCGAAGCCATGAGGTTGTCTGGCCATAAGACGATGCAGGTTGCCGCTGGGTATCATCAGTCGGGCGCGGCACTTCTCAACGAGACCGCTGGCCTTGCGGGCTGATGCCTTTCATGGCGAAACCGCATTTCCGTACGGCTTTGTATCGCGTTTAGATCCTGGCCATGGCTTTCGCCGTGCTTGTTCGGGATAACGTTTCCAAGACGGAGGTTGCTGCGTTTCTGATCTCAGCATCATGCGCATGCATATCCTCAGCTATGGATAGCGCAATGCTTTCTACGCGATCCTCGGCATGTTCGTCATTGAGAATCGCGCGCAGTCCAAGCTCACCCTTGTCTTCATCGAAGACTTCTACCGGGGTTCGCCCGCCGCTCCGTTCAAGAAACTCGATCATATGCATCAACTCATGAATGGGTGTTGTCATCATCGAGATCATGAAGGAGATGTCGTCCAATTCGTTTCTCGAATGCTGCGCGTGCTCCACACACAGCTCGACCGCCGCGTCCACGTTGATGACGACCTCGTTGTTCTCGTTTACATCAAGCCAGCCGTTGATGCCCTGAATACAGTCTTCATCGGTGTCATAACGAGTAGCGGATGCGACGGCGTGAAAGCCTAAAGCATCCGGACGAACATCCCACTTCTCGCAGTCTGAGGAACCACCAATTGTGACGATTACCTCCGTCTCAGGACTGACCCGGGAATGGATCTGCGCCATAGAGGCGCACTCCCGGGAAACCATCTCGAAGAGCTTGCTCAGAGTGGCAGCAATCGGCACATCAGAATGATTGCGGCTGATTTTGATGCGCATAGTGCCGCTCCTAGTCGGAACTTATCGCATGGATGGCGCCGTGGACGCTTCCTGAAGCTCGGGGGCAGGAAGACCGTGTCTCGTGGCCGCAGATCGGATTGGAGTCAGAGCCTTCTTGAGCTGAGCCTCGGTCGGCAGCTTGGCTCTCCCGAACGTCGACATCTTCACGTCGTTGAGGAGTGCGACGAGCTTGTCGGCGGCACCGCGTCCTGCCTTCCAGTAAGCCCACCCGTCGCTGTTGTTGTTGATCGTTTCCTTCCAGTCGTAAAGGAACTGGGCGTAAGGCTCGAACTGCGGAAACTGGCGCTGCGTTAGATCGAGGATCTCATCAACCTCGTACTCGTTCATAAACATCTTATTCCTCCTCGTGTTGGGCACCCGGATACTGTCGATCAAGCTATCCTGAATCGACGATCTTCATCGTCCTGGCTATAGTTCATGTCGAGTGCATTGTCGGCGACTCGGTCGCAATCCACCACGAATGTTCCGTCGTCCCGGTATTCTACAGCGTTCCAGTCAGGTCGATTTCCAGAGGCTAGTGCGAGTAGCCGTTCTGCAGGTCGAGGCCCTGGTTCGTCATCCATGGCCTGAACGCGCGCCCGCCCTTTTTCATAAGCCGCGGCAACAGCGCGCTCCTGCTCCCTCATTCTCTTCTTCGCCTCATCGAAGTCGAAGTGTTCTATGAGGTCTGTCAGCGTCAGGGCATAAGCCTCGTTGTGAGGAGCTGCGACCGTATGTGCGACTTCATGGAGAGCGCTTGAGATCATTCTGTTTCTGTCCTTCGAGGAAGACAGCTTAAATGCCAGCGAACCATCCTCGTTGAAAGGGTTCATCAGATAGACGTGCGCCTCGGTCTGTTCGTCCTTGATATGCATAGCGGCCGCCATGCGCAAACGCGAGGAGTCTCCCTCGTACGTCTGCTCAGGAAGTGACAGCACGAACCCGGTCATCCAGTTGAAGTCTGAAAGCCCCGGTCGGATATCCCGAAGAGTGTCGATTGCGTATCCGCAGGCGGCTGTCCAAGCGGCTAGCTGGGCCTTCAAGATGCGTCCTCTGCCGCTTTCCATATCCCATTTCTTGGGATGGTGGCGTGATAGGGCGGCTTTGGTCTTCTCATTTGTTTTTATGATGTGCATGTAGACATCGTTTTGGTCGCGTAACCGACTGTCGGCTTCCTGTTGCCGGATCGCGGCTCGCTCGGCGGCAAGGCGACTGGCGATGGTCTCGATCGCCCACTCTCGTAGTCCGTCGGGAGCTTTTTCGAGGAAGAACTCTACGCCGTCGGAGTAGTGTTCCTGCGCGTCTTCCCTGAACTTTCGGAACGCTTCGCGAACTTGTTCGGGGATCTCCCAGTTCCACTGCAGCCCGGAGGCAAACCCGGATCCCCAACGCAAAGTATTCATGAAGGTCTCGACTGCGTCGGGAGTCACTCCGACGGCTTTGATCGCATCAAGGTTCTGATAGCGTTTGGAGGTCGCTTGGATGTCAATTTTGGCAAATGACTCCAGCTCGTCTTCACGGATCTCGTGCTCGAGGATCTTGTTCAGGTCGACAGCCTTGGCGGAGAGCAGAAGGCCCTTGTCACCCGATATTCTGTAGCTGGTCTTGCTCTTCTTCTCGATGAGCGCGGATAAGTTGTCCGTCGCCAGTTCCTGCAGAAGCGCAGACACTACGTCCCGGTAGGGGTCACGAATGCCATCACGGTTCGAGTTGAGAACCGCCCTCGACATGGACGTGTTGATCTCAAGGATCACCTGGACGGCAGGATCGCTGATGCTCTCGGTATACATCGAGGCACCATCAACACGGACGATCATCTTGCCTTTGTGAGCTGCTTTTGCGCCTTCAGTACGATGGACAGTTGCGAACTCCACCGGGCCGTCCTCGGTCTGCGCCACCAGGGTGCGTTTGGCAGATCCGCGACGCGCTTGCAGCTTTCCTTCGGTCTTGTAGTACTCTTCGGGAGACTGACCATTGATCGTGACATTGGCTGGGATCTGGCTTTCTGAAAGATACTCCTTCAGTCTCTTTGCCATCACCTCTTCGGTGGGGATCTTGTGCCAGCTCTTCGTCCGGACATGATCGAGATCAACCTCTACACGGCAGCCTTTGCGGCCTCCAGATCTGGTGGCCTCCATGAGCATTTCGGAGTCGCGGTTAAGACCTTCGATCGTGCTGATAGTGGCTTCGGCGAATAGCTTGTCGAGAGCTCGATCTATCTCCGCCTTCGCCCGCTTCAAGTCGTACATAACATACTGGGGGCCATCACCCATGACGAAGCTGTCCCCGGTCAGGATGGAGTATCTCTTTTGGGAGAAGCAAGTCATAAGCCTCGCGCGCCCGAAGCCTCCGACAGATCCCTCCTCGGCTCCTTTGGTCGACTTGCCGATGGCGAAATATACGTCGCGCAGAGTTTCCGCGCTCATGCCGCGGCCGTCGTCATCGAAGACGATCCGCGTCACATCCTCGTCGCCGTCCGCATCGAGATTGAATGATCCCCTCGCCTTCTCCGTGGAGATCGAGATCGCGATGTTCTTGGCTCCTGCATCTACGGAGTTCTGGAAGAACTCTCGCCAGAAGGCAATTGTCCAGTCGCTATAGAAAGCGTCTCTTTCAGATCGAAAGAATTCCTTAGGTGTCCGTACTTCCTGCAGTTCCATGTGAGCGCTCGCGGCTAAAGAGATCCTTCGGGCATCTTGTCCTGTCTGCTGGCATCTCACAAAAGCCCCGGGCAGTTCAAGCTAGACTACTACTAGTATCCGCCGGGCCTCGATTGTGCGCTTCGATCCCCGCATTTATTGCCCTTGCTGTCGAGATCGTTAGGCGTTAGGCAGTTACCGGGGTATCCACCCTTCCGAACTTCCGACTCATGAACATATTGCGGCCCCTTAGTGCCTCCTGGATTGGCATAAAATGGGTAAAACGAACTTCCCCTCTCTGATGCCGGATCTGTCTGTGCTGTGTTTCTGGGTCTTGATTTTACTGCGATATATCCGCCCTTACATGCTAAGAACAAGTCCCGATCTACTATTGCACCGCATTGTCTGTCTTCGTCGAATGACGCAGCAGTTACCACTGGCTTGTGGTTTATAAGTGGCCCGACCGAGCTATCTTTGGTCGCCATGGAACAACCACTGAGTGTCATCAACAAGAACCCAAGAAAATATCGTTTCATTTCACCCCCCCATTTTTGCCGGAGATTGTCTCATATTTTTTCGGTCCGAACGAACGCCGGTGAGATTCAGTCACTACATCCACGCGTGTCATAACACTGCGTGAAATTGCATCCATGTGGGGATAGACGGAGCAAATTAGGCCAGCGACTGGCGAAGCGTAAGTACTGCAGCAGATGCTCCCGGTAGACACGAATTTCCATGGCTGCATGAGACGCATGCTGGATGGGTAAATATGAACGGCCTGAAAGTTCTAAGGATAGTTATCGTTGGCGCGAAGATTTCCGCCCATATGCCGTCGAAACCGTCTAACCACCCGTCTATCGAGCGCGTACCTTCCGCAATCGAAGTTGCGAATTGGATGCTGTCGAGACTATTCCGTAGCCGAATGAAATGGCGCGCAGGCGCTCCGACACGAAAGATTTCGTTACGGACATCAAGAGGTAACGATGAAGCTGTAAACTCATCAAGGAGTTCATCTACTGCCGCCCCTCTTAACGGCTTTGGTATTCGTAAGTGTGCGGCCATTCTCATCGCGCTTTGGTGGACGGATGGCTTTAGCAGGTCTTTCAGAAATCTCGTTGAGATGCTCACTATGAAGTCGCGGTTCCAGTGAATTGCTCTCGGCAGGCACATCGCGTCGGTCAGGATTACCAGAGGCTCAGGGTCTGAGAGCCAGGCGACCATGCGTTGCTCATCGGCCTTCGAGAAAAAAGCCACTGGCGACCCGCAAGTCGCATCAGCGACGCAGAACAGCTTCTCGTTAAATTCGGTGACGAGAGTTACGGGCGGGCGGGTGACCTTTGCGAGGCGTTCTTCGTACCTCGCCTTGACCAACCTTGAGACTGTTCCTTTGTCCGTGCAAGCGATCTGGGCCGCTTCAGTTATGCTTCGATCAACAGCCAGCCTTATCAAGGCATCCGCAGCTTCGGCGGTCAACCTGAACCCCGGCTCCATCTCCGGTTCATCGGAGGCCTTTGTGATGCCACATGTCGGGCACCGAAACCTGCGTGAAATGACAGTGCTTGTGCAGAATGCTCCCGCGGCCCAGTCGGGCGCAGTCGAAATTCTCTGTCCGTTCCCGGACATTAAAGTTCCGCAGGAGCAACGTGGTCTCACAGGCCAAGCAGCCGTAGTTGTTCTGGAGTGAGGTTTTCGACGGGCTCGCCTGTTCTCCGTTCCACTTCATAGAGCGCAAAGACTGGAAGCAGGTGCAAGGGCACTGTCGGTCGTCCGATTGCTTCAACCAGGTCAAGCAGAATGGAATCTTTCCAGGAGCGCCAAGCACTCCGTCTTATGAAATTCCATACCGCGACACCGTGCTTCTGTCTGATTGCTTGAAGAATGGCGATTGCGAGCGTGCCATTGAACCTGTGCCGTCCTTCTAGCGTTTCGAAGCGTTCGATATCTTGCTCCGTGATGGCACCGTTTTCACTGAGCATCTTCTCTACATCTGCAAGTTCATGCGCACCCTTTGGATTTCCTAATGCGGAAAGCTTGATGAGTTCTAGGATGTCGGGCGGTATCGAACCTACCCGAAGCGCGCGACAGTCCGGTAGCTCGAGAAAATCTTTCGCGGAATACACTCTTCTCCCGATTGACGAGCGGGACTTGAACTTTTCCGTGAGGGCTGCCATCGCATGTTCGTTAACAGACTTTCGCTTCTTCCGCATCTCACTCTCCAATCCTAATGATTTCTTCTTCCGGTTTTTCCGTTTTCGGTGTGCCCTGGACAATGCCTTCACCATGCGGCTCCAGAGCCTTCAGCGCCAAGGAGAGCATCTCAGTTGCCGACGCGGCATATTCATGCGGCGACAGGAACTCATTCAACATCCGATGCGGCACCTCCTGAAGGGTCTCTGCTTTCCGCTCTTTCTCCGACAATTCGATGAAACGTGCCGCCGCCGCCGCAAAATCGTGTGCAATCGTCGGCCCACTTAGCTTCTTAGGCATTGGTATGAACGACCAAATGTAATTGGCTCTGCCGAGCAAGAGTTTTCCTGAGCTAATGAGTACGAAGTCCCCTTCGCGAAGATGCTTGACGGCGTTTGACGGGGAGCGGAAAACTGAGTTCTTAGGAGACCCGCCACGGGCATCAACCCCAATGAGCTTGTCTATCCCTGAGGCAACGTCGTCTCTGGCTGAAACCACATCGAAGAAGATGTCATTCACCTCAGCATTCGATCCGCAGGTTCTCATGATGATCTTGGTTGATACGCAACTTGCGATGTTCCCTACGGTCGCCGAGCTGACCTTTGAAAGCGAAGTCATGTCTCCGCAACTAAACACGACTCCGACATTCATGGAGCGCGCCTGAGCCACAAAGAGGTCCAGTCCATCGACCATGTAGTAAGATACGTCATCGAATACGGAGATGAACGGGACACCGCCTACGACGTTTGCCGATCCGCCCTCATTGAGAGGAGCGCAAAGTGCCTGCTGTAAGCCAGCTAGAATGATGCGCCCGAGCAAGGAGATTGTGTCACGACTCTTCTCGAGTGCAGGGAGCATTACACAGAGGAAGCGTCTGTTCCAAAGGATGTCATTGAAGTCTATGTCGCTCGTTCCCGCGCAGAAAATGTGACCGTAAGAGTGGGCCATCTCGCCAAAGATTTTGGCAAACTGCATCTCCAGAAATCCATGTTCATCCTTGGTGGTTTGGGCCTGCTCGTACCCCAGCTCCTCGCGGAAGCTTGGTAGGATTGAAAGATAGCCGCGGATTGACTTTCTTATCGGTTCAGGCAGGAAAGAATAGTGCTCGGAGTAGGCCAGATCGATGAAGTTGTTAAGGTTGATTGATCGGTACAGAACGGCGGCATCAATTGCTTCCCCTCTGTGATCCCGAAGCCAGCACAGTGCCCGCATCAGGCCAGTGAACATCGCAGTAGCCTTCCCTCGCCAACCGTACTTGTCGGCTTTGTCATAGTCCTCGGGCGGAACGAGGCGTGTTATGAGGCTAGTCAGGTAATCAGAGCTGCCCTTAGCGAATGGGTTGAAGCGGTGGGTTTGCATATAGGCACCTGCCACCTCAGAGCGTGTCATGAAATTGAGAACGTAAAGATCGTTGAGCCTGCCGTAGTGCTCGGCCAAAGCGTACATTTTGGCATAGATGGAGACATCACCCTTCCCATCGACGTATACCCCTCCGCTACCCCAAGCGAAGGCATTAGAGAACATCCCCAGCAAAGCCTCCGTCTTTCCCGATCCAGTGGTTCCTGACACTAGGATATGCTGCCGCAGGGTGTTGTTATCGAGCCAGATCTCTCTGTCTTTGGTGTCACAACCGAGGTAGAAGATTGAATCCTTCTGCTTACCCAGAAAAATCCCGTCATCGCGCTTGAACCACTTCATAATCATGTTGGCCCTCCTTTTATTGTTGATGCGCGTCGACGCGCACTGATCTTGTTGAAGCAGCACCCTTGCTTGCGAGCATGAAGAAGGTACTGCCAGGCGCGCCCCATGCTCGCACACGTCGCATTGATATTCCCGGCCTCAGTACCTTAAAGTCACGCTGGAAGTTGTCGTCCTCTCTGGGAACGACCGGATGATGAATTGGATACCTGCGTTCCGTGTATTCCAGGCGCTCAAGAAGGAACTTCGAGGCTTCCGCAACCTTCTTGAGGTCATCCTTGATGATTGCATGGGTTGAAACGTCTGCAATGCCTTGCGCTAGTGTTTTCCAGCGTACTTCCTTGTTCCACGTCGATGGCTCGGCGAAGCAAACCGGAAGTGTGCCCGCGGTGAAATCGTGCCCACGCAAAAGTTCTGCCCTTGCCGCGAAGGATGCCCACGAAAGCACCCTCACATAGTTGGCGAAAGCCTCGACAGACATCTCTGGAAGATAGATAGCTCGGGCGCCCTCTGCCTTGTATCCCGGTTCGTGAGCGATGCATTCCTCGCAATGAACCCCTTTTCGTTCGGCATCTTTCCAAGCAACGAGTAGTGGCTCTCGGAACCCACATCTCATGCAGCATCCAGCCATCACTATTTGTCGGTCTCTCTCAGGTCCCGTAAGTATCTTGATGTTCATCGATGATCTCTCCTGCTGGAATAATGCTGGCGGACATAGGCCCGCCAGCAAAGGATTCCCGACAGAAGAATGATCTAGTTGCAGAAATGGTGTGTCAATCTGTTGACAAACACCCAAGGCTTAAAATGAATTTAGAGAATGAAGATGTCGAGTGCTTTTCGAACCTCGGATAGCACATTCCCGACCACGAGACGTGCATCCGCCGTACCTCGTTTCAGGATCTCTAAGTACGCGCTACGATCAATTCCGAACGCAGCTCGTCTTTCTCGCATTGGGTTCAGAAGTTCCTCGATCGTTTCGATTAGTTTCTTCTTGATGGTAACGTCGCCTAGCCCGCCGGCCCGATAACGAGATTTGAGATCTTCGATCTCTTCTTTGTCCGCCCCAAACGCATCAAAATAGGAGAAGACCACGTTACCTTCCACCTTTCCGGGGTCGGTGACCCTGATGTGATCGGGATCCGTATACATCAGCATTACCTTCCTCCTGACCTCATCGGGATCATCGTTCAGGAAGATCGCATTGTTGAGAGATTTACTAGCCTTCGCCTTGCCGTCTATACCGGGGAGCTTCGTCGTCGCTGTAAGGACAGCCTGAGGTGTTTCAAACAGTGCTCTCCCGGCCATCCTATTGATCCTCGAGGCGGTTTCTGCGGCGAGTTCGATCATTGGCAACTGGTCGGCACCTACGGGCACGTGCGTTGTCTTGAAGCCGAGAATGTCCGCCGCCTGAGAGATTGGATAACAGGCGAACCCGACGGGGATGCTCTTTTCAAACCCCCGCAACTTGATCTCTTCACGCACCGTCGGGTTACGCTCCAGGCGCGCGAGCGTCGTGATGTTCAGGAAGATCTGCATGAGCTCGACCAATTCCGGCACCGCGGACTGTAGGAAGATCGTCGTCTTGTTTGGGTCGATACCGCTAGCAATGTAATCAGATACGAGCTGCGGAATGGCATTCGCCACTTTGGACGTATCTCCGATGTTATCGGTGTAGGCTTGGGTGTCGGCGATCATGATGAACCGCTGCGCATCCATCTCCTGCATACGAACGCGCTCGATAAGCGATCCCGCATAGTGGCCGAGGTGAAGAGCGCCAGTGGGACGATCCGCCGTTAGCATAGTGATCTGATTTGTCATTGTCCTTCTTCCTTTTTTGGTGATCCGACCGGAAGATGGACTGCACGCGACAGATCTCATTCCTTCCGGAACGGACCTGTGGTTCGCATAGACTTAGGTGAGTACGAGAATACCGCTGGCCGTTCAGTTTCCTGAACGCCACCAAATGCCGAACGCCGCTACAGGCGAATTTCTCATTTTGTTTCTCATAATGGCGACAATGCCATCAACTTCAGCCTCACGCAATAGATTACTGCGTGAGGCTGAAGTTGAATCCTTGGGTGTGTTCGGGACTAGGTATGGTTACTTCGCTGTCGCGACCACTTCTGTGCAGACGTGCCCTACTCCCGCATTACGCAAACCGATCTGTTCGGCCGCCGCGCGAGAGATGTCGATCATTCTGCCTCGAACAAACGGGCCGCGATCATTCACGCGTACGATCACTGACTTTCCATTGTTCTTGTTCACCACCCGAAGCATCGTGCCGAACTTGTAAGTGCGATGTGCAGCGGTCAGAAGTTTAGGGTTCATACGCTCGCCGGATGCCGTCCGGGATGTAAGAGCGTACCATGACGCATGTCCGCACTTTTCGGAAACACGGGTGTCGGCCTTGGATGATGCGGAAGCATGAGCATCGGCGGTCAGGGGAGAGACTGCTACAAGCACCGCCAGCAAGGATTTCAATGCAGATCGCATTCGTATTACTCCTTGTTTGAAGCAAGTTCAGAAACGAGTCCTTCCCCTGCAATCGAGCAATTGGGTAACAACGGATGTCGTTACTGGCCGCCGCGCTGCATTACGCAGCAGCCAAATCACTCATCGAAAATTGACTCGGCGGGATCCGATAACGGAATCTCCGTTCATCTCGATGACGATGCATATGTTGCAACGTCCCGCATCGAGCCTCATGGAATCGGTGAGTTCACCGATTTCCATGACCGCGCCATCTCCGAGGAGGGCACGGATACTGTTGCCTGACATGGAAATAGCCTCGATCGCTGGCGCGGGAGCGTCACAAACAACGGACAGGCATCCGTCAGACGGGCGGGCGACGAGGTCAATTGCCATATGGCAGTTCTCAGCGCTTTTTCTTAACGCGACCGAAGTCCAGGTCTTCGCGCTTGCGCAGTTCTTTGAGGTGACGGCGGCGTGCTTCTGCCTGCTTGCGCTTGCGCTTTTCTGAGGGCTTTTCGAAATGTTCGTTCTCGCGCATTTCTCGGTAAATGCCCTCAGACTGCATCTTGCGCTTGAGAACTCTGAGAGCCTGTTCGATTTTGCCTTCGCGTACTGCTACTTTCACCTTGATACCCAGTAATTGTTGAATGCTTGGGATCCTAAACGAATCCTTGTAGCGGCGCAATAGGAGCAAGAATTCGCTACGAGTCCTTGAAGCTTTAGTTGACACTGTAGCCTTGCAAGGTAAGGGTGGGTTATCTAGTGTGACCCATCGCCGAGTGGCGAGCGATTAACAGGCGACTGCATAAAGTGAATGAGAAGCTGACATTTATAGAGATCAATCCGGGGATGGGGAGTTTCGGCTTCGCTGCAGAGGCTGCAGGTCTGCTTCGGCTGGGGCCCATGATGCTCTCGACGGATGTTCGTGACACTTATGTTGCCTTTCATGGGTATGGCAGCGATACGCCATTGGCCGATGCGGCCGATCTGGTAGTAGCGGATCTTCCCTTCTCGATGTTTCTTGATGGCAAGAATGCGGATCCCGAAATCATCGATGTCATCAAACTGGCGAAGGCGGCGGCTCGAAAGAACGGTGCAATCGTCTTCCGCGTTAAGTGGGACATCGGTCAGCGGCTGCTCATGCCACAAGAAGAATACCTGGCCGTCGTGCGGACGGCATTCCCCAAACACTTGGTTGCTTGGTTTGTAGACAGCAATCTTGGATCCGACTCTCTGCCCACGACGGATCTCTACATTGTAGTCTCATCTGAAGTGATCGATCTCACGGACTTCAACGTTCCTGATGAGGGGGTGACAGCTATACACCCCGTTCCTTTGGATGATCCGGCACTGGATAAGATTGATCCACAGCTTATTCTGGATGCCCTTGGTTTTCCCGAAGATTTCTCCGCCTTAGCTGCTAATCTTCCAAACGTACACGAACGACTCAGGGAGTGTGTTGCGATCCGCCGTGCCAAACTGGTTCTTGAATTCGTCGCCAGTCACATCCGGGGTTGAAATGTATTCCATCATCAGTTTTTTCACTGGCGCAGGCTTCTTAGATTATGGCTTCGAGCGCGCAGGCTTCAGGGTTGACATGGTCAACGAGTATGATCGTGACTTCCTTGAGGGCTATCGTCACTCTCGCAGCATGATGAAATCGCCTCGTCCGAGATACGGTCATCATCTCGGATCGGCTGAAGACATGGCTGGCGACGGGATCTTCGCCGCGCGCCTCAAAGCCATCGTTGGCGACATTCGGAAGGCTGGACGTAAGGTTGGGTTCGTTGGAGGCCCGCCGTGTCCCGATTTTTCCATCGGCGGCAAACAGGCAGGGTCCGAGGGAGATAACGGACGTTTGACCGATGTCTACTTCGATATCATCTGTCAGGCAAAGCCGGACTTCTTCGTCTTTGAGAACGTTGAAGGTTTGTGGAAGACCAAACGGCACCGAAGTTTTTATGATCAGATGAAGGAACGCGCCATCGAGAGTGGCTACGTTCTCCATGACAGGTTGGTCAACGCAATCGAGTACGGTGTAGGTCAGAGTCGCCCACGCATTTTCCTCGTCGGTTTCCTCGGTGGTGATGCCTCGGAGCATTTCCCATGGGAAGAGAATATGACCCATTCGAAGAGCGTGCTCGAGGCATCGTGGCCTGAGACCGTGCCGTTTGTCGAGAATTCAGAACTCGATTTTCCGTCAGACTCTGGCCTGCCTCAGGAGTTGACCGCGGAATATTGGTTCCGTCGCAATGACGTTGATCGTCACCCGAATGCCGATATGGCGTTCACTCCTAAGTCCGAGAAGTTCAAAACGGTTCCGGAAGGCTACACTGACGGCAAGTCGTTTAAGCGTCTACATCGCTGGCGACCTAGTCCGACTGCCTGCTACGGCAACAATGAAGTCCACCTCCACCCCTATCGTGCGAGGCGGTTGTCTGTCGCAGAAACGCTTGCGCTACAGTCCATGCCTGCTGAATACCAGCTCCCTGAGAATATGGCCCTGAGCAAGTGCTTCAAGACCGTAGGCAATGGTGTTCCTTTCCTCGCGGCCTTTGGCTTAGCCAAGAGTGTCCTCTCGGTGTTGGAAGCTCGGCGTTCCGTCGAGGAAGGAAAAGATCAGGTAGCTGCCTGACGGCGGCTCCTGAACCTGTCGAGCATCACGACGTTTCCAGTAGCGGGCATGAACGGAAGCGTTCTTTGGTGCGCCGGGAAGATGCGAGATACATCGGCCAGCTCTGACAGGCGAATGACATCGCGTACGGCAGGATTGCTCTTATGAAGGTCTTTGAGTGCGCTCACCGCTGCTTGAAAAGCTTTTGAGGACCGTAAACTACTCAGCTCCCGTTCCATCCCGACTGTAGCCTTCGATTTCGTCGCAATCTCAATTGCAGACGACCTGGCGCTGCCGCTGCATGAAAGCAACGGCACAATCAGGTACGTATTAGGATCGATACCTGCAACGATCCATTCGGCCGCCACGTCAGTGCGAGAAACTGCCTTACCAATCCAAGCGAAGGATATGGCAAGGTCGAGAGCATCCGCGGAGACTTCATCAGCAATGCCGGAGCGAACCACGGCCTTGCGAAACTGAAGTGCGGCTTCGCAAGGATGCCCGTCTTCGGAAACGTCTCCCTCTGGTATGGTTCTCGGGTTCATCCGCCACTCACGTCCTGCTAATTTTTCAAAGTGTCAGGCGACATTTCTGTGGGGTCAAACGCCGGCAGTATTTCTCACTTGGGTGAGTTTCGGATTTCCGAATATGGGATATTGAAATCGGCCCTGTTAAAGGACTCGGCCGATCGCCCATTGTAGAGCATCACAGTGGTTTCTTGGTTCGAGTTGTCGACCACAGTCCATTGCCGCAGAGTTCCGTCAACGTTGTCAAAAACGAGCCGTATGCTTGCATCGCCGAAAACAGAAGGATCCGTCAGCACAATTGATGTGACATTACCGCTTACATCTGAGGACAGCGTCTTGATCCGCTGTGGGTCGAACGTCTCGTCCAGAATGAACTTGAGCGGTGTCTTGTCCAGAGGATACAGGTTCCACGTCTTTAATTTGCGGTTATTGACCCCAAGAGACTTTCCATCAGCAACCACGAGGAGGGATGACTTCCCTTCGTATTCGAACCGAATTCTGCCTGGACGTTGAACTTTGACTGTACCCGAAACCTGTTCGCCTCGTGGGCTGAACTGAACGAAGTCATAGACAACCCCCTTCACTGCCAAGAGGTTTTGAATGAGTTCGTTCGGAGATTTAGCAGGGGAGGCGGCAACGGCTTGTCCTGCTGACAGTGCGATCACTGCAGCGACGAAAATTTGCTTGAACATGTGAACCTTCAATTAGATCCCGCGCCCCCAAGACACAGGCTTCCCCCTCGTGTCCATATGGGTAAAAGTCGGATAGTTGCCGACACCACCCATACCAAGCGTCTGAACATATTTGGACACTACAGTTGGCGAAACGCCAGGAAGGGCGAAGTCGACTGCCCTTCCCAGAAGATGCTGGCTATTCGGTGCCGCACCGCTTTCTCGCAGCATGTTATTCGTCTCGGGTGTGCGATATCCAGAGTTCAGCGAGATCGGAGCGTCGATATTGAACTTTCTCTGAACAACGTACAGTGCCGCGAATAGTTTTCGGTCACACTGGATGCTCTTTTTCTGTCGCCAATCCCTCATCATATGATGGCAAACGAGCAGAGCATTTTCGTTCCATTGGGAGCCAACAAAGAGCTCCACATCATATCGCTCTCTGGTATGGGGGTTGTAGATGCGCAATGGAACCATCTCGGCCGCCATAGCGGATTCAGGGAGCATTAGAGAGGCCATGGGACACATAGCGGCACCCAGACCCAGCGTGGAAGCCATCGTTATGAAGCTTCTTCGGGAGAGGTCGATGTCTTTCTTCATGAAGCCCAGCGAGTCCTTAAACTGTGTTGCCAATCCATCATTGCTCATACCAAAATGCAGTACTAGCACTAAGGATTCAATTATGATCGAAAAGATCATCGTCCAGGACTCAAGCCAAGTCCATAGCGTATGGATACCAGAGAGACGATCGATGGCCTCTTTCCTTGTTTGGAAGGCATACGGTCTTGGTTATTACGCTCACTGGCGAGATGGCCAAATAACTCTCGGAACGGAAGTGGAAGGGATTGCGGATCCCGTCGCGTTCTTGGAATTCCCGGGATACATGGATCATGAATCGATACCCGGCCGGGCCCGTACTACGATAGCGGCGATAGACGCATCATTACCATCTAGTGCTGTGCTTTTGGCAGCCCTTGATGATGATAGCGTAACGCTCATGCTCGATCCGCCGGCGTTTCGTTTGCCGTCTTCACCCTGCGTCACCGACGCAGCGGCTTGTATTCTGGCATCCCGCATACTTATGGCGATACGGGATCATCTGATTACCCCCGTCACGTTGTCCGGACGTGACCTGATCTCGGAAATTGATTTTGCATCCCGTCTTGCAGCGACCGTTGGGGGAGAGACGGCAACTGATTTGGCGTTATCTGCATCGACAGATCTCGAACTCTGCACCATCCTACCTGAGACAGAAAGCGGACATGAGAAGATAATGACGGAGCAAGAAAATGGCTGATCTATTCACTCGTCGGCAAACTCTGACTCTTGCGCTATCCGCTCTTGCGCTATCCGCTCAAAGAGCCGTTGGCCAAGAGAAGCAGATCGAGACCTTGGACCCGCTTATTCTTCGCCCAAACATCGAGGGGGTCGATCCGCGGTACGCAAAATACGCACTTTCGGGCGACTTTATCACTCCGGCGGCGCCATTTAGCATATCGTCGGGAATTTCAAACGTGGCCGTTTTCCATCCACGCAACGTCACCTCTGCGCGCCTCGTTGTCTTCAGCCACGGGGCATTGTCATCGCCACTCACATATCGAGAGCTGATATGGCAATGGGTCAGCCACGGTTTTGTTGTTTTGGCACCGCAGCACAACGATGCCGTCATCGAAAGCGGCCCAACCCTTAGGCAGACTGAGGTAGGGAAGATTTCGCAATGGCCAGTGGCGGCCCTACTGGAAGATCCCACAGCATGGAATTCCCGAGTCCAGGCGTGTAAGGCGTGTCTCGACATCACGGACCTGATTGAGAGTTCAACGGGCATCAAGCTCAACCTCGATCGTCCGGTTATCGCGGGGCACGGTTACGGCGCATACATCGCTCAGCTTCTTATGGGGGCGAAGGTGGTGCAGTCGGATGGTACGACGACCTCCTTTAAGGATCCTCGGTTCTTTTCTGGAATCTTCATGTCGCCGCAAGGACCTGGCGTTATGGGTCTGACGGAAGATTCATGGAAAGAAATCTCCTCACCGTGCTTGTTCCTTTTGTCTGAGAATGATTTTGATTTTACCGGTCAGCCGTACCAGGAAAAAGGAAAGGCGTATCAGCTTGCTCATCCCGGATACAAACATCTTGGCTTCTTGGAGAAGGGCAGCGCGAATAGCTTCAGCGGGCAGTTGGCATCAACGAGCGAAAAGGAACGACGGCTGTTCGAGGTGCTGAAGGCGATGTCCACGGCCTTCCTTTTTGCCTACGCCAACTATGATCAGACTGCTTTTTCGGATCTGAAATCGAAATTTTTCGAACGCATGTCGCTTGGAACCATCAAAGAGTTTATCCGATAGCACTTGACTTTGAATCCTTTGGCACCGAAAACACCGAAGTTAAAGGATTCAAAAATGATCGATGCTTATGACGTAACGAACTTCGCTCGCACTGAGGATGAGCTACAAGAATATCTCATGTTCTGTCTCGCGGTGGCTGGTAAGAAGGCTTCGATGATTGCAGAGAAATTGAACTCTTTTCTCTCTCGGTCGGATCCCTGCGAAGAGCCGTTCGAATATGTTCTGAGACTGCATTCGTCGTCGCTTCTCGATGAGGAACTTCGACGAGCGCGTCTCGGCAAATACGCTTTGCTTTCCAAGGCGTATCCAGAGATCGCGACCCGTTTTCGCGGGAGATTGGGATCAGTTCCGATCGCGGAACTCGAAAGTGTTAGCGGTATTGGCCCGAAGACAGCGCGATATTTTGCTCTCCATTCTCGGCGTGATCCCGGCCCTATCGCGGTGATCGACACACACGTCATGAAGTATCTCCGCTATCTTGGGTACTCGGTTCCGAAATCCCTGCCGACCAGGGCAAACTACGCGACATTCGAGAAGCTGATGATTGAGGCGGCCGCGGCCTCCGGATTGTCGATGGCCGACTTCGATCTTGCCGTCTGGTCCCATTATGCTTCTGGGGGAGTATCTCCCCTACCCACAATCATTCACGAGGAACTCTTGGTAGCATGACGATCCCATTTTTTGCTTCCCAGTTTGAGCGCTCTCTGGCCTGTTATGGCTCCAGAATGTCGACACATGAGCCTTCGCAGGCGGCTATTGCGTCTCAGTACACGCAATTCCTCCTCAATGAGCCTGAGGCGTTCGAGAGATCGAACACATACGGCCACTTCACAGGATCGTCTTTCGTTATCGATCCCTACGCGGCGCGTGTTCTTCTCACGCACCATGCAAAGTACCTTTCATGGAACCAGCTCGGTGGCCATTGTGATGGCATCAGGGATCCATTTTTTGTGGCATGGAAGGAAAGCTACGAAGAGGGTGGTCTTAAGCAGATTGTCCCTGCATCGATGGATATTTTTGACCTCGATGTTCACGTTATCCCCGAATACAAGGGCGTGAAGGAGCACTATCATTTTGATGTTCGCTACCTATTCCTCGCGGATTCGTCCGAGGGTTTCGTAAAGAGCGAGGAATCAATCGATCTAGCCTGGGTCGATCTCGGGCAGGTGAGAGATTACTCAGCCACTGATTCGATGCTCCGACTGGAGTTCAAGGCTATCCAGTACCTGTCGCTCAACTATGGCTTCCGGCCCCCGTCATACTACAAGCCGCCTGCAGGTGCTGATGAGCGCTAATTTCTGGCCTACCTGCAGGTTTCTGTGGCGTACGCTGGTTCATAAGCGGTACGTGTTCCAAGCGGGTCTTCGAACCAGAGCGCCTATATGGCGCTTGATCATTCATGACTGGACCAAGTTTACGCCGTCTGAAGCTCCCCATTACGGCCGTCGTCAATTTGGTGCTGCCGACGATAGCTTGGGCTTCGCCTACGCGTGGAACCACCATCAGCGGCTAAATCCCCATCATTGGCAAGCTTGGGTGCCTGTGACTGCGCATCACCTGAGCAACATCGAAGGTGGCAAGCCGCTGCCGATGCCGGAATGGGCTGTCAGAGAGATGGTGGCGGACTGGGTCGGTGCGACGAAAGGATATGAGGGAGTGTGGCCTTCAACGCTCGAAGGCTGGGAGTGGCTTCTGAACGCTCGCCCTGCGATGCAGCTTCATCCTGAGACGGAAGCAATCATTGATCAGGTTCTTGCGGAGTATTTCGCGAACCCGCTTAGATGACAAAGAGGTGGCTGGGGCTCCAGGGTTCGAACCTGGGATGCCGGAGTCAAATTCCGGTGCCTTACCGCTTGGCTAAGCCCCAATATTGGGAGAGTGGTTCCCAGAGCAGGCTTCGAACCCGCGTTGCGAGAGTCAAAATCTCGTGTCCTACCAGCTAGACGATCCGGGATCATTCCGAACCGCCGGGCTCGGAATTAAGCAGCCGTCACTTGCTGTTGTCGCTCACGTGCGATTACCTCCGCATGCTTGCGAATGTAGCGCATCATCATCATTCCCCGGATCTCCGCATCGAAGGTGGCATCGCCCATGTCAGACATAGGAACCGGGAACTCAAATCCGAGTGCCGTCCGGTACCAAAGGTTGCCCGCCTTCGCACGTACGAATACACATGGCCCTGCGGTAACGTGCGTCTTGATGTCGATGTTCTCGGGTGTGCTCATGTTCTCATCTTTCAAAAAAAGGATGGCGGAAACGGTGGGATTCGAACCCACGGAACCCTTTCAGGTTCATCAGTTTTCAAGACTGCTGCCTTCAACCACTCGGCCACGTTTCCTGAGAATCCTTTTGCGGAGCCTATGGGATTCGAACCCATGACACCCCTTTCGAGGTGTGCCCGCTTTCCAAGCGAGTGCCTTCAACCACTCGGCCAAAGCTCCACAAAAGGATTCATGTTATTGGCTGGGCGACCTGGACTCGAACCAGGACCAACGGAGTCAGAATCCGACGTTCTACCAATTAAACTATCACCCAACACTGTATTTCCGGGTCCATGCCGGAATGCAAGCCTGGCAGACGAGGAGGGATTCGAACCCCCGGAACCCTGTTAAGGTTCAATCGCTTTCGAGGCGACCGCTTTCGACCACTCAGCCACCCGTCCATTAGGCTTGCATTCCGGCATCTCGCCGAAGTCGCTTTTAAAGAGACGCGACCAACTCTCTTACGTTGATCCTCGGTTGTCGGGATCGAGGTGCAGATCCGTCGCCACCAGTCAGGTGCTTCATCTCTGCGATATGAGCGAGAAACTCTTCCCGCGAACCAATCCTGACTTTCGACATTTCAGATTCCACTTACTTTTCAAAAACTTATGGCGGAGAGGAAGGGATTCGAACCCTCGATACGCTTTTGACGTATACTCCCTTAGCAGGGGAGCGCCTTCGACCGCTCGGCCACCTCTCCAGAACACAAAAAACCCGCCTTGTGGGCGGGTTTAAGTGACGAAAACCTCTTTCAGATCTTCAAATCACCTTGGTGCCCCCGCGCAGCACGACGATCGAGCTGGATGAGCTCGACTGGTTTGATTGCTGCTGTTGACTGTTCAGAACGAACATTGCGGTGACTCCCTTTGTGTTGATCAGACCGTACCATCGGCATTTGAATCATGTCAACACTGATTTTTACTTCTTTCGAATCTTAATTCCCGGACAGACCGTTTGCGGTTTGAAGGATATAGGTGGCTGCGGCTTTTGATGGCCCTCCAAGTGGAGCGAATTGGCTATAGGGTACCGGCGGCGCACCAAGACCTCCCTGTCCGTACATCCAAATCCATAGGTTGGCATCTGTAAGTGTAGTGCGGGGCGTGCCAGCGCCGCTCTCAGGCACACTGCAGTCGGCGCCTTGTGGGAGTTCGCTGTCACGAGCAATGCGTTCGATGTCGATCGATGAGTTAGCAACAACTGTCACGGAGCACCCATAGCTCTTGCCAAGAATGTCGGCCACCTGTTTCTTCCAGTAATCAAGGAGGATGCGTTCAGCCGTTCCTGCGGCCCAGTAGGCCGCATCGATATTCGTCATAACGCCGATACGTCGTGCGGCCACTCGGTGTAGCCCCGGAACAAAGCCATGTCCCCCTTGCATCAGCCCAAGCCCGAGTGTGGCGAAAGCAGTTGCCCTAGCCTCTGCGTTTACGGTCGCAGTGTTATCTAGGCAGTGCGCAGCATGATAAAGGACGAGCCACGCTGCCATCTCGTCTCTCCCAGGATACTGCTCTGCTGTCTGATACATCGTTCCATAGGCTTCCCCCACGAAACTTGGATCTATGTCAGCCATAGGCGGGATGAGAGCGCAGACAATCTTGGTGGTGCTCGTTCCTTCAGGTCGATACTGAATGATCTGAGATTGTCCCGATGGCTCTGTATTCGAGGTCATGAACAGAACGTCATTCGAGCACCAGTTGTCACCCGTCTTATCACATAGGATGGCGGCGCTCCTCGCCCAGAACTCCTCAGAAGTATCTTTACGCTCGAGGACCGCAATAAGCATTCCCGACGACTTTTCTATCTCGGATACGAAAGAAATGGCGCTATCCAAGAGCGGCCCAGCCGCGGCCTGCGACCAGGATGTCAGTGTAAGAGCCGCCGACAGGCAGACTGCTGATATAAGCTTCCTCATGCATCAATCCTTTCGCCCCTCGCCGCAACGAGGCTGCCTTGATTGTATAGCCGGCGGAAACAGGGCACCAAACTTTTTCGCCAGCCCCAGTTTCTCCGGAATTTCAGCGTGTTGACACAACGAATCCCATCACCTTTGAACCCACGAAGTTCAAAATATGAAAAAAATTGGGATTCAGTGCTTGACATCATCAGCTCCCTTTGAGATTTAATTGATCAAGTTCAACACACGTCCCCAGAGGATACAGGGTTATGTTTAAGGTAGGCAACATCAACGCAGGAATGGTCGGAGGCGCAAATCGCGTCGCTGCCGCTCGCGTTGCTGCGAGCGCCTATTTGCCACTCCCCTTGCATCGACTGCCGCTCCCATATCGGGGCGGTCAGCGGGTCGACGTGGCTACGTCGAAGGGTATCGAAACCGTAGTTTAAGGTTTCCGAGCATCCAAGACGGCCTCCGAAAGGGACCCCGCTGACCGAAGTCGCGGGGTCCCTTTCTTTCTATCTTTCACATACTTACTCGACGGCAGCGTCGAAACTCTACGGCTACGTGGAGCGTTCTTTGACATCGTTGGTTCAAGCAAGCGTCCCGGGGTACCCCACGATCCCGGGACTGGGGAGAGGTAGCGCGTTTAATCGCAGCACGCCTCTCCCCCTGTGTCCGGAGCATCGCGATGGTGTCCCGGAAGGTGTTTGAGGATTGATCAAATGCAAATTTTCGGGTCGGCTGAGCACGAGTGAGCTCAAGGGACTGTAAATCCCCCGTATTATCTGTGGAGGCGCACATACCTCCCCGGCCCACCACTATTCCGCATGTAATGCGGGAATGGGCAATCGGCCGAGCTGGTGAGTGCGGCGGCGGACTGTAAATCCGTAACATGAGAACCGAAGGAAGTTCGAATCTTCCATTGCCCACCATACCTACTTTTCAATCCAAAAACGGTAAGAAGGGTTCCAAATAGAGAACCCTTTACGAACCTAAATCTTGCCGAAAGGCAGTGTAAGAAACGTCATACGGAATGTAGCGCAGCCAGGTAGCGTACTTGACTGGGAGTCAAGGGGTCGTCGGTTCAAGTCCGACCATTCCGACGTTTTCTTTATTTTTCAGTAGCTTCTACGAGAATGGTTGACTTGGTGGTCCCAAGGTAGAATGATCAAATCCTTCCCTGTCCAAGCAGGGGTGGTGGATGCGGGTGTGGCGGAATAGGTAGACGCGCCGGATTTAGGTTCCGGTACAGCTCGTGTGAAGGTTCGAGTCCTTTCACCCGCACCAATCCTTCTTTCAAAACGCGGTTGTGTAGATGCGCTGGCTTCAGAGCCCAGTGACCCATGTAGGCGAGTCCTACGATCCGCGCCGATTTTGTGGAATGTCGTTGGGCGAAGGGTAAGCCAAACGTTGCGATGAGACAGGTAGTCTCGCGAAGTCGCTCTGGCACGTCGGTTCGAATCCGGCACGACATTTCCACAATCGACCTGAGCCGCGTCATAGGTCGTAAAAGATGCTACGGCTGGGAGGGTGCAAGGCCCTCAACCAATCCAGTTACAGGGTATAGCTCAGCCTGGCTAGAGTGCTCGCCTCGGACGCGAGAAGCGTGAGTTCGAATCTCACTACCCTGACCAAATTTACTAGTTAATGCAGACACATGCGGCCATAGCTCAATTGGTAGAGCACCAGGTTGTGGACCTGGGGGTTGACGGTTCGAGCCCGTCTGGTCGTTCCATTTCATCCAGTTGGCGGTCCTGACGGAACCAGGTAGACGTACTGCGTTCAGAGCGCAGTTTTTGGAAGTTCGAATCTTCCGGGCCGCACCAAAAATGTTGTCATCATATGAATCCTTGATACCCTATTGCGGAAAGGATTCCCGATATGATGACTACCGTTGATGCTGTCCGCCGAGCACTTACCCCGGATCTTCTTAAGCCAGAGTGGCGTAAGATCGCGGAGATGAAGAAGTGTGGTGTCGCCGGCCATTGCTATGCTGCGTCCGAAGCCCTCTATCATCTTCTCGGTGGATCTGCAGCAGGATGGGTTCCGCAAGTCCTTAGCCACTCGAGCTGGCCGTTGGGTCTTTCTCGAGGGCAAACCCACTGGTTTCTTCGCAATTGGCGTACCGGAGCGGTCATTGACGCTACTGCAGATCAGTTTCTTCCGCAGGTGCCGCCTTACGGTGCGGCCAAGGGGAGCGGGTTCCTGACCCGGCAACCAAGTAAACGGGCCTCCATCATCATGGACCGCTCTCTCGGTATTCAGGAAAAAAATGCGGTCGTGGCGGAATTGGCAGACGCGCAGCGTTGAGGTCGCTGTGAGCATAGCTCGTGGAGGTTCAACCCCTCTCGACCGCACCACATTTTTTAAGTTTTTTCCTCGCGGGCGTGGTGGAACGGTAGACATAGCGGCCTCAAAAGTCGTATCCTTATTGGAGTGAGAGTTCGAATCTCTCCGCCCGCACCAATTCTACGGGTTAACATGGTTTCGGAGTGTAGCGCAGTCTGGTAGCGCATCTGGTTTGGGACCAGAGGGCCGGGAGTTCGAATCTCTCCACTCCGACCATAACTTACTGATTTAAGTGACGTTTTTGCTTGAACTAACGATGAAGGCGCTCCTTGGTCGCAAGGACTAAAATTCTGACCCGTCTCCTGACTTTATCTCATCTCGTTTGTTGGGGGAAAACGCTTTCGGGATCAAGATTCGCTCTTAAAATTTAAGGGGAGCATCCTGGTAGACGCTCCCCTTAAATTTTGCGGGCATGGTGGAATGGTAGACATAGGGAGCTTAAACCTCCTGGTGCATCGTCGCGTGTCGGTTCAAGTCCGACTGCCCGCACCATCATCACTGACGCTTGTACATCATGTAACGATGGTCATCGATCAGGTCGTCGCCTTCCTGGTGGAACACGACCCGGTTTCTGCCGCCCTGTTTTGCGCGATAGAGAGCAGCATCGGCTTTCTGGTATAGTTCGCCGGGGCTCATAGCCTCCTTGGCGTGACAAGCGCCGATCGATACCGTCACCTTCCCGATGGATAGAGCTGTTTTCGGAACATTGAGCGCCAGAGCTTCGACACCTTGGCGAACGCGTTCTGCGATCTGTGCCATGGTGTCGTGGGTCACAATACCATCGCCGCTATCTCGCTCCGAGGGTTCTATGAGAATGGCAAATTCTTCGCCGCCTGTTCTGGCTACAAACGTACCCTTTCGTACGACAGCCCTGATACGCTCAGCCACGCTGGCGATAACCATGTCGCCGACCGGGTGGCCGTACTTGTCATTGATCTGCTTGAAGCGGTCGATGTCCATTACCAGAAGAGCGGCGTTCGACTTCTCTGGTTCCGCCTTGTCATAGCTCGCTGCAAGACGCTCATCGAAGGCACGACGGTTGTAAAGCCTCGATAGCGCGTCCGTATTCGCCATCAACCGAAGACGTTCGTTCTCCCGCTGCAGTTCTTCGATCTTCGAAGATGAGCTACTGACTTTTTGAGCGACCCGGGTGCTTTGGTCCTGTCGGCTGGTGAGAGCCTGGATGACGACATCCATAAACTCGATCACCTTTTCAGGCGTTGCGGTGCCTGTGGTTGCTGCCTGCATCAGACTTTTCTTAGCGGTTTCCACCGCCCCACCGAAGGCCAGCAAGCTCTTTTGCTCGAAGTCCAAGGTCGATCCTAGCTGACTTAACTCCCGACCCATTGTTCCGGACATCTTATTCGTGAAGCTCTCTGCGGCCCGTTCGGGGAAGAACTTGACGGCGACTTCATCAATTTCCTGCTGCGTCGGATTTGCTCCGAGCATCATCAGCGCACCAGCGAGCTTCGGTATCGCGCCCGTCATCGCGGCGTAGAAGACTTCATAATTCCTTGGAAGAGGCACCACACCTCGTTGGGCCATCGTTTGCATGACACGTAGTGCCGTATCCATGGTTTTCGAATTCTTCGTCATAGGTTCACCGATCGGTATTTCCCGGCATTTCCGGTCGTAGCGGACTAGAAGGATTTATACAGGATGGATGGAAGGAACAAGCGCACCCAAGCGCCTTCCATCAAGAACTCGCGACATCCTTAACGAGACATAAACGAATGGATTGAGAATCGTTTCGTATCGACCAATCAAGGAATCACAGGCACAGGTTAAGGTTCACAACAGTCCTCAATCATATCAATTATGCGGTCGGATGCAAGGATTCAGTTTGCATCTGCTTTGGCATGATATGCTGCTTTCGCGCCTTCTGGTTATGCTTTTTGTCTAATACCTAAAGGGTTCATCGAATCCATTGTTATAGACTTTCACAATTCTTGAATTTCCTGTCCGGGAGATGTAGTGCACCCTGTCGGGGTATATTTGCGAAGGATTCGCCCATGCCGCGTAAGACCATACGAAATGCGACGACTGTTTCTGGTGTAGGCCTTCATTCCGGCATCGTCTCCACAGTCGCGCTTCACCCTGGTCTTACGGGGGATGGCATTTTGGCGAGGTTCGGCAACGGTCCCTTTCAGGCAATTTCTAGTCTGAACGTCATTGCAACAGACCGCTGCACGCGCATCGAGTTTCTTAACGGGGCTACCGTCGACACGGTTGAGCACCTGTTCGCAGCCATCGCGCTCCTTGGTATCACCGATATTCGCCTGACGTTCAGCAATCGGGAAGTTCCCATTCTCGACGGGTCGGCTTCTGATTGGATCAGTTCGTTTGAGAATGCAGGCATCGTCCAACTTTTGGGTGCCGCCGAACATTTCATTGTGACCCGCCCGTTCAAGTTCGCGATCAAGGGGGCGCTATATCAAGTTTCACCAGGCCCGGCAGGGTTTCGCGTAAGCATTGATTTCGCCAACCCGCATATCGGCTTCCAAGAGATATCGGTTCGGGGTGCCAACCTCGCTACGCTGGCCGATAGTCGCACATTCGCACTCGAAACCGAGATTGCCGCTCTTCAAGCGGCTGGCCTCGCCTTGGGTGGAGGACTGCATAATGCAGTCGTGGTCGGGGCAGATGGTCCGTTGAATCCTGAAGGCTTCCGGCATCCGGATGAGTGCGTGCGTCACAAGGCGCTTGATTTGGTTGGCGATCTTCTCTTGGCAGGATGCCCTATCTTGGGAGATTTCACCGTCCACCGCCCTGGACATTCCGCGAACAATGCTTTCCTGAAGGCTATGTTGGCGGCGGGTATTCTGTCACGATCGTCGGATGCGGCTCAGTCCCGAGCAGCGTAGCCTTCACTATTCCGGAAACATGGAGCGGGTAATCGACAGTTTCACCTTTTCCGCGTAAGCCCGGTCTGGGCCTGCCGGGATAAGGTCGAACACATTGTCGGCCCACTTTGAGATCAAGACCATATCATCCATTTGTAGGCGGATTTTTCGGCGCAGCGAGGTATTTACCCGACGTACGATGGTGACAGTGTTGGGCGACACATACGCAAGCGGCACTGGCTTGCCATCTTTCAAGGGAACTAGATCGGGATCCAAGTTCTCAATCTGTATCTGAGGGATCTTCTGGTCCCGATCGATGCTGGTGTTGATGCTCTTTATAAGCCTATCCACGTCTCCGTCGTTTTTTCCTCTCAGCTTGAGCACTTCCTTCAAAACTGGCTGACACTCTGAGAGGAATGATCTCGCGCTTCTCAGTTGGTGCGGGGTCATGTTCTCGAAAGCTACCCCGAAAATCTCGTCTGAGTTGTTCATCAGCCAGATGGGGTCTTTCCTAAATGCGAAGATATCGGTGCAGAGTATGCGCCCCTTGTTCGCGGGAAAAATGCCTTCGTACTTCGCTGTGATCGGAATAGAGATATCGGTGACAGCACGGACAACCGGATAGATCGCGTTTAGGGCCAAGCTCCAGGAATAGTAGCTCACCGTTGGCTGAAGCCCTTCTGGCTTCCCATCGCAATTTCGGATGTTCGCCAAGAGTGCCTGGAAGTCTTGTTCGCCCCAGAGCTCGGCGTTCTTCCCAAGGACATCGCCGGCGAAAAGCTTCAGCTTGTCGGTCACGGACTTGATCGGCATTTTGGCGATATCCAAGCATAGGTCTGCAGGACTGGGCTGTGCTGCGTAGGAATTCGGTACTATGGCGTTTCCGATCATCAGCGCCATGAGTGTGGCCTTTATATTTGCCGCCATCTGAGGGATCCTGATTAAGTAGTAAGAATTCTGCCGCAGCGGACCTGTCGGCGCAAACCGGAGGTGTGATCATGCTTCGCGAATCCCTGAAGGTTGTTGAAGCTGCAAGGCAGCTCAAATTGACGTTTCGTGATGGGCGAACCATTGCCGACATTAAGGATCCAGTTGAGCTAGCGTTTGCTATCGAGGCACTTAGAAGCAGTCTGCAGTCATTCGATGATGCAACTGGCCGCGGGCACGGTAGCCCTCAGCCGAAAGCGAAGCCTGATTTTGCGACTCCCCCACAGATGGATGATGACGGTTTTACTGAGGATATGGCCGAAGCATCCGATGACCTCGGTATTGACTTCGTCCCAGGAGATGAAGATGGCGAGGAGAAAGACTTGGAAGCTCAGGAGGAGGCTGAGCGTGAGCAGGCAAGAGCAACGATGGTCAACGCAGTCTCTGCGGCTTCGCCAATCCTGTTTCCGCTTCGTGCAGGACTAAAGCCATCCGACATCCCCGATGACGCGGTGGACGGCGTATTCTTGGCAGATGACACTGTTGAACAGTTGGAAATTGGCCTCGATATGATCGAGGATAGACTCGGTGTTGCCGTTCGCAAGACTGGGTGGTCGTATCGTCTTCGCGGATTGGCAGAAGCTGCGGTGCAGGCAATTGGTTCCCTCGATCTCTTGGTCGACAAAGAGCGAGAGGAGACTTGGGTTGCGATGCCATCACAGTCCTTCTCAGACTTGATGAAGCACGTAACGAACGTGTCAGTGAACCATGATCTCAACGTCACGCTTCCCGCGCCTCGAGCAACGATCAACAGAAAGCCGTCTGCACAATCGGATCTTGATGATATCGGTGAGGTTTTCGACGATGCCGATCTGTCGCCCTTTGATGCAGCGATGTAGGTGCCTCGAAGTCAGTAGACTGCGATGCACCCCACGCCGTTCTTATCGGCTTCTTCGCACAGCGTAGCCGCATCTTGATCTGGCACGTTTTCGACGGAAAGCAGTGTAACATCTCCCACGACGGACATGCTCGGGGTCATTCTCGATAGAACCTTTGTGCCAGCTTGCATCGCCTTCCAATGCGCCATCACATCACCCATTGGAACAGATCGGTAAACCCCGATTGTGAGGTTCAATGGTTTCTGTCGGTCCTCTTCCACCGCGCTTGCCACAGGTACTTCGAAAGAGTTCGAAAAGCTCGCGGATGGCCTGTACGTACTCATGGGCGTGCCAGTCGTATTGCCTGCAAGCACGCTTAGTGCCGCAGCCAGACTTTCATCTGCCGAGCCTCCGACAAGTGCCCCTTGCAATATCTCATTAGGCAGCCCTCCCGAATACTGAGGCACGGCTCTGTGCTCGGGAGGGAGGTCTGCGATCTTGAGGAACACGCACATCGCTTGCGGGTTTTTCGTTGCGATGGCCAGGCGCTGCTCGGCACTAGCATTCGCGGGAATGTCTTCCCTGTAGACCGTCATGCCCTTCTGCGTGCATGTAGCGCGGATCATGCCTTCTTGGGCATATGCATGATGAACAGCGCCCGTCGTAAGAATAGCAACCGCTGCCGCTACCATCCTAAGCCGCGAGATCATCAGCAACCTCCATGCGGATCTCAATTTGGCCGCGCCGAGAAGAGACTACTAGTTTGCTCCGTTGTGGAAGCGACTTCTTGAAGAGTTCGGCTTCGAACATTTCAGAGAATGCCGCCACGTAATCGCCAGCACGCCCGCCGACATCTGCTCCATGCGTGGCTATGACCTCTGCCACACCCGGTTCAACAATCATTTCTGCCCCTGCTGAGGAATACGATGATGCGACAGCGTTGAGACGCAGTGACAGCATCTCTGTCGCTGCGTCTCTGTCGAGCAGCTCCAATGAGAACGATCTGTCGAACGACATTCCTGGGATGTTGCTGAGATGCGTGGGTGCCGTTTCGGTTCTAAAACCGATAGAGCGAGCGGCAGTCTCCGAGTCGTTAGTGACCACGAAGATTGCATTCTTGAAGCTGGCCTTGCGTCCGCGGGCATCAATAAGCTCGCCATTGGCGATCGCTGCTGAGATGATGTCCCTTGCTGCCTGCCCCGCCTTCTCGACCTTATCTATAAGAATTACGCTGACCGGATGCCGTCTAGCGAATTCGGTCAGCTTTCCGCCTTCGTCATATCCGATGTAGCCGGGCGGGGCTCCGATCAAGCTAGACGCTGCGGCCTTGTCTGAGTAGGCTCCCATGTCGAGTGCTAGAAGCGGAAGTCCAAGGGTACCTGCCATGGATTCTGCGATGTGTCTTTTCCCAGCGCCATCAGGTCCTTGCAACAAAAAGGAAGCTTTTGCGCCGCTCCTCGAAATCGGATGGCTCGACACGCCGCGAAGGAAGTTCACAACAGTGTTCAGGAGTTCATCGCGCCCCTGCACTCTGATTTTTAGATCCTCGTAGATCCGCGACCACAGGGATTGACTATCAACCCCGATGAACCGATCCCGAGACATTTCTCTTACGACATCGAGAACCATATTGGTGGTTACTTGGCCGTTGGTTGGTGCCCTCGCGGCTGCTTCATCAAGGATATCCAGTGCCTTATCCGGAAGCTGTCGACCAACTAGGTATCGAATAGATAAGTCGACAGCAGCAACGATAGCGTCGTCTGAAAATGTCACTGAATGGTGCTTTGCATACACTTCTGACGCTTGTCTGATAATCCTAATCGCATCGTTCCTTTCAGGCTCGATAACGTTGACTTCCTGAAAACGTCGAACCATCGCTGGATCGGCCCCGAAGTATCGACTGAACTCATCAAGCGTGGTTGCGCCAATGCACCGAAGGCGACCCCCCGCTAATGCTGGTTTGAGCAGATCCGGTATTCCCGTCATAGCGCCATTGCTCATCATCAGCGTATGGATCTCATCAATGAACAAGATGACGTTCGGGTTCTCCGCAGCCTCATCCAGAATACCCTTGAAGCGCTCTTCCAAATCACCGCGGTTCCGCGTTCCGGATACAATACGTCCGAGATCAAGAGCGTAAATTCGTTTGGTGCGAAGGAACTCAGGCACGTTCCCATTGGCAATCATCACCGCCAGACCTTCAACCACCGCCGTCTTGCCAACGCCTGGTTCGCCAATCAGCATCGGGTTGTTTTTGCGTCGACGACGCAGGACATTGCAGACCCTGCCGATCTCCTCATCCCGCCCAAAAACCTCATCGAGTTCTCCTCGTTTTGCCGCGGAAACAAGGTCTACAGCCCATGTCGTTAGGGCATGAGGGGCTTCTTTTTCAACTCGTCGCGATGTGGCAATAGCATTGTCAACGGTCGGACGAACGGACTGGACGTTGCCGACTTCTTCAGATCGACTTTTTGCTGGGGCATTATGACCCGCCAGTGCGTAAAATGTCACGCGAGCAAAATCATCGGCTGGATTGTCGTGTTTCCATTCCAATGCTTCGATTAGAAAGTCATCGGAGTCAAAAACAATCTTTCCAGCCTTCGACGAGGCTCGATCTGCGCCGTAGATGCACGTATTCAATGCCTTGGAAGTCTTCAGTTCTACACCGCTTCCGACGGCGAAGATTTCTGCGGATGCCAATCCTTCAAGAAGCCTTTCCTCAAAAACGCTTCTATGGACACCAATCTTTAGAAACGCAGCGTCCAGCGCCCCCATAGTGGACAGGATATAAGTCACGTGCGTCACCGTGACTTCAGGGTGCCCAAGCCGTGAGGCGCAGACACCCGCTGCCGCAAGCACTTCCTTAAAGTTATCGGAGACCATATTCGAATCCTTGTACCTAGTCCTAGGAAGGTTAGGTTCTCAAGGATTCGTCGTCAACAGATTAGTCAGCGTTGTCCATCGAAGGTCCGTCAGTCCCATTCGTGACGATGCCAAGATCTTCGTGTTTCATCTTGCGCGAAATCGCCACGTCGGCCTTCTCGTCAGCGATACGGGCTGCTTCGCGATCTTCTGCAATCTGCTTGAAGCCGCCTTTGGCCTCGAATGCCCTCACCTCTTCAACGAGAACGGTGCCCGGACGATTTTCTTCGATGTCGGGACGGCCCATTTCAAACGTCTGTACGGGGTTCACGAGGCCTGCGAAGGTCTCGTCAATCACTGCGCGTTGTTCCATTCCTTGGTCTCCTCGCTGTTTCTTCTTCCTGTTCTAACGAGGCCCACGAGTGGGCGCATAGTGTCGAACATCGTTATGTCTTTCACAATGGCCACGTGCTTTGCACGAAGCAAACGCCGACCATTTGTCTGCTCGATTTCAACGAGTGTCACGGTGTCGCACATCCGCAAATGATCGATAGCAGCGCGGGGCACGCTTGTGACGTTACCGAAGAGAATGCCTCCTTGGGAAATGCTGATGTTGTTGTTCGACAACTGAATGAAAACACGAGTGTCGGCCGCCATTCCGACGTGGGGGACTGCGACAAACGTTCGTCCATCGTTGCCCAAGATTACGTCCGCATGATCGATCATGGCGGCCTTTGGAGCTGAGGAGGCCTCGATCTTGGGCTTGCTGACTGCTACAGACACCTTGGGGCGCTGGTTCGGGCTGCCTGTTGCCGTTGGGTCGAGAAAGTTTTCTTTCGTCAGCTTTTCCAAGATGGATGCCTTTACGCGCTGCCGGAGTTTCTCCACCTCTGGCTTCCTCATCGCGGAAACGCTCATCCCCATCGATTGCGCAAGTCTATCAACACAAAGGGTCACTCGAGCTTCATATTCTGGGAGATACCTGTGAATACCGCTCCAGCCCAGCGTCGGAAGTTCTTCGTCAATCAAGATGAATTTTAGTCCGGCCCCCAATGTAGGCTTTCGGGTGGCCGCCTCCCAGAGTTTCGCCCTTGATTGCCACTCCCGCTCGCTGATATTCCCCGGTTTGTTGTCAGGGTTCCAGTTCCAGCGGATAACATCTTTTCTGTTGTCCCATATGCGCTGGTATTCTGGCCTTCCCGATAGAAAGCGGGCCAAGACGGCGTTTTCGACAAGATGGAATTGGATCTTGCAGTTTAGGTCTCGTCCATTGAGCACGTAATCGCGTTCATGGAGCATTTTTGCGGTCTCAAGACTGGCCTTGCTGATCACATCTGGATGCGGCTTGGCGATACCTAACCGTGATAGATCCAGGTCAGTTACGGCCCTGCGTGCGACCAGACGCGCATAGTCGCGCGCCAGGATCTTCATGATCTCCCGGCGGTACGATTCCATCAACCTTGCCAGGTCGGCTATCGCACCGACCTTCAGTCGGTAGCCTACGATTCCGTCCATGCGCACCCCTTCTGCCATTATGATTAAGCCGTGGGACTGCGGCCGGCGGCAAGTACCGTTGAATTATCTCCACTCCCGACGAATACTAATCCTGTTCAATGGGAGTCCCTAATGTCCAACAACGACACCGTCACCGAAACACCTCCCCACGATCAGGGCGAAACAGGAGATGATCTCCGACTGGTACTTGATGCTCTTCGATTCACCAATCTTGTCGTGGGGCATGTTCGCGTCGAACCCGAAAGAGCGCGCGATGTTGTGTCAACGCTATTCGGTGAGGAGCCATCGTCCTCGGCTGTTGTGCTTGTTGTGTCTCGTTCACGAGATGAGGAAGTATACGTTTCGCTCGATTTCGATCTAAGGCGGATTACGGATGATGTTAAACAGCAGGTCGCTCAGGGCATCGGCCGTGATCGCCGCCTTGTTGATTTGCTAGGCGGACTGCCGATCGAGGTTACTGATCGTCTTGATGCTGCGAAATCATCCCCGCGGCTCGCATCTCATTTGATCGCCACCGCTGCAGATCATCTTGTTTGGAAGATCCGGCTTCTGATCCAGGATACTCTCGCTCCGGTAAACGACGACGGTGAAACCCTTTCTTGGTGCGGAGACATTCCGTTGAAAGATCGCGGTAGGCTTCGTCAGATTGGCCCCATACTGCCATTTGCGACCGTAATCCGCCTCGATATTCCTGCTACCTTGGAGAGTGCCAATGTATAACGATTATGCCGTGGTGTTGCCGGAGGAAGCTGTCTACACGCTGTCTGAGGGGAAGCTTCAAGGTCGTATAGCGGTTTGTGTTGTCAGAGATGCTGTTTCTGAAACCCACATCATATGGCCGTCAGAGGTAGATCGCCTCGCAAAGGGACTCCCTCGTGTGCCTTCCAAATCTGGTTACCCCGTCGCCCTTCTCGACTTCGATGAAGAAATGGAAGTGCTTGCCGCAATAGAGGAGGCTGTCAGGGCTGAGGCAGTCCGGCTTACTTTTGGTGCGCCCCCCTCGTTCATGGAAGCGGGATCCATTCTAACCGCGGGCTTATCTATGATGTTTCAGGATGTCGGGGTTGATGTCCGTATATCTCCGCTTCTGGCGCAGAAGATACGCTGGAAAGAAGGCGATCAAATCAGACTATCCACGACCGTCGATGGTCGTATCGGCTGCATCTTTTGTGAAGAAAGCGGCACATCGCTGATACCATCCGAAGCTGAAAGCGGTCACCTTGAGGTTTCATCGTATCTTCCTTATCCGAGTTTCTTGGGCGAGCTTTTTACAGACTGGCAATCGATCCAATATTGGATTGCCGACGGGCGGATCTTCTTCGACCTGGAAAAACTCGGTGACGAGGTTTCACCGTCTTCTTCTCTTGACGAGGTTGAGGAAGAGGTTGCGTCGCCAACGAACCTCCCGGAAAGATCTCCCCTTTTTAGTACGGATGTTCTCTTGGGTTTGGGCACTGGCGCACTCTTTACGTCGGCCATCGCCGTTTTCGCCAAGCTTGCGTTGACCTGATAGGTCAACGCTCCCAGCGCAGTGAGACTCCACCAAGAAAGCCGACTGAGCGCCGAAGGGGCAAATGACTTTTCGGCATTAGCTTTGCTGATAGCTTTTCAGTGAACGTGGGTTCGCTTGGAGTAGCCTGATCGACAATCAAAGAATGTTCGCCCTGCTTAACGACTAAACCGCCTCGTGCCTGCTTAGACAAGAGAAGAGCGAGAACGAAGGGAATTTCAGCCGTCGAATCCCTCATCACCCCTTCCATGGCTCCTTCTGACCTATTGAACATGATCGCAATCTCGTCCTGAAATCCGAGAGGTACGGCCACGCCAATCTGAGCCATCACTCGTTCGATACTTTCATCAGCAATCTCCGAATACCCGTTCCGCGCATGATAGGCATTGACCGCAATGTCATTGAGGTCAACCAAGCCTACACCGTACGAATGCCTAGCAACGCGTTTGTCGCCGACCCATGCCGTCACCATTGTGATGACGGTTTCGATGTCCGGGTGGGGAAGCACCAGGCATCCCGTCATCGCCTTGTCGCCGCCGCCGTGCCCGGCGCGAGTTGGCATAGGCCATTCGTACCATTCTGCCGCGTCAGGCCGACGAAGCTGATCCAAGTTCTGCTCAAATGCCCAAGGATAGACATCCAGCGCCTCTCTCAGTTCAAAAGCGGCCGCGCGCGTCACGACATGCTTTTTAGCTCCCAGCAAGTGCTCCGCGATCTGCAGGTGCTCCGGCGCTCCGATTGCGTCACAGCAAAAGCGGTATACCTGGTCTGCGAGAAGCTTTCGGTCTTTGTTGCTCATTGGCGGTGCGTCTTCAGACGGCGCTCGTAGTCGGTCTGGCAGATGATGCAACGCTTGGCGCTCGGCAACTTCGCAAGACGTTCAGCCTCAATATCTTCATCGCATTCGATGCAGATGGGGTTGGTGTTAACCTGAGACATTTCTCGGCGAATACGCTCCACAGTTGCTTCACGTAGAGAATCCGCCAGATCGTTTGCCTTGTCGATATCGTCCATTTTTGAATCCTTGAGTGTTTTGATCTCGAATCCTTGTGAATTCGTTGGGGGGAAGCTAATGTCAAACGAATCCTTGGTCAACTCAGTTTTGCGAAAACGCGCAAAGGATTCATGTGCCACACAACAGGCGCGCCGCGGCTGCGCCGTTTACGCCGGCGGTTTCACAAACGACAATTGGCTTGAAGGAGACCATCATGAAAAACATCTTCACCCGACATCTGAACTCAGCAGGCAAGGTTACGCTTCCTCTCGTGGCTGTTGCGTCGACTCTGATGCTTGCCTCATGCGGAAGCATTTATCCGTCCTCATCGCATCCGGATTCCGCGAACTGGGGCCAGCAGCAGAGATCTGGCTGGACGACAAGTCCTCAAATCCGTGAAGCGGAGCGGAAATCGATATCCAGGGACATGCCCTTCGCATCTGTGACGGCTTCGGGTTCAATCGTTCAGAAGTGATCTGATTATCTGCAGGATTTTAAAAGCCCCGCATGCTCGTCCCTTGCGGGGCTTTCGATTCATACTTTCTGAGAATCGAATAGAGGAAACGTCATGACAAAAGGACTTTCAATCCATCACTTCTTCACAGAGGCAGAACCGCTGTCGGTGCAGATCCTGGAGGATATCCAAAACATTGAGAAGGACATCGATCTGGTGGTAATGCCGGAGGTGAACTTAGCAGTTCTTGAAGAGTATGGCGCCACTCCAGATCACCTTCGTGATCGTGGTGATGATGTGCCGGATGACGAAGACGAGGCGCTCGAATACGCGGTCGGAGAATTCCAAAATTCTGATAGCTTCTATGACTGGGAAAGAGAAGTTCGCCCGGGAGATGGCATGCTGTACCTATGGCCGCTCGAGATCCCGCCCGGGTATGATGACCCTTCTGATCCAGACCACACTCCATTCGATCACCAGGGCTTGGCAAATAAGCTCCTCGAGAACGGCCTCAACTGCTGCTACATCAGCGGCGAGCATCAGGGAAGAGCCTACCAGGGCTTCATACTAACGGGTGGCGGCATGGACCACTCTGACGACCTCGCTATGGCCTATGTATTGGCGGGTTGCGTACCTCCAAATTCTCTGCTCGAAAATGCAGTATCGAACACATCGAATGATGACTGGAAGGAAATCTTTCTCGACTGCATGGAGCGTGGGCGTGACTTCTTCCTTGCAAGAGCTGAGCGATTCCAAAGGACGCTCGATATGTATCGTCCATCAGCGCCATCCTTGACCTAAATAAGCCGTTCTGGCATACAAGGATTCAGAATAGAGGTAACTTCATGCTCAACCTGGCTTCCCAGCGGCGATTTAGAAGCAGCGGCTCTCCGATCGGATTGCACCCGCTTCGACGACGTATGGCCTAACAACGGCATGTAGTCTTCACCCGCGGCCCCGATCGGAAACGTTCGGGGCCGCGGGTTTTTTGTGCTCACACGAAACCCAAAACATCGGATTTGACAACATGCGACGACGGCGCCTGCCTGCTGCTTCTTTGTCATCGTTCCCCTCGAACTTACAACGCATCTGCATAGCAGTTTGTGATCGACCTCCCGCGCCCTCTAAGAACCATTGTAACCATCTGATTTAATTTGCTTTTTTGATTTTTTCTATTGACCCAAGCGTTTCGGCATGCCATAACTAGATCATCGAAGAACGGAACAAGTTCTTCCGACCTAATGCCTTGATAGCTCAGTTGGTAGAGCGGCGGATTGAAGATCCGCGCGTCGGCGGTTCAAGTCCGTCTCTTGGCACCAGGTTGGATTGCGACGATAGCTCAGTCGGTAGAGCTCCGGACTGAAAATCCGGGCGCGAAAGTTCGATCCTTTCTCGTCGCACCAGTTCCTTTTCGAACGAATGCGCCTATAGCCCAATTGGATAGGGCGCCGGACTACGAATCCGGAGGTTCCAGGTTCGAGTCCTGGTAGGCGCGCCATTGGGATCCTTGGCGCAATGGATAGCGCGTTGCCCTCCGAAGGCAAAGGTTGCGAGTTCGAGTCTCGCAGGATCCACCATTTGCCTATACGGGGCATGTCGATTCTGCAAATCAGTTATTGTCCGGCGATGTGGAGCGTCTTTGTCTGTGCCAAGTCCGGACGCATCGAGTGGATCGGGTTAGTCCGAAACGATTTCCGACGCGCCATTTTGCCTTGAGATCTTGTCAGCGAAACCCTTGATCATGTTAGCGCCGGCCTCCCCGATCTTGGTTCCGGCCTCAGGTACCAAGGCAGGCACAGATGACTTGATGTTCTTCACAGTGACATCAGCTCTGTCGAGAAGAGCGTTGAATTCCACCTTCGCCTCTTTGGCCTCGGCCACGATTTCCTTCACGTGCTGCCCAACGACAGGAACCTGGGCGACCAGATATTTCGCGTCATTGATACGGGACGAAATGGTATCAACGGCATGAAAAATCGATGCTGCAAAAGCCAGTAGAGCGAAACCGAGGAAGTAGGTGGCTGCGTTCTTCATTTTAAACTCCAAAATGTTGACAACGCCAATTCAATAGAGAAAGCTTTTTGCGGTGTCAATTCACGAATCCTTGCCGCCTATTGACTTGCAATGTCGTGGATTACCATCGGGTGGATGAAGAGAGGTGTTTCAATGGGTAGCAGCAATGGATCCGTCATGTGGCGTGGCGATGCGGAGTATTACCGCCGCCGACTGCGCGTAGCTTTTACCTATCAGACAATTCTTGAGATGACCGCTCATTCGTACGTGGTTGCACTCGAGAACAACCCGTTCCTCGACATGCGCAATCATGCGATCTATCTCTCAACCGTTTTTTCGACAGTCTCGTACGATCAGGCCAGGAAAGACATTGCCCATAAGATCTGCGAGTGGCTCGATGAGGGACTTGTCGAAGTACCTGATGAATTTCAGATGCTGGCGGATGAGGGGCAGGTCACATTTCCATTTGACCTCTCATCGAGGAGAGTCGAGCAGCGTTCCCAGCTCGCCCGATAATTACGACGATCTGCGGTTTTCTTTAACGCGCCTTTGAACCCATGCTTTGAATACATGGTCAGCATTCATGTGCTCTTGCAGTTGCCGATCCGACATCTGTCCAGTGGTATAGCACTGATATAGCAGCTCGTAGCTTTGCATATTTGAATCCTTTCCAAGTCCTCTTAGAATCATGAATGCCGGCGGCTTATTTCGCTACCTCTTGCTACTGCCGGAAGGATTCGCTATTCCGAGTTCTAAGAGATGGAGATTCACATGAGCAAGATCACTAGCCTCGCCAGCCTCATCAACGGATCAATGCCCGCTGCGGATATCGTGATTGAACGAGATCCACTCGAGGGTATGGCACGTGTGACGGTGAATGGGCGATTGGTCTGGGAGGATAGAGAGGGGCGCTTCAATCCAACGCATTCTTCTGGCTGGCACCTCGGCCTTGCAGAAAGGTACGGAACCTGGATCTCGCCAGAGACTCTAGCTGACGTGCTTTATAAAGCACTGAGCACCCTACCGGATGGGTGCGTCATCCGTGGATCGCTCTATATGTCAGGTCGTAAGTAGACGTTTACAGATCATGGCCGCGTTCGACGTGGTGGCTGCATTTTGTATCTAACAGATCAAGGTCACGAGCACTTTGTGGCCAGACTTTGTAAATTCAATCCTTCTTCTCCCGCCTGCGGCCCCATTTGACGACCATCTTTCTTCTCAGTTTTCGGGCCGCATGCATTTCATTTGAAACCACGACGAAGCCAACGGGTAGCATCCAGAAGCCCAAGACGGGAAGGAAACCTAGAGTTCCGCCTGCCATCAGAGCGCTACCAACGGCAATTCTTCCGCCTTTTGAAGCTGGCAATGGAACTTTGACGGGACCAATGTCCAATTTTCCAGTGCTTCGATCTATTCCAAACTTCAAGGTTCACCTCCACGGTCTTTCCTGACAATTGTACCAGTCATTGAGAGTCAAATGAAGGACTCACTTCTATTGTTGACAAATCCGGTTTGCGAAATTATTACAGCGGGAACGCTCTACCGCCTTGTGGCTTTCAGGGTGAGTTTACAGATTTTGGCCACGGGACGATTCCGGCCTCAATTTGTAACTCAAGAGCATCATGAAAGCATTCCCATGGCAAACACTTCCCGCGAAAGAGCGATTGAACTGATCACGGAACGTCGGGGGTTCCTCAACGTCGAGGACTTCGCCAACCGCGGGGTCAATCGTGTGACAATCCGAGAGCTGGTTGCCGACGGGCTCCTCGCCAATCCTGCGTGGGGCATCTACGTCGGCGCGGAGGCTTACCAGCAGATGTCGCCTTATCGCGACTGGGCCTTGGTGTCGTATAAGTACCCGGAAGCTGTGTTCTGTTTAAAGTCAGCGGCCATGTTTCATGGAATGACACAGGAGATTCACGGAGATCTCACCTTCTTCTCTCCCCGGGCCTACGGTGACACGCCTAAATTGGGGGCGCAGTTCTTTACGCCATTGGATGCTATGGTAACCAGGAAGGAGCAGAACCTGAAATTTGGGGTCGAGAGTTACGATATCGATGGTGTTAGTATCCGCGTAACGTCACGTGAGCGAACGCTCGTGGACTTTTTTCGGTATAGCCGTGAGGGCAACGAGGGACGCGCGCTGGTGACAATGGAGATGCTATACGACCTCGTTCAGAGGATGGCGGGTGACGATACAACTTTTGACTTCGACAAAGTCGCAGCTCTTTCCATGGACTTCGGGTGTTTTGACCAACTCGGCAGGGTGACCGCTCCGTTCCGATTCCGATCACAGGCGACCGGATACATCAGCTAGCCTTTGTGGCTTTCAACAATCCTTCCCAGGATTTTCTTGGGAGGATCGAATGGCCACGAACTTCGGAGCAAGATATTATACGAAGCTGCAGGAGGTTTCTCGCCTTCAGCGGATCGACATGTTGGCGCTCATAAAGGTGTACGTCCAGCAACGGCTACTGTATCGGCTATCCGTATCGGACTGTGCAGATAACTTCTGTCTCAAAGGTGGCCTTATGATCGCCGCCTACAACGGTGGAGAACTCCTTCGCCCGACCGATGATATCGATCTAAATGGCTTCGGTCTCGGCGGCATCGAAGATATCGAACATGCAATAAGGACGGCCGTCTCTGTGGACGTTCCCGACGACGGTGTGGTTTTCAATCCAGATAGCATCAAGGTCCAAAAAGATCGCGGTGAAGGTATCATTCCCGGCGGTAAACTCGTTATCGAGGCTACTTTTCACACTGCAAAAGTGCTGATCAAGGTTGATGTCGGCTTCGGGAACGTCATTACGCCGTGGGCAAGTGAACTCGAGATACCGACCTTGCTGCCGGATCATCTGCCGTGCCCGAAGATCTCGGCCTATCCCCTTGAGACGATCATCGCTGAGAAGCTCCATGCGATGGCGCAGCATGGCTATGACAACACTCGTCTCAAGGACTATTACGATATCTGGAAGATCCAGCGTAACTACGAGTTTGATTGCGACATGCTTGCAAAGGCGGTGTCTGCTACGTTCGAGCAGCAGAACCGTCAACTCAACTCACAGATGCCAGGGTTAAGCGACCTGTTTGCACGCAAGTCCGAGCGCGACTGGAAGGCCTTCCTCAAGAAAACGATCTTCAAGGACGATATCTCCCTCCTTGAGGTCGTTGAGGATCTTAGAATTTTCCTTATCCCCGTCATCGAGAGTGCACTCGATGACGGTACCGCGGACTTGATTTGGACACCTAAAGACGGCTGGGCAGAGAAGTCCCCTGCCCTCAGCTCATCAATGTAGGCCTTCCGCGCCTTTGGATCCGATCCGGCTGAACCGGATCTCAGCGGCGACATCTGGAGTAATCGGGTGGAACTGTTCTGGATGCTCCGTTCCCGCATGCTTCAGTGCCTGATTTCGCACGTACTCGGCTTTTGCCAAGGCTGATCGACGGTCAGCCATGAAACCTGAGGAGAACCTGATTGAGAAGATGACATCTTCCTTCTTCTTGCCCGCCATAACAGGGTTTGCAATGAAGTCCTCTATAACATCAAGGTCCTTTAGTTTCTGGATCGCCTTCGTGACCTCAGCCAGCATTTGTCGCGACCGTTGCCACACTGAACCAGAGCTGTTCCCGATGTCAGATGCCTTGATCTCGACGGTATCCCGGAGCGTTTCACTATCGGTAAGCATCAACGACAAATTTTTGAAGATCCACCGAGAAAGCTGCCCCTTGATCTTCATCATCCACTCATAGTTCACCTGCTGATAGACAAGAGACTTGATCCCTTGGGCGACGAGTGGGTTCAACTGGACGGAAGCCTGTGACTCGTAATCGTTCTCATCCCGGAAAGCGAGAACCGGAAAGGCCGCTGCAGACAAAACGGGTTTCGGCTTGCGGGATTTCGGGTCAACTGCGCGGGTAATCTCGATCGTGCTTTTGTTCAAGATCTCGAGGGCTTCCTTGATCTCCTGCTTGCTGAATGAGTGCTGATGTTTACTCAGCTCCTTCTGAATTCGATAGACGGAGAAGACGGCGGTAACTTCGTTCTGAGAGCTAAGGAAAAGGCCTTCCGCGGCAAACTTACGGACTACGTCTTCGACAAGCTGCTCCCGCTCACCAGGCAGCACATCACGCTCGTTTCCGTCACTATCCGTGATACGTGCGGGTGTGACCGTTACCTTGTAAAGTTCGCCTTCGAAAGGGAACAGCCTCTTGATCGAGGTTACGATGGAGTCCTCTGATCGTGCGTTGCGTTGAGCGAAACGCGGAGCCAGATCATAGAGGGCGATGTAGTTTGTCTGGCTTTTTTCCGTCGTGCTAAACAGCGACAACTGAAGAAACTCTTGTTTGCCAGCCATGTGATTCTCCTTCTTTGATCGCGGGGACGATGCTCCGCTCACGCGATTCGAACAAGAGCCTTGTGCTAAGTGCGTCCGAAACCTCCCCATGTGCGTCCGAAACCTCCCTATGTTTTCGCCCATGGTCGCGGGTTCGCAATCAAGCGCGCGCAAAACCTCCCTACCGCGGCGGATTTCTCCAACTGGCTGTAAGGCTACCTTGATTCTCAGTTTGCGGGAGTCGATTAGGGCTGCTGCGATACGTTATCCGCAGGTTTCTGTCGCCATTCTCACGATCGAACCAAAAGGAGCTACGTCAACCGCGCCCAAAACCTCCCCATCCGCGTCCAAAACCTCCCTATTTCGGCGCCCGCAATTTACCACCAGTCCCTCATCCGCGTCCAAAACCTCCCCATGTGCGTCGAAGACCTCCCCATCCGCGCCCAAAACCTCCCTATTGGAAAGCGTCGTCGTCGCCTTTCAAAGTCATGTGCGCGCAAAACCTCCCCATGTGCGTCCAAAACCTCCCTATCCCTGGTCGCCAGATGCCGGATTTCCAGCTCGGGAACGCGAGATTTAGAGCATGTGCGTCCAAAACCTCCCCATGTGCGCGCAAAACCTCCCTAAACCATGAGCTCAGCCCGAGGAGCAAATCCGGATCCGAAATCAGCGCAGTCTGATTCTTTTTCGGTATTTTGATAGGCCGCAGAGGCGTTGCGGGCCGGGTAAGTGCGTGCAAGACCTCCCTATCCGCGTCCAAAACCTCCCCATGTGCGCCGAAAACCTCCCCGATGAACGCTGGTTCAGAATCGGTTATGCTCGACATAATTCTTAACACGGATGAGTCGCTCGGTTGCGTCCGCCGTAAATTCAACCAAAGGGGGCGTGAAGATGTCGTCAGCTTAGGCCGCAAAATAAAAAACGCCCGATGCGTTGGCGCGCGTCGAGCGTTTTTTGACTGACAGGGTCGTTTCCAACCATCTTGCAAATCGGAAACTACCCCAAAATCCACTGCGATTGCAAGCACTTTCGGTGATTCCGGAAGCGACCTTTTATTGCTTGCTCGCAAACATCTGGTCACCCGTTACGAGGGGCGCTGCGGCTTGGTCGCGAGCGAACGGTTTCCTATGCCTTCCTATCTGCCTATCGAACTTGAGCAGTTCATCGATCCTGCATCCGCCTATTCCACACTCAGGAACCTGACTGCCGCTGCGGAAGCGGGAACAATCAGTCTCTCGGCCGTTGCCACATACGTGCGCGCAGTCGAACGTGGAGAGGCGATCCGTTTCTCTAAGACGCGTGCCATTCCGCTAGCGATGAAAGAGATGATCGAACTCCGGAAGGATCTTCCTCCCCGGCAGGTCATCTACAAGGGGTTGGCCGAAAATCTCTGGAGCGAGGAGGATGTGGAGGCTTGGGAGAATAATCAGGCCACGCTTAGTGAAGCGAGACATCGACCAGCTCCGAGAGGGGTCTATCTAACCAGAGGTCGGCGAACCCGTCCCAAAAAGCCGCGCACCGAGGGGATGTTTGTCCCAAAGATGTCTCTTGATGCCGTGTGCTCATTTCAGATCAGCGACGGCGCAAAGACCTGCCTGGCTATAATCCTGTCTCTGGCTGGCAAGTCGAACACCGTTACGACATATACGGCATCGATAGCCAAGCGAATGGGTCGCACGCCGCGGACGGTACGCAACCACTTCATCGCTCTTGAAGCTGCTGGTTTGATTGTCAGGACCCCTGGACGCGATCCCAATACAGTCAAGATCACGATCAACTCGATTTGCCGTCCAGAAGCTTACCGAGAACCGGACGACGTTCGTGCCTATAAGCTAGCCCGTCGGTCGGGCAATCCCGCTCTCCAGCTTCTTGCGTTTACGGCAGCATCGGCGGCCATGGAGGTGTTTAAGGAAGAATTCCGACTGCCAGAGGGGCGGAAAGAAATTTCCTCATTTAACCCAGAATCTATCTCTTTCCTGCTTAGACCTGAGGCAACCGCCACTTCCTCATCGCCAAAGCCCACTCGCCAGATAGGACCAACCACCTACTCAGACTTTCATAGGCCACATCCTCCTCGAGGTATTCAACGCATCGCATCGAATGGCATTCAATACAAACGAAGTGCTCCGGCTATGACATCCGCCTTGTCCCGTGCAATCAACGAAACTAACCATGGAACAGTCTATGGAGGATATGGGTCATGAGAGAATTGCCAGAAGTAGGTAATCGCTTTGGAGCGGCAATGGGCAGGAGCAACAACAGTCACAATCGTGAATTTCCTGTTGTCTTCGAGGTTGAGCGGCTCGAATGGGTAGATGGCGATTACGACCAGGGCGGAGCCTACTGGGGTCGCACTTTTGAAAACCACGTTACCCAAAAAGGTGGCGATTACATTTTCCGTTTCGAGGGAGAGTCTGATCTAGGCATTGAGAGCATGTTTGTTCGCGCCAGGTCGATGAAGTCTGCTAAAGATGAGGTGGTCGCCACATATCCCAAAGCCACCTTTGCCGCCTCGGCCGATCTGGAAGCTGTATATTCCGGATATAAGGACGCAGCCCTCTGGCCGTCCAGCAATGATCGGTACGATGAAGACCCTGACAATGAAGCCGAGATGCTCGACGCGACTGACTATGATCTATCAGAAGAAGCTGAGCGTCATTTCCGTTCCGTGTGCGCGGCATTCATTGAAGCCAACGCAGATCTGATCGCTGAGGCATCCGAAAAGGGCATGGATGCGGAGCATGTCGGTCATAACTTGTGGCTCTCCCAGAATGGACACGGGACGGGGTTCTGGGATCGTGGCCTTGGCGAGCTAGGTGATCGTCTTGATGAGGCTGCCAAGCAGATCGGAGAGGATTATCTCTACGTTGGGGACGACGACAAAATTCATTCCGGCAACCAATATTGCAGTTCACCTGCCCAAGACGTGGAAGCAGCGACCCCTTGAGGAAAGAATACGGTCATGAACCTTGATCTATCTTATTTCGCTCCGCGCGGCAGCGATAACCGCCTCTCTCTCCTGCATACCTGTAGCACAAGAGATGACGGTCAGCTCAATGTAGCCCCCGTTGCGGGTGGCTGGATCAAGGTAATGACTTCGGAGGAGTTCGCGGCCGAGTTCACTGAGATTCCAAGAACCTCGATCGAGGGAATGTTGGTTGATTACCGTCCCGCCATGCTGACCTACTTGGATGAAGGAGACGAGTTTATCTCCGGTTATGTGAACGATAAGCTTTGGAATGGATGGATGATGCCCCTGTTCACGAAGGAGGCGCTTCTGCTCTCCCAGGAAGACGGTCTTCTTTCGGGCCAGATGCATTATATTCAGATCGTTGAGGATCCAGAGAGTGATGATCTTTTCATGGTCAGGAGCACGGATGGGAAACTGGATGAGACGTGGACGGCAAATGAGATAGCATTCGAACTCTCATCCAAGGACTACATCTACTTCTCTTCTGGAGATCAGGACGAGAAGGAATTCTGGCGACTGCAACCTAAGACCATCGAAGTGGATGGTGAGGAGGTTGCAGTCTATGACACCTCTGACATCGGCTGGACCTGGATGGAGTTAGCCACATTGGACCGTCAAGCGTCTCCCATCATCTAAGGACTACGCCGAGAGCCTTCCCTCGCGAATGGACGAATACCCGTAACTTTAAGGTAGCCCTTGTCTTGTCAATAAAGAATTCAGGTGTCAGCCTAGTTGGGTAGTGCTGAAACGGACGTTTTCAGACTCACCGAAGGCAAGGGTTCCGGTGTCTCCAGATACCGGAACCCTCTTCCGCTTTTCTGCCGTCCTTCGTGCGATCCGACATTCATGTTCCTCTTAGAGCAAAATTAAATCACGAGACCGCCATCCTTGCGGCATCGGGATACGTCGACACCACAAGCACCTGACGGACGAACACTTTTTTGTCTTTGATCCTTGCGAGACTGTCTTGGATCATCTCCTCGAAGGGGCGCGTGGAAGCGCCTGCGAAAGAGGATGGAGACCGGGAATGACTTCGATTGCGGGAGGCCATAACAACGTAGTTCAATTGCCATTTGCTGGCGGTCAGCAGCGTCGGTTCTCGGTCGTCGATGAGCAGCTTGCTGTCTACCTAAAGAACCTGAACGCATCGATGCTTGAAAAGGCGGGTGTCTCGTACATCTCTGTCCGTAATGAGATCCACGGCGGCGATCTCGATGCTGTCCGTACATTTCTCGATAACGGGGTCGATGCTCCGAAAGCGGTTTCCCAGATCATGCAGGACCACGGCTTCATCAGCATTGGAGCAAAGACTTCCCGTGAGATGGCGGCTGCCTATAACAAGGTGCAAGCCGCGATATCCGAGTTTGTCGCGGAATCTCCGGACTGGCATCGTACTGATGACGGGCGGGTTTACAGCGTCATGAACGACACTGTTGCCTTCCTGCGTCCCGTCCGTTTCCTGAAAGAAAGCCCCAATGATCCGGAAAGCTGTGGCTTCGGAATTGAGCTTCGTGAAGGAGCAGAAATCGATCACTCCGAAGGAACTGTTCTTGACGATGGAACGCGTGGAGAGCGATTTGCTGGATGGGATCTTTCGGGGCCGCTCGAAGCAATGCACGAGTATGTCGCAGCTCAGGAACAAACCCGCGAATTTACGTTCTGAAACGAAGGCTGAGCAGGCTAAGGATGAGTGCAATGGTGGCGCAGACAAAACCTCGCGATTTCCTCGGCTTTGTAGCTGACGTGAACGCTCGTCTTATGGATCGAGCTGGTGTCAGTTATACCGAGGTTGTTCGGTCTATTCATCCTGGAGGTGATGCTCCCCGTCAAGCATTCGACGGTGGCGTAGATCCCGGAGATTTCGTCTCAGGCATCATCATTGACGAAAATTTCCTTGAGATCGCGGTTGCCGACAACGCAGATGCTGCCCGAGCTCATAACCTGATCATGGCTGCTATCGCTGAGTTCGCTTACGCCTCCGAGGATTGGCACAGAAGCGATGACGGGAAGTACTTCTCCCGTACTGATGACCACACCCTGACCATTCGCGCTGTCGCTGATCCGGCTGGTCGTTTTGGTTTCGGCCTAGAAATTTGGGCTGGCATCGGTGACGAAGCCGGGATAGCTGTCACGTCCGACATGGGCGAACCCATCGCTCGCATTGGCGGATACGACATTTCCACGGTTGTTGAACGCGCGTATGAACATTTGGCGAGCGCTTCGGACATAAAGTTCAAGTAGAACCTGCCCAACTGTTATTCCGTAAGCAATCCCAGATCTCTTAGGATGTCGCTTATATCGCGTCCATCGAGCACCAGCACGTCCACCACGTCGTCGAGAATATTCGTGACCTGCAAGCTTGTGGCGGACTGAAGCATCGGTATCGCTTCCGGACTGCTCTCAAGACGGTACTCCATCCGGTAGCCGTCTGCAGACATTCGTTCTGCCAGCACTCGCACTCCAGCACGAGGCTCCTGGTCGGTATCCGATGGAGATGTGACTACTGTTGAAAAAAGACTGTCGATTACAGCCAGTGCCGATCCGCGCGGATCTTCTGAAACGTCAGGGCCAGCCTCATCCCACGTGGCGTGACTTCCGGAGCGCCATGCAGCAACAGCGACATCGTCCGCTGAGTCTCTTACCACGACGGCCACAGCTTCCGCGCTGTACTTTCTTGCCAACACCCGTAGCGAGTCAACGCGCATGTTGTCGAGCTGCTCTCCGTGAATGAGCTTCTGATCTTCCGAATCTCCAGTGATTGCAACAGTTCGAATTCCGTCAGGAGTCTTTTTGGGCACGATCCAGGATTTGAGCCATTCATCCTGCTTATCCCAAAGGCGGATCGTCCCATCTTCTGATCTTGAGGCTGGAATGACGAGTATCCACGAAGGCCGACCAAGAGGCAGATTCCTCGCCTCCTCTGGCCAGTTTCCTTGAGGAAGGGCGAATACTGACGAGGATTGGAGCAGAAAGGCCAAAGCTGCTGCGATACAAGTTCTCATTTGATCGGGCTCAAGGATTCGATTGTTACTAGAGGATTTTCACGCTTACATAGGATGGATGAATTGTCCACGTAGGGAGTGGCAGATATGAAACGCAGAACATTGATTTTTGGTGGCGCAACCGCCCTCCTTTCCAGCCCTGTGATTGCTGCGCCAGTTGGCTTACCAGCCTCTCCGGATCTTCTTTCTGCCGTAGCTTCGATGAGAGGTGTCTATGAAGGGGGCGGTGCCGGGACCGTCCATGTGCTATTCACGCCATGGTGTCCAATTTCACCGCGGATATGGAAAGCGAGTCGCGCGATCCTTGGGATTTCGAGACTGCACTGGATACCGTTCAGCGGTGGTCAGCCAGAGGGTCGTGAGGCTGTAGATCGATTCTTTCGAGATCCCTCTTCGCATGCCGTGCAGCAGATCTTCGTGCGGTTGCAACCGATGAGCCACGTTTCGCCAACCCCTCTATCGGATGCTCAGGATCAAGCTATGGACAGAGTTGCAAGTCTTATCATCAGGGATACCGGACGGGGGCTGGTGACACCAACCATCGTCTATCAGCTAGCTTCGGAAAGGGTGCGCGTCGTTCCAGGAGGCATCGATGAAGCGCAGTTTCTCGAAATAGCCGCGGTGGTCAGGTAGCCGCAGGTTGCTCCCTGCATTTGCCGACACTATGGTGGTTCCTGTTGTCGGACGTTCATCGAAAGGATCACTCATGGCCACAGCTCGCGTTGATGTAGACAAGAACCAGTTCGATGAGTTTATCGACGCTGCAGTCCGCTCAGGAATAGCCTACCAGGTAGTTTCGATGGAGGGCCCTGGTGGCGGCAATCCGTGTGTTGACCTATCGGACGACAGTCGGGACAGGATCAAATCCTTCCTGCTCGAATACTATGATCCGGAGATGGTCGATGAGGACTTCGCCCTCTACTGCTCCGATGACCGGGAGACCTCACTTCCTTCCCCCTGAGACCACTTCAGCCTGACTCGCCCTACTCTGAGCGCATGACAACAAAAAGCCCGCCTGTGATCGGCGGGCTTTTTTTGTCGCATTCCAGATTGGCAAAGATTCAGGATTCGAGGCCAAAGGCAGTAGAGTTAAGCGATCCCATGGCATACGCAGGCGGACACTTCGTGATCTTTCCACCATTTGCGAGGTAGGCCTCGATCATCGATCGGTCTTGTCGAAGCATTTCTGGGGTCTGTTCTACGCGGCGGCGACGAGGACGCATCGGCATTGAATTCATTCCGGTTTTTCCGCTCTTTTTCGTCGCTACGGCTGATGATGACATTCAATTAACTCCGGCTAGTGTTGATAGGATGTTCGTCGGAAGACGCTAAGGTCATAACCCCGCGGAGCAAGGATTGGCAAGATCGAATCCTTAAAAAGTCGAAGCGACGCTCAATCGAATCCTTGAGAGTGTCATTTCAGCAAGCCCTTACCTGCCGGCGGTTGAAGGATTCGCGTTGCGGACTCAGAATCGTGAGTAGGGTATGGCCGGCAGGATCCGCGGCTTATTCTGTGTAATCGCCTAGGGTTTCTGGAAGAGGTACCATGACTGACAAGCTGATCCGCGGTACGACCGAGAGTCAGGAGATCCGCCACGATCTGATTACACGCGACACGAGTCCGCTCGGCAAAAAGACGCTGCGCTGGCTGAAGGCGCCGATCAATGTCGCGATTGTTCTGTTTGTGCTCGCCTTCATGTCGTTCATGCTTTCGGCGGTTGCGGATCTATGCCTTGTTGTGGCTGGCCTGTTGACGTGGTTCGGTTTGACGCGCTCGGAAACAGCTCCTTTGAAGCTCCCAGTTCAGTCTAAGCTTCTTGATCTACATGAGCCGCATCCTGCCTCTGGCAAGCCCATGATGGCTAACGGCATTTTCTTTATCGGCAACGAACTTCGTACCGGTAAAGAGGTCTGGCTCACGAACTCCGATTGTCGTCAGCACTTCCTAGTTCTCGGAACGACTGGTGCGGGTAAGACGGAAGCACTTCTTGGATTTGCAGCGAACGCGATCGCCTGGGGATCCGGCTTCTTGTTCTGTGACGGTAAGGGCGACGTAGCCTTGTTTGCGAAGGTCTATGCGCTGTGCGCTCGCTTCAACCGCCTAGATGACCTTCTCGTTCTAAACTACATGACAGGCAACAAGGACCTCGGAGCCTCGGGAGGAAAGCTCAGGTCGAACACGCTGAATCCGTTTGCGACGGGTTCGTCTGACACGCTTACACAGATGGTCGTCGGACTGATGGACGATGCTGGAGGCGACGGTGCCATGTGGAAAGGTCGCGCGACCGCGATGTTCACTGGTGTCATGAGAGCTCTGACATGTCTTCGCGATGCCCAGGTCGTGGACCTGAACGTGTCGGAGATCCGTGACCACCTTAACCTGAAGAAGATTATCGACCTGGCGGATGTCAACAAATACCCGGACATGCCGCAGCCTATCCGCAAATCCATCCGGAGCTACCTCTCGTCTCTCCCCGGTTTCCAAGAAGACAAGGGCTATAAACAGTCTCAGACGACATTGGACCAGCATGGCTACCTTGAGATGCAGTTTACGAAGATACTCGGATCGCTTGCAGACGTTTATGGCCACATTTTCCACACGCCTTATGGTGAGATCGATATGGCCGACGTGGTCCTCAACCGCCGTATTCTTGTCATCATGCTGCCCGCTCTCGAAAAGTCCGGAGACGAAATCGCCAACCTCGGAAAGATCGTTGTTGCAACCTTGAAGGGTATGATGGGCGGTACCCTCGGGTCTGAAATTGAAGGCACCTGGGATGCGGTCGTTGAGAACCGTCCGACCAATTCTCCATCGCCATTTATCGTTATATTAGATGAGGTTGGCTATTATATGGTGGACGGGATGGACCTGATGTCGGCTCAGGCCCGTTCGCTTGGATTCGCGCTCTTCTTCGCAGGCCAGGACATCAACGCGATGAAGAGACTCAACGAGAAGGTGTTCGGCTCGGTGCAGGGCAACACCAACACCAAGATCATCATGAGGACGGAAGATCCGGAAACGGCCGAACTCGCCGTGAAGGCTGGCGGCAAGGCCTTCCGCGCTCAGTTGAGCACATATGAAGGCGAAAGCAAGGAATTCCAGGGCCGCGCTTATAAGGATAACATGCAGGCGGGTGTGCAAGAGGTTGATCGTATCAATCCGCTTGACCTGAAGGCTCAGGGCGAAGGTGAGATGCATGTGATCCACAAGGAATACGTCATCCGTGTTAAATCCTTCTATGCGAATCCAGAAGGCTCTTTGAATACAAAGAAGTTGCTCCTTCGTACGAACCACTTCATCACTGTCGAAAAGCCTGATGCGGATGATATCGCCAAGGATCAGCGTATGCCCGAGATCGTGGCGCGTCTGGTAAGCAAGGATTTCGCCTCACAGATGAAGCTCGAGGCTCAGAACGCTGTGAGCAATGAGCAACTGCCGGAAGAACTCGGCACGATCGTCCGCATGATCGACACCATCAAGAAGTCGAATCGCGCCAAGAGTCCCGTTGAAGTCGCTTGCGCTCTGTTTTCGAAGCTCATCCAAGAGAGCAAGCAGCAAACGGATGCGTATGCTAAAGAAGCACGGGCGGCGGCTGGGCGTACTGCTCGGTTCCCAGAACAGCATGCGCAGCGCGATGTTCAATCTCGCCATGCTCATATGGTCATGGAAGACGATGGCGAGCCGCCATATGAGGATCCAGAACCGATATATGCGGATGGCATCGAACAAGAGCGTATCCCACGTCAGCCACGGAAGCCATTGACCCGCAATCTAAACTCGGGACGTGTTCGTCGAAACGTCACCCATGGTGTCGAGGTCGATGGTGGTGAAATCCATGACATGGCGGATAAAATTGCGTCCAACGACGGGGTTTTGAAGACCTTGCATGCTCTTAACTTCGATCCTGCGGGGGAAACGAAGGAAAGCGTGGACACCAAAATCAATCAGGCGTTCACGACGGAAGGATTCGACGCGATTGAGGAAGATCTCTCTGCTTTTGACATAACTGAAACCACTGACCGCACCGCGGTCGCGGCTGATATGGCGATCCCGCCGGAAATCTATGCCGCGGATGATGAGCCTGATGATTCTGACGGGTCGTCTGGTAGCAACTCGAAGACCGACAAAGTCGTCGACTTCTTTACAACCCTTCTGGAGGAAGAGGAATGAGCACAGGAATAGGGGCGGCAATGGCCGGAGGCAAAAGAGGATCCGGCTCGCCGCGTGAGCGCCAACACGCCGATTGGTACCCTACGCCTGCCAATGTCACGCAGGTGCTTCTGGAGCGCGTTTCGTTCGAGGGGGCAATTTCTGAGCCATGCTGCGGCGACGGTTCTCTTGCGACCGTAATGGAAGCTCACGGTTATGACGTGATTGGCACGGACCTCTATGACCGTGGCTACGGTGTCGGCCATGGCAAAGCATTCGATATTTTAAAGATGAAAGAGCTCCCTGCTCCAAACGTCGTGACGAATCCTCCTTTCAATATTGCGGGCGAGATCATAGAGCACATCATGGCCATGCAACCGGAAAAGATGGCGCTGTTGCTAAAAGCATCATTCTGGCATGCAAAGACTCGTCAGCGCCTGTTTCAGATGTACCCTCCGGCCAAGATCATTGCGCTTACCTGGAGGCCCGACTTCCTTCATCTAAAGCGCCCGACCATGGAAGTTATGTGGTGCGTCTGGGAGAAGGGCAGCAATGTCACCGAATACATGCTTGCTTCCAAGCCGAAGAAGGATAAATCGAATCCCTCACCGTCTCGAGTCATTCCGAACGTCGAGCTAGTTGCGGCATGAAATGACGTGAGTCCTTTGATATCGTGTTGACATGTCCTTTGGCCGGGACGAGCATTTTAGGACACACGACATCGCATCTGGAGAGATTCACAATGGCCACTGACGGAACACTCGTATTCGTGCTAAATGGCCCGCCACGCGCGGGCAAGGATACGGGATCCGAAATACTCCTTGATGTCTTTAAGGGGGCTGAAGTTTATCCATTCTTTCGCCCCATCAAGGAAATGCTTCACGCTGAGCTTGGCCTGAATGTGCCGCATGACTTTTACGAAGATGTGAAGGATCAGCCATGCGAGGAGTTCAACGGCATGACCCCTCGCCGCGCATACATCGACAAGGGTGAGCGCCTGCAGGCTGAGTTTGGCCAGTCCGTTCTTATCGACACTTATTTTGAGTCGATAGCGAACTGCACAGCTCCGGTGCTTGTCACCACTTGTGGGAATGATGGCGAGGCTTGCGAGATCTCGAACATCTTTGGGAATGATAACGTTCTCGTGATCCGTATACACAAGGATGGATGTGACTTCTCAAACGATTCCAGGAGCTGGGTAACCAGCCAGCACTTGAACCTGCGTGATGTTAAGAACGTGCATGGTCGGCAGCGGGAGTATCAATCCGAGATCGCTGCCGTAGCACGTCAGTGGGCCGAGGCCCGTCGTGTAGCAACCGACTACGCGGCCTGAAGTGTAATGGCTTCGGGAGTTTCGCACTGAAACTTCAGTTTGATCCCTCCTAAGGCCTGCCCGCTAGCCTTGAAGACGTTGATTGCCGCCAGTTCACAGGCGATCAGCAACTCGACTTCCCGGCGGTGAACGTAGCGGTGCTCGATGTAGAGCACCTGCTTCTGTCCGTCGAAGTTGTTCTCGATCATCCATTTATAGATGTCGGTTCCCTTCTTCGGCCACGTAAGCCAAGCACTTCCGATCATCCCGTGTACACCAATCGGAACCTGGCTGTCGGGGTCGTTGATAATGAATATCGGCTCTGGGTGTGCCTTCAGCCATCGCTCTCCGGCTTCATTAGCAGCCGCGCGCGCCTTCGTCATCATTGCCGAGAACATCTTGTCGGCGACATCGCCCAGCCCGGCCTTCTCGCGCGCTTTTTTCTCTTCGAGTTCCTCGATGAGTGCGGATGCTTCGTCCCGGGTGAGACCTTTACCCCGGTAATCTCGGCGATCGAGCTTCTGCAGTAGAAATAGCTGACGACGAGTAGCACCTAACCTTCCCGTGTCGCTCAGACCAACGTTCCAGTACTTTCCGTATCGTCCATGAGCCATCGGCAACTCCTCTATGCTGCCGAAGCTATAGGCGATGAGCCGTCAGCGTGTCAACAAGCGAGGATTCGTTGCTGTAAGAACTTTGTTTCGGTCTTTAGGCAGATAGTGAACGATTGCTTCCACGTCAGTCATCTCGTCATCGATAATGCGAGAGATCTTCTCCCAGTCTCCGCCACCTAGATCCGCTCCGATCATCGGGAGCCACACCTTGCTGAATCCGTTGGCCACAGATGTCCCTGGAACGCCGTCTACTCCAGCGCGATTGACTGAAGCTAAGCATTCTCTGAGCGCGTCGTATGACAAATGCAACTTACCGTCGTTGCCGTAAGTCGGCTGAGTGATACAGTTTCCAACGACCCGGGTCCCGGACTGCGCCCAGACTATAGATCCCAGCATGAGTCCTGTCGTGCGGTATGCGTCCTCGTAGGCTTGATGGGCCTCTGGATGGTGCTGTCTTATAGCGAACGCAAAGCCCTTACCGAATTTACCTCGGGTGTTGCAGCCATGGATGATGACTTGTGCTTTGGACGTGAAGATATCACCTTCGCAATAAGACGGCACTCAACTCTCCATCATTCGAGGATTAATGCAATTCGATTTTGTTCGGTATCGCCGGCGACCTTGCGCGCCGCCTCAAGGAGATCCGCGATATTGGCACTTACACCGTCAAGGCGGTAGAAACGAGGCCCTTGGACCTCAACTTTACGGCCGGCTTCTCTGAGAAGGTTGATAATATCGGGGAGAGACATCGCACGAACCTCTTTGCCCGCTCGGTTCGCTTCAATCATCAGTGCTTTTGCAGTTCCGTGCACTCCGAATGTCGTAGCCGCGATGCTTCTTGGAGGATTCGATGTGGATCGAGGCGGGTCTTTTCGGATCTTCTTTGCGACCCTGGTACCTGGTGCCAAGCACTCGTCCGGAACCTTGATTTTTACAGTTCCGTCTTCGACCCAGATCGAGGCTGTCGACTGATCCATCTTGACCTCCCGAAGGCCAAGTGTTGAAGTCGCGGCTTCAAAAGCGTGCCGAGGGTTGTTTTTTCCCTTAGCCCCGGGGAACTTAATCCGGCCCTGTTCTTCGGGTGCTATGACGATAACGCCATCGACGCATCGCGCATTTACGCGCATTCCTTCCTTGATGTTGGCCTTTTTCGCCACACTTTCTGGAATGGAGACGCGTCCATACCATCTATTGCCATCTCCCCTGGCCGTTATGGCCAACGAACCCTGTTCCGCCATGGTTTTCCCCGGTTTTTATAGTTCCTTTCTTCAAGTGAAGTTCGAATAAAAAGAAATGGCAAGGACTCATGGTGAAAAATGTCACCACGAGTAGGATTGGTTTGACCCGTTCTTCGTCCGCCATGAGAATGAATCCTATGAAAACAGGAGCGGCAGATGAGACAGGAAATTTATGATCTTATCGATGCAGTCCGCGGCCTAGGCCTCGAACTGACGGACAGAGACCCCCCGAAATGCGTGCGCATCAAGGGTGACACCTCTGATTTCTGGCAGCGCCTAGAGAGGGTTCAAAGGGCCCTTGAAGAGGTAGATAGCAGCGGTTCTCTTAATGACGGTGCTGATGCTCCAGAGCCTAGGAACGATCCAGAAAAACTTCGAGCGGCGCTTGATGGCGTTATGCGTCTATTTCAGCTTCAAGGCGGAAATCTTCAGGAAGCAATTGATATCGTCCGAGAGAAGATGGGAGTCGAAGAAGGAGAAAAGAAGCGAAAAGGGTATGTGACACTTCCTTTCTTTGCTCCAGATCGCATAAGAAAAAAGTCCCGCTATCGTCCGCGTTTGAAGCTTCTTCCGGAGCGTCCAGAGGATGTCACCTTCGATGATCTGAGAAAGATGGCGTTCGAAGTCTCGGTGACTGAAGCTCTAGTTGGCAGCACGTATCGGCGACCAAAAGAGCAAGATAAGGATGACGGCAACATTCCCCCTAGCCCCAAGCCCTCTCCCCGCTGATCAGGCGGCAGGACGTTCGACGCTCAGGATCGGTCGAAGAACCGCCTGTGTGTCGCGCAGCCATTTCGTCAGCTTCATCTTGTGAATACGAACCGTGACATCATCGAGCTTTTCAGCCGCGCCGATCTCTTCTGCCAGATCCAATGCCTTACGGGCGTTGATCCCCCGAGCGCGGCCGAGTTCGAACAGAATACTGTCGCAATAAGAGACGTGCAGCACCTCGATCCGACCTTGCGCTTCTAGCGCGGTCAGTACCTTTAGACTTTCGTTTTCGGTGTAGGGAGCAAACCCGTAGGAGCCGTTCAGGTCGTTGAGGACGACATAGTATTCTGCCGTTGGCCCGAGAACGTTGCGAGCTTCTTCGATCGCCGACACGGCCGAACGCAAGGCTTCATCATCCGGGGACGCGACCGCCACAAACCGAAATTCGATCTGATCCTCAGCGGCTAGCGTTGTAATCATGTTCATCCTAATCCAGGACAGGAGCGGGGTAGTGACGTTCGCTCCCAGGTCGGTCAGAGAATCTCCCTGCATCCACTCTTTGTAGACTGCGTTGTAGAACTTTTCCGCGGCATGACGGTCTCGGGCGATTTCCTCGAAGTCGACGTTCGCTGGGATGGACTTATGGACATTCCCGTCGCCGACGAGCGTAGACAGACGCTTCTGGTGGTCGATTTCGATCACGCGGAGCGGGTACTGCGCCTTTTCGAAGACAAGGGCTTTGATCATCGAGATCATGGATTTGCCCACGCCACCCTTGTTGCCGCCGATGATCGTGCAGGTCTTCTTGCCGATAGACATACTTGTTTGCTCCGTAGACGCTGGAATTCAATGCGCTGTTGTTGGTAACAGATTTGCACTTGAATCCTTTGTAGGTCAAGAACGAATGTTGACGAATCCTTCTGATGTGAGGGCCAAGAGGGATTGCCCATTCGTGTCGATCAATGCAGATCGCCCTAGATTGTCTGATGACGACGCTGCGGGCTCGAGACTAATCGCTCGCGCGGTTTGCCTCTGCTGAATCCTACGGGCTAGAATCATCTTCTCGGAGGTGAGAATGCGCAAACATGATTTTGGAACCTGTCAGGTGTTCGTGGATAGCGATGTTATCGATGTCTACTTCGCGCGCGGTCATGATGAGATCAAGGATCTCGTTAAGACGCGCTGGAAGGCGCGATGGGAGGCCGAACGCTTTTGTTTTCGCATTAGAAGACGGTTCGTCCAGGATGATGAGAACGAAATTATTAGCGCGATCGAGGCTGAGCTCTTCAAAGCGGCACCGCCTCAATGGAAGTCGATCGTGGAGAAATTTGGCTCGACCGTCTGCGCTTCTAAGAGGTACGAGCTTAAGATCGGAGCTGGTGGTCTAAGGGTTATGCTCCCGGGTGGACACTCTCTCCACTATTACATTGCCAAGCTTCTGGGCGTAAAGCAGAAGAGTGACACTTGGGAGCTGCCTGCGAAGGTGATCAAAGGCAGTGAGATGCGCACCATTCTCGAGCGGGTGGTGAAGGAGGACTGGAAGGTTTTCAACGAGGAAGTGGAGCCCTATGAGGGGCGAACGATTACGGGCACGGCTCTCATGGAGCCGAGGCTCGCGGACGCTTACGGCATCAAGGTCGGAGAGATCATCTTTGCTAACTATTCCTTCCTTCGTGTGGCAGATCCTCAGGTCGTAAACCCCGATATTGTTCGTAGGCAAGTCAGGGCATGGCCATTCATTGTGAACTCCAGGAAGGATGAGCCTGAGCCTTCGTACACGGATCTTCCGGAGGGAGTAGGCGTTACACTGCAGCTTGCCTATCCACCCGCCTCTATCGGCTACGCTGCCGTGAAGAAGTGTATGGCTTTGCCGGAGGCTGATCGTCCCCCTGCCCTCGATGACCCTCATGCGCAGTTTAAATGGAAATTCCGCAACGCTTGATTATTCGGTTGGACGCTTGTCCCGCGGACAGGTTTTCAACCGGAAAACCGGATAACGAAACAAGCAGCCAACCTGTTTGGAAAGCCCTAGTACGGAATCATGAAATCGTCGGTTTCTCCCCATTCTGCTGAAGCGTCGTTGGTATGCTCGGCCGCGGCAGAATAGTCCCCCAGGGTGTCCTCAGGCACAGTTTCTGGGTCTTTCATGCCAATATCTGCCATCGTTGAAGCAATTTTAGCCTGTGACCACCCGAGCTTTTTCCAAAGGGTTTCGATAGCCAAGCGCGATTCGATTTCGCCGAGGTTGACCTTGTATTCTCCAGCCTTCGTATCGTTCTCGTCCTTCTTGATTCCACTAGGGAGCATCACAGGAAGGGTCTTTTCTTTTCTATCCGCCCTGAGTGATTCGAACGCTTCCGCCGGCGTATTCATAAGGATGAACTCGGCCACTTCCTCTGCATGTCTTTGCTCGTCAGATCTTCGGGCATCGAGGGTCCCGAGTTCGTCTTCGATCTTGTCGGACTTGCGACCCCTCGCCATGGTTGGCGGTAGCGGCTTCGAGGTTCTCTTGATCGATTTCAGCTTTTTGCCAAGATGCTCACGAAAAGCGTTACGTAACGCTTCTTCTGGGTTTGCGATGTCAGCGCGTACGAAGGAATAGCCTTCCTCGCCTTCTTCATCGACCCAGTTATAAGCGGCAATGCCCCATGCGGCGCGGCTGCTGATCTTTCCGGTTTCCCAGTCAAATCCATCGCTCTTCATGTGTTTGGCCACGACCTTTGCGCTTGAATAGAGGTCGTCACAGATCGCCAGAGCCAGCTCTACGTCCAAGATCCCGTGACAACGGCGCATGATCTCGAACGTCGAAGTCTCGGCTTTCCCTCGACGCAGCAGGTCTTCAATGGTGATGAGATCATCCACAATGACTTCTTCTGGGATGACCGAAGAGAGACTAAACCAGATCGGTGCCATGCCTTCGCGGTAAACCGGGCGGACGCGGCCAAGAAACTGGAGTAGCTCTTCCTCGCGGTACTGCTTCTGGATCATGCGCCCCCACGTTCCAGGATACATTGGCACAGGCATAAGAAGGTCATGACCAGACCTCATCTTCACCTTCTGCACGCCTGTTGGAACCATCAATGGCTGGCCTAGCTTGTTTAGCCCGGTGCCAGACTCATCATATGGCTTCTCAGGCTCATCATCGTCGTAAGTGAGTGCCGCAACGAGACCGTCAATTGTGCGGATGGGCAGCTCCATTCGGCCAACAGAGATGGCGGCTGCGTGCCACTTTGCAAAGTCGAGGCCACGCATAGCGCCGAAGTGGCACCAGTCTACGTTATGTGGGCCTTCCCACTGCGTGTTGACCGCCCGTCGGGCGATAATCGACCCGCCAGCCACAACTCGGCTCCAGCCATAGAGGGCTGACACCGTACAGATGGCCTTGCGAACGTTCGCCAGTAGCTTACCCGACTCCACCTTCTCCTTCGGCGTTGCGTTCGGTTTCGCTACGACGGATGCGTTCGAGTAAGTTCTGTCCACAACGCTGACGATGCGAACGTTCAAAGCCGCGGGGATGTCATGCACCTTTACTTCCTTGCCCTTCCAGATCTTTGAGATCATGTCAGGAGCTGCAGATGCATCGAGCAGCAGAAGTGGACGATCAACCCAGTTGGGTGTTGTGCGCCACGAAATGCGAATGTGTTGGGTTGGCACACCCTTCTCATCGAGATCTTCAACGAGTTGAATGCGATGGTCATACTTACCCTTCGCTGCCGTTGGTGGCGGGGTCTTGCCCTGGTCTTCCATCATCTGTCTCAAGGGGCGTTCCTTGATCAGGATCTCAAGCCGCTCCTCGATGATTTTCCAGAATCTCCATTCCTCGCGCACGGACTTACCAGTCGGCTGGGAACAGATTTCCATCAGGTCCTCAAGCGAGATATCTGGATCAATGGTAGCATCGCGCTCCATAGAGGCACCGCAGGTGCGGATTGCAGACTTAACCCAGCGCAGAACCAACGGCTCGCCTGTTTCAGAGTCATACCCTTTGTTGTTATCCAGCATGTACTCGGCCAGATCGACCTTTTCTTTCTGCTGAAAGGCAAGGTTAATCAGACCGACAGCGGCCATGCGTTCCGCATGGAACTCGTTCGGATCCAGTCCAAGCTCGCGCTCTTTTTTCGTAAGCCTTGGCGGCTTACGAGGAGAAACGAACACGTCGCGCTCGAAGGTGTTGGTGTGAAGGAACAGATGATGAATTCGTTCGTCCGCCACTACCGCGCGGACATGCTGTAATTCTTCGGGAATATTGAGCGCAAGGAAGGCATGCGGCAGGAATACCACATGACTTTTCTGGATGTTGTCTTTCTGGTCAATCGCCGGGCATTTCACGTATTCCCCGGTTTTCTCGTTGATGTGGTGCTGATGATAGAAGGGGCAGAACTTCTCCGGCTTCGTTACGTTGCCGTCTTTGTCCTTTTCTTCAGGTGTGTGGCACAGTGTGGAGGTGCCGATGCCTGCTGACATGGCAAGCTCGACCTTTTCCTTCATCTTGCATCCAGCACGAAGCTTGCCCTGATAGAGCATCGTCTCGACACCAGCTTTTTTGGCATTGCTGCGAATATCGTGAAGCTTTTCCTCGAGGTCGTCCTCGTGCATGAGGCCAGCTTCAAGCGCCTGCTTTTTTAGTTGGTCGTCCGGCAGTGTCGGGTCGAGGTTGTAGATATCAGCCTTTTCTTTAAGCTCCTCGATGTTGGTGTAGGTCGGCATAAGCACGAGGATGGGGTTTCGTCCTTCGGAAACAATCTCCCCGCCTGGTCCCTTGATGATATAGTCCTGCTTGGTTCGCGGATCCTCTGAAATGAACCTCATCCCGCGGGAAGTCTTTCCAGCCCCGGTAGGAGCTTTGAGGATGTGAACGCGCGTCTCCGTCCGGAGTGGGTCGTAGACCTCATCCCAGAACTCTCCAAAGGCCTTCATGAGGCCCGTGCTGACAGCATTGGCGATATTCGTCCGGTCTTCCTCGATCGCGCGCTCCTTGCGACGCGCCTCGATCTCCTCAGGTGTTGCCTCAAGGATCTCGATACGCAGCGGCCGACGCTGGTTTGGTGCGTTTGGGTCGAACGATGCCTTGGTTGTATCAACAAACGGCGGCAGGAAGTCCAGGCTATCGCCGTCGGGCTTGCGAGGCTGCGGTGGCAGATAGGCACGCGACGTGGTTGCTTTAATATGGCGGCCTGTATCGTCCGTTTTTGGGATGTTGGGGCGCACCTTGCCAGACTTGATGTTTTGAGCGACGCGCTTCACGCGATCTCGCGCTTCTCGGACGAGAGATTTCCCCTTCCACTTGCCGCTCATTTCGGCGGTCGCAGCAAAACGTTGGACCACGATGTCGGTCAACTTTACTACGCCCTGCTCGCTGACACTGCCGTCCGAGATCACGATACCCGGATTGGCCGTAACCACACGGAAGGTGAGATCTCGCAGGTAAGCTTCGCGTCCGTCGGTAACCAGTCCTTCCTCGTTCTCTGTCCATGAGGTGGCGGCGCCGGAAGGACGGATGCGCGGAACGTGAATATCCTTGCTTTCGTCCCACTCCCAGCTTACGGCAAACGCTTCGAGCGACTGAGACTTGTTGAACTGGCGTAAAGCATCTACTTCATCGAGGAAGTTTCCCACCTGCTCGGACGAAATCACTGGGCAGGCATCGGGGCCGACAGTGTCAGGTGTGTCCTGCAGCCAGTTGAAGTAGCGCCCTGTCTTGTGGTGCTTTCCGTAAAACGTCATTGCCTGCCCGGACGAGATAATTTCAAGTCCCTGGTCCAGCTTGTCCGGGTTCTGCGCGTGATCGATCTTCGCGAATTTCGGGGATCGGCCGGAGATGGGATCCTCTGGCGACTGCCGATAGACCAACGCGATCTTGGGCCAGCGTCCTACACGGCGCAGAGGGGTCTGTCCGAAGTGCTTGACGGCCAACTCCTGGATCTGAGCGCTGAGATCTTCTTCAACAACGTCAACGTCGATGACGACGGCATTGCCCGAAGCAGGCCCAAGAACGACGGCGACGTTCAAGCTGGAGCACTGCTCCATCCAGCGTTTGAGATCCCTCAGTGGGGGTTTCTTGTTCGCGAGGTCATAGCGGTCGGACCATTTGATCATCTCGCCATCAACCTTACCGGGCCTACGATTGCCATCCAATTCCTGAGGGAAGATGCTCCAACCAGCCTTGACCATGTTCAAGGCAACGGCACCGAAGATCGATTCCATCGGCTTGTACATCAGGTCCACGAATTCGCCGCTGGCCTGAAGTTCATCCGCAGTCAGACTCTTGCCTCCAAATAGGGATGCGATGTCGTCAATCAGGTTGGTGTCTTCGGAACTACTCAAGGATTCGAACTCCATTATCGTCGGGCAAAATGCATCGTGAATCCTTATAATGTCAACAAAATAAGGACTGAAGGCTTGCGTTTTTTCACCGATTTCAAGATGATGCCTGACCATGATGCTTCTGGAAAGAAAACATGTCGCTTGACAAGGATTCAATTGAGACTGAAGAGCATCCGTCGGCTTGTCGGCCGCCGGCTGTTTCCGAGCGCCTGTGGAACCTTATCGATCCTAGCCTTCAGAGATCTTTTATCCGCAAAGCGGCTCTTGCTCTGCGTAAAGGCGTTCATCCGGAAGACACAATGCGCAAGCTCCTGAAAGAGCAGCACGGGTGGTCGGATATGGAACTGGATGATGCGATGGCTTCCTCCGTTCCAGAAGAGGTTGCGGAAGAAGTCGCCGATTCTGCCGATGTATCGGAGGTCAATGAAGATCCTGAGGATCTTCAGCCTCGCCCGCCAGTGTGGGCGTTTGGAACCAACGGATATGACCGATCGGGTATTCCGGTATCACTGCTTGGCGAGATACTCCTCTACCAATGCGGTTACGATGCTCCGACTGCGTCCGAGATGGAGTGGCTTATCCTTCGTGCAGTATCGCGCGACCCTTCCTTTGTTATGAGCGATATCGAGAACTTGCGCCTGCTTGGCTGTGCCCTTCCTTCTGACGTGGTGTCTGCCGTCAGGAATGCAGTGTTGTTCGAATGCCGATGTGTGATTGATGACGTTCGTAGAAGGCGGGATCGGGGGGACCTAACTGCACTTACTTGGATAGATCCCGATGAGCTAGTTTTCTAATGTCTTTTTGAGCCGACCGTGGGAACATTCAAAGAAAAGGATTGAATCCATGAAAACAAACATTTCTCTCACCTGCACGGTTTTTGCTCTGTTGCTTTCTGGATGCTCGTCCGTAAGCGTTATGCCTCCAGTCGACATTCCTGTTTCGTCACCTCCACAGCAGAGCGATAGCGGAAACTGGAGACCTTATCGTTCGGGGCCAATGCAATCGTCTTCCACTGGTGTAAACTCCAGATCTGGAGCTTGGGCGGCGAGACCGACGGCTACTGTTACTCGCAAACCGCTTCCGGATATTTCTAATAATTCGCTGGAGGCTGGGCAGCAGGTCGAACCCTCAGTCTCTCGTACTCGGCGCGGCAATAATGAATGGTCGACATATAGGGGCAAGCAGGGACACGCTCGCGCGCAGCGCTCGGACGCGGCTTTTGGCGATGGTGTCGATTCTCCATGGGCAAAGGAATACGTGCCTGACTCACATCACACCGAGTTCGGCATTTTTGCGAGACGAGCGGCCGCTGATGGACAGGCTAGAATGGTTATGCCGACAGGTGAGGTCTATTCGGCTTCGGTCGTCAGGCGAAACGGCCCCTGTGTTTCTCTTGAGATTGGTGTCACAGCGGACGGAGATCTGCCGTTGATCGCGAGAGGATCTGTCGAAGTCTGTCGATGATTGCTTTGCCCCGGGCTAGTATCACCCTTTGTAGTCGGGGCACGAATGGAAATCATCCAGGATGACATCGTCGGAACTGTTAGGACATTCCGTGATAGTTGGCGGAATCGTAGAGCCTTGTGTCTTCTGATTGGCAGTGGCAATGGCCCGACCGGGGAAAGCGTCCGTCTAGTTGGATGCCCTCGAAGAGGCGGCGGATTCACGGTCTACTACGTGAAGAGCTACGACCCCGGTCACGGCAATGCGCGGGCAGCCTATGAATTTCTCATTAGATCCTACGGAGACGGAATTCATGTGAAAGAGGTTCGCTCTGATGAAGGTATAGGCTTTCATCTGAGAATGGCTGACCTCGGGCTGATTGCGTCTATGGATGTTGATTTATACGAAGGCACTTCCAATCGACCTTAGCAGGTCGGAGGACATGGCACGTGGCCAATGATCCTCCAAACCTACGGCTTAGGCGGCCATTTCATCCTGTTCATGGAGGATCATGGCATCGACGATGCTTAGGACACCGCGGCGCTTACCTCCGAACACGTTGATTTGGGATGTGCCATAGACATCAACGAATTTGTCGTCCGTTGTTGCGAGAGCATCACCCAGTGGTGTTCCGACCCCAAACCAGAGCATTGCTTCAGTCTCGCCGTGTTCTCCAGCGAGGATGAGCTTCACGTGTCGGTCTTTCAAAATCTTCACGCTCTTTACCCATCCACCATAGACCGCGATCATCGGTTCCGGGTTGTCCTTCTGGTCGAAAGGCGCCATCCGACCAAATGCGTCAACCATAGCAGGAGTCAGTTCTCCGCATTTCAGAGCAACGTCGATTTGCACTGGTGGCTGAACGAAACCTCTTGCCCGCTCGCAAAGAAATGCGCGTAGGTCTGCGATGCGATCCTGCGTTACGGTTAAGCCTGCTGCCATCGTGTGGCCACCACCTTTGACGAGTATCCCGGCCTTGAATGCAGCGATCACGGCCGATCCGATGTCAAATCCCTCGACGGAGCGGCAGGAGGACTTGCCATCCTGACCGATTATTACGGCTGGTCGGTTGAGTCTGTCCTTTACGCGAGAAGCCACCAGACCGACTACGCCAGGATGCCAATTCTCGTCGCCTATAACCGCGACAGGGTCGTCCTTGAACTCCTCGAGGCGCTCGACGGCTTCCTCGACGGCTGCTCGTTCGATAGCCTTGCGTTCCTCGTTGGTTTCGACGAGGAGCTGCGCGAGTTCGTCCGCTTCTTTGAGGTCGTCAGTAGCAAGAAGAAGCGTTCCAGTTCTCGTGTTACCAATTCGACCTGCGGCATTGATGCAGGGGCCAAACTTAAAGCCACAGTTATAGGCTGTATACCCTACCTCTCCGTTGGCGACATTGAGCGCGCGGAGGCCGGGCACATCCGCCATGCGAGGTAGTCCTAGAGCGACGTATGCGCGGTTCAAGCCAACAAGCGGAACGACATCAGCGATCGTACCGAGAGCAACAATGCCAAGCCATCGTTTAAGATCTGGCTCTTTTACATCCTTGAAGAAGCCCCGCTGCCGCATTTCACGGTTTACCCCGACAAGGAACAGGAACGCGAGGCCTGCTGTGCAGAGGTAGTCGAAGGCGCGATCTTCGTCAGGGCGTTTAGGGTTGACCAGCGTTGCTGGGATGCCGATTTCTCCCGGGCACGGCACTAGGTATCCTGCCTCCGGATTGCCATTCTCGGTATCGCGTCGCATTTCATCGGGGTCATGGTGATCGATTACTACGCTCTCCAGTCCAAGAGCTTGCGCGGTGGCAAGAGGTTCGTGAGCTGTGGTCCCGGCATCGAGGAAAATAATAAACTCGATCCCAACTTCGTTTTTGAGCTTGGTGATAGCCGGAGAATTCAAGCCGTAACCTTCGGTCATGCGATCAGGAATGTAGTAGACGGCATCCAAACCAATCGCACGGATCCATCGGAGGACCAGCGCTGCCGAGGTGGCACCGTCAACATCGTAGTCACTGTACACGGCGATGTTCTTACCCGCCTGGATCGCATCGCAAAACTTTTCAACGGCCTCATCCATTCCTTTGAACCGGGACGGATCGGGCATCTCAGCCTTAATCGAAGGGGAAAAGTATCGCTCCAGCTCGAAGCCGCGAGACGCGGCGATGCTCGCTGCAAGAGGATGAATGCCGACAGGAGTATCAGTCACCACTGCCCGATCCCGAACTGCCCACTCTCGGCCTCGTACAGATACAGTGTTGCAGAATTCGACGTTATGGGTGTTAGGCATTTTTAGGTCTCGCGTTTATAGATGTGGTACCAATCCTTGGTACATTTGTCAACAAATTGGCCGAGTCTTAAGCTTCCGATTTCTTACGCATTCCGCAGCTTCCTTCATGTGACGCTCCATTACGCTTTCACATGTAACGGCTCCAATCCCTAAACGCGATCCACCTCGTGATAGACTCATAAGATAAGAAGTCGAATGGGTCCAAACCCGCAGAAACACGCGGATTTTGGTGGCGGTGACCTTCTCGCCGTGCAGAGCTATCAGTTCGCGAAGTATTCCTTTCTTCAGCGGTGGTCGTCTGCCGCGCACGGGAAACAATTCTGGATGCGCAGTGCGCAGGATTTTGCCTACCTCGCGGTAGATCCTGAATTTTTCGGAGGTTCTGAGCTGTTTCATGGTCAACGCTCGTCCGGCGGAATAAGGCTCTTGCCGCCACCTTTGCGTCGATAGACTTTGGGCTTTCCTGGAGGTTGTGAAAACTCGCGGGTTTCAGATCGTGCTGCAGGGGTTGCAGACCTTTCTGACTGAGGATCCGGCTGATCCTCACCGATCCACAGAATGGTGGGCGCTCGATTAGGATTGATCTCGAGCAGATACGGTGACGGGGACTGGGACTTTCCATATCTCTGTCTCGAGTAGCAGAGATCTACCGAACCTCGTGTGCGGGTCAGAGCAACGTAGAACAGGCGCCGTTCTTCCTCCTTGTCGTCAGATTTCGCATGGGGCATCAGGGATGCTTCACATCCGCACACGATCACATGTTTCCATTCGAGACCTTTAGAGGCATGAATGGTAGAAACGTCGACTCCGTCAGGCCCTGAGATGTTAGCCTGAGCAGACATCTGCTCTATGTGTGACGAGAATTCGATTGCAGAGCCAAATGACTTCGCCATTTCAGCGGCGGCGTAACAGGCATCCGACCATGAAGCCGCTCGTTCCGCGGTGGAACCTGCAGGTGGCTGATCGCCGACGAGACGAGCAACTGCGTTTGCCGCTTCTGTGGGAGTAGAACCCTTCATGGTTTCAACGAGGTCTACCCCACCCCTAAAACGGAACGCGGTACGTGGGTTTCCACGCTCAATTGCGACGAGCAGATCTGCGACCGCCTTGATTTCAGGAAGCTCCCAGAACCCCGTTGCCCCCTTTAGCTTGAAGGGAATACCTGCGGCCTCGAGCTCTTGCTGCAGTGTTGGAGTCACCGATGATGTTCTAAAAAGTACGGCGATATCAGCAAGATCAGCGCCTGCCGCCCTCATTTTCGAGATCGCCTTGGCAATCCACGTTGCCTCTTCACGCTCGGTCTTGAAGCCACGGATACGAATGGCGACATTCTGTCTGTGCTCTCGTGCGGGGACGAGCTTCTTTGGCACGCGTTGTCGGTTGTTTGAAATCAGAGCGTTGGCCGCCATCAAGATGGCGGGATCGCATCGGTAGTTTACCGCCAGAACATACCCTTTCGCGCCTTGGAAATATTCTTTGAAAGCTACTGTGTAATGGACACGGCTCCCTCGCCAGGCATAGAGGGATTGGTCATCGTCGGCGACCGCCCAAACCGTTGATCCGCATGACGCTGCGGCTTGAAGAAGCTCGACCTGCGACCTGTTCACGTCCTGAAATTCATCCACGAGGATATGAGGAAGCCGCTCTGCCATAAACTCTTGAACAGCAGTCGATGCCCCTATCAAATGCGTCGCTCTTGAAACAAGGTCCGCGAAATCGAGGTCTCCCTTGCGTTCGAGTTCTTCTTGATAGGCGCGATAATGCCCGGCGGCATTTCGTAATACGACGTTGTTCTTTCGAGCTGCTTCTGCGTCCGCCTCGTCCGGAGACATTAGCGAGTCCTTCCAGCGGCCGATGATGTCAGCAAGATCCCCATCGTCGGAATCCCATACGATACCAAGGCTCGCCAGGAGGATTTTCTGAGCAGCAGGGTCAATTACCTTGAAGCTCTTGCGCAGGGCGGCTTCCTCGTTGAACTTACGGAGCAATCGTAGGCAAAGAGAATGGAATGTACCGATCCATGCGCCCGGCCCAGTGTTCTTCGACAGCTTAACCTTCAGCTCTTCGGCCGCTTCCTTGGTGAAGGTGACCACCATAATGGATTCTGAGGGAACCCCTCGCGCACGCAGATATGAGTGTCGTGCGGTAAGGGTCAAGGTCTTGCCAGTGCCTGGGCCAGCTAGAACGATGGCATGGCCGCGGGGATGCGCCGCTGCTTTCTTCTGCTCATCATTCAACGCCATGCTTCAAAGCTCCATCTCGGTACGAATTCCATTGATGGTGATTGGCGAATCCTACCCTGTCAATAAATTATGCAGGTCTCGGAATACTAACAGTTCGATCCCTGTAACAGCAAAAGCCCCGCGTCGCGGAATTCCAGCCGGGACTCGGGGCTTTTGCTGTTACTCATCTCACGTTGAAGCGGAGTACATGGGACCTGCCAGTTCTTTGACGATCTGCTCGATGATGCCACGCTCGGCATCGGACGCGTTCTTCGCACCGCGCTCCATGGCCTTCGCCACGCGTCGTTCGATTTCCTTCTTCGCGGAACCGTGTTTGAAGCGCTCGGCAAGAACTTGACGGGCTTTAACTGGTCCCATGATGTCGTAAAGCCTCGAACGAATTGCTGTATCTTCAGCGCTCGTTGAGAGTGCCCAGATCTCCGTAGGGCCGAGCGTGTTATAGAGCAGGTGCTCGTGCTTACCCTCTTTAAGTGAGAGGACAGCAAGGAATGGCGCTCCTTTCGGACCTGGGCCTGTAAGGCGGTGCTGGATGATATCACGAGCCGTTGGAGACAAATGGAACATCTCAGCGGCTTCATCTGCTGCGCGATCCTGTGCGCCGAGGATCCAAATGCCTGTAGCCAGATCCACCATATCCTCATCGAAGTCCTTGAGGAGCTGAGATGCCAGCGCGATATGCACGCCCCATTTGCGGCCTTCGCGCATATCAATCATGACCTGCTGGCGAACAGCAGGTGCGCTCGATGTACGGTGGAACTCGTCATATACGATGCGCTTGCGTGTCTCCTTGAGACGCTTGATCCTGGGCGTGTGGAACGGGCGATACGTCTCCGGGATGTAAGAGACGATCTCCGGGTTCAGGTAGTAATCGCGAGCGAGGACATAACGCGCCAACATGTACATGAGGGCCGTTTGTTTGTCGGCCGGGCCACCGCCCTTAGGTGCGATTTCATCGAGGTCGAGCGCGACGACGCGGGCATTGCCGATGTCGAATGCGGTTGGACGTTGAAGAATTGCATAGTCCCTGACGCTAACCGAGATCATGCGGGTGCACATATCCACCACGCGCTCGCCAGTCATTGTTTTTGCGTTTCCGTGCACTTCCATAACCTGATCATCACGAAGGATGGCCATCATGTCTTCAAGACGCGGAACAGCATGGCGCTGTGCAAGGATGGCCGAGTGGATGTCATCACGCATGAAAAGCGCGTCCACGATATCCCACCAGACGGTAACGCCCGGCTTCACCTCAATGTTGTACTTTGCGATCGCCCGATCGACGGCCAGATCGATGTTCGGGCTGTATCTCTTCGGTTGCCCCTTACGATGCTTGTCATCGAATTTCTCGTACAGAGCATCAATGGCGGCACCGAGAATACCTACTAGTCCCGGCGGCGGCTTTGTTTCTCCCACTTCCGTTCCCAGTGCCGTCAGAAAGTTCACGAGGAACGACTTTTCCAGCGGCAGCGGATGTCGGCATCCGAGCTGAGTGTCGAACGGGTTGATCGCATAATGATGGCTCATGCGTAGGCGGTGGTAAGCGACCTCATGGCGGCGCTCGACGGGCAACGCTTCTTGAAGAAGAGAAATCATGCCTGACGCTGAAGGACCGATATCGATAATTGAAATGCGCGGAAGTTGCGCACTACCCGACATCGCTGCCGAGGTGGTGCTAAGACAGAGCGCTAAGTTCTTGGTATTCAGGAGAACCGACTTACCTTTTCCTGGCGGCGCGAAGATGAGGTCGATGAAGGTGTCCTGTAGCGATGTGCCCGGCTCATATGGCCACATCTTTTTGTCGGGCGTGATGAATAGGACCGACCCCATTTTCCACGGGGAGGCATCTCGGTTCCATGGAAGCATGGTAACTACTTCCGGCAACGGGACTGCTCCCGCCGGGGCGGTGCTTGCAACATCAAGGCCGATCGCGCTCGACATAATCCCTTGTACCGGGTCACCTAGCAGCATTGTCACGCCGCAGTTACCCCAGTTCTGCACCGCCTGCTGAAGCTTCGCTGCGCGATCTTCGATTAGTTGCAACCCTTTTCCATCGTCGCCTATAGGCGACCATGTTGCGAACGATACTCGCAATTTGGTCACGGTCGTTCCTTCTGCCTGATCTTCGAGCAACGAGGTCAGGGATTGTCGGATCTGGCGATCCTCGCTGTTCGTGATCTGGAAAACCGATGCTAGGAACTTCTTCAGACCCGTTGCTCGGAGACCGTCCCCTTCGATGAGGAACGACACTCTCCATGGGAACTCGTTGAGCTCCATCATCCTTCGCATCAAATGGTCGAATGACTGGGTCTCAAGCGGACCGATCGACATGTCCATTCCCGTAAAGAAACGGGATCCGACCTTCACAACACGCGGATTGATGCGCTCCGCTTCACGGTCGAAGATCTGCTCATCAATCCGCGGCCACAAGAGATGTGAAGCATCGAAGTCATTGATCTCTGGTATCCTCTGGCGAAGAGGATCGCCTGGCAGATGCGCCTTCCAGTCGGACCCAATAAGGTCGGGGTAGACGCTCCATTTGATTACCTTCAGAGCTTCATGGGTGTCGATCATCTGTGCTCTGATGTGGATCGTGTCGAGGTCACTGAGGAAGCTCGAAACGAACGCCGAGTGTTGACTTTTCAGCACTTTCCCCACCTTGAATGGGTCTTGAGCGTCTTGCAGTCGCGGCATCATCTTCGGGACCTGTAGATCCACTTTTGATGCTTCGATTTCTCTTTTCGTCAGGATAGACAGACGCGTCCATAGGACGATGTAAAAACCTTCCCACACGACATGATCCGGAATGTTCTTTTCACGCTCACGGAAAACGTCAGACAAATCCAGACCAAGCTGATCGGCCACGCCTCTCTGGTTCATAATGACATCGGAAACCATCTGTTGTGACAGGTCCGGGTCTCTTGCGAACCAAACCTGTATGGCTCGTCCCTCTTGAGTAAGATAGGGGGCCATCTTGAGCGACATCTCGCTCACGATGTTATTAAGTTCATCGGTGCCCATGACCTGCTTAATGCCATCAACCCTGATGACAGAGGCAAGTGAACCATCTTTCGCTACGAGCACGTTCTCGCCATCAGCGGTCTCCAGATAGCAAAAGGACGAAAGCTCCTTCTTTACCCCTACTCCCCACGCTCCCATGAGGTTCGAAAACATGCTTGTGATGGCCATAGGTTCCCTCGTGACGCTCTTTTGACCTCTATGTTGAGATCGCACGGAGTCCGCGTCAAGGATTCGATGGGAATTGCAGTGGCTTAACTACATTGAATCCTTGCGCGAGGAGTGTCATGGCGTGGGAGGCGTGTGCTCTTCCTTCTCCGTTTGCTGCGGCATCGGTTTTCTACGCTGGAAGAGCCGTCCGCCGACTGGCACCACAGTTGGAGTTGGAGCTGGCGAGCTTGGTGGGCTCGTTTGTTCCGTTGCCTCGGACGCGACCGTAGTTGGTCCTGATGTTGTCGCTCGGGCGCGTCTAAATGGGTTCGTCGCTCCGGGGGCTGATGGCGCGGCTACTGACGGAGCAACACGAGGCATGTCTGCTTCGATTGCCGGAATTCGTGCAAGCTCTTCTTCCAGGAACTGCTGGAGGCAAGTACGCCTCTGGGAGGAGGTGATGTTTGATACGCCATATTCCAAGGCTTCTTTGTCACCGACGAGAATAAGATGCCGCTGAGCTCTCGTCCATTCGGTGTAAACAAGGTTCTTATCGAGCATATTCTTGTGATCCATCGTCATCGGCATCACGACAAGAGGATACTGACTGCCCTGAGATTTATGGCCTGTGATGGCGTAGGCGAGTATAAGCTTTTGCGCTTCTGACAGGTTGAAGGCAACTGTCTCACCGCTATCAAACTCCACCCATACCGCCATACGGTTGTTGTTGTTCGGATCCGGTCCGGCACTAATGATCGTTCCGACATCGCCGTTGCTAACATCGTTTTCGCTGTCGTTCTCAGTCAGCATGACGCGATCGAAGATCCTTGGAATGGGTTCGTCTTTATCCGCGAAACCGCGAGTGAAGCCCTCGATAGGTTTGCCGTGAGGATTGAGCGCCTGGGACAAAGCGGCATTGATTTGCCATGTTCCGGCGTTCCCATTTTTCATAGGGCAGATTACGGCAACGTCCTTCTTTGGATCTAGGTTGAGCGATTTTCTCGCACCACGCGACACGAGCGCGACGATCTTGTCGGTAATCCCGTGGTTCGGGTACTCCATGAAGGCCACGTCTGGACGAAGGGTTCCGTCAAGCTTTGCGGAGCTGAAGTTCCCTTCACGGATCTGCCGGGCATAGTGTGCGATCATAGATTGGCTCGTATTTCTATGAACCTTCTCGAGCCGAGACACAGGTACACGATTGCCGTTGCCAGCAACCGCTCGCATCAGGTCTCCGAAGAAATTTCCGGCTCCGACGCTCTGGAGCTGCGCTTCATCTCCAACAAAAAGAACTCGACCGTCCGGCGGCAGCGCATCGAGCAGGGCTGCCGCCACTTCGACATCAAGCATTGACGACTCGTCGATCACAACGAAGCATCCGGAAGAGAGTGGATTGGAGCGGTTTCTTTCAAACCCTCCCCCACTTTTGCCCTTTGCCTGCAAGAGCTTGTGGACGGTTGTCGCCTTGTACTTGTACTTCGTTGCTTCTTCTTGTCTCCGAGCGGCCTTTCCCGCGGGAGCAGCGAGATGCAACGGCCCCTTTATAATCTTCGTGACGATTTCGGCGATAGCTTCAGTCACCGTCGACTTTCCGGTGCCTGGTCCGCCCGTCAGGACGGCGACAGGCTCGCGTACGGAGCGACGAACGGCCTCGACCTGTGACGGGTCGTTACGAATATGAGCATACTTGTCCTGTGCCAGCACCTGATCCGTGACACTGTCAACGAACTTCCGGTCGATCGTGTCCCGCCTTGCAAGGAGTTCGGAAATCCTCTTCGCAATTCTCCGCTCGGCATCTAGCAGATGCTTCTTCTGGAGCACAACATTCCCCTCCGGATCTTTGCGAACCACGATGTCGGTGTTGGCAGTATCCGACAACACAGGCTTCAACGCTGATCCGGTGATCTCCAGCTTCTTGAAATCATCCTTGAGTGCTGAATAGGGAACGTATGTGTGGCCGTCACCGTCAGCGCGAGATGCAAGGTGGGACAGCACCGCCCTTACGCGCCGCGGATCGTCGAACTTAATGCCAACTGATTTCCCGATTCTATCGACATCGTCAAAAGCAACTCCGGGAATCGTCACGAATTCATAGGGGTTTCTCTTGAGCACAGAAAGGGTTGCGTTCTTGTGGATGTTGAGGATCTCGCGCACGGCAACGGGCGAAACTCCAGCTCCTTCGAGAAGCCGCGTGGCCTCGCGATTGGAGATCCGTCGCGCCCAATCTTTGAAGATACGTTCCTTGAACTGTTCAGGATCTGAAGTCAGCTCGAGCAGGATCTCTGGCTTCTTCTCAGCGTTGAGCGCTGCCGCAGGCCCGTGTTTCTGCACGAACGCTTCTACCCGCTTTCCATCCACCCCATGTTCCGCAAGTGTGAACGTGCCCAGCATCAGTTGCGACACGCCCTTTCGTGTAATCGGGAGAGTCGGGTGAATGCCTTGGTAAGCGTTGAAGATCTGTTCGGACTTGCCTGCGTAGTTATTGTTGCGCCAGCGGCCAACGGCCATGAACCATTCACCAGGCTCGATCAGCGGGTTGAATGTACCGCTGACCTTAACTTCGTCGAGGTTCAATCCGTTCTCGTAACGCGCGAGGGCAAAATTGTTGTTTTTGCCCAGAAAGCGCACGAATGTGGCTGTTATCATTGTCATTTATGCACGGTTCCAAAAGGATACAGACCCGCAGAATTGGGTCATGGACTCATGCTGTCTATCCTACAATGCTTGCAGGCAAGTGACCTCATCCAGTCAATAAAAGATCAGATGCTGGGGCGCAAAAGATCTATCATCAAAGGGTACGTCGGCAGCGAAACGGCAAAACTAGCCATGAGAGCGGGTCCAAATGGACTCCATGTTCCGCCGTTCTCTTCCCTTCCTAGGAAAAGGCATACAGCAAATTGAATGACTGCTGCCGCAACACAGACCGGGGCAATAAGGAAGCACCCCAACCACGCGCCAACACCTGCGGCCATGGCCACATCGCCCCATGCTCTTGTGTCGATGCCACGTATCCACCCCGGCACGGTTGTCATGCTCCAAGCTAGGCCAGCTCCGATGGCGGCACCGATTACTCTGAATTGGATGTCGATCTCAATTGGTGATGCGATGAGTCCGGTAAACAGAAGCACCCAAGTGAGTTCTTCTGGCACCATCGAGTTCTCCCAATCGATCACAGCGATCATGAAGCCTGAGAGAAGCACGAAAGTCGCTGCAAATGCCGCCCAGAAGTCAGTCATGAAAAAAGGCGTAGAAGCGCAAGCAAATCCCAGAAGCAGCTCCATCAGAGGGTAGCGCGCAGGAATTTTTGCGCCGCATGTCAGGCATCTTCCTCTGCACAGAACCCATCCTATTACTGGAATAAGCTCAATGATGCTCAGCTTTCGTCCGCAGCTCTCGCAATAGGAAGGCGGATAGCTGATTGTAGAGAGTATCGACCTGCCCTCGGCGAGAGTTGTCAGCCGATACGCGACGAGACATGAGAAGCTGGCCCATATGGCTCCAAGTACGAACAAGAAGGTGCAGACCAGAGAGGCCGCAACTAGGTCTCCTTCGTAGAAGAAGGATTCGAGGACATACAAAGATTCGAACATTGATCATTCCCTGCGGATTCATGATCATTGTTCTTCTCTTCTAAGGGACTAGCAAGAGTTGGCGCAGGCCTTTCCTTCTGGAAACCTTTTTTCAACGCGACCCCTGGGCCTCTCGTCGGAGTAGATGGGATAAAGACTACACCCGCGTTCGTGAGCGCAGTCTGCACCGCGACAATGGCTCCGATAGTAACGTTATGTTGGTGGCCCTCTATCCTTACCACGATTTGTCGAGACAGGCCTGCTGCCTCGCCGAGTTCGTCTTGCGATAGTCCCGCCAAGACGCGCCCAGCGCGCAAAATGTCCATCATCTCGTCCATCGTGTCCATGCCATATGGATGCCACAGAGGACTCAAATGTCAAATAAGAGGTCGAATCTTACAAAATGCTCTCTTGGTGAGCATGGTGGCCACAGGGTGAGCATTTTGTAAGTATGGATTCGCTAGCATGCCCTTTTGCGAATCAGTTATGTGCTGGCGATTGTGCTCGCGGAGCAGGCGACATCTCTCTCGCCGCGGCGACGGCCCAGCCAGATAGGCTTACGTACCAGACATCAAAATCTGCCAGCACCTCATCGATCGGCGATCTGGTGGCGTAAAACGCTCGCTTCTCCTCGGGGGTCTTGTCCTTAAGAAATAGAACAACCTCCTTTGCCTTCCGATCATAGCAGACTTCCATGAGAGAGGTGAAGTTACGTGCCAGGGTCTGCGTGAGGTTTCGCTCATCTGCGGCGCTCGGTGAACTGTCCTTGAGCATGTCACGCGCCGCCTTTACCGAGGTGTCAACGATCTTCGAGAGGAGCTTGAGCAGTGCCTCTGTGCGTCCCAGGCGAAAGTCGTAGACGTTCACGAGGCGACTGAGGTCACGAGACAAACCGACTACCGTCATCATCAATGACGCGTGATCTGAGATATTCTCGTCGGCGTACATGTCATGATCCCACGAGCTATCGGCGAGGTCGACTGCCGCGGCCACTTCTCTCGCCGCTGCCTCGATGTCAATTTTTCTGTCTGCCGCCCACCTAGCGGCAACATACTCCGCTGCTTCTGTACGAAATGGCCTAATCTCTGCGGAGGACAGCTCATTGGGAGCCTTTCCGTGCACCTTCGATGCGATACTTACCGCGAGCTTGTTGGCCATACCCGCGGTCTCCTTGAGAACGTCACCGATCGATTCAACTGCTGCATCCTCCCCTTTGAGGGCGAATGCTCGGAACAGCGGGGCGTTATGGTTCATGAACTGCTGGATGGCCACCTTTTTCCTAAAAACGGCCTCTTCCCGTTCTCTTCGTTCGGCGCGCTTGCTTCCGTTTAGATTGATCTTGCTCATTTCTTCTCCGTTAACCGCCTCCGACGACGACACGTACTTCCAGGTCTTGGATGTCGCTGTCGTGGCCGCGGCCACTCATGTATTCGGCGTACTGCTCAACGACGTTATCCATCCAGCATTCGCCCTTTTTGAATGATCGTCTCAGAACATCGACTATGGGCAGGAAAAAGAGAACAGGATTTGCGATGTCTACCGATGACACCGTGTGTCCAAGAACCGATCCCTTTGGATCTGGTGCGAGCGAGACTAGGAAACCTCCCTGCTTCCCTGCTGCAACAACAGGAGGCGCCCACCTGAGTGCGGCTACAGTGAGCACTGCAGGCAGTAGGAAATTCGGGCTGACGATGTCCTTCGCGCCGATGTCGATACCGTAAAGCCATGCTCGCTCGCCCTTAAGCACCTTCTGAACGACGCTCTCCGCGACCATCACAATGTTCGGCGACAACACCTTCTGTTTAGGCGGACGGAACTCTGATAGTGCGGAAGCGAGCCGTGTGACTAGATCGGCCCCTGGCTTGGCATTGTGCCTGCGCGCGTCAACCATGTAGTTCAGGATGTCGTTCGCCATAAAATGTTCGCGCACGAAGATCGCACTGGAGCTTCCGGGAGGGACGGGAGCTATGGATGGGCTGGCCAGACCAATCCCCCCTGCCCCTATACCGAAAGCAAGCGGAGAAATTTCAGCGTTGATGCCGCGGGCTACGGCCGACAGGCGCTCGGACGCAGCTAGCACTTCTGCTGGATCTCCGGTGAGCGCAAGCGTAGCAACTCCGTTCTCGGGAGAGAGGATGGCGATAAACCCGAGTGCGATAACCGGAACAACCTGAAAACCATTCCCGAGACCCTGCCCAAGATTGGTCGCGACGGCTTGAATAGGTGCTGAATTTTCCATTCCCTGCTCCGATTACTGTTTTCATGAATCTTTACAGGTGGCGGTTCATGCCGCAACCTTTCTCGAGACACATTTGCACGGGGATACCCATGAGTTCAGCAAACCACCCATTTCTGTCATGGATTGCAACGCTTCAATCGATGCGGGCCGTTAAGTCTGATGGCAAGGACGTAATCCTTGATGATCGGATTGGAAAGGAGTTCGCGGTAGGTATTCACGGCCAAGACCCGCTTCTATGCTACCAGAATGAGCATCGGGATGCCATTGAATCCATAAAGTGGAATGCCGCGGCTCTGTTGTTCAATTCCAACGGTAAAGATTGGATAATCCTGTCCAGCCGAGATATCCGTGTGAAGCCTTCGCCGGCGACACCTGTTATGCCGCTGCGCCTATTCGTTCCAGTTTCGTTTGGGAAAATGATGGTCTGGAAGGAACTCAAGCCGACCAGCATGCACGTTGGAAAAATGACGAGAAAGAAAAAAGGCCCGCCCGAATTCGCCGGCGAGCCTTTCCTGTCGCTCCCATTGTCCATCATCGGATAACGGGAGCGCGGAGCCTTACTCCATTCCGAGCGCTGCCATGTAGGTCTGAAGAATCGATTCCTCTTCGAGGCGCTCGTTCTTGTCCTTTTTCCTGAGTCGGAGAATGGTTTTAATTGCCTTAGTGTCGTAACCTCGACCCTTAGCCTCTCCAATCACGTCTTTGATGTCGTCCTGGATCGTCTTTTTTTCTTCCTCAAGTCGTTCAATTCGTTCGATAAATTGGCGAAGTTCGTCGGCTGCGACGTTGTCAATTTCTTCGGACATTCTTGTCTCCGTCTAGGATTGGATGTTGGTGTCGAATCCTACATTTCATACGAAATGAGTCCTTGTCAACGCGTTTGCTAACAAGGACTCATTCTTTTCGTAAGATTCACTTGATGGTGAATTAGTGGAAAGTGCGCCCACTCGGTGTTGGCGCAAACGAAGGCGTGTTGTCTGGCTTGTCCTCAAGAGCGGCTCCACCCATTGCTGGGGCCTGCGGCAGTGGAGCGAGATTGTCACGAAGAGCCTGCGCCAGATAAGTGAGTTCTCCAACCATGGAATCAAATAGGCTGTCATTGGCTGGAGTTGCTGCGAGAACGGATGTTCCGTTCGTAGGATACAGGGCGGACATGTTTTTCTCCTCGATGCTTGCTTATCATTGGAACAGGATGCTTCAATGTTAGGAGTATCATTGTGCAAGGCGCAGCAAGGAACAATCGATGAGTCTTTTGACGCTTGAAAAGCTCAAGTCATGGAGCGCTTTGCTCCCGCCTGAGTTCGCCGCCGAGGTGGGGGATCCGGATCCGGAAAGCGCTCCGCATTTAGCCGCAATTTCCGAGGCTCTTCCTGGTCTCAAGGACTCGGATAGTGTCACGGCTTTCGTAGCGGCTAATGAGGATGCATTTATTGGCATCGGGCGCGCCGGCAGGATACGTTTCCTAGCATGGTGCCGCGGCGTGGGCCATGCTGACGGTGGCGCTTTGATCGAGCGTCTGACAGAGGGGGATGGCGATGAGGGTAAGGGTACAGGCAAGGTTGCCCCTTACTTCAAGAGCGATCTCGAGGCTATTGCGGCGGCGCTAGGTAAACGCATGGCTCGCGGCATGGTCGATGCCTTCACGTTGGATGTAATCGCAGGCGCAAGCTACGATGTTGTGGGAGCTTTGGATATGCGCGGAGGAGGACTATGAGGAAAACATCTACAATAAGGGCAATCGCCTTCGCGACTTCGCTTCTTGTGGCTGGTTCGGCCGCTGCTGATAGCTGCAATGTGTCGGTTGCTTCCGCTTTGGAACAACAGGCAAAAACGTATATCGCGGCATCCACTGACCTTGCTGATCAGAACTTTTCTCGTCGACCCGGCACCTTCGCCGCAACGACTTGTCTCGATACCCTGATGAAACAGGGGGGTGTCGACATTTTCTTCAAGCCGCCGTCGCTCGACACCATTCTAGGCATGGTCAAGAATTTCGCCTGTGAGCAGGCGCAGCAGATTTTTGACAAGCTCCTGGGCGGGTCTGGTTCGCAGGCACTGAAGGTCGGCGAACTCATCTCAGGCATTAGCCTAGGCGGCCTCAGCAATGGTACCACTTCGAGCACACAAATTCTTTCGGCGCCGAAAACAAACGTCGATGTCTCTCTGAGGAAGCTCTTCCAATGATCAAGGTTTTTCCAGTTGCTGCCGCCTTGTTGCTCTCTGCTACTGCTCTGCAGGCGGCTCCATTGGCTTTTGACGACTCTCCGACGGCTCAGGCTCGAACGGTCGTTAATATCGTTTTCGGAGAGTACCTAGCTCAGCGGGTGGCCGCTAAGGTTGAAACAGCAGTTGTTGATCTTGATAATGACGGTGTTGGTGAGATCGCTGCTCGCTTTGTGCATACAGGTTCTTGTTCGGCTGATATGAAAATATGTCGTACGGCGATCATTCGACATGACAAGAAGTCTTGGAAAATTGTGCTTGATCACCCTGCCGCCACGGTGGAGAAACTTGCCGGGGTTAATGGCGTTCCAGCCCCTGTCAAAATCGACAAAGTTACTTGGAAGTGGGATTTCCCAACCTACGCGCCCTCGACTGAGGGAATAGGAGATTTCGTACGTCTGGAGCGTGTCCCTACAGAAACCGCAGCATCCTTGGTTCCCGCCTTCGGAGAAGGGGCAACCAAACTGGTTTCGTCGGATCCTCGATACTTCCTTTCTTACGCCCGTCCAAAGATTTCGTCCAAAGATGAATTCATGGTGCTGTCGCTCAATGGTGGATCCGCATGCGGTGACAAAACGGGGTGTCCGGTACGAGTCCTTCGTAAGGATAAGGACGGGTGGCGGCAGACGCTGGCGACCTCCGCCATGACATCCGTATATCTTGGTAACGCTCAACGAGATGGGTATCGAGACTTGGTTGTCGATACTAAGAAAGGCTTTGCTGTCTATGGATGGAACGGAAGTCAGTACGCTCTCGCAGATCGTGTTGAAGCTCCTGAAGGAGGTAGGAAATGAGGAAATCATTTTCTCGTAAGATCGCGGCAATGCCGCTTGCGACAGCGGTTTGGCTGGGATTGAGTTTTGTCACGCCTGCTTCGGCTGCTGATTCATCGACGCTTCCAGTCATTTCCTTTTCTTCTCAGACAGGGATAGAGACCTCACCGTCTGAAATTCGGTCTGTATGGTCGGCCCTGCAGACGATGGGTACTGACAAGTACGTTGGTGGGGTTATCGGTAGCTTTAAGCTGGACGAGTCCTCGATGATCGCTGCGGCTATGGCCATAGGTGCATCTGAGCTGGATAACTTCCTAAAGAGTGGTTCTCTGAACGCCTCTACATCGGGTATTGGAGGCGTTCTCACATCAGTCATGAGCAATGCCGCCGGCATCAATTTGCAGTCGGTAGTAGGTAGTTTCACCTCAGGTGGCGGCGCGCTGTCACAGGCCGCGGCGATCATGACGGGAACTGGTGCCTCTGCTTCTGGCGGAATTTGTGATCCATCTGTTGCTTCAGACCTGGCAAATCAGGGGAAGCAAAAAGTTGACAATATAGTCAACCTTGGGCTGAGCAAGGAATACGGCTTTAGCCAGATGAGCGACATGTCGAAGGGCGGGTCGTCAGGATTTGCCTCGATGGGTTGTCTGGATAAGCTTTTCCAGAACAGCGGTGCCGATATCCTCTTCAAGCCTCCGACGATGTCGATGCTTACTAACATGCTTCAGAACTGGACCTGTCCGCAGGTTCCTGGCGTAGCGCAGCAGATTGCAGATGCTTTTGGAAGCGGTGATCGTTTCGCGACAGCATCGCTGGGAGGCTTCTATCCTTTGGCGACATACGGTGAAGCGAATGGTGCACAAGCTCCGAGTCTTTCGTTGAAGATCTCGGATATTTTCGGATCAAGCTTCTCATCGGTTAAGTCGGTTTCCGACAATGAAATCTCGAAGATGACGGATCTGAGCAGTCTGTTTAAGTAATGGGGAACGGGAGTAACAACATGAAGATAAACAAGAAAATCGCGATGATCGGCGCGGCGGTTGCAATCTCCTTCGCATCCCCGGTTCTTGCTGAGGATGCGAAGGCTACTTCTAGTACAACAACATCCACCACCACAGCGTCTAATCCGTCCGGGTTAGGGAGCGCATATGGCGGCACGTTTGATGGCGTTGGTAAGGTCGGATGCTGCAAGAACTACTATGACCACAAGAACGCAGACGGTAACGCGAACGCGGTGATTTCGAACTTCAACCAGAAGCTCGCGGCCATGCAGCTCGCCATCATCGAGGCGATGCGTCTTTCCACGGGGCAGTCCACAGCAGTTTCTCGTGAGCAGACGGGCGCTCAATACAACCTTGCTGACCAGCAGGACGATCGCGCGACCGTCAAGTCGGTTGAAGAAGCCCGTTTGCGTGCGATCATGGAAGCAGAGAACTCTCCATCGGCATGTACGATCATTACTCAGACCCGCGGCGCAACTTCTCAGGGAGCGGCCGCACAGGTTTCAGCCGCTCTTTCCAAAGAGTTGGCATCTTGGAGCCGTGGTGAGAACGAGATTTCGAAGCAAGGACGAGAATTTTCACTTGCAACCCGTGTGGCTGCTCACTGTAAGTACGCAACACAGAGTGATATCGATTCTGGCCTTTGTGAATCCCTTGGATACGACCATCTGAGCGATGACGAAGCCTCTAAGTCCCTCTTCAAGAAAGAGAAGGGCGGCATGCAGTTTACTTATAAGCAGGATACAGCAGAAGCTGCTCGTCTTTTTATTCTGAACACTTTCACCCCGGCTCCAGTTCAAGCATTGTCGACCGCAGAAGCTGATACGCCTGCAGGCCTGCTCAAGAAGGCTGCGCAGTCGACCTATTTGGCTCGCGGCTCTATTTCCAACGCGGTAGTCAATGATGCGTTCGCTGACAGAACTGCAACTATTACCGATAGTGAACAGATTGCGACTATGAATTCTATGGCGAGCAAGATGCAGGGCTATGCGGATGTTAAATTCGATGAAGGTGCATCTAAGCTAGATTGGCTTGCAATCCAGTCTCGCTGGTTCATGGCTCCTGAGGTTCAGCAAAAGGCTGAAACGAATATTGCCGCCGCGCTCAAGGAGGTGAAGAACATTTTGGGTGTCATCGCTTACCAGAATTTCGAAAACTATCTCCAGATGGAAAAAATGAACGTGAATCTTGCATTGACCAACACCATCCTCAACGACAACACGAGGTCGCAATTCGAAGGCCGCTAAGCGGCCTTCTTTACGGAGGAAGAAGTAATGGTCAGTTTGAACGGCGGCAAAAAAGCTATATCTGCGCCTATGGAAGATTTCCAAGAGGATTATCCTGATGCGGCCCCAGGTATTGTTGACACTTCTCCTGAGCCAACGCGTTCTGCAACACCTGCGACGGAACCGGACGAGTACGACATAGCCGCTGAGGCGGTTTCTGGCGATCAACCGACAGAAAGTGGGTCAGCCTCGGCTGTTGAAGCTTCGCCGACTACTTCCAATGAGGTTGATGCGGCAAACACTTCCTCCAGCGAGGCGACTTCTCCGTCTGACAAGACACCTAACGACCCAGAAGACGAAGAGAATACCAAGTCTCAGGACGAGATTGCTATGGAAGCATATCGTAAAGAGACCGGAGCTTCTCCGGAGCAGGCAAAGGCATGGCTTGATGCGAAAAAGGCTGCTGAAGCCAAGGAACAGCAACGTCCGGCGGCCCCTGCTCCAGGAGCTTCGATGGCCGCTTTCCTAGATGGTGTTGGTGGCGGTATCAAGGGACTGTCCCGTGGCGTTTCGGGCGTTGCTAACGCAGCTCTGCGAGGCACAGGTATCCGACGGACTGCGGGACTCACGCCAGAAGTCGTCAAGAACAGGCTCTTCAACCGTTGGCACCAAGATTATGAAGCGGGTGTCCGTTCTATGGAACGTGGCATGACTGATCTCGTCAAGACGGCCGCGGCCTTCAACCAGCTCGTGAAAACAAGCGCTCCCGGGCGTGAGTTGGAGAAGATCGCCACATCGCGTGGAACTGACCTGAGAACGCTGCTGGGACAAGTTAACAACGGCACCTTTGAAGATGCAGATGCGAAAGCGGCGGCCGATCAATTGAGAAAGGACCCGCATATCCAGAAGGCTTGGAGCGAAGTCGAAAAGGCGAGCGAGCAGTATGGGAACGGCCTCGAGCGCGTGAAACACAATATGACTCAGCTTGTGAAGAACAACTCAGGCAAGATCGATCCTGCCATTGAAAGCGCTCGTCTCGAGGAAATTCATAACAAGCATTCGAAGGTTGAACAGCCTCTCGAGATCCCCGCCAACCCGCTTGGCGACCAGAAAGCTGATGGTAAGTCTAATCAGAAGTCGATGTGGGATCAGTTCTTGGAAATGAGCCAGAATGGCCTCAATTTCCTTCAGGAACTCTTTTCGAAGGTTGCTGACTACTTCTCTGCAAAAATGGGCCGCTAAGGGCCTATATGGTGAAATATGAGCTATCTCTTCGTCATCGAGGCACCAGGTAAGGCTAGACAACTCGAGGAACTTCTGCAGGGCCTCGGTTTTGACGCAAAGGTGCAGGCGACGAAGGGGCATCTCTACGAAATGCCCAAGCGGGCTACCCCGCTTGGCATCGATGCCGGGTTTCGGGACTTCGAGCGTAAGCTCATCGATCCACAGGTTGGTGTACGGCTTCGTGAAGCGGCCATGGAAAGCACCAATGTCTATGTTGCGACAGATGCCGATCAGGAAGGCGATGTGATAGCTTGGGATGTGGCTGAGCTTCTGTCAGACATCCATCCATCTCCTTTGCGCGTTCGCCTTCGCGGCATGGACTCTGAATCCGTGCGCGAGGCGATTGAGGGCGCAACATTTGTTTCCAAGAGAGATGCCGTACCAGGAAGAACGCGAGCCATTATCGACAGGATGATCGGTGGTGTATTTTCTAACAACGGGGTTGCCGTCGGACGCATAGGCAGCGCCTTGTTGGGTGTAATTCGTGACGAAGCTCCGTCAACGCGCCGCGTCTTGCTGGTTGCCCCTTCAAAGGACCATGGGAGGCCGTGGACGGCCGAATGCGATATCAAGGCTCCCATAACAGCAGAGGTGGCCAAGAAGCTCATAGCGGTCAAATTCCCGCCTCTGGACATTGGCACTAAGTCACCGTCGTCCCCTACAGCTCCAGCGAACATGGGGCAGATCATGGTGCGAGCCGGCGACGAACTCGACATGTCTCCGAAGGAAGCTTCGGAATCGCTACAGAAGCTCTATGAGGCTGGACGGATGTCGTATCCGCGCGCTGGCTCGAAGGGTATTTCCAAATCGGTCATGAGAAAGATTGCCCGGGAGCTGAAGAAGGCGGGCTACACATTCGATGAGGAAAAGACACCTGAGAAGAAGGCCGATGACGTTCACGATGCCCCCTACCCTATTGGCCCGGTCCAAGCTCAGCAGGATCCTGTAAGACAGGGGCATGAGGAAGGTCTGCGTACACTGGTTGCCAGGGATCTGATCAAGACCGGACAAACCCATATCGTAGAGACTGGTGTTGGTGCGACAGCGGCAGCGCATCTGCGGAGCAAAGGTTTCTCCGCGGAAATTTGTGACTACGTTGGAAAGCTTCACTGGCGCCGAGAGACGGGACCTCGTTATCCCGGCCAAGAATCGTGGCCGAAAAGCAAGACCTGGGCGCGTCGACCTGACACTGTGTTGCTCGAGGCGGCTGTTGAGAAGGGGCTTGGGCGACCTTCGACGTGGGCGAACCACATCACGAAATTCATGCAGAGGGATCTCGTTGATGACGACCTTCAGCTCACGGCTAAAGGTCGCGAATGGATCGCGCGAACACCACCGATTTTGCTAAATCCCCAGATTTCGGCTGCTATTGAACAAGCGTGTGAGCGTACTCTTGCTGGGATGATGGATGACCCGGATCGCGAGCCATGGGAAATCTTGGCAGAGAAGATCGTTACCGTTCTTCCTCCGGAAGTTTCTCAGCCACTACGCAACGTCATCGGCTCTGAGCCACTACACCCAAAAGCAGATCCTTTGGCCCCATTTGCTCCGGAGCCAGAGACGGTCGGTCTTGACGAGATACTGGAGAAGTCGAGGGAGTACAACTACGGCCCTGCCATGTATGAGCTTCCGCAGTAGGATCCTGTTTAGGCGGACGCTATGGCCGCCAAGATAGTGTCACGGACGTGATCGGATTCCGGTGGAGTGATCCAGTTACCTTCCTCTATACGTCCCAGAACAGCACCATGGCGCGGGCCGCCCTGCCCTATGGATCTAGCTTCAGCCCAGCCTTCTCTCGTTTCGACATGAACGACTAACCCGTCGTCCGTGGCGCACAGTCGCGTTTCAGACCTGTAGATGATGTTCATGCGATCCGCCTTGCCCTGAATGGGTGTCTGCGTGGTGTACTTGACGATGCGAGGAAGGCTATAACCCGATCTAGCATTGCGGAGGCGGTATCTGGCGCAGTGCCGAAACCAATCGGCACGCCCTTCAAGTTTAGCGTCCAATCCCCACCAGGCATATGTGGGCTGTACACCAGCTCCGCCTGACCATGTGCGGTGTCGAGCGTATATGATCCGTGCCCGCTCTTCTGCCAGCCTTCTGGTGGCTCTCCTGCGGGCGGTTCTTCCTGTCGCGATTCCGGTTCAGTCGGAACTACCAGATCGAAAGCGGCCCTAAGAGCGGCCCGCATGAATGTATCTCGAATGTCTGTTCTCGTGTTGCTCGCAAGATATGCCCGCAGCGTGGAAGCCGCGCTGGCGGCTACGCTGTACCGAGCAAGGTTTCCGAGGCGAGTGTTCGGGATTTGAGCTCGTGATGCCGACGCTTTCGCGGCCGATAACGCGGACGTAAAGATCGACTTGATCTCGGAGTTGTCACACTCCGCGAGTCCTTCAAGGGACTTGATAATGGTATTGATTTGTTCTTGTGGCATCGAGTCCTCTCCTGCTCCCCGATTATTAGGGCAGCAGGAGAAGCCTACAAGTCATATGGAGGTCGGCTGCTAAGTTTTTGTCTACTCAGCCGCTTCCAGTATCGGAGTTGCTACTGTGGTGTGTCCGTCACCTTTGCTGTCACCATTAAGATAACGGATCATTGGCGGGTATTCGATACGGGTAGCGATTACTTCCGCGAAGCCAGCGGACAGCTTCTGGAGAAGAAGGGTCGCTTGTGGATCTTCCGGATTCGCGAGATCCATCAAGGATGGCATATCGGGGATAATATGTGGGAACAGAATCCCCTGCTCCTCCCACCTCGGGATGTAACGTTGGATCCAAGGTTTGGTCATCAGGGAGTCGTATTTCCTCTGAACCCCGGGCCATTTATTTCGGACGAAATAGATCTCTGTCTGACGTTCATGGGTTGCGATAAACTTCAGGAAGTCCTCGTAGTCCGCATCGGCCGTCTCGAGATCTTCTTCGCTACATCCGACCGGAATCAGAACGATGTCAGCAATCGCGCATGCTGCGTAATCATAGTTTCGGCGGTTTGCACCTCCGTCCATGACTAGAAACGACTCCGGGATCTCGCTGGTCATTCTGACCACTCGTTCGATGTGTTCCTTATCAGTCTCGTCACCTGGCACAGACGAGACCATGTACCTCCGTTTGGAGTTGATATCTGATGGCCGACGAGTTCGGTTGTCTGTCCGAAGAAGAACCGTCCAAACGTCCGACCCGATCTTGTCGGCTACGCCGTGCGCCATGCCGTGAGCAAGGAAATAGGAAAGCGTAGACTTCCCAGATCCGCCCTTGCGGCTAAGGATAGCTACTGTTCTCATGCCTGTTCACCTCCAAGCTTGGGGAGAGAGACCGATGTTGGTGCTGGTGTGGTGATCTGGAGACCGAGCCCGTCAGGCCCCGGAAGCACTTGATTGTTCGTTGCGTGAGACAATCCGTAGCGCATCAGATGAACGGCTACTTCTGCTGTTGAGACCTTTCTATCGAGGCGCACGCTTTCGATGATCGATAGGCGCTCGAGCATTTTGTCGAGTGTTTTGTCCATGCAGACGGTTCGCTCAACCTTGCGCTCCGCTCCATGTCTGGGTCGTCCACCACGATTGGGTTCATCGGAGCGACTTGCGACGGAGTAGGAAGCGCCATCGTCGATGATCTCTTGCTTTGGCGCCGATGTCTGGACCGGACTCTGTGGTCGCGCTTCCGGAGATTGTTCTCTCATGCGGTCTTGGATCGTTTTCAGTTCCGCAACCTGAGTGTCCGGCTCCACAGCCTTATCAACTCCGGCCGGATCTTCATGAGCGAGCCTCAGTAGGTCACTCACCTTCCCCTGTTCACCTGGTCGAATATCAGGGCTTTCCGCTGCCTTCGCCAGGGTCGAACTCATGAGTGCAAGAGGGTTTGGTTTTGGTTTAGTGGCAAAACTCGCCATCTTTTCGTTTTCGAGAGAAAGAGCGGATGCGTGTTTGTTTGCTGCCATTGGACACCTCATATCTCCGCCGCCGCAATCAGCGAGCCTTCGTGTAAACGGCTGATTCATATCAGATTCACGGACTTTTTGAATCCGGTCGGTTAATATTTTGTTAAACCGACGGTCGATTTATCCCGTTTTGACATGCCCAACCGAGTCATGGGTTTGTTTTTCAACGGCAATAATTTTCACGTTGACCTTGTGTCAGGCTGACCATTTGCTCGCTTGTTTGGCTTATCGCCTAGCAAATTGATGCCTTATCCGCTGAACCAACGGACCGTGTTATCCCCGATCAATCGAATCAACGGCTAAGTTGACGCACTACCCAACAGGCTGCTGAGCAACTTGGAAAGGTACCTGTGGTGACAGTGGTTCAGTTAGATACGGAGCCGATGGTCCGATAATCAAGTTTCCCGCGGTTACACCTGATCGTGTGGTCGGTTGAAAAGTTTCTCCATAGATCAACGATACGGTCATTAGCCTGTCACATGGCTGAGCGGATAACTGGACCAGCGGTCTGTGGAAACCGCAAATAACTGGTCTGTGTAGGTGTCGGATAATGGATTAACCGCATCCGTTACGCCGTTGGTCCGTTACTTATTAGTTCCCGGATACCACGGGCCACGGTGTTCGCAATTAACTGGATCGCGGATAAGGGTGTTCGTGACGTAACCGAACAGAGGAGCCAGTAGTCACTGGGATAGGCTGCCTAGCGACAAACTGGATGACTTGATTGGTGGGTACACGATCACTCGATAAACCTGTCCCATTAGTCCGCAGTTCAGTTTCGAGGTTTCCAACCGGAAAACCGCGAAACTGAACTGGTTGGTCATTTTCTGGTCGGATCCACGGTCGACTTTACAACTTAAACCCGGGCCTGATGAATGGCGTGTGCTCTATCAGCTCGGCCTGTCGACCTGTGGATCAAGGCGCGCAATAAAGTCGCAGATCCGGAAAATTTGATTATCTAATAACTTTGTAAGTTTCTAACCGTTAAACCTAACCAGTGGATTGCGTTGATTTCTTTCCCTTTGGCGCCAGCCGAGTGTGGTTGCGACATGGACAATTAACAAGCTTTCCGAGGCGGCGTTGTCTTGCGACATAAGGTCATCGGTTGGAAATGGGCACCAATAACGCCGGGGCAAATGGACTACTGTACTGGTTGGCAATGGCATTGATTATGCCGCTGCTAGGTTCTGCCGTAACCTAAGGGAACCATGGATACATGGGTCCCTTACAAGGTTTTCAACCGGGAAACCTTGTAAGTAAGCAAACGCTTAACGGACTCCGTATCGAATCGGTCACGTTATCAATCCGGCAATTGAAACGTGGGGGCGGCGTTCCGATGGGTTCGTTAATAAGCGAACAATCGTTTAGGTTATTAGGTTTTCCGGTTGATTAAGAGGTAACGTGATGGCGGGCTAACTTAGCACCCGGTACGGTCTAAAAGGAGATAATTTGGCAGCGTCTCAAGCTGAAAAGTTATCCCGCCGCTCGATGGATAGTGGATTCCGCAGTTCGGCCATCTATTTGAAAAGGGATACGTCAGAAAACTGACCCGCCTTGTCCATTGTCAGCTTGATCGCGAGATCAACTGTACGCCAATGAAGGGGATGGGTTATCCCGTGGACAATTTTCGAAGCGAACCGATGAGAAACCGTTCAGCCGCGTAGGTTGTTAGTGATTTAGTCTGTTCCGTTACCCAAGTGATCAGCGCATAAGCAGTTCACTTGATCCGCTTTGAACCGACAAGTTGGATCGTTGGTGTCACGGGAAAGCGATCAGTGGTGCAGATTGTACGGCTTGTTGTGGTGTCGCTTACTTGCTCGTCCACTGAACCCTTTGATCGACGGAGAACTTTATCCGTATATCGTTTGGTCGGCGGTACGTGAGGTAGGAAATCCATGGATACAAAAATGCCCGGGAGCGAAGGCTACCCAGGCATTTTTGTGACGAGGATTGATCCTTGAGGGGAGGGGTCACATTTCGATAATGTCGATCAACAGGCCAGCCTCGGTGTCTTCTGTGTCAGAAATGACAGCCGTATCGATTACGATCCATTCGGTTCCATACGCTTTCAGCACACAGTTCGATCGCGTCCAGCCGTAAACTTCGCCGTCACCATATCCGACTGACTCGCCATCTGCCGGGGTAAAATTCTTTCTCTGAGCTGAGATCTTCGTCTTGTCCGGATCAACGTCCGCCTTGAAGAAAGGCACTAGGTGCCACCGCGATTTCGCGGTGCGCACATCTGTCATGATCTCTTTGTCGATGCCGTATTCCAGTGAGTGGATGATATCATCGATCGTGAGATCGGGTTCGCCGCCTATAACGATCTCTGCGACCTCGCCGTCCTTCAGCTCTCCCGTTAGGATTATCCCTGGCTTTCCGAAGACCGCGGCTTGCTCTAGTCCTGTGCGTATGCGCTTAACGCCGTCCTTGATGGACGAAATCCGAATGCCATCCTTGACCATCGCGATCACGGCCTCTTCGACCATGTCGCTCCTACCCGGATTTGGAGGGGGGAGGAGGGAGACCGCAGCACCCTGAACGACATAGGGTGTGCCGTACTTGTCGTTTTCCATAAGGACATCGAGCGACCTAATTGTCGCCGTTCCTTCGTCCCCAAGTCGCAGTCGCCGAAGAAGGACAATGCCACCCGTGCGCAGCGCCGACTTCTTCTTGTGATAGTCAAAGTCGAATACGCTGCCCCTTGGATTTGGTCGCAGAGTAACGGTCATGATCGTGCCGATGTCATGAATGCCGACCCGGCTCAAGAATTCTAAAGATGCTCCGCCCTCTGGAGCCCAGCCCTTAACGCGTGCCGGGACATTAACTTCAATGTCGCTTTCGCTGTTCATGGCTTGCTCGTTGCCTCTCGTCGGAACATTCTGGTTAAAATCCAAGGAACCTTGCATGACTGACCTCTTAATTTATGACACGGAAGCCACCGACGCAGACAAGCGTCATGGACAGATTACACAATTTGCTGGAATTCGCACCAACCTCGATATGAGGACGCAGGCGCGACTTAATATCCGGGTTCGGCCGCTGCCGTGGATTGTCCCCACGCCGGAGGCCTTGGCTGTGACAAAGATGGACATTGATGATCTCTTTAGCGCGGACGCGGTCTCTGAATTCGAGGCGGCCCAGCAGATCGGACGCTTCCTCCGCCCGTTTTACGGACAGAACCGGATATTTGTCACATACTTCGGGATTGAGTTCGATGATGAACTCATTCGACGGACTCTCTACAGGAACCTGCAGTACGCTTTCCCGACCTCCGGAAAAGCCGCCACTCGGGTAGATATGCTTGATGGCGTTCGAATGCTGCATCATCTTCAACCCGGTACCATCGAAACGGTGTTCGATGAAGAGAAGGGGAGATTGTCCTGGAGGCTTGAGAAGATATGCCCAGCGAACAACATACCGATCATTGCCCATGACGCAATGGGCGACTCGGAGTCTCTGTTAGAGCTGGTACGGTTGGTTAGGTCGCGTGCTCCATGGGTATGGGACACTCTCGTCCGCTGTGGGAACCCCGACCGCATTGACGCGCTGATGTCCGATGCTGCATCGAAAGAAGAGCCGCTTTTCCTATTTACGCACTTCGGATCCCCGGACATTGTCCCCTGCTTCCCAATAGCGGTAGATGGAAAGAGGAAACACATTCTCGCAGATCTGCGAGCAGAAGTGTATCCCGTCGACATCAACGAAGCCTTGAAGGTGGTTGGCAGAAACGGAACGCCGTATCCAATCATCAAGTCGAATCTTTCGCCTCTGTTCGTGGACCCAGAGCGTGCACTCAGGATACATGACTTCGATTTGTCTGAGCTAACCGAAAAGATCAGGAATATCAAGTCGAATCCAGAAATTGGCATGGTATGCCGTGAGATATTCAACAGGCAGGAATTTAAGGCTCCAGAAAACCGAACAAGTGAAGACCGCATTTATGACGGCTTCTTTGAAGGTGAGGATAAAGGAAGGATGAAGCGCTTTTTGGAGGCTACGTCGTGGGAAGAGCGCGCGCTTATAGGTTTCGATGACGTTCGCCTACAGGACTTCTCGGCACGAATTATCCTGGACGCGGCGTATAACGGGGAGGCAGGCCTCTCTGAATCAGTGCTTCTCGATCTCGAGCAGAGATGCTCAGAAGCCTTGTCTCGTCCGTTCGCGGGGCCTGATGCGAGATGGGCTACACTGGAAAGCGTTCTTGCTAACAATCCACCTCATGAATGGATTGCTTGGGCGACCGAATACTATGGGCTAGACAAGGATTGGGGGGCTGATATCCAAGATTCAATCGCAGCGCCGCCAAAGCAATATGCTTTCACGTTCTAGGCTCTTATGATGCCGCCGGAGAGTGGACGCGGTGAATATCCCGCAACCTCGTAACCCACGGGCTTGCCTCTAATCGGCGATAGCCCGTGGGTTATCTTCAGTCTTTAAGCAGGACGATACCTCGAGACAGAGCGTGGTAAGCCCATCGGGCACCGAGAGCTGTCATGAAAGTGCAACCTGCAGCGCCAACGGCGGCGAACCATGCCACAGTGTAATTTGCAGCTCGAGTAGGAGCGTTTGGATCCAACACCGCAGATTGGATTTCTGTGGTGGACAGGGGAGGAATGCCGCCCGCATTCGAGAACGCTTCCGCTGAAACCCCGAATAGTGTTGTCATTCCCCATGCGAAGACCGCAAGCAACGCCACGTTTACAGCCATTCCTGAAAACGCCAGAGCCGCTTGGGCCACACCGATCACATCGTTCTTCACTGTCATCTTATTTCGTACTCTGTCCATTGAGGGGAGGGTGCTCGGCTTGAGCCACCTGGTTCAAAGCGGGGGCGGTCGGCGCGGTTTTCGTCAACATAGCCGTCGGCGTAAGCTCCATAGTCCGCTTCTCCTGAATCGGCGGATCCCGAGCATTCTGCTCCAGCTTTCCCGTCCTTCTCGTAGATGTCGGGATAGAAACGAAGCGAGCCGCTGTCATCGGGCCATGCCGTCCAATACCCCAGGATCACTTTGACTTCTTCGGGTGGATTGTGATTGTCGGTGTCACCGCCGTCGATCATCGCGTCGACCTCGTAGGTCGGCACATTCAGAATCCAGGCAGCGATTTCCCGAACCTTCTCAATCCGCACGCAACCAGCCGAGGCGGCACGCACTTCGGATTCGAACCTGCCCGGATCGTTGGTGTCATGAAGATAGATGGCTTGGTTATTCTCGATGCCGATTTTGAGGGCACCAAGTGAATTGCCGGGCCCTGGGCGCTGAACAAACCCGGTGACTTCGGAAGGCGACTGCGCAGCCTCCGATGCGGGTGTTACCCGCCCGTTCACCATCACATCGAACCCGTTCTCATCGAAGAAGGACGGGTTGTTCTGGAGTTTCGAAATCCACCCTTTTCGCTTGATGATGCTTTGCGGGACTGTCCATGTCGGATTTGGTCGCACAAAGGTGACGTGCGTGTTCATTTCCGGAGTCTGCGTTTGCAGGCCACCGACCACGGCTTTGCTTTCGATAACAGGAACACCATCTTGATAGGCCGTTACAATCCCGGATGGTATGTTTACGACGATCACCTTACCGACTTCTGGGAGCTGGAGGTTCCCTAGCCTTTTGAGGGTCCCCCGGGCTGCGGCGCTTTCGACACCGCAAAGGGCAGGATTGTTTGCGGCTTCAGAGAGAGCTTCTCTGATCCAGTCTGCCGCACTCGCTGCCGCGGACACCGGGGAGAGCGCGACCAAGGCCGCCACTCCCCATGCTGCGATCCATCTCATATCAGCGTCCCTTCAGATAGCCAGACTCTGCGATTTCCTGCGCTTCCCGGATTTCATCCGACGACATCGAAACCTCCAGTCCGGCCATCTCATCTCGCGCGGTTGCTGCTTCGTCGTCACTGCCCTTAGAGGCGAGGTTAAGCCATGCGTGAGCCAACACCTTGCTCTTTGCTATCGCCTGACCTCGAAGGTGCATCTGAGCAAGCTGGCGTTGGGCTGGGGCATATCCCTGGCGCGCGGAGACCGTGAAAAGACGCGCAGCTTCTGAAGGATCCAGAACCGCTGAATCGCCTTTCAGATGGCTAACACCTAGGTTGTACTGAGCAACTGCGTCGCCAGCAGCCGCCATCTCCTTCAGGCCAGTGAACTGACGTGCCGCGCCCTTCTTGTGTTCTGGAGTAGAGCACTCGACACAATGCTCCTGAGCCAGCTTTGACTGAACCTTCGCGAGATCGGTCGGCCGTCCAGTTGGATACCCGATACCGCGTGCGGCGGCCATTTCAGAGAGACGGTGTGCCTCTGCTTCATCCACTGGCGCGCCGTCTCCGTTCCGTAGCATTTCCGCCAGTCGAGCTTGTGCATGCCCGTGCCCCATCTCTGCCGCCATACGGTATTCAGCGACGGCTTTGATAGCAGAACGACTGACCCCGAAACCTGCATCGTAGAGCAAGCCGATGTTGTAGTGTGCGGCGGCACTGCCCTCGGCTGCAGCCTTACGGAAGTAGGACAGGCCCTTCGATGTCGAAGCTGAAGATCCGCGGCCCTGGACCGCCATGACACCGAGGTTGTTCAGTGCGCGGCCGTCCTTCTTTTCCTTGGCTGCGAGCGTGTAATATTTGATCGCCTTATCATAATCACGAGGGGTGCCGAGGCCTTGTTCATAGATATAACCTGTATCGAACAACTCCGTTGGGCGGGTCGTGCTTTCAGCCGGAAAGATGGGATAAGTCACCGTCGGCCCGATGGAGCAGCCAGCGAGAAGGCTTGCCGCAGTGGCGGCGAGGACTAGCGTGAAGGACTTTTTCATTTCGTGCCTTTCGGTGGAAAAAGGATTTGATTACGAATCCTACAGCACCGAAAGGCGAATCCTCAAGCGGCTTGTTCGACTAACCGCCCCGTTTCCTTCAGCCATGCAATGTATCGAAGATCCGCGTCTGTAAATTTCGGAATCTTTTTAGTGATGATTCCTGTTCGCTTCATCACCATGCGGGCCTCTTCAATGCGCTCGTTTCGCAGTCGTTCTCGCTCCTCTGTAAGTTCGCGCATTCGCGTTTTGGCGGTCGCGTAGTCGACATGAGTTTCCATGGATTGCCACCCGTCAGAAACGGTCTTGGCGACGCGATAGGAATAATCGCCGTTCCGACGCGGTTTGGAGCACAGGTGATAGAAGGTGATCGGCCGCCGCTCGCGGTTCAACCGCATCATGGTGTCGTAGCCTCGTCGAAGCCCCTGCACGGTGGCTAGGATTTCTCCGTGAGGGATGTCCAGGCTGTCGTCTCTAAACAAACGGCAGAAGCCAAGTTCCTTATCGAGAATGATCACATATGTGGTTGCTGACATCTGGCGCTCCTACGCTTGAGCGAATTCGCGAGTGAGGTGATCACAGCTTTCCTGCAGGCTATCTGTAAGAGCTGGAGAGACGAGTCGAAACGTAACGTCGTGGAGTGACAGGGCGTGTTCGATCTCATCATGAATGGGTAGGTCTCTCTCGTTCGACGAATTGTCTGCCGAGAGCCTTGTCTCACCATATCGGGCGAGGGTCTCGTCCGTTGTTTCGATTGATATGGAGGACCTGCCCGTCATCACGGCAATTGCGAGGCACAGCTCGTGCAGGGCGGTAATTGCAATACGGGATCCGGCCGGGTTATCAATCCGCCCTCCGAACTTCCTGAATTCAAACCGTCCTGCCTCGTCACGGATATTCATTGCCACCGCCCACACTGCCTTGCCGTTCGGCAGTACGTCGCTCGCCAAGAAAGCCCGAACGCGCCGATCTCGGGCGGGCCTCAGCTTGAATTCGAACTCCGAAGGTTTCGAAGGAGTAGCAACATGCTCTTTGGTTGGTGTTTGAACTTCCGCAGCCCGTCGTCGGATCGCTGACGGGTCGAGAATACGGACGGGTTCCATGAAATTGACAGCTTCGGCTCTCCCGCGAATGAATACCGCGCTCTGCTCAACGATCGCTCGTCTTACGTGATCTGGTCCCCAAGCAGGAATTAGCACTCTCAGTGCTGTATCAAAGACAGTCTCCGGGAAGCGGTCCTCGATGCCTTCCTTTTCCATGGCCTCATGGGCCAGCTCCAAGGCTTCCATGATGGTCTCACTAGCGAGCCCGACCTCTTTAATGTAGGTCTTCATCTCTTGAGGGGACATAGACCGCGGAGGAGCATCGGCGTTCTCTGCAGACCCTATGATGCCGGACATCCTATCTTTCATAAGTCTGAGAATGTCATCGATTTCCAAGCTGGCGATCAGGACGTTGACGGCGCAGTACCAAAGTCCTGGCAGCATACGTCGTTTTACGTCGCGATTTTCCAGTGGGGTGCTGGCAGACAACATCGCGTGGCTTACGATTTCTCGTGCCTGCCGAGCTTCAGACCGCTCGTCGATGACGATACGTTCGACTGCGATCTCATCGTCAGAAAGGTCGTCTTCCTCGATATACGCCATCACCCGCTCCTCGTTCCATAATGGAATTGTGTCTGCGGGTTACGAAGAGGACAAGTAGCGACCCCGAGGTTACTGATAACAATAAGGCGGCACCGTTTCCGATGCCGCCTTATTGTTCAATCTTGTATGAATTCGATCAGGCCGTGGTGCGCTGGCGGGTCCGGGTGCCTTCGCCTGCATTCTTCCGGCTACGACGAGATGTCTTCGGAGTGGCTTTCGGGTCTTCGGTCTTCGGCTTGGTTCCAAGACCAACGTGCTTGGCGTAAGCGCTCTTCTCCTGTGAATATCCCGGTGCCGTCATGGGGTAGTCCTGACGGAGGCCGAACCACTCGCGATATTCTTCCGGCTCCATGTTGTACTTGGCCCGGATGTGGCGATGAAGCATCTTCCGCGGCTCACCGTCGATGAGGCAGATGATCGCTTCATTCTTAATGGCTTCCTCGGGATCCATTCCATTCAACGGAGTGCGCGAGATCTTGCCGCCGAACTTGGCTTCCAGAGGATCAGCCTTTTCCTTCTTTTTAGAAGGGGCCTTTTCCGCAGAAGCATCGGCAGTTGCATCAGCAACGGCTTCAGTGTCGGTTGCTTCGGCGGCAGGGGCAGCATTGCGCTTTCTTCCCCTTCCTCTGCCAGTCTTGGCCGGGGCTTCAGCTACCGGAGCCGATTCCGCCGGGGCTTCGGCTGACACTGCACTTTCTTCAACGGCGGCTGATGCACTTTCCGTCGTTGTCGTCTCGGTTGTCTGAGCGGGGGATGCAGCGGCAATCGCCTCGCCGGACACCGCTCCCTGGAATGCCTGCATGATGTCCTTGATCATCGTTGGCACGTCTTCGGGTTTCAACCCGTGGTCAGGGTGACTGATAAAGGTCTTCACTATCTCGGTCACGCCGACTGCAAACTGGACTTCGGTCTTCGGCTGCATTTTTACACCCTCAATACGGTCGGATATCGACTCTATGTGTTGTGTCCAATTCAGCCTAAAACCCAGCACGATTGAATCCACGCAGGATTAGAGGATGAATTCTGTGTTGTTGTAGTCAAATCGCGCCGTTTGAAAAGGGGGGTGGGGTCAAAAAGGTCTCGTTTTGGTTAGGAATCGTCAACTAAATTCAAAAAGTGATCGAAAAGCGGGTTTCGGATCCCTCCCCATAGCATTCGTTGACACTTCCACGCGCGCCAATCACCATGGATCCATACCCCTCCAGGACCCGATTGCCACTCCATGACCGATTTCGGATATTTCTCCAGCCCGCTACCTCTCAAGAGCGTGAAGATTGCTGGGGAGCATCCCGATGCAATTCTTGAAAGGGTATTCGGGTTCGACGGATTTAGATCCATCCAGCGGGACATTATCGAAAGTGCATGTGCGGGCCACCATACCTTTGCTCTGATGACCACGGGCGGTGGTAAATCTTTGTGCTACCAGATCCCAGCGTTGCACATGGATGGCATGACCATTGTAGTCTCTCCTCTCGTCTCCCTCATGAAGGATCAGGTCGATGCGCTCCGCCAGAGAGGTGTTCGTGCCTCAGCGCTAAACTCCAATCTTAGCGAGAGAGAACTCACGGAGACTACTTCTGCGGTCCGGGCGGGATCAATTGACATTCTATACGTAGCGCCGGAGCGTCTGGTTACGCAGTCGTTTCAGAAACTGATTGCATCGATGAACTCTCGCGTCTCAATGATCGTCGTTGATGAGAGCCACGTTGTCGTTTCATGGGGGAGGGACTTCCGTGAAAGCTACCTGAAGATCGGCGAGTTTATTGACAGGTTCCCACGTTCTGTTGCGATGGCTCTGACCGCAACCGCGGGTCCTGAAGATGTAAAGGAAATCCTTGATCGCCTTCATCTTCGGGACTGTCGGATTTTCGCGACAAGTTTCGACCGTCCCAACATCAATATCCAGTTCGATGACGATTCCAGCGAGAACGACATCCCTTCTCTCCTCGAAAAAAGAGGGGAGGGCAGCGCTATCGTATTCTGCCCAACCAAGCGTAAGGTTGATGAACTCACCGCCTACTTGCAGTCGATTGGTCTACCCGCGATCCCCTATCATGCCGCACTTGATGCCGAGACGAAGGCTGTCAACCAAAGGCGCTTTCTTGAAGAACGTGGCTCAATCGTGGTTGCGACCGTTGCCTTCGGGATGGGGATAGATAAGGCCGATGTTAGGCTCGTTCTGCACTTACATGTTCCGGCAGCTTTGGACGACTGGTACCAGGAGATTGGGCGCGGTGGACGTGACGGTCTTCCTTCTCTCTCGATCACTCTTACAGCGGGATCGAGTATTCATGCAACGATGAGACCGATGATCGAGGAGATAGAGAAGGCGGGTGATGATCGTGATCGCCTGTCGACTGCGTTTCGACGAATAGCCCGACTGCAAACGATGTGGGGTTTCGTTGAGGGTGCGGACTGTCGGCGAAAGATGTTTCTTTGCACGATGGGGGAGGAACACGCCGGAAACTGTGGCAATTGTGATCGATGCCTTGATCCCGTTTCGCGCATTGATGCAACGGCGGATGCACGTCTTCTCGTGAAGGCTGTTACAGCAAGCGGGCAGCGCTTTGGTCTCAGCTATCTCATAGAGCTACTGCAGGGGATACCGACGGAGCGTGTCTGCCTAAACAAGCACAATGAGCTCAGCATCTATGGGAAGGGCCGCCACCTTGGGAAGAAAGACTGGGGCAGCCTGTATAGGCAGTTGCTCGTATCAGGTGGTCTCACTGCCCAGCCGACGGGAGCAATATCGCTGGGCCCATCCGGTTGGGCAACACTGCAAGGCAGAAAAGCCCTTCACGTCGCCGGTGAGCGATTGACTCCAGCCCCTGCTACGAGACGGCGTTCTGGCCTATCCAGAGGTGTCAGTCTCATTATTGACGAGCTGATTGCACTTCGGGAAACGATCGCTGAGGAGATCGGTGAAGCGCCGCAGTCGGTGCTCTCAGACAGAGAGATCGAATTGATCGTGGCTGCTCGACCGTCATGCGAAGAAGACCTCGCTGGACTGGTTTCTGACCTCGTAGATCGAACTGACGACCTAGGGTCTCGTATACTGACTGCAATTGGCGCCCGTCAGGCTTCGAGCGCGGACGCTGACGATAGCATCGCCAGCGTCTCGCTCTTCTAAAATCACGCTCCGCGGAGGTGAGGAAGGTTGGTCAGCCGAATACGAATGGTTGCCGCGGGCAAGTTCGCGTGCTTGGTGGCCGGCATATCACCGAAGCCCGTGACTACCCACGACTTGGGATCCTCAACGATGATGTACCCCAAGTGAGCGCCGCCCGGTTTCGTACCATCGGTCACTTCGTAGCCGAACGCCTCCACCTCCGCGGAGCCATCACTAACGCCGAGTGTAACCCTGGCCTTCGCCTTGGGTAGAGCCAGCGTCTTGGCTTCCAATCTGAAATTCCCATCCGCATCAACATATTCGCGGGGGAGATCCTTCGTCCAGCTTAGATCCAAATTGACTGGGGCCACAGTAGCCTTTGGCTTTCGACCTCGCTTTGGCTTGGTCGGGGCTTCTTCAGACGAGGCAGTAGACACCGATGGCTGGCTCGCTGGCGTAGAGGGTGCCTCTTCGGCAACTGCAGGGGCGGCGGCCTGCTCCTCCTCAACTTCTTCGGCAACTTCGTCCGCCGAGCTAATCTGTTCAACCTTAGCTACCGCGGCGATCTTCGCAGTCCCGGCTTCTTCGGTTTGCTGATCGGGGCCGCTCGGGATGTACTTTCCGCGCGCCACGGCGAAGGCTCTCATTACGGCGGCCGCGTCCGTCAAGGCATTTGCCGTAATCGTCGTCGAGCGGTCGTTAAACTCATCGACAATCTTGATGGTATGTCCCGGTTCGAGGGTTGGTTCTCCATCGGGGCAGAAGATCGCCAGAAAGTTTGCGACTGATGCGAAGGAGTTGATGGCAACGTCAACTGACCTGCCATTTTCCTTGCGGATTTGAATCGTGCCTGCCGCGTCGTCCGTCTTCGCCTTGAATGCTGCAGGAAGTCTGTGCTCGGTCGCCAGTCCAATGTGGCTACGACTTTCCTTGTCTACTGCCTTGCTCATTTTATGAATCCCTTGCACCTTTGGATGATCGATCCGTCTCCAGTCAAATGACGGCTCTTAAATGCGATACATTCGTTACATAGTCAATCTTTTTGGATTTTAAAGATGTGAATCCAGCAGGTTGGCTTGTGGACATTGCGCCGCACGAACCAATGCTTCACGCTCAAGATCCAACGAACACGACACGAAGACGACTCTTATGACCTATACGGCTAATCTCAAGTACGATGTCCGCGATGACCGCATCCTTTTCATTGACGTGGAAATGACATGTTGGAGCGGCGCGCCGCCTGAAGGCCAGCGCTCTGAAGTTATTGAAATCGGTGTTGCAGAACTCGATTTGGACACTCTCGAAGTCGTTCGGTCACAATCCTACTTGGTGCAACCTGTTTTCTCAAGAATTTCAGAATATTGCACCGAGTTGACGGGCATTGCGGTAGATGACGTACGCCGTCGTGGTCGCCCACTGAAGGAAGTCGCGTCCAGGCTCCAGAAAGACTTTGGGACACGCTCCAAGCAATGGCTGTCGTGGGGGCCGGACCGCCGAGCGCTGGAACGTGACTTCGCGGAGAAAGGCATTCCATTTTGTTTCTCGGCCGCTTTCGTGGATATGGGATTGGAGTTCAAGCATTCGCTGGGCCAGAGCCGGAGCATCGGCTTGACCAGAGCTATGCAGCTTTATGGGCTGGAAAGAACGGGTAGGATCCACTCAGGAGAGGGAGATGCGATCGACACAGCTCTCCTGTGGGCGGAGATGGCTCGTCGCCGTAGAGCTGAGCTTCTTCATTTGCTGCAAGATGATGCCGCTTCAACGCCTGTGAATCCATGAAGTCTCGAAAACCTTTTGACTGACAATGGATTCGACTTAGCATCAAGTGACTGCTTTTCCGGAGATGATATATGAATGCAATGCTGCTGCTCGTGGCGATCCTTTTCGGCCTTATCGCCGTGGCGGGCTACAATCTTGTCACGCTGAACCAAACGTTCAACATCTCGAACACGATTCAGCAGAACCAGGCTCGGGTTCAGATAGTAACCAGCTCCCTGCGCACTGCGCTTACCATTGTTGATGGAAAGGTAGCTGTCCCCGTCTCCGCGTCATTGAATGCCGCTGTCCCTGACGCGTCGCCGTTCAGCACTTCTTATAGCGGCATCCCTTATCTGTATTGCCCCATCCTTCGCCCAGCGCCGAACGGGGACGCTCGTTTGTCTAATGCCTCGGCTTCCGAGAGCTATGCTATCCAGACAGTCCTGAAAAATGGCATGACCTACGCTGTTGCCGGCCGACCAGGTGGTTCCGACGACGAAAAGATCATGAACCTAGGAGTGGTCGCCTATGTCATTACCCCGCAGCCCAACTCGACAGAGCCTCTCAAGTGTTCTGATGTACGCGTCGCCGATGACGGAACTACTCTCTTGATCACCGGAGGAGCCGTCTCTCCAGTTTACGACAATCCCGTAACTGCAGACGGGGCCTCTTTCGTGATCTCGACCGACGGCGAACGTCCGGAGGCGGCAGCTACATCTGATCGGGTCGTCCGAAATCTCTCCGAAGTCGTCGAGTACGTTAAGCATTACGACATCAATGACATCCGTATTCGCGTCTTTGGAGAGGAGACGTTGGCGGCGCAGGAACTGAGTGATTTGTTTGCGCTGTCGTTTGGCAGAACGATGAGGCTCGAAGGCCCCGAGGGTGTTCGAGCGCTCCTGAAGATCGATGAGGGGTCAAACGGACACAATGACCTCATTGAACTAGCTCCTCAGGGCAAAGCAGTGATCTCTAATGTCACCCTGAAAGGGGTGACTGGTTCGGACGTTGGGGTCGCGTCGTATCCGGGTGGTTCTGTCTTGATCGAGAATTCCGTTGTTGCACGAGTACGCGCTAACGGAGGAGAGATCATTGTAGCGGGCAGTTCGCAGGTGGCACCTACAACAAATCCCGTGGCTTTGGCATTTCCAGTGCTGGCTGACGGTGGACGTGTTGTCTTCGACGTAGACGACAGTTCATCTGTTCCTGCCATCCTGTCTCAAACCTCATCAGCGATCTTTTCAGCTCGCGGCGGGGATGTGGTGGTGAAGTCAGGCCTGCATGCGGTATCTGGATCCGCCGCCAGCATTCTTAGTGCGCAGGCAGGTGGTCGTCTCCGCAATATCTCGCAGGGAGCGGACATCCTCGTTGATCGCGGTCAAGGTTTCTCTGCGGAAACTCACAATGATCTGCAGCGGGTCACCGCCACCTGTGCCGACGGAGACCCAACTTGTACGGCAGTCTGCCCTGAGGATATGAGAGTGGCTTGGGGTGAATGCGGATCAGGCAACCAATCCCCATTGTCAGGTTTCTCTGTGGACGCAACAGGTACCCAATACACTTGCCAGTGGGCACAGATGACCATCGCAGTTGCTCCTAAGGCAGCAGTGGTCTGTCAGATGCCCTGAAATCACGTCTTACGTGGACGCTACTGGAAGTGAGCTACTTCGGGGCCAGCGGATTTGCATGGACGGCTAGCCCCTGCAAATCCGCTGTTATTTGTTCAAATGAACGGTCGCAGATCGTTGGCCCGTGCTCGTTGCCCTCCTCGGCTTCGAAGCGGCATAACAGCAAGCACTTCTCCTTCCGGATCGTCGTCTAAAAACCCTCTTTGATCTAAGTTAAATGCAGCCCCTTTCATACGCAAAAGACCAGACCAGGTAAGAAGAACGCGCTTGGCTGGTCGTAATCTACATTCAGGTTAAGGGCTGGGTGTTAAGCCCCCACCTTTTTCTTTGAAAGCAGAACTTATTTAAAATGAATCCTTGTTGACTGAATCTGGATGCCTCGCCAATATCTCTGCAAACCGCTAGCAAGGGATTCATGTATGAAGGCAAATGAGCACAGCTTCTCAATCGTCACAGCAGCAGAGCAGGATCAGGATGGTGTATCACAAGCTCTCGTAGGCATTGAGGGTGTCAAAGCCGTGGTAAGGGAGGGAAAGATGCACTTTGACTTTGTTCGCTATTCGGAGAGCCTTGATGATGCGGTCTCGGCAGCTCTTGATGAGGTAACAAAGCGCGGCTTCAAGGTTATAAGGATAGACACGTAATATTCTATGTCGTCGGTAGAAGGCGGCCACGGACCTCGATGAGAAGTGGGACGGTGTCGAATCTAAACCGCTGAATTGGGATTAGAGGTCCCGTCGGACTTAGTCGGCAGGGTTAGATGTCGACGCTTCAACGAGAAAAGGCCCGGCGATTGCCGAGCCTTTTCGTTCCCCCAGTATATGGCTAATGTTAGCCTTCGATGAACTGGCAGCCTGGGTACTTCTGGAACGCAACCGCGTCCTGAAGCTGCTGCGACGGAGCACCGTTGACTTCTTCGCCATTGCACGGCGGGCAGCCCTGATAGTTTGGACGTGTTCCGCCCGTGTCATTGAGGCGCGGATCCTTGATGTCGTATCCAGCAACCTTGTTCATGACCGTGCACTGTTCGATCGACTGAATCTTCAGAGGCTTATAGAGGGATTCCATGTTGACCCTCCATTCACCCGGAGGAGGATCCTTCAAGTAGCCGTAGCTGATGAGATTGTTGACAAGAACCATGTCCTCGCCAAGCTCTCCGCGAACGTTGTCCTGCTTGTAAAGGGTCAGCGCGCTGTCGATCTGCTGAGCCTGCTGCACATGGGCGACATAGTCGGCCTTTGCGCGAGCCTCAGTGTAGACAGGGCCGCCAAACCAAGATCCGGCGAAGATGAGGGCCGCTAGAACGGCAACCGCCAGTACGCCGACGATAAGATGATACATGTTTGAATCCTTCCCTGGTGCCGGACGTTAGTCCAGTGAATCCGGACATCGTCATTGTTGGCGTATGGATTGTAACAGAAAGGGGGGCGGGGGAAAAAACCCCGCCCCCCTCCGGTTGGTGCCGTATTAGGCGAACCCGTTATTAGAGCGGGTAGGAGTAGGTAGCGTTGCCGTCTACGCAGGCGCCGACCAGCTTTTCAGCGATTTCGCAGACCTGATCCTTGTCCTTCTGCTCGCCACCGAGTTCGATCTTCAGGTAAGGCTTGTCAGCAGCGGACGAACCGAAGTCCAGTTCCCATTCAGCGCCTTCAGCAGCGACGACCGGAGTGGTCGGGATTTCCTTCAGGTAGCCGAATTCGACCAGGCCTTCGATGGTCTCGATGTTCTTGGCTTCATCAGCGTTGTACAGCGTGTTAGCTGCAGAGATCTGCTGAGCCTGGTTGATCATGGTCGTAACGTGAGCCTTGATCGTAGCCTTCGTGAAAGCAGGGCCGAGGTAGAAAGCGCCAGTCAGGGTGAGAGCAGCGAAGAGAGCAACAGCGATAACGCCAACGAGAAGATGATACATGTCCGTTTCCTTCCGAAAGTGGCCTCGATTTGGGCCTTGTTGATTTGTTTAGTCCTTGGCGAAGGTCTTTCGCGCTCGGGACAATTTAATGATTTGTTAAGATTCATCCGGGGTCAACGGCTCCAAATGCAGAAAAGAACGCGAAATCAGAAGGACTCATTGACAAGTTGCGTTTGACCAACCTGCTGTAAACAAACTTTTTTTCATTTTTTTTCTGATTTTTTTCTGGAAACGTGTTTGGGGCCGCCGAAAGGATCCAAAGCCGCCGAAAGAAGGTTGAATGTTTATTAAGAAGCACGGCCGGCGGTCCCATTTGGTGTGGAACCGATACACAGGGGGAAACGTCTCTCGGTTAACGGGGAAGGATTGGTGCCCGTTTCGAGACACTTTAAGGATTGGGAGAGTTGGCGGCGGCGCATAGGCGTTATGCCGGGTTGACTGCCTGATGGGTTTCAGACTGGCGGCGCTCTTTATAACGAAGAATTCGGAAGATTGCCGGGTACAGTCGTCATTGCGATATGAGAGTAGCTCTGGAGCTATAGGCGACCACGGCCGCTATGAAATGGCTCTGTAGGAGCCTTCTTGCGCCGATAATAGCGGATTCCGCTCAGGAAGCCTTCCGGTGCGTAGTGAAGCCCCTATCGGCTTCATGAAGGTGAAGATATAGCCAAAAGAAAAAGGGCGGGGGTGTTGTCACCCGCCGCCCTTTTTCTTTGTCGGACCCGAAAGATCAGTTAATCGAGGCCGTTAACTGCATCGTTGGGATCACCGTCAAGCAGATGAGACATGCCGTCGCCGCCACAAGATAGAGAGCCGAGGTGAACTCGATCGCTGGGCCGAAGGAATTGATTTTCCCGATATAGAGGTCTCGGTACTGCTTTGCGAGTGCGTTGAGCGTTTTCGCCTGGTCTCGATTGTCTGTAGCGGAGGCCAGTGCTGCCCTATCTGTGGGATGCAAGGACTCCAGAGCGTTCGGCCAGACTTTACCTTCTTCGAGGAAGCGACGCGCTCTCTTGAGGTCGGTCTTCAACGCCCCCTTCGGCGCCTCGAACTCGGTGAAGCGCAAGGTATCCGAGGTTGTCATGCCGGATCCCACCATTAGCCCAAGCTTATAAAGGGTGACATAGTTTTGTCTGCTGAGGATTAGGTCTTTGTAGTGGGGGATCTTCAAAATAATCTTGTCCGCCAGATCAGGCATTATCACACGCGCGACCGTCCCAAGCAGGATGAACATCGTGAAAATAACCAGTTTGATCCCCATGACCCAGAGGAGGACATGGCTGAAAAACTTCGCCCAAGTGACATCGATAGCCTTGTTGTTCCTCATCATCGGGTTGTCGAGGATCATTGGCGCGAAATAGTAGATTGTGTAGTAGGTGATCGCGAATGCCACGGAGAAGCCGACAAACGCCCAGATGAAGTGCTTGTAAGCACCCTTCTGAACCTGGCTCATCAGTTGTTCGAACTCAACGGCACTCTCCAAGGCTTTCTGTGTGTCGCCGGCCTGGATGCCCGCTTTTACCAGTGCGGTCGTAGCGGGTTTGAAATTCTTGTAATCGATCGAGATCGCCTCATCGAACTCCATACCCGCTTCAAGGCGAGAAAGAAGTCCAAGTGCAGCCCTCTGGATGCGTCCGCGGAACGTCGATGAAATTAGCTTTAGGGCTTCAACGACGCTCATATTGGCAGACATCATTGCTGACAGGCGCAGCATGAAGTTGTGACGTTCGGGTGTCGTCATTCCGAGCGAGAAGTCTATGTTGAACTTCTTCTTGATGGTCAGGACCTGCCCAAGACGATCAGCCTGATGGCGCGCCTGTTCGAGGCTGCTGGCTTCGATGTCTTGGTTGCGGATCACGCCTTCGCCGGTAACGACGCGGACGGTAAAGATAGGCATCAGTTTTCCTCGAAGCGGATGGACAATGCTGTCCCGGTTTCATTGAGATGGGTGGCGATTTTGTCTGGGGTGATGGCAACAGATGGACTTGAGCAGTTGTCACCGAAGGTCACGGTTCCTGGGCGCTGCGCATCAGCTTCGATTGCGAACCGCTCGAAGCCCGAGAGGATTCCGTAATCGACCTGTCCACCGACGAAACTTAAGCATAGTACTGGTTTGCTTGATATTCCTGGTTCGATAGACCACGAGAAATGCTCCGTACGCGTTCCGAACCCGCCCACGGCCCCGTCGGCGACGTAGCCTTCAATTTCGCGCATGGACGAAGGTCTGACTCCTTGGTTCTCCATGCGATACGCCGAACTGGCTGACCTGATGGCGGCGTACTGGGTTGAAAGCACCCTTGCGACCTCGATCCTGCTTTGCATCGCCGGGTTGACGAAGTTGGTCCCCGCCACGATAGCAAAAGCGAGGATCATGATTGAGAGGGCGGTAAGGATTATTGATGGCATCAGGCCGCCTTCTCAAGGAGCGGTCGTGCTGCGGCGCCGAAGAGACGGTAAAGCTCATGCTCCGTCGTCACCCCTTGCCTGTACTTGTTGACGGCATCCTCCACGATCGTCTCCCAAGTCGGCTGTTCGCGACCATCTCGGACAGCGAAAAGGTGGTCAACGTCGTTGTGGTCGTGGAAGTACTCAACCTCGGAAACGAGGGTTCGGCCGTCATAGCCTTCGCCGAAACATTCAGCACAGGTCAGGCCATTCTCCTCAACACATGCGCCGTTACATCTTTTGCAGACCGTACGGATCAAGTCCTGTGACATAATCCCGCGAAGGATGTAGCGAAGCTCATGATCCTTGATGCCGAGGCCAATGAGGCGGTCGAGTGTCTCGCTGATCGAACCTGTGTGCAGCGTTCCAAGAACAAGGTGGCCTGATGTAGCTGCTCGGACAATCGTTCGAGCCGTCTCCTCGCTCTTAACCTCGCCAACAGCGATAACGTCTGGGTCCTGCGTGAGCTGCGCTTCAAGGGCCTTGTTGAAGTCAAATCCGACCGCTTCATTTACCGCTACCTGGCTAACGCCAGCGATACGCACTTCCACCGGATTTTCGATCGTAATGATCTTCTTTGACTGCCGGTCGAAGTTCAGGATGGTGCTGTACATCGTGGTTGTCTTACCAGTGCCAGTGCCGCCAGTGAGCAAGCATAGACCACCTCGACGAGACGTGGCTTTCATCCACTTATCCAGATGGGTAATTCCCAGTCGATTGATGTTTTTGTTGATGCTTTCAGGATCTTGAATACGGATGACGATACACTCGCCTTCGATATTCGGAGTCGCGCTGACACGGAGATCCACCATCTTTCGGTTGAACTCGATCTGGAAGGACCCATTCTGTGGCGCATGCTTTTTCGAACTATCGAGCTTCGCCCGGTTCTTTGCCTGTGCTGCCACAGCAAGGAATTCATCGAGCGGGCCTTCGTGTTCATGCTCAAGGATGCCGTTGATACGAAGGTACACGCCGTAGGATTTCCCGCGTGGAATAAAGTGGAGGTCAGATCCGCCGCCGGAAACGGCCCTGTAGATCAGACGCTCAAGGATTGTTTCCTTTGTCGAGACCGTTTCTTCCGAGTCCGAACTCTTACGCATGTTTGCGATGAATGGTGCAAACTTTGTCGGAGAGAACGGTACGAAGGTGATATTTTTGCCGGGATAGTACTCGGCAACAATTCGCCGAACCATGCGCTCGTCGCCACGAGTGGCAACGAAAATGCCGTCGTCATGGATCGTTGAAATGATGATTTTGTGCTCAACCAAAAGGTCTACAGGGATCTTGGTTTTGGAAACTGTTTCCTGCGCAATGCGCTCGGCCGAGACCTCAAGGATCGCTTGAACACGCTCAGAGTTGCTGAGGTATTGATTCTGAACAAGAATCTGCCCAAGCTTCTCGCCTGTGACTTCCTGTTCCTTGGAAGCGGCGTAAAGGACTTGTGGTGTGATCAGTCCTTTATCGATCAGGTGCTGGCCGAGGCGGTGATGACGGATGGACTTTCCTCGGCGGAACTGTGATGTCTGGCCAAAGCGGGACGGGCGGACAGTCGATGAAACTTCCTCGGTCGCCGATTCTACAGTGTCGGCATCTTCAGGAACACCTTCGTCCGATGCAGCCAACAAGGATTCGACTTCAGGGGTTGCTTCCGCAGCAGAGGACTCCTCGGCGCTCACAAGAGCCTGCTTGTTTTCCTCTGAAACCATAAAGGATTCGTCGAAAGTCGGTTCGACCTTCTCCGATAGATTGACAGCAAGATCCGCTTCGACGGATGCGATTAGAGTTTCCTCCAGTTCGCGATCGAAAGCATCATCGAGTTTGAAGTCGTCTTCGCGCCGTGTTGACAGGAGCATATCCAGTTCGGCGGATGCCTTGGTCTCCTCAGGCTTGTTCTTGCTAACGCTGCCCATAAGGCGATCGCGAATGCGCGAGAGCACCCCCTTACGTTCGTTCTTCTCAGGGGTCATCGTTTCTTGTTCCATGTTGTCCTCAATCAGTTGGACGGGCGTTTGATCATTCCCCGCAGCTTACGCTGCGCCCAGATGAAAGGATTGAAGATGCAAAGGAGGATCGAGACGATGCCTCCAATCACCCATGCAATGGACCACGACCAATACCACCAGGCATACGCCCCGAAAGCCATCGAGATGATCGCCATAATCCAAGCGGATACGACCTGACGACGGGACGAGAAATCAGTGTTCATCAGAAAGGCGACGGGATCCAGCACTACTTGATCTCCCTCATCTTGAATCGCAGGATCACCTTGTCCTGAGCGCCTACACATTTGTCGCCCAAGCACATTTCGGTCATTTTGCGTCCCGGGCACATCATGACCGCGGTACTCGCGTCAACGACTGCTTTACGTGGGTCGGTGATGTTTCGAACGACCACGGTCATGTCCGCACCAGCGCTTACTTCAGCTCCCGGAATTGTCTTAAGCAGGCTTACACACTGCTTGTCGGTTTCAGCCCACTGCCGATCCTGCCGTGCCGTTTGATCGAGCGTCGACATCACGATGTAGGCCCCACCCGCGAAGAGTGCGAATGAGGAAAGTAGGAGGCCGATGCCTGCTGCTGTCTTTGCTCTCATTTCTTGTCTCCAGTCGATGGGGTTACGGCCGGTGCAACAGCGGAGCCTGGGGTCGGCTGTGTACTAGCCGAGGGCTTGGGAGCAATTACACCCGCGGCTGCGTCTGCAGGCTTGACGGCGGGCTTCGGAGGGGTCACCTGCCTGTTCTTCGCGTCAATCGTTCTGCCCTTTGCGCGGAGTTCATCAAGTCCTTCGATAATGTTCCGACGCTTGTCGACGGACCACTTGTCGCCCTTCATTTCCAGCTTCGAGACGATTTCTTCAACCGTTACGGAGCTGACAAGTCCCCATTGCGAATGAGGAAGCGTTGCAAAATCGACTGCACGAACTGCAGGGCCCGGATTAGCCGATATTGCGAAGAAGACGATGGAGCTAATGAAGAACAGGGACCCAACGCCTGCCATTGCGGCACCAAAGTTGAATATTCCTTCACCCTTGGCGACGGCTGGCTTCATGGACAACGTCGCCTGCAGCGGAGGATGTCCTGATTGAACTAGACGGCGAGCATCGTCTTCAGGAAGAACCAGAGGGAGAGGTTCTCCTTCCTGCATGATCACCTTGACGGCCTTGTTTCCAGAGGGGAGCCAATACTCCCCATCTGGATCTGCCTTCAAGTTTTCGATCAGTGCCTTCAGGTAGCCCTTGCCACGTCCGCCATGGTGGATCTCGAAGAGGTAGCCGTTGTCGAATGGTGCGACAGCGAACCACGAAATTTCTGGAGTCGCGAAATGAAGCTCCACCTGACGCTTTGCGTACTCGATGGCATCCTTTTCTTCCTCAACCCTCGGGATCCACCCGATTAGTGCCTCAATAGGCAGGTGGTTCTTGGTTTCCTCCATATCATAGCTCCGGTTCGAAGACGGTCACGGTTGGACGGAGGATGATGAACAGGGCTGCACGCTCGATCTTCCGGTTTTCCGATCCTGTCGAGCGGCCAGTACCTTCGAGCGCCTTTCGTGCGACCGTCGGTTCGCTGGAGTTCACGTTTTCGCTGTCATATTGGAGGCCGCCGATAACAACAGTGCGACCAGCTTGGACGCGGACGAGGTCGTCAATGTTCTGCTTCTGAACGATCGGACGTGAGATGGTGCCGAGCTGTCTGCCGACATTGAGCTCGACATACTGTGTGATGGCATTGAGATCTACCTTCACTCCAACAGTCACGATCTTTGAATCGCCGTCGTAGAATGGCTCGAGATCTACCTTCAGACCTGTATCAACGGTTTCGATGTTGGAAGAGCCGACGCTGGAATATCCACTCGATGAACTGGATACGCCGGACACGTAAGGAACTTCCTTGCCGTCTTGGAAGGTTAGCTTGGAGCCGGAGAGCGTCTTGAGCTGAACGTTCTGAGATACCTTCGCCTGACCGAAGTTAGACAAGAAGTTAATCGCACCAGAGATGGTCAATGCGCCGTACTTGCCGAACACCGTTCCGAGGGAAGTCTTGCCAAATGTCAGGGCGCTAGCGGTCGCGCCGATAGCCTTACCAACATTGTTGTTGTCGCTGCCCGAAGCGTCGCTGATACCCTTCTGCGTGTCATTGAACGCGACTGAGAACTTGTCCCAGTCAAAGCCAGTGTTGGCGTTATCCGTTAGCGACAGACTGACGACTGCCACCTGCATCGAGATAACCGACAGGTTGCGCGACATACGTTCAAGGAACGGTCCGATCAGCTCATCCTGAACGGTTGGAGAAGCCGTATAGATCAGCTTGCCGCCCCTCAGTGAAGTGACGATGTTCTCGGCTCCGAGGCTCTTGATCTCTTCCGAAACAGACTTAAGCACATCCTCGTTCTGAGGCAGTGCCACGCTATAGCGCTCCTGGTCGGAGAGGTAGATCATGCCATCTTCGTACCAGCCAACGATGCCAAGGCCGTTCCGGAGTGAAGTAAGCAGTTCACCGACTGTGCCCTGGAAGCTGAGGAACGGGAGCTTCTTCTTGAGAATGTCCTCGCTCTGGGTCGGGTTGGACCAGTTGAAAGTCACCTGCAGGTTCACTGCACTGAGGGACGCGACAAGCGATGAAAGATCGGCCTCATGCGTGGTCGGGAATTTGATCTCGATCGGCATCTGCGCAATGTGCTTAGGCAGAGCCTGACGCAGGGCTACGGCCTTCATCGAAGACTTCGGCACCTTGATGCGTTCAATGGCGAGGGATTCGTCAGCGGTGAACTTTTCGGCGGCCAGACGTTGCTCCTGCTTAACGTCCGGGAGTCTCTTCGACTCTGGAAGCTGTGAGGTGCAGCCAGACAGCAGAACGGCGCTACTTAGCGCAGCTATACCCGCCTTCGACGTTATCGCCCGCAATCTGGAAGAAAGATTTGTCAGTTGCACGGTAGAGAGCCTTTCCGTTGACACAGCTAATGAATACAGCACCTTCCGGAACCTTCTCCGGTGCAGCTTCGGGTTTCTTTACATCGGCGATTGGTGCGTCGCCGGCGATACCGGATTTCTCGGCCTTGGGAGCATTCGCGGCGACTGCGGCCACGGTATCGATCCTTCGTCTCAGATCGATCTCAAGCGCCGACTGAGAAGCCTTCACGTCCTGCATGATCCCGGCTTTCAGTTCCGGCTGCATTTCGCGAATGATGTTCCTCGTCCGTTCGTCCTGACGAGCCTGTTCTTCCGCTGAAGTCGGCGGTTTTACAAAGGGATTGCCCCTTTCCTGGGCGACCGCCGCGGCACCCTGAAGCGCCGAGAGCGCGACCAGCACTCCGAGTGATTTCCTGAAAAGCATGCGCATCCGCACTCCGTGATACTCGACCAAGTCTTTTGATGAGACTTTAAGGCGACCTTTCGGTCAAGGACTGGCAACAAGGATTGATGCAATTAATTTGACAGCGCAAGTGGCCACGCCAGAACGAGTCCTTAAATTCTTTACAACGCGGTAAGGATTCGTTTTCCACGTTGACCGAAGTCGGCCAGGAAATGACCATTAAAGAAGTCAACGGAGCAACTGTATGAACAAGTTCCATCAGATACGTAAGGCACTGCGTCTCGATCTCGCCTCGGTAGCTGGCCGGGTGGGAATTGACGAGATGCAGCTCGCATTGTTCGAGCACGGCATGGGCTGGCTCCCTGTCAGTGTAGCGTATCGATTGGCCAACGTTGTTGAGGTACCTATCGGCCAGATTTTTCCTCTTCTTCGCGACATTTTCGACGCGGCAGAGGAGCAGGACGACGATAAGCAGCTTGAGGCTATCTATGCTCCACAAAATAGGTCGGCACTGATCCAGTCTGGGATCGACCCAGACCGCGACGCTTGGTTCGCGATCGTTCAATTAAGATCAGGCAACGAGCGAAGGTATTTCCTGACCTCGATGGAGTTTGCTCGATTGAGGGCCGATATCATGGCTTCCGAGGACACAAAGGGCTTCCTTACTTTCCATTCGGACTGCCAGAACGTGATCCTTCGGAAGTCGGCAATCTCCTCAATACGCTTCACCACGGACGCAAGCTATGCATGGTTTCGCTCTCACGAGCGCGACTTCGTCCTCACGGTCGTTTCTGATGCGTGCCCGCGGCCAGTGAAGATGGAGGTCACTCCCGACGGGTATCCTGACGGCAATGGGCCACGTCCGTTCGCGGACCTGCTCTCCAGCGCAAGAGGGGATGTCGCTCCTGAAGGAGAACCACCACGTGACAACGACCTTCCCCCCTTCCTGTCCCTCATTGAGAACGAGGATGAGACAATCGTTTCGTTCGACGGCATTGAGGTCATCGAGATCCCCTGCGGCGTTCTCATGCCGCATCTCTACGAGGACGATGAGATCTTCGCGGAAGGCAGAGATGGTAGCGAATCCTTAAAGAGCATGGAGATGATGGGGGAAGCGTAAGCGCGAATCCCGTGGTTCATGAAAATGATCGTTTGGCCGCAAGGACTCGTTGACAGTCTCAGGCGTTACCGAACATCATTTTTGGAAAACCGAAGGATTCACCATGCCAGTTCAGTCCGCCCCTTTTATTCCAACCGAGGTCTTTCTTCATAGGGCGGCGACAGGTCTTGATACCAAGGCAGCCGCGGATGCGATTAAGGTTTCTCCGGCGCTTCTTCGCCGTATGGAAAACGGAGAGCTTGAAGCGACCCCTGAGGTGATCACTGCTCTTCGTGCGATTTCCCGAGTTCGCCCTCGTGAGACCCCGGGTTCCTTTAAGTTCATCGACTTGTTTGCTGGTATCGGAGGTATGCGTCGCGCATTCGAGTCCTCTGACGGCGAGTGCGTGTTTACCGCTGAGTGGAACAAGTACGCTCTCGAGACTTACCTCGCCAATCACGGTGCCGATCACCCAGTAGTGGGGGACATCACCAAGGTTCCAGCAGACGAGGTTCCAGATCATGAAATCCTTGTTGGAGGATTTCCTTGTCAACCATTTTCACTGGCCGGGGTCTCGAAAAAGAACTCTCTCGGTAGAGCGCATGGTTTCGCGGACGAGACACAAGGAACTCTGTTCTTCGATGTGGCTCGGATCATCGAGGCGAAGAGGCCTCGCATGTTCTTGCTTGAGAACGTGAAAAACCTCTGCGCCCACGATAAGGGAAGGACCTTCGACGTTATCCTTCGCACACTGACGGAAGAGCTTCGGTACAACGTCTCTTACAAGGTGCTGGATGGCAGTGCGTGGGTTCCGCAGAAGCGGCAGCGAATATTCATCGTCGGAACTCGCGATGGCGAAGCTTTCAATTTCGATGATGTCGTGGTGCCGGGGAAGGGTCCAACCGTGGGCGACATTCTTCATCGCCCGGGTGAAGATGATGAAGACGGTCGGTATGCCGCAAATGGAGACGCGCTTGCCAAATACACGCTGACTGACAACCTATGGCGATATCTGCAGGACTACGCCGCGAAGCACGCCAAGGCGGGCAACGGGTTCGGTTTCGGCTTGGTGGGTGAGGGCGATGTCGCGAGAACCTTGTCTGCTCGTTATGGAAAAGACGGCTCCGAGGTTCTTATCCGGCAGGTAGCTGGTAAAAACCCTCGTCGATTGACACCGCGCGAGTGCGCTCGGCTCATGGGCTTTGACACCCCGTCATCGAAGATCTTTATCCCCGTATCCGACGCTCAGGCATACCGACAGTTCGGCAACTCTGTTGTTGTTCCCTGTGTTGCGGCGATTGCGGCGGCGATGGCTGGGCACCTTAAGAAGTCTGTGGTCTGAATAACGATCATGGCGTAAGGGAGCAGGCTCCATCCCACCCTGCTTCCGGCCGCCATATCTGATCAAAGTCTCGTTCGCCTTTAACGGCTTCAAGAGCGGGAACCATCAAGGCCCGACATGTCTCCATAGCGAGGGCCAGCGTCGCCCTGGACTCTGGTGGATCGAAGTGGGCAACGTGTCGAGCATAGTCGGCCGATTTCGCTTCCACGAACTCTTCTGACAGCCCCTCTGTTTCAGGATCAACGTCGATATCGCCTCTCCATTCGAAGGTACGTCGAATAGCCTCGCAGAGTGCCTTCCCGTCTATCTCCTCCTGCTGACCGATCATCGCAATGTCGTACCAGTCTTTCATTCTGGTCGAGTCCAGCCCGAACTTCGTAACCGCGTGGATCTTCTCTGCCAAGGTCGTCTCCCATGGGTATGACTGGAAGGCGACGGCTTCAAAGTCTTTCGGCAACGCGGATGGCAGCATCCGGGTAACCGGGGCTGGAGTAATTGGATCACCCATGCACATATCGAGTTTCACGTGCACCTTGCTTCGGCCAATTACAGCGTTCATGACGACGCGAATACCAGGACTACCTGCCTCACGGATGGGGGTAGCCTTGAACGATGACAGATCGAACTCGACACCGTCATCGAGGGACATGGCAGCACTTTCATGGATTGCCCGGGCAATACTCTGAAGTCCGGTGCCGCTGTCGTCGTGCAGATCTATGTCATCTGTGGGGCGAGACGATCCCGAGGTCCGGCATGAGAACATCAGCCCGCCCTTGAGGAGAAATCTATTTTTGTGTTCACCTGACTGAAGGCGCGCGAGTAGTCGTTCTTGCGCAAAACGCATCTGAACCAGTCTGGTGTCTTCGCCTCTGTTTTGGGCTGCGGATCTCAGCTTGTTTGAGACGGCAATTCCGCGAGCAAGTTTGTTCTGATCAGTATGCATCTCGTCCTCCTCCGTTCATCGTCGTAACCGGACTGGCGAGAGACAAGGGTCGACTAGAACCGGAAATCGGATATGTCGACCTGCTGAAAAGCACCGTCGGCCAGGATCTGCCGAGCGAATGGGATCATGCGGCCCACGTCTTGGTGGAAACCTAGCTTTCTTGCGATCCTGCCAACTCTCTCAGGCTCCCCGCCGTCTCGAAGGTAGGCGGCAAACGCCTTGAAAGCGATCTCGTCGGAGCACCCGTTGGTCCTGCGCATGACATCGGCGACCGTGCGCTCTGGGGACGTAATCCTGACATTCACCCCAGCGATCTGTTCGGTAACGACACCGACTGTGTGGAAATCTTCCGATGTCCATCTGATGACTTTCACCCATGCGGCACTAGCCACAGGAGACGTTCTGCGTACTGCCAAGGTCCACTGGGAGTTCATGTCGTCTGTCATCCCGTGAAACCTCAACGCCGACATGAGACATAGCAAACCCGAAGGATATCTGCCCGCAAGCTCGGCAGCCTTCATTCTCGTTTCGTCTTCGCAGGTTTCCCCAGCGAGCCTGTAAACGCCTCTCTGAGGCTGTTCGAGTTCTTCGGCCGCGAGCATACGTTTTAAGACTACCCGAGGGATGTTCTCCAATGCGAAGTCCCGGCTTCGAAGGAGATGTCCGCCGGCTAACATCTCCAGCACTCGCTCTCGGTGACCCATGATCGCTCCTGTAACAAATCCGATAACCACTTCCAACCACGTTATCGTATTTGTTACATTCAGTCACGAGGTGGCAAGTGACAAAGAGACTGATGCGTACCGAGAGTATCGTTCCCATCTATGCCTTTGGGAACGACCCTTCATCGGCGGTTGCATTCCGTGTCGAAGGTTGTGATTCTATCGTTGAGGGGGACTAAGGTGCATGCCAATCAAACCGCGGTTATTGATCAATCTCTGTGATCGTCTTCCGAATGGATTCATATCGTTCGGAACATACGACATGACGTGGCCTGCTGCTGCGGCTATTGCGTCCGGTACCTTCGACTCGTGGAGAAGTGGCTACATACCCGCAAGTGCGGATGTCTGCATGCATGTTTGCCACGAAGCCCGTGTCGCGGCATGGAATGATCGTCTATTTTCCTTTGACTTACATCACATGGTGGATCCATTTCTTGGTGTGGTCCATCGTTTTGGAGGACATGAGCGGCTTCTCGAATATCTTGAGGTCAAATACTCGGCACGCCGTATTCGGCGGCATGCGGAATCTTTAATGATGCAGATAGAGGATGCCGAGTTCGTACCCTCCTCAAGGATACAGTGGTTGGCTCATCCGATTACTGGAGAAGTCGCGCCACCTGGAAAAGTTGACCGGGGCGATGTCCCGTTCGCTTTCGCAGGAATCGAGGCTATGTGGCGCGGCGTGGACGCTTCCGAACTTTCAGACTACGCAAAAGACTGCAACGGCGATCCGGACGTGATGGAGTACCTTGCCGCAAGCTTCTCAGCCCCGGACGCACTCCTTAACAACATTGAAGAACTCGACGCTGCCGTCCACGCCCTGTTGCGCACAGATGACCGTTCATTCTTTCAGAAGTGGGTGCGCGAATGGAATTCCAAGCAGGATGTCAGAATGACTTTCAAGGATGAGCGCAGAGCTATTGGGCTTGGAGGGTTAACCGATAAGAGGGAGGCATTGAATTGGTGCAGGCGGTATCTCGATTCAGCCATTGAACTCGAGAGCGCCATCGATGAGTCCTATTCAAGTCGAATCCTTTAACGGCGTAATTGACATGAGGACAGAAAGACTCAATCCTTATGTAAGACTACGCCGTTTGTCGGCATAGCGGTACCCAAGAGAAGGAAGTTCGGAATGAAGAAGTATTTTCTGGCCTCTGTCGCCCTGGCACTGTCCCTGGGTGTCGCCAACGCTGGCGAGGCAAAGTTCGATGGCGCTTATGGCGGTATTCAGGGCAACTACTCCAACGGAGAAATCGGCGAGTCGGGTCTGTCTGTAGATGCTGATGGCTTCGGCGGCGGCGTGTTTGGCGGTTACGGCAAGACGTTCGGGAACTGGTACGTAGGCGGCGAGCTTTCCGCCGATTACGCGAAAACCGAAGGCTCGGTCGCTGGTATCGATCTGGACATTGAAAAGAAGTACAGCGTCGGCGCTGCTGCCCGCGTCGGCTATCTCATTACGCCCAAAGTTATGGCTTACGGCGTTGCCGGCGTTGAGCGCGCAAAGTTCAAGACATCAATCTCGGACGGCGTGGATAGCCTGAAGGGTTCTGCCACCGTCAACGGTGCCCGTTTCGGTGTTGGTGCTGAGACTTTCGTCACCGATATCATGTCTCTTCGCACCGAGGTTGACTACATCAACTGGAACGGTGGCGATCTGGACGAATGGCGCGCCAAGGTTGGCGTTGCCTACCACTTCTAATCCTCTTTCGAGGGCTTGAGGGTGCGAGGGAGAGGGTGACCTCTCCCTCTTCTTGTTTGGAGATCAGATGGACGACCGGATGATGAACCCGGATGATGAAACTTTCATCGTTCGCTTTGAGTCATGGGAAGGGCCGATCGAGGCTATGCTTGAGCTGGCGCGATCTCAGAAGATCGACCTCGCGATGATCGACATCCTTGAGCTGGTAAGTCAGTTCGAAGCTGTCGTCGATCGAGCAATCAGCCTCCGGCTGGAACTGGCAGCCGACTGGCTGGTGATGGCTACTTGGCTTACATACCTGAAATCCCGGATCCTGCTTCGTCGACCGAAAGAAAATCGCCGAGACGAGCCTGACGAAGATGTTCTCGCATATCACTTGAAGCGCCTAAATGCGGTTCGGAATGCCGCAGAACGTCTTCCTGATCGAATGCAGCTCGGAAGAGACTGGTTCGCCCCATCCGGAGTACACGAAGAGGTCGCAACAGGAGGCCGTCTAGCGGCAAGCTTAGTGGACTTCATTGCGGCCTATCCAAAAGGGCGAAGGCCTTCGGCGGAAGTTCAGGACGTACCAGTTCTCAAGCCCTTCGATGTTGATTCCGTGGATGCTGCCCTTGCGCGGCTTACTGAACAGCTACCGGACGAGTGGGTTCGCCTTCTGGAGCTGGTTCCCAGGACTAGCGGACTTAGATTGCGCTCGAGCATAGCGACAAGCCTTATCGCTTCTCTTGAGCTAGCTCGTGACGGGAAAGGGGATGTCAAACAAGACGATCCTCAATCAGCAATTATGGTGAGGAGACATTCTGATGAAAAGTCGTGATGACGTTGCCATGATGATCGAACTCATGCTGATCGGTGGCGGCCGCGCGATAACTGAAAGCGAGATCCTTGAACGGATACCGTATTCTGTAGATGTAGCCGACGTGATTGCCCGGCTCAACGAAGAGTACGAGAAACGCTCCATCTCTATCATCGAAGTTCAACCTGGAAAGTACGCGGTTCGCACACGACCCGAGATGTCGGATTTATGCCGGACTATGATGCCGAGAAGCTATCGAATGTCGCCTGCTGCTATGCAGACACTGTCCGTGATAGCTTATTTTCAGCCCGTAACACGACCTGAGATCGAACGCATCCGCGGGGTTGCCCTATCAAAAGGTACGCTAGACATCCTCATCTTCACGGGATGGGTTCGTCCGGGGCCTCGCCGCGCGACACCTGGCAATCCGATGACTTTCGTGACCACGGATGCCTTTCTTCATCATTTCAATCTGAAGTCTCTCGATGAACTCCCTGATATCGGGCAGCTTCGCAATGATGGCCTTCTTGATGCAAACAGGGGGCTTGATCTTGCCCCCCGTGGCGAAATCGATGCTGATGACTGATCAGCGGTAGCCGCGGTAACCGTATCCGCCGTAGCTATAAGAGGAGCGTGCGCGGGCGGCCGCCTCGCGTTGACGCTTCTGCTCCTCCGCGGAGAACGTGGCGACAACGTAATTTGCGCCGCCACCAGCATGGTCGCTATCCCTGTTGTACTCGTCGTTGCCAACGATCTGGCCACCGGTGCCTCGAACCCATGTGATCTTATCCATCAAGTTGTAGAAGGTCGTTCCGAGAACTGTAGCCTTAGCGTGCTCACGCGCATGGTTGTTCTCGTAGACCTGCCACCGAATGGTCTTTGCGTCGTTATCGAAGGTAAGGGAGCAGTCGTCCGCTTGGAATGATGTGACGTTATTCCCGGCGATCGGAAAATCCTTCTTCTGAGGCTTGCGAAGCTTCATAGGGATTTCCTTACCCGTCTTGGGATCGCGTGTAATGCAGATGTTGCGATAGATGTTATACCGATCCGGCTCATCCACGACGCGCTTGTTGTATGACTTCCGCTCAAAAGCCGTTACCTGATCGTCGATGATCTGCTGAATCTTCTGTTGCGCATCCCATCCGGTGATCTTTTTTGCCTTCACCTGCTTTTTGATTTCAGGGAGCTTGAGCGCAAGCTGCTCGTACGCTTTTTCAGAAATTTCGAGAAGCGCCTTCTGTCTGGCATTCATAGCATCGCGGATCGTAGCCTTGGCCTTGGTCCATTCCGTGGTCGGGATTTTGATTGTCCCAGCTTCCCATTCATAGCAGCTCATTCTTCGCTCTCCTGTTGATTTTTTTGAGGGCGCCGCGTTTTTCATTGCGTCACTCGATATTGATGAGAATTAACGGAGAGTATGAAAAGCTCAAGCGCTGCCGATGGGCTAATGACTTCGGGGGACCAAAAGGACATTGAAGTCGGAGTCATAGAGTGTTTGAATCCTTGGAGGCAACTTGAGGGGAAGCATGTGCGCAGCGCGAAGATATGGGAGAAGATCGACTCCGACACTCAACGGATGATCGATGATTTGGTCACCGAATGCCGGACGGATTTGAAGGCCGCAGGTTTCCCCGCCTTCGGCAGTCGTTTTCCATATGGGATGCATCACGAGTTCTACCGAGTTCGTGTCCGGCTCGGGAAGCGTAAGCTCCACCATGCCGAAATTGCTGCCGTCCTGAATATGTGGATGGCTTCTCGATCCGATAAGGTTGACTACGCGCGCCAGGCCGTCTGCGGAGCAATCAAAGCGATGTTGGTAAAGCGCCCTGAGTTGGTGGGACGTATTCCGGCATCAGCTCGGCACGCAATGTTGGCTGTAGGTGAGGGATACGACTTTCTCGACTGGGCGAAAAAGCTTGTAAAAGAAAACCCCGGCGGTTTCCTGCCTGAGGACACGGAAGAAAGCCGGGATGAAATGATTGACGGCCTCATAGAGGCCGTCTCCTGATCTTATTCCTCGAATGGGTTCTCCATGTACTCCGACGAATGGAGCCTGCCTACGACACGCGCGTGCAACAGCAGTTGAGTGGAGCGCTCTGCCAGCATTGCAACAGCCTCCTCAAGGAAGAACCTTCGAGCTTCCTTTTTCTTCAGATCGGGGCCGCCGGCGCGGATTTCGGAATTCAGGGAGACAACTTCCGACTTGTAGCCATAGGCCGCCTCGTCACAGTCCTCCGCGAGTTCTATGATTATTGCCTTGACTGCTTCAAGTCGTTTATCGAGTGCCGTCATCAGGGAGCGCGCATCGTTGAAAGCGCGCTGGTCTTGATGTGGAGTGACCTTGGGCTGTGGCTCCGGCACCGCGACGGGTTCAGAAACTGACTTCTTTCGACCAAACCATCCGGTTTTTACGGGTTCTTCCGCGGTGAAAATCGGAGCCACTTCGACAGGTTCTGGAGCATAGAACTTACGCAGTCCACGAATCTCCTTGCGATACTCTTCGATCCGCTGAGGTAGGATCTTCAGAAAGCCAGCTTCCGCTGCAAAGCTGGCTTTCACGTCTTGTAGAGCAGCAACATCTATCGCTTGCCCTGCACACGCCGTCTCGAGCATCCCAAGGACACCATCCGAAAGCTTTGTCCATTCATCGACGCTTTCGTTGATTCCGTCGGCGAGAGTTTCCAGGTTCTGCTTGTAGGATTCGTATTCCATCTCGGCCTCTTGAAATTCTAATCCCTGAAAGGGTGATACGGTTCTTTAGGAAGTGCAAGTCAGTTTGTTGACGAATCCTAGCGGTAGCAGTTACTTCAGAGTTGGCGCTGGTTTGTTCTCCACGGCCATTCTGGCCAGCGCTAAAGCCCCTTCTAGCGAACGTGCGGCGCAGACGAACCTCATGGCGTGACAGAAAATGGCATCCTCAACGCCTGTCACAGCCGCCAGATCCGTCTCTTCAAGGCCTGCCCATTGTTCTGGGAGAGGGAGCCTTTGCTCAAAAGAGCCTTCTTCAGGGCGTACAGCCTGGCAGTACCATGACCCCTTCTTTTCAGAAATGACATACAGGGCCTCATCGAAGCCTCCTGCATATACAGCGGGTTCCCATGGCATTGGCCGGGGGAGAACGATGATCTTGGGATCCGGAGACGTAGCAAACGCTTCTGTGGCCAGACCCAGAGCCCTTGCTGTCGACAGGACCTTTTCAACGCGCCGATGAAGCGCTTGTCCAGCATACTCGCTGGCTTGAAGAAAAAGCTCGTTACCGTATTCGGTCTCGTCATCCCAAGCCTGATTGAAATCGTCTACGGCGACGGCCAGCGTTGTAGGCAGAAACGATTGGCCGATGCCGTTGTCTGTCATGTCCGTCGGCAGGATGAATGTGCGGTCGACTTCTTCCCATACTTCATCAATGTAGCCTTCGATGTCATCGAAGTTCGCCAGGAGATATTCTTCCCCAAAGAAACGCCAGATCAAGCCAACGGAGCTGTAAGGGATCGGCTTCCCTTCGAAGGTTTCTTCGCGCAGCGGCTTGTCGCGCATGTGGTGGTCGAAACGATTACGAACAGCATCGAACTCGAACCCGACATCAAAAACAATGTCGGATCCGCCGGCAGACTGAATAAGGTTGGCATCGCGGGTTCGTATCAGATCAGCCCCTTGAAACCGCGGGATCTTGGACAGGATCGCGTATGCAAGAGTGTCGTCAGCGTGGAAGCTTCCGTCGTGCGTGATTAGTTTCATGTCGATCTTTCATCTCCCTGGTTAACCATGTCGAACGCAAATGGTTACCGAATTGTAAAGAACTCCTTGCCCGAAGGAGTCGTGTCATGAATCCTATTAGAAACGCTGTCGTAGAGGATTCGGGTATGAGCATCATTGAACGATTGAGAAAATTCTTCAACGATATGCATCCGGATCGAGTGCTTTTTGCAGTTCTTGTGGTTGGATTGCTCTCGACCTTTGCTGCCGGAGCCTTTTTCAGCATGGCTCTTATTGATCGGCAGGTGTCGGCTCCTCCCGTAGTATCTGAAAAGATCGTCCACGAGGATGAAGATACGAAGAAAATCAGCTACGGCGAACTTATGGCGATGGTGAAGGAAGGCAAGGTTAAGTCCGCCAAGATCGACTCCGACGCTGTGGAAGCGATCGATGAAAGCGGCGAAAGCCATGTGCTCCGTCACGAAAGATGGCTCTACAACTTTAATTTCCCGAAGGATCTAGCAGAAGCTGGCGTTGATGTTGAATTTGCGGAACCGAAAGATCTCGAGAGTTCTTCGGTTATGGCCAAGATTGTTCGTGTCTTTGCGATCCTGACCCAGTTGTTCTTCCTGCTACTTTTTGTGGGGGTTGGCATCTTCCTGTTCCACAGCCTCAAGGGCATGACCTCGCTGGGGTGGAGGCCTAAAGTCGTTAAGAGCAACGTGACCTTCGCCGATGTTGCTGGTCAGCCGGAAACCAAGGCGGAACTTGCTGAAATGCTCTCCTTCTTGAAGGACTCGGAGGCTTACAAGAAGACTGGTGCGGCAGCCCCGAAGGGCGTTCTCTTGGTCGGACCTCCCGGCACCGGGAAAACCTTGCTCGCTAAAGCACTCGCTGGCGAAGCTTCTGCGTCATTCATTGCTCTTTCGGGTTCGGATTTCGCCAATCGTTTCATAGGCGCGGGTAAAGAGCGCATTGAAACCACTTTCAAGGTGGCGAGGAAAAACAAGCCATGCATCATCTTTATCGATGAAATAGACAGCGTTGCAGGCAATCGCGATGGTTCCGGCACCGACGGTGCACGTGAGCACACGACAACCATCAATAAGCTTCTGACTGAGATGGACGGGTTTAAGGAGAACGAGGGCATCTTCGTTCTCGCTGCTACAAACCGGATTGATGTTCTGGACCCGGCCATCCTTCGCAAAGGCCGCTTCGACCGCCATATCTTTGTGAACGTCTCCGACATCAAGGGGCGTGAGGAGATCCTGCGTGTTCACACGAAAGACAAACCGCTTGGGCCGGATGTGGATCTAAATGTCATCGCGCGCGGCATTGCTGGCTTTAGTGGAGCCGATATCCGCAACCTTGTGAACGAGGCAGCCATCCACGCAGCTCGCCGCAACTCCGACACTCTTTCCAGAGCTGATTTCGAGTCCGCACGCATCAAGATTATCGGTGGTGTCGAAAGGAAGAGTGCTGTCCTTGATGATGCAGACAAAAAGCTGATCGCAGTCCATGAAGCTGGTCACGCTGTTGTCGCGGCAAACCTCGCAAATGCGGATCCAATCCACATTGCCACCATCATTCCTCGCGGAAACGCATTAGGCATGGTCGTGCAGCTCCCTGAAAAGGATTTTGTTTCGATACCGAAGTCCAAGCTCCTTACTCGCCTGAAGATCTACATGGGCGGACGCGCCGCGGAAGAGATCGTCTTCGGCGAAGATGAGGTAACTGCAGGAGCGGCATCGGACATTGAAGAAGCCACTCGGATTGCCACGGCGATGGTTACGCAGTTTGGAATGGACTCGTCTGTTGGGATGCGCAAGGTCGAGAAGATCAACGGAGTTCTACCTGCGAATGCAGATGCCGCCGTGCAGCGCCTTCTTGATGAGGCAAAGGCCGAGGCGGTTCGCCTTCTGACAGAGAACCGCGCTTCGCTAGATAGGCTTACTGATGCACTCCTGACTCGTGAGACCATCTACGGGGACGAAGTGCGGAAGATCATACGGGAAGAGGTGGCGGCCTAAGAGCCGTCACCTCTTGAGGGTTGAAACCTGGTCGCGCAGACTGGATACCAATGGATAAGTGACCTCGACCGCACGCCCAAACAATGCACGAAAATTCTCTCGTTCCGTTCCGACTGGGTAAGGGTTGCCCTTCCACATTTCAGGATCTGCGTAAAGGTTCTCATCCACACCGGAGACCAAATACTGCGAAATGCCGCCTCGTGCTTCAACCTCATCTGCGACGAAGCATTCGAAGGCTCGCGCGAACATTTCATTTGGACGAGCCTCGTATCCACTTGGTCCGGACATTTTCAGTGCCTCTTTGAAGAAAGAGCTGCGTCTCGTGCCGAAATCGTCGTTCGGAGATTTTGCGAGTACGGTGTTTAGGCGATGCTCTTGCTCAGCGATCTTTTCCCGGATTCTGATCACTGCCGCATCAAAGATATCGGATGACTCTCCACGTGCAGCGTTTTCGCGTGCCCTAGCCTTGTTTTCATCAATCGACTCTGAGTATCGCTGAATGCTTTGGCGAACGAAGTCCGCGACATCCTCCTGTGTATTTCTGGTGTTCTCCAGAGCGTAGATCACGTCGCCCCATGCTTGCGCGATCTCAGGGCCTCTGTGTGACAACAGGTGCGCTGTCGGGTAAATCAGGCGGTGCCTCCAGCCAGTCGCACTTGGAACGCGTTCAGGGCCCATCACCTTGGTGCCTTGTCCCAAGAAGTGATCTAGCGCGTGAGCAAATTCATGAGCCTGCGATCCCGCACCGTTGAAACGAGTGAAATTGTAGACCTTTCGACCTGCCTCGTAGTGGGCGGCTCCCTTGCCACCCTTGCCTCTGGCACCGAATGCGGCTGCCAACTCACCACCAAGGCTCATATCTTGTGGCTCCCATCCCAAGATTTCGGCAAGATCCATCATCCCGTCGTATCCTAGGTTGAGCATCCGTTGGCGTTCGTCATCTGGAACCCAGTTCCCGAACTCAACACCTCTGAAGCCGAAGGTCTCGATAAACTCCTCCGGATCGATATCACGTCCGCGGCGATGATCGGTCATGCCTTCACGGATTATTTCGTCCAGATGTGGCCGGGCAGGGGGCATCTTAGGCCCTGTCGTAGCGCTCCTTTGTTTTCTGGCCTTCTTTGCCGCCTCTTCGGCTTCATACTGCTCTTTAACGGCAGCATAGCCCTCCTCTTGGGTGGCGAACGTTCCGATCAGTTGGTTGCCCCTGTAGCAGGTCAGCCCGTCATTGCCACGAAGCCGATAGAAGGAGACGTTTCTTTTCCATGCTTGAATGACACCCGGAAAACCGTTCGATACGAGCTCCCGCGCTTTGGTCATAACCGTGCTGTCGACGACGAACGGGCATCTGCGTTTCGAGTAAACGGAAAACCAGATCGCTGATGTCGGGTGTGCCGAGATCTTCGCGCGGCCGCCAAACTTCGCCTCCAGCTTTTCGTATGTCTGCTTCAGTGCCTCCATGCTCCGCACACTCAGCATCACGTCTCGGATGGCCGATACCATCTCGATATATCCCTGCTGGGACTCTTCGTTTGTCTTTGCTCCACTTTTCGATGGTGAGGCCGCAAGATTGTCACGGATGACCTTAATGCAGGCAGCGACTTCGACAGGCATACCTTGTTCGATCAGCGCGGCAAAGTCCGGCTTGGGCCAGACATTGTCCTTCTTGATCAGCGATGCGCGCTCTTCTCCGGTCATGTCGACAAGGTCGGCAATGGTCATGTGATTGTCGCGCCAATCCTTGCGGGCTCCGCCAATCTTCATTCCAGCGTCTTCGATTTTCTTTTTTACAGCCATCTCCGAACTCCTTACCCGACGACACTAGGGGCGGTCTGGTGCGAAGCAATATGTTCTTTTCGGCGGGTGTCGATCGCTTTCTGGGTCTTGAAAAACTCGATACCGGATGGGGTAATGAACGTGCCGCCCTTGTGCCAACTTGTCTCGACATAAGGAATTTCCTCGGGGAAGCGCGACACCAGAGAATGAAGAAGATGGTCTGGATCCATCATGACGTTTTCTCCATCTTCAACGATTCCTGCCTCGCATCTAAGGCAGGTGATGTCGATTGCACCGAAGTAGTCGTTCATGACACCAGTGTTGACTGGATCCCTTAGCAGAGCCGCGAGAGATTTACAGAGAGTGGTCCCTGCCTCATCTGCTAGATCAGCAAGTGCAGCCAGCTCGCCTTCTTTCAGCTCCAAGAGAATGATGTCCTCCTCATCATCACCCTCCGTGTCGCCGTCGAACACGACCAGGTCATCTTGCTCCTTGTATCCGATCCAGTAACGGAGGAGCTGTCCCTCGAAGGTGTCGAGTATCCATTTCGGCAACGGGGAAACAACGATTTCAGTCATCTCTACATCCTTTCGTGATTTCGAAAGAGGATGTCATGCCGGCTTGAAAGTAGCCCCTTCGTGCGGGTCTCAGTATCGGCCGATGATATATTGATGTTGTTAAGCCGCCTCGTTTTCTGCAGCGAACCTTTCAATCATGGAGCGCAGACTGTCCTTGGCCATGTCCTTGTTGGTCATCAAGGCTACTTTCATCGGCAGCGGCCGACCGCGGACGTGGTAGAGCTTTCGTTCCATAGAGATGTCCATAACATCGGTCGCCGGAGGCGGTGCGGGAGCAATGCCATACACTGTCTCTAGGATGGCACTGATTTGTTTAGGGAGGAGCGCGGCATCGTATTCATCAGCGATAAAGCTGACGTAAGCCACGGCATCTTTGAACCAGCGTTCTTTCTCCGACGGCACCGCTACATAGGCAGGCGCGGCCTCATCGAGGAGATAATCTTCGAGCTTGAAAACTTTCATGCAAGGGCATCCATTCTCTGGTTTGCTCCGAGGTTACGCAAGATATTGCGCCGTTCACTCTCGGGATACGGGTCGTAGTCATGTCTCAGGTTTTCGAGGTTGGTGATCCATCTGAAGCCCTCGGCCTCATTGAAATCCTGCCCGTAGATGTCTTTTGCCAGTATGACAGACTTCATTCGCCAGTCACCGACTGCCTGATTGTTCGAGTACCATTCGCCAACGACGAGCCGAAGAATGCTTCCTTCTCGTCGATAGTTCTCCGTCACTTGAACTTGTGCATCCTCGTTGCCGTCGAGCTCGGCGGCGGCGGCTGCTCCGCGACTGAAACCATAGTGTACGGCCAAGGTCACGCCTTGCGAGAGGATGGGGTCGATGAACATGGCCGCGTCTCCCGCTAAGGACCAGTTCGCTCCATGGAGCTGTTCGCAGGCGAACGAATAATCAGGGTGTCCGTAGAACGAGGTCGTCGGCTTGTCATCGAATGTTCGCGGGTTCAGGTATCCCTTTCGAAATCCGAAGTCAGCCAGCTCCGGGAACAGGTCGGTGCAGTTGTCGAGCGTGATCTTTGCAAGAACGTCTGGAGTAGAGACGAAACCCAGACTGGTAAGCCCTCGGCCTGCCTCCCCTAGATGAATTGCCCAGAACCATCCATTACTGTTCGAAATGATGTTCGTTCGGTGAATATCGAACCCCTTCCTCTCCGCCTTTCCCCAATCAATGGAAGAGGTGTAGGCGTAACGGGCTATACGCGGCGCACCGACGGGTGTTCGCTTGGTAACATGCCGCCCCAGGGCATGAGCATGCCCCGAGGCATCAATATATCTCTTTGCCATGAGGACACATCCATCATCGGTTGTCACCGAAACCACGGCAGGCCCGCGAGGCGTGTCGACAGCTCTTACTGAGCGAAGTTTGCTTCGGATAAGAACGGCACCCCGGTTGGCCACTTCCCGACGAATTAGTGGATCGAAGACATCTCGAGCAACATGGATACTCTGACGGTTCCCATCCGAGTCCTTGAAGTGGGTTGAATAGCCGTCTTCCCCTGTTTTTGGGTAGTTCACATACCAAGGATTACGGTGCTGGCCCCAAACGTAAGACGCACCAATTTTACGATGAAATCCTGCATCCGCTACGATCTTGTCAAGACCCGCGTCTTGTAGGGACATGATGGTGCCCGTGAGAAGCGCTTCCCCGATACGGTGGTTGTTATCAAGGTCAGGGTCGATGATCCCTACGCATGCATTCGGCATCGCCTTCAGCACGCCCGCCGCCGCCATTGCGCCTGCAGGCCCGCCTCCAATCACGAGGACATCGAAATGCTGCATATTCCCTCCTGAATCCTTCAACTGTCGCGCATCATGAGGATTCAATTCTTTCTTTGCAAGCTTTGCTTTCAGTGCCTAACTATTTTGCAATTTCGGCGGTTTCCGCCTATTTCGAAAGCATGTAGATTGGCTGAGCTATCAGAGGAACAGAGCATGCAATCGAATATCAACGAGTTGACTGTCCAGAATTGGCTACAAGGCTCGTGGCACGATGCTGCGAAGGTAACTTTCCATGAGCCTGAGAAGGGGCATCTTGGAAGCACGACGACTACGTATCTCCTCGACTATTTTGTGGAACATGCGTCTGTTGATGCCGTACAAGCGCCTGTTGTCGATGAGCGGGCGGTGTCGGTGGCTCTTCCTGTAGGTCAAGACCGCTGGTTGCCTACTTGGCCATCGTTCCTCATGGACATGCTCCCTCAAGGCCCCGCCCGGATACTTCTCGCGAAGGAAATAGGCTGGAATGGGGTTCTCGCTGAAAGTGAAATGCACCTCCTTCGGTATTCAGCCGCCACGCCTGTAGGGAATCTTCGAATTGCTGAGGCCGCGGAACGGGAGGTTCTTCCTGGCTATCCCGGGATCTCTCTCGATGCCGTGTTAGGACGCACCGAGATGTTTAATGATTACGCTGCTAAGCTCCCAAAGGAAGTTCCTTCGTCGGTCTCGCTTCAGGGGGAATGGCCCAAGCTCATGCTAACAATGGCCGACGATGGACTGCTTTATCCCGATGCATGCATTCCAGATAGCGCCGCGCGGCAGCGCTTCATCGTCAAGTTGGCTCGAAGCAGGAAATCACGTGACAGCCTGATCCTTGAAATAGAAGCGCTCTACGCCGCCGCTGCGTTTGATCTTGGTCTTCCCGTGCCTGAAGGATACCTCTCCGGGCCGGGTGTGATTATGATCCCACGCTTCGACAGGGACGCGACTGACGGAAGTGTCCGCTGGGGGCAGGAGAGCATCGTGTCTGCCGCTGGTATCTCCCAGTTTGGCCATCTCGGTTTGCACGAAGACTACATCGACCTTCTAAGCGCCATATCGTCAGATCCGGAGGCAGACAGACTGGACTACCTGAAGCGCGATCTTTTGAACCTTGGTTTTGGAAACGACGACAATCACGGACGGAACACGGCGCTATCCAAAAAACACGGACAGGTTCGGCTCTCGCAAATTTTTGACCTCGCACCGATGAGACTTTCCGGGAACGCTGTTGCCAGATCGACCAGATGGAAATGCATGAGGGGCTTTGGCAGTGACTACTATCCAAAGTGGGATGTGGTGGTCGAAGCTATCACTGAGAATGAAAGCGAATGCGTCACCGTACTTGATCAGCTCGCCGCCTTTGCTGAGACGCTGCCTCAGGCGGCGCAGAAAGTTGCGGAGAAAGCATCAGACAAGGACGCAGTGCTGCACGCTACGCTCAGGCTCGAAGCTCTCGTAGGTAGCGTTGTGGCGGCAGCAGAGCGCAGATCAGCCGGGATCTCCAGGGGCTAGGCGCGTCCAGGCTGTTCCTTCTTGATTTCATCGGCGTGGTACCACGCCTCATAGTCAGCCACTTTCGCGATAGGACGCTCGTGAGGCTTCCGGGGGAATTCGATGATCTTGGCGCTGACTTGCTGGGTCATGGCTTCCTCCTGTGTTTTGAGGAACCCTACCACAAGATGCACACAACGTAATCACATCGTGCTTAATTGATAAGCACGATGTTGACATTCAAGGCATATTAGCATCATGAATCTTTTGATTCGCCGGCGGTTTATTGAATAAGTCTAAGTCCGGGTGGCGACCACACTGTCTTATCAACCTCTTCCTTTATGAAGCGCCTGACATCTCGGAGATCCGCGGTCTTGAGAAAGATGTCCAAAGATTTGCTCTCAAGAAGTTCCTGAATCTTCCGAACCTCTTCCTCGTTGAGCTGTGCTCGGGATCCCAATTCGCTCACCATCGATCGGATGACTGGTACAATCTCGTTCTGTTTCGGCCGTCTTATCTGGATTACGTTCACGCGACTCACGAACTCATCAAACAGGGCGGATAGGTCATTCGCGGAGAATATAAAGCTCACGCACGATAGATCCAGATTGCCTTGCAAAAAGATGTCCTGATATTTGCGTGCGGTTTCGTGCTCGAGCATCGGAAGAAATGAGTTCGCCACTTTCTCCCATTTTGATGTTTTATCCACCTCATCAACATAGAGGATGGGGTTTGCTACTCCTGTTTTGAGAAACGCAAACGCTGGGATGCTTGGTTTGGAGTTTACCCACGCCCGTTCGGTTCCGATAACCGTACCTGCGCTCTCGACCCCGGACATGGAACACGAATGTTGTGGGATACCTAATATCTCCGACACCCGTCGCACCCATCTTGTCTTGCCAAGACCCGGAGGGCCTACCAAAAGGATCGGTTCCATTTTCATGGCCTTGGTTCGGCTACGTTCGGAGATTGCAAGTGACCGTGCGACGAACTCATTTGCTTCTCGCATCCACGGGAATTCAGAATTCAAGGAGTTAAATATTGCGTCGGCGTTTGTCTTTGCAGGGCGCAGTTCGAAAGGCTTTAGCAGCCGTCCGAACGTGGAGTGCGCGGAGTTCTTTGGGTTGTCGACTTCGCCTATATCATCAAGAATTTTCATCGTTGGATTGGTGTGGTCCTCTTCTCCATTGTTAGACATTGTCTCCATGCCCGATGGGCCAAATCTGGCATCGGTGACAGAATAGCTTGATTTGGCCTTCCCAATGGCCGCTAGTTTTGCCGAAACGTTTGTAGGCTTTTGAGCAACAGCGGAGGCGGCCAGCGATCGGTTATAGAAATCCGATTTCAGATTGCATATTTCTGTAGCAAAAACTGCGGCAATGAGCTCCACCTTGGTTAGGATACGTCCCTTCGTCTGTAACGTTCTCATCGCCTCGACAATAACTTCAAGAACGCCGCCGGGTTTGGTCGCCGCATCGCGATCAGCAGATTTCTTCAAATTTTTAGCGCTCTTGATGTCCGTGAAGAGCTTAGCAATCTCGGATGCATGCTGCTGGCTGAACACGCGTACGATCGTTGCAGTTTCTTTGTCTCGAGAATCGTCCACTGGGCCGAATAGCGAAGCTTCCCAGTCGTAGGTTCCCCAAGGCGCAGAATCTATTGAAACGACATTTGTTGGCGGGAGAACCCAACCAGGTTTGTCTTGAAAGAAGGCATCGAGACTTCTGAGATCGATCTGCCGCGGAGCAAGCAATTCCTTCAGCTCGTCATCGCTGTCGACAGAGTTTTCTTTCAAGACTGATGACAAGCGGCGCCACGAGTCTGAGACTTGCGCCATCTCCTTCCTGCGAGACTCGATGATACTAAGGGTTTCGTCTGTTTCATGTGCAGAAGGCACGGCGACCCGACGCAGTGTATATGACATCTGCATCATGGCTGTGCGATCGCCGATGCAAGCTAGGGCGTAGTCGAGTGTGTGACAGACGGACTGGAGATCGCGCCGATTTTCTTTTCTTGCAACACGCTGGACGGCGCTCCGGAGGATTCGAACCATCGCACCTCCTCCCATCATGTCAGGCCGTATGTTGCGGAAAAGATCGTCATAGGTTGTCGGCCATTTCGCCTTTCCGGCCGCCTCAGCGAGAATTTCGAACCGCACCGTTTCGCTAAGGCAGGAAATGCATATTTCTATAAGGTCGAGTGCATCTCGTCGGGTCGCTTTCAAGGGAAACATCCACGGCTCTTGCCAATACGCGAGACTGTTTTGCTCAGACCTAAGGATATCAGCTAAGTGTTCGAGATTTTTCGGGGTCAGGAAAATCCTGCGGTTCTTCGCGAGTTCCGACAGCTCAAGAAGGAATCGACTGAGGATTTCTCGCTGATCCTTGCTGGGAGATTTGATCCTGAACCAGGCATCATTGAACGTACGTGAATAGCGGAGGATTTGCTTCCCAATATCCTGGTGATGTACTGGGGAGTTGGCTGCATCGAGATAGATCTCACCTTTGAGGCTCGGACGTAGCGACTCCTCCAGAAGATCATCTAGGTTTTCTACCGGAGTTTCTTGCTCGCCCCTGTTCCTCCACTTACCAAAAAAATCCATTCCGTCCTCCTGTGATTAACAGGACATCTTCGAACATTGGCGGTCGCCGGCGCAAACAATTCGCCCGGTTATTTACCCAAACCGAGCGCGACGAGGTCATTGCACCGACATCTCTCGTTGCCTGAAGTTGAAACGAGGGCGGCTTGGTTTGGTCGCCCCCGTTTCCCGCTCGCGCTTCGCGTTGCTCAACAGCCACGCAAAATGACAGATACAATGTCATCACAGTGCGCAGTGGCAAACCTAGTGGCGCGCGACAATTTTGGGTTTTGCCGTCGGCTGCTCTGGCCATGCGTAGGCATAAGACCCCCTAAAATCCTCAAAAAGTATAACGTCAACGCCGTTTCCTCGGAAATTCCTAACCTCGGACGTTGAGTATCCTCCGCGCATGACTTTGCTATCTTGGAATGGTGGCGAAATCCCCATGTCCTCGAAACCTTCCTGTTCGAACACACGCGCCATCGCATCCATTTCTCCCGGTGGATGCTCCAGCCGGACGATCTCCTCGATCGGAGTATCACCGATACGGTCACTAAGAAACCGCTTGAAGATCACGCGAACGCCGTCGATGAGATACTGGGGGTATGCGCGGATCTCGCTCCAACCTTCCAAAATCAGATCGGGCACCTGTTCCTGCTCAGCGAGCACTGAGCCTTCTTCATTAAAATCCGGATCTGGGGCGGCTTGGAACGACACAAGACCTTCCAGACCATGTACAAGATGAATAGGCGCATCGTTCCGAAATCTCGCTTTTGCAAGCGCTTCGTCTGCCGTAAGGCCGTCCGTTTCTCCAGACATGAGGATATCGAACATGCGCCAGTCGACTTGATCGGCGACCTGATCGCTTCTTCGTCTTAGCTCGACAAGTTCGGTGATATCCGCCTGATGGCTTTCGCTTCCGGCTGCACGCGCGTCCTGCATTTGAACCCATGCGGGGTCAAAGAAATTGGCCACATGCTCACCGTTAGCGTCGCATCTGAAGAATGATGTCTGGAACTCAGATAGACTGAACTCGCCATCCGGGGTATCCACAGTGCCCGCCTCGTAGTCGGCCCGGAAGGGCAGTGGTGCCGCATCCGGCTTTACCAGTGCCACCAGCACGGAATCCCCACTCTGCGACTCTCGAATGACCAGAATACGGGCACCTTCCCAGGCGGAAGCGTCTTCGCCATTGACTGGTGCCAATCCAATTTCTGGAACTCGCTGAGCGATCTGAAAAACACATGGTAGAGCGAGTGCGATGGATTCGTTGGTCAATTTGCAGTCTCCGGTTTCTTTCGAACAATAACGGAAGGATACGATATAGGGAATTCAGAATCGAATCCTTCTTACCTTGGCAAAAGATACTAGGGAACCTATATTCGAGGTGTCCTCTGAAGGAGAAGCACATGGAGCTAGCAAAGGGAATTCTCGACCGCATTCGCCTTGTGAAAGACAAGACGATCCCGTCTAAGGAAGCAGTGCTTTCCGCACTATCGCGGTCGGCGGGTAAGATTCCTTTCGCGGACGATGTGGTGGCGATGTGGTACTGCGCCATGGATCCGTCTACACCACCCAAGGTGAAGGCAGCCATAGTTGGCGCTCTTGCTTATCTTGTCCTCCCGATGGACACCATTCCGGATGTTGTGGTTGGCCTCGGCTTCACGGACGACATCACTGTCATCACCGCTGTTTTGGCGATCGTCACCAGCCATATCAAACAAGAACACCGAGACCGGGCGAAGTCAGCCTTATCGAAGACTTCGGCACCGGACGAAACAATGCCGATCCGGCCTGTTGAGTAGGCGCTTACGCGACTGAACGATCACGTTCGACAAAGGCACCCCAACGCGACTCTTCTCCTACGAGAAAACGAACCTCGTTGCCGTCTTTGATCTCTGATGTGAAGGCCGTCGGATGGATGCCATAAGCCTGCTCAAGTGGATTTGGCAGGTTCGCAGATAGAACGAAGTCTTCGCGTTCTCCGGATACGGTCACGGCACCTTCAAAGCGCACAGGGTCGCCTGATCCATTTACGAGATCGGAGAGACCAATTACGCCGCCTGTTACGGTCAGTGGTTTACTCCAATCCCGTGTTATGAAGTCATGAGCATCGGTTGAAAAGGCAATGCTTGGTGTAAAGCCAGAAGGAACGTTGTCGACGGCTTCTACAAGGACTCGTATGTCAGTGATCGGCGTTTGTCCGGCTTCATGAGGAGGGTTGAATTTCTTCCACGCTTCGGCGCGTTCCCACATCCATGGTTGTCCACCATGTGGAGGGTCTTCTCTCAGGTCCACTCCGTAGACTTCTTCGACAGCGTCGAGCCACTGATCTTTGCTTGCGCCAGCCAGCTTTAGGAACCTAGCAAAAACATGATCTGGCCGAATTGTCAGGCATGACGACTCATCCGACCAATGGCTAGTCATCGTCTCCTCTAAGGTTTCGGCCATGTCTACGCCAGGTAGATAGCAGAAGACAAACTTCACGCCCTTGAGCATGTCTGATGGCTTTGAACAGTCGGATGCGAGCACTAGAGCAATGGTTTGTCGCAGCACCCGCTCAGCCACAAGATCCTCAAGATGGTGAGGCGTGACATGTGGGTATTTCTCTTTGACCACCGCGGACGTTGCCTTCACAAGGGCATCGTAAAAGTCTGCACCCCTGATCTGATTTGCGAGATCGGCCAACTCTTCTGTCTTATCGAATGTGCTTTCGATGTGATCAGCGGCATAGAACTCAGATCCGGTGACGAGAAATTTAGTCACGGCCGCCTCGGCCACCTCTCGCTCGTGAATGGTCGAGGCGGGTTTATACTGACGAAAGCCAAGGGATCCCGAAAACTTCCGGATCATCTCGTCCATCCTGCTTGTTGACAAGCAGGCATCGATAACGGCCGCAAGCTCGGTCTCCCTCCCTTGTGAGGGTTCAAATCCTTCAGAAATGTCGTATTCCATGCGTTAACTCTTTTGGCTCCTGCTCCCCTACGGTTCGTCAGACCCTTGAAAGGTTCAACCCCATCTCGGGTACTGCGTTGATAACCTGCTGTTGATGAGCCGATATCACTAGTTCTTCGATGGCATCAGTATCTGGCTCGTCGTTCAGTACGCTCGCCCGCATAGCAGTGTCTATTTCAGGAAGGATCGCCTCTATTTTGTCAGCGACTTCCGCGGTTGACACCTTTCCGGACTTGATGCCTATCAGTTCCTCCGCATTGGGACGTGGCAACGAGATCCTGCCAAGAGTAGAAAGTTCTACAGCCTCTTCTGCGAGCCTGATTGCATGAGAAACTGCTTTCCAATCGCGCTTATCCCGTTCTGCTAGCTTTCTTGCCCTATCCTCAAACGCGATAATGATCGATGAGGCCAAGCGCTGCGCAACAGAAACCTTGTTTTCGACAGGAGTGCTTCGCCCAGCAATCTGCAAGAACTGACTGCCGTCGGCTTTCATCTCCAGCTTGACGAAGGAGGATGCGCAAGCTTCCACGAGTTCTTGGGCTACATCCGCGATGGAAGCTTTAGGATGTCTGTTCTTGGCTTCGTCCAGGAAGGCGAGGGCCGTCGTCACCGCAGATATTCGATCACCGCCGATCCCAAAGTCAGCCGCTTGTCTGTCGATGAAGCCAAGGAACTTCGAGATCGAAGCAGGTATGCTCGCAGGAGCAAGAGACACGATCTCTTGCCAGATAGGATGCGGATCACCGAGGAACGCAGTCTCGGGAGCGAATACCATCTCCACGGCGACTGGATGGCCTGCTGAGACCGCCCTTAGAAAGCGAATTAGATCATGCTGCTCGTGATCGATGTCCGATGATGTGTTCCGGCGAGCGGAATCACTATCGAAGCCCGTCCAGTCAATCCTGCCAAGAAGGATATCGCGAGCAGCAGGCAACCATACGGACTTCACATCCGTGTCGGATTCCTGATTGCTCGTCCCAAAAAGGTTCGAGCCATGGACTATCTTAGCTATGCATACTGCTGACATAAAAATCCTCCGTCGCCATATTGTGGACGGAGGATTTATCGGCGCAAACAGGTTTGCTAGGCTCGCGCTTGGAAGGCCTGCTGGGCTTCGTACATCGCGCCAAGAATATAGCTGATATCGCAGAAATCCTTATCAGGACCCGCGAGCTTACCAACTTCAGCGGCGGCTTTGCGAGCTGCGGCAGCAACTTCTTGGCGAAGTTTTGTTTCGCGCTCTATCGCGTAAGATATCTCTGCATTCCTCATCTGGAATACTCCTTCCTCGCGTTATGTTTTAGACGGTCCATCCGTTGTGTCAATGAAGCGCTTGGCAAAGGGTTACCGTGGCATTAATGAACTCGGACCTTTTCAGGATGTGGAAACCATGCGTGCCATCGTCATAGATCCATTCGAAAAATCCGTGCTGGAAGTTGACTTGCCGGGGTCGGCGCAATCAATCTGCGCCGCGCTCAACTGCGATATGATGGAGATCGCTGTAGTCTTCGAAACAGGAGATGTTCTCTATGTCGATGAAGAGGGTACCCTGAAGGCCGAGGATGCTTTGCAGGGTGCCGCTGAAGGCGAGAGAGCGTTTGGCTTCGATGTTGGTGCCCACCAAGTCTTCTTGGGTAAGGGGGTGATACTGGGGCCTGAGAACGAGCATGGGCACACGGATGCTGTAATGTCTTTGGCGAGGTTGTCTTCGATTAAGTTCACCGCTCCGGCCTTGGCTTTCCACACCAGCAATCGACTTCATTAGAGGATTTGAATCGGGTTCGAGCCTCTCAGTCCTTAGGCTAATTGACTCTTCCTTAGGAAAAGTTGTAGCAGCGGCTACTTATGGAATGCGAATGGCCGCCATTATCTGTTGCGGCCACGAAATTACCCGGAGATTGTTGTGTTGTCGCGTGTGAAGGCTGCTCTTGCAGTGCTGGTCGCAGTTATTTTTCCTTGCTCCGCTATGGCATTGGAAGTTCCTAAAGGTAAGATTGTGCTGGTTATCAAAGGGGAGCAGATTTTGCGCCCCAACGTCGGTAATACAGCCCAGTTCGATCTCGAAATGTTGGAGGCTTTGCCTGGCAGGAAAGCTTCAATGGAAACGCCGTGGTTTGTTGGAGAGGTATCCTTTTCAGGACCTTTCCTGCGAGCTGTATTGGATGCCGCGGGCGCGCAAGGCTCTGTCATGCGCGTATCGGCCATAAACAAATACGCGGCGGAAGTCCCGCTTGAAGATGCGGCGATGGATACCATCCTTGCCACCCGCATCAACGACAAACGCATTTCTGTTCGGGAGAAGGGGCCATTGTTCCTTATTTACCCGTTCGACAAGGATCCGGCTCTCTACAACGAAAAATACTTCAATCGCTCGGTTTGGCAGATAAACGAAATCGAGATCCGATAAGTGCTGAAAGCGATGAGCCATAGCCGCGGGGAAAGCCTGCGAAAAGCACGCAGGATTGCCGCCGTTCTTCAGGCTTTCTGTATCGTCCTGCTTCTTGTGCTCATCTTCCTGTTCTCGCTCACCGTTCAAAGGTACTCGATCTACAACGATAGCATACGCGAAGACGCGCTGTGGCATACCAGTCAGCTCGACAGAGCTGCTCACCGTCTTCATGAGGCTGTATCTATCACGGTCGCCTCGGGAGGCGTTTCCGAAGACCAAGTTCAAGAGATTTCGACGAGCTTTGACCTCCTGTTTTCCCAACTAGACGTTATGCGAAGCTCCATATTCGGCCGAGAATACCTAGCGGGCATGGTGGCAAAGGAAATCGAAATCGTCGGGGGCTGGGTCACCGATCATCTCCCGGTTTTCGATTCTATCGCAGACGGCAAACGTCCCTCGATCGCCGAGCTGGAGCGGATCGGTGTGGAGCTCGATGAGCTTCTTGCATCAACTACCCGCTTGTTGTCGCTGACCGTCGGACGAGTTCACGATTCCAGATCCGAATCTCGGCTTGCGATGACCGAACTACAGGTTCGTATTGGAACAATCCTCGCCGTCTTGTCGATAAGCGTGACGGTTCTGGTTGTGTTCTTCAGGCGACAGCTTCGCGTTATGAACCACGCTGCCGTCGATTTAGAGACAATATCCGAGGAGCTGCGTGAGGCGAATCTGAAACTATCTGACCGAGCTGATTGGTTGAAACTTGAAGTCGATAAAGCACTAGCTGCCCTTCGCGAGCGTGATCTTGAAATTGTCGACCGTCTTTCGCTTGCGGCTAGCTATAAGGATGCTGAACTCGGGCCTCACACAAGAAGGGTAGGGGCATATTCTGAGGCTATCGCGAGAAAGCTTGGCTTGGATGAAGCGGTTTGCTCAGACATCCGCCTGGCATCCCCCATGCACGACATCGGAAAAGTTGCCATTCCAGATGCCGTTCTCCTGAAGTCAGGGCCTTTAACCGATGCCGAATTCATCGAAATGCAAACACACACAGTGATCGGTAGCGAGATCCTCAGTGAGTCGAAATCGCCGCTTCTGCAGCTTGCGGCCGAAATAGCAGAGCACCATCACGAGTATTGGAATGGCGCTGGCTACCCCCACGGGCTATCTGGTGACGCTATACCGCTTTCCGCTCGTATCGTGGCAGTGGCCGACACATTCGACGCGCTTACGACAATCAGGCCATACAAGGCCGCATGGTCGACGGAGAGCGCCATCGAATACATCATCGGACGAACAGGCACCCAATTCGATCCTGACTGTGTTGATGCGTTCAGGAACGCTGTTCCTGAACTCCTGGCCGTTATGGATCAAGAGATGGCCGACATAGCTCCGGCGGCTAATTCTTATGCGTCTTGAGGGCTTTAGACACTCTCCCATGCGTTCTGCGCATATCACCATTGAGACAAGTCCTCTCACTGAGTTTCCGCCGAATGCGCATATTAGGGACACTTCACGGGCATCAGGCCCGCATCAAGGGGTCCATGATGTCCAACTCTTTCTTTCGCAATGCTTTCGACCGCTTCGTCGCGGCCCGTGAACGCCAGGCTGCGCGCTATGTAAATGGGGCGCTGATGAGCATGGATAGCCGGACACTGAAGGCAATGGGTACGAGCCGGGAAGAGCTGCGTCGCAAGGGCGCATGCAGTTCTGTATTCTAGTTCTTCCGAGCAAAGTTTCCGCTTGAGCCTCCCCTCCCGGGCTCGCGGATTAGATCAGGAGACATCCTGATCCAAGGCGGTGTCTCACGGCACCGCCTTTTTCATTGGACGTGTTCATTTCCCCCACGGAAATTGCTTTGGCAGCTCTTCATCCGACAAATCTCCCGGGTAGAACAATGCCCGTGAATCGTGGCCCTCATTTTCGTCGTATTCAAAACGCGGCCATCTGATATTTCCCGCCAGAGAACATATGAGGGCGGCACTTATGACGAAAAAATAGTCTTCCTGTGAAGCTGCATCTAACCGTTCGCTAGTTATTGGCCCGCCGACTCGTGCCCGTGCTCGTTCCATTAGATCGGCGATATATTCTTCGGAGAATTCCTGGTTAGTAACTTCTTTAAGCCCGACCATCTCCTGGAACATCTTCTCCGGCAGTTTTAGAACGACATCATCGAATGCGAACGCTATCGCTTCCGGACGTTTTTCGGTGGGGGCGGTGTCTCTCAACATCAAAAGCACGGCTTTTGCATATTCCGTCGCCTCCGCCTGAGTGTGCACCGGGGCCTTCGTGGGCGTGCCTATCCTGCTGGAATACCCTTCCGGCACATCCTTAAAATCTATGTCCGCATACCATCTATTCGGCCCTTCAGAGTAAATGTGAACTCCTACAACGTTCTCAAGGCGCATGAAGTAGTCCGACGCTTTCGCTATTCCGGACACCATCTGTCTCGTCATGTTCTCGACTTTGGGAACGGTCTTTATCTCATCAAGAAGTCTCTCCAAGTTGCGCTTGGCCTTGCGCCTGTTCTCGATTGCTTTGTGTTTGTATGCCATCTGCTTCCCCTGGTGGGCAGCTATGGTCACGCCAATTGTGCCGCCCTTGTTCGCCATTCAATGTCTGCGTTATCGGCGCCTGTTATAGCGGCGGACCTCTGGATGGTCGACAGCAATTGCAAGGGAAGTCCTATCTCCTGTTCACAGATAGCCGCGCCCAGTCTTTCGACGGCCGCGAATGTCTGTGTTGCATAATCGATATTGGATCCCGATAGGCCCTTTGCTGTGAGAATCCTTCCGACTGTATTTGCCGGGTTATCGCAGTAACGCTTTTGGCTGTCGGAGACGTATGTGATCGCCTTCGTTAGGCCATCAGCAGTCGAAACATCGATGATTTTGGGCAGGTAGCCAGGTTCGGCCATCTCTCGTTGATCAAGATAGCTGGCTACCTGAAGTTCTTCTGCGGGATCCACGGTATACAGGATACCTTCACAGATCCCTCCCTCTGCCAGCCCCAGCACGACACCAGGCGCGCTGGGGCTTCCCCGGTGGACGATCGAGCGCACGCACCACTTCCGATGCCAACCTATCGCCTTCGCGCGCGCTGCCGCTTTTGGGGTGAAACCCGGCCTCCACATCAACGATCCATAGGCGAATACCTGCATCAAGGATTCATTCCTCTTCTTTTTAGGAAGGATTGCATATGGCGGAAAGTCAGTCTAAGAATGGAAGCATCGAAAAAGGTTCAAGATGGCAAATATCATTCCAAATATTGATCGAAGGCGACGCTGAAGCTCTGTAGCTTCCGTGATCCAACCTGTTCAATATTTGGAATGATATTATGTCTGTAAAATCAGCAGCGCTTGATGCGCTTTCCTCCGCCTTTTCTTTGCTTGGCCTTCAAGATTCCCCATCCATTGTTCGGTCGACGAAGCCGCAGTTCGGAGATCTCCAGTGCAATGACATGATGCGGCTCGGGAAGGCGCTTGGGCGTAACCCTCGAGAGCTTGCTTCAGATGTGGCATCTTTCGCTTCAAAGGAGTTGTCTGCAGAAGTAACAATCGCCGGCCCGGGGTTCATCAATTTCAAGTTCTCGGATGAAGTGATCGCCACCGAGGCGACCCGGCTGATGAATGATCCTGACCTAGGGGCTGAAAAAGTCCACTCGTTGCGGACTGTCATTGATTTTGGAGGGCCAAACGTCGCCAAGGCCCTCCACGTTGGGCATCTCCGCTCTTTCGTGATCGGGGAAAGCCTGCGGCGGATCCTGATCGAAGTCGGGCATGATGTTGTTTCCGACATCCATCTCGGAGACTGGGGGCTGCAAATGGGCAAACTGCTTCTTGGCGTTGCTCACTCCAGTGGTTGGAAAGGTGGCGATGCCGCCAACTTCATCAGTCCATTTGCATGTGATGAAATGACTGTTGCAGAGCTTGGTGAGATCTACGCGCTTGGAAATGCCTTGTGCAGCGACGACAACATGCTTGACGTGGCGCGTTCCCTGACGACGCGGCTCCAGGAGGGAGAGACGGGGCTGCGTTCCACTTGGGAGCGGATGCGCAAAATCTCTCTCGAAGCCATCGCCTCTACGTCATCGTTTCTGGACGCACATTTTGATCTATTTCTTGGGGAAAGCGACGCTCATCAGGAAGTTGCTCCCATGCTGTCCGATCTTGTTGAACGGGGTCTTGCTCGGGAAAGTGACGGCGCGCTCGTAATCAACGTCTCGGGCGGCACTCTTCCGCAGAACGTTCCGCCGCTTCTTCTGCGAAAGTCTGACGGTGCCGCTCTTTACGGCACGACGGATCTTGCGACGCTACGGCAGCGGGTGCGGGATCTAGGGGCACAACAGGTGGTCTATTGCACCGACGATCGGCAGGCGCTGCATATCGAGAGCGTCTTCGCAGCCGCCAGAGCCGCGGGGTATGCAGCCGAAGCCCAACTCCATCATGCTCCTTTCGGTACCGTTCGTGGCCCAGACGGAAAGCCTTTCAAGACGCGGGACGGCACTGCCGCATCTCTGCGCGACATGGTGGATCTGGCGCTGAGTAAAGCGGAGGAAAAAGTCAGTGACCCTTCGATTGCCGGAATGGTCGCAGTTGGGGCATTGAAGTTCGCCGACCTATCGTCACCGCGGAAAACTGGCTACGTGTTTGAGATCGACAAGATGACTTCATTTGAAGGGCGGACAGGTCCGTATCTACAGTACGCTTTCGCGCGGATAAGCTCGATCTTGGATAAGGCTGATCAGCTCGGCATCACCCCCGCAGCATCCCTTTCTGTCTCCCACCCGTCGGAGCGTGCAGTTCTGTTTGAATGCCTGTGGTATCCGCATTCGCTTTCTGAGGCGGCGCGCCAGCTTGAACCCTTTGAGATTGCCGAACGGGCCTATCAGGTCGCGGATGCATTTAGCCGCTTTTACGCAGACTGCCCGGTACTTGCTGGAAGCGATCCTGCTGGCCGCCTGGCAACATGCAAATTGGTGTCAGAGGTGCTGAAGAAGTGCCTTCATCTGCTCGGCATTTCTGCGATCCGTCGGATGTGACAATCAAAGACGACCGGGGCGCAGACTTCTGTCCGGATCCTCTTCAAGCAGACACGTTCTCGAATGGAGCCAGGGTCTTCTCGATCAGTTTCGATTTGATCTTGGCCTCCATCTCGGACTTCGGCGCAGTCTCGAGGATCTCGACAACTTTGCTGATGGCATCTGCGGCTTTTTCCTCGAGGTCAAGGCGAGCAAGCTTCAGGTGGAGTTCACACAACCGATCAATATCAGCCTGTTGATCGGTTCCACGGGCGATGAGCTTAGCTCCAGCAATCAGGTTATTCATGATCAGGATGGCTTCTTCATTCTGATCAGCGATCTGCGTGGCAAGATCATTGATGATGCCAGTGATCTCTTCGTCGGAGCGTCCCTCTCTCGAAAGAACCCACGTTATGATGGTTTTGGATGCTTCGTTCATGGCTTACCTCTCCAATCCTTTTCATGAAGTGTGGCAGGACTGGTAGCGCCGGTAAACCTCAGCATCCAACCCGCTTTGAGGCTGCAGACGTGGCCGAAGGTTGAAATAGGCGCAGCCAGCTTCAATTCTTGCAGAGCAATGAGGAATGATGACCCTGTCCTGCTGCCTAGCCGTGAATCTATATCAGCGATTGTCGCTGAGGTTTTCGAAGCTTGGTTGCAAGGTGCTGGATCTCAGAAGGTCACGTGTGCGTTCGACATCAACTCTGGCCCGTGCTCCGATTTCGCTGAGGATGTGGTCTCAATCGCCCTCGCGCGATTTCCGGGGGCCGACATTGAGGTCGAGGACTATGAAGACTACCTCAGTCTCGAAGGGTTGAGTGCACAGGGAATCCACTACTACGTAAGATTTGAAAACTGGTACTTTGATGCATCTATGCCCGATGGCATGCCGTCGCCAGACTTTCTCCCGACCTGTCGCTCTATCCGCATATGCGCCACGTCCCTGGAAGAAGATGAAGAGCCATCAGATGGTTTCAGCTTAGTGTAACTTCGTTAGTTAACGCACCGCCCATCCTACGATACGGACCATCCCCAGTGTCCAGAGCAGGCTTGCCGCTGCGATCGCAAAAAGGAGAGCTGTCAGGACGACGAGAGGGGTGATGACGCTCGCCTTATTAGGGAGGAAAGGTGGCCGGAACCGCCCCTTCCTTCCTTCATTGCCTCGTGCGGCCGACTTGCTCGTCATGCCGCTTCCGCCTCAATGGCAGAGTGTTCGGGGAGATTGTCCCAACCAGAGTGCTTTCGATAGTCAGCGGCATCCTTAAGCTGTTGCGACAGGATTTCGGCCGCCTCGATGGCTTCGCGTTCGGAGAAGTAGACCATTGCTGTATGCAAGCGATCGAAGCCTCCGGCCTCATTTTCGATTGCCGTCTCGCCGTCCGAGCTAATCCGCCCGGTATCGTCATATTCTACACCAACGCGGATCTTGCGATCTCCACCGAGACAGACCCAGGAGGCTACGAGGTCACAAACATCTTCAAGGCTTGAAGGAGCTTTTTGGAAGCCAACCTTGACCACTGGCCGGATTTCGATCCTGAGACCCTCAGCGAGCAGATTCCCCGAATGCAGGATCCAGGCTCGGCTCACCGGGTGACGTTCATCCGTTGATTTGCCATTCAGGATAGGAAGGCGGATCGGCACCCGGATCTCCGCTGGTAGCGGAACAACGTCGTAATCACGCGGCTTCAGAGTTTCAGTCTCCTCGGCCTCCCACGCCTTCTCCAGCGTTGGGTATAATGGGCCGAAGAAGAATGGTGGACGCATGTCGGCGAGCGTTTCGACAACACGCTGCGCCTCGTGATCGACCGACCATGAAGAGCCAAAGGTGAGGATGGCGCTATCTTTCTTCATTGGGACGAAGACCATCTGTTCGAATCCTTGTACGAGAGCGATGAATTTTTCCAATCCTTGGATGACATTTTGAGCGGGCATCGTCAACGGATTTGTTCGCGAATCCTTGACTAACTCTGTCGGCGCGTTGACCCGAATCCTTTGTGACCGTGATCATGGAAGTAATACCAAGGCAACAGACCATGGCGGGGACATGAGCACAGCGAAAAACATTGAACGATTTCTGATGGCCCTAGATGTCCTTGCCCCAGCCGATGCGGTGGGATTCAGGGTGTTTCGTGAGAGAGGGGTGTCTGTAAGCGTTGCTGTCTTCTCTGTTACATCTGAAGGGTTCGTTAGCGTAAATTCCCTTGTCTCCCTGCCTTCGGAAACACGCGATGGTAAGCGGGTGGCTTTGGCTGGGGTGAACTTCTTGGCCGATCTCTTCGATGTTACGCTTATCGCTAACGATAGCGTGTTAATCAGGGATATCAGTGGAAACAACGAGGATACGTCGTGGCTGGCAGGATCCGGTTTTCTCCGCACCGCTGGCGAGTCTCATTATCTGCGCCTTCCCCAATCAATCCATCGCATAGCTGCTTGATGTGGTTTCTTGCTTATGCTCGCCGCAGTCTGGATCAAACGAGTGATGAACTCGCTACCTTGAGCGGATAAAAATGAGATGAGCAACGAAGTACCCACAGAGTTTCAAGACTGCTTCTATATGAGCGGCGACAGCAAGAATGCTGGCGTGTTCGGAGTTAATTTCCCAGACGATGCTGACTTTGTTCAGTACGCGTCTATCGGGCGTGACGACGAAGGGGTCTTTCTTCTCACGGTCGATGGCGAAAAAACTCGTATCACGAATGGCTCAGGTGAAGAGTTCTACGAGGAGACTGAGGGACACAGCTTCATTCGCCTCCTTATCGTAAACAGGTACGGAGAGAACGACGACGAATACGACATCGTCCGGCTTCCTCCCGAACAGACCATGGCACTCGGAGCATAAGACATGCGCGGAGACATCCTAGTCGGCACAGTCAGAGCGCGGAAGAACAACGGCAGATACGTCGTGGTCGGGCGTGACGGCTCCGTTCGGGATGTCGTCTTCGAGGGCAAACAGTCCCCGCTCATCGGCGGCGATGTGATCGGACGTGTCCGCTATAACGCTGTTGGCGAAGCTGTGATGTCACTGCGTCGTAGCCTCACCGACACGCTGCTCGAAGGCAACGTCAAGATCATCATGCTTGGCACTCGCCCGGATTTAACGGCAAGGTCGATCGCGAAGGTTCTTGCCCGGTCGAAGTCCGCTATGATCTCGCCTGGCAAAGGCAGCTCAATCGAGCGTATGACAACGACCGACGATCCCGATCTTTCGTGGGCATTGGGCGTGTTCAAGCCTGAAGCCGACAAGAGTGGCATTGCCCTTAACGTGATCGACGTTCAGAAAGTCGCGCGCTCGGTATGGGATAACGCTCGTCTTCGCGACGGTAATCTTCCTGCAGACATTGAGGGAAATAGGAGGTCGATGTCTGACCTCGTGCGCCTTCTTCGGTCTGGCTTTCATCCGGATTGCAGCCGCATGGTTGAGCACTATTCCGGAAACCGAGAGATTTCGGTCAATTTCATCCTTCCTTACTCACCATTTGACGGAGCAACTGGGTTTGCGCGTCGGGTTGGCGGCATGGACAACAGCGCTATGCCTGCTGTCTCGATGACGATCTCCGAAGCTCGTCGTATTGGCGCTGCGCGAACTATTGCATTGGGGATGGCGCACGAGAAGCTGATATCAGGCTCCGTGCAAGCTGATGTCATGCAGTCTCGTCGTACAATGCATCTGGCGAACTGCTTTGCTGATGCCGCCGCCGCTATGGCTTTTATCGCTTCTGGCGGGCGCAGGGAGGCGATCGAGGAGTACGCTGACCTCAAGGAGGCATCGCTGTTCTTCGGCCTGGAAGAAGGAGCAGATGTGGCTCGGGACGGTATCTTGGTCGAAGCTACCCATAAAGTTCTTCGGAAGGTACTCCAGGCTGACATCGAACCCGGCATGTCGAGCGCGGACATCGTTATGAACGCGCGGCGGTTAGCTACACGATATGCTCTGCCACTTATCCGGTTTACGGGCGAAGTCGATATGGTCACCTCTGATGAGGTCGACTCCGCGGTAGACGCTGCTAATCGCGTAGCAGTTGATCTGAGGGACAACGATCCAGCCGTTCGAGAAACCTGTGAGCGGGTTTATCGTGATGAGATCCGCCTCCTTGTTGATGAATTCTCGGCAGATGCGATCGCTTCACAGCGGCTGGTGACTTTTGGCAGGATCAACGTCCCCATGGGAATGATGGATATCTTTGAGGAAGAAACTGCTGGTCTTGTGCCGGAACCGGAAGAGACATCAGCGAGTATCGTGCGCCTGATCAATGACCGTGATCGTTTTGTAGACCGGATCAAGATCGCCCGAGCAAAGGATCGTGATGACGTGATCGAGTTCGGCGAAGCCAGGCCCTGACATAGTCAGAGCGGCTTTCCGATCTTTGCCATCAGCGATTTTTCGGTGAAGTGCATGATGCTTCCTGTCACATCCTCTCTCGCTTTCGCGAACAGGTCCGGCCTCCGGACAAAAATGTCGCGCTTCTGCACCCTGTGAGCCGCATATTCAGGGTCAGAATTTTCGACTTCCATCCATGCATCAACAAGAGCACCGTCTCGTTCCAAGATCCTATCTGTCATACCGAGAATGACGAGGTTAGGGATCGCCTCTGGTCGCACGTTGAGTAGGTGATCAACCGCCTCGCGCTCGTAACCTTTTCCGAGTCTGTCAGCCAGCAGTGCCAGCGCCATTGCCGTTGATCGCGCGATTCCAGCTTTGCAATGGACTAAGATGTCTCTCTCGGCGTGCTTGCGCCCGAAATCCAAAACGGCAAGGACGTGCTCTTCTCTCGGTAAGGCGATGGTCGGATCGACAAAGTCGATGTCCTCGAACTTCAGCACGAGATGCTCTGGGTGGGGCGAATGGTGGAAACGGAGCGGATTTCGCTGGCCCGGATCTTCGATCGTAACGACGGCTCCAAAGCGCCGTTTCTTGCGCTTGGCTTTGTTCAAAGAGGTGACTGAAATCTGCCCCAGGGTCATTTGTCGTCCTTACGTTTGAATCTTTCGAAAAGAATAGAGATCCTTCTCTAAGGATTCAATCCACTACGGGGGCGCGCAGTGAGTACCGAACATGTCATGCTGGCCCAAGAGTTTCGCGCAGCGGATCGCACGGCATCCACTTATGAAGCCGTTGTCGATCTTGCTCGAAAAGCTGTTCAAAATGGGGTTCTGAAAGGACCTGTTCCCGCGCGAGAAGCGGCCTTCAGGAAACTGAATAAACTCATCAATGACGGTATGTCTCCTGTACGATCTCGCCAGGATCACACAGTGAGCAGATCTGGTCGTACGTCAACCCACGAGGCGCTACACGTGGTGATCATGCCCGAGCCGAGCTTACAGGAGACGCGGCGACTGAGGTTGGTATCGATACGATTGCTCATTGCTCACGACGAGATCGCGGTCGAAAAGCTTCCTCTGCAGTCAGTTTTCCGAATTCATGCCGCTCAACGGCTTTTTTACCGCGGCAATATCGAACACGGGTGCTTCAAAGTCTTAGGAGAGGAACTTCTTAGCTGGTATTACGCTTCCGCCATAGCGTCCCGCCTTTTGGAAGAGACGGGCGCTAGTCGGCTTATGGTACCAGGTCCGGCTATGGACGGGCTTATCCTCGGACAGCTAGATGAAACGGCCGCCGTACCCGCCGGAGAGATGTTTCGCTTCGGTAAAACACAGGAGGCAAAGCATGAGATCCCCGCTTCCCCCTATGCCCCAAGCCTTTACAGCGGCAATACCTATATAGGTGAGAACGAGGTCAGGCCGATACAGAAAGAGCTGCGGGAATGTTTTCTACGCTGGCGAGAACATTATAGTCGAGATTACGAGCGGGGGCTTGAACGAACGATCTGGCCGTATCGAACGGTCGTTCCCGCAGACCGATCAGACAGAATTAGTTCGGAGGCGATCGAAGCCCTAAAGGCGTTCTTGTTGGATCATCGAGCACAGGTCGCGATGGGAAACTGGTTCGATGACGAGAGATTACACGGCAACGTACCCGGCGCCGCCGAAGAGGAAGTGCCTCTTCTAAGAGCTGGTTGATGGGTTCAGCCCCCCTGTTGAAGGAGGCACTGGTCACAGAAACTGGTTATTCGCCGTCGAGATCGTAGTGTTCCCAGAAACGATCAAGCTCGATAGGTGTCACGCGGCCCGCAAAAACTGCGTTCAGCATCCGCGCGCGAGGATGATTAGCATGCGAGCAAAGAGCCGTGTGCCATTCGACAGCCCAATCAGGCATCTCGCCAACCGGACGCTGTTCGCAGACCTCCAGGATCTTCAGCGCGGTCATATTTTTTGTGGCCACGTCCTGAAGAGGGCCTTCAAATGACCATCCCATCCCTTCCAGCAGATCTTTCGCAGCCGGGAAGACATGACCTTCGCTTCCGGAATTAAAGAAGTCTGTGTATGGCTCATTGCGCCCGCGCATAGCGGAAACGATTTCAGCCGCCCGGCGCCATGGGCCGACATATTCCTTGCCGGATCCAACCATCTTCCAAAGGCCAGCACCTAGTGCGGCGTACAGTTCATCTGCTACCGAGAGGTTCTCAACCAAATCGCAGGCATTGGAGGAGGCGCAAAGCTGGTAGCCGAGAGAACCGGTTGCCCATCTTTGAGCTTGTGGCTGTCCTTCTACAATGAACAGGATGTCATCATGATCCATCTTGAGTGAACCGTAGGTCCAAACATCGTCTTCGTCTTTGAATCTCCATAGTCCCGACTCGGGTGTTCCCCGACGAAATGAGGACATGCGCGATCCGTCAGGCATGAGAACGTTTGAGACCGACTCAATCTTGCCCATCAGCCAGTTGCAGGTGGCTGCGCCATGTTCTGTTTTCCAGCGCAGAACCCCGTCCCATGAGGGAATTCCGTCATCGAGGACCAATTGGCCTAGCGGCGGCTGGCCAAAGACATGCGTGATGGTCGGTTCAATGGACATGAAGCCCTCCTAGGAAAGACGTGCTGGGAGCGAGGGGCCTTTCTATTCTGTGCTTAGGCACATTTCAACAGCGAATTCTTCGCACGGCGACGATCGATCAAGATATCCATCAGGCCGCTTTCGGCAAAGAGTGCCGAAGTAAGGGTTTCAGCCATGTAGGTGGTGCCATGCATATCAGCGGCAGCGATGATCTCGTCCCAGCCCATGCTCATGTGCATGCAGGCCAGTTCACGAAACTTACGCCAGCGTTCGCTTTTGAAAAGGCCGTCTTCATCCAACTCATGAAGCATCTCGGTGCAGAGTTGGTTCAAGGCGAGCGGCAGCCAGAGCATTGCAGAAGAAGCGTCTTCAAGGTCTGCCATATTCACGAAAGCTGGATTGTAGGCAATAACAGGGCCGTCAGCAGACGGAATTGCATTGATCGTCAGTGCTTCATCGGCGGCTACGACCGAGATGCAATTCCATCCACGGATGAACGATGGAGAATTCGAGTTGGCTGGGGTGAAGTGGCGGGCAGGGAAGGGGGACATGTCCAGTTCGGCCGAAGGGATGCCAAACTCTGAATTGCTGCTACGGTACATTGCGGCTCCATACTGTTGATGCCTAGGCCTTCATTTAGCTTTGGCAAGAGTTGCCCTAGCAAGAATTAAAGGATTCATCAACTCCGAATCCCTCACTGGTGAATTCAATCCTTCCGGCAACAGTAAGTGTGCTTCATTTGCAACATTTCGACACGAACGTGCGTCAATCTGGTATATAACGCGTTGCCGCAAAAGTTAATATCCACAGCCTCCTTGTTAACCTTTCAAGAGATCGCAGATAAACATCGTCTGCGGCAACGCGCCTTTTAGGATTCAATCCTCTTTATGCGTTGCCGCTTTCTGTTTTATTTGCCCACCAGTTCGAACCAGCCGTCCTCATCGATGGTTTCGATGCCAAGCTCCGCAGCCTTTGCGAGTTTGGAGCCTGCTCCCGGGCCAGCCACAAGCAGGTTGGTTTTCTTTGAGACGGATCCGGAGACTTTTGCGCCTAAGGATTCAGCCATGGCCTGGGCCTCATCGCGGCTCATGCGCACGAGCGTGCCAGTGAACACAACTGTCTTGCCTGCGACAGGACTGTCGGCAGATGTGACGACTTCTGTGTGCTCAGGTGTAACTTCGAGAAGCAGCTTCTCAACTTCCGCGGCGTTGTTCGGGTCCTGGTGGAATTCGATGATGGATCGTGCGACGGTGTTGCCGATGTCCTCGACGGCGGTTAAAACTTCCACACGGCGACCTTCAAATTCCTCTCCGATACAGACATTTCGGATTGCTTCGTAGTTACCGAAATGGCGGGCCAGCCGCTTTGCTGTACCTTCCCCTGCGTGACGCATCCCAAGGCTATAGAGGAAACGGGTGAGGGAAATCTTGCGGCGTTCGTTGATGGCGGCATAAAGCTTGGCCACACTTGCCTTCCCCCAGCCTTCCAAGTTCTCCAGTTTCCTGACGGAGGCACTCTGCCGAGCTTCGAGAGTGAAGATGTCGGAAGGAGTGCGAACGCGGAATGATGCATCATCAGATCGGAAGAAGAACTCGATCTGTTTCGATCCAAGGCCTTCGATGTCAAAGGCGTTGCGGGAGACGAAGTGTTTCAGCCGTTCGAGCGCTTGCGCACTACAGACGAGACCTCCAGTGCAGCGAGTGACTGAATCAGCCTTTCCTGTCTTCTCATTGATCTCTCGGACGGCGGGTGAGCCACACACTGGGCATGTCTTGGGGAAAGTGTACTTGATGCTGCCATTTGGACGTTTGGAGACGATGACATCAACGACCTGAGGAATAACGTCGCCTGCTCGTTGAATAATGACTGTGTCGCCAATACGAATGTCGCGGCCGTCGCGAAGAACGCCGCCATCATTGTCGATCCCGACGATAAAATCCTCATTGTGCAATGTTGCGTTCGTGACTACCACGCCACCGACTGTGATCGGTTCAAGACGAGCGACTGGCGTAAGAGCTCCGGTTCTGCCCACTTGGATGTCGATGTTTCGAATGATCGTCTGTGCCTGCTCAGCGGGGTATTTATGAGCAGTCGCCCAGCGTGGTGAGCGGGAAATGAAGCCGAGGCGTTGCTGGAGTGCAAGATCATCAACCTTGTACACCACTCCATCGATGTCGTACGGCAACGCTGCTCGTTTCTCACCGATCTCTTTGAAACGCGACAGAAGGCCTTCCACGGAGTCGTAGCGCCCCATCAGAGGGTTCGTCTTGAAGCCCCACTCCGCAAACAACTTGACCATCTCAGTCTGTGTAGCCGCCGGCATCTCGCTCATGTCGCCCCAAGCATAAGCGAAGAAGTTCAGGACACGTTCTGCGGTTACGGAAGCATCCTTCTGGCGCAGAGAACCTGAGGCCGTGTTACGAGGGTTGACGTAGAGTTTCCCGCCAATGGCTTCCTGGCGCTCGTTCAGTGCCTTGAACTCCGCCTTGGTCATATAGACCTCGCCGCGAACTTCAACGACGGCAGGCACGCCATCTGGGAGGCGGTGTGGGATGTCTGAAATGACCTTCGCATTGGCAGTCACGTTTTCACCGACGGCACCGTCACCGCGGGTTGCCGCAGTTACCAGCACTCCGTTTTCGTAGCGGAGGTTCAGCGATAAGCCGTCGATCTTCGGCTCCGCGGTGATCCACAGCTCTTCGTCGGGCTTCATACCCAGGAATTTACGAACCCCTGCAACAAAACCTGCAGCGTCTTCGTCCGTGAAGCAGTTGTCGAGGGACAGCATCGGACGAGAGTGAGTAACTGGTTCGAACCCGGATGCGATAGCGGCACCAACTGTTTTGGATGGGGAGTCGTTCTGGATGAGATCGGGAAAACGCTGTTCGATGGCCAGGTTGCGCTGTTTCAGCGCGTCGTATTCGCCATCCGTGATGGTGGGTGCATCATTCTGGTGATACGCGATGTCGTGGGACTTGATCTCGAGGGCGAGGCGCGCGAGTTCCGCGGCTGCCTGTTCCGGAGTGAGCAATGCAACGTCGATTTCCCTCATTGGGTGTCAGTTTCCTTGTGCTGAATTTAGATTAGGCGGCAAAGTCAGAAAGTCAGACGGCGTGTTTTATTCGCCTACGGTAGTCGGTGCCGACTTCCTTCAATCGGGCGATGAGCGCATCTGTTGCTGCCGCCTCGGATTTAAGGCGTGTGTGATGCTCCTTCGTCGTCTTAACGATAATGTCGACGACGTTTGGGAAGCACCCGCAGCACTTGCCGCGTTTTTCCATCGCCCGATACACTCGGCCCGGAACGATAAGGTGCCAAGGGTCATCAGCTAGCATCTCTTCGATGACAGCGACGATCTCGCTTTCGGTGATGTAGTTACAACTGCAGACGATCATCCGCTAAAACCCCTTTGAGAAACCAATACATCACCGTCCATATTTGTCAAAGGATTCGTTCCTTCGCGGGGATGATCGAATCCTTCTGGCTGCGTTGTTGGCTTGTCTTATGCCCAGGAGGCGTTGATCTTTTGATTGGCAGGCAATCATGAGACCCCTATGACTAGAGAGCTTGAATTTTGGGCTAAAGGAAGCGCCTTTGTCGATGAACAGGGGAAGCTTGAACGCTGGTATCATGGAACTGATTATGAAGATGGGTTTAATATTTTCGCACGTTACGAGGACTCATCGATCGGCTTTCATTTCGGAACTGCCGAGGCCGCAAATGACAGATTGAACCAGATCGACTGCTTGGAAGATAACGGCAACATTCTCGCCGTTTACTGCCGAGCGCAACGCCCCCTCGTACTCGATGACATGTACACCTGGGACCAGTGGGATGTCGCCCAAGCGCTTCGTATGGTGGGAGTTCTTACGGAAGATGAGGCTGAATTAGTTGCGGATTCGATTAACGCCGAGATGATCTATGCATCGATCGAAGAGGCGGGGTACGACAGTGTTCTCTACAGGAACGAATGTGAAAACAAGCAAGGCCAGCAGCTCTCGTTGATGGTCTGGCGAGCAAACCTGATTAAGGGGATCAATTCGGCATCGTTTGATAAGGATGACCCTCGTATCCTTTCGCAACTTCCCGTCGGAGAAAGCGAGCTGGCGTGGTACACGTCTAACGAACGGTCGATTGATGCTTGTCGCGAGGAGTTGCGCGCATATCGTAATGCTGCTCATACGCTAATGCCATGCTAGTCAAGATCCACCGCTGAGGATATTGTTGACAATAACTAACTTTACCTCTACTTCCACGTCGATTTGTGGAGGAATGCTGTGAACCGACTTCTGATTATGTCCTGCTCTCAGACCAAGATCAAAGATCCGAGCACCCGGATTGCTGCGAAGGATCGATATGATGGTCCTCTATGGAAGACGCTTCGCGCGACGGATCCGGAAGGTCGCATGGCGAAAGTAGCCTTCCTCTCTGCTCTGGAAGGATTTGGTGACGCTCGGTGGCCTGTCGACCAGTATGACAAACGCATGACTCCTGAACTTGCCGAACGAATGGTGGCAGAGGGGATTGGCGGACGTTGGCCAAAGCTTAAGCCTGGCGTAGCAGGAGGAATGACTGCGGCCGCTCACATGGCATCGATGTCGGACTGGGGCAAAAAGCCGTTTGCTGAAGTCTGCATGGTTGGCGGACACCTTTACCTGACTGTTATGCGGAAGTTCGTCAGTCAGTTTATCGGCTCTGGGTTCATCACTTCCGATGCGTCGGTCGTCGAGATTAACGGCCAGATCGGCTACATGCGCCGGGACTTGGCGGCGTGGCTTCGACGCGACCGAAATGCTGATGTTCGACTGGTTGCTTGATGCAAGTCCAGTCGCGAGCATGTTCTGCCACCAGGAGATTGTTATGAAGCTCTACCACGCGACTTCCCTCGACAACTTGTCGTCGATCATGAGTTCGGGCTTCAATCCGCATACATGCCTGACGAGCAACTACGATCAGGCTCTTTATTATGCGGAGACCGTTGAGGATGAAGGTCATTCTTCCACTATCATCGAACTCGAGTTCGATGATCTGATTGCTGCAGTTGGTGAGGACAATCTCATCCCGGATCATGTTTCGCTGTCTGAGCCAATCACGTCGACCCTTTCGTTATCTGAGAGAGAAGTCCACGAGCAATGGGCCAGAAGCGAGGGAACTTGGCGGGACAGTCTGCAGCTTGTCGACAGCGTCGTATGTGAAGCGCGCGTTCCTGCAGAGTTGCTGTCGTGCGAGGACTTCGTTCCACCAGCCCAATCCGCCACCGCCTAGTGGGCGTTACTGGACGTGTTGGCATGGCTCGCGGTTTTCGAGGGTGTATGTCTGCGTTTGGCCACACGTCCGACGGAGGCCGCAGGACTTCCTTCCGGAGCCATGTTCTCTTCGACGGTGACATCGGTGATCGCAACAAGTCGCAGTGATCGAGAAATGCTGTTTGATCGGAACCGTGCATCCAATATTCCCGATACCTCGGTGATTTTCATTCCGGTTCTGGCGCTGATCTCAGCCGCCGCCTGCTTGCGATACCGATGAGCGATAACGTACATCTCAACGACGTTGCCGGGGTGTAGACCGTGACTATCGATCTTTCCAAGAAGCCGTCGGGAAATCACTGAATCCGGCTTGTTGAAGCCTTGTCCATTCCGGTTGCGCGCCTGATCGGCATCATTGCCCTTGATCAATCTGAACAGGTCGATTAGGTCGCACGTAAAGGGGTTGATGTCGACCACGGCCCCATCGACCTTCGTTGTTATCTGCTTAACTAGGATCGACATGAGCTTCGGGCTGACATGATACAGACCGTCTGAGAACGTGATGTTCGCTTCCGAAAGCTGCTTCCGGAGGTGGTCGATTTTCTTTCTGACTGCGCGCGGGAATGATTGCCTGCCGGTGCCCATGAATTCGCGGACAGCCTGCTGCGCGTATGCAGTCTTCTCTATGACATGTCTCGCCATGCGGATCCTCCGCTATCTGTTCGAGTCTAATGGCCGGCAATGCCATCGCATAGGATTGCCGCGTTGACTTCGAAGGATTCATTCTGTAGAACATCCTTAATCCGTATCGCCGCGGCTGCTGAACCCATGGCAACGGAGAAATAAGATGTCCATCCCTCAAGACCCCATCCGGCGCAATTCCGCGTCCGGTCACCTCGTCAGGTCCGTCGTTGCACGCGATGAACCTGAGCACCACCACCTGCGCGCTCTGCAGGACTTGTCCTCGGCATTGCCGACACCTGCTGCCTTCGAGGCCGCGGGCGCGAAATTGCGCGAGGTCGTAACAACTCCCGATTTTCACCCCGGCAAGCCCGTTCCTGTCGGTGTCGTCGTTGATGTCGAAGCGGCTGTATTGCCGCATCTAATTGGCAATGACATCGGATGCGGCATGCGCATGATCGCGCTGGATAATGTTACGGAAGACGATCTCAATTCAGACCTTGATAGTCATCTGCGACATCTTTTCTTCCAAGGGGGCCGTGACATCGCCCTAACGGGACGCGATCGGCACGCCATTCTCAGGGAAGGCATTCCTGGCCTCCTCGAGAGCTTGGCTTCACGTCGAGAAGGCCTACTTTCGAAGATGGATCTGAAACAGGCATGGAAGGATGTTGATCGTACCTGTGACGATGGCCAGTTCCTGTGTTCAGGGGTCATCAAGGGTTTTTCGGACTATGCCGACTTGAGCGACGCTCATCGCAGGGATGCCATCCTTGGTACAATTGGCGGTGGAAACCACTTCGTTGAATTCGGCGTAGTGGAGGACATCGTTGATGGTAGGTTTGCCAATGTGTCTGGTGTTCGCCGGGGCACGGTTGTCGCTGTTGTGCATTCCGGATCGCTGGACTTCGGACAATATGTGGGATCATCCGCTCGCGAGAAGCTAATGGCCCGCAGGGCTGAGAAAGACGACTACCGTATCCTGTCACTCGAAGAAGGGCTTTACGGCGATTACCTCGACGGTCACGCGAACGCAGCCAATGCAGCGTTTGCCAACCGTTTCTTCATCGGCCTTGCGGCCATCGAAGCTGTTTCACGTTCGGTGAAGCGGGAAGTGTCCTCGCGGCTTGTTTACGACGCGCCACACAACACGATCTGGGAGCGAGATGGTGTCGTCCGGCACCGGAAGGGAGCCTGTACCGCGAGGGGGGTCGGTGAACTTCATGCAAGCCCTTACGAGTGGTTTGGTGAGCCTGTCATCCTTCCTGGATCGATGGGAGATGGAAGTTGGCTTCTGCGCGGCAATGGCAACGTAGAGGGAATGTCGTCGTCCGCGCACGGTGCCGGCCGGAAGTTGTCTCGTCAGGAGGCAAGAGCGGTGGGCAAAATCGAGGATGCACTTCGTGTGGTAGGTCCGTTGGATCTGCGCGATTCTCGTATCCGAGCGCGTCCAGATATTCTCTCTGAAGTAGAAGGAAGGCTGAACGAAGAAGCTCCGGCGGCTTACAGGCCTATCGATCAGGTGGTTAACCCCATGGTCGATGCGGGGTTGGTGGGCAAGGTTGCCCGGATCCGACCGCTTCTGACTGTAAAAGGGTGACAAAAGGAGAGGGCGCAAGCCCTCTCTACATCTTAACGACGCGTTCTTGGCCGCCGTAGTTTCGCACCTCTAGTCCGAAGCTTTCCGCCTTGAGGAGCCGCTTCATCCAATCGCGAAGCTCCTCCACGCCGACCCCGTTGTTGTCAGCGATGTCTGTCAGGTTCTTTTCGAAATACTCGCTTCGAGCCTCGTGCTGGCGTTCGAAGCGAGATAGGGCCTGGTACTTCTCATCGAACCTAGAGAAGTTCACAACGTCCCTGATGGCTTGGGCCATTTCCGCGGTCATATCGTCTGTCATTGTTTGTCCCTTGATGTCACGACGCGCCATCAAGGCGCGACAGTTGCCTCATCTTCTAAATCGTCTTCATCTTCCGCATCCGGGTCGAACTCAACGTCAGGCCCATTGTAATCAAGAGCGTCGATCTTCTGATAGTACTCATCCTCTTTCAACGCGAGCAGCCTCTTAAGGTAGTGATCCTCGCTGGTGAAGAATTCCACATCAACGCCCATGTCCCCCATCTGCGCGATATACAGAGAGGCATAGACAGGTCCGGCATCGCTTCTTTCGGTGAGATTGTCGCCGTGGACATAGGTGTCTACGTCACCCGCCGCATGTTGGCGTGTCGCCTCGCGCACCGCGCGTCCATAGGCAAGCGGATCATCGAAGAACTCGACATCAACACTCGCGAAGTTCATGCCCGTTGCAACCCAGTACTTTTTGGTTGAGATGTACTCACCATTTTCATTTGCTATTGCGTCCATTGATCCATCCATTCGCAATCTTCGATCCATTCAGCATCGATCCGGCGCAAGTGTCGATGTGTTTGTGCCGCGCAATCATCCGGTTCAAACTCATTTAACTTGATCGGAGACATCTATGGAAACCTACCGCGATCACCCACTTGCCTTCCTATGCGGACGCGCCAGCGTCACGACTATGCGGTTCCGGGCGGAAGACTGGCGGAAGAGAAAACACGACGCTCAGGGTATCGATGTCGCGGGTATTTTTGAGCGCGTCGCTTCCAACATGGATGACGTGAAGTCGGCTTTCGGAACGGTCTTAGAGATGGTCAGAGCTGAGGTGGACATCGATGATGTCGTTGAGGCATGCGAAAATATACGAGTAGATTTCGCGACGGCCGAAGAAGCGATCGAGGCAGCACAGTTCATGAGAACTCGAAATCTCGATCCTTATGGCGGAAGCGTTTGCGCTACCCTTGAGATGGCTTGGGAAGAGCTTCGTCTCTATGGCGAATGCATCGAATCTGCCATCAGCCTTGCGGAAACCACGCGCTCTCATGATGCCGTCGAAGCCATCGTGCTGGAAGCGCTTGACTTGGTCGAAGAGCCACAGGCGACGCATGAGGCTCCTCGCGCTTTGATGTGATTTTCTGGACCGGACGTGCCTCTGTCTGCGTCACTCAGATCCTAAAGGCTGAACCAATCGAGTTCACTTTGTCGGAATGTAGTCCGAGAAGATCAATGGTCATATCGAGCGCGCGCTGTTGCTCGTCAATTTCCTCTTCCATTTCCGTGGCATCAATGCCATCGGGATCGAGCTGACCATGCATTGCCATATCAAAGACGATCTTGATGGCGTTCAAAGGGTCGGTGGGATCCATATCCCGATCAGCTTGCCAAAGGGAGCGTTCGACCTGTTTCCGGGCGGCAGGTTCTGGATCGATGGCATCTATAGCCGCGTCATTCTGATCAACGAACTCCCGGAGCGTATCCAAAGCCATCTGCTGCCACTTTTGTTGCTCTTCGAGCGCATCTTCTCCAGCGATATCGTGTTCATCAATCTGGTTGCCATCGCCGATGCTGTGCATCTTTCTCAGGGCTTCGGAATACGTCACGCTTTCGAGCGTTTTCCCGCGGGAATCGATGTAGGTCATGTCTGGCTCCTCGTTTCTTGCCTGCCGACGATGCCTACCTCCATCGCAATCTACAATGGCTCCAATAGGCTTGTTCTCGTATGCGAGGTTTTCATTAACCATGTTGGAGACATGGGAGGCGGGTTGATGCTTCAGAATACAGATACGATCCACTATTACGACAGAACTGACTACGAACGTCGATTGGCAGAGGCCGAAAACCCTGTTTTGCGCGGATCGCGTATCAGCTCTTGGCTTAGGGGTGAAACCGTTCAGCAGTACGAGGCTCGCCTACGGTCTAGCGGCGAGAAGGTCATTCCTCATAAGATCTACATGGAGCAGGAGCGCGTCCGAAGAGAGACTGTGCACCGACTCGATCACCATGCTCGGGTCACGTATTCAAAGCTCCATGACGCTATGCCCGTACCCGTTCGCACCTTGATGAAAGTTGGCCAAACCGACAGCAAGACGCTCACAAACATGCCTCATCTCGGATATGTAGAATTGTTTCAGATGAACGCGCTTTACCCAGACGGCAGCGTAAGTCGTCTGCGGTTCATGTCGGCGAATTTTGAGGCAACCGTTATCCCTGGAGAAAACGGCCTCACATTCAAGTCGATCCCCCGGCAACGGGATGGAGTGAAGAACCGTGATACCTTCTTCGTTTACGGCCGCCGCGTAAATGCGGACGGTACCATTGGAGATCTTGATCCTCATTTCTCGAAGGAGGGTATCGCTTACAGGCCCAGCGATCTCAGCGGCGTAGCGCATGCGCTGTTCAGGGTTGGCAAGTTGACGATACTCACACAGCGCCACGTTGCACGCGGAGGGACGTTACCCATCGAGACTGCCAAGATGGAGGAGATGAACCGCAAGAACGGAAAGCAGAAAGACAATTCTGCCTACGATCCACTCGATATGGTAATCTCGCTGGATGAAGCTTCCGGCCTTCCTGCGTTCCGCTGAATGATCAGTTGTGGCAGTCGACGACACTGATCCATTTGTCGCTGGGAAGATCTAAGATGAGTTTCCAGGCGATGGGTGCCCAGCGGGCCTCATCGTTTGAAATATCTCGCCACCAGGCGGTCATCTCGCGGGTATGCCATACCCCGTCAGCAACGATCGCGTATGCCCAAAGCGGGAAGGCACTGGTGAACCACTGCTCAAGACTCTCATCTGGCTGCAGGGTTGGCAGTTCTGCTGACCGCGCTAATAGATCTGCAAGGAGGGGATCACGAGCCGTCAGCCAGTCGCTCCAGTTCTGACGTTCACTTCGGATTCGCGACCACTCGTCTCTTGCGGCCTTGTAATTCCGGAGAAGCTGCTCGAGTTCCTCATGTCCATTAATCGGAAGAGCTTCTACCATTTCCGCGGCCCACTTGCGGCGCTTGCTCTCGTGTTCAGCCGCGGTTTCTTCCATTCGCAGGCTGGATCTCTGGCATACGTCCGCGCCACCGAGGTGTTTAAGCACGCCGCTGAAACGGCCCGGCTTCTCGTAGTAGTCATAGTGAGCGTGGGGATTGTCACGAACGATGACTTTCAGCACATCCCCATTTTCGTCCACCAAGACGAAGCCGTTGCGGTGCTCACCATCTCGCTCCACGTCGTCTTCGGATGCGACGATTGAAATACCATGGTATTTGCTGGCAAACTCCGCCATCGTCTGGTTGTGGCCGCTCGGGTTCATTACTTCACTCCACCCCTCTGGGACGAACCGAACTTTTGCGGCAAGACCTCCATCAGACCAGCCTTTGATGTCGTACCGGACACCGTCGCGAGCGCCCATCATCATCCACCCGGACGTGATGCTGTGATCCTCGTTTTCCATCGGCTCTCTATAGAACCGTTCGTCAAAAGCATTGTGCAATGTTCCGTCAGGGGACTTGAGCATCGTTCCGCTGGCGGCAAGAAACCTCTCCTTCACGCCTTCGGTGATGTCGAGGTCCTGAAGGAATTCATCCGAACCTTCCTGTCTGAACGGACGCAGAGCTTCTTCGATAGATTGGGTCGTGGGACGCTCGTCAGTCACAACAAGAACAGAATAATGCATTGCGTCTCCTAGTCGCTGATTGTTGTCAACAATTACCGACAGGATTCGGAATTGGCAAGCCGATTCTGTAGGTTGTTTCAGATTCGCATGCTAGAATCTTCAGGTTCGAATTGTGATGCGATCTCGGCTCTTACTGCATCGATGGTCTCGTCCAGCGCGGCAATGTAGGCCTCTGAGTCTTCCTTGTAGGTGGTGTCGGGATCGTAATATTCGATGAAGTCCCGACCCATCCGCGAAAGCGATGCTCGAATTTTCACCGCCGCGCAATCATCCCCTTCGAACAGGTGGTCGTAGAGGAGCTTATATTGCCAATCTCCATCTTCTGCCGGAAGTAGTGCGGCCGCGATCTGGGTCTCTATGATGGTCTGTCGGATTGCGACCAGGGACGCAAATCCAGATATGATCCGAACGATATCCGGGCCAACTGATGACTCGGCTTCGTCGTCATGGTTCTGTTCGTTTGCGTGGACGAATGTCTTTAGCACGTCCAGTAACTGGCCGGGACTGATTTCAACACCGTTCTGGCGAGCGGTCTCCCAGGCCGCGTCAAGCGCCTTCTGACTTATGTTCATCTCGCTCTCTCCATCATCTGTTGTTGCTGTGGCAGGATAGTCATTTTCGGGGCAAAGAAAAACCGGGGCTTTGGTGTGGCCCCGGTTTGGCTGAGGATGGCGCGATCAGCTCTTAAACGTGGCAGTCAACGATCGTAATCCAATGGTCGATGGGCATCGTCTCGACCATTTTCCAGACGTACTCATTCCACTCGTCATTGGACATCGTCTCATCGCTGATGGAGGTGAACATCCCCATCTTACCCCGATGTAGCCATTTCCCATCCTTGATAACGGCGTGAGCTGTGAGGGGGTACGCGCTATTCACGTAGTCTTCGATTGTCTGACCTTCCTTCAACGAAGGCAGACTGAAACAGGCTTTTGTCACCTGCAAGAGGGTTTTCCCCTCCGGATGCGCGTCACAAAGCCACTTGCCGTATTCTGCTCCCTGCGGACGGGGTTTCATCTCCAGCCACTTCGGATGTAACTCCCGGTTAACGTGGAGCATCCTCTCCAGTGTGTCTAAGTCTACGCCAGCTCTCGTGGTGATTGACTCGATGTCCGCTCGGAGCTCGGCTGCACGAGCAAGGCGCATGGCCTCAATGTCGAGGTTCCCCCGCTGACATACGTCGAACTCGCCGTCACCAGCTTCATCACATGCCAACGCAATGCTAGTGTCGAGGGCCCTTAATTCACCTGCCCATCTGCCACCGATCACGTACCAGTCCCAGTGACCCTCGGGGTTGTAGCGACGGAATACCTTTGTCACCTTCTCTTCGGCATTCGTAACGTAATACCCGGAACCGTGCGCACCTTTATAATCAGGCTGCGCCCATTCTTTGACCTCTTCAAAGTTATGCCAATATTCAATGAACTCCGCGAAGGTCATGACATCCTTACGGGGCACTTCAATCTGGTTCCAACCGTCGGGAATATATGCGACCTTCGTTGTGTACCCTCGGCCATCACCCCAGTCTTGGGTGTGCCATCGAAGTTCACCAGCCCCACCAGTTCCGCCAAATGGGCCAATGATTTCCAATTCGTCAGAGGTCGGGTCGCGATAGAACCTGTCATCCGTTGGCTTGTGAAGGCTTCCGTCCGGTGCCTGAAGCCGACGCTCTACATCGCTCTCATACTGGTTCCGGACATCGTCTGTAATGTCGACATCCTGGACGAAGCGGTCGTCCTCACCGTCATATTCCATATAAGGAGCCATGAACTTGTCGATCAAATTGCTATTCGGCTCCTCACTAGTCATGACGATGACTGAGAAATGCGCCATATCCACGCCTCCTGTTGATCTTGTCAACAATTTGCATAATGGAAGGATTCGCGCGCTGCAACAAAAAACGACAATCACTTCCTTTTTGCTGATCTCGCAAGCTGTGCCATCGCAACCTTGAATGCGGGCTGTAGGTAGGCAAACAGTCCAACAGCATCTTCCTGCTTTGATACGGCAGCGCTCGATACGAACTCAATAGGTGCCGTTGCCTCTGCTAGGATAATCGCTTCCATTTTCAACGCGGCCGCGCCTGCGCGCATTTGACCGCTCTCTGGCTTTGCGCGAATGGCAACCTTTTCCGGAGCGCATTGCTCGAGGATTGTTCGGACACCATCCCGGAAAGCCGTCATGTCTTTTTGAGATCTCGTCTCTGTGAGCTGAATGCGCTCTCTATGTTGGATGCTGGCTTGTTCGTGGTTTCCGTTCACCATTACGAAGCATGCTTTGTTGGAGTCAAAGTCGATGCCGAGAACCTTCATGGCAGTCCTTTCTGCAGTTTAGTGATGACGATACCCTGATCCACCTCTGCCTCCAACACCCGAACTAGGACGGGGACATTAGGCTGTTTTCATCGTTAACTCCTAATTTACCCCGCTGGTGCATGTTGCGCTCACGTCGGTTTAGTAGTGAGTACGACGAGAAGGCGGCGTGAAGGAGTGGTTTCACGCCGCCTTCTTTTTGTTTGCATGCGCCGTGCGCAGATCTGCAATGAATCCTTGTTTGTTGTGCGGTGCACAATCCAGGATCATGCTTTCCGCATACCCTAAAAGGAGATGCGTTATGAATAGCCCTCAGCAGGCAGTTAGAAGGAATGGATTCTTTGGTCGCGCCATAGCGGTTTTCGGAGCCGCATGTGCGGTTAGTGCGCGTGTTGATGTACGTCGTCGCCCGGAAGCTGCAGATCTCAAGACGCTCGGTATCGATCCGGCGCTTTTCCCTGATGTGACGCGCATCTGAGGATATCCGCGAGCGGTTATAGTCGCCAGCCAATATCCTTCCGGATGTGCGTCGGCATTGTTTCTATTTCTCGCCTCGCCCTGCGTCGTGCTAGGAAGGCGGAAACATCTTCAGCAAAATTGGACAAAGAACGGCTGATGGAGCGGTCGGAGCCGCGGTAGTTGTTATTCATTGGTGATCTCTCAATTAAGGGCGTGCCGCGTGGACGCGTTTATCTTGTGAGGATTGTAATCACGCCGACATGTCTAGGCAAATTAAGTTTTGTTATGGTTTCATCGCTGGACGCGGAGTGTATTCGTCATCTTCGGTAAGGTTTACCAGTCGATAAACTTCTGCTTCTTGCGCCATCACACCTTCTACCTGATCCAGCTCGTCTAAAACGTCGTTCCAATTCTGCAGTTGGGTAATCATGCGCGATCTGCTGCTCTCATCGGCCTTGGTCAGCATCTCTGCGATAGCCTCAAACGCTTCAACTTGCTTTTGGAGTTCGGTACGCCGTTCCGCTGCCGCCGAGTATTTTTCGTTTGGCACTTCTATGAAGGAAATGCCTTGGAGAAGGCTGGTTCCACTATCGGTCGTGTAGCCGAAATCGATGGGTACACTTTCGTATTTTCGCTGAAGAGTCCGTATCATTTCCAGAGCGATGCCCTGCCTGCGGTAGCCTTCCGTCACTTCGATGAAGTTCACATGGGGGATGCCATCGAACTCAGAGAACGAAATCGTTCCTGCAATCTCTTGCGCCACCAGAGCACGTATCAAGTAGTCGTGTTGTCCGTATGAATACCCGAGGTGAGCGACTTCTATCTCCACGCCCCTGTTCCTCCTGATGAAGCATATAACAAGCATGATCTGTGGCGGTGCACGATCTTTGGTGGTTCTCTCGGGACGTTGTTTGCCTTGGCAACGTCCCGAGCCTTAGTCAGGAAGCCCAGACAGGCTTGTCCGCTTCGCCTTCGCCGTCGTTTGGAGCTGCTGGAGTGGCTTCGTCTTCACTGACGATATTCTCCTCGGGTTCGGCAAACGCCTGCAGGAACTCTTCCTGAGAAGGAAGCGACGAAAGCTTCCAAGAATGCGCGAGGGCCACTTGATAGTACTTGTCTTCAAGAGCTGGGTGGTCATCAGGCGCAAATTGTGCAAAGCGGCTGTCGGCCGGGACAGGTTCCTTATTGAAGCCCTTATAAACTTCGAGCGCGTCAATATCGAAATCGATCACATAGGCCCATTCACAGAAAAGGCTGTCAGCCGCGAATTCGATGGCGAGATCTACCGGAATCTTCTCCTCCTCGGAATCTGCGACGAGCTGCAGAATACCTGCTCCGGTGTTTCGGTGCAGGGAAGGGAATTTCTTAGCAAACTCATCCGATTTCGAGTAAGGGACCATCCCCTTTGTCTCAACGATATCGACACCCACTTCAAGCCAGAGCTTGGCCTGCTCTTCGTCTGTGGGCTGATAGGTCTTGGCAAGATTGCGCTTGAACGCTTCGATGTCGCCATTTTTGAGGAAGTCCAAGACATGGACACCTTGGCCTTCTGGATAACCGTCCCATTGGCCGTACTGAGCGAGCTTATATTCGCCGTTCATCTGGACTGCTACGAGATGCCTGGTTCCCATTGGAATTCCTTTCCCTCAATGGATAGACCCTGAAAGACTTCTTCCAAGGACTCGGGTTTTGGTTTGGTGGTTCTATCATGTTTCACAAAGGATTCAACTGTGAATCCTTTGCTACGACTCATTTTACCAGCTACTGCTTGATGAAAAGTCTGATGAACTCGATGACCAATCAGAACTGGATGATGTCGATCCGACATCACAAATTTCACTAACGTTGTCTGACACATTCGAGATGAATGCGGCTGTCGCAATGATTGAACCGATGTCTCCAACGGTACCTGTTAGCATGTAGGATTCGGCATCCTTGATCTTTCGGTTGCTGCGGGATAGGCCCTTCTTCGACATCTTCCGCTTAAGCTCTTCAAGCTTGCTAATCGCCGTATCAAGAGCGTCGATCTGTTCAACGACGCTCTTCTTTTCCAACGTTGCGTTTCGCTTCACTTCCGCAAGTTCGACTGCTTGCGCAATGAAAGGTGCAGTACCGGGCCGCTCGGCGATTGCCTTTATGTGTTCCAGTTCTTCCGAAGAGGCCGTTCCCAATTCTCTGTCGAGGATCGATGCAAGAGTAGCCTTAGCCGAAATCATGGGTTCGACCCTTCCCGCTCGGAGATCGAGAACCTTCTGAGTCAGGGCTTGGTGCGCAGATCTGATGTACTCGATCCGCTGCCGAGTTTGTTCGAGTTCGATGATCTTGTCGTGAAACGCTTGCCGCGCGGGCTGCAGAGTGGCCTCGAAATCATTATTCAGCTTTTTCAGTGCCTGCTTGGCACTTTTCACTTCCTGCACGGCCTCGTCAAAGCGAACGCGGGCTTCCGCGACCGTCTGTGCGATTGATGCCCGCGGAGAGTCCATCTTCTGGAACCATTTGGTTCTCTTTAGCCGTCCCGCTAAAGCTCTCCATATCGCCTGGGAGAAATGACCAGCTTCTTTCGATGAGGCGTTAGAGGCGAGAAGCAATCGGTGGATAGCGCGTTTCTCGGATGCTTGTGTTAGCCGGGTCAGTTCCTTCTGGTTCCTAGAGAGCGTGGCTCGTGCTTCTGCAAACGCGGCTTCGGCCTCATTAGCCCTTTTATCGGCCAGCTTGTATTCATCCGAACCTTTGAAAGTCGAACGCTCCTGATCCAGTCGTTCACCGAGAGACACCCGTTCGCGCTCGCATTCGATTGTTAGTCTCTCCAAATCTGCGTTCGCCGAAGTCGCATCATTTTCGCAGGCTTTGAGCGCAGCTTCAGCTTCTCTTAGGGTCTCGGCTAGTTCTGGGAACAACTCGGGGAGGGCGAGCTGTGCTTCGGGCATGAGATGCCATACGATGCGATCAAGTTCGTTCTCGGCAATTCCAATGCGCGCAGAGACATTGCTGAACTGCGACTTCAACAGGTCTCGGTCCTTTTGCGCCTTTTCAAGATCTCGCCCGACTTTTTCATAGAGCTGTCTAGCTGTTGTCATTGTTCATCTCCCAGGTCGGGCCGATCTTCTGGCTATACCCTGCATTCATCAAGGGCTGACGCTAAGAGTGAACCCTTTCTTGAAGCCTTGCCAGTTAAATGGAAGGACAGATCCGGATTGCTTAACGAGGTCCAAATTCGAGTTTCCAGATCTAAGACACCTTCAGGTCTTTTCGAATTTCTGCGAATAGCAATCGGCAATGTCTTTGAATTTCCACGCTCACGGAACGCAGGAAACCTTACACAATGAGGGAAAGAGGAACGCGTAGAGAGTGCTCGATCTCTACGCGTTCCTCTTGTTTGACAGCCATTGTTTACAACCAACGATTTAGTTGATGTGTGGAAGTTTTGCTGGTCCTGGCATATGTGCCAGGTTAGCTGCAACCCGATGTATTTCCACAGTCGAGGCAAACGGTGCATCGGCCGTTCAGCTTTACGGAGAAGCTGGCGCACTGGGTGCATGCGTCACCCGTGAATCCTTGAAGCTTCGCCATGCTGTACTTGCTTTCGGTCTTCGCTGCCGGAGCCGTTTGCGTAGCCTGTACCTTCTCTCCGGCCGGAGCCTTGTCGAACAGCGCGATCACATCGGCACCTGCAGCGGCTGGAGCGGTAACTTCAAGCTTCGGCACCCGTCCGCGGTAGAATCCGACACCCGTCACGCTGTCGCCTTCGCCGCTGCCGATGCTACCCGGATGCGGATCCTGCGGCGGGATGTGGGCGAGATCGTCGCGGCCTTGGTATGAGATCGCAAGTTCACGGAAGATGTAGTCCAAGATCGAAGTCGAGTTCTTGATGGTGTCGTTGCCGATGACGATGCCGTTCGGCTCGAAACGAGTGAACGTGAAGGCTTCGATGAACTCATCGAGCGGAACGCCATGCTGCAAGCCCAGAGACACCGCCATCGCGAAGTTGTTCATCAACGACCGGAAAGCCGCGCCTTCCTTATGCATGTCGATGAAGATCTCGCCGAGACGGCCGTCGGCATACTCGCCCGTACGCAGGTAGACGTTATGACCTCCGACCTTTGCCTTTTGAGTGTAGCCGCGCCGACGGTTTGGAAGCCGCTGTCGACCAGGATGGCGTTCAACAATCTTCTCGACCACCTTTTCGACGACCTGAACAACCGCTTCGGTCTGGGGCTGAGCATCTTCGTCGGTCTCGTCATCGACGAGGGAAGCGTTTAGAGGCTGCGACAGCTTGGAACCATCGCGATAGATCGCATTGGCCTTCAAACCGAGCTTCCAGCTCTTCATGTATGCGTTCTGGATATCGATGACAGTAGCGTCGTTCGGCATGTTGATGGTCTTGGAGATCGCGCCGGAAATGAACGGCTGAACTGCCGCCATCATATCGATGTGACTGTCGACGCTCAGGAAGCGCTTGCCATCGCGACCGCACGCATTTGCGCAGTCGAACACCGGAAGATGTTCATCCTTAAGATGCGGCGCACCTTCCAGCGTCATTGCACCACACACATGGGTGTTGGCGGCGCGGATCTGCTGCGCATCGAACCCAAGCCACTTCAAGAGGTCGAAACCTGGATTGTCGATTTCTGCGGACGGCACCCCGATCTGCTCGATCAAGTAGTCACGTCCAAAGGTCCAGTGGTTGAATACGAACTTGATGTCGAACGCGGACTTCAGTCCGTCCGACAGCTTCGCCAGCGCATTGTCATCAAAGCCACGCTCCTTTAGAGAGGTTGGATTGATGTACGGGGCCTTCTCGATCGAACCATGACCGACCGCGTAGGCCTCGATCTCAGCGATCTCTGCTTCGTTGTAACCAAGCACCTTCAGCGCTGACGGAACTGACTGGTTGATGATCTTGAAGTAGCCACCGCCAGCCAGCTTCTTCATCTTCACCAGCGCGAAGTCCGGCTCGATGCCCGTGGTGTCGCAGTCCATGACGAGGCCGATCGTGCCTGTTGGCGCGATGACGGAAACCTGTGCATTACGATATCCGTTGTGGACACCCCGCCCGTAGGCTTCGTTCCACGACTTTTTGACCGCTGCAACGAGTTCCTCGTCCGGACAATCATTGTGCTTGAAGGGTACCGGGAGAATGGACAGATCCAGATAGTCGCTCTGATCTCTGTAACCGAAGGCTGCCTGCTTGTGGTTCGAGATGACCTTCAGCATATGCGACTTGTTGATCTCGTACTCAGCGAACGGCCCGAGTTCTCCTGCCATCTCCGCCGAGGTCACATAGGCCCATCCGGTCATCAGTGCAGCGAAGGCGGCAGCATAGGCGCGGCCTGCATCGCTGTCATACGGAATGCCCTTCTGCATTAGGAAGCCGCCGATATTGGCGTAGCCAAGCCCCAGTGTGCGGAACTGATAGGAGCGCTTGGCGATTTCCTTCGACGGGAACTGTGCCATGGCGACGGAAATCTCAAGCACGATCGTCCAGAGGCGGACGGCATGCTTGTATGCCTCTACATCGACCGATCCGTCCGCGCGAAGGAACTTCACGAGATTGATGGAGGCGAGGTTGCACGCCGTGTCATCGAGGAACATGTACTCCGAGCACGGGTTCGATGCGTTGATGCGCCCCGATGCGGCACACGTGTGCCACTCGTTGATGGTCGTGTCGAACTGCAGGCCTGGATCGGCCGATTGCCACGCTGCATATGCGATGCGGTCCCAAAGATAGGAAGCGTCCAAAGTGCGAGCGACTTCACCATTCGTTCGGTTCACGAGGTTCCACTTGGCGCCTTCTTCGACGGCTTTGAGGAACTCGTCAGTGACACGAACGGAGTTGTTGGAGTTCTGACCTGCTACCGTGCCGTATGCCTCGGAATCCCAGTCTGTATCGTACGTCTTGAACTCGATGGCCTCGAACCCCTGCTTGGCGAGTTGTAGCACCCGAGCGATGTAGGACTCAGGGATACGTGCCCGACGGGCGGCTACGATGGCGGCTTTCAGCGGCTTGTTCGCCTTAGGGTCGAAGCGAGCATCGCCGACGATGGTGCTGTCTTCCACACGTGTTGCCGCAAGGACCTCAGTCAGCCTTTCCGACATGATCTTCGAGCCTGCGACGAGCGCGGCAACCTTCTGCTCTTCAATGACCTTCCAGTCGATGAACGCCTCGACATCTGGATGATCGACATCAACGATCACCATCTTGGCTGCACGACGTGTCGTGCCACCGGACTTGATGCCGCCGGCGGCGCGATCGCCGATCTGCAGGAAACTCAGCAGCCCTGAGGAACGTCCGCCACCCGAGAGCGGCTCGCCCGACCCACGTAGTGTCGAGAAGTTGGATCCGGTGCCGGAGCCATATTTGAACAGACGGGCCTCGCGCTGCCACAGATCCATGATGCCGCCTTCGTTGACGAGGTCGTCCTCGACGGACTGGATGAAGCACGCATGAGGCTGCGGGTGCTCATAAGCAGAATCCGACTGCTTTAGCTCGCCCGTGAATGGGTCGACATAGAAGTGACCCTGACCCGGGCCATCGATACCGTAGGCCCAATGCAGGCCTGTATTGAACCACTGGGGTGAATTCGGAGCGACCATCTGCGCAGCCAGCGTCGTGAAGATTTCATCATAGAAAGCGCGTGCAGATGTCTCATCGGAGAAATACGAGAGCTTCCAACCCCAGTACGTCCAAGTGCCTGCCAAGCGACGAAAAACTTGCTCTGCACTGTTCTCCCCACCGAACCACTTGTCCCTGGCGATGCCTTCGTCGGCCATCGCTTCTTCGTCAGGAACGCTTCGCTGGAGCCATTTAGGAACACCTTCTTCGGGAACGCGCTTCGCGATCTTAGGTACGCCCTTATGGCGGAAATACTTCTGGGCGAGGATGTCGGTAGCAACCTGGCTATACTGCTCGGGGACCAAAATCCCTTCGAGAGTGAAGACCGACTTCCCGTCAGCCTCCTTGATCTTGCTCGAAGCGGACTTCCAACCGATCTCGACGTTGGAAGGATGAGAAGCATCGGAAAAGAGACGCTCGATATGCATTTCTGGGAATATCCTTGGCAGTTCTTGCAAAAATCACGGACACGGGCCACCGCCAGACGTGCGGGGGCGATGATGCCCCGGTTCATCCGGGGCATCATGAAAGGTGCGATTGGCACCTGCTAGCGATATAGGGAGATCACCAACAACAGGTATTTATCATAAGTAGTGGGCGAGCATGACCGCTACTTAGAACGGAATGTCCTCTCCGCTGTCGTCCTGAGAATAACCGCCGTCGTCATACGACGAGTTGCCGTCGGTCTCGCCGCCGCGGCTATTCAGGATGGTGAGCGTCGAGTTGAAGCCCTGCAGCACGATTTCGGTCGAATAGCGATCATTGCCGCCCTGGTCCTGCCACTTGCGGGTCTGGAGGGCACCTTCGATGTAAACCGTGGAACCCTTCTTCAGGTATTGTTCCGCGATTCGAGCGAGGTTCTCGTTGAAGATGACGACCGTGTGCCATTCCGTCTTGGACTTGCGCTCGCCGCTATTGCGATCCTTCCAGCTTTCGGAAGTTGCGATGCGAAGATTGACGATCGGCTTGCCAGCCTGGGTCTTTCGAATCTCCGGATCTGCGCCGAGATTACCGATGAGGATCACCTTGTTTACGCTACCAGCCACTGTTTTCTTACCTGTCTGCCGCCATGCGGCTCTCTTGTTGACGGACGACGGGTGTCGTCCAAGGATTCATCTAGGAGTAAATTCCTAGAACGGGATATCGTCGTCATCCACATACGACGAACTCTTTGACGAAGTCTCGTAGCTCTCGTCTTCGCTTGGATTCGACGCAAGCGGACGGCCACCAACGCGACCTAGGCCGCCCGATGGGCGAGAAGCACTGGCGTTGCCTGTAGGCTTGCCCTGCGCGGATGATGTGTTGCCTGCGGACGAGGCGGAAGGCGCTGCGCCTGCGGACGCTTCGCCAGTTGTCATCACGAAGATTTCGCCGCCGAACTGGCTGACTTCAACCTTGTGGTTGCTCAGTCGGCCGGATACCAGAAAGTGCACGCCAGGCTTTCCGAAATTCGTCAGCAGATCCACGCCCGCCTTGTTGAAGACGGTAACATCGTGAATTTCCTTGCGAACACGGCGCTCGCCTTTGCTGATGAAATGCTCAGTCGTTTGGATTTTAATCCTGGCATATCGTCCGCCGTTGGCGGTGTCTGCGAAGACCGGGGGTTCTACCAGTTCGCCGATGATCTCAGCTTTGGCTCGACTTAGAAACTGTATGGACATTGCGGATCCTTGGGGGTGGCTTCCATTTCGTTGACAACATAGCACGGCAAATCGGTTCTGCAATCGAATCCTTCAGTCCCGCGCCACATTTTTTACTTGCACAAGGATTCGCGTAATGCAATCCTTAATACAGGGCGCGTTAAGTGTCGCCCATTGCTCGTTTCCTCATCGACTCGACTTCTTGGCCGCCTTTTGGTGGCCTCTTTTTTGGGTGGTTGTCTATCTTGCAAGGATTCGACCGCTATGGTACCCAATCAGCATGGTAGATAAAGCGAAATCAATCGCCAAGGCATCAGAACTTGCGCTTCGGCTTCACGGTCCAGATTACTTTCCGCACCTTGAAAGAGTTCGTAGGCATTTTCTGGAACTGGCGGCCATGCTCCCATCCGGAATTCTTACGGAAGAGGATGTGGCGGACGGCGAGCAAGCGAGCCTGCTTCACGACATCATCGAGGATGGGTTCATCACGGCTGATGAACTGTTAGCAGAGGGTTTCAGTAATCGCGTGCTGGAGATCGTACTTGGTCTTACGCGAGACCCGGCGAAAATGACCTATCACGACAAGATGGTGGCGACCGCAGCGACCGATGACATCGTACTTATTCTGGCAAAGCTCGCTGACAACAGGGACAATTCATTCCCGTGGCGGATTGCAGAGCTTCCTGAAGAGCGCCGAAGCATCATCAAGCGATATCGGAAAGCCCGTCGCGTGCTGTTTGATGGCTTGGCCACCAGCCTTATAGCCCGGGGCGTATCAGCAGGCGAGATAAACACAATTGAGCAGTGGCTTGGCTACGAGGATAAGGCACCATGGTGAATGCGCATATGGAAGATCAATCGAATGACGTTCAGGAGTGGAAGCGAAGCTATAGCGTTCCGCTTGAAGATAGCCATCCGAGCTGTGCGCATCCGGGTGCGATCGAACCGCATGATGACCTTCACATGACACTCGACGTGGTCAGGAAGGCTTATGACTGGTGCGTGGGCGATGACGGCCGACTTTATGGCCTCGTTGCAGGCGACATGGGCTGGTGCGCGACCAGCATCGTCCTCGACCCGGCAAATATCTCTGCAAGCCTGCGGAAACAGGAGGCAACTGAATGAAGAAGTCCTTGTTCGCATTCGCTTTCCTTTTGTCCCTCCTTCCCGCGGCGCATGCGGAAGAAATCGGTGCCGTGGCAACTACCTGGCGTATGGTTGGAGCAAACGACAGGATCGTCATCGAGGCTTACGATGATCCGGACGTGAATGGCGTGGCGTGTCATGTCAGCCGAGCCCAGACCGGGGGTATATTATCTTCCAGCGATCCGAACGAGGCCTCGATCTCATGCCGTCAGGTCGGTCCCATCAACTGGGAAGCTGTAAGGCGCCTCCCTCAGACCGAGCCAGTGGTGTTCAAAGAAAAAACGGCGTTCCTATTCAAGGAACTGAAGGTCGCACGGGTTGTCGATGAGAAGCGTCGTTCTCTAGTCTACCTCGTCTACACGACCAAGCTTTGGGACGGCAGCCCCAAGAATGTGATTTCAACAGTTCCTGTAATGGAATGGATCCAGCCTCAATAGGCTCCAAATTCCTTATATCCTGTCTCAACGACTGTCCCCAGATCTGTCGGGACAGTCTCTCCACCCCATCCGTTCTCTTCGGTTGTCTCCACGAACGATCCGCTGCAGAACAAGGCTCTCATCAAGCGATCTCGGTCGCCGAGATATCCGTCAATGTGACCAAGGTCGCCAGTGTCGAAAAGACCTGTATCATTCGGCTCCATCATCATCTTGAACTCAAGGCCGCATTCCTCTCTGAGCGTCGAGATGGCAGACGCAACATTGGGATAATGCTCGCAAAGCATTGGCAGGATATCGATGTCTTCCGTCCGTCCGCTGGGAAAATCGAGGGTGTGTTGGCGCCAGTTAGGAAACTGGCGCGCTTCTACTTCAGCGACGATGAGGAATGTCAGAATGTTCTCAGGTTTGTAAAAGCGAAGCCATTCGCCGTACTCGTACGGGGGCTTTCGCAGAACTACTACGCCATCTCGAATTGAACTTTTTTCAAAGGTGCGGTCAAACACCTCGCTGTCTGCAACCGTTACGGAGTGGCTCGATGAAGAATTCGTCTCAAAAACCTGATCTCTGATTGTCTTGTTCATCGTGAACTCCTTACGATCCGTGGCAACAGAATACATACAGAAGGAACACAGCAACAAGTTTCCGTCAATCCTCGGCCCGCAAGGATTCGAGCTTGCATAGTGATCAAGCGATATGTCATATGTTGATACCGGAACTTTGGAAAGGGAGCCAAGATATGCGAATGATCTTCATCGGCCGTCCCGTAGGGGACTTAAACTAACCCACTGCCTTTTTGGCTGCGGTTAGCAACAGCGTGATCACTAGATCGCGCCGTCTCTGTTTATATCCGAAGGAACCCAATCATGGGCAATTCACTCGTGGCCGACGAGCCACAGCACGGCGAAGTCCGCTCTGGACTGATCGCCAATTTTTACAGCGGCAACGCATGGATTGAAGGCCGCGCTCAATCACAGGTCAATGATGTGATGGCGATCCAAGGCGTTTCCCGCCTCGCAGCATTTCCAGATCTTCACCCCGGCAGGTATGGCCCGGTGGGCATCGCTGCAGAGTCATCGAACCTTCACCCGCTGCTTATCGGGAACGATATTGGTTGCGGCATGGCTGTGTTCGAACTCGATCTTCCTGTCCGGAAGATCCGCGTGGACAAGGTTGCGGATCGTCTTCGCATGCTTGAGGGTGAATGGGACGGTAACGCTCGCGAACGCCTTTCCATGGAAGGCCTCGATGCAGAAGCATTCAGTTCGTCTCTTGGTACCATTGGTGGGGGCAACCATTTTTGCGAACTCCAGGTGGTCAATGAGGAACTTGTTCCAGGTGTCGTAGATATCACGCGCGCATACCTCCTGATCCATTCTGGATCTCGAGGTTTCGGCGAAGCGATACTCGGAAGTGTTCCTCAGGGCGACGGCCTTTGCCTCGATCGCTGTTCAGATGTCGCCAGCAGTTATTTGCAAGGACATGACGCTGCCGTGCGTTGGGCGGCTCTCAATCGGCAGGTCATCGCAGAACGTGCCGCTGAAGCACTTCGTGCGGATATCCGCATGATCTGCGATGTGCCACACAACCTTGTGGCTCGAACCGCCAGTGGGATGCTGATCCATTACAAGGGCGCAGCCGCCGTAGGAAACTCCGCAGTTGCCCCGATTGCGGGATCGCGCGACTCGTTGAGCCACATCGTCCTTTCGTCTGCGAATATGGATGCATCTTTGGGTGCAATCTCTCATGGGGCAGGGCGAAAGTATGACCGCGCTTCTATGCACCACCGCGTTGGTCGATCGAGATCGGACAGGGAGGCTATGGCTCGCAACCCGTTCGGAGGTCGAATTGTCTGCGAGGATCGTGATCTCATCCTAGAAGAGGCCGGAGAGGCTTACAAGGATGCGTCTCGTGTCGTTGGCGATCTGGTACAGTTCGGTTTGGTTACGCACATTGCATCAATGCGGCCTCTCGTCACCTTTAAGAAAGCTCGCGATCCAGAGCCTGACAACAAGAGCTGGAAGAGGGGGAGGAACGCGCGATGAGCTCTGTTTATCTACACGTCACCGCAGGGAATGGGCCCGTTGAGTGTCGGATTGCACTCGCGGATCTGATCAGGCGCATCCCGAAGGAAGTGAAAAAACTCGGTGTCCGAGCCGATGTCAGCGAAGGGCGTGATCCAGATGGTCACGGCCCGATGTCCGCGGTCATTGCCTTGGAGGGAGATGGTGCCGAGGTTGCCGCTGCCGGCTACGTTGGCACCATCCGCTATGTGTTCAAGAGTCCTGTCCGCAAAGGGCATCAGCGACAGAACTGGTTCGTTGGTGTGTCCCGTATTGCTGATCCATCAGCAACTGATACGCCCGATATCGATCCTCGCGACGTAAAGTTCGAGACGCTTAGGGCCGGCGGCCCGGGTGGGCAGCACCAGAACACGACTGACAGTGCAGTCCGTGCAATTCATGTTCCGACAGGCGCAGTCGCTCTGTCTCGGGATGAACGTTCTCAACATAGGAACAAGGCGACGGCGCTCAAGCGACTTGGCGGTATTCTCCACCTTCTGGCCAACCGTGAGGCTGAGCAGCGAAAAAAGGACGTGTTCCAAATCAACAAGGAACTCGAGCGGGGCAATGCAGTAAGGAAAATACTGCTCTGATCATTGTGATCAAAAATGCTCTGATGTAGCTTCCGACCTTCTTTGTGGAGGCCGGAAGTGCTTTTTACCGATGTTCTCGAGCCGCAATCGGAAATCCGTTACCCGAACGGCTACCGACACGATAATTCATTGAACCCGCTTCGCAGGAAGCTAGCATACGCTTCCCTTTACGTCATGGACGAGCACGCCCTGGCTATGGCCGCCAACGTCTCCCTGACAAAGCCGACGAGCGTCCTGTCAACGCTCCCGTTCGTCGCGCTCCCCGAGGACATGATCTGGATCGAGTATGCGAACATGCAGGCCCGCCAGGCCGCGTCCGATGTTGGAAGCCCAAACCTGAAGACCGAGAACGCCGTGGCGGAGGTTCTACGTACTGCTTTCCTTATGTATCTCGATGAGGACGAGACCACTGGTAAGAAGGATATCATCCTCGAATATATCCATAAGGATCGTCCATACTCTGGTCGCATGCCAAATGGACAGGATACGTTGATAGACATCGCTCCTGTGCGCGGCCGATTTTCATTGAGCGACACTGACGAATTTCGGACTGATCATTTTCCGGTTATCCCGCGAGATCCGACCATCCCCGTAGAAGGTAAGATCAAACAGTTCCAAAAGTTGCTGGAGAAGGATCCTGATGAAGCTTCGGCTTGGATGGAACTGCGCGCTCGCTTCTCATGGGAGCCGCATCCGGATCTCGGCGAGCTTCGTAGAAGCGTCGTCGCTCTGATGGGGGAGCGCAACGTCAGAGTGACAGAAGAGAACCAAGCTAGCGATATGGAGCGGGCATTTCTGAATCAGGTTCTACCTGCGCTAATTCTTCTGAACTGCAGGAATGCCGTTCATCGCGAGGTTAATCCAGCTCCGGAGAAGCTCAACAAGCAGCGCGCCAAGAAGGGCAGGCCCGCCATTCGCGAGTTCACGACCGTAAAGGTGCACCTGTCAGGAAGCGCGCGCCGGGCGATGGCGACCGCGGGACGGACGTTTACGTCCGCTCGAGACGGAGCTTTTGTGATGGGTCACTTCAAGGTGCGGCGATCTGGTATCTTTTGGTGGGGTTTTCACCTTCGTGGCGGAGGTCCGAGCGGTGCCGGACCTCGCAGGGTAAGGGTGTTGACGACATGACCTTATCGATTAGGCGCCGACCATCGAGGCTAGGCGTTCCGCACCAACGGACTTGTCTGCAACCTCGTCCAGATAGTTCTGGAGGTCGGAGAGCTGGTTCAGGATGTCCATCGCCTTGTTGCGCAATGTATCCGTCTCCCGCGCCACTGCGATGCGGTTCTTGACCAGAGCGTCTACTCTAGCGCTGATCTGTCGGATGGTCTGGTCATCTGCGTGCAGGGCAGCCGACGCACGTGCTCTTGCCAGAAGGGCGACTACCGCTTCTGTAATCAGCTTCGTCTCATCGTCTTCTCCGGAGATGCCGTCTTCGATGCGTTTAAAGGCCGCGGATTTCGACTCTTTTGTGCCCTCGAATTGCGACACAACCTCCGCTGCGGAGTTCAATGCGTCAGCAAGGATCTCGCGCTCCGGATCCAGGCGGGCTTTGATAGCGCGAATGGCAGCCTTCCTGGCAGGTTCGATTTTGGCCAGCGAGGCATCCAGCTTCTTGATGTCTTCAGCATACTGGTCTGGATAGCTTAGAACCGCGTGCAGGTGCGCCAGCTCCTCCTCATATCTTGACCAGTATGCGAGCTTCGCATCGAGCACGGAGAAAGGCCATTTGGCTTGGTATTGTTCGGTGCCAAAACCGCGGCGCTGGAGGTACGCGAAGAACCGATCAGCGTTATATGTGGCGACACGTTCATCGATCAGGGCATCCAGTTCTTCCCGCCAGTTGGCGTTCAGACTCTTGATGTGTTTGAGCCTCTTCTCTTCCTTGTCGAGCTTGACGATAGAGGGGTCTTCGACCAGCGCCCTTTGAATTTCGGCTTCTGCAGCTTCAAAGCGTCGACGAGCCGCGGCGACAGCTTGTTCTCTATCTGCTGATTTTCGTTCGACAGCATTATATGCGTCATCGATCGTCCGAATGCGAGCAAGCGAATTTGTCGTACTGCTGTCGCGGCGATCCAGGACCTGGATAACCTGCTCCTTGATCTTCGCGGATCGATCGTCCTTCGCAGGGCCTCCGACAGATTGCCAAAGGTCGACTTCCTGAAGACGTAACATCCACAGGTCTCGCTCCGACTGGGCGAGGTATGTCACGGCTGCTTCCAGTGACTTTCTCAGCGAAACTGCCTTTTCAGCGATCTCAGCTTTCCGTGCTACCTCGCTCACTTGCGTGTCTCCTTATCCCATCCCGCGAGCAGATTTCCTCCAACAGAAGATATCCGCCACTTCACATCCTTCTTGCCGGTCACTCCACGACCAAGAACTGGATCTTTGATACCGCCGAACTCCTTTGCTTCTTTCGCCAGAGCAGCGAACGTTTCCTCTGTTACCTCGACAGCCATAGTATCGGTGTCTTCCGCGGAGCCGTCAGCGATGTTCGTAAACTTCCAGTTCACATTAGAGCCATCTGCAAGATACGACTTGACGATGACGAAGAAGCGACGAACCGAAGGATCTTCCTTGTTGCCGATCCAGAATCCTGACTTAACGCCCTTGCCCTGTACGATACGGAATTCAACGTTCTGCCCGTCAGCGACTGGGGGTGTTGGACGAGCCATTGGCATGGGGACAACCTCCGGCAAGGCAATTGTAGGAGACATGTCCTCTTCCGGAGAGAGCACAGCTATCTCCGGTGTAACATCCGACGGGTGCGATGACACCGACGCTCCGAGGAAGCCCTGCATGTCATTTTCTGACGGAACGCCAATTGTCGGAAGCGAGAACTGTGGCAGAGCTTCCTGCTTCTCTGGAGCTTTTGACGGCATTTCGAGAGGGCTTCGCTCATCCAAGAGCATCGGCTTCTTGTAAAGATCGAGTCCTTCTGAGACAGGAATGATCTGGCGTATCGGGGACGCAGCGGCCTCATCAAGCCCCGGCTCGGCTTGATCATTCGCCGCTGTAGCAGGAACGTCTTCAGTAGGTTTTACGAAGACGGTCTGGCTTCCCTGCTTTCGTTCATCAACGACTACAGCGGTAGGAGTATCCGTCGGTTCAGCTACTGACAGCACAGCGGTCTCTGCCTTCGTATCACCCCTGACGGCATCGATCGGATTCTCAACCACTGCAGGAGCCCGATCCGCTGTTTCAAGATCGATAGGTTCGCTTACGGATGCGAATGAATACGCAGATACGCCCGCGAGAACTATGGCGGCAGATGCGCCCAGTGTCTTTTTGCGGGCAACATACATCGTAGCCAGAACCGATCTCACACCAGGGCGCATCTGCGTATGGGCGGGAATGGCATCCAGCTTCGAGAAGCGTTTGGTTGTCCGTTTTGCTTGTTTGTCCGAAGTCATGTCGATCCTGCTATGCCTAATTGTTCTTCGGCGTTCCGCCAATGCCAAGCTTGCGTTCGGCGGCCTCAATCCCAGCCTGCGTCGGAATAAGGCCTACGCCACCGCGCGTCATCCAGCCTACGTCCAGAAGTGTGTGGATGTCTGTGCGGCCGATTTCGTCATCTCCACATCGTGCCCTTTCCATTCGCCTGACAATGGTGGTTTGAATGCCCCTCTCGCGACCGTTCATGATCATCCGGGCCCATTTGGCCGTCATCTTCGTTTTTGACACGAAGTTGGCATGATAGATCCTGTCGGATTCTTCGTGGAGGTCATCCACCAATCCTCTGATCACCGCGAGGGCTGAACCCAAAGCGTCTCTGTCCTGCAGCGGTTCCTTGAACTTCAGTATCCACTGGTCATCGATGACGCAGCCATACTGCTGTGCCATCTCCGCCATCTGATCGCGAATGTCTAGGAATCCTTGACCTAATTGTTCGATATTCGCCGTCAGATCGAACGGTCCATCGCAGTTTTTCCAGTGGAGAAAAAAGTTCTCTCGACGGCTTCTGCCAAAGCTTACCCAGCCATGTCCCCAACGGCCCGCATCAGCGATGTCATAACCGACAGATTCCAGGATGGCTGTTGTCTCTGCTCGCTCTTGTTTCTGTCGTTCAACCCATTCGGTGACGTTCTTTTCACCCGTCCGTCGTCGAACCTCCGCGTCGGCATCGATGCGCGCGACTTCCTTCGTCCGAACGCGGCTCTCGAAGGATGAATCGGGATGAACTTCTTCATCAATGCGGCCTACTATGACCACGCGATTTGACAGAGTTTCACCGATGTTACGGTCATAAACCAGGGTATTCCCGGTGCCCGCCGCTTCAAGTCCGGCGATGAAGATGCTCGCCTCGCGATCCGATGAAAACATCCAGAACTCGAGCATATAGGGCGGCATCTCGCGGACATTGGAAATGGGAGAGCCGGACAGGATAGACACACCCGTCCGGTTCTCGGTATTGATGAAAATCTGTTTTTGTGCGATTTCCGCCATCGACCACGCCCGAGTGAGGAGGCAAGGATTCGTTCCCTGCGAAAGGATTCATTCTTCGAGATGACTTCAGCCCGAGCGCTCTGTCAACCTTCTTGTCCGATCATCGCCGGAAACTTTTATCGAAAGTCTTCTTCTGTGTTGCGCGATACATCATCGCGAGCCGCTGTCCGCCCTGACCATCTCGAGGTTTCTTTTTCTCCCCAGTGCTTTCGATCAGGCCAAGCTGGGTGATCCTCCTTCTGAACGAGCCGTCATCGAGCTGCTCGCCCATCACGGCCTGGTATGCATTGAGAAGTTCGGGGAGTGTGAACTCCTCCGGCAGAAATTCCATTGGGATAGTGGAGTACGCTCCTTTAGCGCGAAGGCGCTCGACTGCGAACTTCAACAGCTTGTTGTGGTCAAAGGCCAGGATCCCCGGATCATCGGCAGGAACGAGATAAGCGCCATGTTCGAACGCAGGCTTCAGGCGCTCCACTGGGAGAATGGCCATGTAGACCACGGAGAGAGACCAGCCTTCAGGATGTCGCTTTGCCGACCCTACGGAGCGGACTTGCTCAACATAGACATCTTCCAATCCGACCTTGGTGCGGAGTACCCGTTCAACGACTGCCTCATCGTCCTCGTCTTCGTTGGTATGGACCCAACCACCGATCAACCCGTCCATGCCTTGGAACGGCTGACGTGCCCGCGGCTGCACCAGCGTCTTCAAATTCCCCTGATCCAGGGTAAATACGACAATGTCGACTGTGACGATGGGCGCATCGAACTTGCCGTAGGGATTGGTAGGCATTTCTTTCTCCGTATCCGGGATCTTGGTCGCCTATTGTCTGTCTTCCGCCGATTGTTTTGAAGTCCTGCAGGAAAATTTTTAGACGCTCAAGATCCTTGTTTTTCATGTCTTTTCATTGTCTGGGTCTGTTCTAGCGCATTAATGTTCAAAATGCAAACTTGCAAAGTGAGAATTAAGGTGCAATCTTCATATCACCGAGGCGAAACTCTCGGACATGGTTACATCGCAGTCGAAGTGGCTTGGAAACGCAGGTTTCTGGCAGCGGGAGACTGCATTCTGAAGGATGCCGACGAATGTTTTCCGCAGAAGAAATCCTCAAACTTGGTGCTTGGGAGGCAGAGAAGCTCCTGCCTGGCTCAGAGGATGATATCCGCAAGGCATATCGAGAACTCGCCAAGAAGTGGCACCCGGATATCAGTGGTCACCCGCTTGCATCGCAGGTTCTGGCTCACCTAACTTTCCTGCGGGATGCCTTAGTTAAGAAGCGCCCCGCAGCGACGGCAACAAATGAGCGTGTCTACAGCGGTGTCGATGGCGTTACGGTCAAGTTCCGTTACCTGAAAAAGATCGCGGGGGAGGTTGGAGACGTTCTCGTTGGCCGTCGAAGCATTGCGTATGAGATGCCATCGGATTTCGATGATCTCGCTGCGAATGAGACGGCGATGATCGCAGGCCTTCGCTTTGCGGACGACGGAATGAAGGCTCAGATGATCAATTTCCTTCCGAAGTTGGAAAAAACAATCCGGACTGAAGACAAGGTTATCTCGATCTTGTCACGTCCTGACGACTGCGTTCTTCTTTCGGATCTGATCGACTTCTTCGGCGGGAATATTCCTGCAGTCCACGTGGCTTGGTTGATCTCCAGCCTCGAGAATATGTGTTGCTATTTGGAGTGGCTGAAGGTTTCTCACGGAGCGATTTCTCCAACCAATGTTCTCGTCTGTCCAGAACGACACACCATCGTCCTCGTGGGTGGATGGGGTTTCGCTACACGTTTCGGCGAAAGGCCTCTAGCGGTTCCAGAGCGGACGCTTTCGAAAGCTCCTCACCTTGCTGTGGCCGGTGCGACCGCCAACACCAAGACAGATCTGCTCTTAGTTCGCGCCACAGCGCAAGAAGCCCTCGGTGCTCCCGGAGGTGGAGGCTTGATGAGAGATAAGAGCGTACCGGACCCGGTCGCTCGATGGTTGCTGCTGCCTCCAAAGGCTGGCGCGGCGGCTGACTACGAATCCTGGGGTTCTTGCCTCACGGACGCATGGGGCAAGCGGCGCTTCGTCAAAATGGATGCCGACCCTCGTAAGATTTACGGTAACTAGGAAAGGAAAATATCATGGGTAGCGATGCAAGATGGGATTCGAGCACTTGGAAGTCGTACGAGGATGCGCACATCGCCGGGAAGACCGCTGATAAGATCTTCACGTCGCGCAAACTTCTGGATCCCTACAATCCGGCACTAATCAGTCTCCGTGAATCCAAGGACTCGGACATCAACCCGAACTCAACAAGCATCAGTCTTTTCCTCGATGTTACGGGGTCGATGGGAATGCTTGCCGAGAAGATGATGCGTGACGGCCTCAATACGGCGGCGACCGAACTCATCAAAAGAGCGCCAGTGACTGACCCTCACATCATGCTCGGCGCCGTTGGCGATGCGGAATGTGACCGCGCCCCGCTACAGCTCACGCAGTGGGAATCCAGCACTGTGCTTGCGGAGCAAACGAAGGAGTTGTTCATCGAAGGTGGCGGCGGCGGAAATTCTGGAGAGTCTTACATGCTTCCGCATGTCTTCCACGCTTTCAAGACCGAGACCGATTGCTGGGCCAAGCGCAGGAAGAAGGGATATCTCGTCACCATCGGCGATGAACCGACCTTAGATGGTGTCACGAAATCGCAAGCGAAGAACTTCCTTGGCATCGATCTCCAGCAGGACCTGACCGCGGAAGAATGCATCGCACTCGCATCCGAACGTTATGAAGTCCTGCACGTCGTTGTCGCCCAGGGCAGCGGATGCTCCGGATCGAGGCGTGATCGGGTGATCTCGCAGTGGAACAGCCTTCTTCCGCAGCGCGTACTGATCCTCGAAGACTACACCAAGCTCGCTGAGACGATCGTTTCCGCTATCCAGGTTATCGAGGGCGCCAGCAAGTCGGCGGTGGCCGGAAGCTGGGACGACAAGTCGACGGCGCTCGTGGTCGCGAATGCAGTTAGCTCGCTAGCTGAACGCGGTACGGCGAAGGGTATCCGGAGGATTGGCCTTTAAGGCCAGTCCTCGACCTCAAGATGGAAGATAAGATCATGAAGACGGCCTATGCAGTGATCGGCGCAGGATATGGGGACGAAGGCAAAGGTCTTATGACCGATTACCTTACCCTTCAGGGTTCGGTACCAATGGTTGTTCGCACCAATGGCGGTGCTCAGGCTGGACACTCGGTTCAAACGCCGGATGGCCGTCGACATGTCTTCCACCACATGGCATCTGGCGCATTGGCCGGGGCCGCAACCCACCTGTCACAGTTCTTCGTCTCGCACCCGATGTTCTTTATGCGGGAGCGAGACGCGATCTTCGATCTCGGGGGAAACACCAGCGTCTCTGTGGATCCTCGCAGCATCATCACGCTTCCTTACGACATGATGATCAACCAGATCCTCGAGAAGGCGCGCGGCGGCTCTAGGCATGGGAGTTGTGGGGTAGGCTTCGGCGAGGCGATTGAGCGCAACCTCAACCCCGAATTCTCGCTCGTCCTTGGTGACTTCGAGAAGGGTGCCGATCACATCCGAGTGGTGTTGAACAGGACGCGGCTGGAATGGGTTGGGGAAAGGCTATCCCGGCTGGGCGTTTCCGAACTCCCGGCCATTGAAGGAGAAATGCTTAGGAGCTCTGCTCTGGTTGAGCGCTTCATCGAGGATTGCGCGACGTTCTGGAATTCGATCACGGTGAGACATGATAGTGAGCTTCCCGGCGGCGTTCTTTTTGAGGGGGCGCAGGGTTTGCTACTTGATCAGGATTATGGCGCATTCCCGCACGTCACTCGATCAAACACGGGCATGAAGAACATGGCCGTTGTCGCAAGGGAGGCTGGAATTGGGCGCATTAACGCGACCTACATGACTAGGGCCTATGCGACACGGCATGGTGCCGGACCCTTCGCATATGAAGATATTTCGACCCCTTGGCTCTCGATGGTTGATCCAACGAACCAGCCGAATGACTGGCAGGGGACTATCAGGACGGCCCCGCTTGACCTCGATGCAGTCTCGGCCGCTGTAACTCGTGACCTTGCCCTCACTGATGGCGTGGAAGTCAAGGCAAGCGTCGGAGTGTCGTGTGTCGACCAGGTAGATGAGCAGATGCAAATCGGATTTGGAGGAAGCTTGATCAACCTCGACAAGCGGGCACTTGCCTCTATTGTCGCTGAAGCATCAGGCCTGTCGGTAACGAAACTGTCTTTCGGTCCAACACGCGCCGATGTGGTCGATCTCGAAGCCCCTATCGCAAGCGCTGCTTAAGGGACGACTACCTCTTCTCTTAGCTCGGTATCTCGCTCCAGAGGGAGGCGCGAGACAAGGGACATGAACGCGATCCTTGGAATGAATTCGCCGTACGTCTCTCCGCTCATTTTGACGTACGGTTCTCCTAAATCTTCTTCAGCCTCGATCACCTTCAACGTCCTAGAGAGCGCGCGGCGAGTCTTCGAGGTCATGAAGGCTGGCAGGTCGATCGCATAGCCTTCGAGCTTTGTTATTCTGACCCATCCGTCGGCAAGCAGCCGGCTCGTCGTAGTCGACATTCGCTTATTGAAGCTGTCGTGGTCATCATCGAAGGTCATCTCGAGAACGGCACCTCCGTGTGTAATGTAGTATCCGGTGACGCGTTCGCCACGGGATGACGGAGGTGAAGGAAGCTGCCAACCCGGTAGGTGCTGGCCGTCAGGTCCAAGTGGATTAAGCTGCGCTCCGCAGCCCATGCAATGAAAAGGTCCGATCTGGACCATTCCTACGCCTACGTCACAAAATTCAGCACAGGCTTCCCCGCCGCAGATCCCGCATTCTTCTGTCGGGGTCTTTTCCCCGTAGCAGTAGCCGCTCATCTCATTCCACCTCCGCGAGGTATTGCGCCAAATCCTGAGGGAAACGCGAGGGAGGGCAGTCTTCAGATCCCGCTACAAAACGGTCACCTCTCAGCATGGCGTAGCCTATCATGCCATCGCCCTCGATACTGACGATTGCATGATGGGTAGCGGACACCCATTCGAAGCAGATTTCGCCTACATCGTTCCACTCGTTGGGTCTCCACCCAAGCCCGACAGTAAGTGCCCGGAATTCGGCTGCTTCGACTTCAAGCTGATTTGTTGAGTTTTCCATCGACCACCACGAAGTCTTGCCCGATAGCGGACGGGTCTGCGCTCGCGATCATTGTCCATACCTTTCCCTCGAGTGAGGCGGCCGCACGATCACGCATCACTGCCACTCCTTCGGAAGTGACATCCGTTCCCATGTCGTTTCGCTTTAAGTGAAAGTTATTCGCGACATCCATGTCTGTGTCTCCTAGTCAAATATTGGCCTGCGCCGGAATGCATCCGTCAGAGGCCTTTAATCCATGAGTGGAATCTTTCTGACTATCCTCCCCATGGATTCATTGGTCAAGAAAATCAAGGATTCAAACATCTGCACGAACCCAATGGAGTTGACAATGAACAGGACATCACGAACTCTTTTCTAATCAAGGAGATCTTAGATGGCAAACATGGTTACCGGCTGCATTCCTGAAGGTGATGACGCTCCGATTTCGTGGAAGCTTTTCTGTGTTGCGTGCATTCCGTTGGCGGCGGCGGCATTTCTATTCGATCGTAGTCAGTCAGAGGTCACTGGTGGTATCGAGAATGCTGCCGCCTGGTTTCAGGCCAATCCCAAGACCTGCATTGAAGCCTGCTCGTTCGGGAATATCACTGTGAGAAGAATTGGAGGGGAGGGAAGTCATGTGCTCGTTCTTTCCAAAGGCGACCATAGTGTAGGAAGCTTCGTGAACGGTGAGCTTCATATCAGATCTGATCTCAACGATGCGGACCGTTACCGCCTTCGATCCGAAATTTCCTCTGTTGTCCTCGCCAATTGACAGGTGCATCAATGAGATTGAGAACGGTTTTCTGTCTATTACTGGTTGCGTTTGGATACATCATGATTTGGGATCCTTCCCTGATCCGTGGCCTCATCGCGGCTCAAAACGGCGAGACTGATACCCGCCTCGTGTCGTTGGTCTTAGATATGAAACTGGAAGACACGTGCCAGTTTGGAAATGGTCATGGAGATCCTTGCCGAACTGTTGGTGATTACCGAGTGCGACAGAAGGAAGACGGGTATCGGTCAATTTCAAAGCTCGTCCACAGGCCCGATGCATCCTTCGAACTGGAACTTGCGACGATCACTGATGCAGGCATCCGCATGAAGGCCCAAAGCTCTTTTGGGGAACACCAGGTCACCAAATCCAGCCTCATCGAAGAATTCTCCCGCTAGCAAATAACGCTAAGGAATGGGAAAGCGCTTTAATGATACCTGCCCAACGATTATCATTAGCGCGAAAGCGAGGTGTAATGGAGATTGATGGTCTCACGGCTCATGTCAAAGTACGCCATCCAGACAGCGTGCTCACTCACTTTCGCCCAGTTACAGGGGGACCTCGCTTTCTTGCTCTCGAGACGCATCGCAATGGCCAAGCGGTAATTGAACTTCAAGACGACGGGGATCTGCCAAACGAAGGGCCTGCTGAGCGTATATGCATTAACTTCGATCACGACGACGCTATGATCGAACGCATGTTGAGGGCGATGGCTGTTTTCCACTTTGGTCTGCATGAAGCCGAAACCAATCTGACCTTCATCGATACAGAGATGTTGGCGCGTGGGTTCGAGCTTGGGTTTGAGGAAGGCGGGAAGCCCGTTTGGATCCGCGTTCATTCTGCCATGAATGTTGTCTTACGGAACTCTGCGGAAGATGGCTTGCCTTCCAGGAAGGAGGAGCAGATCTCGCTGCTGTGCATCATTCCCGGGCGCAATCAGGTTCGGTACATCTGCGAAAACCTGTCGACCGCCTTCAAAGTACTTGAAAAGAACCGCCCCTTTACCGCGGCGGTCGTTGGGGACGAAAGTGAGATGCTCACTCAGATAGTGGTGGATGCGGAGTCCGTCGTCTACCACTAGGTCTTGATCCGCCCAAGGATTCACGTCCTCTCGGGATGATATAATTCATTTTGTGGACGTTCTAGTCCTTGCGAACATGGAAATCCGGCTCTAGCCTCTCGGTAGTGAATCCTTTTCAGAGGCTATTTCCTTGGTAGACCAAACTACTCCATCAGGCCCACTTCTGGCCCGGACTGCACTCGCTGCGATCCTTTCCCTCATTGCCTTCGTCTTCATCTTCGGTATGCCGTGGAATGACCTTGGCCTTTGGCGACAAACCGAGGTTCCGACCGCGATCATTCATTTTGGCGCAGCCTTCGTTGCGCTCATTCTTGGTGTCCTGGTTTTCCAGAAAGACGAGGAGACGATCGGACTCTTTCGCCATCCGGCAGTCTTGGCGATATTCGCGATAGCCCTTTTTACCGCAGCGGTGGCACCATTCTCAGATTCTCCATGGCGCTCGATCCACGGAACTCTCAAGCATGGCATCGGTGCACTTTGGCATTTCGAGCTTGCGCTTTTCGTGATCGCCTCAGCTCTTGTCCTTCGTTCGCGTGCATCACTGTTCTTTGAAGGCGCGCTGGTGGTCTCCACGGCCGCTGTAATCGTGCTCCATGCGCTCCCTGAGGAACTGGTTGGCTGGCCAATGTCATTCCCAGAATGGGTGGGTCTTCTTGCCGCCGCTGTGTCGTTCGTAGTGGTTTCACGACGCTGGCAGTTGGTTTCAGTCAGGTCAGCCGTAGCTCTCGCGTTGTTCGTCGGCGGCATTTATGTTTCTGAGAACCGCGCTGCAATGCTTGCTGCTGCCGCGGCGCTCGTAATCGTCTGCGCTTGCCGAGCACCGCGTTTCTCTAGTCTCTTTTCTTCATCAAAACGCCGCTTCGCCTTCTTGGTCGGCGCTGGCCTGGCAGGCGTTATTGTTATGTCAGCCGTTGCTCCTCTGGTCGAGAAGGTCGCGGAGCACACTCCGGGATACTCAGGAACAGAAATGATTCTGTCCGATAATCCTCTCGACCGCCACTCTCTCCAAAATGGTCCGTTTGGAACCCTGTGGAGTCGTTCACACATGGTCCTTATGGTGCTGAGGGATCTTGCGGCTAACCCTTCAGATTTTCTGACGGGACAGGGATGGGGTTCTTTCGCAACTGTTTATGAACATCACGCCCGCGAAGTTCCTGGTCGCCTTTTCCCAACGTCGATTCCGACTGCCTCGCTTACCTACTGGGACGCTCAGCAGACCGCGGACTTCCACAGTCATAACCTGCCGATCGAGACACTTCTCTCTGGAGGTTTCGTCGCGCTAGTGCTCTGGTTCGTTGCTGTTGGATCTCTTGCGGCAACGTCAAGGACCGGCCTTGTGGCAGCTACTGGCATCATGGTCGGCGCGCTTTTCTGGTTCCCGGTGAACCACATGACAATCGCAATTGCGGCACTTGTAGCTTGCGGCGTGGCTCCGGTTGCGGTGTCAAAGAAGGCCGCCAATACTGCCTCCCTTGTCGTGGCGATACCGATTGCTCTCGTGTGCGCTGTTTTTATGACTGCTGGCGCTCAGATTATGACGCTTGCGAAAGTCGAGCATGACGAGCGCTACTTCCCCGCTATCGAAGCTGAAAATGATCCTGCTACTTGCAGCACCATCAGCACAGTGATGCTTCCGGAGGATGATGTTAATATCTCCCTTTACGAGGTTCTCACTCAGCGAATCCTCAGGTCTTCGAATCGCCCGAAGGAGATTTACGAACGCACGACCAATCTCTTGAATCTGACATGCACTCTTCGCCGCTACTACGAGACCAGCAACAACATCGTTGCTCTAGTCACCTCTCTTGAGAAACGTGCGGTGTTGGTTGGCATTGGCCCTGCCAGTTATGGGCCAATGGTCAACGACATCGTAAACTGGGGCAAAGACGTTGACCGTCTCCTCGAACTCGCTCCGCAGCGCACGGAGCACGTTGTCCCATATCTATCAGCTCTGCTCCAGCGTTCTAAAAACGAAAAGCTGATTACGGCAGAACTCGACCGATTCATTGCAAAGCTGCCGCCTTCCGATCCAGTTACTGTGTACGTCGAGGCAATACGCGCCAAGCACAATGGGGATGAGCAGGGGTACCGTGAAAAGCTGAAAAAGGCGGTATCCATGGGTTATGCCAATGTGTTTGCCATCACAGTCGAAAAAGCTAAGGAGCTTGGCCTGCGATGACAGACTCTTTCATCACGATTGTCATTCCCACTCTGAATGAGCGCGACTATATCATCGAAACCATTACGGAGATCTCGGCCGGCTTGGCTGGCCGAGATCATGAGATTATCGTCGCCGATGGAGGCAGCTCAGACGGCACTCAGGATCTTGTAACGGAATATGCCAAGGCGCACCCGACTGTTCGCCTGCTGCATAATCCCTGCCGCTTGCAGTCCGCGGCCGTTAACATCGCAACGCAAATGGCGGACGCGCGCTCGACAGTGCTGGTTCGCGTTGATGCGCACTGCTCGTACCCCGAGAACTTCATCGATTTGGTAGTTGATGCCCTTAGGGCGAATAATGCCCAATCAGTTGTGGTTCCGATGTTCACGATGGGGTCTGAAACCGTTTATCAGGAAGCTGTCGCGCTTGCGCAGAACTCCAAGCTCGGCAACGGGGGGTCGTCTCATCGTTCTGGAGGCACTCCCTCAACTTGGGTCGACCATGGCCATCATGCTGCGTTCGATCTCGAATTCTTCAAATTGATCGGGGGTTACGACGAATCCTTCGCTACCAATGAAGATGCCGAATATGATGTTCGCGTCGCGAAGGCTGGGGGGCGTATTTGGATGTGCAGGGAGGCTGAGATAACGTATTATCCACGTCGATCTCCGTCGTCCCTCGCAAAGCAGTATTTCAAGTATGGCGTTGGCCGGGCATCTACTGTTCTCAAGCATAAAATTTGCCCGCGCCCTCGCCAGATGGCACCCGTTGTAATCTTCCTCGTGCTCCTCGCGTCATTTCTATCGTTACCAATCTGTCTCTATTCTGTTCTGCCCATTCTGGGTTATTTGGGACTATGCCTGCATTACGGAATGAAACAGAGTCCTTCTTTTGGCCCGGGGGCACTTCGGATTTGTTCCGCCTTTGTGATCATGCATAACGCGTGGGCGGCGGGATTTATCTCGCGGGTTTTCAGCTCACTGTTCAGGAGGAGGAGTAGAAATGACCATTGACACGCGCTCTGAACAGGGAAGGAGCGCGTATACAGGACGTATCGAGGAGTTCGAGGGAGAACTTGTTTTAGTTCTCCCTGAAGATCTGGTATCTGATTTGAAGCTCAACGAAGGTGATATATGTGCCGTGTCAGCCCGGAGTGGCAGCATCGTTTTTGATCGGACGGGATCGACGCAATAGGCAAGCAAACAGCCTTGAACGTCCTTTTGATTTCCACCTATCATCAATTCCAACAGTAGTGTCGTTGCTGATTTGGCGGCATTGAATCCTTCTTAGGCGGATTAATGACTCTTTATTTTTCAGAACCTGGAACCAGACGTGAGATCGGCTGGAAACCAACCGGATGGGCATTCATTGACTTTTTTCTGATAGGCATCATGAATGCTCGCCTTTTGTCGACAATCACTCGGCGCGATGTTACCACCCGGTATAAAGGGGCAGCTCTTGGCGCTCTTTGGATGATCGGGTCACCATTAGCAATGGTTGCCGCATACAGCTTTGTTATTGCTGGAGTTTTTGGCATGAGAGTAGGGGCGGGTGATAGCGTCAAAGAGACGATTATCGGCCTTTGGGCATGCCTTGCCGCGTGGCAGCTATTTGCCGAGACATCGAACCGATCATCATCCCTGATGATCGACAACGCAGCTTTGGTGAAGCGAACGTCTTTCCCTCTAGCCCTTCTGCCCATCGCTGCGGTTATCACTGCTGGCCTAGGTGTGCTCGTTTCGTACTCGCTCGTTGCGATGATTTACATCTGTCTCATGGGTGTTCCACCACTCACTTGGTTACTGATGCCGATTCCGTTTGTTTCACTCGCAATTTTCGCTCTTGGGGTGTCTTACCTTCTCGTTTCGATAGGAACGTTCGTTCGAGATGTGCGCCACGCCGTTCCGCTGTGCGTGCAAGTGGGTATGCTCGTTAGCCCCATTCTATACCCAGCGGATAGAATTCCTTCTGCATTGGCGTGGCTGTCAGCTATCAATCCTTTGACACCTATTTTTGAGACAATCCGCGCCTTGATGTTGGGCAATATCTCTGCGCCTTGGGAGAAGCTGGCCGCGGTCACAATAGTCGGCATCGTGATCTCTGTTGCCTCGTTCACCCTGTTCCGTAAGCGCACTCCGGAGTTTGCCGATGTCGTCTGATTTTGCCGTTAAGGTCGAAGGCATCCACAAGTGTTTCCCGGTACGTCAAGGACTGCGCGATAGTCTCCTTCATCCATTTCGCAAGCCCGACGCTCGCTACGCGCTAAAGGACATCAATTTCACTATCAACAAAGGAGAAAGTGTTGGCATCGTTGGGGTAAACGGCTCCGGCAAATCAACGCTTTTGCAAATCCTTGCTGGAACGATGTCGCCATCTCAAGGACGCGCTGTAGTTAATGGGACGGTAGGGGCGATCCTTGAGCTTGGCGCGGGCTTTCATCCGGAATTCACAGGCATGGAGAATGCCCGTATGGGATTGGTCATGGCCGGTGTTCCTCAGTCTAAGATTGAGGATTGCCTAAAAGAGGTCGAGGAGTTCGCCGACATCCGCGAGTACATCAATATGCCAGTGAGGACCTACTCCAGTGGCATGTACGTCCGTCTAGCTTTCTCGACGGCAGTCGTTGGCAATCCTGATATTCTGATCGTTGACGAAGCTCTGGCCGTAGGGGATGCAGCGTTTCAGCGTCGATGCTACGAGAAAATGTCTGCGATCAAGCAGAACGGAGGCACCCTTATCTTTGTGTCTCACGATGAAGAGGCGGTAAGGACACTTACTGATCGAGCAGTTCTTCTTGACCATGGTGACCAGGTTGCAGTCGGTCCCTCGGACGAGATTGCCTTCCTGCATCGTCGCAGAATGCTTCAGGCATCTGGGCCGGATAAGTCATCGAACCAAAAGAGCTTTGGCGAGGAGTGGATCCGGAATCTTTCCTGTATGGTCCTTGATGACGAAGGAAACGTAAGACGGAACTACGATTCAGGCGAATACATCACGCTGAAGATCGGCTTCGACACGGACAGGGAAATTCAACATCCAAACATCGGGATGAGAATTAGAACCTCTACAGGTGTGAAGGTTTTCTCATGGGGGTCAATGAACCGCGACTGTTCTCTTGGTGACCCAAGGAATGGCCTTTGGGGAAAGACCATCAATCCTGGGAGAGTAGAAGTCGAATTTCGTTTTGAGTGCCGTCTCGGTTATGGTGCCTACGAAGTTCAGCTCATCCTGTCGGAAGAGCCCACTCCCGATTATCTAAATCAGCGGGTTCTACGTTGGACGGATTCCGCGGCGGTATTCCACGTAGGTGTCGATGCGTTGCGAAGGGAGAGGTTCGGCGGGTTCTTTGACCTGCGGCCGGAAATTCGAATGCTCACTGACAGCGTTACTACCAATTCTTTAAAAAGCGAATAGTTGATGATCTACCCTCAATCCAACAAAACTCATAACGCACTTACATCCTGGCTCATAGCAGCGACCTACCTGAAGGATGAAATGAATTCAGGGCGGGTCAGGCATCTTTCGGTCGATGTGTTCGACACCCTTCTAATTCGGACGACCAGTCCCGAGAGCGTGATCGCGGCCACATCTAGGCACGTCAGTGGGCGACTCGGACTGCCGTTTTCCGAGGTTATGGATGCGCGAGGAAAGGCCTGGGGTCTTGAGAGTGCCTCTTCCAAGGAACTGGGGCGCTGTCCGGATGCGATGTCCGCATCCCTTTTTCGTCGATGGATTGGATTGCTTGGTTGCGATTCTCAATCCATCAACGAGATAGCCGCTGAAGCGCTGCGATTTGAAATTCAGTCGGAGCGCAAATGCCTTATTCCCAACCCAGAAATGTTCGAAGTCCTCAAGGTGGCTCGCAATTGCGGGATTGGAGTGACTGCTCTTTCCGACATGTATTTATCTCCGGAGGAGGTGGGTGAACTTCTCTCAGCACATGGATTCTCCGGTTTGATAGATGATATCGAAACGAGCGGATACCTCGGGAAGCAGAAAAAGACAGGGAAGCTCTTTGACTGGTACGTTGAAAAAATGGGCGGACCAAGCGGCCTGATTCACGTGGGGGATGACTATCTGGCCGACGGTCGGATGCCATCGGCCAGGGGCATCAGGTCTGTCTCTGTCTATGACCGATCCCGGATGAGAGTGCGCCACCGTTTGTCTGTATCGAGGTCAGAACCTGCGACTGAGGCCGCGTTGTCGACGTTGCATTCCCTTTCTGCAACTTCTCTCGCCAAGGACATTGGCTTCACGCGTTTTGGCCCGATTTACACTGGGTTCGTTCATGCGGTTGCCGCAAGAGCTGTGGCGGATGGGGTGAATAGCGTGTGGTTCCTGGCCCGCGAAGGCTGGTTGCTCCACGAACTTTACTCACTCGCTAAGAACCACGAGGCCGTCGAAGCAGCGCCACCCTCTGGTTACCTTTATGCGTCACGAGTTGCCACGATGCGAGCTCAACTTTTGGAGTTCGGTGATTCGGAGATCGGGTCGATCCATTCCGACACATGGAGCCGCACCTACAGGAGCACTCTCTCTCCCTTGCAGCTTGATGACGCGGTTCTGCCGGGAATCCTTGCCGGGATCGGGTTGACCCCGGATACGGAGGTTTCCGAATCTAGCCTCGCGAGCCTTCGTAAACATCGTCCCTTTGTCGATGCGGTTGCCGCTGTTGGGAAGACTGAGCGGGAAGGTCTGAAGCGCTATCTCGAGATGACTGGCTTTCCGCCTTCCGGAAAGGTTGCTGTTGTCGATGTCGGCTGGGGTGGTCAGATCCAGGAGAACTTCCAGAAATCCCTGCGGTTGCTTGGGTATCAGACCGAGCTTGTTGGATATTACCTTGGAACGGATGAACGAGCAGAGTCTAGGAGAAAAACAGCAGGGATGGTCATGCATGGCCTTATCATTGATAAGCTCAATAATGATGGTTGTGGCCTAGGCGCGTTCAGTCACGTTCAGGGAATTGAACTCGCCACACGATCTCCTCATGGGAGCGTGAAAGGATATGCAGCCGATGGCATGCCGCGTCTTGCGGCGGAAACCGATAAGGGACGCATGGTCGAGGCGACGGATGACGCTTTCATCGCAACAATGCAGACCGGGATATTGGCCTATGCAAGTGCCTATTTCAGAACCGCTTCGGTGATTGATGTCCGAGCTGCCGATAGCGTAAAGCTCGCGAGAAATGTTCTTGATGTAGCTGCGTTGATGCCATCTCGCCGTGAGGCGAATGTCGTGACTGACATGAAGAACGTGGCTAATCTTGGAGGAGATGAAACTATCCGCCTTGGTGGTGGAATTTCATTGTTTCGTCCAAGAAAAGCGATCCGCGTTTTGCGTACCACACTATGGCAGGAAGGTACTTGTGCAGCACTCCTTCCTGAAGTCGGACCTTTGATCCTTCTTGCTGCGCGGAAGTGGAAAAAATGCCTTCCCGGGCGGCAGGGAGTTCTTTGTCCTACCGTTGAGAATGAGGACTCCATTAATGTTTCCTCTTCAGTATCGATCGTTGCCGACGTGCGTGGCCTTGATCTCACACGTAAGAGGTTGGAACTCGTCGATACTTACCGTGGTCCAAGTACGGCTGAAACCCTCTCTATCAATTCTCTCGGTGATGCCGTTCGCCTGCTGTTCATTCGTCTCGCACACGGTGCGCCCGTGAAACCTGTTTTTCGCTCTGTAAAGAGTGAGATCAAGGCCACGTTCAGGTATCTAAGGGATCACCCACGCATCAAGAAGGTGAAATACTTGCTCTGAAGCGAAAAAGAAAAACCCGAGGATGCAACCTCGGGTTTTTCTTTAAGAGACGATCTTTTTCAGTTCTCGTTTCAATCGGCTTTTGATCCTTCGTAGCAACATCTCTGAACGATGCTTCGATGTCAGTGCCAACCTATTCCGACCCGATACCAGTAGAAATGCCATTGTAGGATTCCCGCTTGCGATGGATTCACGAATGAATCGGTTGCGAACGACTGCATCGTAGACGACATGTTTGTTGATCCCGGCATGGACGCTGTTTCCATAGTTTGAGCCGGCGACGCTTGGGCGGTGATGGTAATTGGCCAGGTTATCTGGAATTACGGCGATGTCACCTTTGGTGAGAAGTTTTAGATTGAAGTCCCAGTCGCCAAGCACTGGAAGTGACTCGTCGTACCCGCCCACCTCTTCGTAAACAGTGCGCCTGAACAACATGGCTATGGGCGCAAACTGATTCTCAACGGCAATGTCCGAGATCTGAACGCAACCAACGGGATAACCGACCGTGTTGGGTGACCAGACGCTACGCGACAATTCCTTGATCGCGTCTCCTTCCATAATCTCATCGACCCTTATCGTCCCGGTTAGGACTGCAGCGAACTCTTGTCCTGCGGGAGAATCCAAGTAGGCTACGGTCTTCTCGAGGAAGTATGGATCCCATGTATCATCGTCGTCGTGGATGACGATGTATTCGGAGCTGCATGAGGCGATACCAGCATTAGACGCTGCTTCCATCCCTTTATTTCGCTCGTGGTGAAGTGCAACCACAGCGATCTCAGAGTGCGACCACTGCGACAATACCTGCTCTACACCGAGTCGATCACCACCGTCGTTCACGACCACCCAGGTGAAATCTTTGAACGTCTGACCACCTACACTGGCCATTGCTCTCGACAGCATGATATTTCTGTCTTTAGTTCTCGTGATAACGGCTACTTTGCTCATGCTTCGCTTTCGTGCGTATCGTTGATAGCTGATTGAATCCTGTCCGGCGCGGCCGACATGGATCGTATATGTTCAATTGTGGCGACAAAAATCGGATGTTGGAAAGAGCATGCTTCTAAGTCTCCGTATTTCTTGTGCGATGTACCCATTTGGCAAGTAGTTCTTGCGTGTACCGCCTTGTCTGGTTGCGCAGTCGCTTAAAGGCCTTTTTAGAAACGACTTTAATTGCGAATTTGATGAACTCAGTTCCGGACATGCTCCGCAATGCATAGTCTTTTAGAAGCGCTTCTGAGGGTGGACTCTGCACGATCACATCTTCCTTGGAGGGATCCTTGCCGATATGGACAGAGATAGCGAGGCCCTGTCTAATGCCATCGAGACCGCTTCTACGCCACATCTCGTAAGCAAAGGCGCACCTGCTCGCCTCCATCATTACTTCACCAATCTCACTGAAGAAATAAAATCGAGGATCCTCATGCGTTCCGAAGAGGTCGATGGAGTTAATGGTGCAGACGTTTCGTGCCAGTTCGGTGCCTCGACGCAGGTACTCTGCTGCCTTAGCGCCTTCATCTCGCCCTGCGAGAATGTTAGCCGCTTGGATGCATGCCTTCACTTGTTTTGTCAGGATTGAAAGGTGGAATGTGCGAGCATCTTCGCGGAGACAGACATCCAGAGCTTCGAGACCGCGGTCTAGTTGGCCGTTCTCGAGCCAGGAGTTCGCCTGCACGAAAGCGAGCGAGATTTTCCATCGGATGACGTGCGGATTCTGGGATAGTGTCTTCAGGTACTGATGAACACGCTCATCGTCTATGGCAAAGCGCTTCCCTCGAGATGCGTATGATAAGACGCAAAGTGCCGCACCCGCATCGGCGGAATCGCTCTGTGCTACTGCAAGAATACGCTCGCAGTCTTCTACGAGACGAGCCGGGTCGGATGTTCGGTACTTAACTCTTACAAGAGACTGGATTACGTGCGGATACTCGTAATACTTTTCAAAACCGAGGTGGCAAACAGATTCTGATCCGAACGCATCGGCAACGTTTCGAAACTCCGCTTTCACTAGGTACGGCTTTCTCAGGATATTGATTTCAACGTCCCCAGAGCACTTCGAGAAGCCTCTGGGCGCAGAATTTTTCTGCCATGTTGCTCCGTCGAACCGAAGACCATAAGCTGTCCAAGCCTGCTTTCGATCGGTAAGAACTATGCCTGCCGCCGATATCCTATCCGAGATGTATGAAATGGCCTTAGAGTCATAACCGTCGAAGTCCAGAACGGCATCAAACAGATAATCGTCCTGATTGTTTATCTCATTGAACAACCGCATTTCTGTAACAGGAGAAAGGCTTTTGATAAAACGACGGACATCCCAGTCTTCAGACAGGGCTAGAACACGATCACCTGGTCGGATTTGCTCAAGTGCAAACCGATATGCCGCGATTCGCTCCCAGGCGTTATCTGATAGCGACGATAACAAACTATGATCTGTCGCACCCCCGGATCCTCGTCGTTGGTAAATGGCCCACCAAGGCCCCTCCTTGTCGAGAGTGTCATAAGGTGTGGCTATTGCGTAAATTGGGGCTCGTTCAAGACCTAATCTTATGCAGATATCGTCAAGCTTATCTCTCGGCGTTCCGGAGGCCGAGTTGCAGTAGAATGCCCAATAGCGATGTGGAGCATCAAGATCCAGATGAGCGGGGGCGGATTCTCCATATCCGAGCTGATAGAAACGAACGCCGCCCTCTCTAACGGGGGCGTGCATAATTCCCCGTTGATTGAGGCCACGGATCAAATCGATATCCTTCGGCCCACTTATCTCGATATGGATCGGTCCAAATAAGTCATACAGCTTGGCCGCGAGAGCGTCGCCCTTGAGCATTTTGATCTCCAGTTAGTTCTTCTTAAGACGGTAGGATTCGTTATGAAATTCGTCAACGAGGTGATCGATTATAAAGTCGGGTTAGTACCATTGCGTTTTTAGATGCGCGTCTTAGCCGCATCGTGCTCAATTGCTTCATCGAGTCCTTGACTATGAGGTTCTGACGCTCCGACCATAAAGGAACAGGAGCAGCTTATGACAGGTACACCACGCATTTCCACAATCATCCTCACGTACAAGAGGGATGACGCACTCGCCGACACAATCGATCGGCTGAAACCTCATGTAGTGCAAAGATCCGATCATGAGCTCATTATAGTTGACAATAATGCAGATGGGATTGATCGTGCACAGATGCTTCGAGGGTTGAGCGGTCAGTGCATCACTTTGGCGGAGAACCGCGGTGTAACAGGCGGACGTAATGTCGGCATAAAGCAGGCAAGGGGAGATATCCTCATTTTCCTCGATGACGATTCCTTGCTTGAAGGAGATATGGGCGTTTATGACCAACTGCTTACTAGCTTTGACGATGACGCGAGGCTAGGTGCCGTAGCTTTCCGGATCTGGCTGCGTAAGATAGGGGTTTCAGATCCAATCGAATTTCCGCACACCGACAAAAACCTATCCAGAGAAAATGAATTCGAGACATTTCGCTTCATCGGAGCAGGGCATGCTCTGCGTCGCTCTGCGCTAGATGAGGTTGGCATATATCCCGAGAGTTTTTTCTATGGGATGGAGGAATTCGAGCTCAGCTTCCGCCTCATGAAAGCGGGCTATCGGATAGTCTTTGATCCACGGTTTACGGTCACCCATATGAAAGCTGAAAGTGGCCGACTTGTGCGCAAGGATGTCATCGAGCGGATGTATGCCAACAAACTGTTCATTGCCTGGCGGCATCTTCCAGCCAAGGAAGCGATCCTGTGTCTTGGCGCTTGGGGCGTGAAGACGCTGATTGACAGCAAGGATACACGTACAGTCGTTCGCGCACTTTGGGCGTTTACCAAGATTGTGAAAAATGAAAAACGAAGACGCGAGCCTTCTCGGACTCTAGTCAACAAAATTCGCGATTTAGGTGGTGTTGCGTGGTGGTGAAACTGCTTTCGAATCCTTGACTGACCGATTCGACTGGATGACCCTTAAGTTAATAATCTCCTAACTGGTTCATCCCATGGCGACAATCGACACGAGTTCGGCCTCTTTCATGGTGGCCATTCCTGAACGAGGACGAATCCCCGTTTGGGTTTCAGTCATCTCTGATATTGCTGGCGTTGCCGCCGCGGCTGCGGCCTCTTTTGTTATTTTGACGATTGGTTATTCCCTCATTGGAGGAAACTATGAGACTGCTGGACGGCTCTTTTTAGAGCGGGCAGGGAGCCTTGCTATTGTTCTCATCGGTCTCCCGATCTGGTTCCTTTTCAAAGGCCACTACCATCGCCGAATTCCTTTTTGGAGTGAGGCTAGAGAAGTGGTGCAAGCCTGTATTCTCGCGCTTCTCCTTGAAGGTTTCCTTCTCTATTCGGGCAAAGCTGATGTTTCCCGTCTCATGACCTGCCTGACGTGGGTGGTGGCTCCATTCTTGGTCATGGGGCTGCGTTCCTTGCTGAAGCTGATAGCTCGGAAGTCAGGCATCGGTATTTCACGTGTTCTTCTCGTAGGACATGACGATGCGCTATCTCACGCGGCCTCGTTTCTCCGAGCCGATAAGCATCTGGGCTACTCAATAGCATCTACAATGCCGCCCGCCACCGCTCAGGACGTGGCTGCAAGATTGGCGGATGTTGGGGCTGATGTGGTTCTAGTGGCGTTATCTGGGTCTGACGAAACCGAAAGCCTACTGGCGGCTGATTTGCGCCTAGCTGGCGTGCCGATAATGGTTATGCCGCCCAAGATGGGACTGCCATCCGGGATCGGCGTTCAGTATGTTTTAGGCGAAGAAGCACTCCTGTTTGTCGATCGTGTAGATGCAGTTCCGACGCTTACAGCGGCAGCGAAACGGGCGTTTGACATCGTCTTGTCCGCCTCGGCTCTGGCCATCTTTTCTGTCCCCATGCTGGCAATTGCACTTGCGGTCAAACTGGATGGCGGCCCCGCTATCTTTGGTCACCACCGGGTTGGCGCAGGCGGCAGGATGTTCAATTGCCTTAAGTTTCGCTCGATGAAGGTCGACGCACAAAAGCAGCTAGAAGATCTGCTTGAGCGGGACGATGAGGCTCGCGCCGAGTGGGCGGCAACGCGGAAACTAAGAAATGATCCGAGGGTCACGAGACTGGGCAAGTTTATTCGCAAGAGCGGACTTGATGAACTGCCGCAACTTTTGAACGTGATCAAAGGCGATATGTCTCTCGTTGGGCCTCGTCCTGTCACAGAAGCAGAGATGACACAGTATGGCGCTGAGGCTGAGCGGTACAAGCGCGTCCGTCCGGGGATCACAGGGCTATGGCAAGTCAGCGGTCGGAACGACACGACCTATGAGCAACGGGTCAGTCTTGATGCGTGGTACGTGGCCAACTGGTCGCCATGGCATGATCTGGTCATTATTCTAAAAACGGTCCCGGCAGTCCTTTCGAGACGTGGAGCCTATTGATTTAACCTCCAGATTTATCGGAATGTCATGTCACAACGGACGGGGCAATGGACCAGTGTGGGCCGTCTTCGCTATTTACACGGGCTACGTTAATTTCCGGGTCGGCTTGAAGCATTTTCAGGATTGAGTGTTCCAGTCCTTTCGGGCACCATAGTTAAACTCGATCGTTGATGGCCCAGGAGGGGCCTGTGTTGGTAGTTCCGGGAACGTCGGTTGAGTCTAAACTGTTCGCGAGACTGCACGACGTAGCGGTTGGACGAGCAAGGAGCGCCGAATTGGCGGCTCTTACCGGAGCGGAGGGTTCGACCCTTTCCATCCATGACCCAGGGATGAAAGAAGTCTCGTGACAGGGTACGAGGAGGAGCTGCGTCGGCTCCTCCTCGTTTGCTATTCATTCCTTCCGGCTTCGCAGGTTTGATGCCAGGTCGCCAATTCCAAGACTCCACTGGCTTCCGTCCCTTTCTCTCATATTGACCTGTCTCATCTCCATTTCGCGCCGTCCAACCACCGCAACAAGCGGGATCTTCATGTTTCGGGCCTCGACCAGCTTTCTGGAGAGAGTGTCATTCATGTCGTACAGAACAGCTCGGACCCCTGCTTGTGACAGTTCCTCAACAACTTCGCACGCGTACTGGACGTGATCGCGCGATATTGGGGCGACGGCAACCTGATCGGGCGATAGCCAAAACGGCAACTCTCCGCCATGGTGCTCGAGGAGCATGGCGATGAACCTCCCCATGGATCCGAAGACGGCATGATGAATCATGACGGGTATCTTCGCTTCGCCATCCTCGCCCACGTAGGAGGCATCAAGACGGCCGGGAAGCACCATATCGAGCTGTACGGTGCCGCACTGCCAGGATCGTCCCATGCGGTCTCTGAGGGCGAATTCAAGCTTAGGCCCGTAGAACGCACCTTCACCTGGCTGGATCGAGTACGATACGCCACGTTCTGCTGCGGCCTCAGCGAGCTGCGCCTCGGCTCTGTTCCACATTTCGTCGGTGCCGGCGCGTTTTTCAGGACGGGTGGATAGGGCGACCTCGTACTCTTCGAATCCCAGTTCGCGATAAACCCGATCAAGCAACCCGATGAACCGGGCGACTTCGTTCTTCACGTCCTCCTCCCGACACAGAACGTGGGCATCGTCCTGCTCGAAAGATCTGGTGCGCATGAGACCGTGCATTGATCCCGAAGGCTCGTTTCTATGGCAGGCACCGAATTCCGCATAGCGAACCGGAAGATCGCGCCATGAGCGCACACCTCGGTTGAACACCTGGATGTGGCAAGGGCAAGACATGGGCTTCAGCGCGAAGTCCCTGCCGTCTTCGTCGGAAACGCGGAACATATTGGCACCGAACTTTTCCCAGTGACCACTTTTCTCCCAGAGTTCACGCGGCAGAAGCTGCGGAGTCCGGATTTCCGAGAAACCGAGCCTGCGCATGTGGCCGCGAATATAGTCTTCAAGTACGCGGTAAACCGCGTACCCGCGGGGGTGCCAAAATGGCATTCCGGGCGCGTCGTCCTGGATATGAAAGAGTTCGAGGCTTGCGCCTAGTCTGCGGTGATCGAGTTCGTCCATTGTAGTGCTCCTGATGTTTGTTTTAAGGAGGCACGGGACTCTGCTTCACAAATGAAAAAGGCCCCGTCCGTTTCCGGCGAGGCCTGTCTGGTGAAGCGCGTATTCTCTAACGCATGCGACCAGTGCACGGCCCGCCGATGGCGGTCGTGGTGGTCGTTGTTGTTGCGTTGGATCGAATTGCGCTCATGAATTTATCATAGTCTCCGAAATGAACTCGTGACAAGGTGCCTTATCGTGTCAGTTCCTGACCTTTTTCAAGAGACCAGTCGGTATTTACGTGCAAAGCGTATTCCGCTTCCTGCAGTATGGACACCATACGCTCGCGGTGGAACTCAACCTTCTCGGCGTTGTCGTCCTTGACGGCCGCGGCAAGCGTTGCAAGTTCGATCGTAGCATCACGCAGCACTTCTCGCTTGTGGTTGAGGTCAGCGATGACATTGTTCAGTACGACGTTATCAGGCGTATCCGCACGAAGCTTTACGAGAAAGTTGTCGCGATCTTTCAGTTCCGGATGATCAGCCCGCAGATTTGCCAGCAAAAACGCAGTTGCGATGTTCTTAGCCTTCTGCGCTGGAGTGAAAGAGGTTCCTGTCCAGGCTTTGGATTCATGGAAACGTGTCGCGATCTCGTTCAGGTCACGGAGAACGTCGCTAGTGCGCTCGTTCATGTTAGCGATGATTATTGTATCTTCGACGGCGATCTTCTGCATCGGACGAATGCGCTCGATCTCCGCCTGTCGGTCAGCTTCCGTTGACACCAAAGATGTGGCTTGAGCGGACACCGCCTGAGCTTCTCGGTTATCTTCCAAACTCGCTTTCTGAACCTGGGATCTTAGTTCGGAAAAATATCCGGCCGATTCCTGCTGCACGATCGGCGCGGGTCGATCTGGCTGCATTTGTTCGGACATAGAAGGAGCTGTGTAGCTAGCCATCAAGCCTGCGGCGACAATTCCCACGCTCGCCAGTGCAAGCTTCGCCTTCAACGGTGCCGTCTCCATGTACTGGTCTAGTTTGCTGAGGTATTTCATCCCGGTGACTCCATTCGTTTGTTTATTGGAATGGATTCGCTTGAAAGTGTCCATAAAAGGTAAAACTCTCAAACTTGTTCGAGATGGAGGCGCCACCACCATAAGGTATGCGTACACATCAATCCTGAAACCTCTCCTCAGAGTGGCACCGACAACAGCCCGGACGTATCCTGTTCACTCAAACAAAAGGATCGAAGCATGTTTAAGCCATTACAACGCCTAGCTAAGTCTTTCCGCGGCCAGTCTCTTAAAGAAAGAGAGTTTGCATACCTTTCGGAAGCGACCGATCGCGTGGATCTTGAATACCGTCAGCGTCAGATCGACAAAGGGCTATTCAGCCGCAAGTGGTAAATGCCCCTGCGGTGGCGTGCGGGCGCGAATGGACCTTCGGGGAACATGGATATCGGAGCCGACCCAGTTCATCGCCGGACGTAGCCGGGCAATGATGTCCGATACGACAATTTCGCCCTTCCGAACTCGTTGGTCTCCAACAGATGCTGTGTATTGAAGACTGATCGTCGCGAATCCTGGATGCGAGCCATAGAGCGCCCGCGCGGAGGGATGGTCATCATATGAGAGCACCCACCTTCCTTTGAGGTTCGCGATTGCGGCTTTGAGATCGTGATGGTGTTCCTCACTGAACCAGTGCCGATACAACCTGTTCGCTTGGGCGAAGAATGGTGGGTCAAGGTACCATAGGGTGTCAGGGCTATCATGCTTGATCATCGTTTCCGCATAATGCCCGCACGTTACGCCACGGACTCGATCTCTCAGCTTACTTAGCTCCAAGATCCGCTTGGCGATCCTCGCCTTATTGAACCGCGACCCGATGAGATCGCCTTTCGCCTGATTACGTCCTCCCATGGGGCCAGCTTGCCGATGCAGGGATCCGGAAAAACTGGTCCTATTCAGGAACAGACATTTGAATGCGGTCTCCATCATCGATGTCGGCTGGAGGTTCTTCAGTCTGTACCACTCGGGAACTGACACTTCTGCCTTTTCGACCATCTCGGCGAGGGTCTCGGCTTCGGGAGAAAACACGACGCTCCAGAAAGAGGCGACCATTTCGTCCATGTCACTGAGAACGATTTCTTCTGTATAACCCGCCTCGAGAAGTGAGATCGATACCGCAGCGCCTCCTGCGAAGGGTTCCGCTAGAACTGTCGGCCGCGCACCGTCGCTGGTGATAAGACCCGCCAAGAATGGCCCCAGCTTGCGCTTGCCTCCAGGATATCGAAGAGGGGTAATGTCAGGCCTGGTCGCCCAGTGGACTGCGGCTCCTAACAATGGCGGGCAAGAAGACTCGTCACTCTCGCGAGCGGATACTGGTTGGTTCAAAGTCATGCTGCGTCGCGTGTGTTCTTCGGTTTGTCGACGCGATACGAGCCGCATCAAAGGATTCATGAAATGATCACTTGTAAAACTGGAACGGTAAAGCGGAAGGATTGATGTCCCCACGGGAAATGTGCAGGAGCATTCCCACCGAATGGAGCCGATGCTATGCATATTGACGCTGGCTACGCCCAAAGGGAGAGTCTTCTACGGCGGAGGAGTTGCGACGACATGATCTTTATGGGCACAGGTGGCGATTTCGCGCCTTACACCCCGCACATAGATGCGTTAATGGGTTTGAGGTTGCGTGCGAGGGGTTTCCGCGGAACCCGCGACGAGTCCGTTTGTCTATATGGATCATTGTCCAGGGATCATGCGCTGGAATACGCCCGGGATGAGAAGGAAGAGTTTCTGAGGATCCTGTCGCCCCAACCCGGTGCCGTTGTCTCTTGGGCACCAGGTATTCACGACCTGATTCTGAAATTCGAAGATCATCTGCGTAAGGCCTACTGGGGAAGACAGTTTTCGTATGGCGGATTGCGTTTTGAAAGCCTTGCTCGAGATGTCGCCGGAGACATCAACATCGCGGAAACCTATCTGGCCCTTGGTCGCCAGAAGAAGGCAATAGGAGCCATGATCGACATGTTCTTGGATGAAGTTCATATCCTGGAGCATGTCTTCATAGATAACGAAGCCCTTCACGCTGCGCTCGCCGAACATAACGGTGAAGTCTGGATCACCGGGCCATGCCTCGTGAGCAACTATGTGCCGCCGGATACGGTTCTTAGCGCATCCATGTAACCGGATTTGTTGCTCTCCTATGGCAGATGCACCATGGGGTAATCACAGGGAATGCCATTGCACGGGTATCGAGGCTACTCCCTTCCATGAATCCTGATTTTCGAGGCCACAAATGAAGAAGGGCGCGATTTGCGCCCTTCTTGCGATCGAGGTCGGTAGGGAAATTAGGCTGGCTGCGGATTCGTTGCCAGGTTCTTCGCCTTGCGGTCGCCGCGAGCCGTAAGTCTTTTGGCCAGAGGCGCGATGGAGAGGCCTTGGACGACGATTGTGAAGACGACGACCACGTAGGTGGTGGCGAGGATCGCCCCCTTGTGAGGAACTTCGGGGAGGGAGAGGGCCAGCGCCACCGAGATGCCGCCACGCACGCCGCCCCATGTCATCAGGCGGACGGTTCCGTAGCTAAACTTGTGCTTCATGGAGCGGAGAGCCTGAACAGGCACGAGGACCGATACGAAGCGACCAAAAAGCACAATCGGGATAGCGATGAGAGCTGCTACCGAGTGGCTGCCATCAATACGGAGCACCATGACTTCCAAGCCGATCAGAAGGAACAGAACAGCGTTGAGGATGGAGTCTGTCATTTCCCAGAATGGGAAGAGGTGCTTCTTCGTGCGCTCGGACATCGCATGGTTTGCACCAAAGTTGCCAAGGATAAGACCTGCGATAACCACTGCGATAGGGCCAGACATGTGCAGTTCCATGCAGATGGTGTAGAGGCCAAGAACGAGAGCAAGCGACATCAGCGTTTCAACAGCAGCGTCATCGATACCCTTCATCATGCGGACGCATAGGAAGCCTGCGGCTGTACCCATGGCAATGGCACCGAACACCTCAACCATGAACACTTCTGCCACAGCGAGAAGGTTTGCTGTGCCTTCGACAGTGACGAGATCACCGTGGGCATCGAACTGGTAGCCAGAAGTTGCCATCGCGATTGCAAGCATCACCGTGAAGCAGATGAGGCCAACGCCGTCGTTGAACAGGCTTTCGCCCGCAATTTTTGCGGAGAGGCTCTTCGGGACCTTGGCGGTTTTGAGAACCGACAGAACAGCCACCGGATCGGTTGGCGAAATTAGCGCACCGAATACGAGTGCCCAAGCGAGCGGGATGCCAAGGTTCAGCATGCCACCTACGCCCCAGAGAAGGCCGCCGATGATGAAAGTGGAAATTACAACGCCGATCGACGCTAGAGCGATGATTGGCGTTTTCACGCTTCGAAGGGAGCGAAGATCGACATGGAGAGCCGCCGCAAACAGCAAGGCCGACAGCATGCCGTTCATGACGGTGTCGAAGAAGTTGATGCTGGCGATGGCCGCATGCAGATCATCCGCGAAATGAATGTACGGCACGTAGTGATCTGCAGCGATAAGCCCGAGAGAACCGAGCAGGCCCATTACAAGCAGACCAACAGCCTGAGGAAGCTTGAAAATCTTCAAGTTGATCCACGACAGTACCGCCGATAGCACGACCAGCAACGTGGCCACCTGCATCGGAGTGATGGAGGAATTCATTCCAGATCCTTTCATTCGTTCGTCACTCGCCGACCGCCGAGTGAATCCTTTAATCCCTTGTATTGGTATTGAAGCGAGTCTTGATTGTCAACATTCTTTTCCACGAAAGGCGTTTAAGACCGAGGATTCGATGTTCGAATCCTTGGTGACGGGGAGAGTTCAGTCGCGTCCGCCGATTGAGATGTCAGTAGAAGTTGTGGCCGACAAAACTGCACATTGGCAGATGCTTATTGCGGGTGAAACGACCTGACTTTATGAGGGAGGGAATGCCTCCCTCATAATTGGTACGCCTCGCCTACGTCATCTCGACCAGTGCGCGGCGCTTCTTGCCTACAGAGACCAGCAGACGCTCTCCCGCGGCAACTCCTAGAGGCGCTTTGTCATCGGTCACGAGTTTCTGCTCGATCCTTACCGCGTTTCCAGCAATGAGCCTCCTGGCCTCGCTTTTTGAAGGAGCGAAGCCAATGGCCACCAGAAGCTCAGGAATATCGCTGATCGTTGACCGGATTACCTGGTGAGTGACCTCGTTTGCGGAGCCGCCAAAGAGTTGCTCGGCCTTTTTTCGAGCATCTGATGCAGCCTGTTTCCCATGGACCATAGAGGTGACGCTGTCTGCCAGAAGCTTCTTCATACTGTTGACCGTTGAGGCGTTCCCAAGGTTCATCGCGTCAACCTCCGCCATCGGGACATCGGTAAAAATCGCAAGAAACCTTTTGAGGTCTGCGTCCGCGACATTCCTCCAAAACTGCCAGAAATCAAACGGGGACAGCAAATCAGCATTGAGCCAGACCGCTCCGCCGGCGGTCTTTCCCATCTTTTCGCCATTTGCCGTCGTCAGCAGTGGTGTAGTCAGGCCGAACAATGCTTTCCCGCCTGTTCTCCGGCCCAGCTCAATACCGTTCACGATATTTCCCCACTGATCGGATCCGCCCATTTGTAGAACGCACCCGTGACGTTTCGAGAGTTCAACGAAGTCTGCGGCCTGCAGCATCATGTAGGAGAATTCCATCATGGTAAGGGATTGCTGCTGGTCGAGGCGCGACTGAACGGAGTCCATCGAAAGCATGCGTGCAACCGTGAAATGAATGCCGACATCTCTCATGAATTCGAGAAAGCCGACCTTCCCGAGCCACTCCTTGTTGTCGACCACTGTCAGCTTGTCAGCGTGATCCCCAAGGACAGCTTCGATATTTTTCCTGATTCCATCAATGTTCCTACTGATCTCGGACTCCGAAAGCATTGGACGCGTAGAGTTGCGGAAGCTCGGGTCGCCAAGCATGGTTGTGCCGCCGCCGACTAGCGCGATAATGCGGTGACCGCAGGCTGCCAGATGTCGCATTGCAACCAGGGACATGAGATGTCCCACATGCAGAGATTCAGCGGTCGCATCGAAACCGACGTATGCCGTGATAGGGCCTTCGGCCATGGTCTGATCCAAGGCTTCGAAGTTCGTGCACTGACGAGCAAGACCGCGCTCCTGCATCAAGCGGAGGAACGTTGACTGAAATTTCTGGGATGATGAGAGTTCTTCGGACATATATTCTGTTTCCTTTCGTGAGGGATGTGGCCACGGATGGGAACAGAATATGTCGCCGACCCGCGGCGACATCGATTTCATTGCAAGCAAGATCGACGGCTACCGCTATAAGAGCGGGCCGTAATAATAGTTCGAGGTGGTGATCGTGATCTTGCTCATGATTGAAGGCTAGATGACGACATCACTGCCGTCAATCATCCAGCGCCAACTACTTGCCATCGAGGAATTTGATGATGTCCTTCACGGCGAACGTACGCATTGCCTCCTGCTTGACATCAAAAGCCTCAAGCAACCACTGCGTCTCTTTGTGCCATTCGTTGCTACTGAACGACAGGCGGATCGGCACGGCCTCACGCACCCCGATCTCGCCTCGGTAGTTCTGGTAGACGAAATGGATCGACCGACCCGATCGTTCCTCCGCAACGTCTTCTGGTTCTGGAGCCTTTTCGCGACCGATGATGACAATGTGAGAGGCAAGCTCATTCTTGAGTTCCTCTGCGCTACCCACGTTGAGGCCAAACCAATATCTGAAGGAACCCATCATAGCGGTCTCGTCATCGGCGATGATGCAGAGTTCATCGACGATCTTTCTGGCGACGGACCACGGCATCATCCATGGTTCTCGTTGCTTGACTTCCTGACGAAGCCCGATATCCGGCGCGCTGCGCCTCACCTCACCGAGGTCAACGCCTGAAAGGAGACGGCTGACGGCATTGATCAGGATCGATTTCAACTGCACTAGGATATCGGATGTGAGCGCAGGCATGAACCGTTTGAAGTCTTCAGACACCATCATTTCATAGATGGCATCAACGACACCGACTTCGTTCTGGTTCATGGGGAGGCTGTCGGCAATGATCTCCTGCGCCTTCGCGCGGATCTTGTCAGCAGAAGCTTCAACCGCTTCACGTCTCCTTTCCGAAGCCCAATATATCGTCGCAGAGCCTTCTAGGAGGCAGTCGTAGAGAGCGTTTGCAACCGCCAGCGCCCAACTTTCTGGGACTACAAATCCATTCTCGGTACCTTTCGCTCGCGCCGCGGCAAAACCCGACCAAAGTTCGATGAGCTTTTCCGCGGCTTCTCGGGTGGGGCCAGCGATAAGTTCCTGCTCGCGACCATATAGCTCGGGTTTGATCGTGAATAAGGAGGTCAGCTCTCCAGCAAAATCGACCAGGACCTGCTGAATTGCCTCGAGTTCATTCCGCGGCGGAACCGTCTCTGTAGGTCGCTCGTCGAAATCGGGAACTTCAATCGCATCGAAGTCATCCTCTGCAAGAGCGTTCTCCGGAGAGAGGGTATGATCTGTCGTATCGGAAGATCCCTGACGCGCGCCTTCCAAGAGTTCTGAAATTCGCATCGCCAACTTCTCGAAATTGGAGTCGACGTAGTAAGAAGCGGGTACGGTTGCGAGTGGATTGAGAACCCAATAGAGACCACGAGCGATGCCGCTGATGGCGGTCGAAGAGTCTCGCTTCGCCGCATCATAAAGTGCAAGTAGGGTCGCCGCCTCGGCCTCATCCAGTTCTCCGGCGGACATCTCGCCACTCTGCGCCTTGAAGCAGAACTCGTTGATGAGCGTGGTTGCTGCGTCTCTGAAATCCATATTGAAACCTCTATCATCGCCAAATAAAAAGCCGCCCCAAGGGACGGCTCTTTGGCCACTAGGCCGCGATGCTTACGCAGCCTTACGGGTGAGTTCGCGGGCCTTCTTGCGGTGAACTTCGAACTTGAGGCGGGCTTCGACAGCGGCGATGGCTTCTTTCACCTCATCGAGACGGCCCTTGAAGTAGTCGACATCGTATTCGTAGTTGTTCGTGTCGGTCATGTTGCCAACGAGGCGAACGGAATCGACGGTCTTGTCAATGCGAGCATCAAACAGGCGGAGGAAATCGGCAGCCTTGTCCTTGCCGCGCTCTACGGGCGACTTGGTTGCTGCTTTCTTTGCGGCCTTTACGCGGCCTTCGAGCTTCTCAGAGAAATGCTTCTTGTGTGCCATGGAGTGAATCCTTTCGGTAAATGACGAAACACCAGATACGAAAGGATTCGTGTCTCGTCAATAAGGATTCGAAATTATTTACATCGCCCGCGAATTCTTGGCCTGAAACTCGTCATCGTTGTCGGATTGCGGGATACCTAAGTACTCAGCGACAGCCTGCGTCGATAGAACTCCATACGGAGCGAGGCGGCTCCGGTAATTGATCCAGAAGCTTTCTTCCTCCGGGATCTCATACTCGCTCACACCTAGGTCGCTAAGCCACTGACGAACTGAAGCTCGGAAATCTAGGATTACACCATAATCCCCGCTAACCGGAGCCAGCCTATCGGGTGCCCCGTAGCCCGCATTGGTCACAGAAATAGCTGGTTGGCCATTTAGGGTAATGGTGGCTGAGAACGCAGTCGTTTCAGATGAGATCTCTTTCAGCTCGGTAAAGTTCGAGACCTGCCATGCATCTATCGCCGAGGGTGGATCTTTAGGCAGCGCCTTGGACGAGAACCTTAGCCGCTGGAAGGGCACGGTGAACTTAAGACGACCGCCGTCAGCTATAATTTTCGGACACTCACCTTCCTCAACCAGGATTCCATGAATGGTGCGGTCATTCATTTCGAATTCGACGCGGTCATTTTTCATGAACCTGTTGTCCGGAAGCATGCGCTGTCTCCAAATTTTGTTTTGATCAATCTGCGGGGTGATTGTTGCAAGATTCAACTGCTTGATCACACCAAAAGATTCGTTTATCAATGAACGCGAACCAATCGAATCCTTTGAAAGGTGAAGCATGAGCGAGTCGACCGTTTTCCGTTAGGTTCCCCTAACGGAGATTAAAAATGACCCACTTTCATGCAGATGCCGTGCTCTTTCGCATGCGTGTCAGCGTACATCACTACAGCGATCTGTGCCCGATTTCTTCCGGCGCGGAATTCGACACCATTGACGATGCGCTTAAGTCTATGGGACTTCACCAGTTTGAGTGGAATCCCGATCGAGACTCGGTGCGGTATTCCTTCTGCCTCGTGCTGTTCTCCGGGACTTTTCGCACAGGATATGATTTCTTCGCCGATGTCTGTTTCCGCGACTTCCGCGGACGCTTCATCAATCCCGATGTTGTGCTGAGGCGGGTTGAAGAGCTCATTGAGCTCCAGAAGAACCGCTGGCTGTTGCCATCCCTTCCTCCTCGCGAGTTTCGGCGCGGCCCTGTACCATTCACGGGGCGCGGGTATCGATCCAGCATCCGTCGTCACATCAAAACGACCGCGGAGCGACGGGAAGCGGAGCGGCTTGCGCTGGATGACGATGCAATCGAAGCAGGTATCCGCGTGCGGGCTAAGCGGAATGCTCGCAACATCCCAAGCTACTACGATGACATCTATCGTTCGGATTTCTTCGACCACGGATGGAAGTCGAACCGCAAGACACAGTGGAGGCCTGCGCGATGAGGTCTTCCGAATGGATGCATCAACGGATCAGTGTCGTCACGATCTCAGGGTTTGGTTACCAAGGGATCTGGCCGAATACCCGGAGGAGGTTTGATAACTTCAGCGATTTCGCCCACTACATGGGCTACCACCGCTATCTCCTTATATCACCTCAGGGCAGGCTTGTATCATCTCCTTCAGAGGTTCCTCCTGCGGGATTTTGGCAAGGAGGTCTATACAGCAGCTTTGAGGTATTCGATGCCGATGACCTGCTTGTCCCACCACATTTCGTTTTACAGGGGTTAGACGAAATCAACCGAGCTAACCGTGCTCGGAGGATAGCCAATTTCTGGAAGATCCGTGGTTGGGCTGCCAACCCGGCGGACTACTTCAGAAACGGACCCATCCCTGGATGTAATCACCGCCTGAGGCGACCCAAGAACTACAAAAGCTCAGGGACCTTCGCTGAAGTTCGCGAAGCCGCGGCTCTCGATTATGATGACTTCTCATCAGAGTACCGAATTCGGGTGCGCGGCAAACGCTCGAGGTCGAGCATCGGCGATAACGACTGGGAGGGCGTGTGGTCACACCGTGCCGATGACCGCTCGTGGAAGAGACATCGTCGACACCAATGGAAACCGAAAGGCTAATGCAACGGTGCAGAGGGTGGCGCGGACTGGCGAACAGGTTCGTCACCTTCTGGTGTGAATATCGAAAGCTGGATGCGAGCGATCTCCCGGTCGCAGCCATCCTCCCACGGCATCAAACCTTTCTTGTCCGGCCAGAAAATCTGAACTCCGGAAATATTTCGGTTCAGCATGTCCTGGGCAATGCCCGAGTTATCATCGACGGCCTCTTGTTGTAGTGGCCGTACCGAAACGGGCACCGTCAGGATGTCGCTGACATAGGCGGGGGTGTCGAAGCGTTCTCCGCCCTCGATCCGTTCAATGAAATCGGCGATTATCGCGTCTGCTTGTCTCGGATGCAGTCCGACGATGAAAAACTCGGGATGGTTCCACGTTTCGGTCAGGCCGATCGTATACAAGAACCCGGGCTGACCATCGCCTCCACCCACTGGCTGTGGCACGTAACCACATTCGAGCATTTCCTGCCGGCGAAGCTCAATGAGCCTGCGGCGGTTTTCGGCGATCTCTTCTTTGGTCAAAGGTGGTTGAGGCGGAATAGATGCGCGGGCTTCCTCGAGCGTTATGTTCCGCCTTGGCAGATCGCCCTCAAGGTCGAAAAACAACTGGCTACGATATGCTTCGTCGCATTCTTTCTCCCACGGAACATAGCCGTTGCGGTCGGGATAGAACATTTGCACGCCGTCGAACGGCCCAATTAGCTCGAGACCCATCGCGGAATGATCGATGACAGATTCATCGGTCATCGGGATGAAAGGAATTTCATATCCCGGAATAATTCCCGACGCGAACATCGGTTTGTCGAACCGAGAGCCACCTCTGATCAAATTGACGATGTCGTGAATCATTCCCATGGCATCCTCCGGGCGCAGGCCAACGAGGAAAATCTCAGGGTGTCCAAAGGTCTTGGTAAGGCCGATCGTGTAGAGGTAGGGCGGCGTATCCTCGCTAGGAAGGACAGCTTGGACTGTAAACCCATGTTTTGCGATGGACACCCTATGCTTAGCGATAAGGCTTTCGATCACGTCGTCGGCACCTGTGGGCTTCTTCATCCAATCCTCCATCGAAGGCCGTCATTTAGCTTGTGCATGGTGGCGTGTCACTAAAGTCTTGGCGAATAGGAAATCCATCCTGTTTCGGGATGCCAGTTACCCAGTCCGGTTCCATGAACAGCATGTTCTACCACGGGTTCTATGAAGCTGCGAAGATCCCGGACCACCGTCGCAAAATCGTCACTCACCACTGCTCGTGTAATGTCGAGAAACTCTCTCCACGAATGGCTGTTTCTCTGATCTTCGCCAAATTTGTCAGAGAGAGCAGTGAACGTTGAAGGGATGTCGGTAGAGTGCTGCTCGAACGTATTCGCGATCGCCTGCGCCAGTTCGTCCCCGATGAACTCAAAGCTCTTCGACATAATGTAAATGTCAAAATAGTCTTTGATGCGGGTGTTGGTCGCGCCGTGTCGGCACATTGCATGCATCTTTTCAGCGATCGTCGTCTCCAGCGGGTACGCTGAAAATGGAACCGGGGGGACGAGGTCAGGAAGGATTGTCGGAACAATGATCGGCTGGGCCGCTGGAGTGATCACGTTCCCATACCCGACATCGATCTTCAACTGAATGCGTGTGGTGCCGATGGCGGCATCGAACGCGAGTTTTCCACCAGGCACGATGCCATCCCGATCCTTCATAGTTCGGATTGTCTCTGGTCGGAAAACGAGCCCATCCGCTCCGTCGTGCGACGAACAAGTCTCAACGATGAGCTTCTCGAGATCCGTCAGCGTCATCCCCTCCCGCATCCCGTTGAAATCGAGATCATGGGTAGGGCGGTAGACATTGCCCTCGAAGAGCACACCGAGCAATACGCCGCCCTTCAGGCAGAACATGTCGGATGTTCCGTTGTCATGCATCAACTTGAGTAGCCTGTCATGTGCGTACTTTCTAAGCACGTTTGGCATGTCCATCCCGGTTTCGCGGGAGACGTTCTTCAGGCGGGCCAGCAGACTGGCGGATGGGTTCTTGGCCATGTGATCCTCCTCCGCCAATGCTCTGGTCGGGGGAGGCATGGGACAACAAGGAATGTCACTCAGAACGTTTTGGCGTGGCTGTATCCATCGACGTGGCTTCGAATGTTATCGAGGAAGGTGTCATAGGTGTTTCTCGACACCTCAAGGCGTTCCATCATGTCGGCAAGCGCGGCAGATGATCCGTCGTTTTGATCGAGATAAGCGTTAAGGCAGTAGCTCAAGGCCTCGTCGCCGACTCTGGTCGGATTGCCGCGCACCCCCGGGTTTCGAAAAGAATAGCGCCACATATCGCACACGGTGCGTTCGGGGTCGGTAAGGCGCACCGTTACCCCGCGGATGATCCTTTCCTCGATCCCGATGGTGATATCCTGAGGCCTCTTCCACCGGATGATGTTTAGATCTCCGATGAAATTCCCACCGATCTTCGGTGGAGCAATGACGGCCGGGACACCGATGTAGATCTTTGGCAGATTTCGGTTGTTCATCCCGTGAAGATCGGCTGCGGTAAACAGGTTCAGGGTCGCGACTGGACAACGCAGCGCGACAACTGCCAGGTCATCGTACATGTCAGGAATGAAGTCGTGGCGGACATATGTCCCGGTGCCGAGAGACTCCAGAATTCCCTTCTGGGCCATGCGGCTGATGTCCCATCTGGCAAGACCCATCCTCGCCAGGTCGGCAACATCGTAGATACGGTTCTGGTCGAGCTGATCGATATCAAAAGGCATGGCTGCAACATTTCCAACACTGTAATAAGTTCAGTGTAGATGTTGTCGCAGCCAGCCGCAACGTCGTCTGCTGCAAATAATTCACTTAAAGCTTTTCTGTGGATTATCGGTAGCGGTCAGCGCATTCCCGCCACCAGGCGAAAGCGCGGTTGCTCGAATGATTCCTCGAAGAGGGCGGCGCGCTCTTCTTCCGTCGATCTCATGAATGGAAGGCGCTGTTCAACAAGCGGGAGCTTCTCAGCAACGCTCCCGACATACAGATCTGCCGGGATAGCGATAGTCGGCACCATCTTCCCCACGACCTCGGCTTCCATTCCAAAGAAGCGCTTGTAGTAGGATCCGTGCTCGCCTCGAACCGAGCAAAGAATGAATGGCATCCCGTAGTGCACTGTCGCCATAAAGCAGACGCGCATTGTCATAAAGTGGAGAAGGGGGAAGCGTCTGGCGAACTCGTCGGAAATCACGAACCTTGTCGGCTCAAGGAAACTGTCGCCGCGGGCGAGGCGAGAGGCGAAAAATTCCGGGAAATAGATAGCGGAAGGTGTCTGCGGAGTTTCAGCGGTAACGCGATGGATACGAAGAGAGGCGGCAATCCTGTTTTCGATGTAGAGGCCGAAAACCTCCGCGTTGCGTTCGTTGTCGAATTTGTCGCTACGGAAAAATTTCTTGTCGGAAAAGACATTGTTTTCACGCGAGTACGCTTCGAATCTGAGGCGCTGGACATCCTCGATTTCTTTCGAGGTCGTGATCTTCCGGTAGTCGATCATCTTCAATGTCAACTCGGCCTTGTTGAGAAAAGCCGACTCCTTCGGGCTTGCTGGCCCGTTACTAACACTCTGCATTTTCTGACCTTCTTGCGCTCTGATACGTGGACTATGTTGAACGAACTCGAAGCGGCGCGCGTCGCTCCTGTGATGTCTCCGCAATCCGCTAATATAGTTAACGAATTATGACGGACGATGTTCAGGGGCCAATCAATTTTCACATATCAGATGTGCAAGACCGTGGGGATCGTGCGCCTCACACGGGTCGTCCGCGCCTATTCGGCTGCGGGCAACCCGGCGACACGAAAGCTTTCCAGAGACCTGTGTTCGGGGTTTATCGCCTCTAAGGCTTTTCTGGCCTGCTCCTTTGGAAATTCGGAGTCGATATAGACGGAAGTGCCATCCAGATTTTTGTTCACGAGCACGATGGTGTCGAGAACCTCTGTGAAGGTCGCTCTCTTGTCTTCCGGTCCGGCGATCAGGAGCTGCAGACCCATATCCTTGAAGAACTTCAACAACGCCTGGGTGTTTGGCACGTCGAGTTTATTGAAGGCCTCATCGAACATGGCCAAGCCCATGCCAGAGGGCTTTCCGTTGCCCTGTCCGGGGAAGTAGGTTGATGCAAGAGACACAGCGATCAGTACATAGAAAGGCGCTTGCGCTTCGCCGCCACTGCCCTTTACCGCACGGGTGGATAGGGTGGTCTTACCTCCGCTTCGGTCCGTCATGACGATCTCGAAATTGAAGTACTGGCGATAATCGGCCAGCAGTCGCGTATCCTCACCGCCGCTGATCATGCTTTCCAGCTCAGCCACTGCATCTGCTATTTCGGCATCATCTAGGGTCACTTTGTCCGGCTCATCACCTTGCCCGCCGATCTTCATGGCAAGGTCGTGCATCTTGCGGAATGCCTCATTGACGTGGGCTTCCAGGGTATAGGTCTGACCGATGAAGCGATGCTTCTCGAGGAGCGCGTTCAGTGTCTCAAGCCGATGGTGAACCTTGATCAGCTTTTCCGCTAAGCGTGCAAGAAGATCCTCCTTGAGCATCTTCTTCATCTCTTCAGAGGCTCTCTCGCATTCCGCTTTGTAGCGGCGGAGTTCGTTCATCTCTAGCCGCGTCTTCTCGCCCATCGTCCAGACGTAGCCTACGGTCATATTCTCAGAGTCGATCTCCGGAACTTCCGCCTGCCAATTGATCGCGTATTCAGACAGTTCCCTGATGGCTGCCGATTGTTCTCGTCTTGCCTCCGTCTCGTTGTTGTCTGCAATCACCTTCTGGTCATTGCGCATCGATCCAAGCCACTGCCGAGCGTCTTTCTTTTCCTGCTCGCCACGCCTGATGTCGCTGCGAATGCGTCTCACGACTTCCAGAGCTGGTTGCTCGTCGATCTCTGCGTCAAGTTCGAGCAGCTTCTGCAGTTCAGGGGCGCTGATAGAGGTCCACGCCTTGCCACGTTCCTTGACCGCCTTCTTCAGTGCTTCAATTGCGTGGTCCAGCTTCGCCCTTGCTGTTGCGGTCTCGCTCTGCAACCGTTCCACTGCGGGTTCGATCTCATCCTCGATCTCGCGTATGTACAGCTTTCTGTCGTTCTCGATGCTAGCCAGCTCTTCCAGCAACGCTTGAGAGTCTTGAGTGACAGTCGACTTCTTCGCCTCGATCAAAGCCGCTTGGCGGTTCGAGATTGTCCTCAGGCTGTGTTCGAGGTCGAAGGCGGAGTGGGCGGCCCTCAGATCATCGAGCGCCACCGGGAACATCCGACCTGCCTCGCGCAGAAGCCTCAAACTCTGTCTCGCCCGGGCGAGTGTCTGCTGAAGCGGTGCCAGTTCGTTACGTAACGTTTCGGCTGTTTTGACGCGCGCCGCCGTGCCTAGCATCCTCTGGCGGAGAGTGGCTTGTACTGACAGTCCCATACCCGACGTAGTTCGGCCCGACCTCGTGACCCCTCTGTCGAGCACCATCAGTTCATCATCGGTGTATGCTTTCCGGAAAGATCCGATGCGTACATTCATGAAGGCCAGTGCGTGAGGATTATCGGTTGCAACCGCCTCCAGAATGCTTCCCTCTGGGACACGGGTACTGCCCGGTCTAGTGGCCGTTGTTTTTACCAGTGTGCATCCGGAGAATAGGTCTCGCTCGCGGTGCATGATGTCATATGCTTCATTGAGCCTAGATGGCTCAACGATTATGGCTTCGCGACCCCATCCAAGGAGTGTTTCCACGGCATCTTGCCATTCCTCTTCCACCACCTCTACGACATCACAGAGCGGCACCGGGTTCATGCCCTTGCGTGAGAGTACATCGAGGAGCTTTGTAGCTGACGACGACAGAAGCGCTTGACCGCTTCCCGCGCTCGAGACCATTCCTTCGAGGCGTTCGACCTCCGCCTGCAACTTGCGAACTTCGTCGGCAAGCGCGTCCGCCCTCTCATGAAGGAAAGCGTCCAACCCTTCGATCGACAGGACTTCATCAACGAGTTCCTGAACCTGATCTCCTTTGCCTCTGAGGGCATCGGCGGCTGATCTTCCTTCCGGAAGCAAGGCGAGAGCTTCCTGAGCCGCTTTGACCGCCCGAGCCTGCCTCGGGGTCATCATCTCCGACACCGGAGCGAGCTGCGAAACGATAGACAGGCCACTCTTTAACTTGGCGAAACGCTGCTCGAGATCCTTTTGCTCGCGATCGATCCACTGAGCTTCCATCTCGAGTTGGCGCAACCTTGCGGCTTCTCCGCCAGCCTGTGCAAGCATCTGCTTTGACCGATATTCCTCATCGAGTTCGCGGACGTACTGACGGCGTGTCTGAAGAGCCTTCTTTTCGAGCTGAAGCTCGTTGTTCTTGCGCCTGTAGACTTCACCAAGTCCGACCACGTCATGAGCAGCGCGGCGGCTCTCAGCCATCGCCGAGGCGAGCCGTGACGATTCCGCCCTAAGCCGTGCTCGCCCCCAATTTCGGAAGCGCTCCGAAAGGCGGCTGACCCGGCGCAGGCGCGCTTCGATGTCGCTGATGATCTGTTCGAGATCCTGCCACGTGGCAATCGAGGTTCGAACGCGCTCGACATCGAGAGGCTCTGGCTCGAGTACAAATTCACGCACGAACCCGGTTGAATCAAAGATGGGCTTGAAGGCCAGAGCATTGGAGAAGGTACGTTGAAAGTGGCGCGCGTTAGGGGCCTGTCCGTCCTTACGCATTATTCTCAGCATGTCGCTGGTGAACTTCTCCGCAGAAGTCTTATATTCCTCCATTGCAGGGCAGGCCTTGCGGAGGTGATCCACGATCTCGCTCCAGGGAGCCAGATACTCCCGACTTCCTTCGCGTCGCTTGGCATCATTCACCGAATAGGCGTAACCCGGCAGGATAAAGCGCGACAGGACCTCTTCCCGAGAGTCGGAAAGCCGGGCTGACATGGCGATGCCAACCGTAAGGGGTTCGTCGGTCTCTTCATTCCTGTAGACGAGGGCGATGACGCTTTCGCAGCTTTCACGGAGGGGTTTCCCACCCTGAGCTGGATCCGAAGTCATCCCTAGGCAATACTCTCGAACCGTGCGCTCGGATCGCCCTGAGGCGCTCGGGTTGAGGTGAAGCCTGTTATGATTGTTGCCTTGGTTTACCGTCTGAACGGCATCCTGAAGCGAGGTTTTCCCGGCACCGGATGGACCAATGAACGCTGTTGCGCCGCGGATCTCGATGTCTTTTGCGTCGATCAGATACCAGTTCTGCAAGCAGATGCGGGTCAGAAGATAGGTCGACATTGCTGGCTTGCTCCTAAATTTGCTTCGGAGAGGAGTGCTGCCCCTGTGGGGGTCAGTCTTCTTCCTCGATGTCGTCATCTGGTTCTGCAAGGCGTTTGAAATCGCGATCTTCTTCAGGTGGTTGGGCCGACCAGAGGAGGAGATCGTTCACATACCCGTCCGGAACGAGGACAGATACACCGGGTAAAATCATGATCGGAGAGACCTTCTCGATACGATCCTTCTCGCCAATTCTGACTGCCCCATGCCTGGCCAGCATTCTGAGGATGTCATCGAGCCTAGCCTCCGTTGGAGGGTTCTGCTGGGTGATCGTTTTGATGCGGTCGATCAGCTCGGAGGTCGTTGTCTCGTAAATGCCGCCTTCGGAAATGTCCTGCCCGGAGATTGCTTCTCCCCACATTAGTCGCAGGGCGAGAAGCACGATCGTTTCGTCCTTGCGTAGCCTCTCATAGACTGCGTCGTATCGGGTTTCGCCAATCGGCACCTGGAGCGCCACCATCTGATCGCGAGGCGATACAACAAGGTTGTATCCAAGGGAACCGAAGAAGTTCTTGAAGAAGGGGGCGTACTGGCGGATGAGGTCGTATGTTCGAGACAGACCCGGAGTACTTGAATAAATGCACTGTCTCGTCAGCAGTGCCTGCAGAGCACCACGAAGTTCTGCCTCATTTGGACGACGACCTGTAACGGGGTGTGGCCACTCGCCCTCGATAATTTCTGAAAATTCGGCGACTTCAGGCGGCATGTTTCTGCCCTTTCACACGTCGGATGATGAAGTCCTGGCACTCGATCCACTCGTTCGAGATTCGGCTCTCCAAGATCGTCAGCTCGTATTTTCGCGCTATTGCACCGTCGTACATGGTCGGGATCTCCCGGATGCGTTGGAACGGTACGAACTCTTCTAGTGATGTGGGTGCAATCTCTCGCCCTTGAACCTGCACGCGATCTTTCATGACGCGGTTAATGTACTCGATCATCGTCTCGTAGGTAACGCGGGTTCTCTTGACGTAGTCCGCCTTTGCAGACCGGAACGCCTCGTAGGCTGGATCCGTTTTGTTGTCTCGCACTGTCGACTGACTGATAGGAGGTTTCTCTCTCCGCGGCGTAGGAATGTGGGCGGGTCCTTTCGGAAGGCTCCGATGTAACAAGCCCGTCGGCACTGATATGCCAGAAGATCCCGCCGGAGCGCGAGAGATCGCCTTCATCGCGTCGATAATTCGCGCTTCGGCCTGGCCACCGACCCGATCCATGTATCTGGCGGTGGTCAGAATGCGTTTTTCAATTCTGGCTGCTGTCGCGTCGATCGCAGCCAAATGGCCCTCGGTGCTCTCGAAGATCCTTATGATTTCGGCCAGATCCGACAGCACCATCTGTTCGCCTTGAGATGGCGAACTTGCTCGGCCTTCGCGAGAGTATCCCTCGCCGAGCGCAAATGTCGTCAATGAGTTCGACGACATGATCTGAGCCTGGAAGATGATCTTCGCTCTGAACCGGAAGGGATTGTCCTTCGTGTGAAGCGTCTTGAAATCCGAGATCAGGTGTCTCTGGACGAAATCCTCGAAGAAATGACGGAAAATCTCCCGTAGGGAATCCTGCCGGACGATGCGTTCCTCGATCTTGCGGAGAGATACCGATACAGTCCGCATATGCTGCATGAAATCATATGCGCCGCGGAGAGCGTTGCGGACGTTTTCCGAGAATTCGGCCGGATTGGTCGCGGCACTCTGAAGCATCGACAGAACGCCTACTACCGCTCCGCCATATGTTCTCGCTTCACCCCTCTCGATGCCCGCCAGAACGTGCAGTAGGTTGCCGGCATCAGGATCGAGATCCACCCGACGGATATAGCCATCTTTGTGCTCAAGGAGCCAACCCGTGTCGCACAAGCGCTGGTATATCGAACGTGCCCGATCTTCCGGGGTTGTCAGCGCAGGCGTGTCATCATCGGAAACTGAGCCGTTTCTTGACTCCCATCGAAGGAGGAATGCCGTGATTTCCCCTATAACGTCAGATCGCCGGGGGGCTTCTGAGGCCAGAGCAAACGTTTTCGTATGCAGCGAAAGGAGAAGGTCGGCATAAAATACCCGTGTGGGCGATGCCAACGGCTTGAATAGATCCGACGGGAGAATGTCGAATAGCGCCAAAGTCGATAAGGCCCTTTCCGAATCGCGTTAAGAAAATGTTTACACGGGGAGATTTGCTCCCGGAGCCGCTTATGGTCAACCTCCCGGCTGGATTTCCAACACTTTTAGAAAGTTCGTGCGCGGCCTGCTGTCAGGTTATCCGACAAGCTTTGAATCCACTGCTGTATGCACTCGAAGCTTCTCCATTGCATCTTCAAGCGCCCATTGAGCAAAGTGGGTAGGGTCGTCCTCTGGATCTCTGCTGAGGTCGAAGTCGACTGATAGGAAGACCAGTCTTCCATCAGGCTTCGTGCTGCCGTCTGGACGGCATGTGCCGTGGAGACCACACGGGTCATGCCTAAAAACGCTACCTGCAGGGATGGGCAGGATGTTGGCCCCGTCGGTCAGGCAGAAGTCGCCGTCATTGACCAACACGAGCGCCATCGCACAGAAGCCCTCAGCTCCAGGGTCGAAATACTCATCGAAGTGCAGTGGCACAGTTCCGACGGCCGAATAGATTTCACAATTGAAGCCCATTTCCTGAGAAACCACGTCGCCCGCATGACCGAAAAATAGCCCACATGCCGCCTCTGATAGCTCCGGAGGAATGCTAACAGCGTCATTTAGGACACCCAAAGGCCCTGCTGTTTCGGTGTAGGCCGTGCGATCCATAGTTATCGATATCCCATTTTTCGAGTGGGTGTCAGGTCCGACATGGGGATCTCAAATCCGATTTTGATCTGAGGGTTGCCTGCGTCGTGAGTGATGCTTGCACCGAACAACGCTTCTTCCTTGCCAACTCTGGCTACTCGACCGAGGAATGCCGTCCGATTAATTTGATCGGACTTCCAGAGGAACTTCACATCCCCGCCAAACTCATCCAGGAAGAGGCCTTCGTGATATTCGCCAAGCTTGCCAAGAGGCATGTCAGCATGAGGGAACGACATCTCATCGATATCGTCTGGATCGCACATCATCTGCTCGAAGGTCTTATCCAGATCCACCGACACTTGTGCAGGTTTGGATTGCGATGGGTCTGCACTATCGGAAATAGCAACGGAGAGTGCCTCATTCAGGCTGAACGGAACCCATGATCTGAGCAGGCGTACAGTTTCCCGATTATAGTCTACGGCGAGCACGTGCTTCTCTACGAGGCCACCCGTCATCAGCGCTTCGTCTTCCCACACAAGTGTCTCATCCGCTAATATCCAGCGGGCCAGCGCGACATCGACAGCATGCGACTGACCCTCTCCAACGGTAAGTTCTGCCGCACTACGATTGCCAACGACTTCCATTGTTTCCTCCTTGAACCACTCAGAGGGAAACTCTCATGTGCCGACGAAAATGTCACGTCGTTCTCAGTTTAGGCGGACGCTTCTTTGTTCGTGGGTGCCGCCGAAAACAGTTGCGTGACCATCGGTGTTGAAAAGCTTCAGAAGAGTGCGGCGGTTGACGGTCCAAGCTTGCGAGGTCTTCTTGAAGAACGATCCAATCGGACGGGAAGCTGAGATCCCGCAGAACGATTCGCGCATCCCGCTTCTTGAAACCACGGCAATGATGTGCAGCTTTCGCTCGCCCCATACAGTTAGCCATCTTTGATTAATGGATCCATCCACAGCATCTTCTGCGGCCCTTAATGCGATCCTTGCGTCGCGAGTTTTCCAGCGAGTTCCAACAACTTGCTCGCCGGCATCAATCATAATTTCGAACTCTGTCGGTTCGGAGGGTTGCTCGTCACCTGGCGACATCGAAGCCGAGATAAGAAACATTTTCTCTTCACTCGGGCGCGCGACCAACAATCGCCGGGTGGAAACGCCTTCCCAAGTCAGATCATCGAAGTAGCCATACAGGATGTCACCAACGAGAAGCCTGCTAATGATAGCCGCTTCCAGTTCTTGCCAATGTTTCGGGATCTCTGCGTTCGCGCCCATATCAATATCCTGATGTCGTACCGTATGTTCGTCCGATGGCATTCAACCGTCAATCTCCCTATGTCAACAAATTAATTGAATCCTTGGGGTGGGGCTGTTAGTTGTAGATGGTTACTTCGAAGGATTGGATTGATGAATAGCTTTTCTCCCGAAAATGCCGATGAACGCTACGTTGAAATGAAGGGCGACTTGAGTGTCGTTCCGCAGGGTCTCTATTGCTATTCCCGTACGACTATCATCGAAGGCGGGGTGAAGACCGAACCCTGTCCTTACTGGGGGAGCAATCCTGAAAAAGGAGATCAAAATCACGGCTATTGTGCGCACCTTAAGGCCGGAGACTGGGAGGAGGACGGACCCTTTCTCTTGTGGGACATGGTGAAGGAGTGCGGGATCAATATCGGCGATCTTGAAGAAGAGGTCGCTTGACCATGATTCAACATCCAATCCATGTAGAACGAGTTGGAGAAATCGATGTCAGGTACTTCCGGTCTCCGCGTACCAACCGCACCGGGGTTCCAGATATGCCTTGGCATGCGTGTGACGACCTCTGGGCCGCGCTCGAGATTGAGCCGCACGCCAGAAGTATCTTTCTACAGAGGCTGAGAGCCGATTGGGGCGATCCTGAGACTGTGGCCTCGCCTGCAGGGCTTGTCGTCATCGCTCCCTTTATCATGGGTGATATCATGGTCACGGAGTGGCTCAAGGCGCGCGGCGTGAGCCAAGACAGCGAGGGTGCCTCTTGTCTCGAGCTGCGCATCCGAGGTTCGTTCCGCCGGGGGAATACCTGCGCGTTGAAGGCCATGACCTCCGGCTTAAGCGGCCCCTCTAAGTTGGCATTCGCGTTGGCGGCTATGGAATTCTTGGAAGATCCGACGGAGAAGGAGGCACTGTAATGCGAATGGTGACGAAGCTCACGCTGCAATACTGGAGCATCCTTGCTCTCATTTACGGCGGATGCACTTTGTTGGCCGGGTTGGTTCTGCGCCGCATCTACCTGGCAGTTGTCCAAGGGGAGATTTCCGTCGGCCGCCACGGCGACAAAATCGTGACTGTGCTTGATGATCCGTTCAGGTACTGGGCATCGTTCTCCATCCACGTGGTGGTAGCGATGTTGTTCTTGGGAATGATCGCGTACTTCGCGCGTGAGATGCGCCACGGCCCTTGGCGCCGCCGTCGGTAGGGGCGATTATCGCCCCAAGGCGAAATGCTGCCCCCATGCTGCAAGGTCACTGAGCTTAGCTTCTAGGAGCTTGGCATCGTCCTCCTCCACCATCAAGGCATAGTCTGCCTGTCCGTTATGAAGCCAGGACTTGGCTCGGGCGACCATTTCGTTCCTGTCCGAAGTGCAGCTTGCCAGTGCTGTTCGCACGTAGCGGATGTCCGAGAGAGACAGGTCAGGGAAAAGTCCGGACAGCTCATCGTCCGGCACATCCTTAGGCACAATAAAGTTGCGATATGGATCAACTTTATTGGCTTGCGTCAGATTATCCGGGACGAAGCTGTCATCGATCAGCCTGTAGACGCTTCCTGTAACAGGTCGCCCATAATCAGACAGATGAGAAGCTTCCGCCAGTAGCAGAGCAAGACCGAAATCATCCTCGTGATCCTGCGCGATGGATTTCATATATGTGAGGCAGGCCGCGAGCTTCATGTTCGACGGCCTGAAGATGATTTTCCCCAGGTAGGCCTGCCTGATTGCCAGTAGGTTGGTCATGCGTCAGCTAGATCTTCGGGAGTGAAGAAGCGATTGCGCGCAGCTTCATAGGCGGCATGCGCCTCCTGAACGGCCTTGACCAGCGTAGCGTCACCGGATCGGTCGTTTGCAAGCTTCACGAGCGCGCGAATGAAGTTCGTAGAAACCGCGATATGCTCGAGCATCCAGCCCTCCGCGTAGGGGAGCGCGGTGTCGCGGCGCTGGTCAACGGTCACCGATGCCTCGATGAGATCATATCCAACGATTGAGGTATCGCCGACTTCGATCGCCTTGGCAAGGATTCGTGCGTAGTTCTGGATAGCAGCGTCGTAACGGGCGAGGAGTCGCTTGTTCTCAGACATTCAATTTTCCTTGGATTATCAGTTTTCTTCGGTTTCTTCTTCGGGGAAGAAATCTTCTGGCCGGAGCTCTTCGTCTGACCAAGAGAGGGTGGCGTTGGTGATTGTCCCGGCATCACGAAGACTTACGATGCACGCGTCGCAGATATTGCCCAGACGGACGTGAGCAGGCCGTTCACCAACAAATACCCAATGCTCCATGTCCGCAACTGTGCTGCCGTAGTGGCCAACTAGACCTTCGTGGTCGACAACTGCAGAGCACTTGTAGGCCTGCTGACTTTCGTACATTCCGGGCATGGATTCATAGACGGTCTCGCATGTTGCGCAGACGACAGGGCCGACACCCGGCTCCGTATCCTTTGCCAACTTGGCCCGGGATGCAGGTCCTATGTTTCCGTTCTTGAAACATGGTCGACATACGGAGACATAGGATTCTTCGGCACCGACTCTTACGACCTCGCCACTGCGGTCGACGCGACCATGCTGGTCGAACCGGAGGATCATCGTCGCCTTGCGGCCGCAATGGCAGACCTGTTTGATTTCTTTGATCTCATCGGCATAGGCGAGGGCGGTCGCGACGGCCGGGCTGAAGAGTTGAGAGAAGACGTTGTTCTTCAGCCCGTACATAAGCACGGGCAGATTGAGAGTATCAACGACATCTGATGCCTGGATGATCTGCTCCGGGGTCAGGAACTGAACCTCATCAATGAAAACGATGGTCTTTGGCTTGCGCCTTCCACGCTCGATAGATTCCCGGACGATCGTGAAGATGTTGTCATCGGGGCAGAGGGCGCGCGCGGGCGCGGAGATGCCCACCCGAGAACTGATGAAGCCTTCCCCGGCGCGGGTGTCGGTGGCGCTGGTGAACAGCAGGGTCTTGAAGCCGTTGACTTCATAATTGTGGCGCGCGAGCAGGAGCTGCGCCGACTTCCCGGCGTTCATGACGGAGTGGAAGAAGTGTAGTTTCGCCATCAGGCAATACCTCAGCGGACGATATCGTCCTTGTCTATGGTGATGACGGGACGCAGTGTTGCCGTCTTCTGATAAAATTCGAGAACGTCCTTTACGCACTCGTTCTTCGACTTCATTGCCTGCAGAACCACACCCTCGCTCGACAGCTTTGCGATCGTATCGGGGCCGGACTGCTGTACCTTAATTGTGGCGGTCGAATTGCAAGCGGCAACAGCCTTTACGAAGTCACTCTCGTTCCAATAGCGGTCAGTGCATTGGACAAGAAACACCGCCACAACCGCGCAAGCAATCGCACTCGCGGTGTGCTTCACGATGCGCTCTTGGGCAGTCTCTTCTACGGCATTCAGCTTTTCCTGAGCCTCGGAGAGTGTGGGTCTGGTCAAGAGATGAGTCCTTTTGTTTGCAGGATTCGCGGAACCTAACTATGACAAATCGGGATGTGATGTAAAGAGGATTGGCGGGCTCGTCAAGGATTCATTTCTTGTGTTGCAGGCCTGCATATTTCGGGACAGAGTTTTCCTGAAGGATTGAACTGGAGAAACCAATGCCAAAGTATACGGCATCCAATCAGAACGCCGCTCCCGCGAAAGCACAAATTGAAACGTGGGCTTCAACGGTGGAGGGTATGGTATCCATCGGGCTGTTCCTCGCGCTGCTTAGCTACCTCATGATGCCTGCGATGATGGGTGGTCATATCTTTTCGACTTTGACCAGCGGCCTAGGCCTGCCCAAGGAGGGAGATCTGACGCTGACGCTAAGCCAGTCCGAGGCGAGAGGAGCGCTCTGGCTTAGTGCACTTTCACTTCCGTTGGCTACCCAGGCCCTTCTCTACATGATTGTCTGGGGCGTTGTGTCGATCCTGCCTCGTTGGCCGAATATGCGCTTCCTTGTCGCGTCCGGTCTCTGCGTCTCCGTTTGTTCGGGGCACCTCATTCGTTCGGTAGGAGAGCAGGTTCCTCTTCCTGAAGGCGCTGAAGTGCCGATTCTGCTTCTCTCGAACTGGGTCGATATCCCGGCAATCGCGACGCACGGGTTCATCGATGGTCTGAGCTACTCGGTTCTTGCACCGTTCACGGTCGTCGGAGTGCTCGGTATCATCTTTGCCTTGTACCGTATGGGCCGCGACCGACTGGAGAGCAAAATTAAAGCCTACAGCAAGAAGTAAGGTTAGCGTCACATTGCCAAAGCTTCATGGCCAAAACGAAGCCCGATGACATCCCGCAACCCAAGTTCTTCCGCCCCAACGAGGGTTGCGTCTTCGCTAAGCACGCGTAGGCCTTCGGTGTCCTCGTCCTCACGTGGGCTTTCAGGGATCTCACCGTCGCGCAGAACCGTTATGTCTACGAGATCTCCGTTCCTTACATCGAACTGAAACAGATATTCTGCGTCCAGATCCAAGCCGTGGCACGGGAAGTTCCTTGCGAATTCATTCACTTCCTGGTTTGTCACAAGAACTGAGAAGTGCCGTCCTTCCAATGTGCTAATCATATCCGTGCTCCCATTGCTGTCTCTGAGCTATCGTCAGGAAGCGGGAAGCAAGGGTCAAAAGCTTCTGGCAGCCGAACTGCTGGCTTTTATTTCTGCCTTGGTTTCCTCTACCATCTCGAGGTACAGACGCTCGGCTTCGGCCCTGTCAGGCCCGCAGGATTCGAGCCCGCCAACCCCGCGGGATGGCTCGTCAGGGTCGCAGTCCTGATGGATCGCGATCGTCCATTCGGCGCTATGACCGGAACCGTTGGGATCCTCCGGCGCTATGAGCGCGTACTCGATCAGGATGCCCTCAGCATCGAGACAGGTAGCGGCCACTACTCTCTCGTAACCCATCCTGTCTGCTGTAGTTTTGCTCAAGGTTAGATCTGTCACGTCAGCCTCCCGATATCTGAGCGAATGATGCTCAAGGCTGACGCGTTCCACAATGCTCGCGCTGCACCGAGATTCAGCCGAGCGAGTGCTCGTTTGTTTGCTGAGCGTCCTGATATCCGCCTTCCAAGGCAAACTCGATCTGCTTCTTTAATCTCTTGAGCATGGTGATGTGCCCCGTCTCGGCATCGTCCCACGAGGAATAGCGCTGGGCGATTAAGTCGAGACTTTTCGACTCTGGAATGAGTGCCCGGTATGCATCAGTTGCAAAGACCATCGTCTCAAAAAGGATGGGAGGCCCTGGGCGGAAGTGATTATGGCGGGCGCCGAGAAAGACCGTTGACAGCTTGAAGTATTCGTCTTCCGCCACCGCAACGATACGTTCGGGGCTATCAAAGCAACGACCCCATTCTTCCATGCTTTTCGCCTGACGGACATTGTGTCCCTCGAGGACGTAGAGGTCTTTCAAAAAATCCATGTGTGGCTCCCTCTGCGTTTGATATCACGGGGCGAGCCACATTTCTACGACTTCATGCGTCCTGCCTTGAGGGCTTCATGTGCCTCCATGAGATCAAGATGACGAGCACTCCATTCGAATTGCATTTTCAGAGCAGTCTGTAGGTTGTAGTAGATGTCTGCCTGCTCCGGGAAGTTCTCGCGTCCAGCCTTGAGAAGCGGGAGGTAGAGGCGCTCACCGTCGTCGCGGTACTGTCGCATCTTGCTGATCGTCCACGGCGCGTTCGGCATGGTTCGCTGATTGTGCAAGTTGTCGGTTGGCTTGGCGATCGTTGTGATCGCGTTCATCGACATCCTCTGAACGTAAACGTCCATGGGGATTACGATACCATCCTTCTTCTTCGTCATGAGTTCGACGGCTTGCCCGACAATCGGGCCGAACCTGTCGTAGATCTCTTTGAACGTCTTGTCGGTGTCTTCCGGAGTGTCGTGAAGAAAGATGGTTGCAAACGTTTCCTCCGGATGGATGAGCTTGTCATCGAATCCTTTGATATAGAGGGCCTGGAAGAGCTGATGCTCGAACTCTGGAGTTACCTCATCCTTGCGCAGTCCGTTATGAAGTCGGCGTGCGTAGCGCAGGGCCTTCAGTGCGAGCGTATATCGACGACCTTCAAGCCACGCAACAAGATGCACAAACTGGGATCCGAGGTTGTTGGGGATGATATCCATGCCACTCTCCTTTAAGCCCTTTAGATCACCTTGCGATTGAAACCGCAAGCCTGCTGCGAAGATTCGGTCATGAATCCTTGAAAGTGCTGTATTCGGTCTATAGGATTCGAGTAATTGAAACAGGAGCCTTCATAAGTGTTCTTCAATCTGAGGCTTTGCAGGCTCTTTGGAGTCGACATCAAACTCCACTCGACGCTCTTCCTTTTTTACATTGTCTTGGCGGCACCAAACGTTTCGGCACATGGATGGAGTTCGCTTACGTCTTTGACGGCCTACTTCTTTGGGCTCTTCGCCTCGGTTCTAATCCATGAATATGGCCACGTCTTCATGGCACGACTGCATGGTGTCGACTGCAGGACGATAACCTTGCACGGCTTAGGCGGGCTTGCGCATCTGGAAGGTGAGCTTCGTCGACCTAGGTCGGAGTTTCTTGTCGCGGCCGCAGGCCCGCTGGTCAGCTTTGCCCTTGCTGGAGTGTTATGGGCTACGAGCCTTATCATCCCTCATGATGCCGTGGCCAAGACCATCGGTGAACTTGCGTTCCTCAATATTCTGTTTGGTTGCTTTAATCTTCTGCCCGCATATCCGATGGACGGTGGACAGATGTTGCATGCCGTAATTTGGGCTTGGAGCAGGGAAGTCGCAGACATTGTGTGCGGGTTGGTGTCCCGGGTTCTGGGCTTCGCAATGATCGCTTTGGGGCTCTATTATGGAATGATCAATCTGGCGATTATCGGCGTGCTTCTATTCGTTTTTGCACCCTCCTTGACGGCTAGGCGCAAGGAGAATGAGGACTGCCTACCGAAAGACACTCCTCATTCGATCACGCCACGCACTGAGTAAGTTGCCGCGGCATCAACGCATTGGCGGGTGCCGCGTGAATCGCTTCTGGTGTCTGAGCGATCTGTTCGGACGGCTTGGGTGGCCCGAATATGAAGCCTTGGATCAGGTCTACGCCCTGTAGCTTCCGGATCAGTTCGAGTTGATCCGTGCCTTCCACGCCCTCCACGACGATCTCGAAGCCGAGTTCGCGCGACAAATTGACGACGGCATTGAACAGCGTTCTCGCCCGTTCCTCTTTTACGATCCTCGTGACGAAGGAGCGATCGATCTTGACCTTGTCGAGTGGAAGATCACTCAGATAGCTAAGGGATGAGTATCCCGTTCCGAAGTCATCGAGCGCTGTCTTCACGCCTATTTCTCGCAAGCTATGTAGTCGTTTTGCCATTCCAATGCGATTGGCCGCCAGCGCGCTTTCCGTCACCTCAACCTGTAACCTGTGGGGTTCAAGCCCTGTCGCTTCGAGTGCGTTCTGTATGAGGTTGATGATGTCATCGTGCAGCAGATCAAGTGCCGACAGGTTCACAGAAACGGATATATGCCGCGGCCAGGTCATGCAGTCTTCACAAGCTGTCAGAAGCATCTGTCGGGTGATATCCCCGATGACCCGCATTCCCTCAGCCATTTCGATAAATACTGCAGGTGATATGCGTCCCAGCGTTGGATGTTGCCAGCGGGCGAGGGCTTCGCAGCACTCAATCCGTTTTCCGTCAGGCGTGTACATCGGTTGATAAACGGATCTGACAGCTCCTTCGGCGACCGCCTTTCTCAGGTCCTGCTTCGTTTCCTGCGTCTTCCTGAACTCTTCCTCCATCGCGTTATCGAAATAGGTCCAGATGATTTCAGGGGTCTTTTTCGATTGATAGAGAGCAATGTCTGACCTGACGAACGCCTCCTCCAGCTTAAAGTCCTGCTTCGTGTAGACGGACACCCCTCCGCTACAGCGCACGTTCATGACCTTCCCATCGATCTGTGATGGTGAGCAGATGCTTCCGAACGCTGCGTCAAACAGCTCGGTAACGTCGTCAGTCGTTTCAAGGCTGTGGAACACAAGAACGAATTCATCGCCGCCGATACGGGCGCAGATCACTCGAGGGTCATCGATCTGGGACATTCTTCTTGCGATGTTGATAATGACCTTGTCGCCAACTCCATGCCCGAGGGTGTCATTAATCAGCTTGAAACGGTCGATGTCGAATAGGCAAAAGGCCATTCTCTGTTCGGGACGCATGTTATCGAGCGCGGCATTGAGGAGATTGGAGAAGTGGTGCCTGTTCGGGAGTGAGGTCATGTTGTCGTGGTGAGCAAGGAACTCCACCTTTTCCTGCGCCTGTATTCGGCTGGACACATCATCAAAGATCATCACCGATCCGATCCGCTCGCCAAGTTCGTTGAAACGGCCGCTGATCGACACCTCGATGGCGGTACCGTTAGCGAAGCACATCAGCTCTTTCGCGGTTCTTCCGTCGATAAGGGCTGAAATCTGGGATTGGAACTGCTGCTTCTGCATTGGTGCCCAGCGCTTGTTTCTCATGCCAAGTCTCATAAGGCTGGCGAAGGAGCGCGACGCGTAGTTGAATTCGGGTCGGATGCCGAGGATCTTCATCGCTCTAGGGTTCATCACAACGATACCGCCGGAGCTATCTGTCATAATTAGGCCGTTTGGCATGTGCTGTAGCGCCGAGTCGAAGCGGTTGGCCAAGCGCTGCACCTTGAGAGACGACTTGATCATCCCGTCCAGGAAGCTTCGGACATTAGTGGCAAACTGGCGGCATGAAATCATAGCGGCCACAACCAGTACCGACGACATCTTGAGATAGATGTTGTCGCTGATCGTCAAAGCGAGGAGCAATGGTGCGCAGGCGCACAAGATGATGATGTTGACGTTGCGTGAAGATCCGAAGTTGCGCCCAGCAACCGACGTTAGCGATGCGAGTACAATGCCTACCATGACAATCGCTGCAGTCGACCCGGGATAATAGAAGTTTGCGTACCCGGCTTGGAAACCGAATGACAGCGACTGCAACGCCGAGCCAATTATATAACGGGTCTCCAGAATCGAGACTTCCCGCGGAGCTGCTCTCTCCTGTCTTGAAATCTCCATCGCATCATAGATCCGCATATCCAAGAACCGGATCGCTGCGATAAGCGAATGAATGATGCCACAAACGATGAACTCGCGATCAGAGGTTTCAGAGTAGACGATCATCGTCGCGATGATCTGGGCGAAGAACCCAAACCACAACGAGTTGCGGTGGAGATAGAGCGACTTGATGAGGTTAAAATGCACCTTCGCCTGTTCCGACATATCGTCGTCGGCGCGGGACATGATGTCCGCGTACTTCAATGACATTCGCAGATTTTCCTTCACGAACACGCAGGAGGTGGATCCGACCTGCGGTCGGTCTGTTGTTCTCTCGATGGAGGAGCTGGCGCGGTGATACTAGGATACGCAGCGCTAATCAAGGTTTTCTGCAGATACCTGGAACTGAAATCTATGTCTGATGGGAAGGTTTTTGTGATCAAATGACAGGTTTCCTGGAAAACGATTGTTTTCAAAGCAATAGTCATTCGTCTTGGAACTGCGCTCACATTCCATTCGCGTGAACAGCAGATGAGACAATCAGTTTCCCCTAAATTTTAAGGGGAAACTGATTGAAGCTTTAGAACGATACCCTTCAGTCGGGCTTTGGCAGCAGCACTTAGTCCTTAGTCGTATCCCTAACTTTTATATGTGAGATCTTGAGGTCGATCATCCCCCCGGCACCTGAGTCCATCTCTCTTATGATGTTGAGAACGAAATCGGCAAATGACGGCAAACGATAATCCCAGCCGTGGTAATGGACAGATCGCCCACTGCTATCCGAGAAATGGACATCGATCCTGCAGTCAACGACCGACATTCGTAGTGAGCTATCGCATGTAGAGAGTTCCAAGGTATCGTATGGAGCGTTTTTGTAGAAGTCTGGTACCTCTCTGGCCGCGCTTCGAACCTGATTTGCCATTCTTGTCAGGAACACAGACGCGCCGTTCGGCGGCAGCGGCATCAGATCTTCATTCTCGCTCGTCATCGTGCGAACGACTTGAGCTGCCGACTTCCATGCCGCGGAAGCTAGTATTCGATGCCTTTCTTCGTCATCAAACCGATGCTCGATCGTATAGCCAGGAATGAAAGGAAGCCTGTCCATCGCGATCACGTCATCAAGACCCATGAGATAGTAATCCATGAGGAATTGCCTCTGTCCGGCTCGCATCGCCATTATGGATGTGCATCGTTCAGGTCCGGGAACTACGAAGGCAAGGTCGCATTGCGGAATTAACATTTGCGGATGAGTAAATGGTGGGAGCGATAGCCTCTTGGACAGGTGCTCCCGACATCCATCTGTGATCGAACTCTTGTCTTTCGGCCACCCTTCTTCTGGGCACCCGTCCAGCTCCGGATGAAGCCAGCTATCAACGAACTTGTTGGAACCTTCGATACCCCGCTTCTTTGTCCATTCGCACAGCCCGGAAATGCATCCGGCCCATGCTTCGGCCATCACATGGAGTTCGAAAGCTCGCTGGGTTCCGAATCGTTCGGCGAGTTCAGGATCAACGAGATCTGTTTCATCAGCAACCTCATGATATGGAAGCAACCAATCTCCCAGCCTGTCACCTGGCTCAAAAACGTTTCTCGTATCGGCTGCCGCCTCCATCATCGAGATCGTGGGAACGATCGGAACAACAAGAGACGCGGCGGTCGGCTTCAGGTTGGAATTAAGATCCAGAAGTCGTTTGAGGGAGTAGCTCATCGAGATTCCTCCGGATATTTTTCAAGCAACTCGCGAAGCTTCTCACGTTCGGCCCTTTCCTTGGCAATAGCGGCTTCGGTTGCTTTTCTGCGCTTTTTGGCTTCCTCCAACTCCTTAAGTCGTTCCTTCTCGACTCGGCGACGCTCGATTTCCGCTGTCACCATGTCTCTCTTGAGGTCGCAAAAGGTTTCGAAAGGATCTGTTTCCTCGCAAGGCCAAGATCTGTCCAGCCACCACGTGTCGGAGTCGATTCCGTCGATGAGCAAGGTGATCTCCCAGTCGTCGTACTCCGTATCCTTCTCTTCATTCCAAATCTCGTATTCAGCTCCCTTCTTGGCTGCGTCTTCCAACGTCTCAAAGAAGCTGATCTCGTGCTCACTTGAGCTACGGCCTACGACACATCCGCGGCACATATCAGTATAGTTCGGGCGGTATGCGATGATGGTGTAATTGGTCATCTCGTTCTCTCTCGCGCGATTGGCAGACGAGGGGCGGACACGGCCCGCCCCGTTCCGAGGTTAGGCCGCGGCAGACGCGGTGGCGGCGCGGTGTCGTCGCGCGAGTTCCTTCAAGGCCATTCGGTAAGCCATGAGATTGCGTCCCTGGAAGCGCGCATACTGTCGATGGGACTGTGCGAGTCCTCCGACATCGCCCTTTCGTTCAACCTTGTAACGGCGAACTTCGGCGGCTGTCTGCTTATAAGCCTCTTTCCAAGCCGAGATGATGGAGAGATATCCTGCTCGATCAAGCGGCGCGGTTGCTTCCGCGATCTTGTCGGCCAGAGATTCAATGCTGTCAGCGCGAGGTGCGAGCTTGACTGCGGCGGAGATGATGTTGGCTGCGGTTTCCATGCTAAATAATCCTCTGTTGCCCCTTCATCGGGGTGGAAACTTCAAACTTGTTCGTGTTCGAAGCGAGGATCGCGGAGGTCCGCGAGCATGGTTCACAAGCCGTGTTCGACGCTTTCGCGACGAGATGCTTGCTTCAGAATTCAGTCTTTCGGCTTTCGCCGTGCGGCCGTCCCGTACGCAAGAGCTACATCATTGTCCTGGTTCCTTTGGTTCGTCTGATATTGATAGTGGGAATGTTCTTCATCTCACGCAAGGACCTAACCAAAAAATAATTCGATGGGTTCAACCTCATCGGAAGACTCATTGATTTTACACCCAATGGAGATGACGCTTGGTAAGGAACTCAATAGGAGGATTGGATGAATATCCCCACTGCAGAGCATTTCGCCGTCGTCTATACCGACAGCATCTTCATTCCTGGCGATGAACGAAGCCGAACCAATTCAGGGCATGGCTATCCTGACTCTTGGGAAACACGCCAAGTCTACAAGGCTTTCCAGGATCAGACCGCCTTGGAGGCATGGATCGCCTCAAATTCAAAGGACAAAACGGATTTCGTCGTGCTGAAGGCGCAGCCGCTTATGATGGATACGAAAGTAACGTATTCCTTTCGATCGGCTGAATGACCTAATCCGGATATTGTGACCATCATCTCTGGATGGTCACATGTTCGCGTTAGATCTGGAGACTAGGGATGTTCGACAAGAGTTTTATCGCCACAACGTTTAAGCGCGGCGAAGGCTATCTGCATAGCCTTCGCGAAGCCAATCATGAGACTCGCGAGATGATCGGCGCCGGACTTGAGGACAAAGTCATCGAACGCACCCCGCTCAAAAATGTCGATGTCGCGATGCTCTTTACATACATGCATCGCCGCTTCGGCCTGCCGACAATCGGAGGTGACGACTACAAGGATCTCAGCGCGAGTTGGCTAATATCAACGCCGGATCCCGACCTCGCGCTCATGGTCAGCCCCAGCTTTGCCGGCAGCATATTTTCCTTCAGGCCTGTCATCAGCCTCCCGGGGAAAGATAGGGATGAGCTGGAAGCTATAACAGGAATCCGGCTTGAAGAACTTGCATCAGCTTACGAAAGAACCCTTTTGGATCTGCTCCGGCCCGTGCTTCAGCGCGACATGGATTTCAACGTCCTCGGGGAGATAACTGACGACAACTCTGTTCCAGAATGGGCGGAGCCTGACGAGGATGACGACGATGCTTACGACCGTCTTCCCCGTTACCACGAAAGCTGTGGCACACCGATGCCTGAAGGAATTTTCGGGACGGACGACTGGCAACGTGTTCTGAGCATCTTCAGAAAACAGGGCGATGGAGATATCGCTTCCGGAATGCGGGCATTCGTTGACAAGTTCGAGCAAGATGCTTTGAACGTGGCGGCAGGAAGCAGACCTTTTATCCTGCCGATAATTGCGGCGGGCCTTGTCCTTGCACGCCTTCCAGACGCAAAGACAAAGATTGAGCGGATTGGGATAAGCGCTGCGGATCCCCGCATCTCCGAATTTTGTCAGGCTTCTTTCGGGAATGGGCTATCGAAGAATCCGTCCGACTGGTTCCTGTCTGTCTCCGAGAATGACATTCTCGAAGCACTCGATGTCGTTAAGGAATTTGGTGCAGGCACGCACGGCCTCGCGGAAGCGATAGAAAATATTCCGAGGTCGCAGCTCATGCACACTGCCTGGAAATCCTTCCTGGAGGTTTCTGGCGGCGAATTCGATGAAAACCTAATCCCCGAAGCGCAGTACATCAGGTTCTCGGATGTTGAAATTTGGCGGAAAAACCTCGCTGCATCGAATGCGTCCGTGTCGGAATGGGCCGAGGAGCTTTTCAGGAAGAAGCATGGAGACGTGGTGCTCGCAACGATCCTTTCGCGCCTTCACTATCAGAAGATTTCCGAAAGAGAAGCCGCGACACCGAAGCCTTGAGATGCCCTGTGCTTGCTTGGTGCAAGGGCGGTCGGCAAGCTAACTGAAAACCAAAGGAATGCTTCATGATTAATTCACGTACTGTCATCGGGTTCGATATCGATGGCGTGATCCTCAATTACTTTGAAGGCTTGATGATGTGGGCTGAAAAGCAGGGCGAGCGCATCGGGTGCCGCCCCGAGGAAGTGACCACTTACGCCATGCATGAGGCATTCCCCGATCTCGCTGAATGGGAGGTCCGCGATCTTATCACGATCTTCAGCACAAAGCCGGACTTTGGAAAGCTCAAGCCATATCCGGGAGCAATGGAGACCATTTCGGGATTGTTAGAAGACTTTCCGGAACTGGAGTTGGTGGCGATCACGAGCGCGGGAAAGTCTCCGAAAACGAGAGAATTGCGGTTGCAGAACCTCGAGGGCATTCCATTCTCCGAGGTTCACGTAATTCCTCTGGGCGCATCAAAGAAAACGTATTTTGAGATACTTCCGCCGGGCAGCCTTTTCATTGAGGATCTAGCCCATCATGCCGCAACGGCTGATGAAGTCGGACTCACGTCAGTGCTGTTCCGGCAACCATACAATCTCCAGGATGAGCATCCGCGTGCAGTAACGGGCTGGGACGAACTCAACATTCTCATTCGGGAGCACTTGGGCATGGCGCCGTCTCTAGCCGCTTAATGCTGAAGGATTCGTTCCGGTTCATCTTGCGGTGTTTCCTGGATTCGGCTATCTACCCGTGAGCTAAATCGGAATTGCGTACCATGAACAACGAGCAGACGAAGATCATCCTTTCTGGAAGCCCCGGTGCCATCAATCTTGGACGCGAAGGCTTTGAAGCTGCTGTGTTCAAGCGAGATGGGCATAAATGTGTCTGCTGCGACCTTCCTGCCGTAGACGCGCATCATGTCATTGAGCGCAAGCTGTTTCCCGACTTCGATGGTGGATACTATCTCGGCAACGGCGTTAGCTTGTGCGAAGATCACCACATGCAGGCCGAAATGACGCTCGTCTCCGTCGAAGAGCTTCGCCGCCTTGCAGGCATTCAGGTTGCGGTCATTCCCGCGAACATGGATCCCGCGGAAAAGATCGACAAGTGGGGCAACCCGTTCCTCAAGGACGGCCGCCGCATGAAGGGCGTTATGTACCATACGGAGCAGGTTCAGAAAATCCTTGGCAAAGCCGGACTGCTGAGCGAGTTTGTCCAGTACTACAAGTACCCGCGAACCTACCACATGACAGCTTCTCCGGGAGCAAGTGCGGACGACAAAATCCTGAAGAGCACCGCCGTACTGCAGGGGCGGCGTGTGATTACCACCAAGAAGAAGGATGGTGAGAATACAACGCTCTACCCCGACTACATGCACGCTCGCTCGATCGACGGACGATCGCACAAGAGCCGGGACAGGGTGAAACAGTTCCACGCGATGATCCGCCACGACATTCCGGAAGGGTGGCGCGTGTGCGGTGAAAACGTCACCGCTGTTCACTCGATCCGCTACGAGAACCTACCTTCTCCATTCCTCGGCTTCTCTATCTGGGATGAACGGAATGTCTGTCGGCCATGGGACGAGACGCTCGAGTGGTTTGAACTGATCGGCATCCATCCGGTGGAAGTCGTTTATGACGGCATCTTCGATGAGCGAGCGATTATCGACATCTCGCGAGAGGTCATCGCAGATGGCGAGGAGGGGACAGTGACCCGCGTGGCTGACGAGATTACCTATCAGGACTTCCCGACATCGTTCTGTAAGTTCGTGAGAGAAAACCATGTGCAGACCGATCAGCACTGGATGACCTCGGAAATCGAAGAAAATGGGTTTGCAGAGGGTGCATTCCTGAAGTTTTAATTTGATTGTTCTTCCTGACATGATGACAGGAGTCAATATTGAAGCCGGGTAATCGCACCCGGCTTCTCTGTTCAGGTTGCAGTCATCTGCCGCATGGTTTCCTTGAGTGAATCCTTGAGCGATGTTTGTGCGATAGGATTGGATGAGGGTTTGGCAGATGTCTTCGGCAGCAGGGCGCGATCTACGCTTGGATTTTTTCAGGGGTTTGGCCCTGATTACGATTTTTGTGAACCATGTTCCAGGTAACGTCCTCGAGCATCTGACTGGACGTAATTTTGGATTCTCCGACGCGGCCGAAGCCTTTGTCCTTATGTCCGGCATCGCGGCAGGGCTTGCCTACAGCCGAGGCTTGTTGTCGGGCGACTTTTTGAAGACTGCAAAGAAGGTCTGGGCACGGGCATTCAAGCTCTATGCTGTCCATATTGCCATCACCTTGGCCGCGATCATTGTCCTGATGTGTGGCCTCCGTCTCTTCGGAGAGATGACGGTTTTCAAGAACGTCAATGCGGTCGCGGTTCTCGCTGATCCTGTCTCTGCAATCCTTGGGGTGTTTAGCCTCGGCCACCAACTCGGCTACTTCAACATCCTGCCGCTTTACATGGTTCTGATCGCTGCCACCCCGGCAATGGTGTGGCTCGCCTCGCTGCATCGCGGTTTGCTTCTAGGATCAAGTATTGCCCTTTGGGCAGGAGCCGGGATGTGGAGCTTGAACTTCCCGAACTGGCCCACCCCCGGCGGATGGTTTCTAAACCCGCTAGCGTGGCAGCTCGTCTATGTAGTGGGACTTCTCGGCGGCATGTCGGCAAAGAAAGGTGCGAAGCTCGTGCCGTTCCATTGGGCGGCGTTTACCGGCGCGGTTGCGTTCCTCGGATATTCGGCTTTTATCGTCAAGTCGGGTCAGTGGAATCTGGCTCTTTACAACGATCTTCCACTGTTCATTGGTGGATTTAACAAGAGCTACCTGTCACTGCAACGGCTCCTCCATGTGCTGTGTCTCGCCTATGTTTTCACAAACATCGGCTTCGTCTCCAAGATCGCGTCTTCCGCTTTCGCCGCTCCGGTAAATTATCTTGGAAGGCGTTCGCTTCCTGTTTTTGCCTCGGGTTCGGTTATCTGCATCTCGCTCCAGGTCGCGAAGAGCGTGTACCCTACAACTGTTCCTCTCGATCTCGTTCTCCTGTCGATAGGCCTGTCGCTACAATACGCTGCCGCGGCAATCGGATCCTTGAAGCTCCCGCACATAAATTCGCCTTGGGCAAGAGCATAATTGTTGACAACGTCATTTGACATGTTATCGATGTCTCAGATTTAAAAGGAGACATCGATGGCGACCAAGGAACAGATTGACGGATGGCTTGAGAAGGCCCGCGGCGGTTTCACCGTAGACCAGCTCAAGGAATGTTGGGATCTGGTCAGAAACAAGGAGCACTGGAAGAACGACATCGACGCGATCATTCCGGCAGAGAAGCAGGAACTGGTCTACTATGCGATCCCGTGGTTTGCCGGGGCAGGTGACATCGAGTTCTTCGATGCAGGCGAGGGTAAGCTTCGCGTTGTTGCCAGCGGCTATTTTTCGAATGGAATGGAAGGCTAAGGTTGTTGCTCAGTACCAAGTATGGATCGAGGCCTGATCGATCTCTCTTTCGATAGCGGCCTCGACACCCGGTTCCCGTAGATCGCGCCCCTGGGCAAAAGCTGCCTCGGCGATGGCGGATTCGAATTGGTCCAATACCCCGTTTTTGTCCGAGTCTGCGAGATCGGCAATCTCCGTAAGGATGCGCTTGGCATCCGTCTTGGTGACATTGCCGAGGCCGTTCGGGTCAAGTGTTACCGCCATGCCGTGGACCGTTTCATGAACATACTGTGTGGCCCTCCCGATGAGGCGCTCTGTTCTGCTTTCAATCTCATGCACTAGAAAGGCGTTTCCAGCCCTTTCGGCTTTCTGACGCGGGGAGCTTCCTGTCTCCCGATAGTGAGAAACAAGACTGGAAAGGTAGTCCTCGGAGTACCGTGTGAGGGCTTCGGCATCGAATATGCCATCTTTAAACGGGATGCGTTTCATCATTCCCGAAACCCACGAACTGATCGGCACGCCATCGGCACCGAGTGAGGGTGTTGCGGCAAGAGAGATCGTCAGCACCAGAGCCAGAAACTTCATCTCATCACCTCCATATGAGACCTAGTGTTTCATTCGAATCTTGTCTTCATCAAGACCTTTTCAGTAGGATTCAATGATGAATTCAAGGTCGCTTGCGAGGATACGTGTTTGAATCGGGTGCGACTAGAAGACAGGTTCAGAAATGCATCACATAGACCCCCCGCTGCCATCGGTATTCGCGGGTAAGCTCCTTACCGACTTGGATATGCCCGAACTCGCGGACAATTTCGAAGTGTCCCGCTACCTTACTGATCGATCTGTTGAAGATCTTGGCGGCAAACCGATCACGGAACCGTCTGAAGGGGCAAACGAACTCATCGCGCGGATGATGGCCGCGGAAGCAATTTTTGCGCTGTCTCGCACAGATCGGCCGACATCGCAGTACTGGTATACCGACGCGATCGCCCGGATGATCAACGTTGCTGGTTTGGTTCATCCCGAGATCGTGTCGGATGACAATGCCGCGGCTCATCCTTGTAAGCGCTTCGTCAGCAGCCAGGATGCTCGCACTGTGCTGATCGCGGCAATTGCGATTACCAGCCAGAACAACACCGTTCATGAGAACATGAATTACGCGATTGAGCAGTATCGACACTTCTGTGAAAGCGGGCGTTTCCAGCCCAAGCGGTATGGCGCGAATGGGTCCGCAGTCGAGCAGAACCTCGCTCGCTTTAATTTCGTATTGGAGCAATGCGGTGGGAGCCTCGAAAAGCTCTACAAGTTGCTCAACGTGAAGCTCACAATGGGTGAGTTGCGGGATGTCGCCGCTAAACACGGGATCAAGGTCGGCGGAAAGGAGATGGTCAACGAGACTGTCTGGGGCTCCATGATTTTTGGGCCAAAGGTCGGCAACGGCTTTATGCAGAACCTCTTCGGTAACTACGATCCTGTCACGATCGACCTATGGTTCATGCGCATGTGGGGTCGTTATACGGGAACGCTGGTGCGCGATAGTGTGGGCGATGAAGCCTTATCACGTCTGGTGAAGGGTCTGCGCCGTTCGCATCGAAGCCAGCGGCTAACTGAACTCATGAAACAGAGCGGTGTTTACCGTGATCCCGGCGAACTTTGGGATGCGGACAACGCTGATCTGCTTGCATACACCAGAGACCTGAAAAGGTTCTGGGAAAAGCTCCGCCGAGGATATGTCGAAGGTAGTTATTCCGAAACATTCCTGACGAGGAAAGGTAAGCTGACCCCGAGAGACAATGCGCAAGCCTCTGAGGTTAAAGCGAAGTTGGGGTGGCCCGGAGCATCAGAAGCCTTGATGAGAACTCTCGGATCACCGGTGGACTCTCCTACCAGCGCCGGCATGCGTAAATGGATTCGCACCGTCTGCACCCGCGCCCTTGAGATGCTGAAGGATTCAGGCTATGAGATGACGGCGGCCGACCTGCAGGCGCTGTTGTGGTATCCTGAGAAGGAAATCTACGGGCACCTGAGCGGACGACCATTTGAAAGACTGAACGCCTCCTATGATGAGGCGATGGTCAGGATCGCCCGAAAGGAAGGATTTGAAGATGACGAAATCAACGCAGCCCTACAATCCGTGGGAACGCACCGAGACGGAGGATACCCAGATCCAGACCGCGCTGGACTCGGCGAGTCCGGAGCAGTTGACGGGCTTTATCTCGGATCTTCTGGCGTTGGCGGAGAAGCAGTCGGCACCGGATACGGAGCAGGGGACGAACTAGGTCTTCCTCTCGCGGTCGGAATGTGACCGACCTGAGCAGGCGAATGTCTTGAGGGATGCAGACCCCCGTGCGTTCATGAAAGGGAACGTTAGGGACTGAATCCATGAACTCGATTGAATCCGTAAATCTGCGAAGTGCGGTCGGCATCACGACTCTTCTATCTATGAAGGATGTCGGCCCGGTTACCGTTTCCAAGATCCTCGACAAGTATTCGAACTTCAGCGAGCTGCTCTCGGCTTCTGCCGATGATTTGAAGCCTCTCATGAACGAGAAGCAGCGTCGCCGTATTCAGGATGAACCGGAAACCCTTAAAAGCGCTTTTGACTTTGCTCAGCGCCAGGCGGAAATGGCCGCGGATTTCGAAGTTCAGATGATCTCAATTTATGACGAAGCCTATCCAGCTCGTCTGAGGGACGACCCATCACCTCCTATGGTTCTGTTTGTCGGCGGTGACCTTTCTGAACTTGAGGCATCAGTTGCGTTCGTCGGTACTCGCAACCCATCGGAATGGGGCAGGTCTACTGCTCAAGCGATGGCAACTGCCATGGCAGATGCGGGCTGGCGCATCGTCTCTGGACTGGCCAACGGCATCGACGCGGCAAGCCATCGCGCCGCAGTAGATGCCGACACGCCGACCGCGGCCGTGATCTCATGCGGCTTGGACATGCTCGACAATTACAGGGACAAGGATCGTTTCAAGTTTCTGGAGCACATCCTCGACAAGGGCGGCCTGGTTATCACCGAGCAGCTCTTCGGAACGCCTTCGTCAGAAAACACGCTTATCCGGCGAAATCGCATTATCACGGGGCTTAGCCTTGGCACGTTCTTCATTCAGGGAAGCATGACTGGCGGCAGCATGCATTCCGTCAAATACGCACTGCAGCAGGGTCGACAGGTGTATGTGCCAGCGATCTCGGCTGCGCGAGCTCAGGATCCGATCAACCACACAGTATCGAACCTTGGCCGTCTGTCACCTCAGGATTTTCTCCTGCTTCTGGACCCTCCGAAAGGTAATCTGCGGGCCGTTCTTGAGGGCATGGATGCGCCGACCGTTGCCAGTGCCGTGTTCGGATCAAAAGATTATCCGAGAGTGCTAAACGAACTGGAAGATATGCTCGTTGCCAGCTATTCTGCTCCGCAATTGAAACTGGCGAGCTAGGAAACACAATGACGGTCGTTCTCCCGCAGAAGATGAGATCGACATGGGAGCCGTCGTAACGGACTATACGGCTATGGAAGCCGTAGATTCGGAAGGAGAAGTCCAGTCGGATCGGCCTACTCGCCATAGATCGGCTGAGTAAGGCACAAGCTCAAAACGGCGCTCACGGAGAGCAGCGGCTACACCCTCTGGCGTTACCTCAGTGCCGTCATGCCAAGGCGGATTTTCCATCGGGTTCGTGATCGCGAGTATCCGGCTAATCGGCACCTGCCCGACCAACTCCTCGTTGTCATCCTCGATGAAGGTTATGATGCCGAATTGATCGGACCACATCGGCGGCTCCCCTCCGAAGTCCTCGGTCAAGGTGTCGCCTTAGCCGTCGGCGCGGCTCCCACGTTCATTTCGGTTCCCCAAAGATCCTCGCGCACGGGGTCACCACCCTTCGTCCTGATCTTTTCGATCAGGACCTGTGCTCTGGTGTCGATCCGCGCTTCGGCTTCACCGCTAGACCACATTCCGATAACTGTAGGCCATACGATGTCATCCGGGTTCACTCGTGCCTCTACGACGATTTCCACGCCCTGACGCGACCCATAGTATGAATGCGCGCCGCGGCTGTCGAATGCCCAGCACTCACCGAGACCCCTTGCTTCCAGTTTTTCAAACGCCTCTGGATCCAGCCAAATGGAACGGAATATTGCCACCCCGTCCTCGTTCTGTTGGATCGAATTTGCGATGTCGGCCTGCGCCCACACGATATCTGTCCGAACCATCTTCCTGATGGGTTGAGAAGACTCATCGATGTCTTCCCCCGTCAGTTGCCGGGCATAGATCACGTCATCGAGGATTTCCTCGGGATCAATTTTCAGCCAGTGGATCATGCATGCGTCCTTCGATTTACCGTCGTCAGGATGGCCTGTTTAGACGCAAACCGATACTGCTATCTGGTGAGTAGTGGAAGTCCTGCCCAGCAAACGCAGGCTCCAGCCCACAGAAGCTTGCAGCCAAAATGCATGAACTGGTCGATGTTGTAGGCATCGACGCTGACACTTTCGTCAGCCTTCGATTCCCGGTGCTTTGCACCTGTGCGGCACTTCCAGTCATCAATCATGAAGTGCAGGACGACTTCGATCAGCGCCAAGGGAAGGGCGAGTGCAAAGAGGGCTGAGTATCCGGATAGCGCAGCCAGCACGATCGCCGCGGCTACCATTCCACCATGCATAACGGCATGGGCCAGCAATACTTGATACCACGGCGTGCCAGGAATTGGCCGAGTGCGATCCTTGCCAGTCGCCATGAACGCGCTCTGCATATGATAATCAGCAACGCAATGGCCGAACACCAATAGGGCAAGGAGTTCTAATCCGGTCATCTGGTCTCCATAGGAATCGTGTTTACTCACGAAAGGATTCGTATCATGTGCGCAAGAAGGATTCCATAGCGTTTTTCGGGATCACAATTGTTGACAATGATCCAAAAATAGATAAGGTGGCGACAACGAGGGAGACAAAAAATGTCCAAACGGGTCACATATGCCATTGGAGATGTTCACGGTCGCGCTGACCTGCTCGAAAGCCTCGTGGCTTACTGCCTTGCTGACGCAGCTTCTATCTCGGCCTCGCCTCGTTTTGTATTTCTTGGTGACATCTGCGACAAAGGTCCGTCGAGCCGAGAGGCCTACGACATTGTTTCCGATATTCTTGCCGCCTATCCGGACTCCGTTCTGATTAAGGGTAATCATGACGACATGTTCGAACGTAGCGTCGGCCGTCTGCAACGAAATGCGGTTGCGGCTTGGCTGCAACGTGGTGGAGTGCAGACTCTGAACTCGTACTATGAGGGCGATCTCGAGCTTGCGGTCCAGGTTGCCGGAACGTTGAATGCCGATCACATTCGGATGGTGCGCGATAGCGCATTGATGGTGGACGATGGCGAGTATCTCTTTGTACACGCTGGCATCGACCCGACTAAGGATCTGTGCGAGCAGAGCGAACGCGATCTCATTTGGCTACGTGAACCCTTCATGAGCCATGTTGGCGATCTTGGACGCATTGTCGTCCACGGTCATTCCATCGTTGGCGACCGCCCTGTCGCGACAGAGAACCGTATTTCAATCGACACCGGAGCGGTTTCTTCTGGCCGTCTTACTGCAATGCGTTTGCACTGCGGCTCCGTTTCTTTCTTCCAAACCGATGGCGATGCATCATCCGTGGTTCCGGTCGAACCTGTGCTCGAAGATCGCGGCATGGGCACAGTTCTTGATGAGGTTCAGCTTCTCGCAGCTTGAGTCTCACGTTTTAGAGCCTGTTGATGCGGTGCTGTGGCAACGCTGTTATGGCGTTTTCGGCACCCAGCCATGGAACTCGGCGAACTTGTGCCTCTCATGCTGCTCCCGCATACTGAAATCCTACTCAGAGAACATGAAATGGGATCCAATCCGGGGTCCAGAAAGCGGGAAATATGGAACACGATGTGATCGGAGATATCCACGGTCACCACGAAGAGCTGGTCGCCCTCCTAGAGGATCTTGGCTATGAGTTCAGGGGCGGATCTTACAGGCATTCGAACCCGAACAGGACAGTCATCTTCCTTGGAGACTTGATTGATCGCGGCAAGTATCAGTTGGAAACCCTCGAAACCGTCCGGCGAATGATCGATAACGGCACCGCACAGATGGTAATGGGCAACCATGAGCATGGTGCTATCGGCTGGTTCTATCGCGATCCACGCAACCCATCAGAATACCTTCGCCAGCACGGCTCGAAGAACCGGACGCAGCACGCCGCATTCCTGGCCGCGGTAGGTGACGATCGAGAACTCCATCGTGAGTGGATCGAGTGGATGCGAAATATCCCGGTGTTTCTCGAAACGCCAGACATCCGTTGCATCCATGCCTGCTGGCACCCGCGGCAGCTTGAAAATCTGCGTGGGCAGTCCGATGAGAGGGGTGTCCTTCGCGAGGACGCACTGATCTCGAGCTTTTACAAGGGCGACCCCTTCCGAAACACCGTCGATATCCTTATCCGCGGCCCTGAGGTCGATCTTCCGGAAGGCTTTGGATTTCACGACCATGCCGGGCACTACAGAACGGTGAGCCGCGTGCGCTGGTGGGATGAGAATGCTGTTTCGCTAGCGAGTGGCGCTATCACTGATCACGACCTGATCGAAGATCTTCCTGATCTTCCGCTGGAAGGTGATGGTCTCGTGCAGGATGACGATCCGCGTCCTGTGTTCTTCGGGCATTACTGGATGAGCGGAGATCCTGTTCTCCTGGGTCCTAAGAAGACCTGCCTCGACTTCTCCGTGGCAAAGCCCGGTGGCGTTCTATGTGCCTATTCCTGGCGTGGGGAACCAGAGCTGACGGACGATCATCTGCACTGGATCGGCAAGCCTCGCTTTCTGATGACAGCCTGACGCAAAGGGAGCGGCGATCCTTGTTTGTTGCTGATTGCCGCTCTAATCTTCGTCAAGTTGGTGCACGGGAGAATATCGGAAATGGCTCACTGGGATCAGGACAACCCTTGGCGCGAAAAGCTCGTCTACGTGCCTTTGGAGGAACTCGCTGACGCACTTGCCGACGGTCGGACAATCCAGCTTACAGATGGCAGCGTTGTTGAGTACACGCCGGAACTTATGATGGAGCACTGGCATCAGTATTCTGATCAACTGGATGCCTACCTGATCCCCGGGGCTGAATTCGGGTATTCAGTCGGCATCCGATATGGGGCGAACGACAGCGATTATCTCTCGCTCTACGCGCCCGACCAGACAAAGCTCCTGTACCTTTTTCAGCAGTATTCGCAGCAGCCGCCAGCAATCGGACGCTAACCCAGCTCAGGCGCGGGTGAGCGTCCCGCCGTGGCCGGGCAGATGAATATGGGCGATATGTTTTCTCACTGACGATCCGGCAGCGCGAACCTTTGAGATGGCAGGCTCGATCACGTCGAGTGCCATGTCGATATATTGGAAGCTGAGGGCTCCGAGCCGGATCGCTAACAAGGCGGCAACGATGCCTGCCGCAACCACGGCAATGGGAGAATAGATCCCCTTTTGCCAGATATCATAGAACGCTACGCCCATGCACGAAATTGGAAACAGCATGAAGAGGCCATGCAACCCAAGTCTCATGATCTTGTCGAACGTGCTTTTACCACGCATCACTGTGAATCCTTTATAGCAACCTTTATGGATTCAATTGTTTGCGCCGCAACATGAACGCTAGCTGAAAAACGTTCATGCCTGTTCAAAAAATCTGGCCACCATTCGTGTGTGGGATTCGAAGGCCGTGACGACGGGAACCGTCGATGTCAGCACTTCAAGGATCTCGCCTTCCTGAGGAACTAGTTCTTGGGCACTGAGGCTGATGGTTTTGTCGTAGATGCCATAGATCAAATTCACGCCGCCGTTCTCTACCGTGTCTACATCGAAGATGTTTACGTGCGACGGCGACAGCGCGACACCTGTTTCTTCAAAGACCTCTCGGCATCCAGCCTCCTGCCAGGTCTCCCCAACCTCTTGGAAGCCGCCCGGCAGGGCGATGCGACCATGAGTATCGCGAGCCGCCCGGCGCACGATCAAAAGGCCTAGATCCGTTCGTACCAACATCACGACAACAGGAAGCGGGTTTCTCCAGACTTTCTCGCCGGGGAGCGGCCCAGGCTTTTTCTCGATGAGCTTCATCCAGTCAAAGCCATCGGCCGGGAGAACCTTTTGATCGGACCTGTCCAGCATGTAGATGCTGCGTCCGCCTGGGGCACGTCGCGCCATGGCGATATCTCTGGTTTTGCTGTTCAATAACCAGTGCGGGGCTAGCATCTCCGTCGAAAGCTCACTGTGCTCGAGATCGAATGGACTCCATCCATTCGTCACCCTCAGGTCGATTTCGTCTGCAGTCATAAGAAAGCTCCTTGCTGAACTGAATCCTACGAAAATGTGGGATCACTCTCAATCATTTGTATCGGAGGTCTCCTTTGTCTTTCGCGCATGGGTAACGAGCTGTTGAGATTAACGCCCCAGGACTTACCCTGGCGATTTTTCATACTTCTCAAATTGCGCTGTTCGAGGCCTAATAAACATCACCATCCAGGAGACCGAATCTTGCTGAGAATTCTCGCTTTCATCGCTTTTATCGTAGCGGCATGCACACAATCGCTCGCTAGCGATGGGGTCCGGCTTTCGCTGGTGGATGGAGGATTCGGGAGCTCTGGCAAGACGGCGCTTGTCGGTCTTAAGGTCGACATGGACGCGGGCTGGCATGCGTACTGGCGCTCCCCGGGTGAAACTGGTTTGCCGCCGGACATCAAAGTTTCGGTAGACCATGGCGAAGCTCAGATCTATTGGCCGCTGCCGGATCGCTTCTCCGCTTCCGGTTTCGAGACGGTTGGCTACCGCGAAAGCGTCATCTTTCCCATCGTAGTCCGTTCTGGTTCTGAGATGCCATCACAGCTCCAGCTATCCGGCACCTTATATGCCTGCAGCGACATCTGCGTTCCTTTCCCTGTCAAGGAAACCATGAGACTGACAGGGGCGGGAACACATTCCCATGAGATTGCCCGCTGGCTTGCCAATGCACCTGGAGGGGCCGACGGGTCGGGGGTGAAGGCGGGATCGGTGCGGAAAGACGCTGACGACGTTGTCGTGACTTTCTCGTCTTCAGAGCGAATGAAATCGCCTCAGGCATTCATAGACATGGGCATGGACGGTTTCGCCAGTCTCAAGTCTTTTGAGGTTGATGGCAGCAAGGCTGTGGCGCGGTTCGGGATTACAAACCTGAGGAATTCTCCTGTCGATTTCTCGAAGGCTCGCCTCGTGATCTCGGATGGGGTTACTCCTCCTATCGAAACAGGCTTTGAGTTCACGCAGGATACCCCGGTGGCTATCCTTCTTGTGGCTCTTTTGGGTGGGTTCATCCTGAATGCGATGCCATGCGTTTTCCCGGTGCTCGCCATCAAGGTGTTCATGCTGATGTCGCTGGATCGTCGCCATCTGAGGGTGTCTCTCGCGGCGATGTCTATGGGAGTGATCGCAACCTTCCTTTTGCTAGGAGTTGTCTTGGCTATCGCGAAAGGCGCCGGACACACGATCGGGTGGGGAATGCAATTCCAACAGCCAATCTTCCTCGCTGTTATGGCCACACTGCTATGTGCCTTTGGCGCTAGCTTGTCAGGGGCCTTCAATTTCATTCTGCCGTCATCCGTTGCGACCTCTGTTACCGCTGCGACCGATGGAAACGGCGTATGGAAGTCATTCCTTCAGGGAATGGTTCTAACTTTGCTGGCTACGCCATGTTCAGCTCCTTTCGTTGGCACTGCAGTTGGATATGGACTGACCTCCGACAGCAAATGGGTCACATTGTCGGTGTTCGCTGCGATGGGTATCGGCATGGCGGCTCCGTTCCTGCTCTTGGCGCTGTTTCCGAGAGTCGTCGCAGCGCTTCCTCGCCCGGGACGTTGGATGGAGCACGTGAAGCACGCGACTGCAGTCGCCATGTTCGTCACTGCGGGATGGCTCCTGTATCTGGTTCATGCAACGGGGTCGACGATCGCGCTCGTGATCGCGACTACTGCGGCTCTTCTCGCGCTATCGCTGATCGCGGCGAAATACAGGAAGATGGTGGGAGTGCAGTTCGTTGCCTTGCTGGCGGTGCCGCTAATGTTCCTTGTGCCTGATTTGACATCATCTGATGGCGTGCGTTGGCAGAAGTTCGAACCGGAAGCCATCGGAGAGATCGTGAAGGATGGGCGGACGGTCTTCGTTGATATTTCGGCCGACTGGTGCCTGACCTGCAAGGTGAACGAACGCGGTGTTCTTGCATCCGATGAGATCGTTGATGCCATGTCTCACATCGTCGCGATGAAGGGGGATTGGACGCGACCTGATGAGGCGATCTCTAGTTACCTGAAGGCGCATGGAAGGTTTGGGATTCCACTTTATGTTGTTGTAGGTCCGGCTGCGCCTGCCGGAATCCTGCTTCCTGAAATCCTGACAAAGGAGTCGATTCTGGATGCCATCAAGAAGGCATCCCTTAAATGAATCCTTTAGACGTGGTATTTAATGGAAGATTCATCATCGTAAGCCAAATAACGTCAACATTTATGGCGCAAAGCCATTTACACGGTTTTGGACAGGGGATATGAGTTTTTTCGCGCAATGGTGCGCACGAGGGTTGGCATGAGATTCTGGGATCTCGACAGGCAGCTTCTCTTCCCGAAGCCAACTGTCGTCGCATATGTTAGCAACCTGCTCCACTTTGCTGGATGCAGCGTTGACGTGCGCCGTGTTCTCCTCACGTTCCCTGACTGTTACACCCTTGAAGCTGTTGGTGAGGACGGCAAGGAAATAGAACTCATCGCACCCTACACTTCGTCTTCCTATCGGCGCATGTATATTCCGTTCGTGTTCCAGAAAGGATTCAGGAAATCTGCACCGTTCCGGTGGGCAGAAAAGGGCCGTAGCTGTGAAAACTGCTTCAAGATTGCCGAGCAGCGGGATGGCAATGAATTCTGGCTGATGACTAGCAAGAACGCCGTTATTAGCTACGCCCGCTCAGGAAGGATTCCGCTCGGCTATTTTGAAGCGAAGGCTTATCCTGGAGAGGTAAAAGACTTTATCAGTGAGGCTATGCAGGATGAGGGGATCGAGGATTCATTCCGCTTTGCAAATTGGAAGGACGAAACTGTTGTTGTTCCTTTCCTTCCAGTCATCCTGAATCCTACGATCGAGATGGAGAAAAGACGATATGGGGGCCAGGCGCTTCCGGCATATGCGCAAAAAGACAGGTACCGTTGAAGCAACGGCTCCGCGTCTTTCTACGTCCATACCCGAGGAAGGGATTACGCCGAACTGGCTCTTGGAGCGGCTTGGTTTCGACCCGGAACACTATTGGCGTGACGTAGAATCGCCCCGTTTTCTCGATGCCCAAGTCGCTGTGGAAATGGTCGCGATCGCCCATGCCGATAGTGACTTCCACGCTCTTTTACCTGCGTGGGATGATGCCTATGACGGGGAGTTCGAAGGCAAATCTTTTACCGGACGATTGGTTGCTGCGGCAATGCAACGGGAGAAGATTGACTTTCCTCTCTCTCGCTCCTGGTTTCACGAAATGTATATGGATCTGGCCCGCTTGGACGGGGCTCTTGGCGTAGACCTGTCGTCGCCAGAGCAATTGCAGCATGGCGTGGCGTGCTACTGGAAAAGGATTGGACTTCGCTCACGCACACATGCGCGCTTTCTCAAGGCCGAGATGGAAGCGGCATCAGTATCTACCAAGGGCGAAGAACCGAGCATGCCGCTTAAACAGCTCGCTCTATTTTAGGATTCAATACATGCCCCCTAAATTTTACATGCGCCTTTTCCGCAATCTCGTATTGCGTCGAAACGGGCACATTCGCATGTCTTGCCGCCCTTGGTCGCGCGCGCAAGGAATGGGTTTACGTCGTTCCGGCAAAGCTCCGCGAGTTCTTCTAAAAAGGACATTTCCGTGGATGATTGATCTTGGTTTCAAGTCGATGCAGGGGACTTACATGACCCCGTATGGTTTCGACAAACCGATCAAGCCAAGCTCCTTGAAGAAGGGGACGTATCGTGGCCCCGGCCTACCAAGCAAGCGCACGAACCGCCTGTATGGCTACGTTGGCACTGCGGTGTTCAAGGACAAAAAGGGGCGGCGCAAGGCAGAGCGCACTCGTCAAAAGATTACAGGCCTTTGATCTGCTACTGGCTGCGTAGGATCATAACCTTCTTCATCGATGTTCGCCCAGTTTACGTCGACTATACGAACGACCGCGGCCGCGGGGATACCTTCCTCGAATCGGACACCACCTTCAGCGCCGTTGTCTAAAACCCCGCGCGATACAGTGCCAGCATCAAGCTCAATGATGACGATCACTGGCCGATCACCCTGCGGGTAAAGGTGCTCGAACATCTGCCACAAATCTGGGACATACTCCTCACGAGGAGGATATCCGTTGTCGGCCTCCCATTCCTCCTCGCGGCGCTGCAGATCCTCTTCGCCGCCTGTCGCAGCGTAGTAGAGTGCATCATCGACATTGGTTGTGAAGCAGGATCCTGGCAGAAAGCCATCCTTTCGAATGCTCTCTGCCTTCGAGGAGGAGGTGCCGTGCAACAGCATCATGGGTGCCTGACCTGAAGCCCGGGCATGGCTACGTCATTTGGGAGCTGCCGAAGTATCCATCCGTTGATTTGACCGTTATTCCCAGAAGGGTCGATCCTCTCGAGGATCTGCTTCCTCGCGCTATCGGTAAACCATTTGGTCCCGATTTCACCTCCGCTCGAGAAAGTCACAGACACGCCAACATCACGACCATGATCAGCAACGATGAACTTGTTGTGTCGGATTACCGGGCGCGCGCCGTCGGGAAGATGTTCGGCTAGTGGGTGTTCTGTGATGGCAACGGTCGGAACTTTCACGTCCAGCGGCACCAGGGTTGATACCCATTCGCGAACGCCCTTGATGTTCTTCGACATCGTGATTTCTTTCCGCTTGCTGCGGTCGAATGACCTTTCATGACGATCAAGCTTGATTTTGTGGAGTACCGACTTTGGCATCTCGGCATCCACCCGCTGAAGTTCGCCTCCTTCGCGATGAAAGATCGAGTAGGTGTTGCTTTCCCCTGTCGCGATCAGGAAGTCGTCGTCGCAATAGATGAGATGGCGGTAGGCTCGGCCGCTACGGCTTTTGTTGTCGTATAGCGCGGCCAGTTTGACATCGTGTCTTCCGCCCGAAGTCATGATCTCAGGCATGATCGCTTTCACGCGAGCAACATCGATGATGAAGTCCTCGATGAGAGCCTGCGCCTTTGCGACCTGCGGAGTTTCCCCGTTCTCATCAACGTCGAAGTCAGCAAAGACTTGGCTTCCAAAATGCCCACTGTACTCGGCTCGATCGACACCATCGATCTGATCGAGCATCGTGGACAAAGTGGGGAGCTCAAACTCGCGCCAGTTCGCGCTTTCGAAGTCGAGGATGTTCTTAAAATCCTCGAGCGGGATCTCGAAAGTGATGCTGTGGCGGTAGACAAATGGCGTTATCGGCATCTTGCTCTCCAATAATCTATTGCCTTGATGGTCTTGCTGCGAGTGGCAACCAACAAGTTGAAAAGGCAGTGACTTGTCGGTTGCGGGTGGCTGGCGTTGTCTTTATCTAACGAAAGCCCAAGGAGCCCTCAGATGAGCAACCAGATTAGCGCCGCAAGGAATTATGACCCGCTTGATGCCACGGTCATCCGGCTTGGATTGCCCGGCGGAGATGCGTTCTTGATGGAAAATCTCGATTTCATGCGCGAGACATACGGTGACGAAATCACGAACGCATTCAGAAAGGCCTATGCCGAAAATGATCTGAAAGAAGCGGAGAAGTTTGCATCGCTTCTGGTCGATGATTTTCAGTTCAACGTTTCCCGTGATGACGATAAGGTGTTGGAGATCCAGTATTCCGCAGCCGACCGCTCTTCTGGCACTCTGTCGATGATCAGAAAAAACTTCGATGAAGGCTGCAATCTGACGGTTCTCGCTGTTCTCGCCGCATCCAAGGGTATCCATTCGCGTCTACGCTACGCATCGGCCGACCAGACGAGCGGCCTCACCCGTTAACCGTCAGTCTGCAAGCGCGGCATCGTATGCCGCCTCATCCTTCTCGCTGGTGCCTTCGCGGGCTGTGTTGATGAGGTTCCACATGGCCGCGGTTAGCTCCTTGCCAGATTCACAGGCGGAGTCGTCTTCCATCGGGTGCATGGCAATCGCCTCGATTGCGTACTCGGCACCGCCGAACTGGGCTGGAAGATCTCTGATATCAGCCGTTACCCCAATGCATCGAGCTAGATCGAAACCCGGCTCCACGAAACGCTGCTTTACGTAGAAGGCTGTGTGCCATAGCTCATCTGCGTCCGACTTTTCGAATGTCAGGTTGCCCATATAGGTCCCTGTCGAGATCATCTGGTTGTGCTTGAGGAATGAGTGCAGCCCCATATTGGAGATGGCCTGTCGATATGTCTCGTAAGCGTCTTCGTTGGAGAAGAACCGCATGCTCCGGCGGAACTGAGGATCTTCCTCTGTGTAATCAAGCTGGAATATTGAGGCCGACGCGGCCTGCAGGAAGCCTCCCAGAGAGTTTTGACGATTGATGAGCTCTAGGCGGAGCGTTTCCTTGTCGATTGGCCGCGGCGCGACGATTTTGCAGTCCTCATCCGGTGCCGCTGCTTCCGAAACCTTTAAGATCGAATAGCTATCCCCAAGAGGGAGATCACCATTTGCGGCAACGGTGATCTCTACAGCAAGACACTTGTCTGTTTGCCCCTTTTTGTCGATGGTACGCTCGCGTGCCTTGAACTTGGCAACCCATTCCGTCATGGCGGGGTTGCCCGGAGACGATGATGGCTCTCCTACGACTTCTGCATTCAACGATGCGCCGGAAGCCGCAAGTGACTTGATAGTCTCGTCTACGCTGTCCAGGTAGATCCTGTAGGACTCTACGTCCGTAAAATAGCGGGATCGATCATCGAGTTCACCGTTCGTCGTCGAAGGACTGAAAGAATGCACTGCAGAGTAAGCGCTGACCGCAAAATTACGCACAGCCTCAGCTCTTGCTTCGATCTCGATGGAACCTGCGTCAGCCGCGTCCGCAGATGATATACATCCGGCAGAAGCCAGTAGGAGGGCGGCAGTCACGGTCTTGATTTTCATAGTCTTTCCCGTTGAGATCGAGTTCGATTTAGCATGAACTTCCCGGTGACCGTGTCAACAGGACGAACTCGCCAAGCCCTCGCTGCTTTTGACCACAATTCAGAATGCGTGGAGGTGGTGCATGAAAGACACGTATTCGAATCGTGAGATGCCATCCGTAGGATCGGATCGGATCGGGTGATGACATCTACTTGAATCTTGTAAATGCGGAGCGTTGTTCAGTGTCATGATGCAAACTGGAGAAACCTGCCACGAATCCTCTGCCTTTAGTTCGCCAGGGGATACGTTGCAGGTGGCTCGGCGAAATCGGCAGCCTGATTTTTGTTTCTACCCTCCCTTCCGGTTCTGTGGGATTCAATTGATTGGATTGAGGTTCTTCTATAGACATACTAATGCGCTCAAATGGGGACAGAATGACGAAGAACCGGAAGATCCATGATTGGACGACGCGGCTAGTTGAGCACTTGCGCAGAGCTGGCGTGCGAACGTCCGATCCCGTGCTCAACAGGAGCAAGAAGGGATACTATTCGGCCTACTTCGGAGTTCCAGGCATGGGCGAAGTACGAATTTCCGATCACCCTTTAGTTCGATACACTTCAACGGCAGACATCAGCATAAGCGGCCCACCGAGCTACATCGATCTGGCAAAGGCTTTTGTCTTCAAGCACAATGAAATCATGGGCGGCGATTTAACAGTTATTGATCGCCAGCCTTACATCATCAGTGCGGCCGCAGGGGCAGAGCTTTTGCAATCCATCGAACTGGAAGGCTTGGAGCGCGAGGCGGCGCGTGCTGCCTTGGAAGCCGAAGTCGCGCGACGAAGAGAATGGTGGGCCAAACAGATCGCGAAAAGTGGTCTGGATGGTTCCTACAAGGAAGTGAAATACGAGTTGAAGCGCCGGGGGTTACGATATCCCGGCGAGGCGGAGAATGAAGATGGCAGTTGAAATGGACGAAATCCTGAAGTCAAACCTTCGGGCGGCTTTCGAAGGGGACGTTCGCGATGATCGTCCCGTAGACACGGATCCTTCGAAGGATCCTCGCATGTGGCTCTTCGTGCGAAAAGACCTGGTGATCCCGCTGGAGAAACTGATTGCTCAAGGAGCACATGTTGCGGTGACATGTGCAGTCAACGAATATCGAAAGGGGAACGCGGCACTTGTCGATGATTGGATGTCGAGAGGGCAGGCGAAGATCACAAAGCGAGCCAAGAGCGAGGACGAACTGCGGAAGGTCTATGACCTTTGTCGTGAGGCGGGAATTTCAGCGGCGATTGTCACGGACTCCGGCCGTACCTTCTTCGATGAGCCGACTGTGACCATGGCCGCGGTCGGCCCCTGCCTGCGCGAGAAACTTCCAAAGGCAGTTGATCGTCTGCAGGTCCTGAAGGCTGAGGACATCCTCGCTCTGCAGCCATTTTCCGAGGGCTGACTCAGAGCGCCTTCAGCAGCATGTCGCGCGTGAAATCACGCACTAGGATCGAGGAGAAGCGCTGCTTCTCCTCTTCCAGCAGTTCTTCGGTTTCGGGGTCATCGAGCATGCGAAGCGCATCCATGAGGTAGGCGGTGTTCTCTAACGAATCCGCCGGCTCGCCTCGTTCCTGCCGGAGCCTCTGGGCGAGAATCGCCAGACAAGAGTTCTTCGCATGCCGTTGAACACGCTCTTCGAAAGTCGGTAGAACTTCAATCACTCGACTAGTATCGGGCATGATACCATCGTGAGTGCAATCGACATTGAAACCTGCCATCGATGGTGCAGACATGATCGCTTTTGCGAAGATGGAGTTCCAGACGCGTCCGCGCTCGTCCCAATCGTCTTCCGTTATCTCCTCCGGGGCATCAGTATTATTCCAGTAAGCATAGTCCGCCACGAATGGCTTCTGCATCCATAGACGCTGCCATGCGTGCTGTTCGGTATAGGTGATGCCATACACTTGTCCTTCAAACGGCATCAGCGATATCGAAAACTCAAAGTCCACGAGGGGGTCACGACGCTGAGTCTTCCTCACTTCAGCCTGTCGATCCCAAAGTTGGGAAAGGGCTTCCATCAACGGCATTTTCCCGGCTTGTGATCCTGGACGGATGCACTCCGCGTCGAACAAGCTGGTTGCGGCCCCGCCAACGAAACTCTCGATCGCTTTTTGGTGCAGAGGTCGAAGTTCCTTCCGCCAGTCCATAATGTGCTGGTGGATCGTGCTAAGGTCCGTATCCAGGAACTTGAACCCGTTGAAGATCTTGATGCTCATGCGGCAGTTCCGCCCTTCATTTCCCGAAGACGCTCGACCCAATCGAATTCCTTCTCCTCGATCGAGACCATGGTTGCGCCTTTTGTGACGAGGAAAGTTGCAAGCCTGTCTGCCAGCGCCGCAGCAGTCGTCCAGCGACCATGTAACTCCGCTAGCTGGTAGTGGTAACCGCCGTGGCATTCCGGCGTAAAATCCCAGTAGTTTCCGGCCATGACAATCTTGCCGGATACGCTGACGAACGCCGTCTTCACCTTCGGGTCGCGCTCGACAAGAATTGTCACACCATCGCTTGCCAAGTCGGCCAACTGCTCCAAAGAACTGATCATAATGAATCCTTCAAAATCCAGTTAGAGGGTGGCCCAGCCGCCTGCTCATCGTCAAGCTTATCAAGCGGCTTCAAAGATTTGATCTTCATGGAAGCGATCTCTGTTGTTTCCCGCAAAACCGATGGGCATCATGTTTTGATGAACAGGAGGCCGTCATGGATACAGAAATGCAATCAGAGTTTACTAACCGTATGAAGTTCTTGCCGGAACTCGACCATTCGATGGGTCCCAGCTTCACACTTGGAAAGCACGCCATGAGGGCTTTGCAAAAGAGTTCGCCGGAGAAGGTGAATTGGGATGACGTTCACAAGAAGGTCATCGTTGAGAGCATCGAGAAGCACGGTCAGGATGCCGATGATGTCTTCGACGCGATTACTAAGTTCAGCCCGGGCGCTATCCGGCCCGAAGTCCAGGAGAAACTGCGCACCACGATTGATGCGGTGGCCCCTGAGCTATCGAGGATCTATGACCAAGTTCGTGCCAAGGAAGATGCCGAGGCAGAGGCTGAGAAGCGCGCCAACGGCGGCGTAATCAAGTTCAAGAAGTGATCATCTTTCCGGCGCAGCAGACCTGTGTTGCGCCGGAAAGAGCGGCTCCAAAATGAAGCAGGCGATGTGCCGACCAGTGCCTTTGCCAGTGCTCCCATCCTCGATAGCGACCCATTTAACGTCGCCTAGATTGCGGATCTGGGCATGCTCGCCGAGGATCTCTCCAACCAGTAGCAGGAGCCACTTCTCGACTGGATACACAAGTACCACCCGTTTGCCCTTGCGCCATTCCTCAAGAGCCTTTCTGACCCATGCGGTCGGCCCCTTCTTCTTCCCGTCATGCATGATGGATCCGAAAGGAGGATTGACGTAGTTCGACTTCCCCCATTCGCAGGTCAGCCCATCAAAGCCATCTGGTAGCGGATACGGGCAAGGATCGAAGTCGAAATTGAACTCATCGTTCAGTTTGGCGTACAGGTCTGGTGGTGTCAGCCAGTAGTGCTTGCCGTCACCAACGTTGCCGAGGTGGAACTTGTTCTCCGCTGGGCGGATCTTGGTTGGGCGGATGTAGGGAGCGTTCATCTGGAGCCTGCGCTGGAGCACGAGCCGAAGGGGCCAAGGTCAGCCTCAGCCCCTTCGGTCGTTTAGTTTTCAGGTAGCGATGGCGAATTCTCTGAAACGCCTTCTGCGGGTCCCTCAGGCGCAGCTTCAGGTTCTACGTGGAACGGTTCGACCGGGGGCTGCGCCTCTGTCGACTGAAGTGTCGGCGCTTCACTCACCTTGGCACCTTCATCGGTATTCAGGCTTTCCTGATCAGGCACCACGAGCTTCTCCTTGTTGGTGATGCCGTAGAACGCCTCAACGTACTTGTTGCCGTAGATGCTCTTGTGGAAGTCCATGATCAGTGCGGCGACGGGCTTTGGATCCACGCCCTCAGCTTTCATGATATCGACCGTGGAGGTGAGTGCCTTGAGTCCGGCCGCTCCAGCTTCGACCTTGGCATCTACCGTCTTGATCTCACCGAAGGCCATTGCGAGGCTGGCAATGCGAAGCCCGATCAGTGTCATACCTACTGCGAGGACAAGCATTGACATCTTCGGGTCACCTTTTCGGCTCCATCCAACATGGACGACCATGCCACCGACATACGCCAGGATGATTGCTCCAACCACAAAGAGGACGGCGCGTTGTAGCGGATCGCCAAGATCCAACGCTTCAGTGTAGGGATGAAGCCACGTTGTCGTGGTGAAATACATGACGGTTGCGATGAGACCGAAGACCACGGCCTCAATGGTCAGCCTTCGGATTGAAAAGCTACGGTATCCAATCAGTCCAAAGATGCCGCCAGTGATGAACACGCCGATACCCATCAACAGGTTGGCGAAGGCATCGCCAGCACTCTTCAGCTTGGACGGCTTGCTCTTCTCTGAAGCCTTCGAAGGCTCAGGGTTGGGCTTATCCGCGACAGGCTCCGGAAGAGGTTCAGTTTCAATTGTCTTCGGCTCTTGTGCCGTCTGGTCAGAAACGTTTCCAAATTCGCTAATCGCTACGCCGCCAACGCTGATTGTTTCCTTCACTACCAAACCCTCTGTTAATCGAACTAAGGATTCATACCTGCATTATCGAGGAACGTAAACAGGATTCGCTCTGCAATAATTGTTGACATACCTATCTGTGTCGTTATAACTGGCGACAACAAACGGAAGGACACGATATGACTGACATTGCAACGCGCGCCTACGACCACACCTTCAAGTTCGATCCTATCGTCCGCACATTGATGGACACGGACTTCTACAAACTGCTCATGCAGCAAATGATCCTGGACAAGTTTCCGAAAACGAAGGTGTCCTTCCGCCTTCATAACCGCACGAAGGATGTACGTCTTGCGGACATCATCCCGGTTGAGGCTTTGCGTGATCAGCTTGATCATGTACGCACGCTTCGCTTCGAAAAGAACGAGCTGATCTGGCTGGCGGGCAACATGTTCTACGGCGAAGAGCAGATGTTCAAACCGAAGTACATGAAGTTCCTCGAGACCTTCCAGCTTCCGGAATACGATCTGCGCGTTGAGGACGGCCAGTTCGTATTCGAAACCGATGCGCCTTGGGCTGATTCCAGCGCTTGGGAAATGCCTGTTCTCTCGATCATCAATGAAATGCGTTCGCGTGCCGCCATGAAAGACATGTCGCGAAAACAGATCGACATTCTCTATGCTCGGGCCAAGGCAAAGCTGTGGGACAAGATTGAACGCCTGCGCGTTCTGCAGCAGGAAGATCCGGCCTCGCTCAAGATCTCGGATTTCGGCACCCGCCGTCGTCACGGTTTCCTGTGGCAGCGCTGGTGCATCGAAGCTCTCAAGGAGGGTATCGGCTCATCGCTGACCGGAACGTCGAACGTCAAGCACGCGATGGATCTGTCCCTTGAAGCAATTGGCACAAACGCGCACGAACTGCCGATGGTCTACGCGGCACTTGCCAACAATGACGAGGAGCTTTTGCAGGCACCCTACAAGGTGCTCGAGGATTGGGCAGAATACTATAACGAGCGTCTGCGCGTTATTCTCCCGGATGCCTTCGGTACGACCGCCTTCCTCAAGAATGCTCCCGATTGGGTGGCAGACTGGACAGGCCTTCGCCCTGACAGCAAGGACCCGATGCTCGGCGTGATGGAATATATCGGCTATCTGTTCTCGAAGGGTCGCGACCCGCTGAAGAAGATTGCCATTCTGTCGGACGGCATGGATATCCAGTCGATCGAGAGCTGCGTTCGCATGTTCCGCGGCAAGATCGGCGCAACTCCTATTGGTTGGGGCACCAATCTTACCAATGACTTCCGCAACTGTAGCCCGATCGCCAACGATGCGGATTTCAAGCCGATCTCGTTGGTCTGCAAGGTCGCGACAGCAGATGGTCGCCCGGCGGTGAAGCTGTCCGACAATCCGTCGAAAGCGATGGGCGACCCTGAGGAAGTTCAACGCTACCTTCGTGTCTTCGGTGGAGAAGGGCTCAACGCTCACGAAGTCACCGTTTGATCGTCCGAACGATCACGCCCAGGTCTATGGCGCTCGCGGTGCCATAGACCTCAACAATAAGAAGACTGATAGGAAATTTTATGAGCGACTTTTATCAAGAACAATCATTGGGTCGTGCGGAGCCTCGTAAGCGCTGGGATCACAGCAGAAACGGCTTTCTGCTCGTAAACTCCATCGTGGTGGCGGCCGTCGCCTTTTGTTTCGGATTATTCGCCTTTGAAGTTGGTGGCCACCGCTCTCACCATGTAGAGCTGACGCAGATGACGACGCTCGATCCTCATGCCTCGTGGCTTCCGAGCGATGACCTCGCTGGTATTCGCCCGGGGCAGAGCCTAAGCGAAGTTCAGACGATTTTCAAAACAGCGTATTGGGGTAATCCCTACAAGACTGAAGTGTCTTCCAGATCGGCTACCGTATATTCGAAACCCTATGTCGATGAACTTTGGGACATCGACTACGGCAACGGAGGGACGCGTGTCGCATATGCCCATCTAACTTCGCCTTCATCCGGCAACATTGTCTATTCCACAACGCAGGTAAACGAGTTTGACGGTACAGAAGGCTATCCCGACTTTGCCGCTGTTCAGGCAGCTCTCATCGATAAGTATGGCACGCCTTCCGACAGAATTCAGTGGGACGTACATGTCGATTCCGGGGAGACGCTGACACTGGTATGGGTTCGCGGCGGCGGTAGCTGTGATTGCCAGTATTTCGGCAAAATGCGCCCCCAGAAAGGTTCCGCCAAGGCACTTCAAAACGCTGGTCTCCCTCTCGCACCTGTAATCGTGGCCGAGATCCAGCGGATGAAGGGCAATCGGAACAAAGTAGGAAAGCTCCTGCTACGGTTGACCGATTATTCCATGATCGCCAAGGCCGATGAAGCTGAGATTGTAGCACTTGAGGTTGCCGAAGCGGAATATGGCAAATTGTCGGGGCCGGAAGTGAAGTTTTGACCTGACTGTTTCGACGCTTCAACTCCGAGTAATGTCATTTTTGACGGGAAAAATTCATGACAGACAGAAGATTAGTCGAAACAGCAGCGCGAGCGATCCTCGCGAGCCAAAGTAAGTCTGTTGGCAACGACGAATGGCGCTCTTATTGCTTGACCTACTGGACCTCTGGTGGCGGTTCCGCATTGACAGTGCCTGCAGATGTATTGGCGGCTTTTAACACTGCTCAGGTCGTCATCACAGCTATCGATGTGCCGACCCCCAATCCAGATCTTGTCTTCGATTGGCAGCAACAGGACGGGCGTACATGGGTGGCGAAGATCGCGGAAGGTTGGACGGCAAAAGTCGTCCAGTCACTTGGTGACAGCACATGGTCATTCGTTGTCAATCGGTCGGGCAACTGCTATCTCGACAGTAAAGAAACGGCTATGCGCCTTGCAGAAGAAGATGCTCGCAAGCGCATCGGTTATGCCATCCGGGAGGCGGCACGCACTTCGCGTGCTTTCTCTCTGGGCCTTCCTATCGAAGAGAGGGAACACGCAGCATGACGGGGATTGTCTCCCATCTCGCCAACCTGATCGAGGCCATCGATGACTTGCCTTCGTATCCGTTTCGTCCTGATGTGAAGAAGGCGGCCGACTATCTGGATGACAATCTTCCCTCGGAAGATGTCGCCGCTCTGCATCTGCGTAACCTCATTGAGGGGGCGCGCAGTGTGCCCGGCTTCCTCTTTGGTGCAGATCTTGATGCCGCGGAAGCTGCATTGAAGGCCTATCGGCCCACGTTGGTCTAATTCTAGGATGAAGATGGAAGACACCGAAAGCATCAGCCACTACTACATCAATCCGAAGACGGGTAAGCCACTGAGTATCCGGGCAAAGATCCGGGTGGCCAAGAAGGTCTATGTGTTCCTGGATTCTCGCTACAAGACGGTCGATAGCCGTGATCCCACAGTGAAAATTCCTGTTACGGTCGCTCAAGCACTGAAGATTGTTGATCTCTCTTCCAAGGACAATCCCCCTACGGGGATCATCGACAGCGATGGTATCCTCGTGCTTCATCCACCAGAGCCGAAGCTGTAAGAGACGACATTCGGCTATTGTCCTAGGCTCCTTGGTATTTTCCAGTAGTTAGAAACAACTGGAGACCACCATGCCTACTCCTCAGCAGATCGATGACGCGATCAAAATGATTTCCGATGATTTTGATGGCGGATCGGGCAACTGCGCTCGCTTTGCCGCCATACTTAATAAGGTCATCGGAGGTGAGGGGGAGTACCTGTTGGTCGAGAGTGGCCACTACGAGTTTAGCGACCACGTGTACCTCTCTCATCAGGGCATGCTTTTCGACAGCGAAGGCATGTCCACGCGGAGCGACGTTGAGGACATTTATCCTCAGGCACAAGAAGCCGACGAGGACGAGGATGAAGAGGACGATGGGGAATATTACGTCGAGGAAGCTTACGTCTTGGAGGAGTTCAATGATCCGTCCCCTGAAGGCATTGAGATCAGAAAGACGGTAGACAGTTCCAATCCGTTGGCTCAGCAGTGGACGGATGACGAACTCGAGGATGCTCTACGGCAAGCGTTCATCGAGCTGGGAGTCGACCTCACCGCCCAGCCTGCTGCTCCAATGTGATCTGGGTCTATTGCTTGGGGCTAAAGGCCTTGGCAAAGCGTGCGCGCAAGTCTGCCTGCGCCAGTGACTGCGCCTGTTCCAGACTTGGGTATCGCCCGGATGAGACATCGCTCAAGAGCGTGAAGTAGCCGTCGTCACTCTCGATGATCGTGGCAAAACACATGCCGATGCTCATCCCGTCGAGGACACGTACGATCCCAAATCCATCGAAGGAGGTGGCCTTATTTGGGTTCTCGACCCATTCAAGGTTCTTTGGCTCTGGGATCGCTGCCTTGGAGGCAGCGTAGTAGGCTTCCCACGCCAATTGCTTGCGTTCCGAATAGCGTTCGGCCGGACGATCACGGTATCGGCTCGTCGACCACCAATTCTCGAAGTGGTCGGGGAGATCCACAGGGTCTGGGATCGGAAGATCCAGGGACGACGACAACTGAGATTGGCCAATACGGTCAACCCTCGAAGAATTCTGATCCTCAGTCATGCGTGCCTCTCAAGATCACTCTGTCACTCGGCTATCTCAACATCAGTGGATGTAAAAAACTGTTACGCGGCCACCTGTCCGTCACTTTCGGAAGAAGTGCGCGTCTCGCCGGAACCTCTTCCGAAAAGGATATAACCGACATCTACGTTGAAGATAGCTTCAAGCTCGAGTGCCTGCGCGAAATTGCACGTCGCCTGGCCACTTTCCCATTGCGTCACCGCGGCGCGGCTCAGGCCAAGGATATCGGCAAGCCCCTGCTGCGTGAGGTTATTCTCCGTCCTCAACTTCTTGATCCGCATGCCGATCTCCACGACAAGCGAATCTTGGTTCTTCGTGATTCTGGACTTGATGGTTTCGTCTCGCATTTGAGATTCCTTGCGTTAACTTTCGGAACCTTAAACCACATCGCGGCTGACAATGCAACATAAATTGTCAACATTATCCATCTAAGGATTGAAACACCGAATGAATCCTTGCGCATGAAGCGAGTCCTGCCGTGATGTAATAAAATGTGTCCATAGGCGCGCAATATATGTTGACACATCACTGGAGCACCGATAAATCTCGACATGAAACAGGCGTCCAGTTCAGGGCGCTCGGATCCAGACGCAGTCAGGAAAGGACTCGTAATGACAGCCTCGCTTTCTAAATTCGACGCGCAGATCGAGCGCGCAAAAACTCAGGTGGCGGATGTTCGCTCCAAGATCGAGAACACGCAGGTCGTGCTCAGCAAGATCGCACAGGGTGATATCAAGATCGGCGACCCGAACTTCGACATCGAAAACGCCAATCTGCAAGACGTGATCAAGCAGGGCCAGGTGATGGAGGCGAATATCGCCGATCTCATTCTCAGCCTCGAAGATGTGACCAATACGTTCGGTGCCGAATTCAACCAGATGCAGTCGCTGACTGGCTTTGAAAAGCTGATCGGCTTCGTATCGAAGAAGAAGGCGCAGTCGCTCCGCACGGATCGTGTTCGCAACACCTCGCTTTCGTCCAACCTGCAGGACCTGCTCGCCAAGTCTGACACGATCGTCAAGCTCCTTTCCGAGCAGAAGGCGCTCCTCGAAACTCAGCATGCCGAATCCGAGCAGAGCCTTCGTTCGGTGATTGAATCCCGGAAGGGCACCGTCGCCGCTCTCGAAGAAATCCAGGCGCGCATCAACGCTCTGAACCCGCAGCTCATGGACATCGAGAACCGTATTGCTTCCTCGACAGATGTCAGCGAGCGTACGGAGCTTGAAGGGCAACGTTCGCAGCTTGCGACCGAATACAACGCTGCAACGGCGAAGGAGCAGGAACTGCTCGCTGAAAGCCAGACCTACGAGCGTTACACGAAGATGTTCCAGCAGTTTGTCGAGTCCCTCGACAACCAGATTGCGGCGCAGAACACGCTGATCAACAAGCTGACCATCGACACCACTCAGCGCGTGGGTCTCTACAAGTCCCTGGAAGTCTCGCTCAAAACTGCAGCGCAGCAAGAGGTCGCCCACAAAATCAACACCTTAGGCACCGCTGTCGACCTGCAGGCAGAGCAGACCATGGCAGGTATCGGCGCCGCTGCTCAGGCCCAGATCGCCAACCTGCTCGAAATGCACGAAGGCACGATGCAGGCTTCTGGCGATATCGCTCGCCGCAAGAAGCTGGCCGACGATGCGTTCTTCCGTCGTTATGACGCGGTCAAGGCCAAGCACGACGCTGCCGCTTACGGCGCTGCTTGATCCAATATTCGGCGGGGCTGTGTTCGGCCCCGCCGTCCGAGATCTTTGTCCGCATTGAATCACTAAGGATTCGTATATGTCTTCCTCGCAGCCGACAGCATCCAACTACTTCCCGGCGATGCAATCCGCTCTCAGCGGTCTCGATATCCTGCTGTCAGCCGCAAACACCCCGTTCTCCGGTCACAACGTGGTCGCTTCGGCTATCGCGCCTTATGTCGAACGTCTTCGCGAGTCTGTTAAGGCGTGGGAACATAAGTTTGAAGTCGACAGCCGTCTTTCCATCTCGCAGAAAAGTGGTTTCCCGAGCTTTGAAACCATCCTCTCGTTGGATAACGACAGCAAGAACGCGGCGCAGCGACTGACTGAGATTCCGGAAATGTCCGAACTCAAGTCGGAAATGGTCGACCATATCCTGCGCTACAAGTCGTTCCCCTCCGAGATCAGGAAGCAGCTATCCGAGCGCTCCTACTTCGAACGAGTTGTTCGTGGCAATTTCTTCAACGCCCATATTCTTCCGCAAACGATCCGCGTTTCGGTCAATCCGAAGAACGGCCGCCCGTACTACGTTGTAACGTGGGGCACCTACGACGGCCCGAATGCGATGCCGATGATCTATATGGCAACGATCGAAGATTCGAGTGAGCGCATGCGCCGCCTCCTCGTTACGTCCGATGGTCGTCTGAACCCAAACATTCGTATCGACCTTCCGGTTGGCGGGCTATTAAACTCCGAGTTCGCTGTTGCCTTCGACCGTTTCGCCGAGAGCAATTGCGACTACGCACTTTCGCCCGTCACCATCGCGACCAATCTCGACAAGGATTTCTCGTACCTGCATCCCAAGCAGCTCCGCCGTTTCATCATCGGCCCGTTCTACAGCACGGCTGTTGAAGGCGAGAGCGCAGGTGTCGCCGAGTTGCTCGAGCGCAATCGCAGTCCTCACCGCGCCGATCCTTGGATTTTGACCTGGACGACGCAGGAAGTGTTCTCGAAGAACGAGCGTGCTGCGCGGCGTGGCCTCTTCAGCTTCGACCCTGCTCGCGACGAGTTCCACATCGAAACGAAGAACGTCGAATGCCTTCAGCAGGGCGTTTCCTCCTTCGAGAAGCACATTCTCGTTCCACACGAAATCTATCAGGCGCTTTACGCGACCAAAGAAGCCGAGAAGCTTTTCGGCGGCTTCAAGATCCACACCCTTTCCGGCAATCACGTTATCAGCGGAGTCTGAACCATGACCAAGTCCACAGGTATCTCGGCCATCCACGAGGACGAAATCCAGAAGCACGCCCAGACCGCATATGGTCTCGTTACGCGCGCTGTCGTAATTGGCGCAGCTCCGGTACAGCAGCAGGCGGTCGGTGGGATGACCCGTCGTCATATCAGCACTGTTGCCTCGGTTGGTGCCGCGCGCCCTACCAGCGAAGTCAAGTTCATTGAAACTGTAGGCAAGGTCGGCAACGACCAGCTTATGACGATCCCTCAGCACGCTCTCGTATATCGCACCCGCCGCGGTCTTGCGATTGCACTGGCGGTCGCTGATGTCTTCGCTCGTCAGACTCAGCTTGAGGCTCTTCGTGCAAAGAATGCCTTGTCTCCTCTCGCTGGTGAGGATGCGCATACATTCAAAACGCTCATCACCGCTTCCGCCTATGTCGCGGCCTTCTCCTTCGCTTCCTATCTGGCGACAATGCTCGATGGCGAGTCCGACTCTGCTAATGACGTGAACGAGCCGGACTACTTGTTCGACAACCCGCAGGACGCTCTCAAGAGCCTGATTGCTGGCCTTGATGCCGCGGTTGCTGGTTCTCCTGACGATATCGCCATGACCGCTCGTGCGCGCGCCTATGGCCGTGCGGTCATTGAAGGTCTGCTCCAGCGCAAGGGACGTTTCGAGGGTCTGGCTTCGTTCGAGGATGCGCATGTCCGCGTCGAGAAGGACGATTTCACACTGAACGGTTTTGACTCCGCTCCGAACCGGAAGGCCGCCCCTCTGGTTATGGCATTCAAGAAGCCGACCGATATCGTAGGCAACCATATCGCCAAGTATCAGGCCATGAAGCTTGCAAAGATGCTCGTTGCCTACGATTTCGAGCGTCAGCTCAATCCATTCGTTGAACTGGGCGGCTTCCTCTTTACGTTCATCGGTGACGGCAATCCGGGTACGGGTAAGACCGTTCTGATTCAGATGACGGCAGGTCTGCTGCACGACTACTGTCAGGTCGCCGGTTACGGCTTCCACTACGAAAACTTCGGTGTCGACCAGATCTCTGACTACCAGGGTCGTTCGGGACAGAACTGCAAGGCTTTCGTGAACAACGTCCTGAACCCGAAGGTCATCGGCTTCGGCACTATCGATGATATCGACCAGGTGGCTGGTCGCCGCGACGACAAGCAGTCCTCGGCAGGTCAGCAGGAAGTGACTGCTGTTCTTATGGAGAGCTTCGCAGGCGCGAATACAATCATCCGCGGCAATGCCTCGTTCGGCATGTTCTCGAACTATCCTGAGAAGGTCGATGACGCTCTTCGTCAGCGCGCCGGCGCACGCTGGCTGGTCGATGGTCCGCAGACGCGTGCGGATTATATCGACATCTTCACCATGCTCGTTGGCAAGAACCATTCGATCCCGCTAGGCGACCACGATCTGCTCGCTGGCCAGGAAATCAAGAAGGCAGTTGGCGAATCCTACGCCAAGCACAACGTGCCGCAGGAAGAAGGCCTCCTGCGCGTCTTCGAAACCTTCCAGAAGCAGCATGGCGACTTCAAGACCCTGAAGGATGTCGGCACCTATCTGCATATGATCAAGGAAGTCGAGCCACGCTTCACCGGCCGCGCGATCAAGAACATCACCGATGCCGTCAAGATGCGTGCAATGGACGTAGATCTTCCGGATGAGTGGTTCGAGACCCCGGAAACCTTCATGCACAAGTCGTACGACGTGAAGAAGGCCATGATCGAGGAACTCCGCGGCCCGATCACCATCGAAATGATGCTGCAGTCGATCAACCAGTACGCCGACTCTGAGTTCCGCTATTCCGACAAGTCGGACGCGGCAGCTATCGAGGGCTATGTGCGCGACATGCGCCATCGCATGAAGGCGCAGGAAATCATCACGGGTTCGGCTTCGGCCTAAGCAGGGGATCACCATGCAAGAACTGATCGAGTACAACCTTATCTACGGTCGTCTCCTGACCATTTCGGAGCCGCACCTTATCGAGCGCTACAACCGGGCGCTCGAAGCCTTCGGCCTGCCGAAGACGAAGCTGGAAAAGTTCCAGATCGACATGATGGGGTACTCTCCGCAGGTTGCCGAGGACATCGGGGTGCCGATGTTCCTCGAGCAGGACATCTCGAAGCGGTTCTTCATCCTGATCACGCCGGAACAGGAGAACCTTCCTGTTGTCGGCACCTGCTACTCGAACACCGCGGGCTTGCTGCACGTATTCTTCGAAAAGAACAGCCGTGCCATCCGTCTGGCGACCATCAAGGACGTTCTTTACGGGGAGATCGATGACAATCTTCTCGTGATCAATGACATCACAGACTTGCTCTCCATTGAACAGGTTGAGTTCAAGGTTCGGTCGGCCGAGGACGTTCTCATCAAGGCCGACAAGCTCCGCCGTCGTATCGACCGACTGATGGAAGTTCCGAGTGCTTGGCGTGACGACCAGATGATCAATGAAATGATCGATCTCGCGAAGGTCACTGGTGACATCCGGAACAATGAACTGGTTCCGGATCAGCTCGTGTTTCGCCATAACAGCTATTACCTCGATCACTTCGGCGGCGTGTACGTTTTCCTCGACAACAAGAAGTTCACGATCATCTGCGACAGCCGCGCTCCGGGCTTCCGCCGAGCGAGTCCGTGGAAGGTCGACTACATCGCGATCGACGACAAGCACGCCATCTATGAGTTCCTGGCACGTAGCGGACGTATCCAGCTTCCGCAGGCTTCGTGGCTCAAGAACTCCGGCTTCATTGAGCATCGCGAGAAGATGGCTGTGCATGGCCTCATGCACGCTACCGACCCGTCGCTCAATCTCGCGGACATGACCGAGAAAGATATCCGTGCGTGGGCGTACAAGAACGCGGCTCTCATCCAGCGCGATCCGGTAATCGCCTTCCTCCATGATATCAAGGGAGGTTTCTCCGAGGGGCGGCCGCCTCAGGTTGACAGAATGACGGATGATATGCGCTTCCTCGTCATTCGAGCAAAGCCTAACCACGTTGATCACTGGATCACGAACCGTCTCATCTCGTCGTTCGTCTCGAGCGACTACGTGTCCAGGTTCATCTTCGACAAGCCAGGCTTCTACAGGACCTACACAGCTTACGCCCCGGCCTTCAAGGAGTTGGTGGTCAAGGAACTTGTTGAGGGCTACCTCCAAGACAAGAAGGCGCTTCGTGGTGCTCTCTACGGCTTCACTTCGTAGCCAGCCAACACTGCAAGACAATAGAAAGCAGTATAGATCTAAACGCATCCACAATCCCTAATAGAAAGATTTCTCAATTAATGAATCCTTCATGAAGAAGCCTCGGTTGTGGCGTGTCGAACCGAGTCTTGGTGCGTTAAGTGTTGACAGCTACCAAACAGGGCCTACGATGTGCCAATCGTAGGCCCTTCAGCGAAGTGAGAAACCAATGGCCAGTGACAAAGATGCCAGACCGGAGACGTTGGCCAATGCAGGGTTCTCTGCTGATCGTGATCACATCGTGGTCGGCATCGGGAGCGATGCTCATGGGCCATATTGGTCGACGCTCGGGCAGAATATTGCGCCCGTCACGTTGGAAAGCGCGCTGAAGTCGAGGGCTTGGTACACGGAGCAACATCCCGAATGGGACGTGCGTATCTATCGAATTGAAGAAGTGAAATAGCCCAGGGTGATGGCTATCTTGTCCAAACCTCATTTTGTCCGCAGTACGAGCGGTTATTACACCGCGCCTAGCGTACGAAGCTGGCGCGGTGCCACCTTGCTACTTACGGATCGTGGCATGCCGCGCTCGGCCGCGGATGGGGTTCTTAAAGTCTTTGGAACCGAACGATTATCCGCTTCTACGCATTCGCACGTATCCGAACGATTGTCGCTGGAAGACGTAGTCGCGTAAACGATCTGGAACGCGCAACTCAGGGCTATCGGTATGGATAAACCGCCCGATTTCGCAATCTTCGCTGATTACGACATCCTTGATCCTCTCGACAAACACGCTTCCGCCAATCTTAATTCCTGCCAGTTTCCGAACCTTGGACCCCGACAGCTTAAGATCACCTGCGGTCGAGAACCCTGGCGGGATTATGCGAAGCACCGAGTTTTCGGCATCGATGCCAATGCCAATTCGGGCGCTGCTAGGTATAGTCTCAATAGGTGTTCCGGAAATCTTCAGCCATCTTCCAACTGACAAGCTCCGTGGGAGCTTTTTGATTGATGAAAACCTTAGGACAAGGTTTCTCTGAAACTCGGCCCCGTCCGGTAGCGCTTCGAACTCACATTCAGAGAAGTCGGCATCACCTCCGATCCTGATCTTTTTGCTCATCGAGGTTATGCGTGCGCCATTGAGGATAAAATCCGAGCTGGTGTGCAACTGCCGTGGCAAAGCGATATCGTATGGGCCGTAAAGATAGAAGGGAGCGTGCAGCTCAAGTTCCCCCGGCATAGCGAACATCGAATGGATCTCGTTGTTCGCGTCGCGGACGACTCCAAGCTTGTTCTCAAAACCGTCGATCAAGATCTGGTTTTCGACGATGTACTGGAAGGCTTCTTGATAGACCTCGATGGGAACGTGCGACATCGTTGTCGCGACCACCTCAATCACTCGCTGGCGGTTCGTATCCAGAAGCGCGATCAGCCACGGTTTTTGTGACTGATCTTGGATTGATATCGCAAATGAAGTCGATGAGACTAACCGAATAACGCTGTCGCCGTGAGCCTCAGCCATGTCGCGCACAGCTCTGCGGATCATGTCCCCGCTGACAAGTTCGCAGATCATACTCAAAACTCCCTCGATCTTGCAGGGAGCTTGATACAACACCAATCTTGTTGTGGCAAACCGGGACGATATGGATATGGAGCGGCCGATCTGACCGCTCCCGGATGAATTCAGGCCGCGACGGCCTTGTTTTTCACTTCCACGACTTCACCCGTGGTCATGTAGACGATGTATCCACACTCAACCTCGTTCATTTCGATATAGCGACGAACCTGCTTCGAATACCCCTTCGTAGCCGCTGCATTGGGTCGGATATCGCTCTTCCAGTCGAAAACAGCCTTCACGAAGCCGTCTTCGCCAACCGCCGCCGCGTCGATCACGCCGTATTCGATCACTTCGACTTCGCCGTCTTGGCGAGCGTCGGCAGTCACGAGTTCGGGGATGATGTAGGGACGCATAGACGCAACGATGGGGAGGTTGAGAGTGCGTCGAACCGTCCGCGTCATCTCATCAGGGAGAAGGTCTGGGATTACCCGTCCGGCCATCGCGAGGAACTGATCTGACAGCTCGGCCGCACGTGCATGAATGGCTTCATCGTCTTCTTCAAGTTCGCCGTTAAGGATCTCCTCCATGATCTTGTGAAGGATGGTGCCGCGCTCTGGGCCACCGTTGATGCCGGCGTAGGGATCAAGAAGCGGGACTGCGCTCACCAGTTCGTCATCGGTAACCTCGTCAGAAAGCGCAGGCGACCATTCATGTCGAGAAGGTGATGTCCAGACGATCTTCGGCATTGCAGCCTTCACTTGCGCGGCCTCGCGGCGGAAACCTTCAGCGTCGACAAGGTTTGCCTCTACCTCGATAGAGGATACCTGCGGCTCGGGCAGAGATGAAAGGTTCAGTGGCGATTGAATGTCGTACCGCATGTCGAGCATCATGCACCACGCATCCTTCCAGTCCTGGCTGTACCGAGGAAGAATAAGAAGATCTCGAGCGCGCGTTGCCGCCACATACCAGATGCGCATGCGCTCAAAGACGTTCTCGCGCTCGGCCTTCGCGCGTGCCTCTTCGTAGCCTTCCGGCACCAAGCCCATGAACGGCATGGTAATTGTGTTGGTGCTCACATCGGTGATGATCGAGGACTGCTTCATTGGCGACGTGATGATGTTGACAGGAATGACCACTGGCCATTCCAGACCCTTCGCCGAGTGCATTGTGATCAGGGAAACCGACTGTTTCTGCTCGTCCGGGCGGCCTTCTTCAATACGCTCGCCTTCTTCCCACGCAGATCGCATGGTGTCGGAGAATGCTCGAAGTCCGCGAACCGAGTATGGACGGCTCATTTCGAGGAAGCGGTCCACGTTCGAAAGTTGCCTTTCAGGATTGCCTTCAAAGCGGGCGACGATTTTCGGGCGAACGAGAAACTTCTCGACTGCCTTGCTCAAGACGGCGTGTGGTGTCGATTTCTCAGCGGCGACGCGGAGTTCCGCAAGATCAGCCATTGCTTGGCGGAGGATCGGGTTGATGATCGTCGACAAGTCCATCCCGACACGCAGATACCTGAAGCTTCCATCTTCATTGACACCGAGACGGTGCGTTTCATCGAGCAACTCTTGTTCCGTAAGACCGATCAATGGTCCGCGCAGGAAAGCACCGAGTGCCAGCGTGTCTCTCGAGTCAGCGAGAATCCGCGTTAATGCGATAAGGTCGTGAACTTCCTGCTGACGATACAAACCCTTTCCGGCCTGTGTGGCTACGGCGATGCCAGCTCGTTCCAAGGCATTTTCATAACGCCATAGCTCGGTTCCCTGGGGAACCAGCAGAGCAATGTCGCCCGCTTCGCACTTCCTCGAGCTTCCATCGTTGTCGAAGATGTCGAGAGCACCGATGATCCTGGAGCAGATATCGGCGACGGTTGCGGCCTCGCGATCACGGATGTCACCGATCTTGGGATCGGACCCATTGTCACGAGGCGACGTGTCATCAACATCGAAATAGGCAACGGTCGTTTGGTAGTTCTGTTTTTTTCGGTGCGCAGAGAGGCTCGTAAATCCCGGCTGACCTTCGACCGATAAAACCTCTTCGAAAACGGTGTTCACATGCTCCAGGATACCCGGAAGCGAGCGGAAGTTTGTCGAAACGCTGAGGACGCTGTCCTTGTCCGCTGCCGTCATGATTTCACGCATTCGAACGTAGGTCGCTACGTCCGCACCGCGGAAACGGTAGATCGCTTGCTTGGGATCTCCAACAAGGAAGATGTTTCCTGGCCTTGGCCTCCAACCTCCGTCGGCTTGGTCGAAGGCCAGATAGAGGAAGATCTGCGTCTGGAGCGGGTCGGTGTCTTGGAATTCGTCTACCAGAATATGTGTATACTGATCGCTCAGAGCTTCGCGGATTTCCGGATGCTTTTCCAGCAGGCGATGAGCAGAGATGAGCAGGTCGCCAAAATCAAGGAAGGCTGCATTCTTCTTGTAATCCGAATACATCTTGATGACAGGCCGAACTTCCTCATGCAGCAGATAAAGCGATGCGGCAGCGACCTTTCGTTGGAGATCCTCCAATGCGAGCGCGCAGGCCTCATAAAGCCGCGTCGCCTCGAGGAAATGCGCGGTGCCGACGGCTTTGCTTGGCGCGGCGGCTTCCCACTTTCCCTTCACCTTGTAAGCACGGGCTGTCTTTTTTGAAGTGATGACGTAACTGGAATGGATAGCGGCAGACAGGCCAATGGCAGCGCTGTGCGTGCGTGTATGTCCGCGTGCGGCCGCGCAGAGTTCCTTGAGGGCATCAAGAAAAACATCGTGCTCCGGAACGGTGTACCCGCAGGTCGCATACCAGCGTTCGAATGCTGAAACGGCCTCGACAAATGGATTAGCCGTTTCCTCGTCAATGTCAGCCACAGGGGCTCTTAGCTCCGGATTGTCCCTCAAAATGTCAGCCACCTGCCGGATCAGGGCAAGTCCGGACTTGGGTTCTGAGGTGATCAACGAAGTAATGAGGTTCTCGTTGGGATCATGCCCCGCCAGCTTCGTGCGGAGCCACTTGTCGAAGATGTCATCGAATGCGAGCGCGGCATCGACAGGATCAAGAATTTGAGCACCCGGATCGATGTCGGCTTCCACTGGATACGGCTTGATCAAGCGTTGGCAGAAGCCATGGATGGTCGTGCAGACCAGGTGGCCGATTTCTTCCTGCGCGTCTAGGAGGTTATAGATCTGATCCTGCGTGATGCCGCCCGGGAATGCTGCGGCGATATCGACAGGCATGTCATTGTTTACAGCCCGCTCGATGAAGGTGGAAACGCGCATCATCAACTCAGCCGCGGCCTTCTCGGTGAAGCTGACGGCGGCGATATTGCGTGGATGCACACCGCTCGCGAGATTGGCTACGATGCGGCCTGCAAGCAACGAGGTTTTACCGCTGCCTGCCCCGGCTTCGACCAGCAGGGACTTGTCGAGTGCGGTAAGTGCTGTTCTGCGGGCGACTGCATCGGTCATGGCCATTGAAGGGGTATCTCCGAAAACGTTTGGCAAGGATTCGTAGCGATTTAGACCTCGCAACGCAACACTTTTGTTGACATTTTGACCAATGAATCCTTCTGAAATGAGGGACACAGAGTCGGTTAGTTCTTTTTCTTAAACGGGGCCATCCCTTTGCGCGCGAGTTCGTCTGCGCGCTCGTTTTCTGGGTGTCCAGCGTGGCCCTTCACCCAGTGCAGGTTCACTTTGTGCCGATTACGTGCCTCATCGAGTTGCTGCCAGAGTTCGGCATTCTTGACAGGATTACCGTCGGCGGTTTTCCAGCCTTTTTTCTTCCAGCCGAAAATCCACTTGGTGATCCCGTCCTTGACGTAAACGCTATCGGTATAGAGGTCTACAACGCAGCCCTCCTTGAGCGCGTTGAGGCCCTGAATGGCGGCCATGAGTTCCATACGATTGTTCGTGGTCTCCGCTTCGCCGCCACAAAGTTCTTTCTTGGCTTCACCGAATTGCAGGATTGCACCCCAGCCGCCGGGGCCAGGATTCTTTGAACAGGCTCCGTCCGTGTAGATCACAACGCTCTTCATCGATCGGCCTTTATTATAGAATTCAACTGCCGCCTCGATGTTGTCGCGGGCGGAATGGAATTTAATGCGGGCATCAGGTGCCTCCTTCGTGTAAATTCGCGCCTATTGGTGGTCCCAGAGTTCAGTCAGCACATGCAGCGCTTTCTCTCGAGCATTCCTCTTTCGAGCCAAGTAAATCGCGTCTGCTTGTGACGGGAGGGCAAACTTGGTGTCGCTGTAGATGTCTTCGGCATCAATGCCAGCAACTGCATCACCTTGGCGCACGATCGTAGCGGCCTGACCGATGTAGGAAGCGAGCGCCTTCAGGGGTTCATCGCCCCCTTCCAACACTGCATAAGTTCCGGTCAGCGGGTAGCTGAGAGCCGCTTCGACTTCAACATGTTCACCGAGGAGAGTTTTGACAGCGAACTTGTAGAGCGGACGCTGTAGTTCCTTCCCTCCATTGAGGACGAATTTTTCGACCCCGGATGGTGTCTTTCCGGACTTGTAATCTTCCACCAATGCCTTGGTGCCATCGGAGACAATATCAAGCCTGTCGATAACACCCTGAACGGTGATGTCGGTGCCTGGTATCGTGACTGTCACATCCTGATCCCATGGACGGTCCGGATTGATCCATTTTGGTTGCTTTCCGAAAGCTACCTCGGCGTAAGACCTGAACTCGCCCATTCCCTCTGGACGTGGCCGAGAAAGTGCTGCCTTGGCGAATGCCTCGGCAGTGTCCATCGTCTGGAACCAGATCAGGGATGGAGGCACCGGCTGGGATGTTTCAACGATCGCGCCGACATCCATCCGCACTTCCTCAATCACCTTGAAGAGCTTTTCCTTCGAAGCGCTTGCGAAACCACCTTGGCGAGCCAGTCTGTCGACCGTCCTGCGAAGAATATCGTGAACGATGTTGCCGAACTGACGAGGATCCAGAAGAAGCGGCTCGTCCTCATACTCAGGCGCATCAAAGCCAAGACCATATGTCCAGACGTAGCCGAGTGGATCGCGGAGAAGCTTGCGCAATGAAGTCGCAGACTGCGGATTGGCCAGAACTGCCTGGATGCGAGGATGATCACTCTGGATGAGGCCGTCGTGAGCCGTAAGAGCTTCCGAATGCCAGTCACTGATGGTTTCAATTACCGCCTTCGCATCAGGACGTTCCTTGAACTCTTGCGGGCGAGAGAAGAGCCTGTCGACTTCGGACATGGCAAATGGCGCAATCCGGGAACGATTAAGATGACGCTCACCGTTTTTGGCTCCGCGAACGAACTTAGGAACAAGGCCGCTTACGCCGAGATCGCGCCCCTTACCGTCACGGCGAGGCCAGCTCAGCACGACTTCGGACTTTGTTGTGATCAGGATGGTCTGGAAGTCCACCTTGTCCAACCGGGACAGAGGCATTGGATCCAGAATGTTCGAAGGAATGATATGCTGAGGAATCAGCGCGTCCTCAGTCTGGTGACGAGGCCAGTTTCGAGAGGTGAGGCCGATCAGACGAACATGGCTACGGGGGCTGGCAGCCAAATCCTCAGCGGACATGTAGCAGGCGTGGGTGAGGGGGCTACTGGTGTCGTCTACTTTCAAAGCCTTTAGAGTACGATCGAGCGCGGTGGCAGGACCATCTTTCAGCGCTCGGCTCCATAAAGCGTGGGCATCGGGCCAGAGAAGTTTTTCTCCGATCTCCTGGGCCTTCTGTGGCCCCTTAGAAATGAGTTCAACGATGGGCACCACGATCTCTGCGATAGCCGCGGTTGACGGGCGACGTTCCAGCGCCTTGCGCCAACGTGCGACCGTTGTCAGTGTTGCATCTCGGGGTAGTTCCTCTTCCCAGTTGGCAGGAAGATCGATCAGCACACCTCGCCCCGGTTCCATCAGGGAGAATAACCGCGAGATTCTCTTCTGCGTGATGCCTCGGAGCATCGCATCGGCTAGTGCAGCCGCTGTCTGCCCCTGATGCGTCAGTAGCGCAGGGATGCCGCTTGCCATATGGACGGGCACATTGGCCTCGGCCAGTACCGATGCCATGATGTCGTCGTAGGTCTGGAGCGATACGGTGGCGATAGCGATCTGTGACGGGCTGACACCCGCCAGAATTTTCTCGCGCACCCAACGGACAGCTTCGATGACTTCGTGACGCTCGGAGGCGCATGTTTCCGCGCAAATCCTGTCCGCAACGACCTCTTTGGTTCTGATGCGCTTGATGTCCCTGCGCCCCTTGAGGAAGTCAGGGAGATCGCGCGGTCCGGCTTCCCAAGTGACAGGCACAGCCTTGGCCAGTGCGTTGAAAAGGGAGCGCCACACCGGATGAAGATCCGTCATTCCCTTGAAGACGATGTCGCCGAAGATCATTGGCGCATGCTCGATTCGAGAAACTGCAAGGGTAACCAGGTCAGCCGGGCGCATCATGTGGCGTGGCATGACCTTCATCACGGCTTCTTCAAGAGCGAGTATTGCGGCCAGTCGGCCATTCCCGGCGTAGTCTTCGGGATCGAGGCCCGACAACCAGTATTTCATAAGCGTGCTCGCACAAGCATTCGGCATGCCCGGCCGCGAGCGCATAGGGTTTAACTCGCCGAGATCGGTGTCGAGGATGATGTCGTTGATTAGGCCGCGAAGGGTCGCAAGGTCGATGATTTTGAGAAAGCCGCCAGCCAGCCGCGAGGCCGCATGTTCAACAGTCATGACCTGCCGCCCCATGTCACCTGTCCGCGCGGCATCCAAGCGCTCGGTGCGCAGGGCCATCCGGCCATTCACGATGACGGTTGTCTTCAGGACTTTCAGGTGCGCGGCTGGCTTCATGGTCATTCCAATCCTTGGTAGAGCACCAGAAATAGCTGAGGGGATTAGGATACGCAACCATTATGTTGACACGCAGAGCTGAAGAAACGAGTATAAATTCAAGTTCCCATTCGGTTTGAAGCAAGGATTCATATTATGCCCGTTACGTTAGTGAAATGTTCGTCGCCGGGTTGGGAAAAGGAGTTCCCCGACCTTCCATCTGCGGTCATAGAGCTGCGCTCGCATATCTGCCGCGGCTGCCTTGCAGGGAACCCCGAAAATGACGAACCCGCGCTAGACTATGAGGTCGATGGCGTGAAGGTCGAGTGTCACGATGCCATTGAACTTCTTAGCACACCGTGCGGCTGTGAGTACAATCTTGAGGGCGATCATGGCCTTTGGCCCGAAGAATAGCTCCGCTCAATTCGAGAGCTACATCAATGGCCGAGAGGAAATGTCATCCTCTTGATCATCGATGAATTCGGCTGGTAGATGGCCGAAATAATCGTTTTTCCCTGTAAAAGCGAAAGCTTCTGTTACTCGGAGCGATTGATCGGCAAAGCCGACGCAGAAGAATGCGGTTTTGACCGGGCCGCCATCCTCGGGCACGACGTGGATTTTGCGAGCCATGACCGGACGTTCGTTATGGATTGAGAAGAAGAACCCGCTCGACGGCGGAGCGATAACCTTCGCGTCGAACTCATAGGCATCATAGGCTTCCTGCGCGATCAGGCGGCGATCATCGAGGCTACGCTGAACTCCGGCGAAAATTCCGGATGCGAAATCCTGTTTCATGTGCTGCCTCCGTTACTGGCCACTTGGGCGATACTGAGAAGAGGTTGCAGTCCGTGCATGCAATACTCAAAAGCGAGTTTTGTAAAGTCTCGCCCCAATATCTGGTTACCGCTGGATCACGTACCGATCTTCCAAAACCTCAATCCCGAGTTCTTTAGGATCAAGTTCGGCTTTCGCTGCAAGCTCCAGAATGCTTGTAATGTTGCCTCGAAGCCAGGTGCTTCGTTGCTTTGCATCCGTCACCAGGAATGTTCTCTCCATTGCCAACTCGTCTGCCGTCGCAGGGCGCTTGTAGTAGATCACCAGCGCACAACTGTCATGGCCATCGCCCATGACCTCGATCCTGGTATCTGCCCTGTACTGTGCCGGGATACCGTCGAGGATACCGCGGAGATCTTCCATGTGGGCGAACAGATTATCCGAGACGTTGTACTCAGGGATGCGGGCGACTTCAACTGTGGCTATGCCGTCGAATACCCGTGTCTTGTGGTCACTCATCCTCAACGCCTTCCGATTTCCAGACGATCGTGTAGGAACCATCGTCAACACAAATACCGAGATCGTTAGCCGAAAGCCCCGCCTCGCGGGCCTCAGCAATCATCGTTGCGATCTTGTTCTCGAGCCAGATACGATCATCCATCACCGACTTCCGTTGCCGAGCCTTATCCATCAGGATCTCTTTCTCGGTCGCAGGTCGACGGTAGCTGAGGGTGAGAAAACCCTCCGGATACCCGTCATAGTCAGTCCGGGTGTGTAGCTCTAGTTCGGCCGATCCCCGCTTGTCGCTGGGGATGGTGTCAAATCTGGACTGAAACTCTGCGATAAATTTCTGGGCGTTCCGGATCTCATACGACTCCCATTTATGAAGAACGGCTTCAACCTCGCCATCTTCATCAACAAAAGGTGCGTTGTGAAGTTCCCAGTCTTCAAATGTTGCCATTGAACCTTTCCCTGATCGTCAGGCGCTATGGTTGAGTCCTTCGTGAGGATTGTCAACGCATTTGATGAAGCAAGGAGTCGTGATCTGTGAACGTTGACAGCGTTCGGGGTTGTTGTAGTGTTTCATCGTAATAAGGATTGCACAGGATATCGCGATATGAGTCATGCGAGCGGCATAGTGGAGCTCTCCGCCGCCGATATAAAGCTTGCGCTGCAGGCAATGCAGGAAGAAGAATCCATGATCTCCTGCATTGCCACATCGCATCGGTCTGCTGAGAGCGTTGCACAACACGAATCCTATCGTCACTGGGTGTCATCTTGGGTCAGGCGCTTTTACGAAATGATCCCGGGCAGGGTTTATTTTTCGGAAGTTGATATTGGTCGCCTGATCGGAATTCTCTTCAACTGCTACAAGCCAAGAGTCGCGCGCAGCTATCGGAGGGCTGTTCTCGAGAACGACTATGGGACGTTCTCGATGATCTATGATCTCCGTCAGCTCGAAGATCTCGAGATGCGGATGCGAAACCCGGAGGCCGTCGACGGCACAATTATTGGTTTGAATACGGTGAATCTCAATTCAGGCATGACGTTGGCGAGAGCGCGATGAGCACCACTGCCCCTTATGAGTTGACTGATCAGGACGTTTACTATCTCGGCTCGATCAGTCGCACCGTTGATGATCTTCAAATCCGAGGTGTCGGTGCCGTCGTGGACGTTGTGTATCTCGATCACCTGAGAGAAGTCTATGCTCGATTGAAAGCAACCCGGGCTGCTTCATTAGACGGCCAGCCAAGTCTCGCGGTGGAGATCATTAGCGATAATCTCGATTGGCTCGACTGTTTCATCGATATGATCGAACGCCGATAACCAAGAATGTATGTAACGACTGAACGGTAACGGACCGATGTACCCATCTTGCCAAAGACGGATTCCGCATCCAGGCTTTTCCTAGAAGGAGACTTGGATGCCCGATTTCACAGACCGAATTCCGTTCATCGAGAGAACCCGTTGGCTGATGCTTAAGGCATGCATGACCGACGGAGTTCATATGAAGAAGTTCAGCAAGGACGTGGGAATGTCGGAGGCGCGCATCCGGGATCTCCTCTTTTCGGACAAGAGTGATATCGCTGACATCAATCTTCGCGAACTATCCGACTGGTTTTATTGCTCAATGGGCCGAGTACCTGAGTTTTCCATCGTTCCTATGGGCCCGTGGAGTCTGACGGAGCGCCCTCTGTGACGTATCATATCTGGTGGCATGGAACTCCCGACACCACTTTCGCATCAGCAGAGATTGCAGCACGGGACTCCATGTTTCGCGCCGTATTCCTCACCAAATCCCCCGCGGTGGCTGCTTTTTACGCGGGGCCGGAAGGCATCGTTCATGGCTTCCGATGCAAAGATAATGCCCGTCTACTCGACGTGTCTAAGACAACCATCCCGCGGCTCATGACGGCAGAAGAGGTCGCCCTGCTCGATGAGGCGTGCAAACAGCATTTCGACGGTGGGTTCCAGAAGTGGTTTTCTGGGTTTGGTTTATCGGACACTCTCTGCTGGAACGAAGCCCTCCTCATCCTCGGCAGCAAGCCGGAACTTGGCGCTAAGGTGCTTCTGGAAATGGGTTTTCACGGTTTCTTGAGAAGTGAGGCGGTTAGTTGGGCGCTGGGTGATCGGTATCGGCGTGGCGCGGCCTCGATATTCGGCGACCTTGTCCGTAATCTGTGCGCCCAGGCTTCCTGCAACCATATGGTTCTGGCCGTTTTGGATCCCGCGGATCTGGTTCCGGACTTTGCGCTGTCATCGACGGATATCTGTCACTTACTGGCGGAAGGCGATCTGCAAGAAGATCTCGATACCCCTGCGTCGGTCACCGTGCCATCCAAGCCTTATAATCGGAACGTCGGCGGCTTGTAGCGGGCCAGGTATTGGTCGGCGGCTCCTGGAACGAGTTCCCTGACTGCCGCGCGGTCGATGCCGCTACGATCAGAATCGTAGCTTTCGAACAATTGGGTTTCCTTGGATAACTCGAAGAACAGGTCACTGGCGCATCCTCCGTAGTGCCCTATCTCGAGATTAGTGACTTCACCGATGAAGACGAACGGGCGTTCTTCTCCCCACAGGATCGCCGTCTGCATCGCGGACTCTTCCGGCGGCGGCCAGCACATCAGCATGATGTCGAAACTATCACGGTATTTAAGTGCTGCTTGCCGAGCATCGAGTTTCTCGACCTCGCAGAACATGCCTCTTTCGTGGCCGTCATGTCCGGTGAGGAGGGAAGTCGGGTGGATATCTATGCCGCGCTTCTGGAGATGATGAGCAAGTAGCCCGTTGCCCGCGAAGGTTTCGAGAACCCTCTTACCTTTGAGATAGGTCGCAAGGTCGTTGAGGAACGGGTTGCTCATTGTTCCCCAAGAGAATGCGTTGTCTACGTCCGGTTTCATCGATCACCTCTTGGAGTTCTTCGCGGGCTTTTCTCATCCTATCAAGGCCGAAAGCAAAACGCACTAAGTGGTTGGTTGCATTGATCCATGCCAGCGTGCGACCATAGACGCAAAGTCCTTGGAGCACAGATGATCATCGACGACATCATGGACCATGTCCGCAACAGTCATATGTCAATTGAAAAGGCTCTGATGGATACACGTCGCGCCGTTGCCGATGAACTCGGACGGCCAGACTACAATGGGATTAGATTGAACGCGAGCGAGGTGTCACGCACTGTCCGACCGTTCATCAATAACTTCTTCCAACGCCATCCAGAGTATTCGAACATCGATCACGCGACGCGCTCTGACATTATTCGGAAGCTGGACAAGTTGAAGATTTGCATGTTCCTGCTTCAGTTTCCTGAAAGGATTCAGGATGTGGTTCAGCAGTTCCGTTTCGAAAACAGGCTCGCTGCCGAATCCTCTTCAGAGATGATGTTCATCTACGCCCCGCTTCTGCGGTCGCTTGACCGAGCATTGTCTTCCCCGGAAAACTTGAAGGATCAGATTCCGTTCTTCAAGGCACTTGCAGGTGACGTACTCGGTCGACTTCCAGTGGATGCGGATCCTTCAGCGGTGCGTGCTCTCATGGAGATCATTGACTACACAGTGCATGCTTTCCCAAAGATGGAGCATCGCCGTCAGGTCTTCCAGGCACCTTCCATCGATACTGTTCACGAGCGTCCGGCTAACGACAATCACGTCGCCGCCCCAATTCGAATGCGCTGAGCTGCTTGACGTTTCCTCCCGATGCCGGATCATCTTCTGGTCAACGAGAGGATACAAAATGCCCGCCATCCACGAAGATGCCCTGCAGATCGTCGGCGCTTTCGGTATAACGGCTGAGGCCGCTAAAGAATTTTCCATTCCCGAACCTGTTTTGGACGATATGGCAGATTTGGTTCCTCTGCTCCCGCCAGGATTTACGATCCCGGAGATCGAGGTCGATGAGGATGACGGGATCGTTGTCGCGCGGTGGTTCTCCGCTGATATGCGTGAGTCCTTCTCTATTACGTTCCCGGGCCTAGGAACGATCACCGCTTATCACTCTCGGGCATTTCCTGATCCGGCTTGGAAGATGGCTCTCGTTGATAAGGCGCGGCTGATGGCGAAGCTTTCGGAGGCCTCCCTGACTTCGCTCATCTGCCCGAAGGTGTCGACGCGCTGATTTCCTGGTTGCTTGCGGCACCTGGCCATAGCCTCCTGGATGTAACAGAGGTGAAAACGATGGCGAAATACTATTTCCCGGCCAAGGCCGACAAGGTCAATCACATTCTTCGGCACGGTCTGGGCCTTCCTAAGGGCGACGACCCCGCGATATTCGCGCTGGGTTCCAGATCGGCGGCCGACACGTTCGGACGCGGGATGTTCGGTGACAATCTCGTCATGCTGGAGATCAACGGTGAATTTTCCACCTATGGCACTGGAGAGGTGGCTCCGGTTGGGTTCGTGGCCATCGCCGAAGATATTCCGGCTTCTTCCATCAGCCGGGCAGACGGCCTGAAATACATCGAAGAGGTCGGGCGACAGTATTTCGGCGGGCGTTACGATGATCGCGCGATCAATGCCGCTGCCGAGCGCACTTACAAAGACATTTTCGGACGCACGTTCCAGATCCACAGAGAACTCGATTCTGAAGACAAGGCCTTTCAAATTCTTGGCCCGATCGCAGATGACTTCGAGGGCATTCTCCCCGTTCTTGAAGTCGATGGCTCGCGATCCTTCGGTGGAGGAGTTTCTTGGAAGGCTGCTGAAGAAATCGCGGACAAGGTAATCGGCCACGACATCGAGAACCTTCGTGGCCTGCCGTGCATATACCTCTACCCGGATCATGAAGAGGGACAGGTAGCAGTTCGCGTAAGGGCCGGACTTGGGGTTGGCCGCTTCGAAGTCTGGGAGGTGACGCAGGATCACATTGACCGCGGTCGGTGGGGGAGCTGGCTTGAGCAACCGGGTTGGTATTGGCAAGACATTAGCGTTGCCGAAATACATGGTCCCTTTGAAACCTCCGACGTGGCCATCCAGGACAGCATCGAAAATTTGGATACGCCAGGCATCCAGCATCCGCAGGATCGACCGTCCGCAAAGATGGGCCTTTGATCATGGGCTATTCGGATTATCGCGTGGAAACGACGATCCTGGTACGGTGAGAAGGATCGCCTATTCAGGCGACTTCAACGAGCGTGTTTCCGAGACGACGCACGGGCTGATGCCCCACGTTAGCGTCTCCGG